>JACDJC010000006.1_pt1 | contig 424449 bp, 394 predicted proteins | sample 7454191 | NCBI WGS metagenome assembly JACDJC01 (sample SAMN14253291, study PRJNA609438) | sludge metagenome | isolation source: sludge after 25d culture with pyrite and EDTA | collected 2018-12-20 | reverse complement strand
AGCCCTTGGCCTCGCCACCCATGGCCTTGGCCAATACTGTGGTGATCGCTGCCGTCAGCGTCGTCTTGCCGTGATCAACGTGGCCTATCGTGCCTACGTTAACGTGCGGTTTGGTACGTTCAAACTTACCTTTTGCCATGACTGACTCCAGTACAAGGTGCGTGGTGCCCATGATGCGGATCGAACGCATGACCTCTCCCTTACCAAGGGAGTGCTCTACCACTGAGCCACATGGGCGGAATTAGTAATTAAATGTGCTGGAGCGGGTGAAGGGAATCGAACCCTCGTCTTAAGCTTGGAAGGCTTCTGCTCTACCATTGAGCTACACCCGCGATTCGGTTCCATCACCGCTGGACCAGCATTTGCTGGTGGTGGGAGTTGGATTCGAACCAACGTAGGCGCAAGCCAACAGATTTACAGTCTGCCCCTTTTAACCACTCAGGCACCCCACCAAAGCGAACCACGGATTATGATTTAATTTTTTTAAGCTGTCAAGCGCTATTAGCGTTTTTAAGCCCTTGACGTTGTAAAAGGTGATCCAGGTGCTCCCAATCGTTAAAAGATATGATTAGTTGCCCCCCCTTGCCAGGCCTTGCTTTTATTTGTACCTGGGTCGCGAGCTGCTCTGACAAAGACATTTCGAGGCGTTGTTTATCACCACTTGTGGAGGTTTTTTGGCGCACAAAGTTTGGGGTTGCATGTAATTTTTTCTGCAACTGGCTTATTTGCTTTTCTGTTTGGCGCACTGAAAGCTGGCGGGCGATTATATCGTTGGCAATCATTATTTGCTCAGCGCTATCCGCCGTTAGTAATACCTTGGCATGGCCAACTTCTATATCGCCTGCCAGCAACATGGTTTGTACCGGCTCAGCGAGGTTAAGCAAGCGCAGTAAGTTAGTCGTAGCAGAACGTGACCTGCCGATGGCATTGGCGGCTTGTTCGTGAGTCAGCTCAAACTCTTCAATAAGCCGTTTTATACCTTGTGCCTCTTCCAGGGGATTAAGGTCTTCACGCTGAATATTTTCTATTAAGGCCATTACCGCGGCGTTTTCATCGGCCACTTCACGCACCAGTACCGGCACTTCCTTAAGCCCGGCAATTTGCGCTGCCCGGTAGCGGCGCTCGCCGGCAATTATTTCATACTTGCCCATCTTTTTAGCGACAGGACGCACTAAAATTGGCTGCATTATGCCCTGGTTTTTTATAGATTCCGCCAGTTCGCTTAAGCTGCCTTCATCCATATGTGTACGGGGCTGGTAACGACCGGTTTGTAATGACTTGACCGGCAACGACGTCGGCGTATTGCCCATACCCTTGCCAACCGCGTCTAAAGCACCACTATCAGCACCAAGCAAAGCATCCAGTCCGCGTCCCAAACCCTTTTTCCGTGTTGCCATAATATTTCCTTGTGTTTCTGCTGTTATATACCATGCAGTGGAGCATTACATGGTCTTAACGCGTTTTATCAATTCTTGCGCAAAAGCCATGTAAGCCTTGGCACCACGCGAGGATTTATCATAATTAACACCAGGCACACCATAACTGGGTGCTTCCGCCAAGCGTACATTGCGCGGCACCATGGTTTTGAAGACCCTGTCGCCAAAGTGCTGTTCCAGCTGATGCGAAACCTGCTGTTGCAAAGTTACACGCTTATCAAACATTACCCTAAGAATGCCTATCAACTGCAACTCATTGTTTATATTGCGATAAATCCTCTTGATTGTATTAACAAGGTCTGATAATCCCTCCAGAGCAAAGTATTCGCATTGCATTGGTATTATTACCCCGTGAGCACTGGCAAGACCATTTAAAGTCAATAGTGACAAGGTCGGGGGACAGTCTATCAAAATGAAATCGTATTGCTTGCTTACTTCATTGAGGGCTTGTTTTAGCTGTGTTTCACGCTTATGCATTTCTACCAGGTCTATTTCAGCACCTGACAGTTCGCGATTTGAAGGCAGGACATCATAACCACCACTGGCGGAAAACACACGCGCGGCGCTAACAGAGGTGTGTCCTATCAAAACCTGATATACATAAAAATCAGCATTGTTCTTATCAATACCACTACCCATGGTGGCATTACCCTGCGGGTCCAGGTCAACCAACAATACACGTTTTTTGCTTTTGACCAGTGCGGCGGCCAAATTTATGGCTGTTGTGGTTTTACCAACGCCACCTTTTTGATTTGCTATACAAAATACACGCGCATCATCTTGCATATTATTGCTCATACTAAGGCCTGTGTTTAAGCTGTAATAAACAGCGTTGGGCATCTAACTGCGGCACCTCAAGTAAAATTGTCTGCGCAACGCACCACTGTGTTTTGGCTTCTAATTCTACTTGCTCCTGATGCGGAACCTGACCCTTCATTGCCAGCATAAAACCATCCGGCATACAGTGCTTCGCAGCCAAAGTGACAAAATCCAGCAATGAAGCAAAAGCCCTGGATATGACTACATTGGCATGCATACTATCAAGGGCCTCTATGCGTGCATGAACGGCCCGCAAATTGGACAATCCCAACACGCCAGCAGCATGCCGAATAAAGGCAGTTTTTTTGCCCACTGCATCGACGCAATGTACGACATACTGCGGCTGACAAATCGCTATTACTATACCTGGCAGCCCCGCTCCGGAGCCAACATCTACTATGTTTACGGTGCCATTACGATTAGAGTCTATGCTTTGCCAGTGGGCGCATAAACTCAACAAGTGCGGTACAACGGCTAAGCTATCGAACACATGTTGTATCAGCATCTGTTCCGGCTCACGTATGGCGGTTAAATTGTATGCCTTATTCCAGTGTTGCAATAAGCGTAAAAAATTAATTAGCTTATCTATACGTTCTGGATCCTGCACCACACCCATAGAGAGCATGGCACGGCTGAGGTTTTTTTCAAGTTCATGCATATCGAGCATTATGCCGCGCGCGTAGTGCTACGATGGCGTTTTTTAATATGTATTAATAACAACGATATAGCAGCGGGCGTGACCCCCGATACTCTTGCCGCTTGCCCTATGGTAGTAGGCATGGCTGCTTGTAAGCGTTGGCGCACCTCGATTGATAAACCAGAAATTTGTTGGTAATCCAGATTAGCTGGTATTTCCAGACCGTCTTGATCTTGGCGCCGGCGTATTTCCTCTTGTTGCCTATCAACATAACCAGAATATTTAACCTGAATATTGACCTGCTCGGCATAATTCTTATCGGCAATTCCTGGACCAAGCAGCAAACTATCGTCAACCGCCTTAAATGACATAAGCCTGGCGTAATCAATATCTGGCCTTTTTAACAATTCATAAGCATTGGGACGTTTGTCAGGACTATGCAAATTGTATTGCTGTCTATCATGCGCACTCAACACCGCCGGATTTATACGCGTATCCAGCAAGCGCTGTATTTCTCTAGCCACGACATCACGCTTGCGACAAAACTCGCTCCAGCGCTCAGGACTTATTAAGCCTAATTTATAAGCCATCTCGGTAAGGCGTAAATCTGCATTATCCTCGCGCAAACTTAGACGGTATTCGGCACGGCTGGTAAACATGCGATAAGGCTCTGTTACACCCTTGGTAACCAGATCATCGACCATAACACCTAAGTAAGCCTGATTACGGGCCAAAACCCAAGGCTCCTTGTCTTGCACTCGTAACGCTGCATTTACGCCCGCCAATAAACCCTGAGCTGCGGCCTCTTCATAACCAGTAGTACCATTTATTTGACCAGCAAAAAACAAATTTTTTATAGCTTTTGTTTCTAGCCATTGATGCAGGCTACGTGGGTCGAAATAATCGTACTCAATGGCGTAACCTGGTCGCATTATGCGGGCCTGTTCCAAACCTGGCAAACTACGCACCAACTGGTATTGGATATCAAACGGCAAACTGGTAGATATACCGTTTGGATAAATTTCGCAAGAAGAAGCCCCTTCTGGCTCCAAAAATATTTGATGACTATCTTTATCCGCAAATCTGTGGATTTTATCTTCAATGGACGGACAATAACGCGGTCCAACGCCGGCAATCGTACCTTGCTCACTATACATTGGCGACCTGCTCAAGCCAGAACGAACTATGGCGTGGCTACGTTCATTGGTATGGGTAATCCAACACGAAACCTGGGGCGGATGCAAGGCATCAGTGCCCATATAGGAGAACACCGGTACCGGATCGCAATCACCCGGCTGTTCTTGCAACTTGCTGTAATCTATAGTTTTGGCATCAATACGCGGTGGTGTTCCGGTCTTGAGCCTACCCGTTGGTAGTTGTAATTCCTGTAAACGATGCGCCAGGCTAATAGACGGTGGGTCACCAGCCCTGCCAGCGGAATAATTGTTCAAGCCTACGTGCATAAGACCATTCAAGAACGTGCCTGCTGTCAGAATTACGGTCTTGGCGTAGAAATCAAGATCAATTTGTGTTCTTGCGCCAACCACCATATCACCGTCAATTATCAAATCAGCAACAGACTGCTGGAAAATCATTAGATTTTCCTGTTGTTGCAATTTATTGCGTATCGCACGCCTATATAAGGATCTATCCGCCTGTGCTCTGGTTGCCCTTACTGCTGGTCCTTTTGATTTATTCAATACCCTGAACTGGATACCAGCCATGTCGGTTGCCAGCGCCATGGCACCACCCATAGCATCTATTTCCTTAACCAAGTGTCCCTTACCAATACCACCTATGGATGGATTACAAGACATTTGCCCCAGGGTTTCTATGTTATGCGTCAGAAGTAAAGTAGATGCGCCCATACGCGCCGCTGCCAAGGCAGCTTCGGTACCAGCATGGCCGCCACCGATTACCAATACATCAAAATATTCAGAGTATTTCATCTTAATTAAATAACTTGTGGAAAGCTAATTATATAAGCGTAGGCACACTTTGCGCTTTAATGTGCTGTTATTGTTCCACGTGGAACATTTTTATTATAGTTAAACGCCTTTCCCGGCCAGCACTAATAATGCCTAGATTTAATCTAATAAAAAAGCACGGTATCTAAACCGTGCTTTTTTTGCTGCTGTTTAAATTACGTACTTTTTACAGTGGACGAATTTCAGCGGCTTGAGGTCCTTTGGGACCATCTTTAACTTCAAATTCTACTTCCTGACCTTCGTTCAAGCTACGATAACCACGACCTTCTATAGCTGAAAAGTGGGCAAACACATCAGTGCCGCCGGAATCAGGGGTGATGAAGCCGAAACCTTTTTCGGCATTAAACCATTTTACTTTGCCCGTTTGAGACATGATAAAAAACGTCCTATGAAAAAATAAAAAACAATGAATCAAGAACGCTGATACCAAACAGCCGGGCCAATAATTGAATGCACTATATAGCCTAAATGTAAAGAGAACTGCGTACTGCCAGATTGCATTGAAACAAGAGCATAACTACAACTCATCAATCAGATAAATAATAGTTTTCCCTAAGGTGCTTAAAAAAGGAAAATAAAATCAGAAAAGTATAGAATAATCCTAGCTGACCCTATAAACCGTACCGCATTGTATATGTAGACCGGTTTTTATGCTTGAAAATTATTGATATTTTGGCAAACAAACAACATGTTTAATTTAAATTCAAAATTACCCCATCTTGGTGAGACAATATTTGGGGAGATGAGCGCCATTGCCAAGTCTACCAATGCCATAGATTTGGGCCAGGGATACCCAGACTATGCGCCACCAGCTGCCTTAATCGAAGCCGTTTGTAAAGCAATGCATCAAGGCCACAACCAATACGCCCCCATGCAAGGCCTGACACAACTGCGCCATGCTATTGCATCCAGGATTAGCGCACAACACGGTAAGGATTATTGCCCAGAAAATGAAATAACAATAACTTCTGGCGCCACCGAAGCGCTCATGAGTACTTTCTTGGCACTGATAAACAGTGGTGAAGAAGTGGTTTTGCTCGATCCAGCTTATGACGTATATGAACCTGCGGTGCAATTAGCAGGTGGAATTTGCAAACGTGTGCCAATGCAAGCACCAGAAACCGGCATATCAAAAAATGGTAATAACAATAAATTTAGTGTGGACTGGGATCTGGTGGCGTCGGCCATTAATACCAAAACGCGAGCCTTAGTTATTAATTTTCCACACAATCCCAGCGGACTGAGCTTAAAAGACCATGATCTGGACGCTTTAGAGCAGATAGTTGCCAAACACCCAAAACTGTTGATTATTTCCGATGAGGCGTATGAATACATAGTATTTGATGGTGTTAGCCAAAAAAGCCCTGTAGCCAGGTCAAAACTGGCAGAAAACAGCGTAATGATTTCTTCGTTTGGCAAAACCTTTCATGCCACTGGCTGGAAGATTGGCTACTGCTGTGCGCCCACGGAGATAATGCGCGAGATACGTAAGGTACATCAGTTTATGGTGTACTCTGTGAGTACCCCCATGCAAGCTGGCATAGCGGAGTTTATGCAAAGCGACAGTACCGTTATTAGCGGTTTATCAAATTTTTATGAAAAGAAACGCGACCGCCTTTATCAAGGCTTGCTAGGCAGTGCGCTTAATCCATTGCCATCTGAGGGCACTTTTTTTATGCTGGTTGATGCCAGTGCGCTTAACGAACCATCGGCCAAGCAATTAGCCATAAAGTTAAGCCGCCAGATTGGTGTCACTAGCATACCAGTTTCGGCCTTTTACCAAGACCAGGAAGCAAAATCTTCCAATCAACACCTTTTAAGACTGTGCTTTGCCAAGCAGGACGCCACGATAGACACCGCTATCGAAAGAATCAGGTCGTTATAAATTAAATAGTTGATACCGAATTGCCATCATCGAACAAAAGTTTTTTTTCCGGCCAGAACATGGCAGCCAGCTTAAATTTGCTGTCATCAATATCAATATTTTGTTTACGCTCGCGCCAACGCGCGCCAACCGAGTAATCAAGACAAAACGCCTGGTGCCTGGCGCCGTGCCAGGCATTTGGTGCTACCCCGGCAAACAGCTTGCTATAACGCCATGCCTGATTATTCTTGGGTGGATACAAAAGACGCCAATAATGCCCAAATACTACCGGAATTGGATTTTGGTCCTGGTTCCACCACGGGGTCCTATCCAGATAACGCCAGCGGTTACCAGAAAAAAACGGCTTGGGGCTTAGTTCCTCGATACCGGACGTAAGCCTTTTAATAGGATCCATTGTTTGCTGCAAAACTTCGTAATCAGCTATTGCCTGTAAATATGGCGGCGGATTATCTACGTCTTCAAGTTGCCTGGCCCATTGGTGCTTTTCCTGCAAATAGCGCTCATAAATACCACTGACTGCTGCCTGGTGCTGCAAATTATGAGCGCACTGGCCAATAAATTCTCTAAGCTGACCAAGCGGCACGCGTGCTATAGCATTAATGGCCTGAACATCCCAGGCGGCGTGTACGACGCGTAAATCGGGCGTCTGTATAGCCAGGGGCAGGGCAGCAAAAAAATCGCTTATGCGGGCCTTTTGCGCCTCGCTAGCACGATTAAACGGGGCGTAGTAGCTTTGATCGGCGATTTCACGCTCATCAAAGTACCAACCAGAGCCGTCTTTAGCATCATTGGCCAATAAGTTGATTTCGTGGTTACCCAGGATACATAAGGCTTTTTTCTGAGCGACAAGCTCTTCAACCAATTCTATTACAGCTGGACTATCGGGGCCACGATCGCACAAGTCACCTACAAATACCAATAGCCTGGGCTGGTTTTTATTTTGTTTGTCTATCTCAGCCAATAGGGAGCGTAAAGCAGTAACTTCTCCATGTATATCACCTATGAGGATTAAGGGCTGCTGCGGTATTTGCTTTAACAAAAATTCTGACATATTGCTGAACCTAAAGTGCTGAATTTACCGATACCATTATTTATACTTTCTTTTCAATATATAAATGATGTTGTTAATGGGTACTTGTGGATAACTCGTATAAGTAATTTTTGTCATTTATTTCAATAGGATATAATTAATTGTGGTGTGCATATGGTTGTTTGTAGTACCGCAACATTTTGTGGATAGGCAATGTCAGAAATAAAATTTACGTATTTATCCACAAGTTACCAACAGTCTACTAACATATGGCTTCCATATACCTTATCCACATGAGGGAAATTAAAAAATAGGCAAAAATGCGCGGTCTTAAATATATTTCCTGGGCAGATAAAACGGGTTACGCGGTGGCGGCCAGATCATATATGTATGGTCTGCTACAGGCCGGAATCAACCTTTCCTGGACCCCTATGCTATATGGTAGGAGGGCTTATGTACCCAGGTATCAAAGCCATTGGCCCTGGCCCGAGCTAAAATCAATATGCCATAAAGCGATAGATTACGATACGGTACTGATACATACGGTACCAGAATATTATCCGTACTGGCTCAATAAATTACGTCAGCCAGGGGTGCGCATATTAGGTTATACGGTATGGGAGGGCGAGGAGTTACCGGCGCATTGGCCGGACATTCTTAACCAGCTGGATGGAGTCATAGTACCTTGTGATTGGAATCTGGGCGTATTCAAGGGCTCGGGGGTGAAAGTACCGGTATATGTGGTGCCACATATCTCACAATTCAAACCCGGCTTACAGGCAAATCATGGGGCCCTGCATGCCAGAATGGCTAAAGCAGGTGTTTCTGCCGCTGGCCGGCAGGTTTTTTACAATATCGCCTTTTGGTCCAACCGTAAGGCGCCTTTTTTGGCTATAGAAGCTTATTTAAGGGCGTTTACGGCGCTTGATAATACGTTGCTGGTGATAAAAACCAGCCGTTATGACGTTACCCGCTGGTACCGCAGCTGGCGTTACTTGTACCGTAGGCGTCATCCATCGCCGCTGCAAGCATTCAATGAGTTAGTCCAAAGCCTGGATTCGGATGCTCCGGTATTGCTTATCTGTGATGAGGACTTAGAAGATGCAGAAATACTGGCACTGCATGAAATAGGTGACTGCTTTGTCTCGCTTACCCATACCGAGGGCTGGGGTTTGGGAGCATTTGAAGCTGCACGTCGTGGTAATCCGGTGGTCATGACGGGTTACGGTGGTCAACGTGATTTTTTAAGCCCTGCAAATAGCTGGCTACTGGACTGGCAAATGGTGCCCATGCACGAACCAGCCTGGGCTAGTTATTTAAGTACCGGTTTTTGGGCTGAACCTGACATGCAACAGGCGATTAGATATTTGCGCACAATCCATGCAAACCCTGAACTCGCACGTCGGTGCGCGCGGCCGCAAGCAGAGCGCATAGCACGTGAATTTGCCACTGCGCCTACTATTGACAAGCTTTTGCATGCGCTGGAGCTACGCTAGCCATGATTCCGAATATATTTCATTTTGTTTTTGGCTTGCGGCAACAGGATGAGCCGTTTCATCTCTTATTTTACCTTTGCCTTGAGTCATGTCGGCAGATAAACAAGCCATCAGCCATATATTTTCATTACCAACACGAACCTTGGGGTCCTTGGTGGGATTTGATCAGGCCGCATTTGGTGCTAATGCCAGTACAGCCAGAATCGTTTGTAAGTGAATATGAATACAAGCGAGACCCCAAACTTGCTCGCTATCGCTACGCGCATATGGCTGATTTTGTGCGTTTACAGGTATTGTTGCAGCATGGCGGCATTTACGCCGATATGGATAGCTTGTTTTTGCGCCCCTTACCGTCCGAATGGCTGGCGAGCAAGTGCATTATGGGCCATGAAAAAGCCCCGCCCGCAGCCGGCGATAGCGGCTCGTTATGCAATGCCTGGATCGCTGCAGAGCCAGGCGCTGAGTTTTGTAGCCTGTGGCTGGAACAAATGCAAGCGGCTTTTGACGGCAGCTGGAGCAACCACTCTACACTTTTGCCCTATAGGCTGGCGCGCCAATATCCGGAGCTAATAAACGTGCAACCGGAAGCAGCGTTTTTTGCCTTGGACTGGACGCCCAAGGGGGTTAATGATTTATTCTTGCGTGCGGTTAAATTGCCACGCGAGAGCTACAGCCTGCATTTGTGGAATCATTTATGGGCCGATGCCGCGCAGCTGAATTTTAGTCATTTTCACCAAGCACTCTTAACGCCTGATTACGTGCGCCATGCAAACGCTACCTATGCCAAGCACGCACGTGCTTTTTTGCCAGACGCGGTAAAAACCAGTTATTTACGCTATTTGTTGCAAACGGCTGGTAATAATCTGCATCACCCATTGTATGCATTAATAACAAGCCTGGGTATGCGTTAATGGTACCTGATTTGAAGGTTTTGCATAGTAATAAACAGCTCGAATGCGAGCATGGCGCCCATACGGTAGCTTTGCTGTTTAGCTCACGCTTGCCGCTGCCTACGGGTAGTGGTTCACCCATGCGTGCCTGGAATTGGTTAGTTGATTTAAGCGCTACTTATGCCGTGGTGGTGGTTGTGCCTGAAGATCAACTGGAGTGCGCTTTACCCCATGACTATCCAGCATTACAGGTTGTGGGTGTGCCGGTACCGGGCAATATATTGAATCGTGTGCAGCAGCTCGCAGGCTTGCTTTGTCCGCCATTGTGCTTGCTTTATAGGCGCTATGCCAAAGGCTGGTACGTGCCGTCAAGGGCGATAAAGAAGCAATTGCGTGCATTGGTCAGTGGCTATGATATTCGTAAAATATGCGTATTTCGTTTGTTTATGCACGAATACGCCCAGGGGCTAGTATTAGCAAAAGGAATCTATACCAGTCAGTTGGACATGGATGATCTGGAGTCGCTTACAAAACAAAGTAATGCACGTTGTGCTGCGCGCTTGGGCTATTACGTTAAGGCCGCCAGTTATTATTTGACGGCCTGGCAGTGCAAACTACTGGAAAAACGTGTTGCTGCCACCTACAACCAGGTGTACTTGGCCAGTCCTGACGATGTTCAAGCCCTGCATCCTGAAAATAATACTTATCAGGTACAGGTGCGTCCCAACCGCGTGCGCGTGCCGTTACCTGCACCTGAGCCGGCCGATAGGGCTGTTTTGCGTATTTTATTTACTGGTACTTTGGCTTACCTGCCAAACGAAGAGGCGCTACGCTTGCTGGTTGGACAAATACTGCCAGCCTTGCAGGCGCAGATTACAAACAAATGCGTACTCCGGGTGGTTGGCCGCAGGCCAGCTGCCAGACTAGAAAAATTGCTTGGTAATAATCCTGCGATCGAGTGGATTACTAATGCCGCGAGCCTGGACGAGCATTATGCACTGGCCAATATGGTGTTGGTGCCTTTGCAGGCTGGCGGTGGCACCAAAATAAAGACGCTTGAGGCCATGGCTCATGCGCGCCCGGTTATTGCTACCGCAGAAGGGGTTAGGGGCCTGGACGTCGTCGCTGGCCGGCATTATCTGGCAGCCCAGACGGCTGCGGAAATGGCTCAGGCGGCAGCCGATTTATGGCACCAGCCGCGGTGGGCTGAAAGTATTGCTAACGCAGGCCGTAGGCTGTGCCAGGAGAAATATTCATTGTGATGGTGTCACTTGCCGATGCAGAAGCGGCATTTCTTCCGCATGTTGTTGATTTTCAAGCCAATCATGGCGGTCCCGCAACGTGCTTGGACCTATTCTTGGACCCAAATACCAAGCGTGTCTCTTGGTAGCGGTGGATGGCCCTCCCTGGACGCTTCCCGTGCTCCCGTCGCCGGTGCAGCCGCCAGTAAGCGGTCTGATCAAGAACGGCGAACATGGCCACCGGCGTTCAGCAACGTCCAATGACTGTAGCGGAGGCTCATTTTCCCACCTCCTGCCCCGGAACACCAAGGATGTTGCACCCTGCTTCAGCCCGAAAAAACGGGAGGCACGCAGTTCGGATTGATGGCTGCGGCAGCGGTGATGCCGGGGTGAGATGACGGCTTCTTTGGCCAGTTGGCCGATACCGATAGGAGCCTCACCATGTCACACCAAACCTCGGACATCATCACCCCGAAAGCCCTGTTGCTCGATGAGCGGCTGACACCACTGGAACGCAACGCCTGGCTGACTTTCCGTGCGCTGGCCGGCAGCGACAGCACCGTGGTTCTCAGTTACGACGCGCTGCGCGGGTACCTGCCGAGCGCGCCGGGCAGCAAGCGGGCTGCCCTTGAAACCGTCTCCAGGGCCGTGCTGTGCCTGCGGCTGTCCACGTGGATTGCGCTGGTCGAGTACCGCCGCAACCCGATGACCGGCTTCTCGATGGCCAGCCGCTACGCGGTGCGGAATCAGCCCCTCGCGTTCGACGACGCCTGCATGGAGGACGAGGACTACCTGCCCTTGCTGGAACGGGCGCTCGGCCATGCCAGTGCGACGATTCGCCAACTGGCACAGTCCATTCTCGACGAGGCTATGCGCCATCCAGACAGGTTGGGAAAGCTGCCCGCAACAATGCAAGTGCGGATCAGGCGCTTGCAACACCGGGGCGATGACCATGATCCGGGCAGTCCTGGTGGTCCTACTTCGCCTGATGCTCGCGTGCCCGAAGCCAGCAGCGACATTCCGAAACCCGTACCGGCGTCTGCGACAGCAGTACGTACTGTAAAAGAAGTATTAAAAGAAGTACGTACGTACCGCTCACCAATCGAAGAGCAGGTATCCAGGTCAGATGTGCCAGCCCGCTTCCGGCAACTGCCGCAGGATCAGCAACGGGTTCTCACCGCGCGTCTCAGGGGCTTGCCTCCGGAGCAACGCCTGGCAGTGCTGGCCGAGTGGGACGTGCGCTGCGAATCAGGTAGCGTGCACAACGCCATCGCTTACCTCTACGGGTTGATCAAGAAGGCCGTGGAAGGCGTGTTCAAGCTCTGGGCGGCGCGCAAATCCACTCCACAGCAGACACCCATGCAGGCCATCAGCAACAGCCAGCATGGCTCGCCGCCGGCCCCTTCTCCAGCGTCCAGCAACCAAGCCGCAAAACCTGCGTCGCGCGAAGTGGCGCAACGGCATCTGGAGCAGATCCGGCGCATGCTGAAGACGCCATCGCTGCCCATCGGGCAGATCATCGGATGCATGGCTGACAGCGGAATGCTGCCAACAGGCCCAGGGAACACGCATGCTGCTGCAAGGCTCGATCCGCTGGGTGCGACGTAAGGCCGATAGGGCCGTCACTGCACGCCGCAGTGACGGCCCGGCAAACTGCAGCAGCAATGCGGGTTGGCGCAGCATCGCATTGATGGCTGCGCACATGACGATGCCCCGACACACTGGCCCAGCAACGACCTGCCGGTGGGCATGAACACCGGAACCCTGGCGCAGGTTCCTGCAAGCGCCGACCCGGTTCGCCGGACGGAACCAACCAGGCACACCCAGGCTCGCTCTGTGTGCCGCCCTACCCATGGGCAGAGCTTTTCTCATTCTCGGTGTGGTTCGTCCCACCATCGTCGCAACACACATTCCCGTCCTAGGCGCTCGTCGCTGATCGCCCGACCTTGCGCAGCCCGCCGACACCTTTTCCACACTGCACCACAGGAGGTATCCATCCCAGCACATCGCGTCGTCGTCCCTTGCAATTCCTCCGCCTGGTCTTCCTACAGGAAGCGCGGCGGATGCCTCATTCGAGGCCACGGGTGAACTGAGCACCTGGCCCTTGCCCCTACGGGGATCTCGCCTTGGCGAGTTGGCACAAACACTGACCCTTGTATCTCAGCCCCAATAACCGACAACCGATGGAGGGACGCTCCGATGGACGACCTGACCTATACCCTGCGCCAGCTCTGCCTGCGCAACCGCGACGGCAGCCATGCCACCCAGGCCGACCGGCAGCGCTCGCTGAGCCTGGCCGCTCATCAATTGCGCGAAGCAGGCTTCCGCCAGATGCGTGCCACTTCGTTGAAGGGCAAGCATGTCGAAGCCCTGCTGCAACGTTGGCAAGCCGAAGGACTGTCCGCCGGTACGTTGAAAAACCGTATGGCGCATCTGCGCTGGTGGGCCGAGAAGGTTGGCAAGGCAGGTATCTTGCCGGCAGACAACACCAAGCTGGGCATTCCCGAACGGCGCTATGTGACCAATGAAAGCAAGGCCAAGGAGCTGGGGGATAGGTTGGACAGGATCACCGATCCGCACGTCCGCATGAGCCTGCGCCTGCAAGCGGCCTTCGGCCTGCGCCGCGAAGAGTCCATCAAGTTCCAACCCCGCTATGCCGACCGTAGCGACCACATCGCCATCAAGGGGTCATGGGCCAAGGGCGGGCGCGACCGGAAGGTGCCGATTACGACACCGGAACAGCGGACTGTGCTGTACGAAGCGCACCGACTGGTAGGGTTGGGCTCGCTGATCCCCGCGAATAAGACCTACATCCAGCAACGGCATGTCTACGACGGGCAATGCAAGGCGGCAGGGTTGAGCAACATGCATGGGCTGCGACATCAGTATGCGCAGATGCGGTATGAGGTGTTGACGGGATGGCGAGCGCCTGCTGCTGGCGGGCAACAGCAGGAAATGCTGTCCGCCAATCAGCAGTTGCAAGACCTGCAAGCACGACAAAGGATCAGCCGGGAACTTGGGCACGAACGGACGTCGATCACCGCAATCTACCTGGGGCGATGACGTCCGACGCTTGAGTTCAGGCTGGGCTGCCTCCTTCCGTAGTGTCCTTGACCTCATACCGAAGATAGTCGGACAGGCGTTTGTCTTCAGTGACTTCATCATGGGGAACCACGAGGTAGCGCCAGGGCTTGCCGCCGACTTCAGCCGCATGTTCACTGGCGTGCCGACACCACCGAGAGGCGGCAGCGCTCTTGGTCTGGACTTCAGCGGAAGCCAGATCGACGCGCGCTTTGGTTTCGACCATCAGGATCATTCCATCCAGCTCGGCCACGAAGTCGGGGATGTATTCCGGCTGTTCGCTGCCCAGCTTGTAGTAGATCTGGAACTGGCCCTTGGCGGGCTTGAACCATTTGAGGGCGTCACGTTCCAGCAGCAAGGCAAAACGCCGTTCGGTGTCCGAGTCGAACTTCTGCAGGGGGTATAGGCAACGGGTGAACCCACCGAACAGCATCTGCTTGATGCGGCTGGTTTCCGTGACGGTCTCCCGCAGGTTATGGGCAGTCTGCCCCTCCGTAGCAGTGTAGTTGCATGACTTCAGCTCGGTGAAGCCTCTGCTGACCTGCACCTCATAGCCTGCGGCTTTTTCCCAGAAATGCTCCATCATCTGGGCGCGAATCAGGCGGGCGAGCTCCTTGCCGTAGGTATCGAAAATCTCGTGCAGTTCACTGTCCGAATAGTTCTGCTGCTGGTAATGCTCGACGGCTTGTCCGGCGAGGTCGTAGAGCAAGTCGGCCTGGGTGAAGTAGTCGATATCGTCGAAGTCGATCAGCTTCTTGACGATGTAATCTTCAAAGCGGTTTTCCCGCAGGCCACTTTCACGGTTTAGGGTGAATTGTTCGCTGGTACGCAATGTCTGACCGACGATCTCGCGCTGCCCTGGCTGGAAGTTGGGCAAGGCCCCCAGGCGGAACGGATGAAAGCCTGTGGTGACTTCGCCGGTAGGCACAACGGCGATACGCGGAATGTCGATGGTCTGCTGAACCAGAATTTCAGTGGTCTTGGCCACGACGGCGGACAGATCCAGGGCTGGCACCTGGTCGTCGGTGCCTTGCAGCAATTGTCCCTGCTGGGGTTTCAGACGTTTTTCCACTTCTGCCAGAATCTCTTGCTGGATTTCCGGCTTCAGCAAGGCTGCACTGGTCGGCGCCAAGTCACGCTTTACTTCGTAGGTGGCGAGAACTTCCCGCACGACATGGACCGCCTTGAATTCTGCTTCGGTCGTAAAGACCGGCTGAGTCTGTGCCTTGACTTGTTCGCCACCGACCTCAGTGCCGGCATCCACCGTTGCCAACGCCGGCGGGACATGTGGCGCATGCTCATCGTGCAGTCCCAGGCGGGTCAGCAGATTGGGCAGCACTTGAACGCTGACCTTTTTGTCCTCGCTGGTGGGGGCTTCCAGGATCACCTGCTTGAGACGGATTGGCGAATCGCCACGGTTGGCCTCGTCGATGATCTCCTGGAACTTGTCGTGAGCCACGATGTTAAGGCGATCCACCGCAGCCACGCCCGTACGCTTGCCATAAGGCAGGCGCAGGCCACGCCCGATGGATTGCTCGATCAGCGTGCGGGCATTGGCAGCACGCAGTGGCACGATAGTGTAGAGGTTGGTGACGTCCCAGCCTTCCTTGAGCATATTGACGTGAATGACGATCTCGGTGGGTTCCTCCGGGTTCTCCACATTCAGCAGCGCCTCGATCATCTTCTCTTCCTCGGCACCGGTGCGGCTGGAGTCCACCTGGATGACCTTGCCCTGGTAGCGTGCTTCAAAGAATGCCGAGGACTCGATCAATGCCTTCAACTGCCCGGCATGCGTCGTATCGCGCGCGATCACCAAAATGAAGGGTTTGACCATCTTGACGCCGTTCTCGCGGGCATAGGTCAATAGCTCGACCTTGGTGGCCTCGTGCAGGCGAACGCCATCCTCCAGCTTGATCTTCTCGATCTCTTCCGCAGCGTGGTTGCTGGCCTTGAAGTTGCGCTGGGTGACGACGGCCGGTTCTTTGACGAAGCCATCTTCCATGGCGCGTGCCAAGGGATAGTCCATCACCACATTCTTGAAGGGGACGGGCGCCTTGGCGGATTCCACGAATGGCGTGGCCGTCACTTCCAGCCCGAACAGCGGGTTCAGTTCGTTGATGGCCCGCATACCGGCCTGGGCACGATAGCGGTGCGATTCGTCCATCAACAACACCAGGTCCGGCAGATTGGCCAGGTGGTTGAAGTAGCTTTCGCCCAGCACCTCGCGCATGCGCTTGATGCGTGGTTCCTTGCCGCCGCGCACCTCGGAATTGATTTTGGAGATATTGAAGATGTTGATCCGTACCTCGCCGAACAACTCGCCTCCCGCGACGTTTTGCTGGTCGTAGTTGTCGCCGGTGATGACCCTGGGCGCGTTGATGGCGAACTCCCCGATGCCCTTGAACACGTACTTGGGTGTGTTCGGCGTGAAATCGGCAATCAGCTTGTTGTAGATGGTAAGGTTCGGGGCCAGCACGAAGAAATTATTGATGCCGTGTGCCAGATGCAGGTAGGCGACAAAAGCCCCCATCAAGCGCGTCTTGCCGACCCCGGTGGCCAAGGCGAAGCACAGCGAAGGGAAGTCCCGCTCGAAGTCCTCCAGCGTCGGAAACTCGGCTTTCAGGGTCGCCAGGATCGAGGTAACGTCCCTATCCTTGCCCAGCATTTCAGGCGCGGCTTCCAGCGCACGTACCAACCGTGCCAGGGATTCGGCTTGCGGCGGCCGCAGCGACAAGCGGCCAGTGACGTGATTCTGAACACGCGAACTCATGCTTTCCCCTCATTCTTGTTCTGGTCGCTGCCCTGGCTGGGGTGATCAACCTCAAGCTGCTTCAACATCCGGTCGAAATCGCTCTCGAACAGCCTGTCCTGCACGATGCGGTATTTCTCGAATTCGCTTTCGGCGTGTAATTTCGCCTGTTCATGCGAAATCTTTCCTGGCCCGGTCAATATCTCGTTGCCGTTGAATTCCAGGAAACCATCCAGTCGTCTGGCCCAGTCCAGCATGGACATGGGGATTTTTCGAATCGCTTGTAGCTCCGCAAAATCCAGATAGAGCGAAACAATCCGCTCCAGATAGTCCATCTCTTCTTTGTTCAGGTAGTTCTTGGCTACCGAAACATCCGACTTGACGATCTTTCCATGAGGTGCGGCTTCCCAGTGCGTCAGCCCCATATTTGCCTTGTCTGCATCGGCACGTGCCACGATCAGTTCTGCGGCAGTGTGACGATGCACTGCCCAGTGCAGCTTGTTCTGTACCAGCGCGAAAAATGCCCGTGTGGTCTGTGCGTCCCTATCGTAATCGAAGGCAGTCGCGTACAGATCCGTGATCTTCTGGTAGAACTTGCGTTCCGACAGGCGAATTTCACGGATGTATTCCAACTGACGATCGAAATATTCATCCGTGAACATGTGCCCTTTCTTCAGGCGATCCACGTCCATGGCCCAGCCCTGGATGGTGTAGTCCTTGACGATTTGCCCCGCCCACTTGCGGAACTGCACAGCACGCTCGTTGTTGATCTTGAAGCCAACAGCGATGATGGCCTGGAGGTTGTAATGCTTGGCTCGGTAGTTCTTTCCATCGCTAGCAGTTATTAAGTAATCCTTAATAACTGCCTCCGGCAGCAGCTCACCGTCATCGAACACGCGCTTCAGATGCTGATTGATGGCAGGCACAGTGACATCGTAAAGCGCTGCCATCATTTTCTGCGTCAGCCAGATGTTCTCATCTTCATAGCGCATTTCCACGGACTGTGGTTGGTCACCCGTAGCCGCAATAAAGGTCAAATATTCAGCCGCGGAAGAGCGAGCGAGGGACGCTGCTTGTTTCTTCTTTGCCATCAGGCGTTCTCCCCGTCGCCAAACAGGTCCGTCGTCCGACTATCGTTGGGCTTTCTGCTCGACTTGGCTGCCTTCGCAGAAGGTGCTGGCGGCGACGGTTCGGCCAGCGGCAGGTTCGCCACATTCAGGCTGTAGTCGTCATGGCCCCATTCGCAACGGGCCAGCACCATCTTCGGAATCTTCTTCAGCGTCAGGTTCGGCCAGCGCGCAGCGGCCGCTGCCGCGCTGATACCGTGGAAGGCCGAGCAGCACACCAGCAGGCTCTGTTCCGTGCCCACTTCATCCGACAAGGCCTGCAACTGGGCGGCGGACAGGTTTTGCGTGGTGACGTAGATGAAATCCCGTTCGCTGGAACGTCCCTGCTGCCACCAGCGGCCACCTGAATCAAGAGGCGATGGAGCGTAGGTGAAGCCTTCCAGCTTGCACAGTGCCTCGGCCAATTGCGCGGCGTTGTACTCCGGGTTGATGACCGGATTGCCCCAGCGATCTTCCACAATCAGGCTGGGGGCGAGATGGTAGTAGCGGAAGCCACCGCCGCCTTGCCAGTCCACCGCCTTTGTGATGCCACCTGGATCTTCTCCGTCGATGACTTTCTTCAGGCGCGGGATGATGTGGGTATGGCAGTGCTCGCCTAGTTCGACCATGATCCAGCAGCGGCCCATTTTGTGGGCGACCGCGCCGGTGGTGCCGGAACCGGCGAACGAATCGAGAACTATATCCCCTGGTTTGGTAGCCAGGTCAAAGCACCGCTTGATCAATGCTTCAGGCTTCTTTCCTTTCGGGAATTCAACACCGCCTTCGTTGTGAAGGTTATTGGACAGGATGTCATCCCAAAGGCTGGTGAGCGGCTCTCCTGCGACATATTGGCCATCGATCAGCTTTAGCTTGTCCGAATAGAAGAGAATACGCTCGCCATTCGTGAAGTACATGTTTGAATGCGTATCACGTTCAAGCAGAAGCACTTCGTGGGGCGCTGCTTTTGACTGGTCTATCATTCCGCGCGCTTCACTGCTTACAGCGTTGTAATCAGGACGAGCAAGACGAACTACTTGCTGAGCGTGCTTCATCACGAAATTAGAGAGCAGGTCTTCGTACTCGTCACCGAGAGACTTCTTGATACCTTTTTCAGAAATACCAAGGCTTTGCGCAAAAGCTTTTGTGAGCGTCGTAAAGCGCCATGTCGCATACGGCTCAGTGAAATTTTCAATGAACTGCCCATATCGCTTGTCTCGCTGGGCGCGAGCTGTAAAAACCCGATTGGGAGTCCACACAGATTTATTCTTCGCGTAAATAAGGATGAAATTTGTTGTGCTTACAACACCAGGATTGATCGACTTATGTCCGGTCGCTGATCCCTGTTTGAACGAAACAACTGAGACTCGGTTGGCTCGTCCGAAAACTTCGTCAAGCAAGACAATCAGATAGCCGAGCTCGTTGTCGTCGATGTGAACGAACAGTGTGCCATCATCGGACATCAAGCGACGCAGAGCTTCCGCACGATCTCGAATCAAGCCGAGCCAGATAGAGTGCTCGTAGCCATCATCATAGTGCTCAAACGCTTGTTGGGTATTGAACGGCGGGTCAATGTAGATGCACTTCACCTTGCCCGAAAACTCTTGCTCCAGCGCCTTCAGCGCCAACAAGTTGTCCCCGAAAATCAGCCGGTTGTCGAAAATGTCGCTATCCGAAACACGCTGCTTGGCGTGATAAGACTTCTCGGGATCTTCGAGAAGGATGCGAGGCTCCAGCTTGGGCCGTTTATCCTTTCCAATCCAAGTCAGTTCGAGTTTTTTTTTCTTGATCATGAAAGTTATTCATCCGTATCTAGAGCAAACCTGACTTCAGGTAAAGGGTCTTGCTTGGCTTCATCAATGATCCGGAGCAATTCACGGTCTTCATTCTGGCTTATTGAAATAATTGATCGAGCCAATTTCACGCATTCAGAACGCACCAATGAAGCACTGATGGCTTCGCGGCTAGAGGGGGCGATATTTTTATAGTCTACGCTATCAAAAACCCAAGGTACGCTTTCGGTCAGTGACTCGATATCGTCATTAGAAAGCCAATTCTTGGCATACAGTTGTCCAGCAGTCCATAGCAGTGCAGGCAGACCTTCCCCCAAATTGGCACCCAATAAATATATCAATCTAGAGGTTAGTCTGTCAGTGGCAGGCGAACTTTGTATCTCTCGCCATTTCAGGAGGGCAAAAGCAGAGGGCGCGACTTTGCTTGGAGCACGGCCCTGCAAGTCTTGCCGAATAAGCTTCTCCACTTGCCCATTGAAAGCACTATTACTTGCGGCAAAACGGGACAAGGCGATGATTGCGTCTGGTGCATCAACTTCTAGATGAAAGGCGAGTAACTTGTGGAAATTTTCTTGCTCTAGGGCTTCAAGAGGTAAAGCGGGGACGACAGCATAAGCTAGCGCTTTACCGATCGAGCGCTGAAGTTGCCTGTCTTCGTGTTCCTTGAATCCCAATGGATCCTTGTCGTCTTCTCTTTGCCGCCAAGAGGTCAGCGTTGCAAAATAAGCTTCAGCCTGCGCAGGTGCTGGAAGTTCATCGTTGCCGTTTGTTCGGGTAGCATTTGCAAGCCCTGTTAAAAAAATTTCATCAAAAATATCATTGCTTTCTCTTTCAAAAAGATATTTTTTTACAGCGTTTTTTGCTGCCGTATTATTTGGCGCAGGAAGTTTTAGAAAAACGTGAGGGAAAAATCCTATATCTGGCAGGGCTTGGTAGTCGGGTTTATGTCCCCAAATTTTCTCACCAATTTTTTGGCATTCTTCATGCCTTAGAAAATTTTTTTCAAGCAAAGGGAGTAAGCGCAACAATGATGCCGAACCTAAAGCGGAGCATGAAGTTATTCCATCAATTATTTCATCAATGCGACGGTCGAGCGCAGCATTATCATTCCTGCCCCCAGGGCACTCAATAATTGGATTGGGCCACCGTTCCCGGTGGCTTTTAATATGAGTTTCTTGCTGCAGAGGGAAAGATAGTGCATCTAGAAGTATTTCATGTTGATTCGACTTCGGGATGCTAGTAATTGAGTTGGCTATCAAATCATTAAGCGCGTCAAGTAGCCAGATATGATGGAACTCAAGTTTCCTACCGAACGACATGGCCAAACGAAATATCCTTTTCGCCTGATCAGGTGTGGTTCGAACTGATATGCGAGCCAACACTTCGACAAAAACCCGTAGGCGATCAATGGCCAGACGACTAGGATTGCCAGACTTTTCCGATCTCTTTTGCGTCCAGTAATTGATTGCCAGCATGCATTGATTCAGTAAAAAATCCACATCGGTTTCTGAAAAACATGCGAGCTGTACCCTGGAAAATATCTTGTTCAGGACCGGGGATTTCTCATTGTCAGCGGAGCGAATAGCCAATGCAAATCGGTGCCTATTGTCAAGAGTATTCAGTTCCGCCAGCTTTGCTGCTTGTTCAACGAGAAAGCTGACACCATTCCATCTTAGTGGCATGCCGACACTATTGGAAATACCTTCCAATAGAAGCAGTGGATGCAACTCATTACTGATGCTTCTTGTATTGGAGTTGTCCGTATAGCGTCCTGGTTCGAATGATGGTTCGATTGTTTGCTGTTTTTTTTGTTTATCCAGCTCTTTGGAAATTCGCTCCCCAATATGCTCAATGTGATCCCATGGGTCACACTTGGAATCTCGATAGCTGGACGGAAATGCTTTGAAAGGTTTGTCAAATGACGACAGATCGACACCACGCATCAGCCAGTGTGCCCATGCTAAGCGTGAAAGCACATGAACTGAGTTACGATCATTGCGATGCTGGGTTAGAAGTTCTTTGTATGCCTCTGTAACCAGCACTTTACCCGCATCAAATTGCCCAACTTCGGCAAATAGAGAAGCTTTTCTTAGTTTCCAGACTGGATTGCTACTGGTAATTTTCTCAACATGTTGTTCCAAGGCCGCATAGTCGAACTGGTCACGCGCCACGATTGCGCGATGATAGGCAAGTTCGTCACTGCTTTCGGGCCAATATCTTGCATTTTTCTCCAGTATCGAACTTGTCGTCTGAGAAATATTTTTGGATTCAGAGCTATCCATCCACCGTGTATTTTTCAGCAGCAAAACCGCAATTTCTAACTGCTGTCTTTTGGATAGTGTGCAGGGCTTGTCAGGATCGCATACAGTAAGCAACTCATTCGCCAGCCAAGATGGCATAACTTCAAAGGTTACTTGATGATGCCAAGTGATCTCGTACAATAGCTTCGCTTTAGATGTTTCTGTCATTGCAGACAGATTCTTAGGGTTAGGCCAGGGATCGGTTATTTGGCTTTGCAATTGAAACCGCTGGCCATAGGGACAAATTAACCAGTCAGGGTAAGACAACCGATCTTTCTCTAAAAACGGTAGTTTCTCCTCCATCAACTTAGCAGCATAGCTGACATCTTGATCAGTCTTGGATCTTTCTGCACCAGTGGTTGTTGTACGATGCAGTTCCGTTGGATCCCACTCCCAAATCTGTTTAGGTTTAAGATCTTGTAAGGCTCGGACGAATATTTTTGTCGCTTCCAGATGCCGAACATCGCGCTCATCGTAATCTGTAACCAGGTCATCAAGGTCGATAGGCGCGACATTGATGGATTCCAGATATTTTCGTTTTGCGGAGTTCAGCCCTAGGGCCCCAACGAGGTAAATACGTCTTGAATGTGTGGCTAGATGATCTCGGACCCACCCAGCCCATTGGAGAAAGTTAGGATCATCACCGGAGAAGCCTAACAAACATAATTCGTTTTCGATGAAAACTTGACGCGAGAAATTGACAAACGCCGCGTACTTTTGTGGATATTTTCGGTAGTCTTCTTGGGTGAAAACCAGGTCTTTTGTTACGTCTATTGTCCCGTGTAACTTGACGATTCTTGGCGCTCTTGCACTGGAAAGATCCTCTTGCTTTGAAACCACACTGTAAATCGGTTGGTGCACCTCGGATGATGCACGCTCCAGCAACGTATCCCAGTTAGTGGTCAGAATTTCTGACCATGGCAATTCCAGCAAGGACTGGTACAACTCGCCAGGTTCCCACGCTGCATCGTTGATTTCTTGCTTTATCAAATCATGCAGAGCTTGCTTGCCAAAATAAGCGCAATATTCTTCTGCCAAGCGTAGAGCGTCGGTGCTGCCTGAACCCAATTCATCGGCAAGTTTTTTGGAAAAGTGATTCCAGAGCGGTAGCTTTTTACTCGCATCGCCTGTCGAGGCAGCGCTTCTGCTAAAGCCTGCGCCTACCATGATGGCTGCGCCATGGTAAGAGTTGTCCTGCTGCCAAAGCGCAGATGCGAGTTTTTTTAATGCAGCGTAATCGGGAAGAGAAGAGATATCTTTCATCATTGCAGCACCCACTCCACGTTGAACAGCACCTGTTCCTGAACCCGCTGTTTCAGTTGCTCTTCAAGCTGTTCGATCAGCGTATTGCGCTGCATCTCGATGTCATCCTGTCTAGCGAACAGCTCCCTGCGTAACTTGCTGCGCTTGGCTTCCAATTCTCGCTGGCGTTTTTGATGCGCCAGCTTTTCTTCCAGCGTGGGTGACGCAGCGGCAGTGCGGCGCACCTCCTTGATCTCGCCGTCGATAGCCTTGATTTCCTGCTCCAGCCCGAGCTTCAGATCATCAGCCCAAGCATCGAGCTTCTGCACCTCCTGCTCGAAGTAGCCCAGGTTGCGCTGATTGATCTCGCGCAGCAGCACGTTTTTGCGGCTTTCGATATCTGCAAGCAAGGCACCCTCTCCCCCGGCCCCTCTCCCGCTGGCGGGAGAGGGGTGTAGCTGCGCTGGCAGGCGCAGCAGTTTTTCTGGATCGTCCTCTGGCAGCGCTTCCCCTGCTTGGGTGCAGGCGGAAACAACCAGGTGCTGCTCCTGATCGTTCAGGGTTTCGACGGTCAGCAGGGTCACGCTCAGCCAGCCGCGCTGGCCGCGCCATTTTTCAAGGCTGACGAGCCGTTTGCCATAGGCGGCGTAGTCGAACGCCAATCGTGTGGGGGCTTGTAGGTCTCGTGCCTTGGCGCGCTCAATGGCCCATTCCGCCAAGGGATGGCCCATACGGTAAAGATGCGCATCGCCGCTGCGTCTGGGCAGTTCATAGCGCCCCGCCATCACTGCCTGTTCCCGGCTGCCAGTGGCGAGACCTAGCCCATCGGGCAGGCTGTGCAGGACAAAGCCATTGACCTCTTCGGCAGTATCGAAGCGAGCATGATCCCGCAACTCCGTTCGGCTCAAGTCCATCAGCAGGCGCTCGTACTTGTTCAGCACTGCCTGGCTGTCCTGGCTGCGGATGCGCAGTTTCTCCTGCACTTCCTCGTCGAAATTCTCCAGCAGAAGCTGCCGTGTTCTGAGCATCGCTTCGTCGATCTCGCTGGCAAGTTCGCGTTGGAGGTCTTCGAAACGGCTGCGAATTTCTTCGGGTTCGCGGCAATTTTGGTAGATGGCGGCGATCCGCCGCTCGAAATCCACGCCGGAGCCAATGGCTCCCAGCACTTCGTCACTGGCGCCGAACACGCCTTCGAACAGCTTGAACTTCTGCGACAGCAACTGATAGACACGGGCATCCGCCTCGTTGCTGCGGTCCACGAAGTTGACCACCACCACATCGTGCTTTTGCCCGTAACGGTGGCAGCGGCCGATGCGTTGCTCGATCCGCTGGGGATTCCACGGCAGGTCGTAATTGATCACCAGAGAGCAGAACTGGAGGTTGATGCCTTCCGCGCCTGCTTCCGTCGCGATCATGATGGTGCCGCGCTCTTTGAAGTGCTCAACCAGCGCGGCACGAGTGTCAGCGGTTTTGGAGCCGGTAATACGATCGCTGCCTTCATGACGTTGCAGCCAGTCTTTGTAAATGGCCTGCGCTCTGGCATCGCTGTTGGTGCCGTTGAACAGCACGATGCCGTCGCCGTAGGCTGTTTCAGCCAACAGGGAAAGCAGGTAACTCTGGGTGCGCTTGGACTCGGTGAAGATGATGGCTTTCTTGCCCGCACCTAAACGCTCCAGTTCGGCAAAAGCTTTGCCCAGTGCAGTCAACAGCGCCTGCCCTTTGGCATTCTGTCGAATACCCGTAGCCAATTCCTTGAAGCGTCGGAGTTCGGCCGCTTCGTCGGCAATGGCTGCTCGTTCGTTGGCGCCGGCATCGGAATCGCTGGTGGCGCTGTCATTCCACTCGTCTGCCGTCTCATCCAATCCTTCGTAGTCGTCATCCAGCGACTCTGTCAGGTCAGGGACATCAGGCAACTCATCCAGTTGTCCTTGAAGACGATTGGCCATGGTCTCCAGCGCCCCGGCAATGGCGTGGCTGGACGAGGCCAGCAGCTTCCACAGTACCAACGAGATCAGTTGACGCTGGCCTTCAGGCAGCGCCTTGAGGTTCGGGCGACGCAGGTAATCGGCGACCAATGCGGAAAGCTGCTGCTCTTCCTGGCTGGGTGTGAATTCTTCGACGATGGCGATACGTGCGGTATACGGCACGTATTGCTGAACTTGCCGGCGCAGCGTGCGCTTGCAAAGTGGTGCCAAACGCTCTCGCAGTGCCCGGTTGGACTGTTCGGTTCTGACGCCAGAGAATTGGGTTCGGAAGCTGTCGAGATCGCCAAACACACGCTCGTCGATCATGCTCACCAAGCCGTAAAGCTCCAGCAGGGTGTTTTGCAGCGGTGTTGCCGTCAACAGGACTTTGGCATCCACGTGCTCCAGCGCATCGCGGATCGTCCGGGCAATGACGTTGCCGTTCTTGTAGACATTGCGCAAACGGTGGGCTTCATCCATGACCACCAGATCCCAATGAATGCGCTTGAGGTCATCGGCCTTGGCTTTGGCGAACTGGTAGGAGCAAATGACCGGCCCGCCTGTATGCAGGAAGGGTTGCGTGATACCTTCCTTGCGCATGGCGTTGTAGTTCTTCGCTTCGAGGATCAGCCCCTGAAGATTGAACTTGTCCTGCAGTTCCTGGTGCCATTGCTTGCGCAGGTTGGCTGGCACGATGATCAACATTTTGCGACGCCGCTCCGCCCAATGTTGGGAAATGACCAGCCCAGCTTCGATGGTTTTGCCTAGCCCCACCTCGTCTGCCAGGATCACGCCACGCGATAGCGGGTTGCGACAGGCAAAGAGTGCGGCTTCGACCTGGTGCGGATTCAAATCCACCTGGGAGTCCACCAGAGCACTGGCCAGAGATTCCACGCTGTCACTGGCTGCCTGCCGGGTCAGTTGCCAGGCGAAGTACTGACTTTGATGAGGGGTCAGGAAATGTTCCAAGTGAATGTCTCCGCGGGCATCAAGCAGGCCAGTACAGCCGCTTCAGCGGCACGATTCGTTTGGTTTCGGCATCGGTGGCGTCGTAGTGCTCGATCAGGGCGCGCACCACATGATCCAGCGTCCACATGGCCAGCGGGATGGATGCTCGATCTGCTTCGTACTGAGCATCCTTGCTGAAGCCGCCGGTACTGACATACAACCCACGATCATCCTTGTGGCGGCCGCCGAGGAAGCTGCGGATTTCCTGACTGCCCATTTGGCCCTTGCGGTGCTTGACCTCCACGACGATGCGCGGGTGTTCGAAGCCAAAACCGTCGGGCGAGGCAACGATGTCCTTGCCCCGATCCGAGCCGGGAGGCGAAACCTGAGTCTTGTAGCCCATGGCGCGCAGGATGCCGGCGACCAGTTGCTGCATGTCGTCCCAGTCGAGTTCGTTGACCCGATCCTTGATGCGCTCCAGCGCCTGGGACTCGATGTCAGCCAGTGGATCGGCGATGACTTCCTCGGCTTCATCTTCCACGACTGGAGCCGGCTTACCTTTCAGCGCTGCCAGCACTTCAGCAGCCGCGTTGGACGGCACCTCGAAGAGGGTCAAGGTCGAGCCCAGGCTGTTCTTTGTGCTGGTGCCCAAGCTGTCGCGTGGCAATTCCTGCGTTTGCCACTGCACCTTGCGCGCCAGTGGCATGCCTTGCTCAGCCCACTCCGGGTGATGCTCGGCTGGTCCCGTGACCTTGCCGATCGAGTACAGGCGATTGGCTGGCGAATAGGTGATGATCCAGTCGCCATCCTGGATGTCGTTGACGAAGCGCCAGACCTGGGATGCACCCGATACCACTGTGCCTTGCTTTGCCTGTGGGTCGGCGGATTGGTACAGGGCGATTAGCTGCTTGCGTCCGACACCGGGTTTGGCATGGGCTGCCAATTGATTCCAGCCCACGGCAGCTACGCCGCGTTCTCGAAAGGCGTCATACAAGCTTCCGCCTTCGCCTCGCACCATCCACATCCGTGCCATTGCATTCCCTCTCTTATTCGTAGCCATCAATCCAGCACCACCAGAAACTCAGTCGCCAGCGCTGTCGGCTGAACATCCCGAACATTGCGCTGCAGCGAAACCAGGCCGTAATCCGCCATCATCCGCAGAGTGCGCGACAGGTTCGGCACCTTGCGGCCGCTGAGTTCGGCCAGTTCGGTCAGGGACTTGGGTTGCTTGTCATGGATCAGGCGCAGCAGGCGGCGGTTGTCGTCAGACAGTACCGCTGCTAGTGATGCCAGGGACGGAAACCAAATGCTGGGCGTTTCGCTTCCCTTCGGTGGCGAACCTTCTGGCTGTCGGATACCCACAATGCAGCGCTTCATGATCGCAAATCCAATGACACGTTAATTTACAATTATATCAGTCTCTGATAATCATCGTCGATCATAAATGGCTGCTACAAAGGAAAAGGCAGAGGCAAGGGAATGGCAACCAAGGGGCAACGGCCCTACCCAAAAAGGGAAAAGGCCACCAGCGCCCCGGCCGGACTCACACCACCAAATTGGCCGACGGTGCCAGCCCGTCGATGTAAGCCGACCAGGCTTGCAGCATTTCCCGCCGCTGTTCAGCGTACTCGGCGCGGTTGTAGACACCGCGCACACCGCCGATGGTGTGGTTCAACGCCTTTTCCACCACATCCGAAGGCCAGCCTTGTTCGTGCAGCAGAGTCGAAGCAGTGCGCCGAAGGTCATGGATGGTGAAGGCGGGGATCTCCTGCCCCTGCAATGACACCTTCAGCGCCTGGTTCAGCGCATTGTTGGCGAAGGGTTTGGCTAGGGTGCCGCGCCCAGGCAGCACCCAGACGCTGCTGCTGGCCAGGGGCTTGAGCTCCTTGAACAGGATTTGCGCCTGGGTGGACAGGTAGACGATGTGCGGCTTGCCGGTCTTGGAATTCTCGACCGGGATGTGCCATTCGCCTTCGTCCAGATGCACGTCCTTCCACTGCGCCAACATCAGCTCGGACTTGCGCACCAGGGTCATCAGGATCAACTGGAAAGCGATCTTGAACTGGCGGCGGATGTTGGAGGTCTGCATCGCACGCAGGAACTGCCGGATCTCGTCCGGCGTCAGCGCCCGGTCGCGGGCGGCGGCGCGGTAGACGTGCCGCATCGGCAGGGCCATGACCGGGTTGGCCTGGATCAGGCCGCAGGTCAGTGCGTAATCGAACATGCGCTTAAGCAGGCCGCGCACCTGGCCGGCGGCGGCGTCGAAGCCTTGTTCTTTCTTGCGCCAGATGACGCCGCGCACGTCCTCGGCGGTAATGTCCCGGACCGGCTTGCTGCCGATGTGCGGCAGGATGTCCTTTTCCAGGTAGCGGCGCGGCATGGTCACGTCCTTGCGGTCGCGCGATTGAATGTCTTTGAAGAAGCGTTCGGAGAACTCGGCCACGGTGGCGTCTTCTGCGCCGGCCACCTTGGCTTGCTGCTTTTTCTTTGCCGGCGATTCGCCCATCGCCACTTGCTGGGCCGCCTCATCCCGCTTCAGGCGGGCGTTCTTCAGCGTTAGCGCGGGGTACTTGCCCAGCGTCAGCTTCTCGTACTTGCCGTTCAGCCGGTAGCGGTAGCGCCAGACGATGCCTCCGGTTGGGAATACTTCCACATGAAGCCCCCGGTCGTCGGTGACCGTGTAGGTCTTGTCTCTGGGCTTGAGCGCCTTGAGCGCGGTGTCGGTCAGTGCCATCTCATCCTCCGTATGTCCACGTAGAGGGAAGAAAGCAATCAACCAGCTACTTGGAACTAAACTTGGACATAAAATTGAGTGGCTTTGACTGTATCACCGAATCACTCAATAGACAAAAATCCCTTTATTTATGCGGTTTACAGGCACATCGACAGACTTCAGTGGATGTCCGCAGACCCAACCTCACTTCCCGATGCAGAAGCTAGAGAATATTTCCCCTAACAGGTCATCGCTGGTGAATTGGCCGGTGATTTTGCATAAGGATTCGTGCGCCAGGCGTAGCTCTTCGGCAAACAAGTCCAGCACTTGATCGTCCTGGCTAGCGTGTTCGCCAGCCAGCAGCAGGCTGGCCTGGGCGGCATCCAGAGCGTGAATATGGCGCTCGCGCGCGAGCCAGGGAGATTCTGCGCCCGGCGTCCAGCCAGCAAGCGCCAGCAAGCGTTCGCGCAATAGGTCCAGACCGGCACCGCTGAGGGCCGAGATGCGGATTATATCGACGGCTGGGTTGGCGTGCAGAGCTGTTTGTTCTGCCGGCGTCAATAAGTCCAGTTTGTTATGAACTTGCAGAACCGGTACATCGTTGGGTAATTTGCTGATAATTTCGGCATCTTGCGGGTTTTCAGGGTAACGGATGTCTTGCAGGTGCAAGATTACCTGGGCTTTGCCGATTTCGGCCCAGGTGCGCTCTATGCCTAGTTGCTCGACCGTATCGGTGGTGGTGCGCAAGCCGGCGGTATCCACAATATGCAGCGGTACGCCATTGATATGAATTTGCTGGATAACGCGGTCGCGGGTGGTGCCGGCTATAGGCGTGACTATGGCAACTTCTTCACCAGCCAGGGCGTTTAGCAGGCTGGATTTACCCACATTGGCCTGGCCTACCAGCACTACGTGCAAGCCCTGGCGCAGCACCAGACCCTGGCGTGAGCTGGCCAGAATTTGTTGCAAATCCTGGAGAATTTCTGTGAGCTGGCTGGCGGCTTGATATTTTTGCAGAAAATCTATTTCTTCTTCGGGAAAATCCAGGGTGGCTTCAACCAACATGCGTAGCTTGACGATACGCGCGTTCAAGCTGTTTATACGTTCAGAAAACGCCCCGGATAAAGACGCCACCGCGCTGCGGGCTGCGCTCATGGAGCTGGCTTCGATCAAGTCGGCCACGGCTTCGGCCTGGGCCAGATCGAGCTTGTCGTTTAAAAAGGCGCGTTGGGTAAACTCGCCGGGCTGGGCCAGGCGCATGCCAATTTCTGTGCCACGTGTCAGGCAATCATGGAGCAGTCTTTGCAGCACGGCGGGCCCGCCATGGCCTTGTAACTCCAGCACGTCCTCGCCGGTGTAGGAATGGGGTGCGCTAAAAAACAGGGCCAAGCCCTGGTCTATGGTCGCGCCAGCGCTATCGACAAATGGTAGGTAATGAGCGTGACGCGGCTTTAAAACGGTTTGACACAGCTTATCGGCCCAGGGTTTCAAATTTTTGCCCGAGATACGTACCACACCAATGCCACCACGACCGGGCGCGGTGGCGATGGCGATGATAGGTTCCATTTTTAGCTGGATGCGGAAGCTGATTTCTCGCGATCAATGCGCGCCATAATAACGCGTTGCTGAATCAGAGAAACCGCGTTGTTCACGCACCAGTACAGCACCAGGCCAGCGGGGAAGAAGAACATCATACCGCCAAACACCAATGGCATAATCATCATTACCTTGGCCTGGGTTGGATCGGGTGGCGTGGGGTTGAGCTTGATCTGCAGGAACATCGTGGCCATCATAATGGCTGGCAAAATGAACAATGGATCTTGTACAGAAAGGTCGTCAATCCATAAGGCCCAGGGCGCGCCACGTAATTCTACGCTGCCAAGCAAGACCCAATATAAGGCAATGAACACCGGGATTTGCACCAACATCGGCAGGCAGCCACCAAGCGGATTGATTTTTTCGGTACGGTACATCTCCATCATGGCCGCGTTCATTTTGGCCCGGTCATCACCATACTTCTCTTTGAGTTGCTGCATGCGCGGGGCTACCAGCTTCATTTTGGCCATGGATTTATAACTGGCTGCCGACAAGGGGTAAAACACCAGCTTAATCAGCAGTGTCAGCAAAATTATGGTCCAGCCCCAGTTACCTACCAGCGAGTGGATCCAAGTCAGTAGGGTAAACATGGGCTTGGCTACGATGGTTACCCAGCCGTAATCAACCACCACGTTCAAACCAGGGGCTACGGCTTTCATAGCCGCTTGGTCTTGTGGCCCAACCCATAGCTGAGATTGCACGCTTTGGTGCTGGCCTGGGGCGATACTATCCAGGGGTTCAATGGCGCGTATGGCGTATAGATTATCAGCTACTTGCACGGCCTGGTTGTTACGTACCACGCCTTGTTTTGGCACCCAGGCGCTGGCAAAGTAATGCTGCACTATGGCAATCCAGCCGTTATCAGCTTCGGGTATGTAGCTCGCCTTGTTTTTGGCAATTTCGTCGAAGTTAATCTTCTGGAACTTGTCTTGCTCGGAATATACAGCAGCCCCGGTAAAGGTGCGGTAAAAGCCGGAAGTATTGGGCGGATCATTACCATCACGGGTAAGCTGTAAGTAAAGCGATGGCTGAATAGCTTGTTCGCCCAGGTTGTAGACGTCATGGCGGACGGTAATGTCGTAGCTGTCGTTTTTGAGGATAAAGGTTTTGACCAGGCGCACGTCACCTGCGGTAGCCTGAAACGAGACTTCAGTGGTATTGCCTTTAACTACGGGATCTGCAACCAGGCTAAAAGGGGTCAGATGGGTTGGGTATGATTGGCCTTGCGGGGCACCTACCAGACCGGTTTGCGCGACATAAAAATCGCCTTCCTGGTCATTGAGCAGGTACATGGGGCTGTCGCTGCTATCAAGGGCCTTATATTTAAGCAGATTGGAACGCACTATTTGCGCACCCTGGGTATCAAACGTCAGGTCATATACAGCGGTGCGTACGTTTACCTTCTGGCTGGCAGCCAGCTCAGGGGCCTGATCGATAACTGTGTCGCTGCTGTTTTGCCTGTCTGCGGCTTGGGGAACATGATTGGCGCCACTATCTACGCTTTTATCACTTGCTTTATCGGCCTGACTGGCGCTTTGTTCGGCGTTGCCGGTCATGGAAAACAAGGATGGTTGACCTTGGTGGACCTGCCAGTTATTCCATAGTAATAACAGCGAAAAAGAAAAAATCATCCAGAGGATGGTGCGACGTATATCCATGGGTACTCTTTATAGAGGCCGAAGCAAAAACGAGTTAGTGTAACTTAGTGTGCCGATTTGTGGGTGGAACTGGATCCATGCCGCCGTTGGACCAGGGCTGGCAGCGCGCCAGGCGCCAGGCTGCCAACCGCAAGCCTTTGATAACGCCATGGGTTTGTATGGCTTCTATGGCGTAGGCCGAGCAAGTAGGCGTGAAGCGGCATTGATGACCCACCCAGGGGCTTAGAAAATAGCGATAAAAACGTATAGGAGCTATAAAAATTGCCTTTAGCATTGTTTTACCCGCTGCAGCAAAGAGTCGGCCTCACTGCGCACCAAACAGCGCAGCTGGCGCAAACTAATGTTGGGGATACGCGCATTGAGTCGAAAAACTATGTCAACCGGGGCTAAGTGGCAGCGTTGCAAGCGGAAGGCTTCGCGAATTACTCTTTTGATGGTGTTACGAGAAACCGCCAGCGGGGCATTGCGCTTGGAAATGATCATGCCCAGGCGCGCGCACTGGGTACAAGGCTGCGGTCTTTTGCGGGTGTGGACAACAAACAAAGCCCCTCGGGCACTGCGCTGGCCCTTCAAGGCTGCGGTGTATTCGGAGGGGCTGTGCAGCCGGGCCGCTGGTGGGTAAGCGACGGGCATAGTAAATAACGGCGTTAACTATCTGGCTTGAGTGTACCAGTAAGTAACACCGTTGATCTATACGGCCAGACGTGTGCGACCCTTGGCACGGCGGGCATTGATGATCGCGCGCCCGGCACGGGTTTTCATGCGCACACGAAACCCGTGGGTACGCTTGCGACGGGTTACTGAAGGCTGAAAGGTGCGTTTCATGGTTAATCCATAAATAAGTAAAAGTTTACTATTGCCCGTTTGGGCAACATTAACAAAAGCCCGTTATTTCATCAAATTTTAGCTATTTAGTCAAATGCCTGTTGATAAGATTTTGGTGGGTGTGGATAACTTTTGCCTTAACAGGGTAGAATCGTGGTTTGGTATTAAGAGAGAAGATGGAAAAATTTTGGCAATCCTGTTTAAACAACTTCGAACAGGAACTCCCCCCGCAGCAGATAAATATTTGGATCAAACCCTTGGTTGTCGTCGATTACAACCCGGAGCAGGCAGTCCTCAGGATAAGTGCGCCCAATCGTTTCAAGCTGGATTGGGTGCGCAAGAACTTTGCCGGTCGCTTTGAAGCGCTGGCGGCCGAGTGGTATCAACAAAAAGTGCAGGTACAGTTTGAGCTGGCGGACTCGGGCAAACCGGTAGCACCTCTTGGCCAGGGCGCTGCCAATGTCTTAAGCGCCAGGACAGAATCTGTGCAGACACCAGGGCGTGATGCTGGAGCGCCTGGTACCGGGTCAGCGCTCAATCATCAAACCATGCCCGAAGCGGCGGGTCTGATCCAGGATAGGTCGCGCCTAAATCGTAGCCTTACTTTTGAAAATTTTGTTACAGGGAAGGCTAACCAGCTGGCACGCGCGGCGGCTTTGCAGGTGGCAGAGAATCCCGGAATATCATATAACCCACTGTTTTTATACGGTGGTGTAGGTTTGGGTAAAACCCATTTAATACACGCCATTGGCAATGCCTTGTTGGCGGCTGACGCAGGCAAACAGGTGCGTTATGTGCATGCTGATCAGTATGTCTCGGACGTAGTCAAGGCGTATCAAAGGCGCGCTTTTGATGACTTTAAGCGTTACTACCATAGCCTGGATTTATTGTTAATAGATGATATCCAGTTTTTTGCGGGTAAGAACCGTACCCAGGAAGAGTTCTTTTACGCTTTCGAGGCGATGGTAGCCCAACACAAGCAAATTATAATTACCAGCGATACCTATCCCAAAGAGCTTACCAATATCGATAGCCGTCTGATTTCACGCTTTAACTCCGGGTTGACCGTGGCTATTGAGCCCCCCGAGCTGGAGATGCGGGTGGCCATTCTATTGCATAAGTCGCGCAGCCAAGGGCTGGAAATGCCCGAAGAGGTGGCTTTTTTTATTGCTAAGCACCTGCGCAGCAACGTGCGTGAGCTAGAGGGAGCGCTGCGTAACGTGCAGGCCTACGCCAATTTTCATGGCCGGAAGGTGCTTACCGTAGAGGTGTGCCGTCAGGCGCTCAAAGACTTGTTATCGGTGTCCAATAGCCAGATTACGGTGGAGAACATACAGAAAACCGTGGCGGATTTTTATAAAATCAAGGTCGCCGACATGTATTCCAAGCGGCGTCCGGCAAACATTGCCTTGCCGCGCCAGATTGCCATGTATTTGGCCAAAGAGTTGACGCAAAAAAGTCTGCCTGAAATAGGTGATCTATTTGGCGGGCGGGATCACACTACGGTTTTGCATGCCGTGCGTAAGATTACCGATTTGCGCGCGAAGCAAAACGAACTCAACCACGAGCTGCACGTACTGGAACAAACCCTAAAGGGATAAGCGATGTTACAACCAGCAATAACACCTCGGAGCAAGCCATGCAATTTATAGAAGCCAGCCGTGACGCGCTGTTAAAGCCACTTATGGTGGTAGTTGGCATAGTGGAGCGGCGCAATACCATGCCTATTCTGGCTAACGTATTAATACGTAAACAAGGCCCTCAAGTAGAGCTTATAGCCAATGATTTGGAAGTACAGATTACTACCAGGTCTGATTTTGGGGTTAGCGATAGCGTGGTCTCAACCACTGTGGCAGCGCGCAAGCTGCTGGATATATTGCGTGCTTTGCCAGATACCAATAGCGTCAGGATAGGCCTTGATGATGCCCGCTTGCTGGTACAAACCGGGCGCAGCCGTTTTAGCTTGCAAACCCTGGATGCTGCTGATTATCCGGATGTCAAGGTGGCCGAGCGTTGGGATGCATCTTTCAGCATGTCGCAGCGCGCGCTTAAGCATTTGTTTGGTCAGGTGCACTTTGCCATGGCGCAACAGGATATCCGTTTTTACTTAAATGGCTTATTGCTGGCTTTGGAGCCGGGTTTGGTGCGTGCGGTAGCTACCGATGGCCATAGGCTTGCACATGCGGGTACGCCAGTAGAAGCTTTGCAAGCCGATCAGGAAGTAATTATTCCGCGTAAAACAGTGCACGAGATGCAGCGTTTGCTGGCGGACTCCGAGGACAGTACCGTACAAATAGACATAGCCAGTGGCCAGATTCGTTTTCGATTTGACGCCATCGAGGTCGTGTCCAAGCTGGTGGAGGGCAAGTTTCCAGATTACCGGCGCGTGATTCCAGAAGGTCACAGCCGCTTTTTTGATGTCATGCGCGAACCACTGCAGGCCTCTTTGCAGCGGGCGGCAATTCTTACCACCGACAAGGTAAAAGGGGTGCGCTTGCAGCTCGAAAATGATGTTATGCAAGTCAGCACCAGTAATGCAGAGCAGGAAGAAGCGCGTGAAGAGCTGGAGATAAGCTACCAGCATGAGCCGCTGGATGTAGCCTTTAACGTTACTTACCTGCTGGATGTGTTGGCCAATACAAAAGCCGAAAGCTTACGCTGGTCGCTACAGCCAGAGCTAAGCTCTTCAGTGCTAATCAGTTTGCCCGATGATGAGCACTTCAAATACGTAGTAATGCCTATGCGCATGTAGTTGCGCATAAAACCCATGTTTTCACGAGAATTTCATGTCTGAAGATTTACAACAAGTAGCCCAGGCACCTGGTTATGGTGCTGAATCCATCAAAATGCTCAAGGGCCTGGAGGCCGTGCGCAAACGTCCGGGTATGTACATAGGCGATACCTCCGATGGCACCGGTTTGCACCATATGGTGTTTGAGGTGGTGGACAATGCGATAGACGAGGCCCTGGCTGGCTATTGCGATGATATAGTGGTTACTATTCACGCCGATAACAGTATTTCTGTCAGGGATAATGGCCGTGGCATTCCTACCGAAATTCACAAGGGTGACGAGCACCACCGTAGCGCGGCCGAGATCGTTATGACCGAGCTGCACGCTGGCGGCAAGTTTGACCAGAATTCGTACAAGGTTTCTGGTGGCCTGCACGGAGTCGGGGTTTCTTGTGTCAACGCCTTATCGCAGTGGCTGCGCCTGACCATTTGGCGCGAAGGCCACAGCCATGAAATTGAGTTCAGGCGTGGCCAGCGTAATGCACCGCTAGCCATTACCGGAGATACCGAGCGTACAGGCACATTAGTACATTATCTGGTCGATGATGAGATCTTCACCAACATTGAGTACAGCTACGATATCCTGGCGCGCCGCCTGCGTGAGTTGTCATTTCTGAATAACGGGGTCAAGATCCGTCTGGCTGATGAGCGTACCGGACAGGAAGAAGACCTGGCCTTTCTCGGCGGAGTCAAGGGTTTTGTACAGTACCTGAACCGCGCCAAAACGGTGCTGCATGAAAACGTCTTTGCTGTTAGTACGCAGTCCGATGCGGGTGGCACCATGGTTGGTGTTGAAGTCGCTATGCAGTGGAACGACACTTATGCAGAAACCGTGTTGTGTTTTACCAATAATATTCCACAACGCGATGGTGGTACGCATTTAACCGGTTTACGTGCGGCCATGACCCGGGTAATTAACAAATACATTGCGGATAACGAGCTGGCTAAAAGAGCCAAGGTCGATACTACCGGCGATGATATGCGTGAGGGTCTGGCCTGCGTTTTATCGGTTAAAGTGCCCGAGCCAAAATTCAGTAGCCAGACCAAGGACAAGCTGGTCTCTTCTGAGGTGCGCCCTGCGGTAGAAGAGGCTGTCGGCCGCACGCTCGAAACCTGGTTGCTGGAAAACCCCAATGATGCGCGTGCCCTGTGCAGCAAAATAGTCGAGGCCGCGCGTGCCCGTGAGGCGGCGCGCAAGGCACGCGAAATGACCAGACGCAAGAGCGTACTCGAAGGCGCTGGTCTGCCGGGCAAACTGGCCGATTGCCAAGAGAAAGATCCGGCCTTGAGCGAACTTTATATCGTCGAGGGCGACTCGGCTGGAGGTTCGGCAAAGCAAGGGCGGGATCGCAAGTTCCAGGCAATCTTGCCCTTACGCGGCAAGGTATTAAACGTCGAGAAAGCCCGCTTCGATCGCTTGTTATCGAGCGAGCAGATAACCACCTTGATTACAGCCCTGGGAACCAGTATCGGGCCGGATTTTGATATAGCCAAGCTGCGTTACCACCGCATAATTATCATGACCGACGCCGACGTAGATGGTGCGCATATACGCACCTTGTTGCTGACGTTGTTTTACAGGCAAATGCCCGAACTGATAAAAAACGGCTACGTGTATATCGCCCAGCCGCCTTTGTATAAGGTCAGGCATGGGCGTGAAGAGCGTTACCTCAAGGATGATGCCGAAGAGGCCCAATACATGTTGCAAGTCGCGATCAAGGATACCGAGTTTTTTCCCACCGCCACAACCGAGGCCATTAGTGGTGACGCTTTGCTTGATCTGGCGCGCCAATACGTTACTGCCGATAACGTTATTGCAAGATTGGCGCGTACTCTGGATGTCGAGGCGCTTACCGCAATGGCTGAAGGCGTGGTGCTAAACCTTGCGGACGAGGTCAGCGCACGCAACAGTGCGCAGGCTTTGCAAGAGGCTTTGTACGATCCGAATGCCGCGCATGCTGTGCAGGTCGAGGCCGAGTACGATGACGTGCAGGAGGCTTGGCGTGTAGTTTTGCAACGGCCGCACTTTGGCAATATGCGGGTTAGTGTTTTTGACCGCAACTTTGTGCGTAGCCCTGATTACGCCGTCTTGGTACGTACCGCCAAGACCTTTATGGGTCTTGTTGGTGATGGTGCCATGGTGCGTCGAGGGGTTGGTGAGCGCATGAAAGAAAAAAAGGTAGCCGATTTTCGTGAACTTATGTCGTGGCTGCGCAGTGAAGCCGAGCGCGGCATTGCCAAGCAGCGCTATAAGGGCCTGGGTGAAATGAATCCAGAGCAGTTGTGGGAAACTACCATGAACCCTGAGGTGCGACGTTTGCTACAGGTACAAATCGAGGATGCGATTGCTGCCGACGAGATTTTCGTCACCCTGATGGGTGATAACGTCGAGCCGCGCCGTGCCTTTATCGAGAGCCACGCCTTGCAGGCAGGTAATCTGGACATCTAGGGGGTGATCACCCTGGTATGCACTACGTGGGGTGCCTGGGCAAAGTATTCGCCTACCAGGGCGCGCCACTGGGTATACCCAGGTGATTGGCGAAAGTGCTGGGTGTGGTCTTCCAGCGTAGCCCATTGCACTACCAGTACGTAATGCAATGGGTTTTCTACTTCTTGCCGTAACTCTACACCCAGACAGCCACGTGCCTGCTGGAATATGGGTAATGCTTGCTTTACTGCGGCCTGGAACTGTGCGTCTGTTGCGGGCTTTAAAGTGATGTGAGCGTGTTCGTAAATCATAGTGGTTTATTTTAGGTTGTCTGGTATTTGGATGTTTTGGGCCTGATAAAACTTTATGGCGCCGGGATGCAATGGAATCGACATGCCATCAAGCGCCTTGGCAGGTTGAAAATACTCTTTTATATTTTGATTCTGTACCTGGTTATAGAAGCTGTCCAGCTGCTTGTTAAACAAGGTGTCCATAAAGGCATAAACGTCATCCGTGTCCAGCTTGGCATCTGCCACCAATAGCGCTGACAGGGTAATAGTACTGGTGTCCTGGGGGTTGCGCGGGTAGGTGTTACCAGGAATTACAAACGGGGTATAAAAGGCGAAGTTTTGCTTCAGCGTGTCGGTGGCCTTGTCATCCATAGGGACCAGCTTGATGTCTGCCATTTTAGCGGCGCTTGTTATGGCCTGTGAGCCAACCCCGACGGTATAGAAAATAGCGTCGATCCGACCATTGCGCAACATGTCCACGGCGCTGCCTATGCTGCCGCGAATGGCAGCTTTAAGGTCTTGTAACTCCAGGTCATAGACACTGAGAATATTGATGGCATCCTGCTCTGTGCCAGAACCAACGTCACCAACGTAGACACGCTTATCTTTGAGGTCAGCGGGACTATTTATGCCAGCACCGGCGTGGGCAAGAATATGGATCACTTCGGGGTAGAGTACGGCCAGACCACGTAGATTCTTGGCCGGCTTGTCTTCAAAATCTTCTACCCCTTTGCCATGGTAAGCGTAATAGGCGATGTTATTCTGGCTTAAGCCCATTTGCAGCTGGCCCTGGCCGATTGCGCGGCAATTAAAGACGGCTGCCCCGGTGGAACGGTTTTTGACTTCGAGATCTAGATTGCTGCTATTGATAATTTGTGCAATGGCGTTGACCGTTGGGTAATACAAGCCCGAGGTTGAGCCTGAACCAATGGTTATACTTGTTTTACTATTGGCGGTGCCCAATAAACCGAGTACAAAGCAGACGGCGACAATCGTTTTAAAAATCTTGTTATGCATTCTAGGCCCCAAAAACAGGAAGCACGCAGCAGATAGTGCAGCAATAATCAAAATCCATGGCCGTTGTTTATCGACGTCTATTTGAGGTCATAGCAATAAAAGCATTGCTTGTATCCATATGCTCACGCTATTACACATTACCACAACCAACGGATAAATTTAAACTTTATATGATTAAAATCAAATAACATCATTGTGACTATGGTTAAGATGGCAAGCGATGTTTTTGATTTAAAGCATCGCTTGGTGGTGGCCTGATTCGGGCATCCAATACTTTATGGGGGTTAAATGTCTTTAAACCACAACCAGACACATGAAATTGGTCGTAAAGCCTTAGGGGTGCTGTTTTCCAGTACTTTTGCATTTACGGTGTGCTTTGCCATCTGGACCATGTTTTCGGTGCTTGGCGTACCTCTCAAGGCCGAGTTGGATCTGAATGAAACCCAGTTTGGTTTACTTATTGCCACGCCGGTTCTGACAGGCTCCCTGATACGTGTGCCCTTGGGTATTTTTACCGACCGCTGGGGTGGTCGTATAGTGTTTTTCCTCATACTGCTAGTGTGCGTGCCACCATTGTATTTAATGGCATATGCCGATAGTTACCTGCAGTTTCTGGTATTGGCGCTGTTTGTTGGGCTTGCCGGGGGGACATTTTCGGTAGGTACGCCCTACGTAGCCCGCTGGTTTAGCAATGAGCGGCGCGGTTTTGCCATGGGGGTGTTTGGTGCAGGTAACTCGGGCTCGGCGCTTAATATGTTTGTTGCGCCGCTGATAATAGGCGCTTTTGGCTGGACTATGCTGCCCAAAGTATATGCGGCCCTGATGCTTGGCACGGCAGTTTTATTCTGGCTGTTCAGTTACAGCGACCCTGCCCATAGGGTTGCTGGCGGTGCAAGTATGCTGGAGCAGTTACGCGTACTCAGGGACCCGCGGGTTTGGCGCTATTGTCAGTATTACTCGGTAGTTTTTGGTGGTTACGTGGCGGTATCCTTGTGGATAACCAAGTATTATGTGTCTGAATATGGCTTTGACCTAACCGCGGCGGCTTTTTTGGCCATGATCTTTTCATTGCCTGGTGGTGTGTTGCGCGCCTTGGGCGGCTGGTTCTCGGACCGTTACGGTGCTTATACCGTTACCTGGTGGGTAATGTGGGTTTGCTGGGTGTGCTTTTTTATACTGTCGTATCCGCAAACGCAGATGACAATTCATACAATCGACGGCCCTTTATCGATTCACATCGGTTTGAATTCGGTGTTCTTTACCATCTTGTTGTTTGTGGTTGGCGTGGCCATGGCTATAGGCAAGGCCTCGGTGTTTAAATTTATCAGTGACGATTACAGCGAAAATATAGGTGCGGTATCGGGCATAGTTGGCTTAGCTGGCGGCCTGGGCGGGTTTGTATTGCCGATCATGTTTGGCATGTTGCTCGACATAACCGGGGTTTATTCCAGCGCTTTTATGTTGTTGTACGGTACGGTATGCGTTTCGCTGGTATTTATGCACTACTCTTACCGCAGGGCGCCGCGCTCTGGTACCGAGTTGGTGGAAGGGCATAGACAGGCATAAGAACTTAAACTGGCATGGAGCTTGCTGCTTAGGCACAGTAATTCTGAAACAAGCGTATCATTTCTGTTTTGAGTTGCAGGCCTAAGTAGAATGCCTTTAAAAGACGTGCTGGCGGCCCTGGTGGTTATAGTGGTCTGGGGTATAAATTTTGTCGCGATCAAGCTTGGCGTGGACGCGCTCCCACCTATCCTGTTGGGGGGCTTGCGTTTTGTGTTTGTCGCCTTCCCGGCGCTGTTCTTCGTGCCCAGGCCCAAGATCCACTGGCGTTACGTGCTTGGCTATGGCCTGACAATTTGCATCGGCCAGTTTTTATTTTTGTTTATTGCCATACGTATTGGCATGCCTGCTGGCTTGGCTTCAATCGTCTTGCAGTCACAGGCCTTTTTCACCGTTTTTATCGCTGCCATAGCGCTGCGTGAGCGCGTTTTACCCCAGCACCTGCTGGGCATTGCTATGGCCATAGCGGGCTTATACCTGCTTTATCCGGGTAGCGGCAGCGAGGTAGTTGTACCGTTAATGGGCTTTGTTCTGACATTACTTGCAGCCGCCAGTTGGGCGGGTGGCAACGTAGTGCTGAAGTGTGCCGGACAGGTAAATATGCTGTCAATGGTAGTGTGGGGGGCACTAGTAGCACCGCTGCCATTTTTTGCCTTGTCCTGGGTGTTTGAGGGGCCGGATCTGATTTGGGCGAGTTTGCGCGCAATCGATTTTCAGGGCATAGCGTCGCTGGCGTATTTATCTTATTTTTCAACCCTGGTCGGTTATGTACTTTGGGGGCGCTTGCTGGCGCGCCATCCGGTTGCCAAGGTCGCGCCGTTAAGCTTGTTGGTGCCAGTGGTTGGCGTGTTGTGTGCGTATCTATTTTTGGGTGAGCGTCTGGTGCCAATTCAGTGGCTTGGCGGTATAGTGGTGGTGTTCGGTTTGGCAATCAACTTATTTGGCGTACGTATGCTGGCAAGTTGTAAAACCAGGCTGGGGATTTAGACGTTGTAAGTACTAGGTAAGTTTGCACTTGTTTTTGATTAAGGTATAGGAATAGTAAATGGCAGATGATCGTGCTGGTATAAACGCCTTGATGGAAATCACGGCACGTCCAGATTTGATTTTTGTAAGCGGCCAGGGCTCCTGGATTGAGGATAAAAACTCCAAGCGCTATCTGGATTTTATTCAGGGCTGGGCGGTAAATAGCCTGGGCCACAACCCCCCTGCCGTGTTGCAGGCTTTGCAAGATCAGGGTCGACGCCTTATAAACCCCTCGCCGGCTTTTTACAACCAGCCCGCTCTTGATCTGGCGCTGCGTCTGGTTGGCTCCAGTTGCTTCGATAAGGTGTTTTTTGCCAATAGCGGCGCCGAGGCGAATGAGGGGGCGATCAAGCTGGCGCGTAAATGGGGCCAGCTAAAGCGTAACGGTGCCTACAAGATAATCACCTTTAAAGACAGCTTTCATGGGCGTACGCTTGCTACCATGTCGGCCTCTGGCAAGCCTGGCTGGGATACCAAGTTTGCCCCCCAGGTAGATGGCTTTCCAAAAGCGCAGTACAACGACTTGGCCAGCGTGCAGGCTTTGATAGATGAGCAGACAGTTGCCGTAATGATCGAGCCGGTACAGGGCGAAGGCGGGGTAATACCGGCCACGCAACAATTTTTGCAGGATTTACGTGCTTTAACCACTCAAAACGATATGTTGCTAATAGTCGATGAGGTGCAAACCGGCATGGGGCGTACTGGCACTATGTATGCCTATCAGCAGGCGGGTATAGAGCCCGATATCATGACCCTGGGCAAAGGCATTGGTGGTGGTGTACCTCTGGCTGCGTTATGCGCGCGTGAGGCGGTAAGCTGCTTTGAACACGGTGATCAGGGTGGCACCTATAACGGTAATCCCTTGATGACGGCGGTTGGGGTGGCGGTCTTTGATGTCCTGAGCGCACCCGGCTTTATGGCGAGCGTCAATGCGCGCGCCCAACAGTTGAGCGTGGGCCTGCAGGGTCTGGCCCAAAAATGGGGCTTGCCAGGCGAGCGCGGCAGCGGCTTGTTGCGCGCCCTGGTGCTGGATGGCAATTATGGCAACGAGCTGGTGCAGCTGGCTTGCCAGCGTGCTCCCGAGGGTTTGTTGCTGAATGCGCCACGGGCCAATTTATTGCGCTTTATGCCGGCCTTGAACGTTAGCACCAGCGAAATTGATACGCTGCTGGCCTGGTTAGATGACTTAATTGCCCAGGTGCGCGCGGCCTAACCTAAGCCACGCTCTTGGCACAGCGGTAATGCCCTGCACACCGCTGTGCCTGCGGTGATTGACTTCAGGCTTGTGCTTTTTTGAGTTGGCGCCAGTGGTGCAGCAAGGGTTCGGTGTAGCCGCTGGGCTGCTCAAGCCCCTTGAAAATTAAATCGCTGGCTGCTCTAAAGGCGTACGAGGTAGCAAAATTACCGGCCATAGGCTCGTAATAGGGATCTGTGGCGTTTTGCTTGTCAACAACCGCTGCCATGCGGCGTAATGTTTGCTCGACCTGCTCGCGAGTGGTTACGCCATGCAGCAGCCAGTTAGCGATATGCTGGCTGGATATGCGCAGCGTGGCGCGATCTTCCATCAGCCCAACATCGTGTATGTCTGGCACCTTGGAGCAACCCACGCCCTGATCAATCCAGCGTACAACATAACCGAGGATACCCTGGCAGTTGTTATCTAGTTCTTGCTGGATTTCTTCTGGCGACCAGTTGGTATCAGTAGCAACTGGTACGGTAAGAATCGCGTCCAGATAATTATGCTGTTGTGATTCCAGTGATTTTTGGACGGCAAACACGTCCACCATATGATAATGCAAGGCGTGCAAGGTAGCGGCAGTGGGCGATGGCACCCAGGCGGTATTGGCGCCAGCCTGGGGGTGGCCGATTTTTTGCTCAAGCATGGCGTGCATCAGGTCGGGCATGGCCCACATGCCTTTGCCGATTTGGGCGTGGCCGCGCAGGCCGCACTCCAGGCCCGTTTGAACGTTATTTAGCTCGTAGGCCTGGATCCACTGTTGGGTTTTCATGGCACCCTTGCGTATCATGGGACCAGCGCGCATAGTGCTGTGCATTTCGTCGCCAGTGCGGTCCAGAAAACCGGTGTTGATAAACACCACACGCTCACTGGCCGCTGCAATGCAGGCCCTGAGGTTGACGCTGGTGCGGCGCTCTTCATCCATGATGCCCATCTTGATGGTGTTGGGTGCCAAACCGAGCAGTAGCTCGACGCGGCCAAATAGGGTGTTGGCAAAGGCTACCTCGGCCGGGCCATGCATCTTGGGTTTGACAATATAGATTGAGCCCGTGCGTGAGTTTTGCCGGCTGACTAGGTCGTGCTTGGCGATCAAGGCGGTGCACACGGCATCCAGAATGCCTTCATAGATTTCGTTGCCCTGGGCATCCAGGATAGCCGGATTGGTCATTAAGTGACCGACGTTGCGCACGAACATTAGTGACCGCCCATGCAGGCTGGCGGGGCTGCCGTCGCGTGCGGTGTAATGGCGGTCTGGGTTGAGACGGCGGGTGATGGTAGCGCCGTTTTTTTCCAGATCGGCGCTTAAATCGCCTTGCATAAGGCCTAATAGATTGCGGTAGGCCAGCACCTTATCGGCGGCATCCACGGCGGCTATCGAGTCCTCGCAGTCCATGATGGTAGAAAGAGCTGCTTCTACCAATATATCCTTTATATGGGCGCCATCGGTTTTACCGATGGGGTGCTGGGCGTCGAACTGGATTTCTATGTGCAGGCCATGGTGGCGCAGGACTATGGCTTGCGGTTGGGCGGCATCACCGCGGTGGCCCAGGAATAACGAATCATCGGCAAGAGTGGTGCTGGAGCCATCCTTCAGGCTGACAACCAACTTCCCAGCGCTGACCTGGTAACTGACGGCATCGGCGTGAGAGCCTTGTGCCAAGCCAAAATAATCATCCAGAAATTTGCGCGCAAAGGCGATTACGCGCGCACCGCGTATGGGGTTGTAACCACCGCTGCGGGTTGCGCCGTCATCTTCGGCGATGGCGTCGGTGCCGTACAGGGCGTCATAAAGGCTGCCCCAGCGGGCGTTGGCGGCATTCAGGGCATAGCGCGCATTCATTACGGGCACTACCAGCTGCGGCCCGGCTTGCAGGGTGATCTCGGTATCCACGTTGGCGGTACTGGCCTTGACCTCAAGCGGGGCCTCAACCAGATAGCCCTGTTGCTTTAAAAAGGCTTGGTAGGCTGCCTGGTCTGTGATGGGCCCTGGATTTTGGCTATGCCATTGATCGAGCGCGGCCTGCAGGCGCTCGCGTTCAGCCAGCAAGGCTTGGTTTTTAGGCGTTAAGTCACGCACCAGGGCTGCCAGCCCGTGCCAGAATGCATCGGCCTGTACGTCAGTACCAGGCAGGACTTCTTGCTCCAGAAAGTTATGTAACTCCTCGGCCACTTGCAAGCTGTTGGTAGAAATATAATTGCTCATGCTGAATCCTTGTACTGTATTTACAGGGCCGCAATACCGGCGCGGGCAATTTGCGCATCCTGGCTGGATTGCACACCCGAGACGCCAACCGCACCGATTACCTGGCTTGCGTGGATAACCGGCTCGCCACCTTCCAGCGGCATGATCGGCATGGATAATGCCGCCAAGCGGCCGTTATTGACCACGTCTTCAAACCACTTGCTAGGCTTGCCGCTAAGCGCGCAGGCGCGTGCTTTGTCGGGTGCTATCTGGGCGCTCATCAGGGGTGCGCCATCCATACGCTCCAGGCTGATCAGGTGGCCGCCAGCGTCGCATACAGCGATGCTGACGCACCAGCCATTTTGTTGAGCCTCTTGCATGGCTGCCTGGGTGATGCGCTGGGCAGCGGCGAGACTGAGTTTGAATGTGGCTTGCATTGGTTATTACCTTTGATTTAGAAGTCTGGTACGTTAAATATGTTACATACAAGGATAGGCAAATACTAAACCTAAGAGAATCCAAGTAAAATGCAGTTTTATCAATACTAAAAGTATATAATCAGTACCTATGAGCAGATATACCGAGATTAGTAGCTTTGTACTGGTTGCAGAACGGGGTAGTTTTGCCGCTGCGGCTCTAGCTCTGGGGGTTACCCCGGTAATCATGGGTCGTCGGCTTACGGCTCTGGAACAGCGTCTGGGGGTACAGTTAATGCACCGCTCGACGCGCGGGCTGACTTTGACCGACCTGGGCGAACAATATCTGGAGTCGTGCCGCAATATCCTGACACAAGTCGCTGCTGCCGATGCCAGCGTTATGTCGCAGACCAGTGCTTTAACGGGCCACTTGCAGGTCTCGGCACCAGCTTCGTTTGGGCGCCAGCACGTTGCGCCACACGCTCTGGCTTTCCACCAACAGTACCCGGAACTGGAGCTATCGCTTAATTTAACCGATGGCCTGGTTAATCTGGTGGACGGTGGCTATGACCTGGCAATCAGGATAGGTGGGGTGCTGGACCCGAATTATGTGGCGGTACCGTTATTTCCAAACCAGAGAGTGGTTTGCGGCACCCCTGGCTATTTTCAGCGCTACGGTGTGCCACAAACGCCGCAGGATTTGGTCCAGCATAACTGCCTGGCTTTTAATTTGCAGGGTGGCCAACACCGGGGCTGGATGTTCCAACGCCACGGCAGGCCGTTTGCGGTACGCGTGGGAGGTAATCTTGCCTGTAATGATGGTGAACTGCTGTATAAGTGGGTAAAAGACGGCCTGGGGGTAGGCTGGCGCTCCACCTGGGAGATACAGCGCGAGCTCAAGCGTGGCGAGTTGATAACGGTGCTCGATGATTATGCCTTGTCTTCTTATGATATTCAGGCGGTTTATCAACAGCAACGTTATTTGCCGGCCAAGGTCAGGTATTTCATCGATATGCTCAGAGACTTATACCATCAGTCAGACTACTGGAGCCAGTCTAAAGAATAAGTAAGGCTCTGAAGTCGTTGACATTGGTAAAGGTTGGGCCGGTAACGAGGCTTTGCTGCAAGTGCTCGAAAAAACTATGGGCGTCGTTATTATCCAGTGAGGTGCGGGCATTTAAGCCTAAAGCGCGGGCCTTTTGTAAAGTATCAGGGCCTATGAGCGCGCCGGCTATTGTGGCAGCACCATCAATACCGTCGGTATCGGCCATGAGAGCGTAAATGCCACTGGCCGCGTTCAGTTCCAATGCGCACGCCAGCAGGCACTCGGCATTGGGCCCGCCGCGGCCAGTGCCATTTACGCTAACCGTGGTTTCACCGCCTGAAAGCAGCACACAGGGTGGTCTAAGCGGTTGCGCGTAGGCTCTGGCCTGGAGCGCAATGGCAGCGAGTGCTTTGCCGATTTCGCGCGCTTCGCCTTGAATCCTGTCGCTTAGGATTAGTGGCTGGATACCGGCGGCAAGAGCGGCGTCGGCAGCGGCCTGCAAAGCTAGTTGCGGGGTGGCGATTACGCTGGTCTGCACCTGGCGTATGCGGGGGTCGGTCGCCTTGATGGTTTCGCCTGCACCGCTGCGCAATAACGCCAGAGCTTCGCTGGATAGCTGGATGTGATAGCGCTGCACTATCTCCAGCGCATCGCTGCAACTGCTGGGGTCGGGCACGCACGGACCAGAGGCTATATCGTTGGGGGCATCACCAGGCACATCAGAAATCAGCAGATTGTGTACGCGGGCTGGATAGCAGGCCACGGCCAGGTGGCCGCCTTTAATGGCAGACAAGTGACGGCGCACACAATTTATCTCAGAAATATTGGCTCCAGATAGCAATAACTGTTTGCTGATATGGCGTTTCTCCTGTAAATCCAGGCCGTGGGCTGGCAACGGTAATAGCGCCGAACCACCGCCAGAAAACAGCGCGATGACCAAGTCGTCAGCGTTCAGGCCCTGGACCTGTTTATAAACCGCACGTGCCGCTTGCAAGCCAGCCTGATCAGGTAAAGGGTGCGCGGCTTCAATAAGTTTTATCTGCGTGCAAGTAACGCCGTAGCCCGTGCGGGTTACAACTGTGCCTTGTAAAGGGCTGGGCCAACAGCGCTCTAGCGCCAGGGCCATAACGCCTGCGGCCTTGCCTGCGCCGATTACTATAGTTCGGCCCACTGGTGGCGTGGGCAGGTTCTCGGCGATTAACTTATCAGCCTGGGCGGCGCCTACGGCCGTGGCAAATAAATTGCGCAGTAAATTCAGTGCCTGGGGTGCCTGCATAAGTTATGCGTAAAATGCTAAGTTAGTTTCTGAAGACGTCTGCATACAATTCAAACATAACACTAAGGAATGATTTTGGCTAAGGAGCATGGTGCGAAAAGCGTACAAAACGAGCCGGCGCTCAGTGGGCGCAAACGCCATCTGGCATTATTGGCGCTGGCTGTTATGGTGCTTACCTGGGGCTATAACTGGGTGATTATGAAGCGTGTTCTGGATTACGCCGGGCCGTTTGATTTTCAGGCTATTCGTAATGTTCTGGGGGCACTGTTTTTATTTGCATTGTTGGCAGTGCGCAAATCAAATAAGAGTATTGGCTCCTGGCCGCGGGTGTTTTTATACGGCATGTTGCAAACAGCGGGATTTTCCTGCTTTATGCAATTGGCTTTATTAAACGGTGGCGCGGGCAAAACCTCGATTCTGGTGTTTACCATGCCGTTTTGGGTTGTGCCTATGGCATGGATAGCATTTGGCGAGCGTGTGCGTGGTTTGCAATGGCTGGCTTTGGCGCTGGCTGGCTTAGGCGTGCTATTGATCCTGGAGCCATGGAACAGCACGTCGAGCTTGGCCAGTAAATTGCTCGCGATTGCAGGTGGATTATGCTGGGCCAGCGCCACGATAGTGCTTAAGTGGATCAGACGTGATTATCAGGTTGGCGGCTTGGCGTTGACTGCATGGCAAATGGCATTTGGTGCGGCTGCCTTGGTGATAGTGGCACTTTTGGTGCCAGAAAAACCAATTCAGGCGAGCGCTTATTTTTTTGGTGCGCTGGCGTATAACGTATTGATTATTTCGGCGCTTAACTGGCTTTTGTGGGTTTTTGCTTTGCAGTACCTCTCGGTTGGGGTAGCTAGCATGGCGGCGTTGTGTACACCGGTCATCGGAGTTTTGGCGGGTTGGCTGGAGCTGGGTGAGCGTCCAGGCGCGCTGGAACTGGCGGGCATGTTGGCAATCGCGGCGGCGCTGCTGGTGTTGGGCCTGCGGGCGTTGAAAAACCCGGGAGATTAAAGCGCGAGCATGGTGCCACGGCAGTTGCTGGCGCCGCATAGGCAGAGGTACTCTTGTTTTAGCTCTGCGGTCATGGGTTCGTCTATTACCAGGCCATAGTCAAAGCACAGCTCGGTGCCGGCTGCAATATCATATAGGGCATAAATGGCTACCCTGGTACCGGCTTCATTTTCGCGTGCCTCGCAGTTAGGGGCGCAACTATGATTGATGAAACGGGCATCGTTGCCGCGTTGACCGCCGTCGATTACCAAGCCGTTGCTGAGCGAAAAATAAAAAGTGTGATTGGGCTCATCCGGGTCAACCGGCCAGCGGGCATCGGCCTGGTCGGCTGAAATACGTCGACCAGCGTAGTTCAGGATACGGGTTGCGGCTGGAATGTCGCGCGCCGCAAAAACACCCGTGCCGTGCAGGCTGGAGGCTTGCAGCTTGTGCCAAGGTGCATTTTTCATAGGCTAAAATCGAACAATTCAAGTTTTTTCATATTCCCAAGCGGGGCAGGATAGCATAGCGTGAATTCAATCGATACTTCCACTCGGTCAGGCGCCCAGGTGTTGCTGGATACATTAGTAGCGATGGGTGTTGATACGGTGTTCGGTTATCCGGGAGGTGCCGTGTTGCCTCTTTATGATGCTTTGTATGAGCAGCCGCGCCTGCGCCATATACTGGTACGCCATGAGCAGGCAGCGGTGCATGCGGCCGAGGGTTATGCGCGTAGTACTGGACGCACGGGCGTGGTCTTGGTGACGTCCGGGCCAGGCATGTCAAATACGACAACAGGCTTACTGGATGCGCTGTGTGATTCAATTCCGGTGCTGTGTATCAGTGGCCAGGTGGCCACTGCGGCAATCGGCACCGCTGCGTTTCAGGAGTGTGATGCAGTTGGCATTTCGCGCCCGGTTACCAAATGGAATGCACAGATCAAGCGGGCCGAGGATATCGCCGAGCTTACCGCCAAGGGCTTGCGTTTGACGCGTAGCGGTCGGCCAGGGCCGGTGTTGCTGGATTTTCCCAAAGATTTACAAATCGCTCAGGTATCTGGGCAAGAAACCTTAATCGACACGGCCACGGCTGTCAGCGGTCAGCCTGCGGCGCTTACGCAAGCCGCGCTGAAACGGGCTGCGGCCCTGATCGCTAACGCCAAACGGCCGGTTTTTTATGGTGGCGGGGGCTTGATTAATTCGGGTGTGCAGGCTTGTGCCGCTTTTACCGATTTGGTACGTGCCAGCGCCGCCCCTTGCACCTTAACCCTAATGGGCCTAGGCGCTTACCCAGCCGATGATAAGCAGTTTTTAGGCATGCTCGGTATGCACGGCACCTTGCAGGCCAATCTGGCCATGCACCACGCCGATTTGATAATTTGCGTTGGCGCGCGCTTTGACGATCGTATTACTGGCCGCTTAGCCGATTTTTGCCCGCATGCGCAAAAAATTCATCTGGATATAGATCCGGCTTCGATCGACAAGGTGGTACGCGCTGACGTTGCCCTGGTGGGAGACTGCTACGAGCTCTTGCGTGATTTGCAGCTGGAGTTTGCCAGCCATGCCCATAACCCTGCCGCTTTGCGACCGTGGTGGCGGCGCATTGACGTATGGCAAGAGCGTGATTGCCTGGCTATACCAGAAGAATGCGGCGCTGCAATTTTGCCGCAGGTGCTAATGCAGGCCGTCAACCAGCAGGTGCAAAAACAGGACTTGATAGTCGCAACCGATGTCGGCCAGCATCAAATGTGGGCGGCGCAATATATTCAAATCATGCGCCCCAACCGTTGGTTGAGCTCAGGTGGTGCGGGCACTATGGGCTATGGCTTACCAGCTGCCATAGGGGCTCAGATCGCCCATCCCGACAAGGGCGTGATTTGTATTAGCGGGGATGCTTCCATATTAATGAATATCCAGGAAATGGCTACGGCGATGCAGCACAATGCGCCGGTCAAGGTGATACTCTGCAACAATGGTCATATGGGGATGGTGCGTCAGTGGCAAGAATTGATCCATGCGGGCCGCTATAGCCATAGCTATAATGCTGCCCTTCCCGATTTTGTGGCCTTAGCCAAGGCGTTTGGCTGGGGTGGTGCACAGGTTAGCCGGCCCCAGGATTTGGCGGCGGCACTGGATGTCTGCATGGCATACCCTGGCCCCTACTTTCTGGATGTGGTGGTGGTGCCGCTGGAGAATTGCTTTCCTATGATGCCCGCGGGTTACGGTCACCAGCAAGTGATGCTTTCTGAAGATACCTGGTACGTGGAGTAATGCCATAGCGTAATTGCTACTAGGCAAAGTAGCCTCGCCTAAGTTAAAAACAGCGTGGTTAAGCTTGGATCTTTTACGCATACAGGAGCAAGATAATGTTGATTGGCAAGAAACTTATTCGTGGGTTATTGGCCAGTGCCTTGTTTGGCGCAGTGCTGGGCACGCCAGCATGGGCCGACACGTCTTTGAAAATGGCTTACGCCTTATCGGAGGATTCTCACTACGGGGTTGCGGCGGCGGCATTTCAGGCGGCCATAGAAGAAGATAATATAGGCTTCAAGATCCAGCAGTTTCCCAACAGCGCCCTGGGCGGCGAGCGCGAGGTCATTGAAGGCCTGCAATTGGGTACAGTCGATATGGCCATAGTCTCTACCGGGGCGGTACTGAATTTTGTTCCCCAGGTCGGTGTGTTTGATATTCCCTTTCTTTTTCGTGACCTGGATCACGCCCGCAAGGCCCTGGACAGCGAGGTAGGCCAAGCCCTGCTGGACGAATTTCCGCAACGCGGCATAATCGCCCTGGCCTGGGGTGAGCAGGGTTTCAGGCAACTTACCAACAACCAGCGTCCAGTAGCAACGCCCGAGGATATCAAGGGTTTGAAAATCCGTATAACCGAAAATCCCATCCACCTGGCTGCGTTCAAGCAGCTAGGTGTTTTGGCAACGCCCATGGCCTGGCCCGAAGTTGCCACCGCCTTGCAGCAAGGCACCATAGACGGTCAGGAAAACCCGTTTTCGGTGCTGGTATCCACAAAAATGTGGCAATTGCAAAAGTACCTGTCGCTAACGTCGCACGTTTATGGCCCAGCCTTAATTTTGATGTCGCCCTCGGTCTATGACGGCCTGTCCGACGCCGACAAAACAAAGTTCAAGCAGGCGGCAGCCGTAGCCGCGCAAGCCATGCGTGACTATGTAGACCAGGTCGAGAAGGGTGGCCTGCAAACCCTCAAGGACAACGGTATGCAAGTCAATGAAGTGGACCATGCGGCCTTTGTGCTGGCCGTACAGCCGGTATACCCGCAGTACTACGAAGAATTTGGTAAAGATTTAGTGGAATCGTTGCGTAACGTCCAATAAGTTGTCGTGCTGGCAGGCTTAGTTGATGTTTTACTGAGCTAAATCAATAGTTGTAATGATTTTGACTATATAAGATTTCAGCAATATGTTAGAACCTTAAACAAGCTTGCAGCGCTCCATAGAGGGGCCTGGGCCTAATTTTTTGCAGGAGTACTCCCTATGTTCAAATACAAAAAAATAACGGTGTTGCTGGCCGCTGCTGCTGTAGCCGGAATGTCTGCCAGCGCAGGTGCGCTGGCAGACACTACGCTTAAAATGGCCTACCCGTTACAAAATTTTTCGCATTTTGGTATAGCCGCCCAATCGTTCCAGGATACGGTTGAAGGCCAGGGTACTGGTTACCATATCAAGCAGTATCAGAATGTTACCGCGTTTGATGGCAAGGCTATAGTACAGGCCGTACAAGACGGCGATATAGATTTGGCGGTGGTGCCGGCTGATTATGTGCGACAACTGGTGCCACAAGTGGGCGTATTCGGGCTGCCTTACATGTTTGCCAGCCTCGATCAGGCGCGCAAAGCTTTGGATGGCCAATTTGGCCAGGGTGTGTTGGCTGACCTGGGCGGCCATAACGTGGTGCCTTTGGCTTGGGGCGAGCAAGGCTTTACCCAAATTTCCAATAACGAGCGCCCAATACGGGTGCCTGCCGATGCCAAGGGCCTGAAAATTCGTGCTGTCGATAATCCAGACCAGGTATTGGCTTTAAAGACGATTGGGGTTGATGCGGTACAAATGGCCTGGCCACAAGCAGTCGGTGCCATGCGTGATGGTGTCATCAACGGCCAGGAAAACACCTACGCCAATATGATGGCTACACGTGTTTGGAAAGAACAAAAATACGTTTCTGAAACCAATATGTTTTATGAGCCGGCGGTATTTCTGATGTCGCCCAAAGCCTATAACGCCATGTCGGCCAGTGATCAGCAATTCTTCAAGCAAACGGCTGTAAAGGCGCGCAATGATATGCGCGACTTTATCTCCAAGATCGCGCTGGCTGATGGCACGGCTACTTTGGAAAACCAGGGTATGGCAGTTAACAAGGTGGACCGTGATGCTTTTGTTAAGGCGGTTGAGCCGGCTTATGAACAGTACAATAAGGCTTATGGTCAGGATGTCATCAATAGCTTGCGTAACACCAGGTAAATTATGTATGGCCTGAGCTTGGTAGATAGAGGTCTGTTTAAAACGGCTTCTTTCTTCGCGCAGGCATTCTTCTGGAGCGCCGTAGCATCTGGTTTTTATCAGGTGCTGGCGCGCTTTGTTTTACAGTCGCCTTCGGCCTGGTCCGAGGCCATAACCAGAGCCAGTATTATCTGGGCAGTTATGTTAGGAGTAGCCTTGGCGTTTCGCCAGGGGGCGATGCTGGCGGTGGATTTTTTACACAATCGTCTGGGTGCGCGCCGGGCGCGCCTGCTGGAACACCTGGTGTTGCTGATTGTGCTGGGGTTCTTGGGGTTTTTGCTGTGGATCAGCATAGAGATGACCTGGCGCGTGCGTTTTCAAAACACCCCGAGTCTGGGCATTTCAATCTCCTGGATTTACCTGGCCATACCGGTAGGTTCTGCCCTCTCCATTATCGGTGCCATAGCTTACTGGCTGGAAGGCCCACGGCGCGTGCACATTGAAACTACTTAGGCTGTACTGACATGGCACAGTTGATGGTCGTATCGATGCTGCTGTTTTTCGTGGTTACCGTACCCGTAGCGGTGTCCATTGGTCTGGCGACGATGGTTGGGGTAGGGTTTGACGGCAAGATGACCTGGCTGGTGGTGGCACAACAGCTCTATGCCGCTCTGGATAAATACCCACTGGCGGCGGTGCCATTCTTTATTCTGGCGGGTAACCTGATGGAAACCGGTGGGATTTCCGAGCGCATGGTGGAGTTCGCCAAAAGCGTAGTTGGCGGCGTGCAGGGCGGGCTGGCCTGTAGTTGTGTGTTTACCTGTATGATTTTTGCCGCGGTTGCCGGCTCCAGCGTAGCCACCACATTCGCGGTTGGGGCAATTCTTATACCCGCCATGGTCAAGGTCGGTTATCCAGCACCCTTTGCGGCATCGCTACAGGCCTCGGCGGCCGAGCTGGGGGTAATCATACCGCCTTCGATACCAATGATTTTGTATGCCGTCTCCACCGACACTTCGGTGGGCGAGGTCTTTATCTCCGGCGTTGGGCCAGGCCTGTTGCTGGTGTTGGCTTTGATGTTGTACGTATGGTTATACGCACGTAAAAATGGCCTGGGCAAGCACGACGGTGATGGTCGTCTGCCATTGTGGATGTCGTTTAAGCGCGCCTGGTGGGCGCTGTTCATGCCGGTAATCATACTGGGCGGTATTTATGGTGGTGTGTTTACTCCTACCGAGGCTGCTGCCGTGGCTGTGGTGTACGCCCTGCTGGTAGGTGCGCTTATTTACCGCCGGCTTAATTTCAGTAATTTAAGGCAGTGCCTACAGCGCTCGGTGGTATCGACGGCCATAATCATGTTTATTATCGCCAACGCGGGCGTGTTTGGTTTTTTGCTCAATCGCGCCGGCGTGCCCATGGCTTTGGGTCACTGGTTAGCGCAGATATTTACCAGCGAATTCTCTTTTTTAATCGGTGTAAACCTGGCGTTGTTCTTTATAGGTATGTTTATAGAAACTTCGGCCTCAATAGTGGTGCTGGCTCCGTTGCTCTTGCCTGTGGCCATGCAGTTTGGCGTTGATCCGGCGCATTTTGGTGTAATTATGGTGGTCAATCTGGCCCTTGGTATGGTTACGCCACCATTTGGAGTCAACCTGTTTGCTGCCTGCACCGTGGCCAAGGTACCGATAGAGAGGCTGATTAAGCCGTTACTGCCTTTTGTAGGCGTGGTGCTATTGTGTCTGCTGGTGATTACCTATTGGCCTGGCTTATCCCTCTATCTGCGTGATTTAGTCTATCGCTAGCGCGCCTTAGTTTTCCAGATCAGCCAATAGAGCTGTGCCGTTTTTGGCTACTTTCAAGATGCCATAACGAGCCTGGGCGTAGCGGCTTTGTGCGCCGTCCGTAAAAAACCAGTGGTTGGCGCCCCAGTCGGCATTTTCGTGACGCCAATAAAAAGCCAGGCTGGTAAGCGTTTGGCCATTTGTCGTTGCGCTGGGCGGACAAGCACCAGCAGCGGTTGCGCTTACCCCGACAAGTTGCCAAACCTTGTGGGAGTCGGGGCGTAGTAAGGCGCAGCCACGGCCACTGGCGCTTATTTCTTGCAGGACTTTGGGATTGACTCGTAGCCAGGTACTTATTTGCCCGCGCAAGACATAATCCAGTTCCATATAATCACCCTGCAGCAGCGAGCGTGGATCCAGTGGTGCTAATTGCAACCTGATACTGGTGCCATTTTTGAGTATGTTCTGGTAATGCATAACCTGGGCTTGGCTAACCCCCAGAGCCAGCAAGCCAGCGGCGCATAAAACAGCCGCTCGTACAAGTAAGGGCCGGTTGTGCAGTGCCTGGGCATAACGGCTTGCAATGGCCTGCAAGGCAGTAGCTTGCCTGGTAGCAAATACAGCACGGTACAGGCCATAGGCACAAACCAACATTACTATACTGGCGCCAAGCAGGTAGCCGGCCTTATGCAACAATAACAGACGTGTATCGAAGTAGTACGCCAATAAGCCGGCCAAGCCCAACAATACCGCCCATACTTGTAATATCCTGTGCTGCGCCAGCCAGGCCAGGTAAAACCATGTGAGGGCGACGGCCAACAGCGGTGCGGCTACCCACGCCAGGCTGCTTAGCGCCAATCCCAGCGGTGCACCCAAACGCAGGCTGACAGGCAAGTTTTTGTGGGTATGCAGGTAGCTGGCAAGTAATATGGCTGGCAGTAAGGCGGTAGCCAGAGCTGCCAGGGCATCACTACTGGGCAAGTTTTGTACCATGGGGACCCCATATATACCCATGGCTAGCGCTAGTGCCGGGGCCCACAGCAATAATACCCACGCTATGGGCCGCCAGAGCCGGCTACCGTAGGGGCGTAGGGACAAAATCCAGGTTGCTATAGCCACCAGCTGTAACAAGAATAGGCGCAGATATAAGCCGCTGGGCCAGTTGCCAAAGCTCTGCCCGGCGGCCCCGCTATACCCGCTATTAGCATTGGGCCAGGTCAGCCAAAGCGTGGCTGTAAGTACCAATCCTACAGATGTAAAACGGATGAAAAAATTGCGATTGCAGGTAAATACCGCTATGAGCAAAATACCTAACAAAGCGAATTGAGCCAGTGGTAGCATTCGCGAACCATCCAGGAAAACTGTAGCAGCGGTATAAAAAAACAGGCCGACCGCGCCTATGGACTCACTTAGCTCGTAGCTTAAACGGCGCTGGGCCAGCCTGGCGCTGGCAAGGCCGATAACCAGGCAGATTATCCCGAATACCAGCGCATCAAATGCATCGGTGAGCTGCAACTGTATGCCTAACCACAATGCCAGCAACGCTATTAGTGGTAACAGCAGGCTGATGCGCAGCGTGGTGATCAGCCAGGGGGCGCCATCATCCCCAATGAAGCGGTACCGTAAGGCTAATTTATAGACGTGGTGCAGCAGCAACAGGCTGACTACAAACAGTATCAGGGTAATTGCAAGCAAACCATTTAAACCATAAAAAAATGGCCACAGCCAATGCCAAAGATAGCCGGTTATGGCTATGCAAGACAGGGCGATTACGACCAGGTCGGGCTTGATGCGGGTGTAAAAAACATATAAGAGGCCAATAGCAAGCAGCGCAACCAAGATTAAAAAGCTTGCGCTGGCGTCAAGACCGGCATAGCTTTGCCAGAAAAACAGCATGGTGTTTATTAACCATAGCCAAGCCAGAATACCAGCAGCAATCAGGTGACGGGCTATACGGTAGCGATCGACCAGTAAGCTGTGCCGGTAGGCCAATTCGGTGGCTGCTAATAGGACAAAATTAAGAACAACCAGATATAGATGTCTCAGGTCGTGCGCAGCAAATATACCCAGGCCGCTTACCGGGCTTTGGTCTAACCAGCGCCAGAGCGCCAGGTTGAGCAAGCTAATCCACAGCAGCCACAGAAACAGGCTGCGTTGCAGGATTAACCAGGGGAGCACCAATAGCGCCCAAAGTGCATACAGAGCCCAGGGATCGGCACCGGTTTGGTATATTTGTCCTACCAGGGCCAGCACTGCACCAACCGCTATGGCGGCCAGGCTGGCCAGTAGTTTGCTGCTGCGCCAACCCAGTGTATAAGCACCAGCAGCGGCTATGCTAAGCAGTATAAGCACGGCCTGACCCAATGCAAGCCTTTGGGGTGGTGTAAGATTAGGCCAGTTGGCGGCAAGCCAGAAGATGAGGGCGGTGATGCCAAGCGTAGCGGCTAACAGTAACGCGCCATGGCCAAGCATTATGCGCCATTGGGTGGCATCTGATGGTATTGTTGCAGCATCAGGTGCTTGCATAGCGTGCTACTCCCTCTTATTATCCGTGCCACTGCAGCTAAAAGCTGTTAATGGAACACAATGACTAAAACACTTATTATTGCTGAAAAACCATCGGTTGCTTTGGATATTTCCAGAGCTTTGGGCGGTTTCGTACGCCAGGGCGATTTTTTTGAAAGCGATGCCTACGTATTGGCATCTAGCATAGGCCATCTTTTGAGTCTGGTGGCACCCAATGATCCAGTGCGCGGCAAATGGAGCTTCGCTCATTTGCCCGTAATCCCGCCGCAGTTTGAGTTGGGTCCGGTTGACAAGCGCTCTACCGAGCGTCTGAAGTTGCTGGTCAAGCTGCTTAAACGCAAAGACGTCAGTGCCGTTATCAATGCTTGCGATGCCGGACGCGAGGGCGAGCTGATATTCAGGTACATCATGCAATATGCCGGGGTGAAAAAGCCGGTGGCGCGTTTGTGGTTACGTTCCATGACCCAGGCGGCCATTCGTGAAGCCTTTGCCAATCTGCGTGACGATGACAGTATGAAGCCATTAGAAGCGGCTGCGCGTTCACGCGCTGAAGCTGACTGGCTGGTAGGCATTAATGGCACGCGTGCCATGACAGCTTTTAATAGTAAAGATGGTGGTTTTTTCAAGACCCCGGTAGGTCGTGTGCAAACGCCTACGCTGGCGATCGTAATGGAGCGTGAAAAGAAGATTCGCAGCTTCGTTGTGCGTGATTACTGGGAGGTGCACGCAAGCTTCGTAGCTGCTGCCGGTATCTATGAGGGGCGCTGGTTTGACCCCGAGTTCGTTAAAAAGCCGCAGGATCCCGATGCCAGGGACTCACGCCTGTGGTCCGCTGCAGCTGCGCAAAGCGTAGTGGCGGCGTGCCGGGGCCAGAAAGCCGAGGTAAGCGAGCAGTCCAAGCCAAGCACCCAGTTGGCACCCGCGCTGTTTGATCTGACTACCTTGCAACGAGAGGCTAATGCGCGCTTTGGTTTTTCTGCCAAGACCACTCTGGCCTTGGCGCAAACCCTGTACGAACGTCATAAGGCCTTAACCTACCCGCGTACCGATTCGCGTTATTTGCCACAAGATTACGTTGCTACGGTACAGCAAACCATGCAGGCCATGGCCACGAGTGCAACGCCGGCAACACATGGTTTGCAGCCATTTGCAGAGCAGATACTGGAAAAAAATTGGGTCAAGCCGTCAAAACGTGTGTTTGATAATGCCAAGGTCTCGGACCACTTTGCAATTATCCCCACCCTGCAGTTGCCGCGCGAGCTCTCGGAGGCCGAGCAAAAAATTTACGATTTGGTCAGCAAGCGCTTTCTGGCGGTTTTCTTCCCGGCGGCTGAATACCGCATCACAACGCGGATTACGCTAGTTGCCGGGCACCGTTTCAAAACTGAGGGTAAGGTACTGGTAGTGCCTGGCTGGCTGGCCATTTACGGGCGTGAAGCCCAAGGTCAAGAAGGCTCTCTGGTGCCAGTAACCGAGGGAGAAAGCGTGCTTACCGAAGAGGTCGAAGCGCGCCAGTTAGCGACCAAGCCACCAGCAAGGTTTACCGAGGCAAGTTTGTTGTCGGCCATGGAAGGCGCGGGCAAATTGGTTGACGATGAAGCATTGCGCGAGGCTATGTCAGAGCGTGGCTTGGGTACGCCGGCGACGCGCGCGGCGATTATCGAGGGACTTATTAACGAGAGCTATTTGCGCCGTGAGGCGCGCGATTTGGTGCCAAGCGCCAAGGCCAAGCAGTTAATGACGCTGCTGGCGGGCTTGGGGGTTAATGAGCTAACCTCGCCCGAGTTGACCGGGGGCTGGGAGCATCAGCTAAAGCTTATCGAGCAAAGTAAGCTGGATCGGGCCAGTTTTATGCGCGAAATCGCGCAAATGACCCAGGTTATAGTTAAACGAGCTAAAGAATACGAGCGCGATACCGTGCCTGGTGATTATGCGACCCTGCAAACGCCGTGTCCCAAGTGTGGTGCGGTAGTAAAGGAAAATTACCGGCGCTATGCCTGTACCAATTGTGACTTCTCCATTGGCAAACACCCAGGCGGGCGTACTTTTGAGTTGGCCGAGGTGGAGCAATTGTTGCAGGAGCGTCAGCTTGGCCCCTTGAGTGGCTTTATCAGCAAAATGGGACGGCCATTTAGCGCCATTTTGCGTATCAGCGACGAGTTTAAGCTGGAGTTTGATTTTGGCCAAAATCAACAAGACGATAGCGAGCCGGTGGATTTTTCCGGCCACACGCCAGTGGGGCCGTGTCCTAAGTGTTCCGCCAAGGTTTACGAGCACGGCTTGAGCTACGTCTGTGAGCACGCCGTGGGGCCAGAAAAAAGCTGTGATTTTCGCAGCGGCAAGGTAATCCTGCAGCAAGAAATCAGCGCCGAGCAAATGGCCAAACTGCTTAATGACGGTAAGACCGATTTGCTGGAAAACTTTGTTTCTAGCCGCACGCACCGTAAGTTCAAGGCCTTTCTGGTACGTCAGGCGGATGGCAAGGTAGGTTTTGAATTTGAGCCCAGGCCAGCCAAAAAAGCCAGCAAAAAAACGGCCACCAAGGCAGCCGCCAAAAAATCTGCCGCCAAGAAGGCGACCGCCAAAAAGGTCAGTGCAAAAAAAACCACCGCTAAAAAAGCGGTGGCAAAAAAGTCAGCTGACTGAGGCGTGCTACAACCAGGTCAGGCCAATGGATATCAATATGCCCGAGATGAATAGCTGTATCAGGCAATAACCCATGATGTCCTTGGCCTTGAGTCCAGCGATGGCAAGTACGGGCAGGGCCCAGAACGGCTGGAGCATATTGGTCCAGGCGTCCCCCCAGGCAACCGCCATGGCTACGCGCGGTATGTCTGCGCCCAGGGCTTGCGCCGAGGCAATCACTACAGGGCTTTGTACCGCCCACTGGCCACCGCCCGAGGGCACGAAGATATTAACTATACCGGCACTGATGAAAGTCCAGAACGGCAAGGAAACTTCAGTAGAAAAAGATACAAACCATTCCGATAAGCTGGCTGCCAAACCGGAATCTATCATGATGGCCATAATGCCGGCATAAAACGGAAACTGGATGACGATGCCCGCGCCACCACGGATAGCTTCGTTCAGACTTTTGAGTAGACGCCGTGGGGTACCGTGCAAAATTATGGCAAGTATTAAGAACGTGAAGTTGATTACGTTCAGGTTAAGGCCTGCGCCACGCACAATGTAGTAGTCAAACAGGTACGCCAGGCCGCCAGCGCCGATGAGCCACGAAAGTATACGGCTGGTTTCGAGGCGATCGGCTGGCCTGTGCGTAGTTTCCAGGTCGTCATCGGGCTCGGGTTCGAGCAGTTTTGGATCTACGTAGATACTTTCCTTTTCGCTTGGCAGCATCAGGCGGTTAACCAGTGGTACGGCTATGAATAAAGCCACCACTATGGCCAGGTTGTAAAAGGCGAAAATGGTTGCGGACGTTGGAATAATGCCGATTTTGTCAGCTGCAAAATGGCCCTCGGTGGCGATAGTCAAGGGAATCGAGCCAGCCAGGCCTCCGTGCCAAACCAGAAAACCGGAGTAAGCGCTAGCCACCAATAGGCGATAGTCAACGCGTACCTGTCGGGCCAGCTCTTTGGCAAATAGCGCCCCTACCACCAGACCAAAACCCCAGTTAATCCAACTGGCTATCAGGGATACCAGCGTAACCAGTATGATGGCGCTACCAGCGCTTTTGGCCAGGGAGGCCAGGGCCGATAGCCAACTTTTTATCAATGGTGTATTGGCTAGCATGTGGCCGGTCAACAGCACCAGCAACATTTGCATGGCAAATACCAACAGCCCCCAGAAGCCATTGCCCCACATGGTTATGACTTCCATGGGACTGCGGTTTTCACCGATTACCGCGGCCGCGGCTGCGATAAAGGTTAGCAGTATCACAAAAATATACGGGTCGGGTAGATAGCGCTCGACCAAGCGCACCGAGGCGCGCGTTAGCATCCTGAACATTGTGCACTCCAACTATTATTTAAACTGGAATATAGTCGGACAAATAATCAGCACTTGCAATAAGGGTATATGCCACTTTGGTGGCTGCACCCGTGATTTATAACGTCTACAAAATAGTGGTTGTCCTCTTAACCAATAGCTAAGTTTAGCTACGTAGAAGTCGAATTTAAAAGCGCGCAGGTTTAGGGTAATTACTGATAATACAAAACTCATCAGTACGATAAACTACTGACTGGTTATAGCTATATTTGCATAAAAAATGCCATGGCAATTTATAAAATGCTATCGAACTTATTGAGCCGTATTGAGCGATCACTAACCTTACTAGCAGGTATTGGGCTGGTGGCTACGATGATATTAATCGTTATAGACGTGGCGATGCGGTACTACTTTAGGCACCCATTAACCTGGTGGTACGATTTGCTTACTAATTATGTAATGTATGCAATGTTCTATTTGGCGTTCTCTGAGGCTTTAAAGCGTCATGAGCATTTAAGTATAGATGTACTTAATCGTCATTTACCAAAAAAATTAAACAACATCATACTGAGCTTTATATATTTAGTGTCAGGGCTATTAATTATTTATATAGGTTATTACGGCTTAGAATCAGCTGCATCATCTTATATGAGCAATGAGGTTTTAGCAGGCTTGATTGAATGGCCAGTATGGCCAACGAAAACGATAGCCGGATTATCATTTCTGGCGCTTGGTCTACGTGCGTGCCTAATGGTGAATGGTTCATTGACGCAGGTATATGAGGTAGATGAATTTACAATTGGTACAGAGTAAAAGCTGTTGAACATAAATTAGTGTGAAAAAATAAAATGGCACTTATCGTAGGTATATTGTTATTACTAATATTGCTGCTTTCTGGTGCTCCAGTTGCATTTGCATTATTAATTTCTGGCTCGATTGGGATTGTTATTGAAGGCTCAGTGCCTATGCTGCTAGCCAGTCTGAAATCGATACCATATTCAGCACTAGGTAATTACGAATTAATAACCATACCGCTATTCTTATTAATGGCGGAATTTATGGTTACTAGTGGCATAGCGCAGTCTATGTTCAATGCAATAGCAATCTGGATGAACCGTATAAGAGGTGGGTTGGGGGCAGCAACCGCATTAACAGGAGCTGCCTTTGGTGCCTTATCAGGTTCTAGTGTAGCTTCAGCTGCAACTTTAGGGGCGGTGTCGGTGCCTTCGATGCGCCAGCACGGCTACGACGAAGGGTTAGCGGCAGGGATCGCGGCGACTTCGGGTGGGCTTGCAATGTTAATCCCGCCCAGCATAGTAATCATAATATTCGGTATATTAACTGAAACAGATATAGCTCGATTATTGATAGCAGGAGTGGTGCCAGGTATTTTATTAGCATTAATGATAATAGTAGTAATTATAATATATGGAATATATAGACCAGATGCAATAAGAAAACAAAATATTGAAGTAGACTGGAAAGCAAGAATAAATTCACTCAAAATAATTTGGCCTTTCATGATCTTATTTGCGCTGGTAACTGGGGTTATTTATACAGGTATAGCCACACCAGTAGAAGCTTCTGGACTAGGTGCGTTTGGAGCTTTGCTACTATGTTTAATACGTGGAAAGTTAAGCTGGCAAACATTTATTGACTCAGTTAAGAAAACCATTCTAACAACTTCAATGATCGCGTTTATTTTGGTTGGAGCAGCGTTGTTTGGCTTGTTTGTCACTCTAACAGGAGTAACTGGCACATTATTAAAAATTATTGGTGATAGTGGCTTGCCGCCGTTAGCAATTATGCTGGCTATATCGGTTGCGTATCTAATTCTAGGTATGTTTTTAGACACCATAACAATACTGGTATTAACCTTGCCGATAGCGCAACCTATAGTTGCGTCTCTGGGGTATGACATGGTCTGGTTTGGAATAGTTGCCGTATTGCTAGTTGAAACTGGCTTAATAACGCCACCACTAGGCTTGAATGTTTTTATTGTGGCTAAGGTAAGTAAACAAAGTGTCACGCGAGTGTTTCGTGGAGTATTGCCATTTATGGGTGCTCAGTTGATAGTGGTGCTGTTATTAATTTTGTTTCCTGAGATTGTAATGTGGCTACCTGCCAGGATGGGTTGATACAAGACACTAAATAAAGGAGGGCGTGTAACAGGATACGTTATTGGTTATTGCCTGAAGCTAAAAAAACAAAATATTATTATGGTAAGAAAAATTGGGAGATACTTATGAAAGTTGAATTATTGAATGGTTGCAATATAAATATAGTCAAGAAATTAGTTTTAGCTTGTCTTGTAAGTGCAGGGGCGAGTCTAGGCAGCATAGGTGCAGTGCATGCCCAATCAACGACACTAAGTCTATCTGGTATTTTTACACCTACGCAACCCATGGTTGCAGAAGGTGAAACATACTTTATGAAAGAGGTGGAAAAACTGTCAGATGGAAAAATAGACTTTAAATATTATCCAACCGAACAGCTAGGTAAAGCAAAGGATATGCCGGACGCCTTAAAAAACGGACTTGTGGATATATCAGCGGTTGCGCCAGCTTATAGCTCTGAAAAATTTCCATTAAGCGGAGTTGCTGAATTGCCTGGTTTGTTTCAAAAAGTATGCGATGGTATATCGGCTATGTATCCGTTGGCAGAAACAGGCGGCATTCTTTATGATAAGGAATTGGCGCCAAATAAAGTGCGTATGCTGGCATTGTTTTTTAATGACCCATATAAAATAATGGCAGTTAAACAGGCAGACATTGAATCGTTGAGCAATATGTCTGGTCTTAAAATCAGGACTGCTGGCGGCGCTATGGATTTAACAGCCAGGAGCTTAGACGCCTCTCCCGTAAGAATGGCTGGACCAGATGTGTTGGTTGCGCTGGAACGAGGCACATTAGATGGCTTGCTATGGCCGATTTTATCGGTACGTCCCTGGGGTGTAGAAGGTCCCCTAACAGCTTGGGTATCCAATGTGTCAGTAGGTGGGTTTGTTGGTTATCTGCTTATCAGTGATCAAGCGTGGAATAAATTAGATGCAACTCAGCAAAAAATCTTACTTGAGGCAGGCCGCAATACCACGGAACATGCTTGCAATTTTATGGATTCCAGCATTGAAACAGAGATTCCGAAGTTAAATGAAGCTGGGATGCAGGCGGTAGAGATTCCAGCGGTAGATGTTAAAGCCATAGAAGATAAGTTTGAAAATATATATACTCAATGGGCTACTGGATTGGATAATCAAGGTAAACCTGGCTCGGATGTATTGAATGCATTTCGTGCTGGACTTAAATAACTTACGTTAAAGTAACTAGGCGACAAATATAGCCATTCTAATTAATATTAGTTTGGCTATTTTACAGATGGCTTATAGTGAGTGACAAGATGAAGCATCAAAATATGTGCCAAGATGGATTAACAATGGGTGAAATAGTACGGCGTTCAGCTATACGATATGGAACACGAACAGCCTTGATATTTGAAGATAAAAGGTATACGTTTTGTGAATATAACTCTTTGGTTAATAAGTATGCAAATTTACTTATTAAAATAGGCATTAAAAAAGGCGAACACGTTGCAGCTCTTGGTAAAAATTCTGTTCAGTATCTTGCTATGTGCCATGGGGCAGGCAAAGCAGGTATAGTATTTGGCACAATAAATTGGCGACTGTCAGCGTCTGAAATTGCGTACATCGTAAATGATGCGGATAATAAAATATTGTTTGTTGAACGAGAATTTACATACTTGGTTGAACAGATAAAAGATGAGTTAAGAGAAATTAAAATAATAATATATGATAGTGTAGAAATAGAAAATATCCAGCTATCAGATAGCCAATTTATCAACGGCAGCGAATTATTGAAAGAGGCTAGTGCAGATGAGCCTTGGGTGGAGGTAAACAGTAATGATCCTGCGATTATTATGTATACCTCAGGAACAACAGGCCTACCTAAGGGAGCATTACTTAGTCATGGTAATGTAGTTGCAGATATCTTGTTTTGCTTGACCTATTGGCCTCCTGCACAAGATGACTGTTATTTACTGTCTATGCCAATGAATCATGTAAGCGGGTTACACACAGGGACCACGACGTTTTTAATGAGGGGACTACCCATTGTTGTTATGAAGCAGTGGGATAACGAGGAAGCTTGTCGGCTAATACAGAAGTACCGTGTTACTGTGGTGTATGCGTTGGTTGCGCCACTGTTGCAGTTGTTGGCTTCGCCATTAAAGAACCAATATGATCTAAGATCAGTGTCAACGCTATTAACAGCGGCAGCTAGGTATTCGCCAGAAATTATTATGAATGTTATGGGCCTGTTTGAATTAGAGAAAGTTTACTTTGCCTATGGGTTAACAGAAGCTGGCCCGGTTGTAACTACTACAGAATTCAACTCGGACTTGCTATTAAAGCCCAATACTATCGGCAAGCCTAATTGGTATAACGATGTACGGCTTGTAGATGAATATGGCAGTGATATAGGTGTTGGCCAAGTAGGAGAAATAATAGTAAAAGGCCCAAATGTTTTCATGGGATATTATAAGCGCGAAGAGGCTAATAAAAGCACTTTGGTAAATGGTTGGTTGCATACTGGTGATTTGGCATATTTTGATAAAGAGGGTTTTTTGTTTTTCGTTGATCGCAAAAAAGATATGATTAAAAGCGGTGGTGAAAATGTATATTCTGTCGAAGTTGAGTTAGCACTTAAGCAAGCTAACCAGGAACTTGATGAAGTAGCAGTAGTTGGGTTACCAGATAATAAATGGGGTGAAAAAGTTACGGCTTATGTAACTTTGAAGACAGGTGCTAGCGTCGTTGAGGCTGAAATTATAGAGAAAACTAGGGCATATCTGGCAGGATACAAGCTTCCAAAACAAATAATCATTAAAACAGAGTTACCTAAAAATGTTTCGGGTAAGGTGCTAAAACGTGTTTTAAAAGATGAAACAATAAACAGTGCAAGGAATTAAAAGCAATGAGCCGGACACCAAAGTATGAAACTATAGAAGTAAACACGAATAGAGATATCTGCACAATAGCTTTAAATAGGCCTGGACGCAGAAATGCAATCACAGAGCAGCTGATGTTAGATATTATTGCTGCGATTGAAGATATTAATAATAATAAAGAAATTAGAGTTGTAATTATTAAGGGTAATGGACCTGATTTCTGTGCTGGATTTGATTTTCAATACTTTGATGATAGCGTCACCCCTGAAGAGGTCAGTCGAGTCGTCGATCTGGGTTGTAAATTTAAGAATATGATTATTAATATGCGTGCTATTACTATAGCCTGCATTGATGGTAATTCTGTAGGCGGTGGGGTTGTTATAGCCCTTGCCTGTGATTTTCGCTATGCTACAAAGGATAGTGTGTTTTGGTTACCAGAGACCAAGCTGGGGATTCCATTAGCTTTTGGTTCAATGCCAATGTTAAGCGATGGAATGACTAGAGCTCAAGCGATGGAGTTTGTGCTACTGGGTAGCAAAATGTATGCTGCCGACCTTTTTAGATCTGGTTTATTAAATAAGGTATTTGATAATAAAAATGATCTGGAGCGACAGGTTCAATTAACATCTGAGCAAATTAATAATCTACCTGCATTGGTTGCCGATATAACCAAAAAACAGATTCTCGCCAGCTGGGAGGATAAACTTAGATCTGCTTACGAATTTACAGATTCAGTACTACTGCATGCAGGTCTGATTGATTCAGATAGTAATGCTAAACGTAGGGCTTTCGTACATTCTATACAGGCTAAAAGGGTAGGATGATACGAATTTTATACAAAATCATAGATTTATATCTAATTTGAAAAATTTTGGAGGTAGGTATGATGCGTGCTGATTTGTCTGGAGTTGATAAACTTACTATTAACCTGACTCACCGTGTCGTAATTGGTGATATCTTAACCCGTAGTGCGGCCATGTATGGTAATCGTGTAGCTATTATAGATGGTCAAAAATCTCTAAGCTATAACGAAATTGAGTCTTATTCAAATGCATTTGCACGAGGGCTATTAGAGCGAGGACTAAAACGAGGTGATGCAATTGCACTGTTGATGACAAATCGTTGGGAATTTATTGTTTCGTTCTTTGGCTGTGCAAAAATTGGCGTGACTGTTTTACCAGTAAACACTGCATTGTCAGCACCCGAAATTTCATATCAATTGGTTGATAGCCAAGTGTGCGGTATTGTCACCGAGTTGGTTTTTATTCCAACTTTGGAGGAGGCGTTAAAGATAAGTCAGTGCGCGGTGAGATTTATGGAAATAGTTGGTGTAAGCTCAAAAAAAATAGCTGATATTACAACTAATGATTGGTATAATCTGCTTGATAACGACGCCCACACTGTTGAAACCATAGTCGAGGATCGTGATATCGTCCAATGCCTTTACACATCTGGCACTACTTCCGCGCCTAAAGGTGCTTTAACTAGCCATGTTGCAGTTCAGGTGGCTGTTATGAATTCGGCTATACATTTAGGCCTTGGGCCTAGAGGTACTGCCGCCATCATGCCAGTAGTTTTGCCATTTTTCCATGTGGCCGGATTAAATGTATTGGCCATGCCAATGCTTATGACGGGTGGTACGATAGTTTTGCATCAAAAATTTGATAGCACATTGATTTTGGATGATATAGCCAAAAGAGGTGCTACTCATTTTATGGGTCATGCAACTATGTGGCGTTCATTTCTGGATAGTCCTGGTATAGAGAAAATGGATTTGTCTAGCTTTAAGCTAGGAATGTATGCGATGGCGCAGATACCGCCACATATGTTAGAAAAATTACGCAGCCTGTTTTTTAACGCTGATATTGTGTTGTTATCCGGTCAAACAGAAGTAACGCCAGTAAACGAAATGCAATGGCCAGAACATCAAGGCGTCAAAGATAACTCATGGGGTGTAGCCTCGGTAACTACTGATGTGCGGATTATGTCTTCAGAAGGTAAACTGCTGCCACGTGGCGAGTCAGGAGAGATAGTTTACCGTTCACCACAGTTAATGGACGGTTATTGGAATAACGCTAAAGCCAATACAGAGGCTTTTGCCCATGGTTGGTTTCATGGTGGTGATGTTGGGTACATTGACGACGAAAGTGTTATATGGTTTGTTGATAGAACCAAAGACATTGTAAAAACTGGCGGTGAAAATGTTTCTTCAGTTGAGGTCGAGCGTGTAGTAGTTGGTTTTAAAGGGGTAGCAGAATGTGCTGTAATCGGTGTGCCAGATGATAGATGGGGTGAGGCTGTGACTGCTTTTATAGTAATGAAAGATGACGCGCAGCAAGATTTGCACGCTTTAAAAGCACATTGTAAGGAACACCTGGCAGGATTTAAGGTCCCAAAAAATTTTGTGTTTGTTGATAGCTTGCCTAAAAATTCAATGGGAAAGGTTACCAAGCAAATTCTTAGGTTGCGGTAGTTCAGGGTGGATAATTACCAAGAGAAACAAATGAAGGGTTTAAAAGAACAAGTTACAGACCTAAAACGTGAAAAAGTTTTACAAGTGGCTGGTGATTTGTTTTTTGCAAAGGGTTTTAATAGTACCTCCATGGACGATATAGCTACTGCCTTGTCGATCGGTAAGCCAATGATTTATCGATATTTTCCAAGTAAGGTGGCTTTGCTTGCAGCGGTATGTTCAGAAACTTCACGTATGGTTGCGAGCATTGCTGAAACCTTATCTGAAAGTTCGCAAGATACACCTGCTGAACAATTAAAAACCATAATTTATGAGGGGTCATTACGTATAATTAATGGTGCTCAGGGCCTGGCGTTATTATTTCGTGAGGTCAAGAACGTCCCAAAGCCATTACTAGCGCAATTAGAAAGTAGTGACACTAACTTTCGTAATGTCATGGTTAACCTGTTTAAAGAGGGTAAGCAGCTCGGCCAATTTAACTATGTGGCTAACGAATATGTGATGGCACAATCGGTAAGTGGTTTGATAACCTGGATATTTACCTGGTACCGCCCGGATGGTCCGCTTACAGCTACCGAAATTGCTGAAAACATGGCATTAACAGTATTACAAATGGTTGGCTACATTGAGCCTAGTTAATACTCGGTAGTAATTAGAAAGTTAAAGCTCTGAGATAAATTTTTCTATGCCGGCATTGAATATGTCGTTACGGTCGCCAGTAATCATATGGCCTGCGTTCTGCACCGTGTAAACCTGTAGCTGTGGTATGTATTTGTGCAATTCTGCCACGCCTTCGTCTGTGACTATGTCGCTGTGCATGCCGCGCACTACCATTACGGGGAAATCTATTGCAGAGCAAGCCATATTTAACTTGCTCTGCATTTGTCCAACATCATTTAAGTCTGATTTTGTAAAGAATTCGGGATCCCAGTGCCATACGTATTTACCGTCAGTGCGTAGACGTAAGTTTTTCATTAAACCTTGTGGGTTTTTGGGCCGTAAACGATGAGGGTTGTAGTTGCTGATTATATCTGCAGCCTGTTCAAGGCTGTTAAAGCCTGCAGTGTGTTTGTTTAGAAAAGCTAGGATGTTGTCTGCACCCGTGGGATTTATGCACGGTACTATATCTACCAGTACCAAAGCCTTCATTATGGCCGGACCCGCTAAGCCCACACTGTTTATGGCAGTTAGCCCTCCCATAGATGCACCTACAACAATAGGCGGTGCTTTGATTTCTTGCAAGACCTCTATTAAATCATTGCTTAAGTCATCTAAATTGTAATGGGTGTCAGACGCCCAAGAGCTTTCGCCATGGCCTCTGGCGTCGTAGCTGATGGTTTGAAAGCCTTTTTGGGCGAATGCCTGCATGGACTTATTCCATGAGTAGCGTGTTTGACCGCCCCCATGTAAAAATAGAATGGTTTCTTTATTTGGGCTTCCCAATGAGCTGAAGGCGAGCTTGATTTTGGCGCTATTTTGATAATGCCTAGTCAATTTGGTTCCTTTTATGCGTATCCTTGGTTGTTAATGCATAACATACAGTTCAATCACGTGAGTCGGCTGTCTGAAAGTAGTAAATATTATCTGTAAAAGTGCGTTTAAGCTGGCCCTTGAAGTACAAGGCGTTCAAGTGAGCGATGGACTCCCCCATGGCAAATGTTAGCTGGTGTATGTCCAGCTTGCGTTTGAACAGCACGGGTAATAACTCATAGGCAGTAGTGGGCACGCTACAGGCCTGCAGGACTTCGGCCAAGCGCTGGGCGTGGTGTTCGTGCTGTTGCTGGATACGGGTATGCAGGCCCTTGAAGGGACGGCCGTGCGAGGGTAATACCAAGGTCTCTTCCGGCACCGGGTCATAATTGCTTAACGAGCTTAGATATAGCCCCAAAGGGTCGGCTTCAGGTTCGAAGTTGAAAACGCTAACGTTGGTTGATATGCGAGGTAAAACCATATCGCCAGAGATCACCACCGCAAGTTTGGGGCACCACAGTGAAATATGCTCTGGCGAATGTCCATAGCCGGTAATGGTTTGCCAGACGTTGCCGCCTATGAGTATCTCTTGTCCACCCAACATGCGGCGAAAGCGGGTCGGTACACCGGGTACCATACTTGGATAGTAATTATTACGGGCACGGATTTTCTCCTGGGCATCCAGGTCCTGCAGGCCATGGCGGCTAAAGTGTTCGACTGCGGCCTCACCATTTAAGCCTCCGCCCTTGGCCTTATTGGCAGAAAAAGTCTGTGCCAGAACGTAATCCGTCATGGACATCCATAAGGGCGCTTGCCAGCGTTCGCACAGCCAATGCGCCAGGCCTACGTGATCGGGGTGCATGTGGGTGACGATCACCCGCAGTACCGGCAGGCCTGCCAGACAATTGGCAAACACGCTTTCCCAAGCAGCGCGCACCTCGGGCTTATCTATGCCGCAATCAACGATGGTCCAGCCATCACGGCCATCGATATTGTCGCGCAGCAGCCAGAGGTTGATATGGTCAAGCGCAAATGGTAGTGGCATGCGTATCCAGTTAACCCCAGGGGCTACTTCTTGCATCTGGCCTAATTCTGGAACGTAATCAGCCCAAGGGTATTCAAGGGCCATTTCTTGTGGGTTCATGCGGGTCTCCAGGGGTTTTATAGTGCATTGTCAAAGTAAAAGTAAATTTATAACATAAGATACTTTACGTTAACGTTAACGTAATGCATAATAATACCCATTATTGCAATGCACAAGAACTATAGCCGTATGCAAGCAAACACTTGGACCATATCCCAACTTGCGCGTGAGTTTGGCGTAACCCCACGCACGCTGCGTTTTTACGAAGACCATGGCATATTGCAGCCGGCGCGTAAGGGACGCAATCGCGTTTATGTTGCGCGTGATCGGGCACGTTTGAAGCTGGCTTTGCGTGGGCGCCGTTTAGGTTTACAGTTAGCGGAAATAGTTGGTCTGATCAATCTTTATGACCACAGCAGTGCCAGCAGCACAACCCAGTTGCAACATTACTACGAGGTTTTGTCCAAACATAGGTTAAAGCTGGAGCAGCAGCGCCGCGATCTGGACCAAACCCTACAGGAAATTTGCCAACAGCAGGCCGAATGTCAGGCCATGCTCAATTCTCGCCTAGGAGACTAGCAATGAACCTACCAGGTTTAAACTTTGAACTCGGATCTGATATTGATATGCTGCGCGATGCTGTACGGGATTTCGCCATAGCAGAAATAGCACCACGCGCGGCTGAAGCCGATCGCAGCGACCAGTTTCCCATGGATTTGTGGCGTAATTTTGGTGAGCTCGGTTTACTGGGGATTACGGTTTCCGAGGAGTATGGCGGTAGTCAGTTAGGCTACCTGGCGCATATGATCGCGATGGAGGAAATTTCGCGTGCCAGCGCCTCAATCGCCCTGTCCTACGGGGCCCACTCCAATCTGTGCGTGAACCAGATAAATCGCAATGGTACCGAGGCGCAAAAACGCCAATACTTGCCTAAACTCCTCTCCGGCGAACACGTCGGTGCCCTGGCTATGAGCGAACCTGGGGCTGGCTCTGACGTGGTGGGTATGCGCTTGCGTGCCGAATTGCGTGGCGATCACTATGTCTTGAACGGCAGCAAGATGTGGATCACTAATGGGCCGGATGCCGACGTAATAGTGGTGTACGCCAAGACTGATCCGCAGGCGCACCAGCGCGGCATCACGGCCTTTATAGTCGAGAAGTCGTTTGCCGGGTTTTCCGTAGCCCAAAAGCTGGATAAGTTGGGTATGCGCGGCTCGCACACGGGCGAGCTGGTGTTTCAGGATTGTGTGGTACCGGTCGAGAACGTCTTGGGTGAAGTCAATGGTGGCGTGCGTGTACTCATGAGCGGGCTTGATTATGAACGGGCAGTATTGGCAGCCGGCCCGTTGGGCATTATGCAGGCGGTAATGGACGTGGTGGTACCGTATGTGCACGAACGTAAGCAGTTTGGCCAGCCCATCGGTGAGTTCCAGTTGATTCAGGCCAAGCTGGCTGATTTGTATACCACCCAGCAGGCTTGTCGGGCTTTTTGCTATACCGTTGGTAAGAATTTGGATATTCTGGGTGCTGGGCATGCACGCCAGGTGCGTAAGGATTGCGCGGGAGTAATACTGTATTGCGCCGAAAAGGCCACCTGGATGGCAGGTGAAGGCATACAGATATTGGGTGGCAATGGTTACATCAACGAGTACCCGACCGGCCGCCTTTGGCGTGATGCCAAGCTCTACGAGATTGGCGCCGGTACCAGCGAAATACGCCGTATGTTGATTGGGCGCGAGCTTTTTAACGAAACAATCTAAACAACATCATTTGCGTTATGAATTAGGCTGGGTATGCATTTATCAAGTGAACAAACCAGAATCGAACAGCTAGCGCCACGGGGCCACAGCCCCGCAGCGGTTGCTGATATGATTTTGCAAGGGTTTGATCGCCATTACGCATTATTCAGGTATAGCGCCCAGCGTGCCAAGGCATTATTCGAGTCTGCCAACTGGCATGGCATACAACAGTTATCGCGCGAGCGCATAGAGTATTACGATACGCGCGTACGCGAGTGCGCCAATGGGATGAGCCAGGCTTTGCGCAACACGGCACCGGCCCAGGCATCACCTGGCCAGGAGTTGAGTAGCGAGCAGATTACATTTTGGCATGCGGTTAAAGCCAGCTATATAAACTTGCTAAGCGGGCATCGCCAGCCCGAGTGCGCCGAAACCTTTTTTAATTCGGTTTCATGCCGGATTTTGCACCGCAACTATTTCAATAACGACTTTTTATTCGTGCGGCCAGCCATAGCTACCGAGTACATTGACGAGGCGCACCCTTCCTACCGTAGTTACTATCCCTTGCGCGACGGTTTAATACCAAGCCTGATGCACGTATTAAGAGATTTTGGTCTGGCGGTACCATACCAGGACTTGCCTACGGATGTGCGCCAGATGGCGCGCAAGGGGCTGCGTTATTTACGCCAAACTCTGGTGCGTGGTATGGGGCAGCGTCTGGCAGCCGACTGCCAGATTCAGGTATTAAACAGCTTGTTTTTTCGTAACAAGGGCGCTTATGTAGTCGGTCGTTTGATCAACCAGACTACTATTCACCCGTTTGCGCTGGCCTTGTTACATACGCCATCAGGGCATATAAAAATTGATGCTTTGTTGCATGGTAGTGACGATCTAAGCACGCTGTTTAGCTTCACACGGGCTTATTTTTTGGTGGATATGGCCGCTTGTGCGCCATATGTAGATTTTCTCTCCAGCCTTTTCCCGCGCAAGCCGCGCGCCGAGATATACACCACGATTGGCCTGCAAAAACAGGGTAAGGCCCTATTTTATAGAGATTTTCTGCATCATTTGGCGCATTCCAGGGATACTTTCGCTTACGCCCCAGGCATTAAGGGTATGGTGATGACGGTGTTTACTCTGCCCTCCTACCCTTATGTTTTCAAAATGATACGAGACCGTATCGCTAAAGACGGTATGGACGCAGAAACCGTGCGGCGTAAGTATCAGCTGGTAAAAAAGCACGACCGCGTCGGCCGTATGGCAGATACTTGGGAGTACTCCCAAGTGGCCTTGCCAAGGCATAGGTTCGCGCCAGAGCTGCTTGCGGGTCTGCGCCAGGAGGTACCAGAGCAAATCGAGGCAAGTGCGGATCTGATCGTTTTGCGCCACGTGTATATAGAGCGGCGCATGACGCCTTTGAATATTTTTCTTATGCGCGCCAGTGATGTGATGTTGGAGCACGCCATACAGCAATATGGGCAAGCGATTCGCGAGCTCGCCTGTGCCAATATCTTTCCTGGTGATATGCTGTACAAAAACTTTGGTGTTACGCGCCTTGGGCGGGTGGTTTTTTATGATTACGATGAGATCGAACGTATGGTCGAGATGAATTTTCGTGTCATACCAGAGGCCCCCAACGAAGAAGCAGAAATGGCTAGTGAGCCTTGGTATCCGGTAGGCCCGCACGACGTATTTCCAGAAGAGTTTGGCCACTTTTTGCTGGGTGATAAGCGCGTGCGCCAAGCATTTTTAAAATACCACAGCGAGCTTTTACAGGCACAATGGTGGCAAGCTTGTCGTGCGCGCGTTGCACAAGGACGTATCGAGGATATATTTCCATATCAGCAAGAGCGCCGTCTGCAGGCGTGCGTGTCGTCGAATGCTCAAACTGCAAACATATCTTAAGGAGCAAATCATGAGTGATTCCGTTGTCATAGTAGCAGCAGCCCGTACTCCCATGGGGGGTATGATGGGCAGTTTATCCAGCCAGTCGGCGCACCAGCTAGGTGCTACCGCTATCAGTGCCGCGGTAGAGCGTGCCGGTATCCCCGTGGATGCCATTGATGAAGTAATCATGGGTAACGTCCTGCAGGCAGGCCAGGGTCAGGCGCCAGCACGCCAGGCCGCCTTAGGCGCAGGCCTGCCGCAAAGCGTACCTTGCAGCACCTTGCATAAGGTCTGCGGTTCGGGTCTGAAAGCCGTTATGTTGGCGCACGACATGATCGTAGCTGGTTCGGCGCAAACCGTACTCGCGGGTGGCCAGGAAAGCATGAGTAATGCGCCGTACCTGCTTTTAAAGGGGCGCCAGGGCTATCGTTATGGCAGCTCCACAGTGTATGACCACATGACTTTGGATGGTCTGGAAGACGCTTACCAACGCGGCACCGCCATGGGCGTATTTGCCGAAGCCTGTGTGGATAAATACCGCTTCACGCGCGAGCAGCAAGATGCTTTCTCGATCGAATCCTTGCGTCGGGCCAAACAAGCCTCCGAGGATGGCAGTTTTGACTGGGAAATAGTGCCTGTGACCATAAAAGGTCGCAAGGGCGATACCGTAGTCGAACGTGATGAGGCCCCCTTTACCGCCAAGCCAGAAAAAATCCCTAACCTCAAGCCAGCGTTTAAAAAAGATGGTTCGGTAACCGCCGCCAACTCTTCATCCATATCCGATGGTGCCGCTGCCTTGGTGGTGATGAGCGCCAAACGGGCTGAGGAGTTAGGAGCCCAACCCCTGGCCAGAATAGTGGGCCATAGCCAGCACGCACAAGCGCCCGAGTGGTTTACCACTGCGCCGGTTGCCGCTATTCAGAAGCTTCTGGACAAGCTTGGTTGGCAGGTTATGGACGTTGACCAATACGAAATCAATGAGGCTTTCGCCTGTGTCACCATGGCCGCCATGGCTGACCTGAATATACCGCATGAGCGCGTCAACATTCATGGTGGTGCAACCGCCTTGGGCCACCCCATTGGTGCCTCCGGGGCCCGCATTCTGACAACTTTGATTGGCAGTTTGCGCAAAACTGGTGGTAAGCGTGGTATTGCCTCCTTGTGTATTGGTGGTGGCGAGGCCGTGGCGCTGGCCATAGAGATGCTTTGATTTAACCGCTAAGCCCTGATTTTGGCTTGGCAATGGGTGCGGCCACGGGCTGCACCCAGGGCGGCTGCGCTCCAGTGTAGGTGTGTGGTCATGCTTTTATTTACATAGGAACCAATATGCCGGTTATTGAATCCCGTATCAATCCCCGTTCGCAAGAGTTTCAGGATAACGCACGGGTGATGCGCGACCTGGTGCAAGACCTGCAGGAAAAAATCGCCCAAAATTCCCAGGGCGGTAGTGCCGCAGCACGTGAGCGGCACCTGGCGCGCGGCAAGCTGCTACCACGCCAGCGGGTTGAGATGTTGATCGACCCCGGTACTCCATTTCTGGAGTTATCGCCATTGGCGGCCTACGACATATACGATAACGCCAGTCCTGGTGCCGGCATAATAACCGGCATAGGGCGCGTCAATGGCGTCGAGTGCGTCATAGTTTGTAATGATGCTACGGTCAAGGGCGGTACCTATTATCCTTTAACCGTAAAAAAGCACGTGCGGGCGCAAGAAATTGCCAAGCAAAACCATTTGCCTTGCATTTACATGGTGGATTCGGGCGGTGCCAATCTGCCCAATCAGGATGAGGTCTTTCCCGACCGCGATCACTTTGGAGCGATATTCTATAACCAGGCGGTTATGTCGGCTATGGGGATTGCCCAATTGGCAGCGGTTATGGGCTCGTGTACGGCGGGTGGCGCTTACGTGCCAGCCATGAGCGACGAGTCAATAATAGTGCGCAATCAGGGTACTATTTTCCTGGGTGGGCCGCCGCTGGTGAAGGCCGCAACTGGCGAGGAGGTCTCCGCCGAAGATCTGGGTGGCGGCGATGTGCATACGCGCCTATCCGGGGTTGCCGATCATCTGGCTGAAAATGATACGCACGCAATCCGCCTGCTGCGTGATAACGTGGCGCGTTTAAACCTGCCTGAGTTGCCTGCCTTGCCGGGCTTTACCGAGCCCAAATACGACCCAGCCGAGCTAAATGGCATTATCCCCCAGGATACGCGCAAGCCCTATGACGTGCGCGAAGTCATAGCGCGTATCGTCGATGGCTCTGAGTTCGAAGAGTTCAAGGCCCGTTTCGGCACCACTTTGGTAACTGGTTTCGCCAGTATTTATGGCATGCGGGTGGGTATATTGGCCAATAACGGTATTCTGTTTTCCGAAGCGGCCCAAAAAGGTACGCACTTTATTGAACTGTGCTGTCAGCGCAATATTCCCTTGATATTTTTGCAGAATATCAGTGGTTTCATGGTGGGCCGTAAATACGAAAATGAAGGTATTGCGCGCCATGGTGCCAAGATGGTGATGGCGGTATCAAATGCCCAGGTACCCAAGTTTACGGTGTTGCTAGGTGGTTCGTTTGGGGCCGGCAACTACGGCATGTGTGGGCGTGCGTTTAACCCCAGAATGATGTTTTTATGGCCTAACGCGCGTATTTCTGTGATGGGTGGTGAACAGGCTGCCAGCGTTTTGGCTACGGTTAATCGCGACAATATCGAGCGCCGTGGCGAACAGTGGTCAGCCGCAGAAGAGGAGGCCTTCAAGGCGCCAATTCGTGCCCAGTACGAACGTGAGGGGCATCCCTATTATTCGACTGCGCGCCTGTGGGATGACGGCATTATTGCGCCGGCGGATACACGCCGCATATTGGGATTGGGGCTTGCGGCAACCCGTAGGGCACCCAGTCAATCGACCAAGTTTGGCGTTTTCCGGATGTAAGGAGTCTGAAGCGTGTTTGATACCATTTTAATTGCCAACCGCGGTGAAATTGCCTGCCGTGTGGCCGCCACAGCCCACCGCATGGGTATACGCACCGTGGCGGTTTATTCCGATGCCGATGCCAATGCCAGACACGTACAAATGTGCGATGAAGCGGTGCATTTAGGCGCTGCCGAGCCGAGTGCGAGTTATTTGCGTGGCGATGCAATTTTGCAGGCGGCCTTGCAAACCGGGGCGCAGGCTATACACCCAGGCTACGGTTTTTTGTCAGAGAATGCCGACTTCGCGCGCGCTTGCGCCGCCGCTGGGATTGCCTTTATCGGTCCACCTGCCACGGCAATTGCCGCTATGGGCAGCAAGTCTGCGGCCAAAGCCTTAATGGCGAGCGCTGCGGTGCCATTGGTACCTGGCTACCATGGTGATGATCAGGATGCCGGTTTGTTGCAAGCCAAGGCGCGTGAGATTGAATACCCGGTGCTTATAAAGGCCAGCGCCGGTGGTGGTGGCAAGGGTATGCGTATCGTGCAGGCCGATGCCGAGTTTGCCAGTGCCCTGGCTTCGTGCAAGCGCGAGGCCGCCAGTAGTTTTGGCAATGATCAGGTGCTGGTAGAGCGCTATCTGGCAAAGCCACGCCATATAGAAATTCAGGTTTTTGCCGATAGTCATGGCAATTGCGTGTATTTGTTTGAGCGCGATTGTTCGATTCAGCGGCGTTATCAAAAGGTTATCGAAGAGGCCCCGGCCCCTGGCATGACCCCGGAGCGGCGTCAGGCCATGGGTGAGGCCGCGGTGGCGGCGGCACAGGCCGTGGGCTATGTAGGTGCTGGTACCGTAGAGTTCATAGTCGAACCTGACGGCCGTTTCTACTTTATGGAGATGAATACCCGTTTGCAGGTTGAGCATCCGGTCACCGAAGCCATAACCGGTCAGGATCTGGTTGAGTGGCAGCTGCGTGTGGCGGCGGGTGAACCCCTGCCCTTAAAGCAGGAGCAGTTAAGTATTCGTGGGCATGCGCTGGAAGCCCGTATCTATGCAGAAAACCCTGATAATGACTTTTTGCCTAGCATAGGCCATCTGGACGTACTGCGTTGGCCAGAACACGCTAGCTTTACCCTGGGTGATGTGCGTGTTGACGGGGGTATTCGCGAAGGTGACACTATTACCCCTTATTACGACCCTATGGTCGCCAAGCTGATAGTTTATGGTGACGACCGCGAGCAGGCGCGCCAGCGCATGCTCCGGGCTTTAGCCGCGGTGCGCTGTACCGGGGTGCACACCAATATTGCTTTTTTGGCCCGATTAATGGCCAACCAGGCATTTGCCGCCGCTGATCTGGATACGGGCTTTATTGAGCGCGAACACGCCAGCTTATTTCCAGCGACTACGGCCGTGCCTGCTACGGTACTGGCTATAGCTGCAGCCGCTATTTTGTCAAACTCAAATGCAGGTGCTGCGGCGCCGCTTGGCGATCCGTGGGCAATTACTGATTGCTGGCGTTTAGGTGGGAGTTACGAGCGCGAGCTTAAATTTGCCCAGGGTGAAAATGAGTACCAGCTTACCCTGCAGCACAAGAATGCTGTCTGGCAGCTGCGTATAGGCGATGAGCCCGCAGCCAGCTATAACTGGCAAGTGGCTGCAGCGACACCGCAGTCCGTGCGTGTGCAGTTGGGACAGGCTGACGTGCGCGGCGACGTCTATATCAAGGGCTTACATTTGGACGTGTTCGTGCAGGGTCAACGCTACGGTTTGCAGTGGCTGGATGCCTTAAGTCAAGCCAGCGCGCAAAGCGATGTCGCAGCTGGCGGCTTGAGCGCCCCTATGCCGGGCAAAATCCTATCGGTTGCCATTGAGGCCGGTGACGTGGTGGCCAAGGGTGATGCCTTGATTGTGATGGAGGCCATGAAAATGGAACACACAATCGAGGCGCCGTTTGCCGGTATGGTTAAGGAAATCCTTTACGTCCCTGGAGACCAGGTACAAGAGGGTGATGCCTTGATTGTGATGGAGGCCGCAGAGTAATCGTTGTAAGAACAGAGCCCGATTAGCATGTACAATCATGCCCTATGAGCTCAGAGCCGCTAAACCCATTGGTAAGCTTTGCAAACGTGTCGCTAGGTTATGGCGACTTTACCGTTTTGCACGACATCAGCCTACGCGTTTTGCCTGGGCAGGTAGTGGCCATGATGGGCGGCTCGGGCTCTGGCAAAACAACTTTGCTGCGTGCGGTTACGGGCCAGCTGCAGGCACAAAAGGGCCAGATACTAGTGTTTGGCCAGGATATGGGTCACTTACAGGGTGAGGCCCTGCGTCAGGTTCGTCAGCGCATGGGCGTACTGTTTCAGGCGGGCGCCCTGTTCACCGATTTGAATGTTTTTGAAAACGTTGCATTTCCATTGCGTGAGCATACTCAGGATAGCGAACAAGAAATAACAGCCAAGGTGCTGGCTAAGCTGGACGCGGTCGGTTTGCGCCATGCCGCGCATTTGCGGATCGCCGAAATATCTGGTGGCATGGCCAGGCGAGTTGCGCTGGCGCGGGCCGTGGTACTGGAGCCTGAGCTGATTCTGTATGACGAGCCTTTTGCCGGGCTTGACCCCATATCATTGGGCATTACTGCCCAGTTAATACGTAAACTCTCGGATCAATTGCGCTGCGCCACCATTTTGATTACCCACGATGTGGCGGAGTCTTTTGCCATCGCCGATCAGGTGTACCTGATTGGTCAGGGCACTTTTGTGGCCGCGGGTACACCAGAGCAAATGACGGCCTCTACCGACCCTTACGTACAACAATTCCTGCAAGGCAATCCGGATGGCCCGATAGGCTTTCATTATCCCGAAACTCCGGCCTTTACGCGCTGGTTGACCCAAAGGGGGCGGCAATGAATGCGCTGGTCGCTAAAATAGCTGGCTTGGGTCGCGGTATTGTTGGTTTGATCATTGGTCTGGGGGCTTTTGCGCGGTTATTTGTGCAAATCTTGCAGCGCAGCTCAATTGTGCTCAAAAGGCCGCGGTTAACCGCGCAGCAAGTGCATTTTATCGGCAACCACTCGTTATTGATCATAGGTGTATCGGGGCTATTTGTAGGTTTTGTACTGGGGCTGCAAGGCTACTATACGTTAAACCGCTATGGCTCTGAAGAGGCCCTGGGTTTGCTGGTTACGTTATCATTAACGCGCGAGCTTGGTCCAGTGGTAACGGCATTGTTGTTTGCCGGGCGTGCAGGGACCTCTTTGACAGCCGAAATCGGCCTCATGAGGGCTGGTGAGCAGTTAGCGGCGATGGAGGTCATGGCCGTAGATCCAATCCGGCGCGTTTTGACTCCCAGGTTTTGGGGCGGTGTAATTGCCATGCCCATATTGGCTGCGGTATTTTCCATGGTGGGCGTAATCGGTGGCTGGTTCGTTGGTGTGGTGCTTATTGGCATTGATACGGGTGCGTTCTGGTCACAAATGCAAAGCGGGGTGGACGTCATTAACGACGTGCTCAACGGAGTCATTAAAAGTGTGGTGTTTGGTGCCGTTGTCACGCTCATAGCCTTGTACCAGGGCTGGACTGCAAGGGCTACACCCGAAGGCGTGTCGCGGGCCACCACTCGTACGGTAGTTGATGGGGCCTTGGCCGTCTTGGGTCTGGATTTCTTGCTTACGGCCTTAATGTTTGCCCAATAGGGGCGCCAATTTTTACTGGGTGTTTATTCATGGCACAAGAAAAAACCGATTTTTGGGTTGGCCTGTTTATTTTGCTGGGCTTGCTGGCGTTGGTGTTTTTAGCCCTGCGTGCCGGCAATATGAGCTCGTTTAGCTTTGCGCCCACATATCGCGTGCAGGCCTATTTTGATAATGTTGGCGGCTTAAAGGTGCGCGCACCGATCAAAAGCAGTGGTGTAGTAGTTGGGCGCGTAGCTGGAATCAGCTTTGATAACCAGCGGTTCCAGGCGGAGGTGGCGTTGGACCTGGAAAGTGAGTATCAATTTCCTGCCGATAGTTCGGCTGCCATTCTTACTTCCGGCTTGCTTGGTGAGCAATATATTGGCCTCACACCTGGGGGTGATGATAAAGACTGGACCGATGGCAATACGGTGCAATTTACCCAATCGGCGGTGGTATTAGAAGATTTAATCAGCAAGTTTTTGTATAGTAGTACAGAAAAAGAAGGGTCCTGAGCATGAATACCATACAAGCACCTGCAAGCAAATTCACGCGCGCCGCCCGCATGGCTATGGCGGCAGCAAGCGTGGCCATTTTGGCCGCTTGCGTACACGTCCCTAATCCTAGCCCGGATGACCCCTTCGAGTCCTACAACCGCAGTATGTTCAGGATTAATGAAACGGTTGACAAATACACGCTTAAGCCGATTGCCATTGGCTATAACACGGTAATGCCTGCGCCGGTGCGCACTTGCGTGCACAACATATTCAGTAACGTCGGCGATATATGGTCGGGTGTAAACAGTTTCTTGCAAGGTCGGGGGCGTGATTTTGTCGATACCTTTGGGCGGGTGCTGTTGAATTCCACCATGGGGCTGGGCGGTTGCATAGATTTCGCCTCCATGAAGGGCGCGCGTAAAATACCCAATGATTTTGGCATGACCCTGGGGGTTTGGGGCTTTGCTTCGGGCCCCTATCTGGTGCTACCCTTTATTGGCGCCAGCTCGGTGCGCGATGGCGCTGGCACTGCGGTAACCTTGCTGGCGCCGGGCACGGTTACCTCGGCGGTATTTGCCATTGATAATGTGCCGCTGCGCAATTCCATGATCGGTTTGTATTTAGTGGATGTGCGTGCCAATCTACTTGAAAATGAAGATCTGGTTGAACAAATAGCCCTGGATAAATATAGCTTCATTCGTGATGCTTATATACAAAGGCGTAAGGCTATGCTGGATAGCAGGCGGGCGAGCGAACACGCATACAGCGTGGATGAGCTTGGCCAGACCAACGACAATCTGCCGGTATATGATGACCCGGATCTAATTGTGCCCGAAGAGTAAACATATATGTTAGATAGTTATGTAATTTCCCTACGCCATACACTGATCAGGCTACTGATCATTCTGAGCGCTGTTGTAGTCAGTGGTGCGGCCAGTGCCGTTGAGGTCAATCCCAAGGCCAGCCCGCAAGAGTTTCTCGGCGCAGTGGCAAACAATATGCTGACGGCTGTCAAAGAAGACCCCGCTGCCATTAATGGTCAGAGCGCGGCTATTGCCGAGCTGGTGCGTGAGTACGCCCTGCCCTATATTGATATGGAAAAAACTACCCGCCTGTCGGCCGGCCGTTATTGGCGTGACGCCAGCGCCAGCCAAAAGCAAGAGCTGGTGCAGGCCTTCACGGGGACCCTGATTCGCACCTATAGCGGTGCCTTTACCAAGGTCACCGATAACACCAGCATAAATTTACTACCCTTCAGGGGTGATCCAAACGCCACTGACGCGGTGGTACGTACCACAATTACCATGCCCAATAGTCCGGCGGTGGCTATAGATTATCGCTTGGGACGTGTTGACAGCGGCTGGAAGCTGTATGATTTAAACGTTGAGGGTATCTGGCTGATACAAAATTACCGCAACCAATTTGCCGATGAAATCCAGCGCAGCGGTATTGACGGTCTGATAGCCGCGTTAAACGGTAAAAACCAATAGCTGCTTGTGGTCTCGGCTAAGTCCCAAGGCTGTATTGCGCAAGGCTTTAATTAATATATAAAGCAGTATAATGCTGGGTTGCACCTGGTTATTGGTGCTGATTTATACAAATATGTCTGCTTTATTTCTAGAAAACATTTCCAAGACCTATGCTCCCCCCGCTCTCAGCTGGTTGGAGCGTCTGCGGGGCGTGCGTCCAGGCGCGAGTTTTACGGCTTTACGCGATATCAACCTAAACGTAGAACACGGCGAATTTTTTGGTTTGTTAGGGCCCAATGGCGCTGGCAAGACCACGCTGATTTCGATTCTGGCAGGCCTGGCTTTTGCCAGCGAGGGCACGGCCAAAGTTTGTGGCTACGATGTGGTCAAAGACTTTAAACGCGCACGCCAATCACTCGGGGTAGTGCCCCAGGAAATCGTCTACGATCCTTTTTTTACGGTACGTGAAACCCTACGTTTGCAATCGGGTTATTTCGGCCTGCATAAAAATGATGACTGGATCGACGAAATACTGAGCAATCTAGGCCTGCTGAATAAGGCTGAAACCAATATGCGCGCCCTCTCCGGTGGGATGAAGCGTCGTGTGCTGGTGGCCCAGGCCCTGGTGCACCGACCGCCGGTAATCATTCTTGATGAGCCCACCGCCGGGGTTGATGTTGATTTGCGGCGCACCTTGTGGGATTTTGTTACCAGGTTAAATCAGGCTGGTCACACAATATTGTTGACCACCCATTACCTAGAAGAGGCCGAGTCTTTGTGTGGCAGGGTGGCTATGCTCAAGCACGGTCAGGTCGTGGCCCTGGATACTACCGAGGCGTTGATGGCGCGCTGGGGCGGTGCCGATCTTGAAGAGGCTTTTGTGCATATCATGCACGCCGATACCGAGTATGAGGTAGAGCCATGAAGCGCCCCGTAGAGCAAAATCTGCAAGCTATGGGTTCAGGCTTTTCAACCTTGCTGCATAAAGAATTCATGCGTTTTTTCAAGGTTGGCCTGCAAACCATCGCCGCGCCGGTCGTCACCGCCTTGTTGTACCTGCTGATATTTTCCCATGTGCTTGAAGATAACGTGCACATATACGACAACATACCGTATACCGCCTTTTTGATACCCGGCCTGATGATGATGAGCATGCTGCAAAACAGCTTCGCCAACCCGTCATCATCTATGATTCAAAGCCGTATTACGGGTAATTTGATTTTTGTCCTGCTGCCGCCATTTTCGCACTGGCAAATATTCAATGCTTATTTGATAGCTTCGGTAGTCCGTGGTTTGATAGTGGGGGCGTTCATATGGCTGGTAGCGCTGTTTTTTGTGCGCTTGCCGGTTAATGCCCCTGTATGGTTGGTATTATTTGCCGTACTGTCTTGCTGGATTCTCGGTACCTTGGGTTTGATCGCGGGCCTGTGGTCGGAGAAGTTTGATCAGCTGGCCGCTTTTCAGAATTTCCTGATTATGCCGGCGACGTTTTTATCCGGTGTATTTTATTCTTTGCATAGCTTGCCGCCTTTTTGGCAGGCGGTGTCCAGATTCAATCCCGTGTTTTATATGATAGACGGGTTTCGCTACGGCTTTTTTGCCGTGTCTGATGTGTCGCCCTGGCGCGGTTTTGTCATAGTGCTGGCCGTAGCCATCGGGCTAAGCTGGTTTGCCTTGCGCTTATTAGCCAGCGGCTATAAATTACGGAGCTAAGCAATGTTGCCTACCCCAGAGCAAATCCAAGCATATATAAGCGAACACTTAGAGTGTACGCATATTCAGGTGCAGGGAGATGGCGCCCATTTTCAGGCCTTGATTGTCAGCCCGGAGTTTGCTGGCAAGCGCACACTGGCGCGCCACCAACTGGTTTATAAAGCTTTGGGCGATCGTATGCGCGAAGAAATTCACGCTTTGTCGATGCGCACTTTAACCCCCGAAGAATACACCCAACAACCCTGATCGATACTACATGGATAGACTGCAAATCTCAGGTGGACGGCGCTTGCACGGCGAGCTTACTATTTCAGGCGCTAAAAATGCGGCTTTGCCGATACTGGCAGCTGGCTTACTCACCAGGCAAGAGCTGCGCTTGGATAACGTGCCCGCTTTGCGCGACATTGCCACCATGCTTGAGCTATTGCAGGGCCTGGGTGTGGGCGTCCAGCGGCAGGGTCAAAGCGTGGCCTTGCAGGCACAAGAGCTAAGCAGCCACGAGGCGCCTTACGAGCTGGTTAAAACCATGCGCGCCTCGATATTGGTGCTCGGGCCGCTGGTGGCGCGCCTGGGTTATGCCCGCGTAAGCTTGCCGGGTGGCTGTGCAATTGGCCAACGCCCGGTAGATCAGCATATTCGCGGCTTGCAGGCCATGGGTGCGGAAATCAGCATAGAGCATGGCTTTGTAGTGGCCCGAGCTGGACGTTTGCGCGGTGCCAATATTGTTACCGATATGGTAACGGTTACCGGTACCGAAAACCTGCTGATGGCAGCTACCCTGGCCGAGGGCCGTACGGTGCTGGAAAATGCCGCCTGCGAGCCCGAGGTTACCGATCTGGCCAATTTACTCATTGCGATGGGGGCTAACATCAGTGGTCATGGCACCGACCGGATAGTTATAGACGGTGTAGCAAGTCTGCACGGGGCAAGCCATACCATAGTACCCGACCGTATCGAGGCGGGTACTTTTTTATGTGCCGTAGCCGCTTGCGGCGGCGATATTACCCTGCGTGGCGCGGCCCCCGATACCATGGGGGCGGTCTTGGACAAACTGGCCGATGCGGGTCTGGAAATTACCTTGGGTGAAGACTGGATCCGGGCGCGCATGCATGGCAGGGCTCATGCCGTAGGCTTTCGCACGAGCGAATACCCAGGTTTTCCAACCGATATGCAAGCGCAGTTAATGGCGCTCAATACGGTTGCTGCTGGCACAGCAGTTATTACTGAAAATATTTTTGAAAACCGTTACATGCACGTACAAGAGTTACGTCGTATGGGGGCTGATATAGAGATTGAAGGCCATACAGCGGTAGTGACCGGGGTCACCGAGTTATCCGGTGCTACTGTTATGGCTACAGACTTGCGCGCTTCCGCCAGTTTGGTGATAGCCGCTTTGGCTGCCCGTGGTCAGACTACCGTCGAACGTATATATCACCTGGATCGTGGCTATGCCGGCATGGAGCTTAAATTACAGGCTTTGGGCGCTGATATAAGGCGTGTTTCCTAAGGGCGCAAGATATGGATATTACGCAACAACAGTCCCTAACGCTGGCCTTATCCAAAGGGCGGATTTTTGAAGAGACTCTGCCGCTGTTAGAGGCGGCAGGGGTGCGCGTGAGTGAAAACCCAGATACCTCGCGCAAGCTTATATTGCCGACCAACGTTGCGGACTTGCGGCTACTTATAGTACGCGCTTCGGACGTACCAACTTACGTGCAATATGGCGCGGCCCAGTTTGGCATCGCTGGCAAGGACGTACTGTACGAACATATGGCGCAAAACCCTGGGGGCCTGTATCAGCCGATCGACCTGAATATTGCGCGCTGCCGCTTGTGCGTGGCGGTGGCTGAGGGCTTTGATTATCAGGCCGCGGTGCAGCAGGGTTCGCGCCTGCGCATCGCTACCAAATACGTGCGCGCCGCGCGTGAACACTTTGCCGCTAAAGGTGTGCACGTGGATATCATCAAACTCTATGGCTCGATGGAGCTGGCGCCGTTGGTGGGTTTGGCCGATGCCATAGTCGATCTGGTTTCCAGTGGCGGTACCTTGCGGGCCAATAAGCTGCATGAGGTGGAAGAAATTCGCCCCATATCGTCGCGCCTGATTATTAATCAGGCCGCTTTGAAAATACATGGCCCCCGTCTGCAACCATATATGGACACTTTTGCCAAGGCTGCAAGTACCCTAGAATAGACCTGCTTGATGGGGAGATAACGGATGGCAAACCTGGTAGATAAAAACATAGACACATTTTTGCAACACATTGGCCAGGCCGAGCTGGATCCGGTTAGTGGTACCGGGCCTGTGGCTTTACCATCCATGCGTACCAGTACGGTGCGCTTTGCCAATATGCAAGCCCACGATGCCGCCCAGCAAGCCAAACAGCGCGGCGAGCGGGTGGCAACTTATGGGCGGCTAGGCTTGCAAACCCACGCTGCCCTTGAGCAGTTGTTGTGTCAGCTCGAAGGCGGCCAGCGGGCTTTTCTAGCGCCGTCAGGCATGGCCGCCATAAGTATGGCCCTGCTGGCATACTTAAGCCAGGGCCAGCATGCCTTAGTGGTGGATAATGTTTACGGTCCAGTGCGCTATTTTCATAAGAATGTGCTCGCGCGCATGGGTATAGACGTGGATTTTGTGGCCCCCGATGTGGCCAGTCTGCAAGCGGCTATACGCCCGCAGACCAAGCTGCTGTACCTGGAGTCGCCTGGTTCCCTGTTAATGCAAATGCTGGATATACCAGCTTTAGCCACGTGGGCGCATGCACAGGGCTTACTGGTTATGTGTGATAACACCTGGGGTGCTGGGGGTTATATTTACCAACCATTGCAACTGGGCGTTGATATCGCCATTAGCGCTGGCACCAAATATCTGGGCGGACATTCTGACCTGATGATGGGCGCGGCGGTGGTCGGTGCTGGTGTCGATACCCAGCCTTTAAGCACTGCTCATAATGCTTTGGGTAGCACAATCAGCGCAGATGACGCCTGGCTGGCTATCCGCGGAGCGCGCACTATGGCCCTGCGTTTGCAGGCCTGCGCCGCGAACGCCCTGCACGTGTGCGAGTGGCTGGACGCCCAGCCAGAGGTGTCTCAGGTGTTTTTTCCGGCCTGGTGCAAGGATTGGAGTCACGCCTTGTGGCGGCGCGATGCTACGGGTTCAAATGGACTATTGGCGGTGGCAACCGATTTCAACCAGGAGCAGGCCCGTAGGCTAGTGGATAGCCTGGAGTTATTCAGTATTGGCTATTCCTGGGGTGGCTATGAGAGCCTGGTCAGCATGTTGGATCCACAAACACTGGCGGGTCATTCGTACTGGCGCGCCCATGCCGGCGAGCGCATGCGCGCTGGCACGGTGCTAAGGCTGCACGTCGGGCTTGAAAATCCAACTGACCTGATAGCCGATTTGCGCCAGGCTTTCGCCGCGGCACAAGCTGGTTAAGGTGGCCGTTGCGTCCGCCTGAATCGGTGCCTATTGGTTTAGTAGCTGTTTAACCAGGGCATCGGCCTGGTCGACAGTGCCTTGGTAGCTACCAGTCTGGGTTGGTGAGGTAACAAATTGCCCACCAATAGCAATGCTGGGAGTGCCGTCTATTTTATATGCTTCGGTGAGCTCATCGGCGCGCTTGCTTTTGGCCTGTACGCCAAACGAATTGAAGGCATCGGTAAATTCAGCTTTATCTACGCCCTGGGCTGCTACCCAATCGATAATCGCAGCGGCATCGAAGATTTGTTGGTGCTCTTCGTGTATAGCTTTAAAAACAATGGGGTGCAACTCGAGGTGATCGATGGCCTCAAGCGCATAATAGAGTTTTTGTAAGTCGCGCATACCGGCGTTAAATGCTACCGGTACGCCTTTTACTACGACGTTATCGGGCAGGTTGGCCTGCCAGGCTTGCATTAAGGGTTCGATTTTGGCGCAATGAGGGCAGCTATAAGAAAAAAACTCCAAGACCTCGATTTTATCGCCCGAATCTGATGGCTGGATGGGGTTTAACGTAGTATACGTAGCGGCATGGGCGCTTGGCATCAGGGCTGCCGCCACAGTGAACAGGCTCGCACTGAGAATACGGGAAAATAAGTTTTGCACGGTTTTAGCTCCAGGTTGTCAAGGTTGGGGCCGCACAACGGCCGACTCTATTTTCTCATCACCAAGTCGGGTGCGCGCGCGGTTCATCTCGTCTATACCATTAAATGGGCCAACGCGGACGCGGTTAATGGTAGCGCCGTTGGCTTGGCCAGCTTCTATGTGTACGGGCAAACCCAGTAATAGAACCCGTGCCATCATAGCCTGAGCATCGTCACGCGAGCGAAAGGCACCGGTTTGCAGGTAGTAGGTGGTTTGAGTATTAGCTTTGGTAGTCTTTTCAGGTGCTGGTCTGGTTGCGGTGGCTGATGCGACACCAGAGCCAGTTGCTGGGGCCACTTTGGGCTTGTCTGGCTCGAGACCAGCGATGATTTGACCAATGCCGTCAGCACTATTTGCTTGCGGTGGCGCCTTGTCGGCGCTAGCCAGGCCGCTGCCGCCCAAAGTGTTGGAGCGCGTGCCAGCAGGGCCATCCTTGCCATACAGGGCTATATTGGGATCGGGGGCGTTCTTGATGTCTGGCAATAGGGTGGTGGGAATACTACGACTGGCCTTATCCTTAAACGGCATGGGCGCCTGGGTTACAAACAGCGCCACGGCTACCGCAGCGGCTACGCCTAAAACCATGCCAACTATCAGTAACAGCCAGTTACCAGAGCGTTTGGAGGCTTTTTTGCGACGTGCCATGATTACATCTTATCCGGTGCGCTAACGCCCAGAAGCTCCAGGCCATTGGCGATTACCTGGCCACAGGCCTGAGCCAGCAGTAAGCGTGCAGCAGCCAGCTGCGGTTCGTCAACCAAAATACGCTCGGCGTTATACCAGGTGTGGAAGTCCGCGGCGCATTCGCGCAGCCAGAAAGCCAACTGGTGTGGTGCCAGCTCCTGGGTGGCCAGACTCAATACTTTGGGATACTCAGCTAGCCGTTGCAACAGGCTGATTTCAGTAGGCGCAGTCAGCAGGCTGGTGTCAGCCTGCTGACTGGCAGCGGCGTTTTGGCGCAAGAGCGACTGGATGCGGGCGTGCGCATATTGGATGTAGTAGACCGGGTTTTCCTCGCTGTGCGATAAGGCCAGGTCAATATCAAAGCTAAACTCGGCATCAGCACGCCTCATAGCCAGGAAAAATCTTACGGCGTCGCGCCCAACCCAGTCGATCAGGTCGCGCAAGGTTACGTAACTGCCCGAACGCTTGGAGATTTTGACCTCGGCGCCATCGCGCATGACGCGCACCATTTTATGGATTACATAGGTCGGATAAGTAACTGGTATGCTAAGGCCTAACGCTTGTAACCCGGCGCGTACCCTGGCTATGGTGCCGTGGTGATCACTGCCCTGAATGTTTATGGCTTGCTGGAAACCGCGCTGCCACTTGGCTACGTGATAGGCCACATCGGGTACGAAATATGTATATGAACCATCGGCTTTGCGCATTACACGATCTTTATCATCACCGGTGTTCAGTGCGGTGGTGCGCAACCACAAAGCGCCGTCGTGCTCGTAGGTGTGGCCGGAGTCCTCCAGCGCCTGCACGGTTTGAGCCACCTTGCCGCTGGTATACAAAGAGCTTTCGAGGTAGTAGTTATCAAACTTAAGGCCAAAAGCCTGGAGATCCAGGTCTTGTTCGTGACGCAAATAAGCTACGGCGAACTGACGTATGGCTTCGAGGTCGGCAACGTCGCCAGTGGCGCGGATGGTAGGGCCGTCCACGGCCTGCACGCTGGCTTTGGCCAGAAAGGCCTGGGCAATATCGAGGATGTACTCGCCCTTATAGCCATCGGCCGGAAAACCATCACCGTCGGGGCTTAGGCCGCGTGCACGGGCCTGTACGCTAAGGGCCAGGTTATGTATCTGGTTGCCGGCGTCGTTGTAATAGAATTCGCTACTTGCTTGTATACCCTGGCTATCATAGAGGCGGCAAATCGCGTCACCCAGGGCCGCCTGACGGGCGTGGCCAACGTGTAGGGGGCCAGTAGGGTTGGCTGAAACAAACTCTACGAGTATGCGCTGGCCGGTGTCTGGCTGACGGCCAAATTGCTTGCCTTGAACCAGGATATGCTCAAGCACGGCCTGATGCGCACGCTTTGATAAGCGTAAATTAATAAAGCCGGGGCCGGCCACCTCGGCTGCATCTATCAGACCTGAGCTGTCCGGGTGGGCAATTATGGCTTGCACCAACTCTTGCGCCAGTTGGCGTGGGTTTAAACCCAGCGGTTTGGCCAGCTGCATGGCGATATTGCAGGCGAGGTCGCCGTGAGCGGCAACTTTGGGACGTTGCAGCGTAATGTTGGGGCAGGCTTGGGGCGCGACGGCCGCAAGTGCGCTGCGAATAATTGCTATTATGGTGTCTTGTTGCGATTGCAGCATAGTGCTAGGGCTGATGTGTATTTTGTGACTGTAACCAATCATTATAAGCCTGCATATTAACAGTTCCCACGACGTCGTCAGGCAATTTGCTGTGTGCGCTGCTGCGTTCGATGAATTGTTCCAACACCTCACGCTGTTGCCAGCCGAGTTTGCTGTCCTTACCCTGCAAACCCAGTGATTTGCCCTGGCTGTCCTGGATCAGGCGGTCGCCAGGCGGCAGCGTGCGCGTTAACGCGCTACGCGCATCGTGCAGCCATGGTTGTTGTATTTGCTGGTCCTGCTGCGCCAGTGGTTGCAGCGGCACCAGGGCAGCGCGGGCTTGGCCATACATCCAGTCCAGGGCTACCTTGGACAGGTCACCGCCTGTTACAGGCTGTCTGGCATCATCGAGCAGCATACCGCCACCGATATCAGCATGGGCGCCGATAAACAGCTGTTCGATAAGGTGCTCATTGGGGCTGTCGCTGGCGCTTACCAGGGGGAACAGGCTGCGCATCTCGTGGCCCGCTACGGCGTGGGCTACCCATTGCCAGGCGGCGGCAACGCTTAGATCAAAACCAGCGTTGGCGGCGCCTAACAGGCCAAACTGGGCCACCGTTTCGAATAAGCCCAAAAAGCGCAGGTCCAAGCACAGACCTATATTGCCGCGGATTGGATCGTCAAATGAAAACCAGCCCGCGGTGGTGTTGCTGGCGATGCGATTGGCAAAATCGCGTGCCAGGGCGGCGCCACGCGAATACCCCAGTATGTCTATGGCTAGGGGTTGGGCGGTTGTTTGCGCCGATTCGAGGGTATTGAGCAAAGATTGCCACTGATTGCGTAAGATTTGTTGACTGCTTGAGGCCGTGAGCGCATCCCACTCCAGATAATATGGATTGCCAGGGCCAGGATGATAAAAGCTTGGGCCAGCGGCATAGAGCTCGGCCAGCTTGCGGACATTGCTTTGATTTTGCTGGTTGTAACGCGTGCCATCAAAAGCTAGCAAAATCAGGCCCAAAGAGTCGGTCTTGGTAAGCATTTGTTGCTTGGCATAGCCAAAACTTTGTTGTCCCGGTAAGGGGCCAAGCGGATCGGGCTCAAGGTATTGGCCGCGTTGGGGCAAATAAGTTCTGAATACGTTATTGTGCCAACCCGTAGCAGGATCGGCGTCCTGACCAGGTAAGCGCAGTGGCATGGCTATATCACCTGCTTCCTCTTGGACGTAACCGAAAGCGTCGTAACTACCGCGCCAGCGTATGCGGGCGTCCTGATCGGTGACCAGAAACGGGGCCCCCAGCAGGTTGGCGTGCACGTAGTAGAGCTCGCGCGAGCCGTCGGCTGTGGTCTGAATTAGCCCTACCGGCGTATTGTTAGCGTAGATATAACGCTGGCCTACTTGCAAGCCAATCTTATCGGTGCCAGCGCGCGCCGCTGCCGGTGGGTGCTCCCAGGTGGCCACCAGACGGTTGTGTAAGTAGAACTTTTCGATTAAGTGTTCGCCGTGCTGTTGGCGGATTTGTTGGCCACGGGCGTTATGCCAGTAGCGCACCAGTGGGCCATTAGGGCTATTTACGGACTGCAACAAGCCTTGCTGGTTATAGCTTAAGCGGTAATCGCCCAGTCTGTAAGGCAGGCCGGCGGCATCCCGTTTTATTTGCACTAATGGCTGTTTGGAACCTGATTTATTAATTAAACTGCCATCCCCAGCCCAGGCCAGCCAGGTTTGCTTTGTTGGAGTAATGACCGCTGCCATGCGGTGTTGCTTATCGTAGATAAAGGCCCGCTCTTGCCAGGTGTTATTAAGCTTTGGCCCATCAGGTGCCGGCAGCAACTGAATTTGCTTTGTTAATAAACCATTGGCTGCGTATGTGCGGCGCTCGCCCGCGATAAGGCTGGGTCCTTTGGCCAGCGTCAACGCTTGGGCCTGACCAACATTATTGGCCTGGGTTTGCAGCAGTAGGCCATTGCCGTAGAGGTAACCGGGGCGATTTGCCGGGCTGGAAATTACCGTGTGCAAGCGACCCTGCAAGTCTTGCCATTGCAGTTTGACGATACGTTGATCACGCCAATGATAGATAAGACTGCCGCCTTCGGGTAGGTAGTGGCGCAGTAAACGGCCGTTTTGGTCGTAACGCAGGCGTTCGAGCAGATGCAGGTGTTGGCCGTTGGGCATACGGCGCCGGATGGCGTGACTACTAGGCAAACCATATGCATCGTAGGCCATGAACTCGGTTTCATCAGGGTGTTGCAGCTCTTTGAGCCACTGGCCATGCCAACGCAGCTTTACCGCTACGCTGGGTTGGTGGCGCGCCTGGTAATCGATTGCCGTCGGTCGCCCCAGTTGATCGTAGCCAATATTGGTTTGCCGGCCGTTGGCTTGCTGAATTTGTGCCAGACTACCATTGGCGTGGTAGCGATAGTTGGTGGCGCCAGTGGCTTGGCTGTGCCACTGGCTGAGCTTACCTGTCGAGGTATAAACCAGGCGCAATTTAGGCCAGCCGCCGCCGTTCTTTGTAAGGCTACGCAAGCCGCCATTGGTATAACGGCTGATGCTTAAGTCATCCAGCTGTTTAAGCCTGGCGTGCTGATCGTAGCCTGGTTTAATGGCGTTTATAGGGCAGCCTGGGCAGGCCTGGGCTTGCCAGCTACTCAAAACCGTTTGGCCGTTGAGCTGGCGGTGCACCAGTTTTACCTTGGCAGAGCCCGACTGTAGCGTGGTGCCAGCATGTTGGTAAGATAATTTGATGGGCCGGTGCTGAGAGCCGGCCTGGGCCAGAGTCACGCGGCCATTGCGGTCGTACTCCCAGGTGCGGGTACGCCAGTTCTGATCACCCTTGGCGGCCTGGATTGAGACCCCGGTAATAGCGTGCGGGTTGCCCCCTTGTCTGGCGGCTTCATAATGGTATATACGCTGCATGCCATCGGGGCGTCGCACCCATTGGAGACGCACGGGATTGTCGATGTAGCCAAACTTGAAAGCGCCTAAGGGTGCGATTATTTTATCCAGTAAAACCCTGCCCGACCGTATCCGATAGCTTGCTTGCAGCAGTCCTGATCCGCGCCGGATTGATTTTATCTGCGCTTGCCAGGGGCCGCTTTGGTAATACTCGATAATGGTATTCGGGCCACTACCGTGGTTTATGGCAAGCAGTCTGCCGTGTGCATCAAAGCGCATACTGGTGCCGGCATTGTCCGACCATTGCCATTGTTGACTGGCAAGCTTTATTACCCGGCCGGCATTGATCTGAGCGGCCTGGCCATTTGGGTCAAAGTAGTAGCTGCGCTGATCCGGTAAGGATAAGCGCATACCGTCACCGCTGGGTAATAGCGTGATGTCATACTCATTTTGCCAGCCAGCGCCGAGGCTGGTCGTCAACTTGCTGTTTGAATGGTAAAACCGACGAAAGGACGGCAGTTGCTGGGTTAGCGGCACGGGGATATCGGCTGCATACATATGCTTTTGCCCGTCGCTTAAGCTGACCGGGTTGCCAATTGTCAGATCAAAACCCGGTTCGCTGTCAGGGCCGTATGCGCTGGTGCTGGCACAAGGAGGTCGCTGCTGGGGTGCCTGACAACTTAAGGCGCCCAATGCCGGTGACGTAACCGCTAGCAATAGCAGGCCTAGTGCAGGTCCCAGACCCCTTGAGTTGAATGTTGATTGCATATAAAGCCCCGGTCATGTTAGAGGCTTTGATTTTGTAATTCAATAGCGTAGTATGGGGCTATCTGTGCATAAAATTATCCCCTGCGAGAAACCGATATGTTGATAGTATTCCAGTCAAAATCAGCCGCCGAAATCATGATGTTTGGCGAGCATGCACACGCTGTTTTATTGGCTGCTGGCAAAGAGTTCGAAGACGGCAAATTGCCCGAACGCGGGGTGATTACGCGCGCGCAAATGGACCAGGCCATCGCCGGTATTGAAGCTTTAATGGCTAGTGATATGGGGCATGATGATAGCGATACCAGCGATGATGCTGACGACCATCCGATTAGCCAGCACGTAGGCATGCGCCGCCGTGCCTGGCCGTTGCTGATGATGCTTAAACAGGCGCGTGACAGCGGCGAAGACGTGATTTGGGAGCCCGCTACGGTGTGGTAGCTCAGGCTCCCGGTGTGTCAGGCGGCGGCGCTGCTGCGTGGGCTGATATCACCACCGGCAGCGGCGTAGCGGTTCAAAGCGCAGAGTATGGCCAGAAATGACGAGGTTACGATGTCCTGGTGCAAGCCTACACCATAGCCACCAGGCTCGTCATTGATGCGCATTTCTATGTAGGAGGCTGCACGGGTATCTGTGCCAGTGCCGATGGCGTGCTCCTGATAATCCATGACCCGCATGTCAATATCAAGTGCGTCGACAAAGGCTGAAATGGCGCCATCGCCTTGGCCCTTGATGTTGCGGGTCTGACCATTTACCTGCAGCTCAACTTCGATCATAAACTGCTTTTGACCCGTGCCTTTGGGGCTGCCCGAAATACGGTGGCGTATGAGTTTGACCGGGCTATCAATATCCAGGTACTCTTGGCTAAAGATTGAGTAAACGTCTCGGGGCGTGACCTCGCGTCCGGTTTCGTCGGTTACGCGTTTGATGGCGCGGCTGAATTCGATCTGCAGGCGGCGTGGTAAAACCATGCCGTGCTCTTGCTCCAACAGATAAGCAACGCCGCCTTTGCCCGATTGGCTGTTAACACGAATAACTGCATCGTAGCTGCGCCCTAAATCGGCAGGATCTATAGGCAGATAGGGGACTTCCCAGATGGCGTCGTCTTTTTGTACGGCAAAGCCCTTTTTGATGGCGTCCTGGTGTGAGCCGGAAAATGCTGTAAATACCAGGTCGCCCGCGTATGGGTGACGCGGGTGCACCGGCAACTGGTTGCACTCTTCCACGCAACGACGGATGGCATCAATGTCGGCAAAGTCAAGTCCAGGGTGTACGCCCTGGGTGTACAAATTCAACGCCAAGGTCACCAGGTCAACGTTGCCGGTACGCTCACCGTTACCAAACAGGCAGCCTTCGATGCGATCGGCCCCGGCCATGACTGCAAACTCAGCAGCAGCTACCGCGGTGCCGCGGTCGTTGTGGGGGTGGACGCTTAAAACTATTTTGTCACGCTCTTGCAGGTTTTTATGTATCCATTCGACCTGGTCGGCGTATAAATTTGGGGTAGTGGCCTCGATGGTAGCAGGTAGGTTAAGAATAATTTTGTCTGTCAGTGTGGGCTGCCAGGTGGCCACTACGGCGTTGCATACTTCGAGCGCAAACTCCGGCTCGGTGGTGCTGAATACTTCGGGTGAGTATTGATAACGCCAGTGTGTTTCGGGGTGCTTGGCAACCAGGGATTTAACGGTTTTGGTACCAGCGACGGCAATCTCGCGCACCTCATCACGGCTCATGCCAAAGACTATTTTGCGAAAGGCCGGGGCGCAAGCGTTGTACATATGTATGATCGCGTGCTGGGCGCCAGCGCAGGCCTCTACGGTGCGCTCGATCAGGTCGTCACGCGCCTGTGTCAGGGCGATGATGGTTACATCGGCGGGGATTAACTGTTCATCCACCAGCTTGCGTACAAAATCGAAATCTGTCTGTGAAGCCGACGGGAAGCCAACCTCGATTTCTTTAAAGCCAATACTTATAAGTAACTCAAAAAAACGCAGCTTGCGCGCTACGCTCATAGGCTCAATGAGAGCCTGATTGCCATCGCGCAAATCGGTACTCATCCAAATAGGTGGAGTAGTAATGCGTTTGCTGGGCCAGGTGCGTTCAGAGAAATCTTGCGCAAACGGCGCAAACGGTATGTATTTGGAGGCTGGATTGGTAATCATTTTGGTACCTGTCTTGGAATTACCCGGATCACGGGCTTATGAACCTTGGGTGTGGCAACAAGGCTACCGAGCTGCCACGCGACGCTAGGCCCGGTAACCGATCGCTAGTAGCAGCAGCAGGCCTGACAGGAGCAGCAGAAATGGGGCCAGAGCGGCCGATTGCGCACGCAACAAAGCCACAGATGTCTGCGGCTTTCTTATGCTGGGTACGTATTCTGCTTTCATAAGTGTAAGTCAAACATACTTTTACTAACTTGGCAAGCAAAAATGTATTTTTGCTACAGCTGGCTAGGGTTTTGTTGCATGGCCTGTTGCAGTTGGGCCAGTTGCTCGCGAGCCTGCACCAGCTTGCGGGCACGGCCGTAACGCAGCTCCTGGCGTGCCTGTTGCAGGTCGCCAACACGCAGTGGTTCGTCACGTGTTTGCCAGGCCCATAATAATACGTCGATGGCTGCTGGTGAGAGTTGTTGCGCCAGGTCCTTGAAGGACTGGCTACGGATGGCACGTAATCGTGTGCGCAAAATAATGCTGCGTAGCAAAGCGTATAGCAAGCGCGCCAGAATCAATGTAATGACCCCCACCAGGAGCCACCAGAAATAAGGGTTATAGCGTTGTAATAAAGCCGTGGTATCGGCTCCGGCCACCTGAAACTGGGCGAAATCCAGGCTGTTACCGAAAGCCAGAATCTTAGCCGCCAGCGCATACCAGATAAAAATGCTTATAAGCACAAGCAGTACGCATGCCAACGTGCTCACACCAGTATGCTTGAGCAGAACGCTGCGCATCAAGGCGTGGTCCGTACGCGCTGGTGCCTGCTGGTGGATTATTTGAGTGGTGTCCATTAGTGTGTCAGAAGATCGGTGAGTACCTGATTAAAAGTTGCTGTTCTTGGAAGGGCAGCCTGGGACCTTGCCCCAGGCGTTATTAGGCTCGCAGTACTTGTTGCGAGCGGTCCAGGCACAAGAGGGGCGCGAAAAAAATCCCAATTTTTCACAGGCCTTGAGCTCGGCCTGAAATTTCGTCTGCCAGTTTTGCGCGGTTTGTGAGCTTTGCTGGTTGGCGGCGCCTTGGCTGGCTTGGGCGATCTGGTTGATGGCGTCATCTATTTCTATGGGATATTGCTCTATAGCACCAAGCTCGTTAGCGGGATCGTTTTGGCTGGCAAGCTCTATGGCCTCATCAAGGCTGATGGTAGTAGTTGCCAAGGCTATGGGGGAAAAGCTATCCATCAGGGATACGGTTGATACCGACCAGTCTACCGGGGGAGCCGCAGTAGGCACGCCTTGGCGGCCGTCGCTTAGTACTTGGGGGGCAGTGGCGGTATAAGGCTTGCCGTCGGCATTAAGAACGCCGTCGTTATCCAGGTCAGGAAAGTGTGGTGGAGTGAAAATCTTGGTGGGGCCATTGGCTATCAACCAGTCACCCAAACGCAATCCGCCCCAGGCAGAAGCGCCCGCGGCGATTAGTAAAAAGGCGAAAATTAGACGCCAGGACATTAATAGGCCAATCTTAGTGCTGTGGATAACACCATTGTATAAGATGATGCGTCCGAAGACAGCCGCATTAGTAGTTTAGACAAATTGTGCGGAGTGCTGAATTTCGCGCATGGCATGAAACTCTATATCCGGATTGCGCTCTTGGGCTATACGTAATTGCGCCGGTGAGCTGGCCAGGAATGCGAGCGCATCTACTACATCGTGGGCCAGGTTGGCGCTGTTGCTATCGATAAATTTTTTCATGGCTTGCGGATTTGCGCTGCTAACCCAACGCGCCAGACTATAGCGCGCCGGGGCCATGCGCGCATCAACGCCATATTCGGTTTTGAGCCGTTGGGCTACGACTTCAAACTGGAGCTGGCCAACCGCCCCCAAGAGCATGCTGCCACTTGCCATTAGGGGCCGAAATACCTGAATAGCGCCCTCCTCACCCAGCTGGGTCAGGCCAGTACGTAGCTGCTTGGTGCGCAGGGGATCCTTGACTTCAACGGTTTGAAAAATCTCTGGGGCAAAAAACGGCAAGCCGGTAAAGCTCAAGGTCTCGCCTTCGGTGAGTACATCTCCAAGTTGCAGCATGCCGTGGTTGGGGATGCCAATTATATCGCCGGCATAGGCCTCGTCGACGATCTCGCGGCGCTGTGATAAAAAGGAGACAACGTTGTTGGTGCGGATCTCCTTGCCGTTGCGCGCGACCTTAAGCCGCATGCCGCGTGTAAAGTGGCCCGAACTAACACGCACGAACGCTACGCGGTCACGGTGGGCCGGGTCCATATTGGCCTGGACTTTGAAAACCATGCCGCTGAATTTTGTCTCGTCTGGGCTTACCAGTCGCTCGATAGCTTGGCGCGGCCCAGGCGGGGGCGCAAGTTCAACCAAAGCATCCAGAACTTCACGCACGCCAAAGTTGTTTATGGCCGAGCCAAAAAATACCGGCGTTTGCTGCCCAGCCAGGAATTTTTCTAATGAAAATTCAGGCACCGCACCAGTTATAAGCTCAATTTCTTCGCGTGCTTTGTGGTAATCAGCGCCAAAACGCTCGGCCAGCTCGGGGTTATCGACACCAGGGATAGTGGCGGTGTCCTTCTGCTGGCGCTCGCTGCCGGGCTTAAACAGGCGCATTTTGTCGTGGCTGATGTCGTACACACCGGCAAACTTGCGCCCCATCCCTACCGGCCAGGAAAATGGTATGGCGTCCATGCCAAGGTGGTCTTCAATCTCGGCTAAAAGATCGAGTGGCTCGCGCACTTCACGATCCAGTTTGTTGATAAAAGTGATTATGGGAGTGTTGCGCGTGCGACAAACCTGTAACAAGCGTATGGTTTGTGGCTCTATCCCATTAGCAGCGTCAATTACCATCAAGGCGGCGTCGACTGCCGTAAGCACCCTATAGGTATCCTCAGAAAAATCCTGGTGACCGGGCGTGTCCAAAAGATTGATTACGCAGTCACGGTACTCCATTTGCATTACCGACGAGGCGACCGAGATGCCGCGCTGCTTTTCGATATCCATCCAGTCAGACGCGGCATGGCGGCTGGCTTTGCGGGCTTTGACGCTACCAGCAATCTGGATGGCGCCAGCAAACAGCAACAGCTTTTCGGTAAGCGTTGTTTTACCCGCGTCAGGGTGAGAAATGATGGCAAAGGTGCGCCTGCGAGCTACTTCTTGTTTAGGGGTCATAAAGGCCAAAACTTAGATATACCAAGTGTATAGTGCGATAATATTTCGCGCCAAACCCTAAATTATATCGAGGTATTCATGCCAAACCGTTTTTTTCTGTGGCTTATGGTGGCCGGCTTTAGTTTCTTGCTGTCGGCGTGCGGCTACAACGACATCCAGCGTCTGGATGAGCAGGTTAAAGCCGCATGGTCACAAGTACTTAATCAGTATGAGCGGCGCGCAGATCTGGTACCCAAACTGGTGCAGTCGGTTGATGCCTACATGGTTAACGAGCGTACGGTGTTAGAGCAGGTAACCGCCGCGCGGGCGCGCGTGGGGCAGGTGCAAATAAAGATCGACGATCTGGATGATCCTGCTATGGTTGCGAGATTTGAGCAGGCCCAAGGCGCTTTAAGCTCTGGTTTGTCGCGCCTGCTGGCGGTGGCAGAAAATTACCCGGACTTAAAAAGTGACAAACTGTTTGCTGACTTGATGACCCAGCTAGAGGGCACAGAGAATCGGATTGCGGTGGCGCGCGAGCGCTATGTCAGTGCGATCCAGGCCTATAACCAGACCATCAGGCAGTTCCCGCAGCTACTTACGGCGCGGGTTTTTGGCTATCAGCTCAAGTCGCAATATGGTCTGGATAAGGCCGACGCGGTGATGATCGACCCGGAGGTTAAATTCAGTGTGCCGACCAGCAACTGAAACAGCCATGGGCAAGTTGTTGACGTCTTTACTGCTGGCGCTATGGCTGCTGGTGGCCAACGCTGCCTGGGCGCAAACGTTGCCGGTGCCGATACCCAAATGGACGGCTCCGGCGATGGACTTCAGCGCCAGCCTGGATGCGCAACAATTACAAAGCTTGAACGCCAGCCTCGCGGCACTCGAACAAAAGCACGGCGCGCAGCTGTACGTACTGTTAGTGCCTACTACCGGCAATGAGGGCGTTGAGCAATTCGCACGCCAGGTTTTTGACACCTGGGGCATAGGCCGTCAGGGTGTAGATGATGGTGTTTTGTTGTTGCTGGCCATGCAAGACCGGCGGATGCGTATAGAAGTTGGTTACGGCCTTGAGGGAGCTATCACAGACGTGCAGGCCGGGCGTATTATGCGCGAACAAATAGCCCCCCTACTGGCTGCCGGCGAGGTCTACCCGGCAGTAGTAGCCGGGGTCGATAGTCTCGCCGGTTTGATTGCGGGTGAGCAATTGCCTGAGCCCCGGTCTGAAGACGCTGGGGTTGTCGACGAAACCTTTATTATGCTACTGCCGGTAGGGTTTTTTGCCCTGGTTATGCCCATAGGCCTGAGCGCATTTTTAATGGGCGGCTTGCTGTTTATCTTGATGGATAGCTGGTTATGGGCATTGCTCGGAGCGCTCATAGGCGTGACTTTGGCTATATTCAGTCGGGTAAGTGGCCTGAACCAGCGCTTGTTAAGCAGTGCCAGCAACCGCAGTAGACGTGGCCGTGGGGGCGGCTTTGATGGTGGTTTTGGTGGCGGCGGCCCTGGTTCCGGGGGTGGCTCTGGCGGTGGTGGTGGCGGTGGCCCAGGCGGGGGCAGCGGCGGGGGCGGTGGTGCCTCGGGTGGCTGGTAGGATGTTTTAAAGCTGCGCCAGTAGAGTCTGCGCCAGCTCATTGACTAGTTGTTCGCGGCGCGCATCGAATGTTTGCGCCTGTGCGCCTATACTCGACCAACCCGGTTCGCCGCGTGCCTGAAAAAGCAGCTTAAAAAAAGCCTTGGGCAGTTGTGTTGCGCCGGGCTGTGTGGGTCCTGCAGGTTCGAGCTCCAGCGGTTGCGTGGCGGCGTGACCACGTCCCTCCAGGGCCTGAATCAGGGCTAATTGGCGTACGGCCAATAGCTCTAGTATGGGGTCATCAACGGATACCTCGGTTTGGCCGGAAACATACCCAATTAAACGCTTGCCCCATTGGTTGGCTCCTTGCCATGCACCACCGAAAGCGGCACCAATCAATGCTGCTGAACCCAGGCTAAGCCCACCGGTTAAGGCATCAATAGTAGCGCCAGCCATGGCGCCAGTAGCCAAACCTTTGCCAAGCTGTATCCCAAAGCTGCGCAATGCCTGGGGATTGAACAGGTCCAGGCCCCAGCGCTCGCCCTGTAAGGGTAGCGGGTTATGCGCAAACGCTGCTTTGTTAAATTGGTAGCGTCTTAAAAGATCATTCACGCAGCGTTGCTCGCGCTCACGGGCGCGCTGGCGCAGCTTGGCCGTGGTTTGGGCTATATCAGGCGCGCTTTGCGGACACGGCAGGCGTAATGCGGTGACATCGACCAGTAACTCGGCTACGAGTACGGTGGCATCCTGGCGGCGGTGTTGACGTTGCTGCTGCAGGTCTGCGCGCAGAACCTGTAAAGTAGGGGCGTGCCGCTCCAGCATGGTGCCCAGGCGCTCGAATAATTGTGCCTGGCCATCTAGCGCTGGGGCTACGGTGTCAAACTCTACGGTAACGTGCAATCCCAGCCGTGCCAAGGCCTGGCGCCATTGGCTGATTTTATTGTGAGGGCTGCGTGTAAAGTTCAATATTGGCAGTATAGGGCGCCCACAGGCGCCCAACAGGCCAAGCTCGTCGCGGTGTTTGGGCAGCACCGGGTCGCGCGAGTCGATAACGTATAAGGCGGCATCACAGTTGCTGACTGTTTTCAGAATACGGCACTCTTGCTCGAAACGTCTCACCGCTTCTGGGCTGTGCAAAAGCTTGTCGATGCGCTCGGGGCCATCCAAACGTAATTGTGGTGGGGCCAGCTGGTCCAGATAATCGAGTACCCCCATGGCATCTTCCAGGCCCGGGGTGTCATGCAATAACAGTAAGCTTTGACCGGTCTCGTCCAGCAATCTGGCGCTCTCTACGTGCCTGGTAGTGCCTGGGCTATCGGCAATTTCGCCGAAGTTCTCATCGCGCAGCAAGGTGCGTAGCAGCGAGGTTTTGCCAGTGTTGGTATGCCCTACAACGGCCAGATCAATGGGTTTGTTAATACTATTCATGATTTATATGCAGAGCGCCCAGCCAGCTTTGCAGGCTATCAGCCTGTGCGAGACCGGCTGCGGCCAGCTGCTGCTGCCATATACTACGCTTGCCAGGGCTGCCTTCCAAACACAGGACACTTAGGTTCGGGCCGTAGCGCCTAAGCTCGTTGAACCAGTGCAGGCTACCGCGATCGGGTGTTATGCGGGCATCGCAAACCAGTAATAAATGATCTGGCGGTTGGGCCATGAGCTGACGTATGCGCAAGCGTTCGCCACGGCTATCACCACGGCCTAAATCCTGCACAAAGCTGGGTAAGCCAGCCGGTGGCCAAGCCAGGTCAGGGCCGAGCTCGTGCGCCAGAATTGCTGCCGTCTTACCCTGCTGGGGCCAGTCAGCAGAGGCTGACGTGGGTAAATCATAAGCCGGTGCCGGGCTATCTATACCTAGCTGCTGGCTGCCAGGGGATAGGCGTGTACGCAATTCGATCCAACCAGGCACAGATGGGTCAATGGCGAGCCGGGCCAGTGCGTGGCGGGTTTGCCAGACGCACAAAACCATGGCCAGCAGCCGCGGCAGTAGGCCCCAAACCACTACGCAACCGATAAGCCAGAATGACCAGTTAAGTTGATTGTCTGGCTGGCCTGTGGTTAGCCCCAGGCTGGCCTGGATATCAGCCGGTTGTGGTAACGGAAAACCTAGCAGGTGCGGTACGTAGCCCAGCCAGGTGGCGATTAGGCCAAAAATATCTGGACTGAGAATGGTTGTTTCCCAATGGAACGTATATTGACGGGTACTTAACAGAATCAATAGGCTGGGTAGTACGCCGCAGTATACGCACAGCCAGACGCTATGGCTTAAGGCCCCCAGGGCAGGCCTGAGCGCCTTGGCGCGGTTAAGGCTGGTAAGCAGGGCTTGGGCCACCACTACGCTATCAGGACTGCGCGCCAGGCGTGCACTTAGCCATAGCCAGAGCTGTGAGAGATTGCTTTTAGCCGGGAGCCGGGTCAGATAGCTGAGCAGCCATAAAATGAAGCTAAGTGCATGCAGGCCCAGTAGCGCAAGCAGTGCAAGGGCCAGGTTCACCTGGCTTTGGCCGGAGCCAAGCGTGGCTGTCGCCGCGGTTATGCCAACTATGCAAGCTAGCAGGTACATAAACAACAAAGCCCAACGCGAACTGTTTGACCAGGCGATGAGGTGTTTTTGCAGCTTATTAGTGCTGCCTAAATAGTTGGCGCGCGCGAGTATGCGTTGGCCTAGGCTGGAATGGCGCTGATTGTTAGCAGCCTGGCAAGCGGCCTGGTCTGCCAACGGCCCCCAGTTGACCTCGCGCAAGCGCACAGCCTCGGCTTGCCAGTAAAGCATGAACGGGCTAAGCCCTGATAGGTCATTATTGGGAAGGCTTGATCGCATGGGTGCGGGTTAAGGGGCTAAAACAAAGATGATACCCAGTTTCAAACTTGTTTGCGGCAAGCCTGCAAAACGCTGGTGCCGCCATCGCTGGGTAGAATTTCTGCCAGCGGCCGGCACTGGCCGTTAGTGCACCACTCGTAGTCCGGGACGTAGCCCGAGCGCGCCAATAGTAGCTGGCGCAAAGGCTGCGTGGCTGGCTGATAAACGTACCAGCCATTGTGTAAATATGCATTTGTGGGTGGTTCCATGCCAGCGCCTGAACCTTTTATACGCGCCAAACCGGGTATTAGTACCGGCTCACCTTGCGCATCCAAAGCGACTCGGTAAGACTCTTCCCAGCGGGTCTTTTCAATCGAATGCGTCCAAGCCAGGGTAAATTCTGGCTCGGCCAGGAATACGCCGCTGGCTTGTGGGTTAGCCAGCAGGCTTAGGCAGATGCCTATACTGGTTAACATCGTCGCGCAAAACCGTATCAGTGCGCCTGCGCCAGGCGCTTGCTGCGCAACCAGTGCCACAGCAGAAATATGGCGCAGGCCGCAAAGCCAAGCTCGTCGCTAACGGGCAAGGCGGCAACCAGCAGAGCCGCAGCGCAAATTATATAGATGCGCTCGAATACGTTTAAGCGGCTAAACAGGTACCCGGTTATGCCGGCCCCCCATAAGCCTATAGCTAACAAGGCTTTGCACACCACATATAGCACTGCCAGGGTATCACCGTCCTGGAGCATTAACGCTGGCGCATATACGGCCATATACGGCACCACAAACCCGGCGGCGGCTACGCGCAGGGCCTGCATGCTAATCTTCAGGCCGGATTCGCGTGCGATTGGGGCGGCAGCAAAGGCCGCCAGGGCGACTGGCGGCGTAAGATCGGCCATAATGCCAAAGTAAAACACGAACATATGTGAGACGATTAGCGGCACGCCCAGCTTTAACAGTATCGGTGCTGCCAGTGAGCTGGTAATAATGTAATTTGGTATGGTTGGTATGCCCATGCCCAGTACCAGACAGGTAATCATGGTTAGAATGAGCGCCAGCAACAGGTTGTTTTCGCCTATGGCTATGACCTCGCCGCCAAAGGCTGCGGCCACACCGGTCAGATTGATGATACCTATGATGACCCCTACCAGGGCGCAAGCTATGGCAACCGATAAGGCATTGCGCGCGCCTTCGGCCAAGGCGTTTAAGGCCAGACCCAAAGCCTGGCGGCCGTGCCGGCGCCATAGCAACACAAATGCCAGGCCAGCAATTATGATAAAGAAGTCGCTAACGCCAAACTTAACAAAGCCAGCGCAGGCAATACCAAGCAACAGCCAAAAAAGGTAGCGCAGAAATAGCGGTCGCGCACCCTGAATTACGGCGGCACCAAAAATCAGAATTACCGTCAACCCCAAGCCTACGGTACCAGAAAACAAGGGCGTATAGCCGGAAAACAGCAAGGCTACCAAGCCAATCAGTGGCAATAATAAGAACCAGCGCTTGCGAATTGCGGCCCATGGGTTGGGGCAGTCTTCTTTGGGCAGGCCAAACAGTCCACGCCGCCCGGCTTCCAGGTGCACGGTCCAGAAGGCGGTAGCAAAATAAAGCATAGCTGGAATAATGGCTGCCTTGATTACTTCGACGTAGGGGATATTCAGGGTCTCGGCCATGATAAACGCCACGGCACCCATGACCGGCGGCATAATTTGTCCGCCCATGCTGGAGGTGGCCTCAACCCCACCGGCAAACGCAGGTGAGTAGCCAAAACGTTTCATCAGCGGGATGGTGAACTGCCCGGTAGTTACCACGTTGGCTACGCCTGAGCCGTTTATGGTACCCATCAGTCCGGAGCTTACCACCGACACTTTGGCTGGCCCTCCCCTGGTGTGCCCCACCAAGCCCATGGAAAAGTCGCTGAACAAGGTGATCATGCCCGCTTGTTCCAGGAATGCGCCAAACAATATGAATAGATATATATAGGTCGATGACACGTAGGTTGGTGTGCCATAAATGCCTTCAACGCCAAAACTAAGCGTACTGATTATCTGATCGAAACCATAGCCACGATGCACGAACGGCCCAGGCAGGTATTGGCCAAACAGGCCGTAAGCCAAAAAAATGGCACAAATTATGGGTAGGGCCCAGCCCATCATGCGGCGTGTAGCCTCGAACACCAACACCAGAATAACTATGCCAACCACCATATCAGCGGTGGTCATCTGCCCGGCCCTGGCGGTCAGATCGGATTCAAAAATCCAATGATAAAAGCTTAATACAAAGCCGGTTATGCCTAACAACCAGCCCAACAGTCTGCCTGGATAGCCGCAGCGAGCGCCGCTGAAAAGCGTAAAAATCATCAACAGCACGAAACCAACGTGCACCGAGCGGATTACCTGGCTGGAAATTGGACTATAAGCCGCGGTCCAGATCTGGAAGCTGGAAAAAACAATAGCTATCCAGAAAATAGTGCGTGGCAAAGGGCGCAATAAAATGTCGTGCGAATCGCTCATGATGCTTTATGCTTGCCGCGCAAACAGGCCATGCCGTCTATGGCCTGCCGGGATTCGCAGCTGCTATGGATGTAGGATTATTGCTGTTTGCGCCAAGCTTATTTGATCAGGCCTACCTCTTTGTAGTAGCGCTCGGCTCCAGGGTGTACTGGTACCGGCATGCCTTTCAGGGCATTGGCCAGCTCTATGGTTTTGGTGGCGTTATGCGATGCTTTAAGGGTGTCGAGCTGCTCGTAGAACACCTTGGTCATTGCGTAGACCAAATCATCTGGTACGCTAGAGGCGGTAACCAGAAAATTGGGGACGGCGGCGGTGGGCGTATCGCTGCTTTGGCCTTCGTAGGTATTGGCTGGAATGGTAGCCGGGATGTAGGCCGAGTTGCCGATTTTCTCGATTACGTCCTGAGGGATAGGCACCACCACGATTTTTACCGAAGTGGCCAGGTCGCGAATTGAGGCAACCCCTAAACCCGCTGACTGTAAGGTTGCGTCCAGCTGGCGGTTTTTCATGAGCTCAACCGACTCACCAAAAGGCAGGTATTCCACCTTGGAAAAATCGTCATAACTAAGCCCGGCCGCTTTAAACACGGCGCGGGCGTTTAACTCGGTGCCTGAACGGGCAGCCCCTACCGATATACGCTTGCCTTTAAGATCGGCCAAGGTTTTTATGCCGGTGTCGGCATTGGCAACGATTTGGATGTAATTATTATAGGTGCCAGTCATGCCGCGCAGCTTGGTAAGAGGGGCTTTAAAGCCCGCTTCGGTAACGCCGTTGTAGGCGTCCGACACGGTATCTGCCAGGGCAAATGCAAGCTCGCCGCGACCGGCCTCAAGCAGGTTCATGTTTTCTGCCGAGGCCTTGGTAACCTGAGCCGTAGACTTGGCGTTGGGAATAAACTTGTTATAGATTTGTGACAGGGCTACCCCGACTGGGTAATACACGCCGCTTTGGCCGCCGGTAAGAATATTTATGAATTGGGTTTGGGCCTGTGCTGGGTGGTAAGCAATGGCTGCAGCCATTAGCGCAACTGCCGTAAACATTTTGTAGATACGCATGCCGTGTCCTTGAGTTAAATCAGCGATTTTTACGGCTGGATGGTAACAGCAATAAGTTCATAAAAAAACCAGTAATAACCTTAGTAAACACTTGATCTAAAACAAGTGGATAAACTTTAATTTAGATTTGGCAATTACTTAGTGGTAAATTTTGGTGTGTGGAAAAAATGAAAAAACGTAAATAACAAAGGAGACTACCGCATGCTTCTAACCCCACATGAACACGCCTGCCTGTACTGGGCCGCACAAGGTAAAACAAGCGCCGAAATAAGTCTTATTTTGGGAATTTGTCCGCGCACTGTAAACCATTATATGGGGCGGGTCTGTACAAAACTGGACGTTTGCAACCGCCAGGCAGCCGTGGCCAAGGGGGTTTCCCAAGGCTTGGTAGATTATTACCATGGCAAAGGAAAACAGTCAGATAAAATAGCCTCAATCAAGACCACTAAGATAAGGCAAAGACATGAGCCCTTCTACCGCGCGTCGCGCCCAATTGGCTGCACACCCGTACGCGCTAAGCAGCATTCACCGAGGTATCGAAAAAGAAGGCTTAAGAATAGACCGCCAAGGCAATCTGGCCTTGAGCAAACACCCAAATAGTCTGGGCTCGGCTCTAACCAACCCATTTATTACTACTGACTATTCCGAGGCGCTGCTGGAGCTGATAACAGAGCCCAAAAACTCGGCCGCCAAGGTAGTGGGCCAGCTGACCGAGATACACCGCTTTGTGGCCCAGCGTAATCCCGCTGAACCAATATGGAACCAGTCCATGCCAGCGCGCTTGCCGGCCGCAGCGGATATTCCGGTGGCTTGGTATGGCAAATCCAACTCCGGTATGCTCAAGCACGTGTACCGCGAGGGCTTGGCCTGGCGCTATGGCAAGGTCATGCAATGCATCGCCGGCCTGCATTACAACTACTCTTTGCCAGAACACCTATGGGATTATCTGGTAGACGGTGATACCGCCCAGGATAGGCGTAATTGCGGTTATATGGCGCTGATTCGTAACTTTATGCGCAATTCCTGGCTACTAATGTATTTATTCGGGGCTTCGCCGGCGGTATCGGGCAATTTTTTGCAAGGGCTGAAGGATAAGGGCCAGCTGGAACAACTAAGCACAGATACGTTCATCTTGCCCTGGGCCACTAGCCTGCGCATGAGTGATCTGGGTTATAAAAGTCCGATTCAGTCCGAGCTGCAGCTTTGCTATAACGATTTGGATACCTTTACCGCACGCATTCATGCGGCTGTAACTACCCCCTGGCCGGCGTATGAGGCTATCGGCACACACCGGGACGGTAAGCGTATCCAGCTAAATACCAGCATACTGCAAATTGAAAATGAATATTACTCCAGCATACGACCCAAGCAGATAACCGAACGCGGCCAAAGGCCAAACACGACTTTGGGCCAACGTGGCATCAAGTATATAGAAGTACGCTGCATGGATATCGATCCCTGGCATCCGGTGGGGATCAGTGAGGATACCTGCCGCTTTCTGGATACCTTCTTGTTGTTCTGTGCGCTTGAGGACAGCCCGATGTTCCCGCCCCCTGGCTATTGCCAGGAAAGCCAGGACAACTTTGCCTTAGTGGCGCGCGAGGGGCGCCGGCCAGGTTTGCAGCTTATGCGTGGCGGATGCCCGGTCAGCCTGCAGGATTGGGCACTACAGATTATGCAGGAAATGCAGCCTTATGCCGCGCTTATGGATAGTAAGACGGATGATACAGGTCATTCCAAGGCCCTTGAGTTGCAGACAGCTAAAGTGGCTGATGTCGATTTGACGCCCTCGGCCATGCTGCTCAATGGCTTGCGTGCCAGCGGTAAGGAGTTTCTTGACTATACGCTGGCGCAAAGTATAAGCCATTGGACCTGGTTGCAAGAGCAGCCCCTGGAGATCGTCACGCTTGAGCGCTACGATCGTTTAGCGCGCGAATCGGTCGCGCAGCAAGCGCAGCTAGAGGCCGCCGACGACGTGGATTTTGAGGAATATGTGGCCAAGTTTCACGCGGCCTTGAAAGCTTAATGGCGCGCCCGCCAGGAATCGAACCTGGATCAGAAGCTTCGGAGACTCCTATTCTATCCATTGAACTACGGGCGCACGGTACTGCTATTTTGATGCAGCCGCTCATTTTAGCCTTTTTTCGAATTATATATCTGCCGGGCGCTGGCTATGCGGTGCTTGGCTAATATGCAAGCAAGGCAAGCTATAGTTATAATTAGAGCCCATGTGCTTGGCATATACGCTAAAGTTTTAGTAAATTTTTGATTTCTCAGGACCTCAACATGAGCAATACCGAACCGGCTGGTGGGAACAATATCTCAAATACAGGCGCTGCGGTTAAGTCACCCGTCAAGCTTTTGAGTGTGGTGATTCTGGCGTTTCTCATTCCAATTTTGGCCATCATATGGGTGGTGAGCATATTCAGTCAGGTCATTCCTTCGGGGGCTAAACCCAATAGTTTGGCCGAGGAGGCGGTAGCCAGCAGAATTCAACCGGTGGCTGGTTTGGCCATAACAGATGCTGCTGCGGGCGAGGTTGTTGTTAAAACTGGCAAAGAAGTGTACGACACAACTTGCTCGGCATGCCACAGCTCTGGGGTTGCTGGCGCGCCTAAGTTTGGTGATGCTGGCGAGTGGGGGCCCTACATCAAGTTAGGTTACGACACTTTGTTGCACAATGCCTTAAATGGCATAAATGCGATGCCGGCCAGAGGTGGTAATTCCGCCTTGTCCGACCTGGAAGTGGCGCGCGCTGTGGTATTTATGACCAACGAGTCTGGCGCTGACTTTCCCGAGCCTGAAGAAGGCAGTGCCGCAGGTGATGCCGCCGCAGATTCGTCAGCCACGGATACTACGGCCGATGCGCCCGCCGAGCAGACCGAAGCTAGCGAACCACAGTCGGGCACTTCGGTTGATTTGGCAGTAGGTGAAAAACTTTACAACCAGATTTGCGTTACCTGCCATTCGATCGGCCTGGCCGGTGCGCCTAAACCGGGCAATAAAGAGCAGTGGGGGCCGTACCTAGCTACTGGTATGGACACCATGTTGAAAAACGCTATTAGTGGCGTTGGTGCCATGCCGCCGCGCGGTAGCTCGAATGCCTCCGACGAGGAGTTGTTGGCGGCTATCGAGTTCATGATCCAAGGGGCTAAATAGCAGGCTAGTCAGATAGTTACACCAAAATTTGCTCAAAAAGGGCGCCAGAACCAAGGTTCTTGGCGTCTTTTTTGTTTTTAAGCCACATTTGTATACAACTTTTTAAGCAATCCCAAGACTTATATATGATCTAGGGTTTACCCCTAGATTTATATTAGGGTATACCCTATAATGTACTTGTCTTAAGTTTAATGCTTCTGAAACAGGGGTAAGTAACAAATGCAAGTAACTACATACAATCACAGTTTAATATCAGACTCTTTAGAACGTTCATACAGTAATTTCGTGATGGATAACGGCGCCCAGCCGCTGTCTTTTAAACGCGGTTTGCGCAGAATAGGCGCTGGCACACTGAAAGCCGCCAAGGCTAGTGCAAAGTTTTTAGGTGAGGCAATCAATGCCCAGGCCGAAGCCAGAGTGCGTGATATAAGCCACAGGCGCCCATATAGATAGGGATCGCTGCATGCTGCGTAAATATGTGGGCAGCTAGTTTTTCTGTAGCAGGTTTTTTAGCCTGTTAAGTGTCGCACCGGCCTGGCTGGTGTTGTCGGTGGATTGGGGCTCAGGTTCGAGCCCCATTTCTTTTATAAAACGTGATGGCTCGCAGTATACGTATTCGCGGGCTCTGCGGCGTTTGCGACACCAGCTCAGATGCAGGGCTAATTTGGCCCGTGTAATACCAACATACATTAAGCGGCGCTCCTCCTGCAGCTGTTGCTCCTGTACCAGGCTAGCGCTAGCCTCGCAGCTTGGAATGCTTTCACTGTTGCCGCGGTGGGGTAGCAGGCCCTCTTCGATGCCTATCAGGTAAACATACGGAAACTCCAAGCCTTTGGCGGCGTGTAGGGTGGAGAGCTTAACGCTGCTTTGCTCGGCGTCATCCTGGCGCTCAAGCATATTTATCAGGGCCATGCGCTGAACCAGCTCTAGCAAGCTTAAATCGTCCTCGGTGGCCTTGTCTTTAAGCCAGGCAAATAAATCGAGTGCATTGCCCCAACGTGTTTGCGCCTGGCGTTCATCCAGATTGTCATAAAGAAATTGCTCGTAATTAATGGCCTGTAAAAGCTCGTCCAGTAGCTGGCTGGTATTGCTTTTGTCCACATAGAGCAGATCTGTGCTGCTATTTTCAACCCCCGCCATGCGCTGAAAATGCTCGATTAAATCAGTAAATGAATGTACGGCGGCGCGCGCCCGGCTGGCTGCAATAATAGTAGCGTCGGCATTTACCGCGGTAGCAAACAGGCTTTGGCCGCAATGGGCAGCTGCAGTGCCCAGGGCTTGCAGGCTTGACTGGCCAATGCCACGGCGTGGGTTGGTAGCGGCGCGAATAAAGGCCGGGTCGTCGGCTGGGTTGGCGATCACTCGCAGCCAGGCCAGCAAGTCGCGGATTTCGGTCTTGTCAAAAAAACTTTGCCCGCCGGACACGGTGTAGGGTATGCGCAGATTGCGTAAGGCCTGTTCCAATAGACGAGCTTGGTGGTTACTACGGTAAAGAATGGCAAAATCTGACCATTTGGCCTGATGCTCAAAACGCGCTGCGGCCAGCCGGATAGCGATCGATTCAGCTTCATGCAGGTCCGAGTCCATGGCGCTTACTGCAATTGCCGCACCTTGGCCAAGTTCGGACCATAAAGACTTTTCAAAAAATTTTGGGTTTTGTTTTATTAGCTTATTGGCCGCGGCCAGTATGCTTTGGACCGAGCGGTAATTTTGTTCGAGTTTGATTACCTTAAGATTGGGGTAATCATGGGCCAGATTTTTTAGATTGTCGGCGCTGGCACCGCGCCAGGCGTAAATGGCCTGATCATCGTCACCCACAGCGGTAAACATGGCGCGTGCGTCTACCAGTTGGCGGATAAATTCATATTGACAGGCATTGGTGTCCTGGTATTCGTCGATCAATAGGTAGTGGACACGGTCTTGCCATGTTTGTCGCAACTCTGGTTGCTGGCTTAAAAGCCTGGTTGGCAAACCTATTAAATCATCAAAATCAACCGCCTGGTAAGCCCTTAGGGTTGCCTGGTAACTGCGGTAAATACTGATGATTTGCTGCTCGTCCTGGTTTTTGACTACGTGGGCAGCCTGGTCTGGGTCCAGTAAGGCATTTTTCCACAAAGAAATGGTCTGGGCTACTGCGCGCAGGCGCGCCTTGTCTGTTGTTGCTAGTAGCTCTTGCAATATGCCCAGACTATCGCCGCTATCAAATATAGAGAAATTGGCTTTCAGGCCTGCCTTGGCGTGCTCGATACGCAAGAAACGCAGACCCAAAGAATGAAATGTGCTGACGTTCAGGCCGCGCAGCAGCTTAGGGCCAACTATTTTGCGTACCCGCTCGGACATTTCACGCGCTGCTTTATTGGTGAAAGTGATCGCGTAAATTTTGTGGGCTGGATATGAGCAGGTTTGTAAAAGATATGCAATTTTTTGGGTTATTACTGTAGTCTTACCACTACCGGCCCCTGCAAGTACCAAACAAGGCCCATCAAGATAGTGTACGGCCTGGTGTTGGCTGGCGTTGATGCCGGAGCGTTGTTTTGAGCTGTTATGCTGGTCGTGCATGCTAGGTATATTAAATTTCTGCCGGATCAATTTCAATGCCCCAGCGTACTGGATAGTCGTGCGCTAGTTGGTGAGTAATGGGAATGAGCATATTGAGCAAAGCGTGCAAAGGCTTGCGTTGTGATGCCTCAAACAGCATTTGGGCGCGCTCGACCTTATCCACACGCACCATGCGCAGGGGTACTGCGTCCAGAATTTTGACCGGGGTATTAAGGGCAGTGGCTTGCGCGCGTATCGCCTGTAAAAAATTCAAGGCATCACCCAGTTTACGCGCCTGGGCGGTTAGTAGCGCATGAAATGAATAGGGGGGTAGAGCAAATGCCGCGCGTTCTGCCAGGCTTGCAGCGGCAAAACCCTGATAATCATGTTGTTGTAGGGATTGATAGACCATTTGCTGGGGATAGTCGGTTTGCACCAACACCTTGGCGCCTGCTGAGTGCCTGCCCGCGCGTCCGGCAACCTGCATGAGTTGCGCAAACAATCGTTCTGGAGCGCGATAGTCCTGAGCAAATAACATACTGTCGGAGTTTAGTACTACAACCAGGCCAAGCTTGGCAAAATCGTGTCCTTTAGCCAGCATTTGGGTGCCTACAATCACCAGCGGTATACCTGAGTGTATTTGTGCCAGAAGTGCTTCCATACTACCTTTGCGCCTGGTTGCGTCGGCATCTATACGGAGTATGCGGGTCTGCGGAAAAGTTTCCTCCAGAAATTCTTCGATTCTTTGGGTTCCCTGGCCCAGGGGGCGTATGTCGGGGTCACCGCATTGCGGACAGGCAAATGGCACGGGTTTTTTGAGGCCGCAATGATGACACTGCAAAAAATTTTGCTGTTGGCTTTGACGGTGTAATACCGTGTGGGCGGAGCAGTTATCGCACTGGCTTATCCAGGCGCATGATGGGCAACGCAGCACTGGAGCGTAGCCGCGCCGATTGATAAATACCAGGGCTTGCTGGTTTTGCGCCAGGGTGGTTGTTATTGCCTGCAATGACTGTTCGGCCAGGCCTTGTTGCAATTTCTGGTTGTTGGTATCGAGCAAAATAACCTGTGGCAGTTGTTGGTTTAAGGCACGTTGTCCAAGCTCGTACAGGTGATAGGTATTGCGTTGGGCGTTGAGGTAGGTCTCCAGCGCCGGGGTTGCTGAGCCAAGAATTACTGGCACCTGCAGGTCATGCCCGCGCCACACAGCCAGGTCACGGGCAGAATAACGCAAGCCCTCTTGCTGTTTGTACGAGCCATCGTGTTCTTCGTCAACTACTATCAACCCCAGCCTGGGCATGGGGGTGAATATGGCCATTCTGGTGCCTAGCAATATATTGGCTTGGCCGTTGGCGGCCTGTAACCAGGCCTGCAGCCTCGCGCCGTCGGATATGCGGCTATGCATTACGGCAAGCCGGTAATCGGTGCTTAGGCGTGTGCGTACAGTGCGCTCAAATTGGGGTGTCAGGTTAATTTCTGGCACCATGAACAGTACTTGCTGTCCTTGGGCCAGGGTTTGTTGAGCCAAACGCAGGTAGATCTCGGTTTTTCCACTACCGGTGATACCGTGTAATAGCACTGGTTTTGGCTTTGCGGTGGAAAATACGGTTTGTATTTGGGCTAATACATCGGCTTGTACAGGGTTTAAAACTGGCGCAGATGCAGGCTTGAGAGCGCTGGTTTTGTTGATTTTGCGTTTACTGGCACGAGCTACCGGGCCGCCTTGGGAGCGCGCCCCGGTATAGGCGCCAGACTTGCGCAATGGGGCTGGCAGGACCGGGATGGCTACCTCGCCAGGTGCGCGGTGGTAATAATTGGCGGCAAAATCAACCAGACGCAACCAGCTATCGGGCATTGGTTCGAGGTCCGTCAATACGGCCTCGATAGGTTTTATTTTGGTAGGGTTGATATTTGGGCGATCTAAGGTCTGCCACACCATACCAATTAGCTGGCGTCGGCCAAACCTGACCAAAACCCTTTGTCCCGGCTGCACGGCATGGTTGTGGCTGTAATCAAACAGGCCCAATAAGGGTACATCGAGCGCCACTGCCAGATAAAATAGGTTTACATCGCTGGTTGCTGGGCTGTGCTTGGGCATTAAATGGGCCTGTGGATAACTTTGTGGAAAAACCAGGCTGTAATAGCAAAACTACTAAGTTCAAGCCTTGTCAAGCTTTTGCGTAATTTTGTATATTTCTAATTTTACTGCATTTAAACAATATGTTAGAAGATGTTTACAGAATCTTTCAAACAAAATACAGGCAAACCCTTGGTTTGCCCGTTTTTGTGCATAAACGCTTGAAATAACACGTGTACGCGGTTTCTAACTACCTTGATGATACTGGCGGCTGGCGTTGTGCACCTCGTCTACCAGGATCTCTACGGACTTTGTTGGCGTAAATTGAGAAATGCCATGTCCGAGGTTAAATACGTGTCCACCATTGCCCACCGGACCAAAGTCAGCCAGCACGCGGCGTACTTCGGTGCGGATGGCGGCCTCGGTGCCAAATAGTGCCATCGGGTCCAGATTGCCTTGCAGTGCAACTTTATCCTGCACGCTTTGGCGTGCGGCAGACAAGTTTGCCGTCCAGTCAAGGCCTATGGCGTCGGCGCCAATTTCGGCAATATCGTTAATCCAAATGGCCCCGCCCTTGGTAAATACGATTACGGGTACGTCATGGCCAGCGTGAGTGCGGGTTAAGCCTTGTAAAACCTGCTTGGTGTAAGCCAGAGAAAATTGCTGGAACAAGCCATCGGCGAGTACTCCGCCCCAGCTATCGAATATCATTAGCGCCTGGGCACCAGCCTGAACCTGGGCATTCAGGTACGCTTGCACCGACTGGGCATTTACCTCCAGTATGCGATGTAACAAGTCAGGGCGTTGATATAGCATGGTTTTGATCTGGCGATAATCGGAACTACCTGCTCCCTCTATCATGTAGCAAGCTAACGTAAAAGGGCTGCCAGCAAAGCCGATTAGTGGTACTTTGCCAGCAAGCTCCCGGCGTGCCAGCGCTACCGCGTCAAAAACATAGCGTAATAAATCCATGTCCGGCACCTGCAGCGCTGCTACGTCTGCCTGTGTCCGTAAGGGGCGCTCAAACTGTGGGCCCTCGCCTGTGACGAACTTAAGACCCAGGCCCATCGCGTCTGGAATCGTAAGTATGTCGGAAAATATTATTGCCGCATCCAGATCAAAGCGCTGTAATGGTTGCAGGGTGACTTCGCAAGCAAGTTCCGGGTTTTGTGCCAGGGCCATGAAAGAGCCAGCCTGGGCACGTGTGGCGCGGTATTCGCTCAGGTAACGGCCAGCCTGGCGCATCATCCATAGGGGGGTGTAAGAAACCGATTGACGCTTAAGGGCACGCAAAAAGGTATCGTTTTTTAGCTTGGGCACTCTGAATCCTCAAAAAATCTCGTAATGACACTATCCACTGATTTTAACCATCATTACGATATATGGTTGGATCTATGTCGTGTTTGCGTATTAAAGTCCAAAAAGCGCGCCGGTGTTTTTGGGCCATGCGTGCTGCGTGGGTAACATTACCGTTGCTACAGCCTAAGGCTGCCTGGATGTAAGCGCGTTCAAAGCGGTTGATGACCTGTTTTTTGGCGGCCTTGAAAGACTCCTTGCTGGTAGCGCGCTGGCTTGCAACGGCAACGGCATAAGCCTCTATTTCGTAGCCGGTTCGATTGAGTATGTTTTGGCACAGGGCCTGTTCTGTGGCGCTGGGGTATTCTGGCATGCCTTTTGCTATCTTGTGCGCGTCAAGGTAATTAGCCTGCTGCTCATCTAGTTGCACGCTGGCTGCGCGCGTATGGGTTTGGTAAATGCGGGCCCGCAGTTCGTCGGGGCAAAAAGTTGGACGGATAAAATCGCTCGCCCCCAAAGCCATAAGATCGCGTAAAGCCCGGGCGCATAAATTTGCGGCGTAAATTATCAGATTATGGGGCAGCTGTTGGTTCATGCTGGCGAGCACCGCGCGCCAGGTGCTTAAACTGCCGTTGTCTACGTAAATAAGTGTGGCGTCGTAGCGCCCGGTTTGTAGAATTGGAATGCTAAGGGCGATTTTAAGCTGTTGCAGTAAAGGGTTTGCAGCTTGTTTTACAGGTATTTTGTGGATTAAAAGGCGGCCACCAAGATGGCTGCCACTTATGGCCTGCGCCCATTGTGGTTGGCCCGAAGCTATAACTGCGCAATCTATTCGTTCGTGCATGATTATTCCTGGTAGGTGTAAGAAATGTTCGTAAATATTGGAAAAATCATAGGTAAAGACGAAAGTGTTGTGTAGTCGCAAAAGTACGCAAGGGTTTACTATATAAATCAATGCTTGTTTAAAAAGAGCTTTATCAATACACTAATACTTGCAAATATTGTTTATACGATAAGACGCATATTTTTGGGGTATTGTCATGCTAAAAAAATTCGCACTTACTGCTTCTGTTCTGGCTTTACTGGGCACAGCCAATGTTTTTGCGGCAGATGCGCAGCCAGATGCCAAAGAACAATTGCGGCAAACAGCACAAAATTTGTTTCAACCGATTCCTACGGCTGAAGAGGTGGTTGCCGAACGCAAGCTTACGCCCGAAGCCATCGAGCTTGGTCAAATGCTGTTTTTCGAGCCACGCTTATCTCGCAGCCACATTATTAGTTGTAATACCTGCCACAGCCTTGGTACTGGCGGTGCGGACAATATCACTACGTCAATTGGTCACGGCTGGCAACACGGCCCGCGTAATTCACCCACGGTGCTAAATGCAGTGTTTAACACTGCCCAGTTCTGGGATGGCCGTGCAGCCGACCTGAAAGAGCAGGCCATGGGTCCGGTGCAGGCCAGTGTTGAGATGAACAACACCCCTGAAGGGGTGGTGGAAACCTTGAAAAGTCTGCCCGAATACGTGGCAATGTTTGAAAAGGTATATCCCGAAGATATAGACCCGGTCTCCTTCGAGAATATGGCTCAGGCGATCGAGGCCTTCGAGAGCACGCTGGTGACGCCGAATGCCAAGTTTGACAAGTTTCTCAAAGGTGAGGACAGCCTTAATGATATCGAGCTAACGGGCCTGGATCTGTTTATCAATAAAGGTTGTGTGGCCTGCCATATGGGTGTAAACGTCGGTGGCCAGGGATACTTCCCGTTTGGCGTCATCCAGAAGCCAGGCTCAGAGATTTTGCCTGCCGACGATAAAGGTCGTTTTGCGGTAACCAACACCGCCAGTGATGAGTACGTATTCCGAGCTGGCCCGTTGCGCAACATCGCCTTAACCGCCCCGTACTTCCACAGTGGCGATGTCTGGTCGTTAGAGCAAGCTGTGGCCATCATGGGAACCAGCCAGTTGGGTACCGAGTTGAATCAGGACGAAGTCCAGGCGATTACACAGTTCTTGCATACGCTAACCGGTGATCAACCCCAGGTGGTGTATCCCATACTGCCAGCAAGTACTCCTACTACTCCTAGGCCAGCGCAGTAACCCTGGCTGGTAGTGATGCACAGGCCCCCTTTTAGGGGGCTTTGTTTTTTGGGTATCCGGATTTGCTGGTTGATGAAGCATCACGACTTTACCAACTCAGTATTTCCGTCAGACGGTTGATAGATCAACCCCGTAGTCGAGTTCCGTTGCGAACTCGGCACGTGGGCGTGCGTTCGCGTCTGAAGGTCGCGCAGCAGCGTCGACAACGCGACAGCCTGGCAGTTGACGGACGTTATCCGAGAGCAATGTCACTCGTTATTTCTTGGGTGGGATAATCGCTCAAAAGACAACCGAAATCGGCAACCATAAATACAGCGCGACGAGCGTTGCCAGCAACACCGGTGGGGTCATCAACAGGCCCACCTTCATGTACTGGCCCCAACTGATCTTGTAGCCTTTGTGCGCCAATACGTGCAGCCACAACAGGGTGGCGAGGCTTCCGATTGGTGTGAGTTTTGGTCCCAGGTCGTTGCCGATCACGCTCGCGTAGATCATGAGTTGCTGGGTTAACCCAGAGACATGGGCCTGATCGATAGCCAGAGCCGAAACAAGTGTAGAGGGCATGTTGTTCATGGTTGATGCGACGATGGCCACTAAAAAGCCCGTACCGACGGTGGCGATGAAATTGCCCTGCTGTGCCAGCCAATGGAGCGCCTGGACGCCGTAATCGGTCAGCCCCGCCTTGCCCAAGCCATAGACGACCAGGTACATGCCGATTGAGAACAGCACGATCTGCCAGGGTGCGCTGCGTAAGACGGCGGGCACGGAGATGATCGCGCCGCGTCCGCGGCGCCACCAGCGACCGGCGATCGCCATCAACACAAGGGCCGCTGCGCCCGTGATGAAAGAAACCGGAATAGCAAATGGTGCCGTGATGAAATAGGCGGCGAGCAGCACCGCCAGCAATGGAAACGCGGTGCGGAAAACCAGCACGTCTTCAATGGCGGACTGCGGTGGATCAAGTTCTGCGACGGCATAGTGAGCCGGAATCCGGCGGCCAAAGGCAATCCACAGGACAGCCAGCGTTGCCACCAGAGCGGCCAGGCCGACCGGCACCATGGCCATTGCGTAGCGGCCAAAGCCAATATCGAAGTAATTGGCGGTGACGATATTGACCAGGTTGGAAATGACCAGCGGCAGGCTGGTCGTATCGGCCACGAACCCGGTGGCGATGATAAACGCAAAAATGGCGGCCTCGGAGGCCTTGAGGCGGACCAGCATGGCGATGACGATAGGCGTCAGGATCAGCGCGGCGCCATCGTTGGCGAACAGGGCGGCGATGAGCGCGCCCAACACCACGATCAAGAGAAAGAGCAGATGGCCTCGGCCATGCCCCCACCGCGCCACATGCAGCGCAGCCCAAGAAAAGAAACCAGCGGCATCCAGAACCAGGGAGATGATGATCAGCGCGACGAAGGTGAAGGTGGCATCCCAAACGATGTGCCACACGACGATGACATCCGCCCACTGCACCACACCAGAGAGCAGGGCGACCAGCGCCCCGCCCAGCGCGCTCCAACCGATCCCCAAACCCCTGGGCTGCCAGATCACTAGTATCAAAGTTGCGATAAAGATCGCTAATACCAACAACATCGAGTGTCCCCGGTTTAGTGCGTGCCTTGATTGACGCGGCGCGAAACGGCCTCCGCGCTCTCGATGCGTTCGGAATAACGGTCGGTCAGATAGGCGACGCGCCCGCGCATGAGCCAGGTAAACTTCACCAGCTCCTCACACACATCCACATCAATCGGATGCAGTTGCTCCGGATTAATGTTGGGCAGATGATCGAAGATAACGACGCCGCTCACGGTTTCGCCTCGGCGTATCGCACAACCTCTCCATCTTCTTTGGTAAAGATCGTTACCGGATGCTCCAACAAATTGAGTACGCGCTCCGAAGGCCGGCACAGCCGTGCCCCTTTGTCGGTTACCACGATGGGGCGATTGATCAAAATTGGGTGCGCCATCATGGCATCGATCAACTGCGTATCGGTCAGCGTGGGATCGTCCAGTTGGAGCGCGTCATAAGGTGTTCCCTTACGGCGCAACAGATCGCGTGGAGTTATCTCCATCATTGCGATCAACTCGACCAGCCGTTCCCGACTCGGTGGCGTCTTGAGATATTCGATCACTTTCGGTACTTCGCCGGATGCTTTGATCATCGCCAGCGTATTACGGGATGTGCCGCATTCAGGGTTGTGATAAATCAGTGGTTTCATAATGTTCCTACTTCTCATCTTACGCGGAAGGACACTGGCTTGGCGGGGTCAAGAACGGCTTACAGACCTCCGGGTGACCGGCGCAGCAGTCGCGCACCAGGAACAGGATCATCTCGTTCATGTGATCGAGCTTCGCGCGATAGATAATCGATCGGCTCCGTCGTTTCGACACGACCCAGCCAGCCCGTGCAAGCACCGCAAGGTGGGCCGACATCGTGTTGTGGGGTACAGATAGCCGGCGCGCGATTTCGCCAGCAGCAAGCCCTTCGGGCTCGTGGCGCACAAGAAGCCGAAATGCCTCCAGGCGGGTTTCTTGGGAAAGCGCGGCAAAGCTATCAATGGCCTTATTGGTTTCCATATGTCTAATGATATGGACATATCGACTCATAGTCAAGCTACTGATGCCAGAGCTTGTACGGAGCGCTCTACGGGGTCTGAGAGCTGCCCAACACGGAGATCAACCAGATAATCCGCTGTACAGATCGTTTGGACACGAGGTCCCGAGGTAATCTTTCAATCAGGAATTCTGGATACCCTGTTTTTTTAAGTGTTAAAATGAGCGTGAATTTGCGCCGATTTGCTTGATCCGCTTGCGGGCGCTCCATAAATCCAGCTAAAGAGGTCCATATGGCCAAACTTTCCGACAATACCCTCAAAAATCCTGCAACTTGCCAGGCAGATAAGGCTGTGCCCGCCGGCAGCGTGGGTTACGTCAGTGTCCAGGAGCTGAGTTTTACTGAGCCCCTGATCTTATCCAGTGGCCAGACTTTACCCGCTTATACCTTGGCATATGAAACTTACGGCGAGTTAAATGCCGAGCGCAGCAATGCGGTTTTGGTGTGCCACGCGCTCAATGCTTCGCACCACGTGGCTGGCATAAATGCTGATAATCCACAGCAGGTAGGCTGGTGGGACAATATGGTAGGGCCAGGCAAGGCGCTTGATACCAAGAGGTTTTTTGTAATCGGGATTAATAATCTGGGTTCGTGCTTTGGCTCAACCGGGCCGACAGCCATAAACCCGGCTACTGGACAGCCCTGGGGGGCAAGTTTTCCCTTACTTACGGTCGAGGACTGGGTGCGAGCCCAGGCCAGACTGGCCGATTATCTGGGCATTAAAAAATTTGCCGCCGTCATGGGCGGCTCTTTGGGTGGTATGCAGGCCCTTAGCTGGGCTATAACATGCCCCGAGCGGGTTGGCGATTGTATCGTAATTGCCAGTACGGCCAAGCTAACCGCACAGAATATTGCCTTTAATGAAGTAGCGCGCCGCGCCATTACTACCGACCCCGATTTTCATGGTGGTGATTATTACAAGCATGGGGTAGTGCCTGCACATGGTTTGGCGGTAGCGCGTATGCTGGGCCATATTACCTATCAGTCAGATGCGGTGATGGGGGCTAAGTTTGGACGCGCGCAGCGCACTCCTGGGCCCAACGGAGGCTATCACTACAACTACGATATAGAATTTGAGATCGAGTCCTATCTGCGTTACCAGGGAGAAAAATTCTCGCGCTATTTCGATGCCAATACCTATCTTTTGCTTACCAGGGCGCTGGATTATTTTGATCCGGCGCAGGCTTACGGCGGTGATTTAGGGCTTGCGCTGGCACCCGCCAAGGCCCGTTTTTTGCTGGTGGCTTTTACCACCGACTGGCGCTTTGCCCCTGAGCAGACGCGCGCTATGGTGCGCGCGCTGCTTAAAAACCAGCGCCAGGTTACTTACGCCGAAATAGATGCGCCTCATGGTCACGACGCTTTTTTGCTCGATGATAAGCGCTATCATGCGGTAGTGCAGGGTTACTACGATAATATTGCCAAGCGCCTGGGACTCGGTCCCCGAGAGTGTACGTACGGAGTTTTGGCGTGAGCAGCCAAAGCCAATCAGCGCATAGTGCGACAACTTGCCTGCGTATTGATCTGCAGCGCATTGCCCAGTGGATTGAGCCCGGTAGCCGTGTGCTGGACCTGGGCTGTGGCGATGGCAGTCTTTTGGACTATCTGCAGCAAACCTTGGGCGTGCAAGGCGCAGGTGTTGAGCTCGATGACGAGCGTTTTATCGCCGCTGTGCGTAAAGGCGTAAGCGTGATCCAGCAAAACCTGGAAGAAGGCCTGGCGCTGTTTGGTGACCAGCAGTTTGATACCGTGGTGTTATCCCAAACTTTGCAGTCGATGCACCACACCGAGCATATACTGCAAGAGATGGCGCGCGTGGCTCGTTTTGGGGTGGTCTCTTTTCCGAACTTTGGCTATTGGCCCCATGGTTGGTCGATCTTGCGCGGCCGTATGCCGGTAAACGAACAAATGCCCTATCAATGGTATGACACGCCCAATATTCATTTGTGCACGTTAAAGGACTTTGAAATTCTGGCGGCTGATTTGGGCCTGCGTATCAGTCATTTGGCGAGTTTTCGAGGTACGCGTGAAATCACCTGGTTAAGAGGCTGGCGCAGTACGCTGGCGGTGTACCGCTTTGAATCTCCGCACGGCAGGCCAACGTGAGCCCGGGCTGGCAGGTTTATTGGCGCCACAGGGTTGCGCCATTATTAGTGCTTGGGTTTGCCAGCGGCTTGCCGTTGGCGCTTACTTCGGGCACTTTGCAGGCCTGGGCCACGGTAGAAAATGTGTCTTTGCAAAGCATAGGCTTTCTTACCTTGGTGGGAAGCGCCTATACGCTCAAGTTTTTGTGGTCGCCACTGGTAGATCGGTACGCACCGCCTTTATTGGGACGGCGCCGTGGCTGGATCCTTTTGACACAATGGCTACTGGCCGCAGCGATTGCCGCCATGGGCTTATTCTCGCCAGCAGCAGAGCTGAAAGTCTTGGCGCTGTTAGCCGTATTTGTGGCGTTTTTATCAGCTACCCAGGATATAGCGTTTGATGCTTATAGTACCGATGTGTTGCGTGCAGAGGAGCGTGCAGCCGGGGCGGCCTTAAAGGTAATGGGCTATCGGCTGGCCATGGTGGTGTCCGGAGGGCTGGCCCTGATCATCGCTGACCAATGGCTTGGCTGGCGTGGCATGTATGTTCTTATGGGCGCGTTGTTGGCCTTAACGTCCATAGCTACGTTATGGGCGCCCGAGCCCGAGCAGGCCGTGGCCGCCCCCAAGAGCTTGCAGTTGGCGGTAGTGGAGCCATTACGTGAGTTCTTTGGCCGACCTGGGGCTTGGTCGGTGCTGATTTTAATCGTGCTGTACAAGCTTGGAGATGCTTTTGCCGGAGCCTTATCGACGACGTTTTTGTTGCGCGGCGCGGGCTTTGATGTTACTGACGTGGGTATGGTAAACAAGGTTTTTGGCTTGCTGGCTACTATAGTGGGGGCTTTGTTGGGCGGGGCGATTATGACGCGCCTGGGCCTGTATCGTGCCCTCATGTTATTTGGTCTGTTGCAAGCCGTATCCAATCTGGGCTATTGGTTTTTATCGATTAGTCCGCCTTATCTGGGGTCAATGGCCGTGGTGGTGGCAGTCGAAAACCTTTGTGGTGGGCTGGGAACAGCAGCTTTTGTAGCCTTGTTAATGGCTTTGTGCAATGCTCGTTTTTCGGCCACCCAGTTCGCGTTGCTCTCAGCATTATCGGCGGTTGGCAGAACCTATATGGCCGGACCGCTGACGCCTTTGATGGTAGATTGGGTGGGTTGGGCCAACTTCTTTCTATACACCGTTTTAATCGCCTTGCCTGGGCTCGGTTTGCTGTGGTATCGGCGCGATCTGATTAAAAACCTTGATTACACCAGGTAATTGGCGACTTAACGCGCCATAGCCTGTTCGACAAAGGCGCGTGGGGTAAGCCCGGTATGGGGTTTAAAAGTGGCAATAAAACGTTATGTGGGTGTTTGGCGTTAAATATGGCGGCACAATTTAGCTGCCTATGGTGGTAGCGTATTGTATGGTAAGAGGCGCATGGTCACTAAAGCGCTGCTGCTTATAGATATCCGCCAGGGTGGCCAAAGCGGCTATTTTGGGGGTGGCTATCTGGTAATCAAGCCGCCAACCAACGTTGTTGGCCCAGGCCTGGCCGCGATTGCTCCACCAAGTATAGGCTGCGCCGGTAGTGTCTGGGTGTAAGCGGCGATAGACGTCAACCCAGCCCTGTTCGTCTAGCATTTTGCTTAGCCAGGCGCGCTCTTCTGGCAGAAAACCGCTGTTTTTTTGGTTGGCCTTCCAGTTTTTCAGGTCAATTTCCTGGTGTGCGATGTTCCAATCGCCACAGATTATAAATTCTTGCCCATTTTGCTGGTTTTCGTGCATTAATGCCGCGAGCCAGCGCTCAAAATGATCTAAAAAGCGGTATTTTGCCTCTTGGCGGTGATCGCCGCTGGAGCCGGAGGGTAAATAGGCACTGATTACTGTCAGGCCGGGATAGTCCGCGCGCAGAATACGCCCCTCAGCGTCAAATTCAGGGTTGTCCATACCTGGCGTAATGGTTTGGGCTGCTTGCTTAAGGTAGAGGCCGACTCCACTGTAGCCTTTTTTTTGTGCACTATAAAAATGGCCTTCATAAAGCCAGGGGTTGCGGATTTCTGGTTTGATATCCTCGGCCTGAATTTTGATCTCCTGCATGCAAACTATGTCGGCCTGATTGTCTGCCAGCCAATCAGCCAATCCTTTGCGAAATGCGGCCCGAATGCCATTAACGTTTAAGGTAGTAATGCGTAGCACTAAAAGCTCCAGTTCGGTTGCGCCAGGGGGGCGCAGTTATTTTTGCGATAATACGGGTTTTAACTATACACGGTAGAGTCATGTCCAGCCTAAACGCCCAGGAATTTGTCGCATTTGCCCTGCAGCAGGGAGTGTTGCGCTTTGGCGAATTCAAGACCAAGTCAGGTCGTGTCAGCCCTTATTTTTTTGATGCGGGGTTATTCAATAACGGCGAAAGTATCGGTCTCATGGGTCAATTCTACGCGCGTGCGTTAATAGATTCCGGCCTGGATTTTGATATGCTGTTTGGCCCATCGTATAAGGGTATTCCGTTAGTTACTGCTACTGCCATTGCCATGGCCGGTATGGGCCAGTCAGCACGCGCGGTACCTTATGCATTTAACCGTAAAGAAGCCAAAGACCATGGTGAGGGCGGCGTGCTGGTAGGTGCACCTATGCGCGGTAAGGTAGTGATTGTCGATGACGTTATTACGGCTGGTACGTCGGTGCGTGAGTCGGTACGCTTGATACGTGCTGCTGGGGCAGAGCCTGTAGCGGTACTGATTTCCCTTGACCGTATGGAGCGTGCTGGTGATGCCAATGGTGTACTGGCGGCGCATTCGGCAGTGCAGGAGGTAAGCCTGGCTTACGCCATGCCGGTAGTCAGTATCGCCAGCCTGGATGACGTTATGGCCGTAATCAAGGACGATCAGGAATTGGTGAAATATTCTCCAGCAGTCCAGCAGTATCGCCAACGCTACGGTATATAAGCTAGATTTGCGCTGGAATGAACTGTGTCTCCTTGACTTCTTCCATTACTACACAGCTTTTCGTTTGGGTAACGCCAGGCAGACGTAGCAATATATTGCCGAGTAGATTGCGGTATTGGCTGATCTCTTTGATACGTGCTTTGACCATATAGTCAAAGTCGCCTGATACCAGATGGCACTCCAGCACGTGAGGGATACAAAGTATTTCACGACGAAAGTCTTCAAAGGTGCGCTCGGACTTGCTGGACATGCTGATTTCAACAAACACCAGCAAGCCGGCATCCAGCGCGCTTGGGTTAACACTGGCGTGGTAGCCGGTAATGATATTGGTGCGCTCAAGCCGGCGCACACGCTCGATGCAAGGCGTGACGGTAAGGCCGACAGCGTCAGCCAACTCGGTCATGGAAATACGCCCGTTTCTTTGCAATGTGTCTAGAATATTGCGGTCTATTTTATCCAGGTTGTGGCTGGTTTCTTTGGTCATTTGCGCGCTTGCGAACAAGAATTGGGCCCAGGCTAGTAATATGTACTAGTGTAGCGCAAACTTAATCACCCGTTTAGTAATTTTTAATGAAAACACAAAAAATTCATTAAAAATTATCTATGAAAATTGCATATCATCACTAATTAATCATTAAAGGGGGCGTTATGAAGGTTTTAGTTTTAGGCGCCGGCGTCGTGGGTGTAAGCACCGCTTATTATCTTGCTCAGCAAGGCCATCAGGTTACCGTACTTGAGCGTGAGGATGGTGTGGCAGAAGAAACAAGTTTTGCCAATGCCGGCCAGCTATCTTTTGGGTATTCTTCGCCATGGGCCGCGCCGGGGATTCCTGCCAAGGCTACCAAGTGGTTGTTTAGTCAGCACGCGCCGTTATCGATCAGGCCGGATGGCAGCTTGTTTCAGGCGCGCTGGATGATGCAGATGTGGAGTAATTGCAATGCCAAACGCTATGCTGTAAATAAAGAGCGTATGTTGCGCCTGTCTGCGTACAGTCAAAAGTGCATGCACAAACTGCTGGATGACACCAATATAGAATTTGAAGGGCGGCGCAAAGGCACTTTGCAGCTCTTTCGCACCGAAAAGCAAATGCAGGCTGCGGCACGTGACGTCAAGGCCTTGCAAGAGGCTGGGGTAGCCTGGGAGTTGCTTGAGCGTAGTGGTTTGGCCGAGGCCGAGCCGGCATTGGCCCATGTAAGCTACAAGCTGGTTGGTGGCCTGCGTACCCCTGATGATGAAACTGGTGATTGCCGCATGTTTACCTTGGGCTTGATGGCAAAAGCCAAACAGGCGGGGGTTGAGTTCAAGTTCGGGGAGACGATTCGTGCGCTGCAAACCAAGCACAACAAAATAAGCGCCGTGCAGTGTTTATCCGGTGTGCTGCAGGCCGATGCCTACGTGGTCTGCATGGGGCCTTATTCACCTTTGTTATTACGCGGTCTGGTTGATATACCGGTATACCCGTTAAAAGGGTATTCGATTACGGTTGATATAGTAGATGAACAACGCGCGCCGGTGTCTACCATTTTGGATGAAACTTATAAAATTGCCCTTACGCGCTTCAAGAACCGTATACGAGTAGGCGGCATGGCCGAAGTCGTTGGTTATGATCTGTCGCTTAACAAGCGTCGTGAGCACACCCTGGAGATGGTCTTGAACGACCTGTTTGGTGGTAGCTACGCGGCCAAGGATTTACAGCTGTGGACCGGCTTGCGGCCAAAAACGCCCGATAGCACGCCAATTATTGGTGCCACTAAATTCGATAACCTGTTTTTGAATACCGGCCATGGCACTCTAGGCTGGACCATGGCTTGCGGCAGTGGTCAATTGATCGCCGATATAGTATCAGGCAAGCAACCAGCTATAGCTTATGAGGATCTGGCGGTGCAGCGCTATCACTAAATCCAGGCGTAGCCGTAGCCGCTGATGGACTCCACGTTTACGTCCAGGCCGTACTCTTCAGCGCGTTGCTTAAGCCGGCTAAAAATATGACGAATGCTGGGGTCCGCTGCTTTGCGTGTGCGCGTGTGCTTGCGCGCTTCGGCTAGTGCGTGCTTGAGTTGTGCGTGGGTGGCGATGTTGCCGGCGGCTTCAAACAGACACAATACCAAAGCGCGTTCCGATAGCGTCAAGCGCATACCTATGGTGTCCTTGTGAATAATCAACCAACCATGATTTTCCAGTTTCCAATCACCAATCTGCATTTTTTTACTACCGGGCGCGCGACCGATCCAGATGGCATTGAGAACGGCGGTTAGGGCCACGGGATCATCTTCTGGTGGCAAAGCCATATTTACCCCAGAGCGCAATAAAGCGGTGCGCTCACTCAAGCGTGGGTGCGCCATTTGGGCTAATATCAAAATCTTTTTGCTCTTCTTACGCACAGCCTGAGCAATGGTGCAAGCTTGTGTAATGTCTGTGTCCAGTAACAGTGCATGGGCTGTTTTGGCAATGACTTCCAAATCTTGCGTAGTTGGGTCGGGACAGACCTGGACATTGTCATAATGGCTCTTAAGTATTTGTAACGATGGCGCTTGTGGTGATGCGACCGCCCAAATTTTTCGTGTTCTCATATGTTTTACCTAAATGTATTCAGTAAAAATCTGGAAACCCTGGGCTAATTACCGAATATTACAAATGTAATGTTAATTAACACCAACGAGGTTCAAGTTTTTAGTTCAATGGCAGAGTGGAGACCTTTGCTGAAAGATTACGTTATGCCCGGGACTTGCGCGGCCTGTCGCAACAAGAGCTGGCGCGTGCCTGCGGACTATCTCAGAGCGCAATTTCGAGTTACGAAAGCAGTAACCGAAAGTCGCCCCATAAGCTATTGGTGTTAGCACAGGCTCTAAAGGTAAATATTTATTGGTTAAGCCGTGGTCAGGGTAATATCGAGCCCGACCCCGAGCCAGCAAGAAATTTTGGTGAGAATTGGCCCTTTGTTTCAATCGACCCGCAGCGCTACAAGGCGCTAAGCGAAAAGAACCGGCAGGTTGTAGAAAAGACCTTGGCGGCCTTGATAGATAGCCTTTCGAATCAACAATAGCAATTAATAATCCAGCCCGCATAGCCGTACCCTAAAAATTCGGTGCATATTCGTTTGCGATAAAATTCCAAGTTCACGGTGTTTTGCCTAACACGTTGTAAAGCGTACCAGAGAGTTGGGCGTTTATGACAAAAACTAGGTATAAGTTAGTGTTAAATATTGTGAAAGCCAGAATAAGGCATAATTGCTTATGATCGAATTTCAGCACGTGTTCAAGTCTTATGGGCGCAGCCGCAGCATACTGGCGGATGTTAATTTTGCTATTGGAGATGGTGAATTCATTTTTGTGGCGGGCCCGTCTGGCGCTGGCAAATCCACCTTGTTGAAGCTGGTGGCGGGTATCGAGCTCGCCAGCCGCGGGGCGGTAGTGGTCAATGGCCAGCGCACCGATCGTTTAAATGCGCGGACACTGCCATACTTGCGCAGGACAGTTGGTTTAATACTACAGGATACGCACTTGCTGTTTGACCGTAGCGCCATTGCCAACGTGTTATTACCACTAAACATACTAGGTATAGATGGCTTAACCGCACAGGCACGTGCGCGTGCTGCCATGGAAAAAGTTGGTTTAGGTGGTAAGGAGGATCATTATCCTGTTGCGCTCTCCGGCGGTGAGCAACAGCGGCTAGCTATTGCGCGCGCTATAGTTGGGCGCCCGAGCGTATTGATAGCGGATGAGCCAACGGCCAATCTGGACCAGGAGAGTGCGCGCCGGATCATGGATGTGTTCAGGGACTTTAACCAGGTTGGTGTAACAACCTTGATAGCCTCGCACGATACCGAATTAATGGCGCGTTATGCGCGTCGTAATTTGCGCATAGAGGCTGGCAGGTTTAGTGATAGCCAAGGGGCAGCCGTATGAAACGCTGGCTGCGTCAGCATAAATATGCCTGCGTGCTGGCTATACGACGCCTATACAGCCAGAAGCTATCCAGTTTGGCGAATGTGATAATAATTGCCTTGATGTTGTGCGTGCCGTTGCTAGGGGCAGCTGTATTGCAGTCCAGTCAAGGCTGGTTGCAACAGCTGGATATGAACCCTGAATTAAGCTTGTTTTTAGATGAGGGTTTATCTGCCGAGCAACAGCAAAGCCTGCTGGCAAGCCTGCAGGGACAGGCCGTGGTTGCCCAGGCCAAGCTGGTTGGACGAGAGCAGGCGCTGGCACAGTTGCGTGCTGATGCCACCTGGGCACAGGCGCTTGATGCCTTGCCTGATAACCCACTGCCTGACGCGATAGTTGTCACCTTGATAGATAGTGCCAGGCCGGCGCAACAGGCCAAAGAACTAGTGGCGCAGTGGCGCGAACTTAAGGGTGTTGCACATGTACAAATGGATGCCGAATGGGTGCAACGACTAGAGTCCTTGCTCGGCTTTATTGGGCTGGTGCTGGCTTTACTGTCAGCTGCGGTGGTGTTTGTGGTGCTGGCAACGGTATTCAATACTGTGCGTTTGCAGGCTTTAACTCAGCGTGAAGAAATAACCGTGGCGCGTCTGCTGGGGGCCACCGAGGCTTTTGTGCGTCGCCCCTTTTTGTATCAGGGTGCGTTAACTGGCTTACTGGCAAGTATTCTAGGCCTGCTGTTTGTCTGGCTGGCCCTAATACCTATAAACACTATTTTGGGTAAATTTGCTGCTAGTTATGCTTTGAGTTGGCAAGTCTACCTACCCGCCAGACAGGATTTATTGCTGGCTGGCCTGGTGGTTGTGTTATTGGGCGCACTGGCGGCCAGGTTTTCAGTGACCCGCTACACGCGTGGCCGCTTCAAGTAATGGCGTGCTTGCCATCTTGCCAATAGCAGCATAAGCTTTGCCATGGACTTGGAATTTGAAGCTAATAATCCGCTGCTCTTGCCAGCGTTAATACCTTTTTCCAGCTATAACGATGCTGATACGGTGGTTGAGCGTTTAATAGAAATATATACACGCAACACAGCTTTTATACGCGCCGCATTTAGTCGTTACCTGGCTGGCGATATGCCCTTGGGTCAGCGTGTACGCGCCTGTTACCCGGCTTTGCGCATACGCATCAATACCTATCAAGAGGTCGACAGCCGCCTATCCTATGGCCATTTGGTGGAGCCTGGGGTGTATCTGACCACCATTACCCAACCACAGTTATTCAGGGACTATCTGCGCGAGCAAGTGCAGCTATTGCTGCGCAATCACCGTGTACCGGTTGAGGTGGGTGAGTCGGATATGCCTATACCTTTACATTTTGCTTTTAGCGCAGATGAAATGGTGCAGGGTGAAGTATGCGAAGCCCCTGGCCACACGCTGCGTGATCATTTTGATGTGCCCAACCTGGCGGTCACCGATGATGCCATCGTTAACGGTACCTGGCGTGGGCGGGCCGATCAGCCCCGTCCGCTGGCACCATTTACGGCGCCACGTATAGATTATTCATTACAGCGCTTGCGCCATTACACGGCAACTGCGCCGCAGCATTTTCAGAATTACGTCTTATTTACCAACTATCAGTTTTATGTCGATGAATTCATACAGTGGTCGCAGCAATGCTTAAAGGATGGTGTTGGTGGCTATACCGAGTTGCTTGGGTCTGATGCCGGTGCCAACTTACCGCAAATGCCCACATATCACCTTAAGCGCGCTGGCCACAGTGGCATTACCTTGATAAATATTGGTGTTGGCCCATCAAATGCCAAAACGATTACCGACCACGTAGCGGTGCTGCGCCCGGCGGCCTGGTTAATGCTGGGCCATTGCGCCGGTCTGCGTACTACCCAGCGCCTGGGCGATTATGTGCTGGCGCACGGCTATGTGCGTCAGGATAAGGTGCTGGATGATGACTTGCCACTGTGGGTGCCGGTACCACCGCTGGCGGAGGTGCAGGTGGCGCTGGAGCAGGCGGTAACGGAAATTTCGGGCTTGTCTGGCTGGGAGCTTAAACGCATTATGCGCACTGGCACGGTAGCCACCATTGATAATCGCAATTGGGAGCTGCGCGACCAGCAAGAGCCGGTGCAACGCTTGTCGCAGTCACGCGCCATAGGGCTGGATATGGAGTCTGCCACTATTGCGGCCAATGGCTTCCGGTTCAGGGTGCCGTATGGCACTTTACTATGTGTGTCGGATAAGCCTTTGCATGGCGAACTCAAACTGCCGGGCATGGCCAGTGCCTTTTATAAAAACCAGATCAACCGGCATTTGCACATAGGCATAAGGGCGCTGGAGCATTTGCGTGAAATGCCAGCTGAGCGCCTGCATTCACGCAAGTTACGCAGTCTGGTAGAAACTGCCTTTCAATAGCGGCATCGTAGGATCAGGATTTTTGCAGTTGTTGCCTGAGTAGTTCGTTGACCTGTTGGGGGTTGGCTTTGCCGCGGGCAGCTTGCATAACCTTGCCAACCAAAGAGTTAAAGGCCTTATCCTTGCCAGCGTGAAATTCTTGCACTATGCCTGGATTGGCCGCCAGGACCTGCTCGATCATGACCTGAATTGCGCCGCTATCGTTAATCTGTTTAAGACCACGGGCCGCGATTATGGCGTCGGCCTGACCCTCTCCGGCCCACATGGCACCAAATACTTCACGCGCCATTTTATTCGATATGGTTTTATCTACTATACGTAAAATCAGGCCCGCCAGCTCTTGGGCGCTAACCGGGGCCGCATCTATCTCGATTTCGGCGCGGTTCAGGGCGGCGCTGAGTTCACCTAGAATCCAGTTGGCTGCCAGCTTGGCTTGGTCTTGGGGCAAATGCTCAATACAGGCCTCAAAATAATCCGCATGGCTACGCTGCATGGTGAGCTGAGCAGCATCATAGGCGCTCAGGCCAAGCTCGTCCTGAAAGCGTTGCTGCTTGGCTGCAGGCAATTCCGGCATACTGGCGCGGATTCGCTCTATCAGCTGGCTATCAATTACCAGCGGCGGCAGGTCGGGATCGGGAAAATAACGATAATCGTGGGCGTCTTCTTTGCTGCGCATGCTGCGGGTCTCGTCCAGCTCGGAATCGTAGAGACGGGTTTCCTGAACCACTTGGCCGCCGTCTTCGATAAGTTCGATCTGGCGATTTACCTCGTAGTTAATGGCGCGCTCCATAAACCTGAAGGAATTCAGGTTTTTGATTTCGCTGCGCGTACCGAATTCGGCCTGTCCACGGGGGCGTACCGAGACGTTGGCATCAACCCGGAACGAGCCTTCTTGCATGTTGCCATCACAAATGCCTAACCATACTACCAGGGCGTGCAAGGTGCGCGCGTAAGCAACGGCCTGCTCAGCTGAGCGCAGCTCTGGCTCAGAGACGATTTCCAGTAAGGGTGTGCCCGCGCGGTTTAAATCTATGCCAGAAGATGGCTCGCCGTGGGGTCCGGTGAAGTTTTCGTGCAGTGACTTGCCAGCGTCTTCTTCAAGGTGGGCACGGGTGATATTTATGGTGCAGCTTTGCTCGCCTAGCATAAAAGTGAGTTGGCCGCCCTGCACAATAGGCAGTTCGAACTGGCTGATTTGATAGTTTTTGGGCAAATCGGGGTAAAAATAATTTTTGCGTGCAAATACCGACCGTTCGGCCACCTTGGCGCCAATAGCCAGACCAAAAATAATCGCCCGCTCAACCGCACCACGGTTAAAACTGGGTAAGGTGCCCGGCAAAGCCATGTCTACTATGCTGGCCTGGGTGTTGGGCATGGCACCATACCTGGTGCTGCTGCGAGAAAAAATCTTTGACTGTGTAGAGAGCTGGGTGTGAACCTCAAGCCCAATGACTGTTTCCCAATCCATTATGCAATTTCCAGTGTGCGTTGATGCCAGTCGGTAGCCTGCTGGAAGCAATCGGCAAGGGCAAGTAGCTGGCCTTCGTTAAAGTATGAACCAATAATTTGCAGGCCTATGGGCAAACGCTTGTTGGGGCCGCCAAAACCACAGGGTACCGACATTGCCGGCAAACCGGCCAGGCTCACGCCCAGGGTGTAGACGTCGCTGAGCCAGTCGGCAATAGGGTCCTGGTTATCGCCTAGTACCCGCGCTACCTTGGGCGTAACCGGGCCCATGATAAAGTCGCACTGACCGGCCAACACCGTTTGGAAGTCATCGGCAACCATACGGCGTACACGCTGGGCCTGGAGGTAAAAGGCGTCGTAATAGCCGTGCGACAGCACGTAAGTGCCGACCATAATGCGACGTTTGACTTCTGCACCAAAGGCCTGACTGCGCGAGCGCGTAATCATTTCGGCCAGGCCGTCGTAGCTAGGCGCTCGATAGCCAAAGTGCACACCGTCAAAACGCGATAAATTGCTAGAGGCCTCGGCCGGGGCTATGACGTAAAAGGCTGAAATGGCAGCCTCGGTGCGCGGCAATGATACTTGTACGGTGTTGGCGCCAAGTGACTCGAACACCTTAATGGCTTGTTCTATAGCGGCGCCGACTTCAGGGTCCAGGGCGGCGTTGAAGAATTCTTGCGGCACGCCTATGCGTATACCTTGTAGTGGCTTGCTAGCAGTGGCGCTACAGCGGGCTTGCATGGCTGCAAAATCGGCCAGTATGCGTCCGGGCTGATTAGGTTTGTCGTTACACGACTCCAGACTGGTTGAATCCTGTGGGTCAAAGCCGCTCATGGTATCCAGCATGGGCAGCAGGTCCTGGGCGCTGCGCGCCATGGGGCCAGCCTGATCCAGGCTGGAGGCATAAGCAATTACGCCAAAGCGCGAGACGGTGCCATAAGTGGGCTTGATGCCGCTTATGCCGCAATAGGCCGCGGGCTGGCGAATCGAGCCGCCAGTATCGGTGCCGGTGGCCGCAGCAACCAGGCCAGCAGCAACCGCAACCGCAGAACCACCCGATGAGCCGCCGGGAATACGCGTTTCATCCCAAGGGTTGGCGATAGGCCCGTAGGCGCTGGTTTCGTTACCCGAACCCATGGCAAACTCATCGCAGCTTAGCTTGCCTATATTGACCGCGCCTGCCTGGATGAGCTTGTTAACCACGGTGCCATCAAATGGGCTGACGTAATCGGCCAGCATTTTGCTGGCCGCCGTGGTGCGCCAACCGCGGGTAACGAATAAATCTTTATGGGCAATCGGGATGCCCAGTAAAGGCCCGCTCTGCCCCTGCGCCAAAGCAGCATCGGCAGCGCGTGCCTGGGCCAGGCTTAATTCGTCGTCTATATGCAGAAAAACGTTGTTTTGACTGTAGTTATGGGCTGCTTGCAAGGCCTCGGTGGCTAACTCGACGGCGCTGACTTGGCGCTTTTGCAAGGCTTGGCCCAGGGCCTTGATACCCTGATATGTAGTAAGTGCTGACATGGTGATTATTCGATGATTGTGGGCACTAAAAACAGGCCTGCGTGGACGGCCGGGGCGTTGGCCATATTGGCAGCGCGCTGCGCTTCGGTCTGGGTCGGCAAGGGGGTGTCGGCGCACAGGCGCAGGCGTATGTCCTGGAAGGCTTCCAGCGGATGTGCCATGGGCTCGACGCCGGTAGTATCGAACGCTTGCAGTTTTTGCATCAATTGCAAAATGCGCTCCAGCTGATTTTGGGTGTCGGATAAATTTGCATGGTCGACCTCCAGGTTTGCCAACCGTGCCATACGGAATATTTCTGATTCATTGATTGCCATGATGTGCTTTACCCGAAACAAAGGTTAATAGCTCTGGATTTGTATACAAAACCAATAATTTCACGAATCTAAGCGCGTGAATATAAATAAGCTATAGTTTTAGAACAAGCTGAACCCAATTATAAGTTATCATTGTCGATTCTATTCCTTCAGTACGCCATTTTCCCATGTTTGGATTTTTACGCAGCTATTTTTCTAGCGATATGGCAATTGACCTTGGTACCGCAAATACGCTAATTTACGTGCGCGGCAAGGGGATTGTCCTGGATGAGCCATCGGTGGTAGCCATTCGCCACGATGGCGGCCCCAACGGCAAAAAAATAATACAGGCCGTTGGCCATGAGGCCAAACAAATGCTGGGTCGGGTGCCCGGCAATATCGAGGCTATACGCCCCATGAAAGACGGCGTTATCGCTGACTTTACCGTTACCGAGCAAATGCTCAAGCAATTCATCCGCATGGTGCATCCGCGTAGCATGCTGGCACCCAGCCCGCGCATAATAGTGTGTGTGCCCTGTGGCTCGACCCAGGTAGAGCGGCGTGCTATCCGCGAGTCGGCGCTGGGCGCTGGCGCCAGCCAGGTATATCTGATAGAAGAGCCCATGGCCGCCGCCATAGGTGCTGGCCTGGCGGTTTCTGATGCCAGCGGTTCGATGGTGGTTGATATTGGTGGTGGTACTACCGAGGTTGCGGTAATTTCGTTAGGTGGTATGGTTTACAAGGGTTCGGTGCGCGTCGGTGGCGATAAGTTCGATGAGGCCATTATCAACTATATCAGGCGCAATTACGGCATGCTAATAGGCGAGCCCACGGCCGAGCTCATCAAGAAAGAAATTGGCTCCGCCTTTCCCGGTTCGGAAATTCGCGAAATTGAAGTCAAGGGCCGCAATTTATCCGAAGGCGTGCCGCGCAGTTTTACCGTGTCTTCCAATGAAATTCTAGAATCCCTTACCGACCCTTTAAACCAGATAGTGTCCGCGGTAAAAACAGGGCTTGAGCAAACCCCGCCAGAGTTGGGCGCGGATATAACCGACAAGGGTATCGCCGTTACCGGCGGCGGAGCCCTGTTGCACGATCTGGATCGCTTGCTGCAAGAGGAAACCGGCCTGCCAGTAGTGGTTGCCGAAGACCCTTTGACTTGTGTAGTGCGTGGTTGCGGTGAAGCACTGGAACACCTGGAGCGTTTGGGCGGGGTGTTTATTTACGATTAACCTGGCATTTCAATCATGCATGGAACAAACTCCCTTAAGTTGTTCAAGCATGGTCCAAGTGTCGAAGTACGCCTGGCTATACTATTACTGCTTAGTCTGGCTATGATATTTGTAGATGCGCATTGGTCATATTTGGCCCCGGTGCGCAAGCTTGTATCTACAGCTATCTACCCATTTCAGCGCGTGGTTATGGCACCGCGCCAGGCGGTTGATTACTTTGACAGCTGGAACCAGGCTGCCAGCAAGGTGCGCGCCGAGCAAGAGGCGATTCGCAGTCAGCGTATCGAAATGGCGCAGTTACTAAGCCATTCGGTGCAACTAAGCGCTGAAAATGAGCAATTGCGGCGCTTGTTAGGGGTATCCGAAGCACACGCAACCAAATCGGTTGCCGTCGAGGTCTTTTATGTACCAGCCAATGCGTTTAGTCAACGTCTGATATTCAACAAGGGTACCAGTGACGGTATTGCTCCGGGTATGCCTGTAATAGATGAAGGCGGTGTGGTCGGGCAAATCGTGCGTGTAGCGCCATATACGTCCGAGGCTGCACTGCTAACCGACGACCACGTATCCATACCGGTACAGGTTTTGCGCAATGGCTTGCGCCTGATTGCTTTCGGCAGCAACAAGGCTGGCAAGATAGAGGTGCGTTATCTGGTTGCTAACGCTGATATTCAAGTCGATGATATGCTGGTCACCAGTGGCATAGGGGGGATGTTTCCTGCCGGTCTGCAAGTCGGACGTGTAGAGACGATCGAGCGCGATCCTGGCAGCGGTTTTGCCAAAGCAATTGCCGAGCCTTTGTCGCATCCGGAACGTTATCGCCATTTTTTGGTCTTATTGGTGGATCCGGTGGACGAACCAATGCTTAAAGAAATCCAAAATGCCCAAACCCAGTAACAAGCGCAATGATATGGGTGCCAGGTTGAGTAAATTGCAACCTGTGGATGAGGCCGCCTTCAAGCATGCTGCCCCAGCGGCGCTGGTCTGGGGCTCGTTGCTCGTGGTGTGGATGGCATCTTTGTTACCCTGGCGACTATGGCAACCAGTTCCAGACGTATTGTTACTGTTTCTGGTGTACTGGAGTTTTCACGAACCCCAGCGTGTGGGGCTGTTTACTGCCTTTGTTATGGGGCTGTTGATGGATGTACAAGACAGCAGCTTATTGGGTCTGCATGCCTTAAGTTACGTCCTGAGCTGTTACGCTGTTTTGCTGCTAAGGCGGCGTTTGATGCGTTTCCCCGCTCTGGTGCAAATGGTACACATACTACCGCTACTGGTTTTGATTGCTTTGCTGACAAGTACATTGGGTTCATGGCTGAACGCTAAATGGATAGGCTGGGATTGGCTCTGGTCTATTTTAATTACAGGCGCATTGTGGCCGGTGCTTGACTTCATAATGTCTTTACCATTTAGGTATTCAGGCAGCAGCGATGTAGGGACTTAGGCGCATGTTCGAATTTCGCAGGGCCGGCCACCAGCAGCGCCAAACGGTGTTCTTACGAGCCTGGGTGGCAGGCGTTTTTGCCTTGCTTTGTTTGGCTATTCTGGTTGGCAGGCTCTGGTTTTTGCAAGTCGAGCGCTACGCTAGTCTGGCAGCCAGGGCCGAACAGAATCGTATAACCATAATGCCGGTAGCGCCGCGTAGAGGTTTGGTGTTTGACCGCAACGGCACTGTTCTGGCCGACGATCTACGCGACTATACCCTGCAGGTAACGCGCGCGCACGTGCGTGGCAATGTCGAAGATATGCTCGATGAACTGCGTGAACTGGTTTATTTCAGCCCCAGCCAGCAGCGTAAATTTATGCGTACTTACGAGCAAAGCGGCCCCTACGTGCCAGTATTACTGCGCAATAACCTCAATGACATAGAGGCCTCTTGGTTTGCGGTTAATGCCTATCGCTTTCCGGGCGTAAGCCTGCAAGCAAGGTGGGTGCGCGAGTATCCCGAGAAACAGGCCGCTGCCCATGTGATTGGTTATGTGGGGCGTATATCGGCTGAGGACGAGCAGTGGCTCGAAGAAACCGGTCAGATGGGTAATTACCGTGGCACGCAGGTTATAGGCAAAAAAGGCATTGAAAAGTCCTGGGAGGCGACGCTGCACGGTACAACCGGCATTGAGGAGCTGGAAGTAACCTCCAGTGGGCGTCCGGTGCGCGAATTGAGCCGGGTGGATCCAATCCCCGGCGCTAATCTTGAATTATCCTTGGATATAGGACTGCAAAAATTTGCCGAACAGCAGTTCAAGGGTAAGCGCGGGGCCCTGGTGGCATTAGATCCTAAAACTGGTGAGGTTCTGGCTTTCGTCTCGGCGCCGTCTTTTGACCCTAACCTGTTCATCGATGGGATAGACGTGGAAAACTGGCGCCAGCTCAACGAATCGCCCGACCATCCGTTGATCAACAGGCCCTTGTATGGTACCTATCCTATAGGTTCTACATATAAACCTTTTGTAGGCCTGGCTGCGCTGGAGATGGGTTTGCGCAAACCCAATGAGCGCATTTCTGATCCTGGGTACTTTGAGCTGGCCGGGCAGCGTTTCAGAAATGCTGGCGGGGCGGCTTATGGGCCTACCGATATGCACCGTGCCATAGTGGTTTCTTCTGATACGTATTTTTTTTCGCTAGGCGCGCTAATGGATATTGATGCCTTACATGACTTTAGCGAACAGTTTGGTTTTGGCAAGCCAACCGGTATAGACCTGGACGGTGAGCGCAGCGGCGTGCTGCCCTCGCGTGACTGGAAACGTAAAACCTACAAAACCCAAGAACAGCAGCACTGGTACACGGGTGAAACTGTATCGGTAACTGTAGGCCAAGGCGCCAATGCGTTTACCTTACTGCAATTGGCCCAGGCAACTTCGGTGCTGGCCAATAACGGGGTGTACATGAAGCCACACCTGGTGCGCCGGATTATCAACCCGCTTACTGGCCAATATACTTATCCTGTAACCGGGCCCCAGTACACCATAGATTTGCAGGCCGACAACCTCAAGGTCATCCGCGACGCCATGATTGATGTGGTGCGCAAGGGCACTGCCAAGCGGGCATTTGAGGGTGCGCCTTATCAGGCCGCGGGTAAAACGGGCACGGCCCAGGTATATAGCTTGAAAGGTAGCCGTTACAAAGCCCAGGATGTGGATGAACGATTGCGCGATCATGCCCTGTTTATGGCTTACGCGCCGGCAGATGACCCGCAAATAGCGCTGGCCTTGATCGTTGAAAATAGTGGTTGGGGGGCTTCTGTGGCCGCACCAATTGCGCGTTCGTTGTTTGACTGGTGGTTGCTGCCTGAAACCCGGATAGTGGGTACGCTGGATGATCAGGTACCAGAGGATGATGGCTTATGAGGTTGATCCTGCAAGGTTTGCGCCGCATGTTTCTGGTGCTTGATTGGCCCTTGCTGGTGCTGTTGCTGGTAATGGCCGCTATAGGCATGGCCACCATGTATTCGTCCGTGGGCAGCACCGACTGGCGCTTTGCCGAGCAGGCGCGTAACTTCGCGCTGGCATTTGTGGCCATGTGGCTGGTAGCCATGCTTAAACCGCAGTGGGTTTTGCGCTGGGCGCCGGTAATCTATGGCTTTGGCTTAGCGTTATTGCTTGCAGTGGCGGTTTTTGGGGTTACCAGTAAGGGTGCTACGCGTTGGCTGGATATTGGTATTACCCGTGTGCAGCCTTCAGAAATGATGAAAATTGCCGTGCCATTAATGCTGGCTTGGTATTTTCAGCGTCAGAACGCCACTGGCTTGCGCGTCAGGGATTTTTTACTGGCGGCTATTTTGCTGTTGGTGCCTTCGTTTTTGATCATACAGCAACCTGATCTGGGCACCGCGCTACTGGTGCTGGCCTCGGGCTTTTGCGTGATTTATTTTGCCGGTTTTTCATTTCGGCTCTTGGTGCCGGTGGTATTGATTCTGGCTCTGGCGGCAACCGGTTTGGTAATGTATGAGGCCCAGATCTGTCAACCTGATGTCAGCTGGCCATTTTTGCACGATTATCAGAAATATCGCGTGTGCGTGCTGTTAAACCCCGGCTCTGATCCGCTGGGTAAGGGTTTTCATACCATTCAGTCGATGATTGCAGTTGGTTCTGGTGGTTTATACGGTAAGGGCTACTTATTGGGTACACAAGCGCATTTGAATTTTATTCCCGAGCGTACCACCGACTTTATATTTGCCGTGTTTGCCGAAGAGTTTGGGCTTTATGGTAGCGTAGCGCTGATAATTATTTATGCCCTGATAGTGCTGCGCGGACTTAGTATAACGGTGCGGGCGCCGACGCAGTTTGCTCGTTTGGTGGCGGGCGCTATGTCAATGATGATGTTTGTCTACGTGTTTGTAAATATCGGCATGGTAACCGGCATGCTGCCGGTAGTGGGGGTGCCCCTGCCGTTCATGAGTTACGGCGGTACTGCCCTGATGACCCTGGGTGTAGCCTGCGGCCTGCTTATGGGAATTGGCGCTATGCATGCCGAAGAGCCGGCGTAAACAAAAGCCAGGCTCATAAAAAGCAGTACTTATTCCTATGGTGCATGAGTGTTTTGGTGCATATACTTAATTGCGAAGACACTCAACCAAAGGAGTAACAATGAAATTATCTTATTTACGCATCCTGGCTTTGGCGTCGACAATTGCCTGCATTGGCGCCACCGGGGTTGCCAGTGCAGCAGATACCTTGCGCCTGTCGCATAACACCTCCGAAACAACCACCTGGCAAAAGGGCGCAGAAAAATTTGCCGAATTGCTAGATGGGGCAACCGCAGGCAAATATAAGGTAAGAGTTTTCCCCAATGCTACGCTGGCTGGTGGCGACCAAATGAAGCAGGCCGAGATGACCGGTCGCGGAGCCATAGATTTTGTAGTTACCTCGGCTATTAACGTCACCCCCATGGTACCAGAGATGGCGGTGTTCTCTTTGCCATATTTATACGCCAATTACGACGAGGTTGATGCTACTACCAAGGGCGAGGCGGGCCAGAAAATGGCCGATATCATGGCTGATCACGGCATCATAGTGCTGGCCTGGGGCGAGAATGGCTTTCGTGAGGTTACCAATAACAGCCATCCGATCAAAACCCCGGCTGATCTTAAAGGTCTGAAGATGCGCGTTGCCGGCCCGATGTATATAGATGTGATGAAGGACTTGGGGGCCAATCCGCAACAAATGCAATGGACCGAGACCTTTTCAGCCTTACAGCAAGGCGTGGTGGACGGTCAGGAAAACCCTATCGGTGCGGTCATCATTCCACAGCGTGTCAACGAGGTGCAAAAATACCTCAGCACCTGGCATTACTCTTATGACCCGTTGTTTTTGGGGTAAGTAAAAAGCTCTGGGATTCCTTTGATGAGGCAACCAGACAAAAAGTACGCGCGGCAGCCCAAGAGGCGATGGACTATCAGGTCGATATCACGCGCAAGGCTACCGATGACGGCATTGTGTATTTGCGCGAACAGGGGATGGAGGTGCACGAGTCTACCCCAGAGGAGTTGCAGCAATTCAGGGATGCAACCAAAAACTCCTTCGATATATGGGCTGCCAAGGTTGGGCCCGAAATTGTCGGTTCATTCCAGGACAGCATAGCCAAAGCAAAATAATAAATAATTACTTACAGCCGCTATCTGGCGGCTGTGCGTAATCCACCCGGAGTCCGTATGCGCTGGCTGATGCGTAATATCGAGAAAATAATCTGCGTGGCTATTTTTGCAGCCATGACCCTGTTGGGCTTTGTCAATGTGCTGGTGCGTTACGTCACCAACTATTCTTTTGCCCCCACCGAAGAGATTCTTATAAATGGTTTTTTGCTGCTGACGATCTTCGGCGCAGCTATAGCAGCGCGTGCGGGCGAGCACCTGGCGGTGACGCTGGTATATGATATTTTGCCCGCTTGGCCGCGCAAGGTCGTGCTGTTGTTATCGTTGCTCTTATCCAGCGTTTTATTATTGCTTTCGGCCTGGTTCAGTTACGAGCTGGTGTTAAACCAAATCAATAGCGGCATCAATTCCTACGCTTTGCAGATCCCCGCGTGGTACTACAGCGCGGGTGTGCCACTGGGTTTTATTCTGGTTTTGATTCGTTTTTGGCAGCACGGCCTGGAGATGTGGCGTGCGCTTGGGCAGGAGAGCGATAGTGTTTGATCTTGGCTCTGGCACGCAAATGATAATCCTGTTCTTTATTTTGCTGTTTTTGCGCGTACCAGTGGCTTTTGCGCTAGGGCTATCAGCTATGTATGCCATGTGGGACCTGGGTTTTGGTCTGGATATGGTAGGTGATTTGCTGGCAACCGGGGTAAGCAAGTTTTCTTTGCTGGCGATTCCATTTTTTATACTTGCTGGCAGCTTGATGGGCTCGCTGGGTATTGCCGAGCGCATGATACGGTTTTTCCGCGTATTGGTGGGCCGTTTGCCTGGGGGTATGGGCGTGGTTGGCACCGTGGTGTGCCTGTTCTGGGGGGCGGTAAGCGGCTCTGGCCCGGCCTCGGTCGCAGCCATAGGGCCGCTAATCATCAAAAGCATGGAACAAGCTGGTTACCAGCGTCATTTTGCTGCTGGTCTGGTATGTACCGGGGCGGCGCTCTCGATAGTCATTCCACCATCTATAGGCTTGATTATTTACGGGGTAATCGCTGAAACGTCGATAGCTAAATTATTTATAGCTGCGATTATCCCTGGTTTGTTCATGGGTCTTTTAATGCTTTTGACGCTGCCTTTTGCCAAAAAGGACCAGGCGGGCGTTGATGCTGCTGCCTTAAATGGGCTGAGCCCCGATCCATATCCCGACCTACCCTACGCCCGGCGCCTGTGGCTGGCGTTCAAGGATTCATTCTGGGGTTTAATGACGCCAGTAGTTATTCTCGGAGGCATATATTCCGGAGCTTTTACGCCCACCGAGGCGGCTTTGGTGGCCACTGTCTATGCCTTGATCGTGGGTGGGCCGATATACCGCACCATGGATATAAAGGGCCTTTATCAGGCTTTTGTTGATGCCTCTGCGGCCTCGGCTTTCGTCATGTTTGTGGTGGTTTATGCCAGTTTGTTCGGCTGGGTAGTAAACGTGGATGATTTAATCGGCAAATACTCTGCTTTGTTGCTTGGCGTAAGCGAGCAGGAGTGGGTGATTTTGCTGGTGATTATGGTGATTTTACTGATTGCCGGTATGTTTATGGACGCTATTACAATTATGTTCATAAGCCTGCCGGTATTTTTGCCGGTGGCTCACCAGCTGGGCTGGGATCCGGTCTGGTTTGGAGTCGTAGTAACCATAAATCTGGCCATCGGGCTTATCACGCCGCCCGTAGGTATCAACCTGTATGTTGCAGCCAACATAACCAAGCTACCCATAGAAACCATAGCCCGTGGCGCGCTGCCGTTTTTGTTCACGGCGTTGATAGGCCTGGCTATCGCCGCGGCCTGGAGTGGTTTGTCATTATTTTTGCTTAGCCTGGCGAGCTAGCCAGGCTAAGCTTTGTGTTGCCGGCAGGCAAAGATCAATTGATTTTTGCCTCCAGTGTGCCTAGCCCATCGATGCTGGCGTGCATGGTATCGCCGCTAACTACAGGCCCTATGCCTTCTGGCGTGCCGGTAAAAATCAAATCGCCGGGCTGGAGCTCAAAAAAACGTGATAAGTAGCTGATTATCTCGGGTACCGACCAAATCAACTTTGTGATGGAGCTGCTTTGTTTGCTCACGCCGTTGACCGCCAGGGCTATGGCGGCATTATCTATATCGCCTGCGTGCGCAGCGGGCACCATGGCACTGATCGGGGCGCTCCTGTCAAAGGCTTTGCCGATTTCCCAGGGTTTGCCGCCTTTGCGCATATCTTGTTGCAAGTCGCGCCGCGTCATATCAAGGCCAATTGCATAGCCCCAAATATGATCTTTGGCGTCAGCCACAGTAATATACTTGCCGGCCTTGCCGATACCTACCACCAACTCCACCTCGTAGTGAAAATTACTGGTCTCGCTCGGGTAATCCAGCGCAATAACGGCGTTATTTGTGGCCGCTACTATGGCGTCGGCTGGCTTGGCAAAAAAGAACGGCTGTTCGCGGGTTGGGTCCGCACCCATTTCCAGCGCGTGATCGGCGTAGTTGCGGCCAACGCAGTAAACCCGGCGCACCGGAAACTTGCTGTCGCTGTCTTTTACGGGTACTACATTTACGTCTGGAGGGGTAAAAAGATACTGCATAAAAAAACCTTTTTATAAGTTATTAAAAGCTTATTTTGGGATAACAGCATAAGCCTCTATTTCAATTAAAAAATCATCGCTAGCCAGCCCGGTTACGCCAATTATGGTGCTGGCTGGTAGGGCATTGTTAGTCAGATACTGGGTTCTTATTTGCTTTACCTGGGCTACGGCGGCACTAGATATATCACGCAGAAAATAATTCAGCTTGGTTACGTGCCCAAAATCTGCGCCCACGGCCGCCAGGGCGTTTTGCAGGTTAATGAAAACCTGATGGGTTTGCTGGCCGATATCGTTGGCGCCAATGAGCTGTCCCTGTGCATCGAGCGGCACCTGACCCGAAATGAACACCAGATTGTCAGATAAAGAAATGTGCGATATGCCGCTTACCGGGCACAGGGTTGTCGGGCTGATGTGCTTGACTTGAGTTTGCATATTGTTATTTACCCGAAGCTTTTAGACGCGCCTGACCCTGGATTTCGACAAATATTTTGTCGTTGGCCAGGCCCTTGATTTCCAGCAGGGCGCAGGCTGGAAAATCACCACTGAAAAATTCCTGGCGCGCCTTCCAGATACCCTGGTTGCCAGACATGCGCGTGGTGTAAATCGTTAAGCTCAGCATGTCATCCATATTACCGCCGGCTGCTTCTATCAGATATTTCATTTTTTGAAATATTACTTTGGCCTGTTCGTATTCATCACTACCCAGAATAGTCGTGCCATCCTTGTCCCTGGACGTTAAGCCTGAGAAATAAACCATATCACCGGATTTAAGGCAGTTTGACCACATGCCCGCGGCAGGTTCACCTACGTGCGGGCTGGTAATGCGAATTTTTTTGGGCATGTCTTACTCCTGTAGTATTAATTTAAATAAGCGGAAAATTTAGTTGTTTATGCAAAGGACTTATTGCAACCGGCCGCTTTCCAGCACTTTGTGGTAGGTAGCTTCTAAATGCTTGTCAATGATCTCCAGCAAGCGTTCGATGTCACGGTTCAGTGCGGCGTCGCACAGTTCCTTGTGTTCCTCGTGGACGTTGCGCTTGACCGACTCTATGGACAGGCATACCTTGCGGTAGCGCTCGGTATAGGCGTACACCATGTTGCGAAAGCGTAGGGTGTAGGGGGACGCACAGGCCGACACCAGGGCTTCGTGAAACTCCAGGTTGCGATTTTCCCACTCTTGCCGTGAGCCTTCGTCATCGCGTGCCAGCCTTTCTTGCGCTTTGCCAAGGCGATAGTAAGCAGCCAGGACTTCGGACTCCCAGGCGTCGTCGCCGTGCTGAAGCGATGATTTCAACGATTCCTTTTCCAGCATCTTGCGTAGATTGGTCAAGTCCCGGAATTCTGCCAGCGACATGGGAGCTACCAAAAAGCCACGACGCTCGTGGGAGATTACAAAGCCTTCTGATACCAGCCTGGAGAGGGCCTCGCGTAAAGGGCTGGCGCCAATGCCGTATTTTTCACGTAAATGGCCGATACGCAACCAGGTGGTAGGTGCCAGATTGCCTGAAATAATATCTGACCTGAGCATTTGCCAGGCAGTATGCGATAAAGATTCCTCGGCGTTATCGTGTTCTGTTGTGACTAAGTCTTTTGTAACCATTACCAGTTGCCCTTTAAGCGTTTTTATAATGCAGCCCTATAAAATACATGATGGACCTTCAGACGGTCAGATACTTTTCTGCCAGACTGCCATCGGCGGTAAGCTCCGTGCTGGTGCCGGACCAGGCTATGCGGCCGCGCTCCATAATGTAATGTCTATCGGCAAAGTTGGCCAATGTTTGCACTTCCTTGTCAACCACCAGCATAGCCAGGCCCTGTTCTTTGAGTTCATTGAGCCGCGCCCAGATTTCCTTGCGAATTAACGGTGCCAGGCCCTCGGTTGCTTCATCCAGAATTAATAATTGTGGATTGGTCATCAGCGCCCGGCCAATCGCCAGCATTTGTTGTTCACCGCCTGAGAGTTGATTGCCACCGTTGGTGGAGCGTTCTCTAAGACGCGGAAAAAACGATAAAACCCGATCCAGGTCCCAATAGCCGCCCGCGCCTTCACGTTCTATGCCTGCCATAATAAGGTTTTCACGCACCGACAAATTACCAAAAATACGTCGGCCTTCGGGCACTAAACCTATGCCAAGATGCGCTATTTTGTGGCTTGGCAAGGGGTCAATGGCCTTTTCTTTGAATATGATTGTGCCACCTGAGGATTTTTTTATACCGGTTATACAATGTATCGAAGTGGTTTTGCCCATGCCATTGCGGCCTAGCAAGGCAACTACTTCACCGGCTGAGATAGCTAAATCAACCCCAAAAAGTACTTCGCTATGGTCATAAGAGGCGCGTAGTGCCTTTAACTCTAGTAGCAATTCAGTCTCCATGTCCTAGGTAAGCAGCTTTTACTTTTTCGTTGGCACGAATTTCTTCGGGTGTGCCGGTTGCTATGCACTGACCTGATACCAGTACGCTGACACGATCAGCGAGTGCAAATACCGCAGCCATATCGTGCTCGACCAAGAGAATCGTATAAGAGCTTTTTAGCTGTTTTAAGATTTCGGTAATGCGCAAGCCGTCCTCGCGGCCCATGCCTGCCAGAGGTTCGTCGAGCAATAGCAGGCTTGGTTGCATGGCCAAAGCCATGGCCAGTTCGAGCTGACGCCGCTCGCCATGGGATAATTGCGCGGCCAAAACTTGTGCCCTGGGACTTAAACCCAACATTTCAATGGGTTGCATAGCTGCGTCTTGCAAGGCTTGATCCCTGGCCACCGGGTGCCAAAATGAGAAGCTGCTGCCGCTGCGTGCTTGTACCGCCATGGCGACGTTTTGCTGTACCGTAAAATCCAGGAATACCGAGGAGATCTGAAATGATCTGGCTATTCCAAGAGTTGCCCTAGTGTGCGCCGGGGCTACGGTTATATCCTGGCCATTTAAGCTGATCGTGCCGCTGTCGGATGGCAATTCTCCTTGCAATTGGCTGATTAAAGTGGTTTTGCCAGCGCCATTAGGGCCAATAAGAGCGTGTGTCTCGTTTTCAAAGACCGTCAGGCTAAGTTTGTTGGTGGCGACTAGACCTCCAAACTTTTTGACCAAAGCGTTAATTTCCAAAAAAGGTTTAGCCACGGGCAACCCCCTTGAACATGATGCCTTTCAAAGTTTTCAGGTTGGTTATGCCGTGTGGGAAAAATGCGGCTATGACGACGATGAACAGGCCAAATGGCAGGTGCCAGTAAATAGTCATGTCAGATAAGAAAAACTCAAGAAATACGAATATGGCAGCACCAATCAAAGGCCCGCCAACCAGGGTCATGCCTCCCAGGACTGCCATAATCACTAACTCGCCCGATTTGACCCAGGAGACCTCGGCCGGGCTGACAAAGCCTTGGCTTACTACCCAAAGAGCGCCAGCCAAGGCTGGAATTACAGCCGATATTACAAAAGCGGTTAGCTTATAGCGCATTGGTTCTATGCCAATAGCCCGTATACGGCGCTCATTTTGTGCAATACCACGCAGCACCATACCAAACCGGCTGTTTATAAGCCTGCTTAGCAGACCCCAAATACACGCCATTGTTAGCAAACAGAAGTAATAGAAAATCGTGCGATCGCCTGGGTCATAGCCAAATAAATGCAATGCAGTGAGCACTTGTAAGCCATCTTCGCCGCCATACTCTTGCAACGAAATAAAGAGATAAAAAATTATCTGATTAAAAGCCAGGGTGATCATGATGAAAAATGCCCCCGTAGTGCGCATCGACACCAAACCTGACAGTGCAGCGAATAAGCCGGTTACCAGGAGTGCAAGTGGTATGCTGATTGCCAAGGCCGAGCTACCAGGAATAATCCCAAGTAAAGGTTGGGCGTACAGGTCATGGTGAGCCATGATGGCAATCACGTAGCCACCCAAACCAAAAAATGCGGCGTGCATCAGGCTGACAAAGCCACCAAACCCTAGCACCAGGTTCATACCCATAGCGGCGATACCCAGCAGCAATATGCGCGTAAATAACCTGACCAGAAACGGGTCATCCAGCCAGTTTGACAACGTGGGTATTAATACCAGCCCCAGCAATATAGTGGCATTAATAATATGCTTGCTTTGTTTTGATTTAAACATAATCTATTACCACTATCTCAGCTGCGTGCCGGAAATAATCCAGCAGGCTTAAAAGCAAGAATTATTACCATCAAAATATAAATGCCGACGCTGCCTACGGCGTCCGGTAGCAGGACCCGCCCGTACGTATCGGCAATGCCTATTAGTAAGGCAACAATAAAAGCGCCGCGTACCGAGCCTATGCCGCCCAGTACTGTGACGACCAGGGCCAGGATCAGGATTGGGTCGCCCATGCCAATTTGCACCGAGGTGATGGGGGCCGTCATCATGCCGGCAAAACCAGCTAATGCGGCCCCTATGGCAAATACTGCGGTAAATATAAATGACACGTTGACACCCATGGCACCGGCCATGGCGCGATCATAGGCGCCGGCCCGTACCCACATCCCGGCTCTGCTTTTGGTGATAAGCACGTAGAGGATGTAGGCGATTAACAAACCAACTGCCAGAACTGCGAGCCGGTAGCTTGGGTACATAAGATTGGGCAATATTTCTATCGAGCCATTCAGGACTTCTGGTAGATCAAATGCCATTGCGGCCGGTCCCCATACCAGGCGGACCAAATCGTTAAAAACGAAGATCAGGCCGAAAGTTACCAGTACCTGCTGCAAATGGGAACGACCATAAAAAAACCGTAAAATCAGCTTATCCAGTAGTATCCCAAAGATTGCCGTGCACAGCACGGCAAGCACAATGGCGAGTACAAAGCTGGCAAACAGGTTTTGAAAGGTTACGGCAAAATATGCTCCTACCATGTATAGCGAGCCATGGGTCAGGTTGATCATGTCCATGATGCCAAACACCAGGGTCAGGCCAGCTGCCATGAGAAAAAGCATGGTTCCAAACTGCACGCCATTGAGCAGCTGCTCAATAAACAAAGCCCAAGTCATAAGCTATTTACCCAACTTTTTATACGCGGATCATTTAGACGCCATTTTGCAATCGGCAGCATAAGAATCGGCATGCCCTTGCACTATGGTTTTAATGGTTTTCCATGTGGCTTTGCCATCAGCGTCTTTGACTACTTCTACCAGGTAATAATCCTGGATTGGATAGTGGTTCGTGTTGAACTTGAAGTTACCGCGTACAGAGTCAAAATCGGCTTGTTCAAGGGCTGCTTGAAAGGCCTTTTTATCGCTGGTGTCACCGTTGGTTTTGGCCAAGGCCGAGTTGATCAGCATACCGGTGTCATAACCTTGGGCTGCGTAGGGCGAGGGTGAGCGCTTGAATTTGGCCTCAAAGTCGGCGACAAACTTCTTGTTGACGTCATTATCCAGGTCGGCACTCCAGAAACTCGCTGCCATGGCGCCTACGCCAGCGTCACCAACCGCAGGCAAGATGGTCTGGTCAATCGAGAAGCCGGGCGCAAACAAGGGCACCGAGTCTTTTAAACCAGCCTGCGCATATTGTTTGACGAAGTTAATGCCTGGGCCACCCGATATGAAGTAGTACAAAGCATTGGGCTTTTTGGCGCGCAATTGAGCCAGTTCGGCGGCGTAATCCAGCTGTCCTAGCTGGGTATAAACTTCATCGCTGACTTTGCCTTTGTAATAGCGCTTAAAGCCGTTGAGCATGTCACGTCCGGCTGGATAATTGGGAGCCATCAGGTAGACGTTGTCATAGCCTTCGTCTTGCATATACATGCCCATGGCTTCGTTGGGTACATCGTTTTGAAAGCCTACGGCAAAGTATTGCGGATGGCATTGGACGCCGGCGTATTGCGAGGGACCGGCATTGGGGCTAATGACAAAAGTGCCAGAGTCCAGTACAGGCTTGGCAATGGCCAGCATGACGTTGGACCAGATAATGCCTGTCACAATATCTACCTTGTCGCGTAAAACCATGCGATCAGCCAGCTGGCGCGCAACATCGGGTTTGAGTTGGTCGTCACCGGTAATCAGGTCAACTTCACGGCCACCAAGAGAGCCTCCTGAATGCTCCACAGCGAGGTTAAAGCCATCCAGAATATCCTGTCCCAACAGGGCCGAAGGGCCGGAAAGGGTGGAAATAAAACCGATTTTTACCGGCTCTGCATTGCTTAGCGCTGGAGCCAGGGCTAGTGCCACAGCAATTGTTGTTACTAATTGTTTCATAAGATGTCTCCTGGGTTGTTGTGATTAAGCGGCAAATTTGCCGGTTATGGATTGGTGCTTGGCTGCATAGGCCTGTTCATTAAACATGCCCACCAACTTCATGAGAGGCTCATCGGTGATGGTAAACAGGTAGGATTGGGAAGCGGCGTTTTTATGTTCGTGCCAGGCCCAGTTTGGTATTACGAATACGTCACCGGCAGACCAGTCAAATTGCACGCCATTGATTATGGTTGAGCCCGAACCTGAGATTACGTAGTACACCGTACTGCTAGTGGATCTGTGGGCCTGGGTGTGCTCGTTAGGGCGTAATAATTGGGCGCGACAGGATATGGTCGGCAGCGTTGAGCCCGAGTTGATCGGGTTGGTATATTCAAGCAGAATGCCGTCAAAAGGACTGCCTTGCTCTTGCATGCGGCTATCCAGGGCGGCTTTCATGTCAACCCAGGGGTAGCGAATTACCGGATGGCTTTCGGGATAATCATCCCAGCCTACCGGGCGATACAGACCCAAGCGATGGCGGCTGTAATCATCGACCTTGGGTGGGCTCACCTCGCCCTCGCCGGGCTCGAACATGCTGGCATTAAGCATATTGACCAGGGGAAAGTCGAGCGCATCCAGCCAGATGATATCGTGCTCGGTTTCGTTGCCGTGCTCGTGCCAGGTCCACGCCGGCGTGAGCAGCAAGTCATTTTCTTCCATCATAAGGCGCTCGCCTTGTACCTTGGTGTAGACCACGCCACCCTTGCTTTTGGCGGCAAAGCGTACCGCGCCAGCAATGTGTCGGTGGGTCGGGGCGTGTTCGCCGGCGCGTACCAGTTGAAAGGCGGTGGCGATGGTATGGCTGGTGCTAAAAAATGGCTTTAAATCTGGATTGACGTGCTCCATGGAGCGACGCTCGGCGCCCCTATCTGGCGTAATCAATTGTCCGGAACGCTCTACCAGTGGTAAAACGTCGGCCCATTTCCACAGCCATGGCCGAAATGGTGGCTTGGGTTCCTTGGAGACAAAGTCAGGGATGTATTTCCACGTTGGGGCCATATTTTTAGCGGCCATGTCCCGGTGCAAGGTCTCAAGCTCGGTGTCGTAATCGTACTGTACTGCAGCTGCTGTGCTCTCTTTCATCTGTTGCTCCGTTAGTTGTATTTGCCTTTAGCTCTCTAGTTTGCTTGTATTTCGATAGGCACAAATCTTATAATCGCTGAGAATTTAAATTATCGATACTTTTGTAGTTAGAATAGCTTTATACTGCATAATCGTTATTATTCGCAATAGTCGGGAAAACCCTAGATCTATAAAAGGGTATACCCTAATACAACAAAATAAATATTATCGATAATAATTGTTCTTATAAATAATTTAACGAATGATCGTTATTTAGAAAAATATTTTTATTATGACAAATGCTTTCATACAAGTTTTATACATATAACTCATTGATACGGGGATACTAATGACGCAATCCGAAAAATCCAATGGCAAGAAAATCCTGATAGTAGGCGGGGGCATAGGGGGCCTGGCTACGGCAAATAGTTTGGCAAAACAGGGCTTTAACGTGCATGTTATGGAGCAGGCCGACGATTTTCGCGAGGTGGGTGCGGGTATTCAGCTGGCACCCAATGGCATTAGGGCCCTGACTGAGCTGGGGCTGCGCGAAGAGGTGTTCAATTGTGTCTGGCGGCCCAATGCCATAGTTATGCGCGACGCTAAGGATGGCCATGACATAGTACGGATTGACGTAGGTGAGGAGTTTCTAAAACGCTTCGATAACCCCTACATGGTGATTCATAGAGCAGATTTGCTGGATGTTTTGCTACAGGCCTGCAAAAAGGACGGCCGCATAAGTTTGCAGACTAATGCCAGGGTGGTTGGTTTTGAGCAAAACGGCGAGCAGGTGCAGGTAAAGCTTGAGGACGGCCAAACTCATACGGGTCACGCGCTGATAGGCGCAGATGGATTGCGTTCAAAAATCAGAGAGGCCATAGTCAATGATGGCGCGCCCCCATTGCCCAAGTACGTGGTTTATCGCGGTGTGATCGAACGTGAAAAATTACCCAATGATTTGTGGGAATCCGAGGTGGTTATGTGGACCGGCCCCGATGCCGACTTTGTGCACTATCCGGTACGTCGTGGGGAGCTGTTCAATCTGGTTGTTACCTTCAAGGCGCAAGAAGCGCTAGACCCGCACGATATCAGTGGCAGCCGCAGTGAAATGGTTGCGCCGTACGCTGATTTTCACGCCAAAGTGCATCGTTTGCTGGACTTGCTGCCGGCGCAAAGGCGCTGGACGGTGACCGACCGCGATCCGGTAAAAAACTGGTCGCAGGGGCGGGTAACCCTTTTAGGCGATGCGGCCCACCCCATGTTGCAGTATATGGCGCAAGGCGCGTGTCAGGCCTTGGAAGATGCGGCTGAACTGGTAAAACAAGTTGCCCAAAACCCTGATAATTTGGAAGCAGCGTTCGAGGATTATGCCGAGCAGCGTTATCTGCGTACGGCCAGGGTGCAGTTTTCGGCGCGTGAAATGATCGAAGTATGCCAGGTCAAGGGAGTGCTCGCAGAGCTGCGCGAACAATATTTTGGCAGGCGCAGTGATCAGCAGCTGTACGATGGACTGGCATGGTTGTACTCTGCCAAGCCTACAGAAATGTTTAAATAATATAGTAGTTTAGTAATGTTGAACCAACTTATACAAGAAGACGCGGACGAATTGATCAGCTTTGATCCCGCTGATCTGAGTCAGCAAGAGCAGTATAAGCTGATGGCCGGCTCGGTGGTGCCGCGCCCAATTGCCTTGGTAACTACCCATGGGGTAGATGGGCCAAATGCAGCGCCATTTAGCTTTTTTAACGTGCTCAGCGCCAATCCACCTATGTTGATGTTTTCCATTGGCAAGCACAAATCAGGCCGTAGTAAAGATACGTTGGATAATTTGCGCGTATGCCCCGAGCTGGTCATACACATAGTAGATGAGGCTAACGCCGAAAAAATGAATATGTGTAGCGAGCCCTTGCCAGCTGATGTGAATGAGATGGATAAGGCTTGTTTCAAGACGGCCAAGTCATGCCTGGTCAAACCGCCGCGTATTATTGATTTACCCGTGCAATTTGAGTGTGTGCTGGAGGCAATCCAGCCTTTTGGTAACGTACCGTACCATCTGGTTATAGCCAGGGTGGTTAAAATGCATTTTCGTAAAGACCTGATTAATTCAGCTTATCACGTTAATTTACAAAGACTTAATCCAATAGCACGGATTGCCGGTCCAGGTATGTACAACCGTACAACGGATAATTTTCAGCTACATCAATACTTTTAGTCGTCAGTCTCCAAGACTTTAAAGCCATAAAAAAGGCCAGTCAGTTAAAACCTGACTGGCCTTTTTTGCCATAAATCAGCATGTATCCTGGTGCCGGCTAAAGGAGTTGAACCCTCGACCTTCGCATTACAAGTGCGCTGCTCTACCAACTGAGCTAAGCCGGCAAAATAGCCCCGTATTCTAGCAGAACACGTCGCTTATTAACAATAAACGTCCAGCGCAGGCGCGGTATAGAAAAACAATAGAAAATTTAAATTAATGCTTGTATAAGATAAATTCTTTTATAAAACAAGATGTTAATTGATATAAATAACAAAATAAATAAAATTCCAAAAAAGTTGACAGAAAGGCAAAAACTTGTCATATTTACGCTTGTTAAACAAGATGTATACAATTAAATACCAAAAATAAGACATATAAAATTATTTAATTGGTTAATGAAAACCCTAATAAACAATGAGTTAAGTAAGAGTTAAGATATAAGCACGTATCCTAAAGGAGGTATGTTTCAAAAATGTTACCATTTGAGCTTGTAGAGCCTGAAACCTTGGATGAGGCGTTTCAGTATCTAGGCAGCGATGATCCGGCTATACGCCCTATAGGCGGAGGCACTGCTTTGATGTTGATGATGAAGGCACAATTTTTTGAGCCAGTGCGCTTGGTAAGTCTGCGTCACTTGCAGGAGCCTTTTCATGGCATCGCGCTAGAGGGCGATGTTATGCGTATAGGTGCCATGACAAATTTTGCGCAACTTGAGCATTCCGCCGAGATTGCCAGGCATTTCCCGGTAGTGGTCCGCGCCATGCGTGACCTGGCCAATGTGCGTGTACGCAATGTCGCCACGGTAGGAGGTAATCTGGCTCATGGTGATCCGCATCTGGATTTGCCGCCTATCTGGATGAGTCAGGATGCCGAGGTTTTGATTTTAAGCGCACGCGGGCAGCGCACCTGTAGCGTAAAAGACTTGCTCAAGGGCTATTACGAAACTGATCTCGCCAGCGGCGAATTGATTGCCGAGTTACGCGTGCCACTGCGCCCTGACTGGCGTTCTGTTTATGCCAAAGTTACTACCCGGTCGCTGCACGACTGGCCCGCCCTGGGCTTGGCTATTGCGCTGAAATTAAACGGACAGCAGATAGAGGATGCGCGCGTAGTGTTAAGCGGTGCCCTGGATAAGGCCACCAGGTTGGTCGTGGCTGAAGGTGTTTTGCGCGGCCAACAATTGAATGAGCAGCTAATTGCCCAAGCCGGTGACGCAGCTGTGACTGAAGCGGCACTAGAGTCCGATAGTCGCGGTAGCGCAGATTACAAAAGCCACTTGTTGCGCGTACATCTTGGGCGCGCCATAAACCACTTAGCGTACAACTATCATGACTGACAAAGATAAGCATAGCCAAAACATAGGCCAGCCCATAGATCGTCTGGAAAGTCGCGACAAGGTAACCGGTCAGACCGAATACGTGCACCACTTGCGCCTGCCGGGCATGCTATATGGGAAAATATTCCGCAGCAGCAGGCCACATGCCAAAATATTAAAAGTAGACACTAGCGCTGCTGCGGCCCTGGAAGGGGTATATAGAGTTGTCACTATAGATGACGTGCGTAGTGTTATTCCGCATCCATATTATGGTCCGGCTTTCCATGACCAGCCGGTACTGGCCGATGGCAAGGTGCGTTTCTCGGGCGAACCGGTAGCGGTTGTGCTGGCCGAGGACAAACATATAGCCGAGCAAGCAGTAAATCTGATAACCATTGAGTACCAAGACCTGCCGGCGGTGTTCGATGAAGTGCAGGCTATGGCGCCAGACATTCTGGTGCACGATGAATTAAAGCCAGCCGCTACTTTTGCTGACCTCAAGCACTTGAAAGGGCGCAAGAAAACCAATGTGGCGCTTGATTATCGCCTGCGTCGTGGTGATGTCGAGGCTGGCTTCAAGCAGTCTGACAAGGTTTTTGAGCACGAGTTCAAGTTGCAGACTGTGATGCATGCCACTATGGAGCCATTGGTTTCTGTAGCGGACGTGGTCAATGGTCGGGTTACCTTGCACACGGCGTCGCAAAGCCCGTCCTTTGTAAGAATTGAGGTGGCGCGCCTATTGGGTTGGCCAGAAAACCGGGTGCAGGTCAAAGTGCCATTTTTGGGCGGCGGCTTTGGTGGCAAACTGTATATAAAACTTGAATGCCTGGTTACCGCGTTATCACTACTGGTGCGCCGCCCGGTCAAGATATCGCTGACCATGGAAGAGCAGTTTTTTGCCATTACCAGGCATGCTTGTACCATAAGACTTAAAAGTGGGGTAAGCGCAGATGGGCGGGTAATAGCCAGGCACAGTGAGGTTATTTGGAACGGTGGTGCCTATGCGGACATAGGGCCCAGAGTAACTCAAAAAGCCGGTTTTACCTCGGCTGGCCCCTACGATATAGAAAATGTGGCGATAGAGTCCTACGCCGTTTATACCAATAAGCCGCCAGCAGGTGCTTTGCGGGGTTTTGGCGCGCCCCAAACGGCGTGGGCTTATGAGCGTCATACAGATATGATCGCCGAGGAACTCGGGATGGACAAGCTCGAGTTTCGGCGCAAGAATCTGCTGACGCGCGAGCGGCCTCAGGCAACTGGCACGTTGATGCAGGATGCTGCCGTAGCTGAAGTGCTTGATGAGGTAGCCAAAGACCTGAACTGGTCGCAGCCCTTTGAGCGTGGTAACGGGACGATCAGGCGCGGGCGTGGGCTTGCGGTGGGTCTGAAAGGAATCACCTCGCCTACGACCTCAGTGGCTATAGTTAATCTAAGCGCCGATGGTAGCTGCTTTGTCTCAGTTGGTACCGTGGATATGGGCCAGGGTTCTGATACCGTGATGGCGCAAATCGCTGCTGAAGTATTAGGCCTGAAAGCTGAAGATGTCCGCGTGATTCACTCAGACACAGACGTCACGCCATATGATATGGCTACCCTAGGCTCGCGCTCAACGTTTCACATGGGTACAGCCGTGAAGCTGGCAGCCGAAGAGGCTTTGACAAAAATAGCAGCCTTGCGCACGGAACTCGGCTTGCCAGACGATAGTACAGCCAGCGTGTCCGACATGCTTAAGCTGAAATATGGCATGCAGGCGGGCAATATTATTGGCACGGGCAGCTTTATACCGGGCTATGAAAAGCCCGACAGCGAAACCGGCCAGTCCACCAAGGCCACGCCTTTTTGGGGTATCGGTGCCGCTGGCGCCGAGGTGGAGGTCGATACCGCAACCGGTTGGGTCACGGTAACCAAAGTGGTCAACGTCATCGATGCTGGTACCGTTTTGAATCCAAAAATGGTAAAGCAGCAGATTTCCGGCGCTGCCATTATGCAGCTGGGCTTTACCCTGACTGAAAATATGGTGTTCCAGGATGGCCAGCTAACCAATGGTTCGCTGGCGGATTACAAAATTCCCAATATTCTCGACATGCCGCGCGAATGGGTTTGCAAGTGGGTGGATGCACGCCAGCAGGATGGCCCGTTTGGCGCCAAGGGGGCGGGCGAATTTTCTGCTCTGGCGCTATCGCCGGCCATAGGCAATGCAGTTGCAGATGCCTTGGGATTCAAGTTAACCGATCTGCCCATAACGCCAGAGAGCATTTATGAGGTATTGCGCCAACAATCATCCTTAAGCAAAGGAGTGCAGCAATCATGAACGCCCGAACCATCCATTTCAATCTGAATGGGGAGCCGGTTAAGGCCCAGGTCAAGCCTTACGAAAGCCTGGTTGAAGTATTAACCCAACAGTTTCATTTAAAGGGCGCCCGTGAAAGCTGTGGCCAGGGTTTGTGTGGCTGCTGCACCGTGGAAGTAGACGCAAAAGTTGTATCTGGCTGCCTGCAGCTGGCCAGCTTTGTGGATAACTGCGATGTTAAAACTGTTGAAGGTTTAAGCCAGGGCGACGAGTTACATTTCGTGCAACAGGCATTCATTGACGCGGGTGCATTTCAGTGTGGCTTTTGTACCCCGGGCTTCATAATGATGACGGTCAGCCTGCTGCGGGAACACCCGAACCCAAGCGATGATCAGATTCGCCACTATCTGGCCGGTAATCTATGCCGTTGCTCGGCTTATCCAGAGATAGTGGCTGCGGTAAAGCTTGCCGCCGAGCGTGCCCAGGCACAGGACGCAGCTACCGTAACAGGTACAAGAGGTGTTGAAAACGGCCATGAAAAATAAAACACAAGCCCAGCCACTTTTACAGGTAAAAGGCTTAACCGCTGGTTACGGTGACGTGCAAGTGCTGTGGGGTATAGACCTGATGGTACCTGCCGGTAAGATCGTCTCGATTGTGGGGCCCAATGGTACCGGCAAGACCACTTTGCTGTTGACGATTTCGGGCATGGTCAAAGCACGCACAGGCTCTGTCAGCCTTGAAGATCAGGACATTACCGGTTTGGCGGCTGACAAAATCGTTGCCAACGGGGTAATCCATGTGCCCGAAGGGCGCCGCCTGTTTCCAGGACTAAGCGTGCGCGACAACCTGCTGCTGGGTGCCTATTCCCGTAATGATAGCTCAGCGGAAATCGCCCGGGATCTGGATTTTGTGTATTCAATTTTCCCGATCCTGGCTAATCGTGCCTCTCAGGGGGCGACCACCATGTCCGGTGGTGAGCAACAAATGTGTGCCATCGGGCGCGGCATTATGGCTCGTCCTAAATTATTGATAATTGATGAACTCTCTCTCGGTCTATCGCCTGTTGCACTGGAAATGCTGGCAGATAGCCTGCAGCGTATTAATGCCGAGGGGGTAACAATTTTGCTCGTCGAGCAAGACGTAATGTCGGCTTTTGAAATAGCCAGTTACGCCTATGTAATCGAATCTGGTCGGGTCCGTATGTCAGGAGAGACGGAAAAACTCAGCCAGGATCCAATGGTTCGTTCAGCCTATATGGGCTTTTAATCAGGAGACTAAAAAATGGTTATTTGGAGGAGATCTTTGTTGGCGGCTACGGTGGGTGCAGGCATGCTGCTTACTGCCGGTGCATACGCCCAGGACACAATACGCTTGGGTGCCCCACTGGCACTAACTGGCGCATTGGCTGATGCGGGTGTTAAGTCCAAGCAGGGCTACGACGTCTGTATTGACGCCGTCAATGAGAAAGGTGGGGTGCAGGTTGGCGACAAGAAAATGAAGCTCGAGTTGGTAGAGTATGACTACCAAAGCGAGACCAACCGCGCCGTGCAGTTGGTCCAGCGTTTGGTAAACGTCGATAAGGTACCATTTTTGCTGGCTCCGTATGGCTCTGGTGATACCAAGGCTGCCGCTGTAGTGGCCGAGCGTTACGGTGTGCCAATGATGGCGTCGGCGGCTGCCACACCAGCAGTTTTTGACCAGAACTTCGCTAATCTGTACGGCATATTGTTTCCCAACAGCATGATTACCGACCAGGAAGTAGCCTATCAGAAAGAGCATTACCCAGAGGTTAAGTCGGTGGCGGTACTTTCGCTCAATAGCCTGTTCCCTAAGGCAATTGCTGTTGAGTTTGCCAAAAGCGCTAAAGATGCCGGGTATGAAGTTTTATACGATGAACTCTATTCCGATGACACGGCAGACTTTTCCACGGTGTTAACGCAAATCAAGGGGATGAATCCTGATTGGATTTATGTAACCGGCTATACCCAGAACCTGATACTTATCCGGCGCCAAATGGATGATGTAGGTTTGGGTGCCAAGATCGTTACCATGACCGCTGGCCCAGCCTATCCAGAGTATGAAGAAAACCTCAAGGATCTTGCCGAGAACGTAACCACCAACGCTTGGTGGCACCAGAACGCAAATTATTCCGATGACTATATCTTTGGCTCATCGCAGGCCTATAACGATGTGTTTCGCAAGCGCTTTAATCGTGACGCGACCTACCTCGAAGCAGCTGCAACCGTATCTTGCCAGATCTTGGCCATGGCTATAGAGCAAGCTGACTCCCTGGCAAGCGAGGATGTACGTAAGGTCCTGGATAGCACCACCTTCAACACCTTTTATGGACCAGTGCGCTTTAACGACGTGGGACAAAACGATATTAACGCTGCCTTGGTAATGCAAATCCAGGATGGTGAACTGGTAGTGCTGGCTCCCGAACAGTTGTCGCAGGGACAGGAGCGCAAGGAAGTTCCGCCAGCATCAAGTAACTAATAACGGAGTACCAGGAAGATGGCACTAAGCCAATACATTATTAACGGCCTGCTGCAAGGTGGGCTGTATGCCTGCATCGCAGTGGGCTTTTCGCTGGTGTGGGGCGTTTTGAACGTGGTAAATATGCTGCACGGCGCTATGGTGGTGCTGGGGGCTTATTTCACCCTTTACGGCGTCCAGAAATTAGGGTTGCCAGTATATTCAGTAATGCCGCTGGTTTGTGTCATCATCTTCATGCTTGGCTATGGCATTCAGCGTGGTCTGATAAACCGTGTGATCGGCAAGCCTATTCTGATCACGCTGACCCTGACGTTTGGCCTGGAGTTGATCGTAAACAACCTGATACTCCAGGTTTTTACCGCCACGCCACAATCCATGATTATAAAAATGGGTTCCCTGTATATAGCTGGCACAAAAGTACCCGTCGTGCGACTGGTTGGTATGTTGGTTGCAGGTCTATTGACCCTGTTGCTGTACTGGCTGTTGTATCACTCAAAAATTGGTCGGGCCATCGTGGCGGTACGTATGGATCGTCACGCGGCTGCCTTGATGGGGATACGGATTCCGCAGATCTATGCGCTGACCTTTGGTATTGGTGCCTTTATGGCCGCGGCCGCAGGTTGCGCTGTAGTGCTGATGTACCCGGTGAGCCCGATGATGAGCGGCCTGTTTCTTGGCAAGGCATTTGTAATTTGCGTGCTGGGCGGTTTGGGTAGTGTGCCCGGAGCCATTATTGGTGGCATTGTGCTTGGCCTGGTAGAAAGCGCCGGCACGGTCGTCTTGGGGCCGCAGTGGGCTACTTCGTTAGGGTTTGTAATCATGATGCTGGTGATCGTGTTCTTTCCCAGTGGTCTGGCAGGTAAGAAAGGTTACGAATAAAAATGGATCGTCAAAATCAATCACGCTTGATTCTGGGCTTAGTGCTATTTATAGCGGCCGCAGTCTTAAGCTTATATCTCGATAACTATGAATTGCAGGTATTTACCAGTCTGGCAATGGTGGCAGTATTGTGCTGGGGCTGGAATATCGTGGGCGGTTACATGGGTTATCCGTCCTTGGCAACGGCTGCGTTCTTTGGTCTGGGTGCCTACGTCGATGGCGTAGTGCAGGTGCAGGGCGCGCCAATATGGATTGGCTGGTTGTGCGCAGCAATAGCTGGCGGCCTGATTGCCCTGGTGATGGGGGGAGCTTTGCTGCGGCTTAGGGGCCATTACTTTGCGATTGGCACAATTGCCACCGTCGAGGTCGGCCGTGAAATCTCCAGCAACTGGTCTGACGTCACTGGTGGTGCCATTGGCATGAACCTGCCGATACAGCTTGGCAGTCCGGATTTTGTCGGGCGCTTTTTCTTTTTTGCCATGCTGGGCCTGGCTCTGATTGCCTTTTTAATTACGATTTACGTAAGCTGCTCGCGCTTTGGTTTCGGGCTGCGGTGTATTCGTCAAAACGAGCAAGCCGCGTCCATGGTAGGAGTAAGCGTATTTAAATATAAGGTGGTGGCATTTCTGCTGTCGGGCGTTTTAGCGGCTACTGCAGGAGGTATTTATGCCTCGATGGTGGCCTATATCGAACCCAAAGATGCCTTTGGCATAATTATGACGCTGGAAGTGCCAGTAATGGTTATGTTAGGTGGCATGGGTACAGTGTTCGGGCCCTTGCTTGGGAGCGTTTTTTACATAATTCTCAAAGAATTTGTCTGGGCTTATTTCATTAACTGGCATACCGGTATATTGGGTCTGATCATAGTTGCGGTCATTTATCTGCTGCCAAATGGCGCCCTTGGAATTAACTTGCGACTGCCGTTTACTGGCAAGAAATTACCCGCAAATGCTGTCTCAAAACCGGGAGCATCACTGTGACCAACGCTCAGCCAATTCTTGAATTAAAGTCTGTTTCCCGCCTGTATGGCGGGGTACGGGCCGTAGATAACGTCAGCCTGAAGTTTTATCCAGGTGAAATCGTGGGTTTGATCGGGCCTAACGGAGCGGGCAAAACCACTTTGGTAAACCTTATTTCCGGTTTCATACCACCTTCTTCCGGCGAGGTCATATACAACGGCGAAAGCTTACGTGGTTGCAAGCCGCACATAATTGCCCGCAAGGGTATAGCGCGAACCTTTCAGGTCGTGCAGCCGTTTGCCGAAATGACAGTGCTGGAAAATGTTATGGCCGGGGCGATGTATGCAGCTGGTTGCAACATGAGTCAGGCCAAGGATTTGGCCATGCAGTGCCTGGAGTTCACGGGCCTGGAGCGTCACAGCGCGTTTCCTGCGTCACAATTGGCGCTCGCCAATCGTAAACGTCTGGAGTTGGCCAAAAGCCTGGCCATGAAGCCACGCGTGCTGATGCTTGACGAAGTAAACGCCGGCCTGAATACCTCGGAAATCAATAACGCCATAAAAATGATAAAGGAGATAGCAGCCCAGGGTATCACCATCATAGTTATTGAGCACTTAATGAAGGTGGTGCGCGAGTTGGCGCCACGCGCGGTGGTGTTGCATCATGGTGCAGTAGTCTGTTCCGGTCCTACCGAAGAGGTCTTCAACGATAAACACGTTATAGAGGCGTATTTAGGCACTAAATATGCCAAGCGCCTGGAGATGGAGGCGGCCGGGGCATAAAGCACAGCGTGCTAGCCGTAGCCTAACTAGGGAGTAACTATGAAACCAGCCAAGTTCAAATACATAAGGCCCACAAGCTTGGAACAAGTGTATGGCTTATTGCAACAACACGAACATGGCGCCTGTATACTGGCAGGTGGGCAAAGCTTGCTGGCTGGCCTGGGTATGCGGCTGGCAGCACCAGAGGTAATGGTAGATATTAATGGCTTGAGCCAACTGTCGGGTATAAGCCTGCAGGGGGATGAAGTAGTAATAGGTGCTTTGACCCGGCATGTCGAAGTGCTTAACTCACCCATAATAGCTACCAGCCTACCGCTTATAGCGGAGGCAATCACTCACGTTGCCCATATGGCAATTCGCAATCGTGGCACTTTTGCTGGTAGTTTGGCCTATGCTGACCCAGCGGCTGAGCTACCCGCCTGTGCGGTAGCTTACGGAGCCAAAATTGTATTGGGCAGTAGTTCGGGGCGGCGGGAAGTACCCGCAGAAGAATTTTTTCTGGGGATGATGGATACCGCCCGCCGGCCTGATGAGTTGATACTTGAAGTACGTATTCCAAGCCAGGATAAACAGCTGCGGCATGTGTTTGGTGAATATAGTCGACGCGCAGGTGACTTCGCGCTGGCGGGTCTTGCCGGCCTGGTTGAGCTCGAAGACCACGCGGTTGCGCGTGCGCGGCTGGTGTTTTTTGGCTGTGCTTCGTATCCCAGGGTAGCTGCAGCAACGTCAGCGCTCTTGGCCGGCGCGCGTTTGCCACTGACGTCTCTGACAGAGCTACAAGATGCGTTGCGCCACGATCTCGACCCTGGAGATAGTCCTGGAATGCGTGAGGACACCAAATTCAGGCTGGCAGAAGTATTAGTGCGCAGGCGCATGAATCATTTACAGGAGGCCGGTGTATGAGTCAGCAAGAGCCAACATTTGAAGTCGATGTATGTTTGCAGGTAAATGGCGAGCAAATTAAAAGACGGGTTGCGGCCCGGCAGCATCTGGCCGATTTTTTGCGCGAGGATTTGCAACTTACGGGCACCCATCTGGGGTGTGAGCATGGTGTCTGTGGCGCCTGTTCGGTGCGCGTTGACGGCAAGGTGGTACGTGGATGTTTGATGCTCGCGGCACAGGCCGATGGGAGTATAGTTGAAACTATTGAAGGCGCGTCAGACAGTGGTGAGCTGGCCGATCTGCAAACCATATTCATGCAACGTAACGCAGCGCAGTGCGGGTTTTGCACCAGCGGCATGTTACTAACCGCCAAAGAGTTCATGGCTCAGCAGCCGCAAGCTACCAGGGCTGAAATCAGGGCTGCATTATCGGGCAATTTATGCCGTTGTACCGGCTATCATGCGATTGTTGATGCGCTTGAGCAGGCCTTTATCAAGGAGGGCTCGGTATGAACATTGTGGATTTGCCGCAAAGCGCTGACAAGGCTACCGGCATAGGCAAGCGGGTACCGCGCCACGACATGCTGCGTATCTTACGTGGTCGCGGGCAGTACGTCGGCGATATTGTCTTGCCGCGTATGGGGCATCTGGTGTTCGTGCGCAGTCCCTATGCACGTGCGCGGATACTTAACATAGATATAACAAGAGCGCTTAAATGCCCCAACGTTATGGGTATTTTTGACGGTCATGATCTCGCCCGAGTTTGTACTCCATTCGAAAGTGTATCGCTGAATCGGGCGGGCCATGTGGCGCCACCCCAGCCAGTCATGGCAGTAGATATGGCTTATTGGCAGGGCCAACCAGTGGTGGCGGTAGTTGCCAGTACGCGTGCCGAGGCCGAGGATGCCGCACAAGAAGTTGAGATTGAGTGGGAGGAGTTGCCCGCGGTGGTTGATGCCAGACAGGCGCTGGCTGCAGAACACGTGGTGCACCCCAGCATGCAGGATAATCTGGCCTTCGATCACAGCATAAGCGCTGGCACACCAGCAGCTACGTTTGCCGCAGCAGCTACGGTGGTAGAGCAAGAGTTTTATTTTGGCCGCCAAAGTGGCTTGACGCTCGAGCCGCGTGGGCTGATCGCCGACTGGAATGAGGCGAGCCAATCATTGCTGGTGTACCACTCGCATCAGTCGCAGTTTCAAATGCAGGACGTTTATAGCAGACATTTGGGTATACCAGAGCAGCGCGTGCGCGTCATAGTCCCAGATGTGGGTGGCGGCTTCGGCATGAAACTGAACGTCTACGCCGAAGAGGTGGCTGTGGCTGCCGTAAGCCGCTTGCTTGCACGGCCGGTCAAGTTTTGTGCCGATCGGCTGGAGTCGTTTGTATCCGATACGCAAGCGCGCGAACATTGGGTCAAGGCCCGCATGGCGGTTGATTCCAAGGGTTACATAAGCGCTCTTGAGCTGGATGATGTGGCTCCCATCGGTGCTTTTGGCATGTCGATGCGATTCAATATTGCCGAGGGCATGATGACAATCAACTGGTCTGGTGCTCCCTACGATATTAAAAACTATCATGCCCGTACGCGCAGTCTTTATGTCAATAAAAACCTGATCGGGATGTACCGGGGCGTGGGGATACCGATCGCGGTGGCAGTAACCGAGCAGCTGGTAGATAAGGCGGCCAGGCAAATAGGTATGGATCCGGTTGCGTTCAGGCGTTTGAATTACAGGGCACGGGAAGCAATGCCATGTACCTTGCCATCAGGTATGTCGATGTCTGGTTGCTCCTTTAATGAATGCCTGGACAAACTGCTTGATGCCATGGATTACGAGCAATTACGTGCAGAACAGGCAGAATTACGGCAACAGGGTATCTACCGTGGCATTGGCATAGCTACGTTTGTTGAACCGTCGGCCTATGGACCGCCCTATTATGGCCCCACTGCCGCCCGTATCTCAGTGCAGGATGGCTGTACGGTGCGCCTGGAGCCTTCGGGGGTATTCCGCTGTATTACGAGCATAGTTGACATGGGTCAGGGCACGCTTATAGGTATTAACCAGATAGTGGCCGATACCCTCGGTGTAGCAGTAACCGATGTGGAAATGATGGCCGGTGATAGTGCCTTATCGCCTTATGGCGGTGGCGCCTGGGCTTCGCGCGGTATGGCCGTGGGTGGTGAAGCAGCGCTCAAGGCAGCCACCGATCTTAAAAACAATATTCTTAAGCTCGCTGGTGCGATTACGCAATCTGCCCCAGAAGATCTGGATATAGTGGCTGCTACGGTGGTTAGCCGTCAAACCGGGCAAGAGGTCATAAGCCTGGCCGAGGTTGGCAGGATTGGTTATTTTCGCCAGGACACGCTACCCCAAGGCATAGCTTATGAATTGTCAATTACACGTAGTCACGTGGCGCATCACCAGCCTTACTACACCGGTAACGGCGTCCAGGGAGTGTATCTGGAGCTGGATCATGAAACCGGCTTTATAAAATTACTGGGCGTCTGGGCAGTAGATGATTGCGGCCGCTTGATCAATCCTTTGATGGTAGAGGAACAGATCCGTGGTGGTATCGTGCAAGGCATAGGTGCTGCTCTTTACGAAGAGTGTGTATACGACAGTCATGGCAATTTAACCAATGCGACCTTGGCAGACTATTTGGTACCAATGGCCGCAGAAATGCCGGATATACACGTTGATCACGTAGAGACACCCGAGCCTACGACCGCCTTGGGAGCCAAGGGTATTGGTGAGGCTGGTACCATTGGTGCTTTGGGGGTGATGTGGGTTGGGGTCAATGACGCTTTGGCCGGGCTAGGCGCAAATATTGATCAGCAACCTTTCACGCCAGAGCGGGTGCTGGACGCTATTGCCAAAGTCAATGCGCCAGATTAGCCACCAGTTTTAAGTCTAAGAAAGCACGAAATTACTATAACCTGCACCCCTAGCAAAGCAGGGGTTTTACACAAGAGTTGAAATATGAAACTTGAATCCACACGCGAATTGCCAGTCTCCCAAGCTGAGGCTTGGGAGGCATTGAATGATATCGAGGTGCTAAAGGAATGCATCCCTGGCTGCGAATCGCTTAAACGCGATGAAGACGGCACTTTGCAGGCTGTTGTGGTAACCAGAATTGGCCCAGTCAGTGCGCGCTTTGGCGGTAAGGTAACCCTGGAAGACATAGTTGCGCCCAAGAGTTATAAGCTGGTTTTTACTGGACAAGGTGGCGCTGCCGGGTTTGCCAAAGGTCAGGCCAATGTAGAACTCAAAGCCCTGACGCCAAACACTACCGAACTACACTATACGGCTGATGCCGCGGTCGGTGGCAAGCTGGCCCAGGTGGGTTCACGCTTAATCGAGTCTTCAGCCAAAAAACTGGCGGAAGAGTTTTTTGGTCGCTTTGAAGCCAGATTGACGGCTCCACAGGCTGATAATAGTGCGCCAGACAGCGCGCCGGCAACTGCTGCTGGATCGGTCTCCCCTGCGAGCCAAAGTAGCAGTGCTAAGCAAGGAACTACGTCATCTTCGAGTAAGGGAATTTGGTGGGCGGTTGTTGCGGTAGTGGTTATCGCCGGCCTTGCTTACTACTTTAGCTAAATAACAGTTTTAAGATTACGAAGAAACATGACAAACAAAATCCTTACTTTACTAAGCCAAGAGCAGCTGGATAAGTTCTATGCGGCAGGTCATTGGCGCGATGCAACAATTTTTACCCTGGCGCAGCATTTTGCCCAGATTAAACCAGACGGCATTGTGGTCCGCGATGGCTCACAATGTTTAACTTACCGCCAATTGGTAGAACGTGCCGAGTGTTTGGCAAACGAGTTTAATCAAGCTGGCTTGGTCAGCGGCGACAGGGTTGCCGTGTGGTTATCAAGCAGGGCCGAAACGGCCATAGTCCTGGTGGCGTGCTCACGCGCCGGTCTCGTGTGCTGTCCGTCACTGCATCGCGACCATGTCAGTCACGACGTCGTGGAACTTATGCAGCGTATGCGTGCGCGTGCTTTTGTGGGTGAGTTGGGCTATGGTGCCGATGCTGCACGCAATAATATATTCGAGTTATTGCATGAGGTGCCAACGCTGAAAAAGCATTACTTGCTAAATAAGGATGATGATGGCGGTAGTTTTGCTTGTACCGCAGCGACTGCAAGTCTTGACCCAAAATCCGATCCTAATACGATAGTTTACCTGGCCTTTACATCTGGTACTACCGGTTTGCCCAAGGGTGTCATGCATAGCGATAACACCTTGCTTGCCAATGCCCGCGCATTGGTTAAGGACTGGCAGTTCGATAGCAATTCTGTAATCTATACCATGAGCCCGTTAAGCCATAACCTTGGCTTGGGCGCCTTGGTCATGACCCTGGCTGCCGGTGCAGAGTTGGTGATACATGATTTGCCACGCGGAGCCAGCACCCTGGATAGGATTATTGAAGTAAATGCGACGTTTATAGTTGGCGTACCAACGCACGCAATCGACCTGCTCGATGAGATGAAAAAGAGAAATATGCGCGCACCCGGAGCGATACGCGGATTCCGCATTTCAGGGGCTTCAGCGCCGCAAGAGGTCATAGAAGATTTGCTAGAGATCGGTATTTATCCGCAAAGCGGCTATGGCATGACCGAGGCAGGTTCACACAACTATACGCATATCGGTGATAGTGCCGAGCTTATCGTCAACACCTCTGGCAAGGCTTGTGACGGCTATGAGATAAAAATATTTTCCAAGGACGATCCGGACGTAGAAGCTGGCGTGGGCGAAATTGGCCAGATTTGTGGTCGTGGTGCAAGCTTGATGTTGGGTTACTTTAATGACCAGGCTGCCAACGACAAATCTTTTAACTCACTGGGCTGGTTCATGACCGGTGATTTGGGACAAATGGACGAAAATGGCTATCTCAAGATTACAGGTAGGAAAAAAGATCTGATAATCCGCGGTGGACATAATATATATCCAACCCGTATTGAGAATCTGGCCATGCAGCATCCGGCGGTATCCAGGGCGGCTGTTTTGCCCGTACCAGATAAGCGCCTGGGAGAAAAAGTATGCCTGGCAGTTATGCCCAGAGAAGGCGCCGATGCGTCGGCCGACGAGCTGCTGGATCATTTGGATAAATCAGGCTTGTCACGCTACGATATGCCCGAGTATTACATTAAGCTTGAGCATATCCCGCTCACCGCCAGTGGCAAGATACTCAAGCGTGCGATTGCCAGCCAAATGGAAAAGGGCGAGCTTGTGCCTACGCCAATCAGATATGTACCACGTGAGTTGCGACAGTAATAGGTTTATCTGCGACTCCTTGCTTTAGCGCCTGTTATATAGTAATTTGCTAAGCTTTTGGGCACGATCAGCCAGAGGGAAGTAATTGACCATTAGATATCAAGAGATTGCCGATAGGCTCAGGGCATTTCGTCTTGGATCTGGCCTTAGTGCCGAAGAGATTGCCAAACGTGTGGGTATTTCACGCACGGCCCTTTATCGTTTTGAAAAAGGCGAGCTGGCTAAAATAGAGACGCTAGAGAAGTTGTCGCAGTTATTGGGGGTATCAATGCCTACGCTGCTGGGTGTAGGCATTGAATATATGCCGTCGGCGGTGAGCTACTTCGAGCGCGTCCGGCAGATTGAAGAGGCGGCAGAGTTCATCATGGTTCTATCCGGGCCGATTTCCTTTTTACTGGCCTCCGATGGGTTTATGTCAATGCTCAGTACGGTGCTCAAGGAAAGCGTCCCGTTGGATTTACCCGAGCGCCAGCAGGCTTTGGCGCAGGTAAATAAAATAATAAATGTGCTGGTACGCCGCAAGGAGGCATATCAGCAAAGGCGTCCCAGTATACTTAACTTGATTTCTGCGCGCTCCCTGTACAGGTTCCTGCGCAATGGCATGGTTGGTAATGCGTCTTTGCCAGTGGCCGAATTAGAGCGGCGTCGGGCGATTGCCAGGGCCGAAATTGAACATTTCGTAAAAGTAATCGAAGAGCAAGCCATAGGCGTGCAAATTGGGGTGGTGACGGAATCCTTGCCGCACATAAACTTTCAGATATTTCGTATGTCGGACCACAAAATGCTGACTTTAAGCCCATTCAACCTGGGTGAGCAGCCGAATATACGCTTGGGTGTTGCTATGGTAACTTCTGCGCCCGAGGCCATAGCGCTGCACGAAAAAGTTGTGCAAGAGATGTGGCAAACTGCCAAAAAAGGACCTGCTGCAGTAGAGTGCCTGCGTGATTTGCTGGCTGAGAAACACGTTTAGCGTGTTATCCGCCAATAGCCTTGCGGTAGTGCCGCTGATTTTTGCTATTTAATTACTTTTAAGTGTGAGGGCTTGGCCTGGTCGGTACCGGCGGCCTTGGCTGTTGGTTGTGGTGTTGCGGGCTTGGGACTGGTGGCGCTGTCGCCACCCGGATAGGTGGCCGATGGGGTAACTTCAAAGCCCATACCAGTGCCAGTCTCACGCGCGTAGATAGCCGACACTGCAGCTACCGGTATGAATATCTGTTCAACGACCCCATTGAAGCGCGATTCAAACTCTATGTACTCATTGCCCATGGTAAGGCGATTGGTAGCTAAGTGGCCTACGTTCAGGGTAATTTGGCCGTCGCGCACGTGCGCTGGCGGTACTACGGTATTTTCGTCAACCGTAACTACCAGATAAGGGGTATAACCGTTATCCGTGCACCACTCGTGTAGTGCGCGGATAAGGTAAGGTTTGGTTGCAGTTTCTTGCATGATTGCTTAACGACGCATTACTTTTTCCGACGGCGTCAAAGCCTCGATATAGGCCGGACGGGAAAAAATTCTTTCGGCATATTTTTGTAGTGGTGCCGCACTTTTTGGCAGCTCTATGCCATAGTGCTCAAGGCGCCACAATAAAGGCGCGATTGCTACGTCGAGCATGGAAAAGTCATCGCCCAGCATGAATTTGTTTTTGACCAGCAGGGGGGCTAGCTGCGCGAGTCGGTCGCGGATAGTAGCACGTGCGGTTTGCAGGGTCTTGTCATTGACCTGATCGCGGTCTTCGAGGGCGCAAACATGCACAAACAGCTCTTTTTCGAAGTTATACAAAAACAGCCGGGTGCGCGCGCGCATAACAGGGTCGGCAGGCATTAATTGCGGATGTGGAAAGCGCTCGTCGATGTACTCGTTAATAATATTAGATTCGTACAGGATAAGATCGCGCTCTACTAAAATCGGCACCTGCCCGTAAGGATTCATGACCGCGATGTCTTCGGGCTTGTTGTAGAGGTCGATATCACGGATTTCAAAATCCATACCCTTTTCAAACAGCACAAAGCGACAGCGTTGTGAGAATGGACAGGTTGTGCCCGAATAAAGCACCATCATATGAAAAAATTCCTACTTATGTGTAGCGCCGTAAAGGCGCTACGGGTTTTAGCGTACGTGCTTCCAATAAGTTTTGTTCATGCGGATGGCGACCAGTAAAAATATAGCCAGGATGATCAATACTACTACGCCAATTTGCTGGCGTTCAAACTGGCTGGGGTCGGCCATCCAACTTAGGAAGTTGCTTAAATCTGCCACGTCGCTTTCAAATTTCGCAAAACTAGCGGCATCCTTTGAGTCAAATTTGGTTGTGCGGCTGACATCGCCGTTGTAGTTGCTGAGCTTTTCGTTATTGATATGGGCGTAGCCGTATTCATCAAAAACACTGGTGGTACGCACCCAGTGCATGTTGCCCTGCTCGTCGGGTACCTGATGCACCTGCACGTCGGTCATGGTGCGGGGGCCTTCCAGCTCCCAGAGGACGTTGGGCATACCCACGCTGGGGAAAACTACGTTATTCCAGCCGGTTTTGGTCTCGGCATCACGAAAAAAGGTACTCAGGTAAGAATAAATATAGTCCTTACCTGAATAGCCAAAGCTCTCGCTTTTGGCCCGCGCAATTACGGACAGGTCGGGCGGGGTGGTGCCAAACCAGCGCTTGGCGTCAGCCGGCGTCATGGAGATAGTCATGAGATCGCCCACGCGTTCGCGTGAAAACAGCAGGTTTTTCTTGATCTCGTCTTCGGTCAGGCCGAGCTCCGTGAGCTTGTTGTAACGCATAGCGTTGGCGCTATGGCAGTTAAGGCAGTAGTTGACAAAAAGCTTGGCGCCATTTTGTAAAGCCGCCATGTCGTGCATGCGATCTGGTGCTGTCTGGATCCCTGCCGTAGAGGCCGCAGCAACCGTGCATGTCAATGATAAAGCTATAACAGCGAGCAGTTTTTTGATCATGATGAGTCCTTGGGGCAATCTAGTGGGCACGGAATGTTACTCGTTCGGGCACAGGCTTGAACTTGCCCAAAGGTGTCCATACCGGCATCATCAAAAAGAATGCCAGGTAAATGACGGTACCTATTTGGCCCAGCAGGGTATACATTGGCGTAACGGGCAAAGTGCCGAGGGCGCCTAGAACCAGAAAGTCAATTATGAAAATGGCATAAAGAAGCTTGTGCCAGCCTGGACGGTAGCGTATGGATTTTACCGGAGAGCGATCCAGCCAGGGCAGGAAGAACAGGATTACAACTGCGCCACCCATGGACACAACACCCCAGAACTTGGCGTCAATGACGCGCATCAGTATAGCTGCAAGGACCAGAATGGCTGGGGCTACCAGACGATATTTGCCGCAGCTCTTGGTGCAGGCAAAAACCCAAATTGCTGCAATTAATGATCCCGCAGCCAATACCCAGGTAAATTCGTCAGTTGTGGCGCGCAACATGGTGTAAAACGGCGTGAAATACCAGACCGGCGCTATATGCACGGGAGTTTTAAGGGGGTCGGCAGGCAAGAAGTTGTTGTACTCAATAAAGTACCCACCCATTTCCGGGCCAAAAAATATAATCGCTGCAAAAACGATTAAAAAGCCAGCAACGCCGACTACATCGTGCACGGAATAGTAAGGGTGAAACGGTATGCCATCCACTGGGTGGCCGTATTTGTCTTTCGGGCCCTGCTTGATCTCGATGCCATCGGGGTTATTTGAACCGACCTCATGTAAAGCAATGATGTGTGCTACGACCAAGCCAATAAGCACCAGGGGAATGGCAATCACGTGGAAGGCAAAAAAGCGGTTGAGCGTGGCATCGGAAACCACATAGTCACCACGGATGAAGATTGCCAGATCAGGGCCAATGAACGGAATGGCGGAAAACAGGTTGACGATTACCTGCGCCCCCCAGTACGACATTTGTCCCCAGGGCAGTAGATAGCCAAAAAAGGCCTCTGCCATCAGGCATAGAAAAATTGCCACGCCGAATACCCAGACGAGCTCGCGTGGCTTGCGGTATGAGCCGTAGAACAAGCCGCGCAGCATGTGTAGGTAAACTACAACAAAAAACATCGATGCGCCGGTTGAGTGCATGTAGCGGATGAACCAGCCCCCAGGCACTTCGCGCATGATGTACTCCACCGAAGCAAAGGCTAGAGCCGCATCTGGCTTGTAATTCATTACCAGAAAAATACCGCTTACTATCTGGATTACCAGAACCAGCAGCGCCAATGAACCAAAAAAATACCAAAAATTAAAATTTTTGGGAGCATAGTACTCGGACATATGCTCCTTGAACATTTTGCTCAGCGGAAAGCGGTGGTCTATCCATCCCAATAAACCGCTGGTTTCAACTTTCTGTTCGGCCATGAGGGCTCCTTAAAATCTGTAAAAGATGGGCGCTGGGCACATCAGGCCTGGTTTTCATCAACGCCGATGGTAACTTTGGTACCATCGGCAGAAAATGCGTAGGGCGGGATTTCGAGGTTGTCTGGCGCGGGCTTGTTGGCAAATACGCGTCCGGCCATATCAAAGGTCGAACCGTGGCATGGGCAGTACCAGCCACCTGGCCAGTCGGTAGGCAGATTGGGCTGGGCGCCGGTTTGAAAATAAGCCGTGGGCGAGCAGCCTAAATGCGTGCATATCCCTATACAGACAAAAACTTCCGGTTCGCGCGAACGCCATTGGTTTTTAGCCCATTCGGGCGTAAAACCAGGACGGTCTGAGTCCGGGTCGGCAAGCTGGCTATCGTGTTTGGGCAGGTCCTCAAGGGTAACCTTGGAGCGGCGCACAATCCAAACTGGCTTACCACGCCATTCCACTACTTTCATCTGGCCTACGGCAAGGTCGGAAATGTCGGCGGTAACCGGAGCGCCGGCCGCCAAAGCCTTATCGGATGGCGATAGCGACGCTACGTATGGTATCGCGGTGCCCACGCCAATGGCGCCCCCTAGAGAGCAGGCGGTGGCCACCCAGAATCTACGTTGGGGATCTTGGGGCAGGTTGGGTTCGACCGCGCCCTGGTTGTCGGACTTTGTCGGTTGCTGGCTCATGCTGTTGTTCCTGTTTGCTGCCAAAAAAGGCGGTGCTTTTTGAAAAATATTTGCGTATGCATAATGGTCTTCAACCGCGTATTATAACGTTACGCCCGTAAGGGTAAATGGATAAGGAAAATTTAATATGAGCAGCGCACGTAATTTCGTTAGTGAATTTCGCGAATTTGCCATCAAAGGCAACATGATGGACCTGGCTATAGGTGTGATTATAGGCGGTGCCTTTGGCAAAATCATCGATTCTGTGGTCGCGGATTTATTTATGCCTTTGATTAATTTCCTTTTGGGTGGCAACGTAAATTTTGATAATTTGTTTTGGGTTTTGCGTGAGCCGCTTGATTATACCGGACCACAAACCTACGATGAGCTCAGCAAAGCTGGCGCCGTAGTGTTCGCCTGGGGCCATTTTTTAACTATTTTTGTCAATTTTATTCTTTTGGCTCTGGTGGTATTTGTAATGGTAAAAATGGTCAATAGCGCACGGCGTCGTTTTGAAGAACAAGAAGTAGCTCCGGCTGAAGCTCCAGTTACACCAGAAGATATAGTACTGTTGCGTGAAATACGCGACTCTTTAAAAAAATAACAGCTTTGATACGGCGCAAGCGCGGCTGTGTTGCTGGCGCTTACGCCGGGTTGTAGAGGTCAACGAAACTGCATTCGATCCCAAAGTGTTGCGCTAGTGCCTGTCCCAAGGCCTGTACGCCGTAACGTTCGGTAGCGTGATGGCCGGCACTGATGAAGCTGCAGCCGCTTTCTTGTGCCAGGTGCAGGTTGGGCTCAGATACCTCGCCGGTGATGTAACAGTCCACTGAAGCGTCAATAGCGGCCTGCACAAAGTCCTGCGCGCCGCCGGTGCACCAGGCCAGCCGTTGGATGCTTTGTGTGGCATCGCCTAAAACCAGAGAAGGGCGTCCTAGCGAGTGCTCCAATTGCTGCCCTAATTGAGCCAAGGTGCAGGGTGCGGATGGCTGTCCCAGCCAGACCAGATCGTGCGGGCCGCACAGCACAGGACTGCCATCGCTGTGTCGCTGCGGCTGCCAGCCCATAAGTTTGGCCAACTGGGCGTTGTTGCCCAGAACCGGGTGCGCATCAAGGGGCAAGTGGTAGGCAAACAGGTTTATATCGGCTGCTAGCAAAGCTTTGATACGCGCGTGGCGGTTGCCACAGATCGTGCGGCTTTCGTTGCCCCAGAACCAGCCGTGGTGTACCAATATGGCATCGGCGTTATGCGTTATGGCCGCGTCAACCAGGGCTTTACTGGCGGTGACGCCGGTAATGACCTTGCGTATTTGTGCCCGCCCCTGAACCTGCAGGCCATTGGGGGCGTAGTCCTTGAACTTATCCGGTTGCAAAGTGGCGTCAAGCCAGCTGAGCATTTCCTGGCGGGTAGTACCTGGCATAAATCCCTCGTTTATGAACGCTTGGCCTGCAACAGCTTTGCTGCGGCTATGGCAAAATAGCTAAGAATACCGTCGGCGCCAGCGCGCTTAAAGGCTAGCAAGGATTCCATCATCACCTTGTCGTGGTCCAGCCAGCCATTGGCTGCAGCGGCTTTGATCATGGCGTATTCGCCACTAACCTGATAGGCGTAGATGGGCATGCCAAAGGCGTCTTTAATCTCGCGCAAAACATCCAGGTATGGCATGCCGGGCTTGACCATTACCATGTCCGCACCCTCACGAATATCAGCTGCCACTTCACGCAAGGCTTCCAGGCGGTTGGCCGGATCCATCTGGTAGGTGGCTTTATTTGATTGTCCCAGATTGGCGGCCGACCCCACGGCATCGCGAAATGGTCCGTAGAAAGCACTGGCGTATTTGGCTGAATAGGCCATGATGCGCGTGTGTATGTGATTTTGTTCATCCAGGGCTTGGCGTATGCTAGCTACGCGGCCATCCATCATATCGCTGGGTGCAACTATATCCACGCCGGCCTGGGCCTGAACCAATGCCTGTTTGACCAGCATTGTGACGGTCGCCTCGTTGAGGATATGGCCCTGGTCGTCGATAATGCCGTCCTGGCCATGGCTGGTGTAGGGATCCAGGGCCACGTCAGTTAAAACCCCTAGCTGCGGAAAATTCTTTTTCAGCAAGGCTATGGTGTGAGGAATCAAGCCTTCGGGATTGGCGGCTTCATGGCCATCGGCCGTTTTAAGCTCCGGGGCTATGTGCGGAAACAGGGCGATCACTGGTATGCCAAGTTTTACACACTGCTCGGCGGTGTCCAGCAAAGTATCGGGTGAGTGACGCACGACCTCGGGCATGGAGGCAACCGGTTCACGCAGCCCCTGTCCTGCACTGACAAACACCGGGTAGATAAGGTCGTCAACGCTGAGGAGGTTTTCCCGCACCAGGCGGCGCGAAAAGTCATCGCGCCGGTTGCGGCGCAGGCGTACGTTCGGGAACTCGTTATGGGGCAGGAATTTGGTCATGGCATGGGTGCTTGAGAAATTGATAATGTTTGCTTAATGGCGTTAGACGATGTGCTCAGGGTACTACTTGTGGAGCAATCCAGTTTTCTATGAGTGTGCCGGCTTCTTCTATGCCAATGCGCTGGGTCGCAGAAAATGGTATGGCAACCAGGGTGCCGATTGCGGCTAAATCTTTTTTGACTTTGGCTGCGGCCTTGAGGCGCTGGCCATAAGGGAGTTTATCGGCTTTGCTTAGCAAGGCCAGCGTGGGTAAGCCGCGTAACCCTATCCAGTGCGCCAGACGGCGATCAAGCTCGGTGACCCCGCGTCGTATGTCGACTATCAGTACCACCCCTGCCAGGCTGGTGCGCTGGTGCAGGTAGTTGCCCAAAACCTCGGCCCAGGCCGCGCGTGCGCTTTGATCTACGGCGGCATAGCCATAACCGGGCAGGTCTACCAGATAGCCAAGATTAGCCTGATCGTCCAGTGGGTCGGGTATGGCAAACATGTTGATCAGACGTGTGCGGCCGGGAGTTTTGCTGGAAAATGCTAGCCGCTTCTGATTGCACAGCACGTTGATGGCGCTGGACTTGCCCGAATTGGAGCGTCCGGCAAAGCAGACCTCTGCTGTTGTGGGTGCCGGTAGCTGGTCCAGACTGGAGGCTGAAATAGCAAAGCGGGCTTGGTGTAGTAAAGACACTTAAAATAGCCTTAAAATATCAAGTTTGTGCCTATTGTATAATTTCGTGCTAAACGTATCACCACCGAGGATCTCATGAAGCGTGCGCTCTCTAGTATGTTCATAGCCTGCAGCCTGGTTGCAGCAGGCTCTGTGCCCAGCCTGGCAGTCGCCCAACAGGATCAATTACCTGATCTTGCAGCTGGTGAGCAGATATACAAAAACGGCGATATGCAGCGCGGCGTATTGGCCTGTGTAACCTGTCATGGCGAAAATGCCAACAGCACCATATCTATGTACCCCAATCTGGCGGGTCAGGCGCACGAATATATAGCAAAGCAGCTGCACGATTTTTCAGCTCAGGGCGACAAGCCCCCCAAGCGTACTGGCCCGGATGGTGCGCCACCGGTAATGTCCACCGTGGTGCCGGCCCTGACCGCAGAGGATATGGCTAACGTGGCTTATTACATAGCCACGTTACAAATGGATTGGGATACCGCGCCTACCGCTACTGATGCAGACAGTCTTGAGCGCGGCCAGCAGATTTGGCGTGCCGGTATCGCCGAGCGTCAGGTACCAGCCTGTGCTGCTTGTCATGGCCCAGGTGGTATGGGTGTGCCTGGTGAGTATCCGCGCCTGGCCGGCCAGTACCCCGAGTATTTGCTGGACCAGTTAAAGCTGTTCCAAAGTGGTGATCGTAAAAACGAGATGATGCAGGATATCGCTGATCGCATGAACGCTTCTGACCTTGCCGCTATCGCAAATTACGCTGCTGGCCTGCGTTAAGTTACGATTTACGGTTACCCGGTTGGTCATAGGGTTATCGGCTGCGAGGCCTGCATCTATGGTGTATGGTTCAGGCTTCAAGTAAATTAAAAACAGGCTGCGCACGGGCAACTGGTCTTTGAGGCAGCTAAGGCGTTAAAGTGGGTTTGTCTTCAAGGTTTAAAACGCGCGCATCAGACGTATTCGAATTATTGGGTTCGATGCGTTTTGCCATTAGTTTGCTGGTGTTTATTTGTATTGCCAGCCTCATAGGCACGGTGTTGCCACAAAACCAGTCGCCCAATGTTTATATAGATCAATTCGGCCCCTTCTGGTATGCCTTGTTTGATCGTTTTTCTCTGTGGCAAATCTATAATAGTGCGTGGTTTTTGGTGGTCATGGGCTTTTTGGTCGTGTCCACTTCTTTATGCGTACTGCGCAATGGCCCCAAAATGATTCGCGATATGCGCACGTTTCGCGAATACGTGCGTGGCACCAGCCTAAGAGCATTTCATCACAAGGTTCAAGTCGACAGTAGTGCAAATCCAGATCAGGCCGTACAGCAGATTACTGCTGTATTACGTGCGCAGGGCTTTGCCTGGCGTGTGCGCGTCGATGGCGACAGCCGTATGGTGGCAGCCAAAAAAGGTGCTGCCAATCGGCTTGGATATATATTTGCGCACGTGGCTATCGTGGTTATTTGTATTGGCGGTCTGTTAGATAGCGAGCTGCCTGTGCGTGTCCAAACCTGGCTGTTCGATAAACAGCCCATAGTCGGCAATATGCTGATTTCTGATGTGCCGCAATCGGCGAGGCTTTCTATTGCCAACCCCAGTTTCAGGGCCAATATGCTGCTGCCAGATGGCAAGCAAAGCAATATAGGCATAATAGCTGCCGACGAGGGTGTGCTGTTGCAACCCTTGCCGTTTGCCATCAAGCTCAACAAATTTTATATAGACTACTACGACACTGGCATGCCCAGTGATTTTCGCAGTGATGTGACCGTGACCGACCTTGAGACGGGCGACAGCTTTGACCGCACCATACAGGTCAACGAACCCTTGCACTATCGCGGTATTACGGTATATCAGTCCAGCTTTGATGACGGCGGCAGCGATTTGCAGCTCAAGGCATGGCCGCTAAAGGGTTTAAATGGCGCGGCCACGGAAGTTGCATCAAAGGTTGGTGAAGAAGCCGAGCTGCCTGGTTCAATGGGTGGTCAACGCGTCGATTTTACTGATTTGCGGATAATAAATGTCGAGAATCTGGATGATGGTTTTGCGCCCCAGCCCAAGGACGCGCTTGAGCACGTAGCTGCCGTTACCGGTAGTGCGGCACGGGCTAAAAAAGATGGTCTACGCAATGTTGGTCCTAGCTTCCAGTACCGTTTGGTGGGTGCCGATGGCCAGGCGCATGAGTTCAACCACTACATGTTTCCGCTCAAGCTCGACGGCTTTGATTTGTACCTTTTGGGTACCCGTGATAACCCAGGTGCGCCCTGGATGTACGTGCGTGTACCAGCCGATAGCAATGGGCAAATGGATGAGTTTATGTATTTGCGTGCTGCCCTGGCTGATTCCGCCTTGCGCAATCAGGCGGCACAGGCATTTGCCGACCACAATGCGCCACCCGGCGAGCAGCGCGATCTGATGTTTCGCGCTGCCCGTGGAGCCTTGCGCAGCTTTGCACGCGACGGCTTTAATGGCATTATAGAGGCGGCACCCGAAGCCGAGCGCGAGAAGATTCTTAATTTTGCCGTGCCTATGATTCAGCTAAGTCTGGGAGAGTTGCGTGATACAGTGCGCCAGCAGCATGGTTTACCAGCGCTACAGGATTTGCCAGCGCAGCAAGCCGAGCACGAGCAGCAGTGGTTGCGTTTTGCGGTACTGGCTTTAGCCAGTTTGCCGGATTATCCTGCGGCTGTGGCCTTGCAGTTAAGTGATTTTAAGCACGTGCAAGCCAGCGTTTTTCAGTTGGCGCGCAGCCCTGGCAAGATTACCGTGTATATAGGCTGCCTGTTTCTGGTGCTAGGTGTTTTTGCCATGTTTTATATTCGCGAGCGTCGCGTCTGGGTCTGGGTACAGCCACGAGCTGCAGGGAGTTCATGGCTGGCGGCTATGACTACTCAGCGGCGTACTCTGGATTTTGAGCGGGAATTCGTCAAGCTGCGTGACGCCTTGCGCCGCCTGGGAGGTTAAGCTAAATGTCATCCAATACTATTGTCCAGGAACCTGTCGGTGCCTGGTTTGAGTCCGGTAACACCAGTGGCGATAAGCGTGGCCACAGAGGCAAACCTGATTGGTCTGATTATGCTTTCTCCGCCTTGCTGGTGCTGGGTGCGCTTTACGCATTTAACGTATACGGCAGTTTTATGGACTACTACGAAAAGCTGATTCTGGCTGGCGTAGTAGTGTTATTTAGCTGGATGGCATGGTTGTGGCGGCCGTTGCGCACCTTGATGCTGGCAAGTGGCCTGACCGCGTTGCTGGCGATCTGGTTATATAGCCCAAGTGGGGTCTTGTTAGACGGGGATTTAAGTCGGGTTGATAGCGTTTTTCTGCTCAAATACCTGATTTCTTCGCAGTCAGCGGTGCTGTGGATGTGCGCGCTGTTTGTCCTGGCAATGGTGTGCTATTGGGCGGGGTTTGCAATACCTACGTTTGCCTGGGTGGGCACGGTTTTAACCTGGGCGGCAGTATATGCCGGCGTTACGGGCTTGCTGGTGCGCTGGCGCGAAGGCCATTTACTGGGGCCTGATATAGGCCATATACCGGTAAGTAATTTATACGAAGTATTTGTTTTGCTGGCCTTGATTACGGCGCTATTTTATCTGTACTACGAGCGTCGTTACGCCACCCGTGCTCTGGGGGGCTTTGTATTGCTGGTAATCAGTGCATTAGTGGTGTTTTTGTTGTGGTATTCGTTTACCCGCGACGCCTATCAGATACAGCCACTGGTGCCAGCTTTAAAAAGCTGGTGGATGAAACTGCACGTCCCGGCCAACTTTATCGGCTACGGTACTTTTAGCCTGGCAGCGATGGTCGGTTTTGCCTATTTGGTAAAAGAACACGGTCAAACCAAGGCAATAAAACCACTGATTCCGGTATTTATACTAGGAGCTATATTATGCGCCGAGCCGTTCATGTTTGGCTCTGGCCAGTTATCAGCGACCTGGATGCTGTTTTTTGGTATTGGCGCCATAATAGTCGGTACCATACTGGCTTTACGCGCTCCCATAGCCAGGCATTTGCCCTCGTTGGAAGTGCTCGATGACATAATGTACCGGGCGATTGCCGTTGGCTTTGCCTTTTTTACCGTAGCAACTATTTTAGGTGCCCTGTGGGCTGCCGATGCCTGGGGCACTTACTGGCAGTGGGACCCCAAAGAAACCTGGGCCTTGATCGTCTGGCTGAACTACGCGGCCTGGCTGCATATGCGGCTCATGAAAGGCTTGCGCGGTACCATGGCAGCTTACTGGGCCCTGGCGGGCTTGCTGGTTACCAGCTTTGCCTTTCTGGGCGTAAATATGTTCCTGTCCGGTTTACACTCTTATGGCGAGTTATAACCGTTTAAGACTGGCCGCTTAAGGCCAGTCTTGGGCTAGTCAATCTCGGGTATTCGTTCTAACTCATACAAAGACTTGATGGACTCGCGTTCACGAATCAGCCAGGAACGCGCGCTGCTTACCAGTACCTCGGCTGCGCGTGGGCGTGAGTTGTACTGGCTGGCCATCGAAAAGGCGTAGGCACCGGCAGACTCTACCGCCAGCAAGTCCTGTTGGGCAATTGCCAGGGTGCGCCCGCGTGCCAGCCAATCACCAGTTTCGCAAATTGGACCAACCACATCCCAGGTTTCAGCGGCTAATTCATTATCCTGCACGGCTCTTACATTGTGCCAGGCCTGATACAGGGCCGGGCGCATCAAATCATTCATGGCGGCATCGACAATGGCAAAATTACGGGCTGCGGTGCGCTTCAAATACTGCACCTGGGTCAGCAATATACCGGCGTTACCAATTATGGATCTGCCCGGTTCCAGAATTATGCGCAAATGCCCCAGACTGCGCTCACGCAAAGTAAGCATTATGGCCTGCAATAAGGCCGCCGGCTTGGGTGGCGATTCATCCTGGTAGCGTATCGCCAGGCCACCGCCCAAATCAACATGGGCCAAGGCTATGCTGTTGCGTGCCAGCTGGATGATTAGATCAATCAGCTTGTTCAGGGCATCTATATATGGCTCAATACTGCAAATTTGCGAGCCTATGTGGCAATCAATGCCAACTATATCGAGGTTGGGGTTGGCGCGTGCCTGTAAGTAAATATTCAGGGCAAGATTGATATCTATACCAAATTTGTTTTCTTTCAGGCCGGTAGATATGTATGGGTGGGTTTGCGCATCTACGTCCGGGTTTACGCGCAGAGAAATAGGCGCGCGTTTGCCCATTTGCTGAGCTATCGAGCTTATAAGTTCAAGCTCGGCGGTAGATTCTACGTTAAAGCATAATATGCCAGCTGCAAGTGCGGCGCGAATTTCCCACTCCTGCTTGCCGACACCGGAAAACACCACCTTGTTGGCCTGAGCTCCAGCGGCCAATACGCGCTCCAGCTCGCCGCCTGAAACTATGTCAAAGCCAGCGCCCATGTGCTGTAATTGACTGAGGATGGCGAGATTGCTATTGGCCTTGACGCCGTAGCAAATCAAATGGCTTTGGCCGCTCAGAGGCTGTTCATAAGACTGCCAGGCTTGCTTCAGGGCGGCTAAAGAATAAACGTATAGCGGGGTGCCGTATTTTTTGGCCAGTTCGGTCATAGGCACGTCTTCGGCGTGCAGTACGCCGTTATATTTACTGAACCAGGGTTGGGTTAGCATGCTCATGGTATAGGTAAGTTAGTTGGGTCGATATCATCAGCGTCGGGTACGGCGGGCGGTTGTGATAGGCCTGCGTCGGGCGGCGGGGGCGCGGGCATATAAAGCGGGCCTTTCATGCCGCATGCTGACAGGACCATGGCCAGCAATAGGGCTGACAATAAACGCATATGTATTTTGGACATGCTTAGAATGGTACGCGTATAGGTTGGGTTACGGCTTCAGCGGGGGCATCAGGGCTGGCATCATCCTGGCCTAGCTGTTGCAATAGGCTGTCAATATCGTCAAACTCCCGGTTCAGCCCAGGGGTTTCATCACCTGGTACCGGCAGGCCGACACGGGCAATCGCCTTGCCGGGTGGAAATTCAGAGAAATAAAAGTCGCCATCGATGCGCTCCAGACCGCTAGGCATTGGACCAGGCGGTATTTCTGGCTGGCCATCAAGAACTACGCGCATGTAATCAATCCAGATGGGTAAAGCTGCGCCACCACCGGTTTCGCCTTGACCCATGGATTTTGGCTGATCAAAACCCATCCAGGCGACGGCTACCTGCCGGGGGGTAAAGCCGGCGAACCAGGCGTCTTGTGAGTCATTGGTGGTGCCGGTTTTGCCAGCCAGGTCGCTGCGTTGCAGTTCGCGCTTGGCACGCGCGCCGGTGCCGTAGGCCGCCACGCCACGCAGTAAGTCATCCATAACGTAAACCGTACGTTGATCAAGTACCCGTGCCAAAGTGTCGCCCGCGACGGTTGGCCGTGCGCGCATCACAAGCTTGTCATTGCCATCGGTAACGTAGTCGATTAAATAAGGTGGTACGCGGTAACCGCCGTTGGCGAATACGGCAAAAGCACCCGCAAGCTGTAATGGCGTGACGCTGCCGGCACCCAGAGCCAGGGGTAAAACAGCCGGCTGGCGGGCACGGTCAAAGCCAAAGCGGGTTATGTAGTCTTGTACGTATTTTGGTCCAATGGCCTGCATAATCCGGATGGAAACCATGTTTTTGGATTTATACAGACCCTGGCGCATGGTCAGCATGGGTTCGTAGGCATTACCATAGTTTTTTGGATTCCAGTCCTTGGAACCGGTTTGTGCGGCTGTCAGAGAAAATGGCTCGTCAGAGATCTGCGTGGCCGGGGATAAGCCTTTCTCTAGCGCAGCGGCGTAAATAAAGGGCTTGAATGATGAGCCTGGCTGGCGCCAGGCCTGGGTGACGCGGTTGAATTTGCCCTCGTCGAAGTGAAAACCGCCAACCATAGCCTCGATGGCCCCATCCTGGGCATTTAAGCCGACGATGGCGGCCTGGATCGAGGGCTTATTGATAAGTTCCCAGGCGTCGTCCGCGCGTTTGCGTATGTAAGCAATTGCGCCGCGCTCGATGCGGACGTCGTCTTGGGCGTTTGGCACCAGCCCGCGCGCGATGACCTTGAGGGCCGATTTATCAGTGATGTCAATAATTTCGGTGGCGCTACGGGCGACGACGACTTTGGTAGGACTGGCCTGCAGCACTACGGCGGTGAGTAAATCACCGTTGTCAGGATGCCTTTCTATGGCCTGATCGATGATTTCGTTAAGCTCTTCGGGCCTGGATTCGATATCCTTAGGTAGTTTTACCAGCTCTTCCGGGCCGGCGTAACGCGCCCTGCGGGTATAGTCAAGAATACCATCACGCAAAGCCCGGTAGGCGGCTTCCTGGGCCTTGGAGTCGATAGTGGTGTAAACATTGAATCCGCGTGAATAAATGTCGTCCTGATACACACCGTAGAGTAACTGGCGCGCTACTTCGGCGGGATAATCACCGTGAATGGCATAGCGCCCTGTCGGAGCTCCGGCGCCGGATTTGATAATGATTTGCTGTTCGGCGGCCTGCTGGTACTCTGTATCGGTGATATAGCCTAGTTGGCGCATACGGCCCAACACGTACATTTGGCGTGTTTTAGCGCGTTCAAAATTGGCGATGGGGTTATAGCGCGAGGGCGCCTTGGGTATACCAGCCAGCATGGCGGCCTGTGCTGTATCGATCTCGGCTAGTGGTATACCAAAATAGGTGCGGCTGGCGGCTGCAAAGCCGTAGGCGCGGTGCCCCAGAAAAATCTGGTTCATGTACAGGTCAAGGATTTGATTCTTGCTCAGCGTAGCTTCAATTTTGAATGTCAGCAGTAGCTCATAGAATTTGCGCGTGTAGGTTTTTTCAGATGAAAGATAAAAATTGCGCGCTACCTGCATGGTGATAGTGCTGGCCCCCTGGGTTTTGGACATGTGCACCACGTTGGCCAGAGCGGCTCTAAGAACCCCGGCCCAGTCAATGCCACCGTGTTGATAAAAGCGGTCATCCTCGGCCGCCAAAACGGCCGACTTCATAACGTCGGGTATCTCGTTAAAGCGTAATACGTTGCGGCGCTCTTCGCCAAACTCGCCAATCAGGACTTTATCGGCGGTAAAGACGCGCAGCGGTACCCGTGGACGATAATCTATCATGGCATCCAGATCGGGCAGATTGGGCCATGCCAATGCTAACGCCAGACTTAATAGCAGTGCGCCGCACAGACCCAAGCCAAACAGCACCGCAAAGCTTTTGAGTATAAACCTGCTGAGCCACGAAGAGCCACTGGGCTTCTTGGAAGATGTTTTGGAGGTGGATTTCATTAGGGGCAATTATAGGCCGGTACCAAGCTAGGCCGGGCTCCAGGCCAAAACATAAATAAGACGTAGACGAAAGAGGCCCTCATAAGCATATCTACTAGTGCGATAATACACTTAAATAGAAATTTTAACGCTAAATACCGAGGATGTTGCATGGCACAGTCGCATGTGGCCGTAAATGACAACGCTGCAGTTCAAGCAAAGCCGATTTTTCTGGTGGGCATGATGGGTGCTGGTAAAACCACCATAGGTCGTCAGTTGGCAGCGGCATTGGGGCGGGAGTTTCTGGACCTGGATCAGGCTATAGAAGAGCGTTGCGGGGTCAGCATACCTACCATCTTCGATATCGAGGGTGAGGCAGGCTTTCGCAAGCGTGAAACCAGTCTGCTAGATGAGCTCACGCGTTTAAAAGGTATAGTGCTTGCCACTGGCGGCGGGGCGATACTCGCGGCGGCAAACAGGGCCATGTTAAGTGAGCGCGGTCTGGTTATTTATTTGCGTGCCGATGCGCGCGAACTGTATCGGCGCGTGGCCCGTGATCGTAACCGGCCGCTGCTGCAAACACCCAACCCGCAGCAACGCATCGTCGAGCTGTTGGAGCAGCGTGAGCCCTTATATAAACAGCTTGCTGATGTTACGCTTGACACTTCCAGTCAACCAATATGGCAGTTGGTGCGCGATTTGCTACCGACCCTGCAGGCGTAAATATTGGCAATGCAAACACTTTATTCAAGGTATGGATAGTGCACAAAGTCTCAGTAAATACCCCTGGTGGTAATTATTTCATAAACATCAAACAGGGCTGTCTGGATCTGGTGGCCCAAAGTCTGCCTGCGGACGCCAGCAGTATTGTAGTCGTTAGCAACGCGACGATCTGGCCACTTTATGGCCAGCGCTTGCAGGCGGCGTTGGCCCATACTGACAAGACAGTTCATGAGGTCATATTGCCCGATGGCGAGCAATACAAGACCTGGTCGACACTGAATTTGATTTTCGATGCCATGCTGGCGCACGGCTGTGATCGTAAAGCCGTGCTGGTGGCCGCTGGTGGTGGTGTGATCGGTGACATGGTGGGGTTTGCCGCAGCCTGTTATATGCGTGGCATTCGTTTTATACAAGTACCAACCACTTTGTTGGCCCAGGTGGATTCTTCCGTGGGTGGTAAAACAGCGATCAATCATCCGCGCGGTAAAAATATGATCGGGGCGTTTTACCAGCCCCTGGCCGTAGAGATAGACCCGGCCGTGCTGGCTACGCTGCCCAAGCGCGAAATATCAGCCGGCCTGGCAGAGGTAATCAAATACGGTTTGATTGCCGATGACGAGTTCTTTACCTGGTGCGAGCAGAACGTACAGGCCTTGCTGGCTTTGGACGAACAGGCCATAGCGTATGCTATCAAGCGCTCGTGTGAACTCAAAGCCTGGGTGGTCTCGCAAGACGAGCGCGAGTCTGGCTTGCGTGCCATTTTGAATTTTGGTCATACCTTCGGGCACGCTATCGAGGCCGGCTTGGGTTATGGGCAATGGCTGCATGGCGAGGCCGTTGGCTGTGGCATGGTTTTAGCCGCACGCTTATCAGCCATGGTTACTGGTTTAGACGGGCAAATAGTTGCGCGTACCCGCAGCCTGGTCGAGGCTATTGGTTGTCCGGTGCAGCCCCCGAGCTTTGACGAACAGCGTTGGCTGGATCTTATGCGCGTGGACAAAAAGGCAGAAAATAGCCGGATTCGTTATGTATTACTGCCACAGCTGGGTCAGGCAGTAGTGCGCGAGGTTGATGATGATACCATTGCTCAGGTGCTGGCATGCGTAGCCTAGCTGCATACGCCTGCCATCCTGATGCCAGTCGCGGACGACAACACCCCGAGCCTGCGCCGCTGGGTCGCAGCAATTTTCAGCGTGACCGTGACCGGATTATTCATTGCAACGCCTTCAGACGCCTGGAATACAAGACCCAGGTTTTTCTTAATCACGAGGGTGATTTATTTCGTACCCGGCTGACCCATAGTCTGGAAGTCGCCCAGATCGCTCGTACCCTGGCGCGCAACCTGAGCTTAAACGAAGACCTGATTGAGGCGATTGCCTTGGCACATGATTTGGGTCATACGCCTTTTGGCCACGCCGGTCAGGATGAGCTTAATGCTTGTATGCGCGAGCACGTGCCCCAAGCCGGTGGCTTTGAGCATAATCTGCAAAGCCTGCGGGTTGTGGACCAGCTGGAAGAGCGCTACGCCGCGTTCAATGGCCTGAACTTATGCTTTGAGACCCGTGAGGGCATACTCAAGCACTGCGCGCGTAGCCAGGCACGGTTGCTGGGCGAGGTGGGTGAGCGCTTCCTGAATGGTACCCAACCATCGCTGGAAGCACAGTTAACCAACCTGGCCGATGAAATTGCTTACAACAACCACGATATAGATGATGGCCTGCGCTCTGGACTAATCGATATCGAACAGCTTATGCAGGTAGAAATTTTTGCCTTGCATCACCAACGGGTCCTCAAACTTTGGCCGCAAATCGACGCGCGCCGCTTGGTGCACGAAATCATTCGTGCCATGATCAATACTTTGGTGCTGGACCTGACTGCTACGACCGGTCAACGGATCCAGGAATATAAAATTCAAAGCCTGGATGACGTGCGCGCTGCACCCCGCTTGGCGGGGTTTTCTGCGGCGCTTGAGGTGCAGGCCCAGGAGCTTAAGCAGTTTTTGCGCGCTAACTTATATCACCACTACCAGGTATTGCGCATGACCGGCAAAGCGCGCCGAATCGTGCGCGAGTTATTCGAAGCCTTTTTGCATGACCCCAGGTTGCTGGCGCAAGAGTATCGTTGCCAGGATAGGGTCGCGCAGGCGCGCGCCATTGCCGATTACGTAGCTGGTATGACAGATCGCTACGCGATACGTGAGCATAATGCTTTATTCACAATGTAGGCCGGCATTTCATGCAACTGGACAGCGTTGTAATAAGGGGGCGAGCCAACGGCCGGTATGGCTGAGTGTCGATTTGGCAATATCTGCAGGGTGGCCCTGGGCAATTATGTAACCCCCGCCAGCTCCGCCTTCAGGGCCGAGATCGACGATCCAGTCAGCGGTTTTTATGATATCCAGGTTGTGCTCGATGACCAGTACCGTACTACCGCTGTCTACCAAACGGTGCAGCACCTGCAGCAGCACGGCTATGTCTTCAAAGTGCAAGCCCGTGGAGGGCTCGTCCAGTACGTAAAGCGTACGTTCGTTACCACGCCGACCCAGCTCCTGGGCCAGTTTTACGCGCTGGGCTTCACCGCCAGACAGTGTGGTAGCGCTTTGACCCAGGCGTATGTAGCCCAGGCCAACGTCGATTAAAGCCTGCAGCTTGCGTGCAATAGACGGTACAGCGGTAAACATGTCGGCAGCCTGTTCTACGGTTAGCTCTAGTACCTGGCTTATATTCAGACCGCGGTAAAGAATTTCCAGGGTTTCGCGGTTGTAGCGCTTGCCACCGCAAACCTCACAGGCCACGTACATGTCTGGCAGGAAGTGCATCTCCACCCGTACCAGGCCGTCCCCCTGGCACGCTTCACAGCGTCCTCCTTTGACGTTAAAGGAAAAGCGCCCTGGGTCATAACCGCGTAGGCGGGCTTCGGGCACGTTGGCAAATAACTCGCGTATGGGTGTAAACAAACCGGTGTAAGTGGCTGGATTACTGCGTGGGGTACGCCCTATGGGTTCTTGGTTGACGTTGATAATTTTGTCAAAAGCTTCCAGGCCAAGCAGTTTTTCAAACGGTGCCGGCTGGCTGTGAGCGCGGTGCAAGCGTTGAGCCATTACCGCCACCAAAGTGTCGTTGACCAGGGTGGATTTGCCTGAGCCTGAGACTCCGGTAATGCAGGTAAAACGCCCAACCGGGATAGCGAGGTCGATATTTTTCAGGTTGTGGCCGCGGCAACCAGTCAGCTTGAGCCAGGCCTGCTCAGGCGTAATGGCGCGCCGTGGTGGTATGGCTATTGTGCGTATGCCAGCCAAATATTGGCCTGTTATGGATTGCGGGTTGGCACATATTTCGGCCGGCAAGCCCTGGGCAATAATGGCACCACCATGTTCGCCCGCACCTGGACCCATATCGATTATGTGGTCGGCGGCGCGTATCATATCTTCGTCATGTTCAACCACGATAACGCTATTACCGAGATCGCGTAATTGTAAAAGGCTGGTTATCAGGCGCTGATTATCGCGTTGGTGCAGGCCAATTGATGGTTCGTCAAGTACGTACATAACACCGGTAAGGCCAGAGCCAATCTGGCTGGCCAGGCGTATGCGTTGTGATTCACCGCCCGATAGCGTGTCGGCGCCACGCCCCAGACTGAGGTAGTTCAGGCCGACATTAACCAGAAAGCTCAGCCGGTTGCAGATTTCTTGCAATATCCGCTCGGCAACCGTTCGTTTTGCACCCGTGATGGCAAGCTTGCTGAACCACTCCAGACAATCAGCCAAGGGCATGGACTCCAGGTTATAAATTGCCAGGCCGGGTAAACCATCAGTCTCACCCTGTGTACCAACACGCACGTTTCTGGCCGCGCTGCACAGGCGGGTCCCTTGGCAACTATTGCAGGTGGTGGTATGGCGCAGACGCCGTAGCTCTTCGCGCACCGCACTAGAGGTGGTTTCTTGCCAACGACGCTCCAGGTTTGGAATTACGCCTTCAAAAACGTGTTTTTGCAGCTTGGGTGTGCCACCAGGGCCGAGATACTGGAAACAGATTTGTTCAGTGCCAGAGCCGTACAGCAATTGTTGTTGTAGGGCAGACGGCAGGTCTTGATACGGCGTCTCCAGGCTGAAACCATAGTGTTGTGCCAGGCTAAGCATAGTTGCGAAGCTAAAGGCATTGCGTTTATCCCAGCCAAAAATCGCGCCGCCAGCCAAACTAAGCTCTGGTAAAGCCACAACTCTTGCCGGATCAAAAGACTCGACCTGACCCAGGCCGGCGCAGTCTGGACAGGCGCCTGTTGGGTTATTGAAACTAAATAGGCGCGGTTCCAGTGGCGGCTGGCTATGACCGCATACGGGACAGGCAAAACTGGCGCTAAAAGGATGTTCCTGGTGCTTATCAAGGTCCAGCACTATAGCCCTGCCATCGCTAAGCTGCAGGGCCGTTTCAAAACTTTCGACCAGGCGCTGGCGATTTTCTGGCCGGGCCCGCAGTCGATCTACTACCACCTCTAGCCGCCAGGGCGTAGCGCTGACTGCGCTGGTGTTTTGTCCGTCTATGTTGATGATCTCGCCATTTAAGCGCACCCGCACAAAGCCTTGCGCCTGTAAACGACGGAGTGCGTCCGGTAATTGCGTGTCGTCGCTATATTCAACCGGGGCCAGAATGGCAACCCGCGCACCGTCCATGGCGGCCGTAATATCTGCCATCTGGCTTATGCTCTGGGCTTCCAGGGGCAGGTTGTGAGTGGGACAATACGGGGTGCCCACGCGGGCATATAGCAGCCTTAGGTAGTCGTGGATCTCGGTAACCGTACCAACCGTAGAGCGCGGATTGCTGCCAGCGCTTTTTTGCTCGATGGCAATTGCCGGTGACAGGCCGGTGATCAAATCAACATCTGGCTTGTCCATCATTTGCAGAAACTGTCTGGCATAGGCCGATAGGCTCTCGACGTAGCGGCGCTGGCCTTCTGCGTATAAGGTGTCAAATGCCAGTGATGATTTACCCGAGCCTGATAGCCCGGTAATCACTATCAGTTTGCGCCTGGGTATGTCCAGATTGACATTTTTCAGGTTGTGCGTGCGTGCGCCACGTATGCTGATTACATCCATGTAGATAAAAAACTTTTACATAAGCCAACCTGATACTATAACTTTATTCGCGCTGTAAGAGCAGTCCAATCGCGCCTATACTAGAGGCACGCCGAACCAATTTTTTAGTTATGAACGCGACACCCAAACAAACAAAAGCAGGCCTTAAATTAACCCCACTAGAAAAGCGCAGCAGTATTTCGCTGGCGATATTGTTCGCAACGCGTATGCTGGGCCTGTTTTTGCTAACCCCCATATTTGCCGTAAGCGCACATACCTTGATTGGTGGCAACGATCCCGTGCGGGTTGGCCTGGCACTGGGGGCCTACGGGCTAACTCAGGCGATTATGCAAATACCTTTGGGTATGGCGTCAGACCGTTATGGTCGGCGGCCAGTAATCGTTTTCGGCATGTTGCTGTTTGTGCTCGGCGGCTTGATTTGTGCGTTTACTGATAATATCGATTGGGTCACAGTTGGACGTGTAATTCAGGGTCTGGGTGCCGTATCGGCAGCGATTACCGCCTGGATTGCCGACGCCACCCGTCCGCAGGTGCGCACGCGCGCCATGGCTATGGTGGGTGCTTCGATTGGCATTTCTTTTGCCCTGTCGCTGGTGGTCTCACCCCTGATAGTGGGTGCCTTTGGCTTGTCTGGTCTGTTTTGGGCAATCAGCCTGTTGGGGTTTGTCTGCTTGCTGATCGCAATGTTTTTTGTACCGGCGGTGCCGCGCCTGGAAGAAGACATAGTACAGGCGAGCTTTGCCGATGTTTTGGCTCACAAGGATCTCTTGCGCCTGAATTTTGGCGTGTTTTGCCTGCATTTCATTCTTATGGCAGTTTTTATGGTTACGCCTGGCTTGCTGGGGCGTTTGGGGGCATACGATTCGGGTACTTTATGGGAAGTGTATTTGCCAGTCATATTGGCTTCTTTTGTGTTTATGGTACCGGCAATTTTTTATACTGAAACCCACCACGTGCATAAATACGCGCTTGAGTGGTCAGTTCTGGGACTGGCCATTTTTATGGGCGTATTACCCTGGATTTCCGGCTGGTTCTGGCCCGTAGCCTTGGCTTTGGTAGGCTTTTTTGTTTCTTTTAATATTATCGAGGCTTTGCAGCCATCTTTGGTATCGCACGTTGCACCGCCCTCGTACAAGGGTCTGGCCTTGGGTTTTTATAATACGGCCCAATCCCTTGGGGTGTTTGTCGGCAGCGTAATGGGCGGCATAATGGTGCGCGCCAGTGGTCCCAATATGGTCTTCTGGGTTTGCGCTATGCTGGCGGTAGTTTGGTTATATACGGCGCGTGGCTTTAAGCAAACGCGTATGGCTGATTAGTGCACGGGTAAAGCCCGGCAATGCCTATAGTGTCACCAGGCTTTTTTTAAAATAATATACCGGCACATACTCTATCGCACGTACGACAAAGCCAAAGTTTTTTGTGCATTGGCTTATTTTGATACATAAATTAAATTACAGGATATTGGACCATGGCTTCAGTAAACAAAGTTATATTGATTGGCAACCTGGGGCGCGACCCCGAGGTGCGTTATAGCCCGGATGGCGCGGCAATCTGCAACGTTTCAATTGCAACATCAAGCCAGTGGAAAGATAAAAATACTGGCGAGCGGCGCGAAGAAACCGAATGGCATCGTGTGGTTTTCTATAACCGCCTGGCTGAAATAGTTGGCCAGTATCTGCGCAAAGGCCGCTCTGTATACGTAGAGGGGCGCATCAAAACCCGTAAGTGGCAGGATAAGGAAACCGGGGCTGACCGCTACAGTACGGAAATCATTGCCGATCAAATGCAAATGCTGGGAGGACGCGATAGCGGCGAGTTTGGTGCTGATGCCGGTTTTAGCCAGGCGCCTGCACGGACGCCGGCACAGCAACCCCAGCAGCAGCGTCAGGCCAGCACTGCCATGCCGGCCGATATGGATGATCTGGACGAAGATATCCCGTTTTAATGCGGTTTAAATACGCTTGATACAACCGTTTTTCATGCAGGCAGAAAAAATAGATTTATCGGATATGCGCCAAGACGACTGGGTGGCCAGGTGGTTACCCAGGTCGTGGGGGCCATATGCCCGCTTGTGCCGCCTGGATCGCCCGGTTGGTACCTGGTTGACATTGTTACCGGCCCTGGCAGCGCTGGTGCAGGCCGCTGATGGATGGCCGGTCTGGTGGCGTATCCTGATTTTTTCCCTTGGCGCATTATTGATGCGGGGCGCGGGCAGCACCATTAACGATATTTTTGACCGTAATTTTGACAATCAGGTCGAGCGCACCCGTTTCAGGCCTTTGACCAGTGGTCAGATAAGTTTACGCGCCGCCATATGGTTTTTGCTCGCGCAGCTGGCGGTCAGCGCCTTGTTGTTGCTGGCGCTAAATCCGTATAGCCGTTGGCTGGCCCTGGCGCTGGTGCCGTTGGTAATAGTCTACCCGTTATGTAAGCGTTTTACGTATTGGCCCCAGGCCGTCCTGGGTGCGGCGTTTAACTGGGGTATGTTAATGGCCTGGTCGGATACCCGTGCTGAAGTGCCCTGGTTTGCGATTGCCATGTGGTTTGGCGCCGTGCCCTGGCAAATCGGTTACGACGCCATTTACGGCTATATAGATATGCGCGATGACCTGCGCTTAGGGCTTAAGTCAGTGACCATGCGCTTTGGTGATCAAGGCAAGGCCTGGATTGGCTTGATGTACCTGCTTACTATGGTCTTGTGGTTGGCAGCCGGCTTTGGTATGGGCCTGGATTGGCCATATTTTGCGGTAATGGCTTTGGTTGGACTGCACTTTGTCTGGCAGGTCATGTATTTCGATGTGCGTCATCCCGAGCGTGGCCTGCTTTTGTTTCGCTCCAATATGCAAGTCGGGGTGTTGCTTATAGTTGCGGCTTTGGCGGGCACGGTTTTGCGTCCCTGGTTATAAATGGCCTGATTGACGCCAAGGCAAGGCGCTATTAACATCGGGCTCGTGAAGATAATTAAAATGGTTCGCACAGGCGGAGTGAGACATGCCAGAAAAGCTCGCTGACACGGCTTTACAATACGATTATGTCGTCGTAGGGGCGGGGTCAGCTGGCTGTTTACTGGCCAACCGCTTGTCGCGCAAGAATAGCGTGTTGCTGTTAGAGGCCGGCGGCGCCGATGACTGGCACTGGATACACATACCAGTTGGCTATTTGTACTGTATCGGTAACCCCCGCACGGATTGGTGCTATCACACCCAGGCAGACCCAGGTCTTAATGGCCGCTCCTTGCTCTATCCCCGCGGTCGTGTATTAGGCGGTAGTTCTGCGATCAATGGCATGCTTTATTTGCGTGGCCAGGCTGCGGACTATGATGGCTGGGCCGCGCTTGGCAACCAGGGCTGGTCCTGGGCTGATGTTTTGCCCCTTTTTATAGACGTTGAGGATCACCACGCCGGTGCCAGCAAATACCATGGCGCTACCGGTACCTGGCGTGTCGAACAGCAGCGCCTGCGCTGGCAGGTGCTGGACGATTTCAAGTTGGCCGCTGAGCAGGCCGGTATACCGCATACCGCCGACTTTAACCAAGGCAATAATTTTGGCTGTAATTACTTCGAGGTCAACCAGCGCCGAGGTGTGCGCTGGAGCGCCGCCAAGGCCTTTTTGCATCCGGTTATGGGGCGCGATCAGCTCAGGGTTTTAACCGGCGCACAGGCCGAGCGTATATTGTTCGACGGCCAGCGGGCGGTGGGCATAAGCTTTATAAAAGATGGCCAAAGGCAAACCGCACGTGCCGCCAAAGAGCTTATTCTGGCCGCCGGGTCCATAGGCTCGCCACAACTTTTACAGGTTTCAGGGGTGGGCGACGGTGGCCACCTCAATTCTTTGAATATAGACGTGGTGCGGGACTTGCCTGGGGTCGGCCAAAATTTGCAAGACCATTTGCAGCTGCGCATGATTTTCCAGCTGGACAATGCCCGTACCCTGAATCATCTGGCTAACTCCCTCTGGGGCAAGGCCATGATGGGCTGGCAGTATCTGGTCTCGCGTAGTGGTCCTATGTCCATGGCGCCGTCACAGTTAGGCGCATTTGCCTGTTCAGACCAGACGCGCAGCAGGCCCAATATTGAATATCACGTGCAGCCCTTATCGTTGGATAAATTTGGCGCTCCATTGCACAAATTTCCTGCCATCACGGCGTCTGTGTGCAACTTGCAGCCCAGCAGCCGTGGTTATGTGCGCATCAGTACACCGGATTTTAATGATGCGCCGGAAATCATGTGTAATTATTTAAGCACCCAAGACGATAAAAGCGTTGCAGCAGATTCCTTGCGCCTGACCAGGCGTATTATGCAACAGCCAGCCATGACCCGTTACAATCCCCGCGAATATCTACCTGGACAGCCCTGCCAAACGCAACAGCAGCTGGAGGCGGCTGCCGGGGATATTGGCACAACCATTTTCCATCCGGTTGGTACATGTAAAATGGGCGCGGACGAACAAGCCGTGGTTGATTCACAGCTTAAGGTCCGAGGCATTGAGGGCCTGCGTGTGGCGGATGCTTCGATTATGCCGGTAATAACTTCTGGTAATACTAATTCGCCTACCATTATGATCGCCGAAAAAGCGGCGCGTATGATTTTGGCACCCTGATTTGAATACTTTAGGTTTTTTTAATGCACAGTATTAACGAAATAGTCGCAAGTCTTTTATTTGCAATAGCCATTATTCATACCTTCTCGGTACCGGTGTTTGCCCGCTTGGCCAATAAGTGTGGGCCGCATGCGGGATTGTGGCATTTGTTGTCTGAGGTGGAGGCGGTGTTTGGCGTATGGGCCTGTGTGTTGTTTGTCTGGCTGACGCTGACCCTAGGCCTGGATGGCTCCGTTGAGTACCTCGAAACGCGCAATTTTACCGAACCAGCGTTTGTCTTTGTAATCATGGTGGTAGCGGCCAGCCGCCCCATAATAGAGTTGGTTAACGAGATAGTTGACAGGGTCTCGCGTATGATTCCGGTGCGCAACGAGTTGTCGCACTTTTTTGTAATCATGACCCTGGTGCCATTGGCAGGCTCTTTTATTACCGAGCCGGCGGCGATGACCCTGGCGGCCCTGTTACTGCGCGATATGTATTTTCGCAAGCCAGGCCAGGATGGCTTTAAATACCTGACCGTAGGGGTGTTGTTCGTAAACATTTCGATTGGCGGCGTATTGACCTCCTATGCCGCGCCGCCGGTGCTCATGGTTGCCCAGGCATTTGGCTGGGACACCAGCTTTATGGCTACGCATTTTGGCTGGCGTGCAGTACTGGCAGTACTGATTAACAGTTTTGTATTAACGCTGATTTGTCGCCCTTTTTTGCTTGCGGGCACTATTGGCCGCACCGATAAGGATCGCCAGAGCCGGCCGGTTTCGCACGTGGTGATCGCTGTGCACGTGTTGTTTTTGCTGGGCGTGGTATTGGCAGCGCACCACATAATCATCTTTCTTGGCCTGTTGGTGCTGTTTATAGGCTATGCCCACGCCTATAAGCGTTACCAATCACCGTTATTATTGCGTGAAGGCTTGATGGTTGGGTTCTTTCTGGCGGGCCTGGTAGTATTGGGCGGTATGCAACAGTGGTGGCTGCAAGAGCTATTGGCCGGCCTGTCACCGTACGTGCTGTACGCAGGCGCTACTTTGCTGACCGCCGTAACGGACAATGCCGCGCTTACTTATCTAGGCTCGCTGGTAGAGGGTACCGGTGATCTATGGCGCTATATGCTGGTCGCTGGTGCAGTTACTGGAGGAGGTCTGACCGTGATTGCCAATGCGCCGAACCCGGCAGGCTTTTCGATTCTTAAAGGTTGCTTCAGCGATGGGGCCATATCACCCTTGCGTTTATTAGGTGCGGCCCTGGTGCCAACCATGGTTGCGGCATTCATGTTCTTGCTACCAAATAGCTTTAGTTAAACGTTTTACTGTAGGGTCGAGCGTTTTACTATAATCGAGCTTATTTTGTTCATGGAATATTAGCTGTGCCTATTTATGTATATCGCTGCAGTAATTGCGGCAATCAACAGGATGTTCTGCAAAAAATATCTGATCCGCTGCTGAGCGTCTGCCCAGCCTGCGGCCAGGATACTTACGAAAAGCAGGTAACCGCAGCCGGGTTTCGTCTAAAGGGCACAGGCTGGTACGCTACGGATTTTCGTGACGGCAAGGCGGCATCCAAGGCGGCTGATAGCAGCAAGGCTGCTGCGGCGCAGCAAGGGTCAGGTGAGTCGTCTACTGCCGCAAGTAGTCCGGCGCGCGCCGACGCGGGCTCGGGTACTGGCTCTGTAAGCACAGCAGCTGCGGGAACCAAGGCTGGCTCCTGATGCCAGTCCCTTGCCATTAACATGCGCTTTCTAAAACGATACTTTATTACCGGTTTGCTGATATGGCTGCCGCTGGTGGCCACGGTCTGGGTGCTGGCCATGTTGGCGCGCGCGCTGGACTCCCTGGTGCCCGAGTTTCTCTCGCCCGAAGCGCTGTTTGGTTTTGCGATACCTGGTTTTGAGCTGGTTATAGTGATTTTGGCAATATGGTTTACGGGTATATTTTTTGCCAATTTTTTGGGGCGTGCAATTCTATCGCGCTGGGAGTCCTTGCTTGGGCGTATCCCTTTAGTGCGTTCGATTTATAATTCGGTCAAGCAGGTTGGTGATACCGTGTTTGCTCCTAATGGACAGGCTTTTCGTCAGGCTGTTCTGGTGCAGTACCCGCGCGTGGGGCTGTGGACGATAGGCTTTATTACCGGCAGTCCGTGTAATGAAGTGGCCCAGCTGCTCAAGGGTGACTTCGTCAGCATTTATGTACCGACTACGCCTAACCCGACTTCCGGCTTTTTCCTGATGCTGCCACGCGCGCAGGTGCATGTTTTGGAAATGTCCGTAGACGCGGCGCTAAAGCACATTGTTTCCATGGGTGTGGTGGCCCCGCCAGAGTTGCCGCCACACGTGGCCAGGATTCCGCTGAATCCTGAAGCCAAAGATTAGTTATTTAAATTTTCGGAGCCTCTTTTGAAGCGCACTTGTTACACCGGCGAGGTCTCAAAAACCTACCTCGACCAAACCATTGACTTATTTGGCTGGGTGCACCGCCGCCGGGATCATGGTGGCGTAATCTTTATCGATCTGCGCGATCGTGCCGGTTTGGCACAAATTGTGGTTGATCCTGACAATCCACAGGCCTTTGCGGTTGCCGAACGTATCCGCAATGAGTACTGTCTGCGTATTAAGGGGCGGGTGCGCATGCGCCCTGAAGGTACCCATAACCCGGATTTGACCTCTGGTGAAGTAGAGGTTTTGTGTGCCGAGCTGGAGATTTTAAACCCTTCACTGACGCCTCCATTTCAGCTGGATGATGAAAACCTTTCCGAAACTACGCGCCTGACGCATAGGGTTATGGACTTGCGTCGGCCACAAATGCAACACAACCTGATGCTGCGCTATAGACTCAGCAAGGCAGTGCGTGATTACCTGGATGAACTTGGTTTTATTGATATTGAAACCCCGATGCTCACGCGCAGCACGCCCGAGGGCGCGCGTGACTACCTGGTACCTTCGCGCGTAAACCCTGGGGAGTTTTTTGCTTTGCCACAGTCGCCACAGCTATTCAAGCAATTGCTTATGGTGGCTGGTTTTGACCGTTATTATCAGATAACCAAATGCTTTCGTGACGAGGATTTGCGCGCCGATCGCCAGCCCGAGTTTACGCAGATTGATTGCGAAACGTCTTTTCTCGACGAAGAGCAAATACGCGCGATTTTTGAAGAGCTGGTACGACAGGTGTTTCAGCGAGTGCTGGCGGTACAGTTACCAGCGGCTTTTCCGGTAATGACCTGGGCCGAAGCAATGCGTTTGTATGGTTCGGACAAGCCTGATATGCGTGTGCGGCTGCAATTTACCGACGTCGCTGATTTGCTGCGCGATGTGGATTTTAAAGTTTTTGCTGGCCCGGCCAATGATGCCGCCTGTCGTGTGGTGGCTATGCGCGTGCCCGGCGGTGGCGCTTTGCCGCGCAGCGAAATCGATGCTTACACCAAATTTGTCGGTATTTATGGCGCGCGTGGCCTGGCTTACATCAAGGTTAACGACGTGTCCTCCATACCAGCGGGCTTACAGTCGCCTATAGTAAAAAACATTCACGTCAACGCGCTTGAGGCTTTAATACAGCGCACAGGGGCGCAAAACGGTGATTTGATATTTTTCGGTGCTGATCGTACCAAGGTGGTCAATGATGCCATCGGGGCGTTGCGCGTAAAAATTGGCCATAGTGATTTTGGTCGTGCCAATGGCCTGTTTGATGATGCCTGGCGCCCTTTGTGGGTAGTGGATTTTCCCATGTTCGAGTACGATGAGGCCGAGGGTCGCTATACGGCGGCGCACCACCCCTTTACCAGTCCCAAGCCAGGTCACGAAGATTTGCTTGAGTCTGATCCTGCCAACGCTATGGCATGTGCTTATGATATGGTTATCAATGGTTGGGAAGTGGGTGGCGGCTCGGTGCGTATACACCAGGCTGAAGTCCAGTCCAAGGTTTTCCGCGCGCTGAAAATTTCAGACGAGGAAGCGCGTTTGAAATTTGGTTTTCTGCTGGACGCCTTGCAATACGGGGCGCCCCCGCACGGCGGCTTGGCTTTTGGCCTGGACCGCCTGGTTACCTTAATGGCAGGCGCCGAATCGATTCGCGATGTCATTGCATTTCCTAAAACTCAGCGTGCCCAGGATTTGCTCACCGAGGCGCCGGCGGCGGTGGATGAAAAGCAATTACGCGAGCTGCATATACGCTTGCGTCTGGAGGCTAAGCCAAACAGCTAATGTCACAAATAAAAATCGTCAGTTACAACATTCACAAGGGGCGCTCTGCTTCAGGTGGGCGTGAGTCATTGGCAGATTTGCGCCTCGGCCTCTATGGCTTGCAGCCCGACCTGTTGTTTTTGCAGGAAGTGCAAGGCCGCAACCAGCGCCAGGCCAGTTTGGACGCGCAGCATGAATCTTTGGCTGCCGCTTTGCGTATGGAGGCGGCTTACGGTTGCAATGCCATTCACGACCACACCGATCATGGTAATGCGCTGTTATCCGCGCATCCCATCATTAGTTATGAAAATCAGGATATTTCCGACCATAAGCTGGAGCAGCGCGGTTTGTTGCACGCCGTTGTGCGCGTGGCAGATACCGATGTGCATTGCCTGGTAGTACACCTGGGCTTGCTGGCGGGCGGCCGTATGCGTCAGGTGCAGGCCCTGGTAGAGCGCATTCAGCGTCTGGTGCCGGATCCTGAACCATTACTGATAGCGGGTGACTTCAATGACTGGAGTAACCGCCTGGCGCCACTGTTTGTAGAAAAACTGGGTTTGGTAGAAGTTTTTGCGGCCGCGCCCCAGGGCCTGGAAGAGGTTTATCGCTTGCGTAATACCGTAGCGCGCATGCGCCAAAGGCTGCCTTGGGGTTCCGATCCGAACCTGTTTGATACGCCGCAGTTGTCGTTGCATGGCAAGGCGCGCTTGACGCCACCACCGCGCACTTTTCCGGCGGCTTTCCCCTGGTTGCGCCTGGACCGTATATATCAACGCGGCTTTGCCGTACGTAAAGCCCAGGTATTGCACGGCTTACCCTGGAAGAAATTATCAGATCACGCGCCCATAGTGGCAGAATTAGAGTTGCCTTGAACTTTTTGGTTAATTAGCACTCTAAGGTGTAGAGTGCTAAAATTAAACAATCGGATATAGGAGATCCCCTATGACACAATCTGCGTCCACTACCGCTTTGGCGCCCTCGCAGTTGTCGCTGGCAATTGCCAACCCAGGGGCCTTGGGCACGATAGAGGCCTACATAAGTGCAGTTAACAGGCTGCCGCTGGTTACTGCCGAACAAGAGGTAGAGCTGGGTCGACGCTTGCGCGACGAGGAAGACCTTGACGCTGCGCGCGAACTGATACTGTCGCACTTACGCCTGGTGGTGTCGGTTGCGCGCCAGTATTTGGGCTATGGGCTGGCACACGCCGATCTTATCCAGGAGGGTAACGTTGGGCTGATGAAGGCCGTGCGCCGCTTTGATCCTGACAGGGGGGTGCGTTTGGTGTCGTTTGCCATACATTGGATACGCGCCGAAATCCACGAGTATGTGGTGCGTAATTGGCGTTTGGTCAAGATAGCCACTACCAAGGCGCAGCGTAAGTTATTTTTTAATTTACGCCGCATGCGTCCAGACGGCACCACCCTGGGGCCCGAGCAGATCGACGCAATCGCGCAAGAGCTGGATGTGCGGCCGCAGGATGTGGCCGAGATGGAAGTGCGCATGTCTGGTGGTGATTGTGCTCTGGATGGGACGCTTGACGATGATGAGGGCTTTGCTCCAGTTGACTGGCTGGCAGATGCAACTCAAGAGCCAGCGCAGGTACTCGCGCGCCAGCAACTTGATGCTTTACAAACCGAGGGCTTGCAACAGGCTTTGGATAATCTGGACGCCAGGTCGGCTGATATAGTGCGGGCGCGCTGGCTGGCTGATGAAAAGGGTGCAACTCTGCACGAGTTGGCCGCGCGTTACGGCATTTCAGCTGAAAGGGTCCGCCAGGTAGAGGCGGCAGCGCTGAAAAAGCTTAAATTGGCCTTGGCTGAGCAGCAAGAAGCGCTCTAAGGCCCATGGATATAGGCCTACTGGTATTTGGAGTATCAGGGCTATTGGCATTGGTTGCCTTCATGCCGCCGTTGGCCGGCCGCTTGCGTCTGCCATACTCCGTGCTGCTGGCCATCGTCGGTTTTATTCTCGGGGTACTGATTCACCTGCACGGCTGGGCTCCCGGCCTGATCGGCGACTTTCTCGATACAGTCGAGCATTTTCAGATTTCATCCGAAACGTTTTTATTTGTTTTCCTGCCCGTGCTGTTATTTGAAGCGGCACTGGCTACCAACGTGCGGCGTATGCTCGAAGACTTTGGCCCCATCATGGTTATGGCCGTGGTTGCAGTGGTGGTCTGTACCGTCGCCGTGGGCGTTTCGTTGGCCGCTATCTCTTCGTATGGCTTGGTAGTTTGTCTGATTCTGGGGGCTATCGTGGCTACCACCGATCCGGCTGCGGTGATCGGAATTTTTCGTGAAGTTGGCGCCCCCAAGCGTCTTACTAATCTGGTCAAAGGCGAGTCACTGTTTAATGACGCGGCTTCGATTGCTTTATACACGGTGTTAACTGCTGCCCTGGTTGGTGGTGCAGAAATTTCTACCCTAGCAATCCTGAATGATTTTTTATACAGTTTTGTAGGTGGTGTCGTGGCCGGTCTTTTGATGGGCGGCGCGGCTGTTTACGTATTTCGCTGGTTGCGCGGCTGGCCTGCGGCGGAGATAACACTTACCGTTGCACTAGCCTACTTAAGCTTTTTTATCGGTGAGCATTACCTGCAGGTCTCTGGTGTCGTGGCAACTGTCGTGGCGGGCCTGGTTTTGAGCGCTACCGGGCGTACACGCATGTCGCCTACTACTTACGAGCAGCTCGAAGGCTCCTGGGAGCAATTCGGCTTTTGGGCCAATTCGTTGATATTTCTATTTGCCGCCATGCTGATCCCACGCATGATGGCTGAGATAAGCTGGATCGAAGTAGGCCTGATACTGGTGCTGTATGCGGTTACCATGGCTGCGCGTGCTTTTGTAGTTTACGTCTTGCTACCTTTTTTGGGTTTCATGCACCTTGGTTCCAAAGTAAATCCAAAATTTCGAGCGGTAATGGTAGCCGGTGGTCTGCGCGGCGCAGTCTCTTTGGCCTTGGCTTTGGCGGTTACCGAACAGCATCAGATTCCGCATGACTTGCGCCAGTTTATCGCGGTCGCCACCACTGGTTTTGTGCTGCTTACCCTATTTGTTAATGGTCTGGCTCTGCGCCCCCTGATAAGCCGCCTCGGTTTAAATCAATTAAGCCCTATAGATCGCGCCATGCGCGACCAGGCGCAGTTTCTTGAGCTGGAAACCTTAAGCGACAAAATTCTCGCAATTGCCAAACAGGAACACCTGGATAATGACGCGATAGAGCGTATCAGGGCCAATTTTGATGCCAGCCAGGCTAGCGTCAATGCCATGCACGCCCATGGCCTTACCGACCAGCAGAAGCTAACCGTAGGCATGGGCATGCTGGTTGGGCGCGAGCTTGAGCTTTATTATGATACCTTCAAGGCCCAGCTGATTGGCTGGCGTACGGTCGAGGCGTTATTGGCCAACGCTGAGAGCTTGAACGATAGCGTACGCAGTAATGGTTTGCAGGGGTACCAGGATTTCCTGGCCAAAGACACAAAGTATACGCATTCCTTGTACTTTGCCGTGCTGGTACATCAATTAACTGGCTGGCAGTTTTGGCTGGTGCGCGCTTTATCCAGACGTTTTGCTTACCTAATGGCCAAGTGGTCGGTATTACGTGACCTGGAATCATTTATCAGGGTAGATATACAGCCGCTTTTGGGAGGCGAGGTGTGTGCGCTCATACTGCAAGCGCACCAAGAACGCCTGCAGGTGCTTGAAGATGGCATGCAAGCCATGTCACTACAGTACCCGAAATATGCAACTGCCCTGCAGGAGTCCTACCTGGCGCGTATGGCGCGTGCCCTGGAGCGCAACCGCTATCGTGACATGCTGGCGCAAAACCTCATAAGCGGCGAAACCTATGCTGATCTTATCGAACAAACCGAGCAACGCTGGCACTCCTTAGAGCGTTACCAACGTTTGGACATAGTGCTGGACGCCAAGCGTTTATTGCAAAAGGTAGCATTTTTTGAAGACCTGCAGCCGTCAACCTTGCAAGCCATAAGCAAGGCCTTAAAGCCGCGTCTGGCCTTGCCTGGACGCCAGATCCCGACGCGTCTGCGCCGCACCCGGGCGATGTATTTTGTCGCCTCTGGAGCGGTAGCCCTGGATTTACCGGACGGTACCAGTGTCGAGCTTGGGAGTGGGCAAATTTTTGGTGAGCTGGCCTTGGCCGCAGGCCAGGATTTTGAGGCGCGTGCCTACTCTTTGGGCTATACGCGTCTGTTGATGTTGCAAGAGCGTGATTTTAAACGCTTGCAGCAAGAGCATCCTGATTTGCGTGCGCGTATTGATGAAGTGGTTGGCCAGCGCCTACGGGCGGTAGAGGTATGGCAACAGTTTGAAAATGGTGAGCGCCAACACGAAAGCTTGCCAGACTTATAGCAGCAGATTAATGTCGTGGGCCATGTCGTCTGGCGTCAGTGAGGGCCCAAGCAAGACGCGTGCTTCGCCGTTACGATCGAATAGATAAAAAGCCGAGGAATGGTTCATGGCGTAATGCTGGGGCGAACTGCCTGGCTCTTTGGCATAGAATGCCTTGAAAGAGCGTGCGGTTTGATGCAGCTGCTCCGGGGTATCAACCAGCCCCATGAAACTTGGGTCAAAGGCATCCAGGTAGGCGCGCAGAATTTCTGCGGTATCGCGCTCCGGGTCAACTGTAATCATGGCAACCTGTACGTCTTTGGCCTTATCACCCAGGGACTCCAGCGCCAGACTAAGTTCTGCCAAGGCGGTCGGGCATACGTCCGGACATTGGGTGTAACCAAAATAAACCAATAAGACTTTGCCTTCGAAGTCCTTGATGGTACGTAATTTGCCGTCGGTGTCGGACATGGCAAGCTTACTGCCGAGGTGGCTACCACCGATGTTATTACCCCTGAAGTTTAGAGCCTGCTTGTCTTTATCGCTACAGGCACTCAGGCCAAAACCCAAGGCTGCCACTGATATGCCGGCAAGCAAAATGCGGCGGCGACTGAATGTTGTCATGATCACGGAATAATATATTAATGGTTAAAGCCCCGGACTTACACGCTGGTCCGCACCTAAGTATACACAATAGCGTACATAACCCCTGGGGTTACCCTTAGTGTACTGTCTTACAATGCAACTATGATACAGACAAAGTACGAATTTGATTTACCGCGTCTACGGCAACGTTTTGCTCAAAGTCTGCAACGCGCCCAAAGCCTGCCGCCCCCAGGTGCGCGGCCTATTACCGTAGCTGGTAGGGTGGCTGGCTGGATCACGACAGATGCTTTAATGCCACTACGTGATTTGCCTGGCGTACATGTGGGGCCTGAGGCCGTGCATTTTACCGACGCCCCTGGAGTCAGTCTGAATCTAGTGCTGGGTGAGGTGGCGCGGGCATTAAAGGCCGCAGGCAAAATACGTTCCTGGCGCAACGAACTATTGGATGTGGTGGCCGAAGGCCAGGTTATTGGCCGGATTGAGCGTGCAGCCATCAGGCCCATGGGCTTGCTGAGCCAGGCGGTGCACTTGAACGCCTGGCATCCGGATGGACGTTTGTGGATAGCCCGCCGGGCGCTTGATAAGTCTACCGATCCAGGTATGTGGGATACCTTATCGGGCGGTCTGGTAGCTGCCGGTGAAAGCTTGCAGCAAGCCTTGTTGCGCGAAACGCTTGAGGAGGCCGGCCTGGATTTTGTACAAGTGCGCGCCCACGGCCAGCTGCGTCTGGTGTTGCGTATGCATAGATGTTTGCCGGATGGCTATCAGGTAGAAAACGTTTTTTTGGCTGACTGCCCATTGCCAGATGCCTGTGTCCCAAGTAATCTAGACGGTGAGGTTATAGAATTCAGGTGTGTAGATCTGGCTGAGCTTTGGCGGCTTATCGCGCAGGATTGCTTTACCCTTGAGGCCGAGCTTTGCATTCTTGATTCCTTACAGCGGCGTTTACAAGATAGTAGCGCCGCAATGTCTGCCTAGCTTGATTAACTATTCGGCTTGTTGCCGGCGGAGACTTTCATCATGGCAAAAGATACCAGTAACCCCTTCGTTTTGCCTGGCTTTGGCCAAACCGGCGAGTCAGCCTCCAACCCCCTGTTTGCGGGCCTGGATATGATGCGTCAGGCCTGGCAGGGCATGGCTGGGGCAGCTGCTGGTGCGCCCGGTTCGCCCAATCTGGCGCCCATGTCCATAGAAGACCTGGACCGGCGCATCCGTGAGCTGCAAACCGTGCATAACTGGTTGCAGTTAAATACATCCATGTTGGCCAGTACCATCCAGGGGCTGGAGATTCAGCGCAGTACTTTGCAAACGCTTAAATCTTTTGCTGGCAGTGGCTTTGAGTCCGGGCAGTCTGGCCCTGGCATGGATTCGACTGGGCAGGCAGCCAAGCAGCCTGATGCTGCAGCAGACAGCTCGCAGCAGGATTACGCGCAGGCGGCGGCCGATTGGTGGAATATGGTGCAACAGCAGTTTGAACAACTGGCCCAAGCTGCTGCGGCCAGCCTGCAAAGCGCGGGCACAAGCGCAGCAGAGCCGGCCAAGCCTGCCGCTGCAAAACCTGCGGGCAAAAAAACAGCGGCCCGTAAAACGACTAAAAAAAGCTCTAAAAAAGCTTGAAACCAACCGCACATAAAACAAATTCTTTCATGCTCAATGTAATCATTTTGGCTGCGGGTCAGGGAACCCGCATGCGTTCCAGTTTGCCCAAGGTCCTGCACAAAATTGGCGGCCAGACCATGTTGTCCCATATTCTTGAGAGCGCCCGGCAATTAAGACCCGCTAAGGTGCTGGTGGTGGTAGGTCATGGCGCCGAACTGATACAGCAAAGCTTTGCTGGCCAGGACATGCAGTTTGTCCAGCAGCAGCAACAGCTTGGTACAGGCCATGCGGTGCAGCAGGCCTTGCCCCATTTGCGCGCGGGCACAGCTGAAGACGTTACCCTGGTACTGTATGGCGATGTGCCGCTGGTACAGACCGCTACGCTGACAACCCTGTTGCAGGCGCGCGCGGGCGGTCTGGCTTTGTTAACCGAGCGTCTGACTGACCCCAGCGGCTATGGGCGCATAGTGCGCGATAACCAAGGTCGCATACTTGGCATAGTCGAGCACAAGGACGCTAGCCCAGAGCAATTGGCCATTAGCGAGGTTAATACCGGCATTATGGCCGTAGGCACCGCAGACCTGTGTCGTTGGCTTGGCATGATAAACAACCATAATTCCCAGGGCGAGTATTACCTGACCGATATTGTGGCCCTGGCAGCGGCTGAGGGTAGCGCCATAAGCAGTGCACAACCAGCTCACAATTGGGAAACCTTTGGGGTCAATAGTCGCCTGCAACAGGCCCAGTTAGAACGTTTGTGGCAGGCTGAACAGGCCACAAGGCTGTTGTCCCAGGGGGTAGCTCTGGCTGATCCGGCGCGCTTTGACTTGCGTGGCTCTTTGCAATGCGGCCAAGATGTGTTTATCGATGTTGGTTGCGTGTTCGCCGGCTCGGTGCAACTTGCCGATGGGGTACAAATAGGCCCGCATTGCGTTATAAAAGACGCTGTCCTGGGGGCTAATTCCAGGGTACATGCGTATTCGCATATAGAAGGCGCGCAGCTTGCCCAAGATACCAGCATAGGGCCATATGCCCGCCTCAGACCCGGCACGCAAATCGAAGCTGGAGCGCACGTGGGTAACTTTGTCGAACTTAAAAAAACCCGCCTAGGTCAGCAATCCAAGGCCAATCATCTGGCCTACCTGGGAGATGCCGATATAGGCGCCAGGGTCAATATAGGGGCTGGTACCATTACCTGCAATTACGACGGCGTCAATAAATTTCAAACCATTATTGAAGACGATGTATTTGTCGGCTCGGACAGTCAGTTAGTCGCGCCCGTCAAGCTTGGTCGTGGGGCTACCCTGGGGGCTGGCACTACGCTTACACGCGACGCCCCGGCCGGGCAACTGACGGTGGCCAGGGTGGCGCAAAAAACTATCAATAATTGGCAAAGGCCCAAGGAAAAAAAATAGCCTGTGCGTATCCTGCACATCAATTTAGAAAAAAACTGGCGCGGCGGTGAACGCCAGACCTTGTTTACCCTGCTCGGTCTGCAGGGCTTTGGTGTGCAAGTTACCCTGGCAGCCAGGGGCGGTTCGGCGTTGGCCCAGCGCGCGCATAAGGCAGGTGTGCCCGTGGTAAATCTTCAAGGCAGCGCGAGCCTGCTTTGGTATTTGCTGCGTCACCTGGACAGCTTCGATATAGTACATGCACAAACCGCGCAAGGTATGAGCATACTGGCGCTCTTGCGGCCCTGGCTCAAGGCGCGCGTGGTATTTACCAAGCGCACCGCGTTTGACGCCAAAGGCTCGGCAAAGCGTCATCGCTATAAATGGTCACGTGCCGACGCCATTGTGGCGATTAGCCGCGCCGCGGCAGCGGCGCCGCGTGCCCTGGGCCTACACACCGAGATCATAGCCAGCGCGGTTAAGCCTATGGTAGTCGATGCCGCACACGTGCAGCAGTTGCGCACGCGCTATCGCCTGGATGGGCGTCAGGTGGTAGTTGCCATAGCAGCATTAAGCCCAGAAAAAGATCCTTACACCTTGATCAAGGCTATAGATTTATTGCGCGCAAGTCACCCCGAAGTGCTGTGCCTGCATTGTGGTAGCGGAGCGTTGCAGCCCCAGGCGCAAGCCTTGGTGCAAGAGCTAGGTTTGCAAAACAACTATAGGTTATTGGGTTTTCAGCCCCAGGTGGCCGATTTTCTGGCCGTGGGCCAGGTATTTGCCAGCAGCTCCCGCTTTGAAGCTCTGGGCAGCAGCGTGCTGGATGCCTGTCTGGCGGGAGTGCCGGTGGTTGCAAGCGCTACCGGTGGACATTTGGAAATTCTGCAAGGTAGTCGCGGTCGTCTGGTACCGATCAATGATGCGCCCGCGTTGGCCGGGCAAATTGCCTGGGTTTTGGATAATCCGCTAGCCGCCAGCCAGATGGCCGCTCTGGCCAGCAACCACGTACAACAGGTCTATGCCCTTGATACCATGGTAAGAAGCTACCTGCGTTTGTACCAACGCCTTATGCCAAAGGCTTGAGTTGTTCCTTAAATAGTGCTGCGCGTTCAAAGTAATGCTGGGCACTACCGGCCAAAGCGCTTATTTCTTCTGCGCTGAGGCTGCGCACCACGCGTGCCGGGCTGCCCAGAATCAGGCTGTTATCAGGAAATACCTTGTTCTCGGTAACCAGGGCGCCTGCCCCTACCAGGCAGTTGCGACCAATTACCGCGCCATTGAGTACGATTGCCTGTATACCTATCAAACTGCCGTCTTTGATAGTGCAGCCGTGCAGCATTGCCTGGTGGCCTACTGTCACGTTGGCGCCTATGGTTAAAGGTATCCCTTCATCGACGTGTAAAACCGAGTTTTCCTGGATATTGGATTTTTCGCCGATGGTAATCGGCTCGTTATCGGCGCGAATTACTACCCCAGGCCAGATGCTGGCTCCAGCCTGCAGGGTTACTGCGCCAATTATGGTGGCTGCAGGTGCTATGTAGACACTGGCATCGATTTTGGGGTGTAAATCACCCAAAGCGTAACAAGTCATGGGCTGCCTTTTAAGAGGTGTGGTCGACGCGCTTATCGTAGCACGTAGCGCTGGCCGTGATTTAGTTGGGTTGTTGCTGCAAGCGGGCATCGCTAAGCATATAATCGCGCCATGGAAACCCGCATTTTAATCGTGCGCACTTCGTCGCTAGGTGATTTGGTACATATGTTGCCAGCCATTAGTGATATTGCAAGACATGTGCCCAGTGCAAAAATTGATTGGCTGGTGGAAGAGGCTTTTGTCGCAATTCCTGGGTGGCACCCGGCCATTCACGCGGCAATCCCGGTGGCGCATCGGCGCTGGCGCAAGCACTGGTTCAAACCACAACACCGGCATGAGCGTGCGCTGCTCAAGGCTCGTTTAGGGGCGCAGCGCTATGACGTAATTCTTGATATGCAGGCCTTGCTTAAATCCGTTTGGTTGGTGCGCCAGGCGCGTGGCAAACGTCACGGGCTGGACTGGCGTTCGGCGCGCGAGCCGCTTGCATCATTTTTTTATGACGTGCGCCATAGAGTAGAATTCTGGCAGCCAGCTATAGAGCGCCAGCGCCAGCTCGCTGCGCTGTGTTTTGGCTATACGCCGGATAAGGCACTGGAGTTTGGCCTGCAGGGGCTTACTGCTGGTGTACAGATAAGGCCGACCGCAGTAATTATGCCCTCGGCCAGCCGGACAGATAAGCTGTGGCCAAGCCAGTACTGGCAAGAGGTATTTGATGAGCTGCAAAGCCGCGGGCTGGGTTTGCAGTTATTAGCGGGTAACAGGGCCGAGAGTCAGCGTGCCCAGGAGCTTATAGCGGGGCGCAGCAATGCCGTAGTGCTATCCGCTTTAAGCTTGCAGCAGGTGGCCGAGCATTTGGCCCAAGCCACCATCATGGTCGGTCTGGATAGTGGTTTGACCCATTTGTCTGCCGGACTGGGACGACCAACCGTTGGTATTTACAAGGCTTCTACCCCGGTGCGTACGCCTTTGCAGGGTCTGGCGTATACCGCCAGCCTGGGTGAGCGTGGCCAGGAGCCGGACGCAGCCACCGTCTGCGCTTCCATAAAGCAGGCCCTGGATGTGTAATAAAACCTGAATACCTGGTCTTATGTTGCGCTGCATTATTTGCCAAGAGGGAAAACCCTTACAATAAACGTTTTCCCTAGTTTGTTTTTGTGGCCTATTTGACGCGCTTACTTTACACCTTGTTGCTGGCAATACTAACTCCATTGCTATTGCTCTGGGTGGCTGCGCGCGCGCGTAAAGCCGGTGGTAACTGGCAAATATTAAGCTGCCAGCGCTTTGGTCGTAATTTGCCCCAAGCAGAACTGCACGGCCCTTGCATTTGGGTACACGCCGTAAGTCTGGGTGAAACCCGTGCTGCCGAGCCGTTTATCAAAGCCTTGCTGGATAATGGCTATGCCGTATTGTTAACCCATTTCACTGCTACCGGACGCGCTGAGGGTGCGCGCGCCTTTGCCCAGGAAATAGCCCAGCAGCGCCTGGCCCAGGCTTGGATACCGTATGATTTTCCTTGGGCATTAAAGCGCTTTTTAAGGCATTACAGGCCGATACTTGGGGTGCTGATAGAGCGCGAGGTGTGGCCTAATATATTGCACGCCAGTAAGCGGCTGGGTGTCCCTATGGTATTGGCCAGCGCCCGTATGTCTGAATCATCGCTACAAGCCAATTTGCGTCTGGCCTGGCTGATGCAGCCGGCGTACGCCAGCCTGACCCGTGTGTATGCCCAGTCTTTGGATGATGCGCGCCGTCTGGAGCAAGCGGGCGCCAAGATGGTTAGTGTATCGGGTAATTTCAAATTTGATCTGCAGCTGGATCGTTGCAAGGTGGAACGCGGCCAGGCCTTCAATCTGCAGCTCAAGCGTCGGGTGGTGGCTATAGCCAGTACCAGGGAGGGCGAGGATGCGCAGTTTATCAATGCCATAGCGCAATACTTAGCCCGCACCAACGATAATGGGTCTGACGTCAGTGGCACCGCAGTTATGTTTTTGTTGATTCCGCGTCATCCGCAACGTTTTCAGCAGGCGGCAGGCCTTTTAAGCGCCGCTGGCCTGTCATTTGTCAGACGTACAGAATTGATCCAAATGGGCGATGGCAGTAGCTCAGCGGTCAATGCTTGTAAGAACGTCGACGTTCTTTTAGGTGATACCCTGGGCGAAATGCCCTGGTATTACGGCTGTAGTCAAATAGCCATAGTTGCTGGTAGCTTTGCCCAATTGGGTGGCCAGAATTTTATCGAGGCGAGTGCCATTGGCTGCCCGGTAATAGTGGGGCCGCACACCACAAATTTTGCCCAGGCTGTCAGGGATGCATTGGCGGCAGGGGCCATTGCGCGTGCCCATGACGCTGGTAATGCACTGCGTATGGCCATGGACTTGCTGGCTCAAGCGCACGGTACTAATCACATGGGGCAGGCTGCGCGCCACTGGGTGGGGACACATTCCGGTGCGGTTGCGCGCGTAATTGATGGTATCAATGACCTGGTTGGACAGCGTCAAAGCAAGCCACATTAAGCGCTTGCGCGATCCAGTTACTTCAGGCCGTGATATTTTTGGCCTATGGCCATGGTGGCCTGAAAAAAGCCTTCTTTGCTGCCACAGTCGTAGCGTGTGCCTTGATAGCGGTGGGCGAAAACCTGGCGTTCGGCAAGCATGCTGGCGATGCCATCGGTGAGCTGAATTTCCTTGCCAACGCCAGCCTTGGTATTGCGCAGGTGCTGGAAAATTTCTGGCTCCAGGACGTAGCGGCCAACCACGGCCAGGTCGGAATCAGTATCTTGTGGTGCTGGCTTTTCTACTATGGATTTGATGCGCGTATTGCGCTCGTCAACCATGGTGCCTTCGATGATGCCGTATTTATTGGTGTCTTGTTTGGGTATGGTTTGGATAGCCAGAACGCTGCCATTATGCTGGTGGGCAGCGTCGACCAGCTGGCGGGTAACTGAGGTGCTGGCATCGATTAAGTCATCAGCCAGCAGTACGGCAAAAGGCTCGTTGCCGACGATTGGGGCCGCACATAAAACGGCATGCCCAAGGCCAAGCGGCTGCGCTTGGCGGGTGTAAATACAATGTACGTTTGCGGGTAGCATGGGGCTGATGGCGGCCAACAGCTTTTGCTTGCCCTTGGCGGCCAGTTCTGCCTCAAGCTCGGGTGAACTATCAAAATGGTCTTCGATTGCGCGCTTGTGACGCCCGGTTATGAAAATAAGCTCGGTAATGCCGGCTGCCAGCGCTTCCTCAACGGCGTATTGGATCAAAGGCTTGTCCACGATTGGCATCATTTCTTTGGGCATGGCCTTGGTGGCGGGCAAAAAGCGTGTACCTAAGCCGGCAACGGGAAAAACTGCTTTGCGTATAGGTTTCATGGGGTATTGTTTTGAGTTGATAGTGGTGCGCCGAGCACCAGAGACTGCTGATTGCGTTGCGAGAGCGGGCGTGGATTACGGTCCTGATCGGCTGGTGGCACACCAAAAAAACCTTGGCCGTATGCCAATAATGCCAGGTTGGCAATAAACGCCAGAAGTATCAAAAAACGCATGCCATCTGCCATTGCTAAAAGGCTGAGTATACCGCCTAAGAATGTTGTGCAGCTGCCAGGGCCAGCCCATCCAACACCGGAGCCTCCAACCATTGTGCTGGCTGGTGGGCAAAGCCGCAGTCAGTCTGGGCCTGCCGCAAGCGTAGCTGAAATGTTGGCGACAGGTTTGGCCAGCTGCCGCCGCTCACAAATAATTGCGGCGCCTTGCCAGGCCAGGCGTTGGCCGCCAGACGCCATTGCTGTAACACCGCGCCTATCTGTGCTGCAGCCACGCCACTGGCTATGGCATTGTGGGTGTCGGTGGGAAAATCCAGTGCTACGCCTTGGCTAAAGGGTAATTGAGCCGTGCTATTGGCCAGGCTGGCGACCATGAGGGTGTGGCCGGGCAGGATTAAACCGCCGCAAAAGGCCGGGCCGCCATGCAGATAAATTGTATCAATAGTGGTTGCGGTACCAAAGCTAGCCAGCATATACGGACAGCCAGCCAGCCATGCTTGTTGCTGGCTGGCACAGCGTAACAGGCCCAACAGAGCCAGCCAGCGGTCAGCCCCTAACGCACGCGGATTTTTATAGGGATTGCGCAGTAAATTGTTGGCGCTTGCGCCGTCAAGCCATGTTATGGTCAGGCCCCAGGCATTTTTACAAGCCTGTTCCAGCCTTGCTGCCAATTTGGGCCCGGCCACTATGCTACCAAAAACCCTATCAGGAGCTTGTTCAAACGCACTTTCCAGGTTTGTGACGGCATTGTTATCAAATTTTACCAACGCGCCTTTGCGCTGGCCCGCGACGCTGTCATACAAGGCCATCTTGGTGCGAGTGTTGCCAGCGTCTATGAGCAGATTCATAGGCTTAACCTGACAGAAACATCACCTACATAAACCGCTTGTATACCATCCTGGGTGCGCAGCAATAAACGTCCGCTGGGGTCAATGCCACTGGCTACACCGGAATGGAGTAAGCGGCCATTATCGTGTATGTCTATCATCTTGCCTGCCAGGGCGTCGACTTCGACAAATTGGCGCGGCAGATTATGCAGTCCGGTTTTACCTGCTTGCTCAAGGGCGCGTAACCAGGCGTTGGCGTTTAAGCCAACCAGATCCTGCACACTGGTTGGCTTTGCCAAGGCACCGCTGCGCCTGATCTCGGCCCAGTCGCTTATGCGGCGCTGCAGGGATTGTGCCAGGCTGCGCGCATCGTGCAGATTAAGCCCTAAACCTATTACTATCAGATAGTGATCAGGGGCGTTTGAAGTACTGGCTTTGCTTGACTCTATCAGCATGCCAGCCAGCTTGGCCTGATCCCACATGATGTCATTGGGCCACTTCATGGTCAGGCGTGCACGCTTTGCAGGGCATAGTAGAGAACGTATGGCCAGACAGCTGGCCATGCCCAATAATGGCGCGAGTGCAGTGAGCTGGCGTACTGGCAGAAAGATATCGAAAGCGCAGGAAAACATCAGGTTTGCTCCCACCCGGTTTTGCCAGCTACGCCCGGCCCGGCCGCGTCCGCTGGTTTGCAGATGGGTACCTAGCAAACAAGGACGTTTTTGTTGGCTGGTTTGGCTGCGCGCCTGTGCTATTAAATCAGCATTGGTGGAACCCGTTTGTGCCAGCCAGCTTACCTGCTTGAAGCCGCTCAAGGCTTGGCCTAGAGTGTGTTGCAGGCACTCTGGTGCGGGAAATGGCAGGTCGTCAGCCTGGTTAGCGCTTGTGTCGATGGGCATGTGGATTAGAATTACAATGGTGTCTTGAACAGAAATTGCATGCTATGAGCTTACGTACAGAACAGGGCCTTTGTCAGGGCCTGGTCGGAGATGTCCAATATACTCTAGATCATCCGGCAGAAGAACCCAGGGGTTGGGCCCTGATATTACATCCGCACCCATTGCATGGCGGCACCCGCGACAATAAAATCGTCACCACGGTTGGGCGGGCTTGTGTGCAAAACAGCTTATTAACCATCCGACCAAATTTTCGTGGCGTCGGCGCATCGGCGGGTGAGTTTGATAATGGCGTTGGTGAAACCGCAGATATGCTGGCTTGCGTTGAGCATGTGTTAAGCAGCCAGACCGAGCTGGCCGATAAGCCCTGGGTGTTAGCCGGATTTTCCTTTGGTTCTTCGGTGGCGGCCCAGCTGCGTGCCGGTTTGGCCGATAGGGGCTTACCACTGCCTGCGCGTATGATGTTAATTGGTAGTGCGGTAGAGCGCTTTCGTCATCGCGCCATTAGCGTACCCGCAGACACGGTTCTGGTGCATGGTGAAGTCGATGACGTGGTGCCTTTGGCTGAGTGTATGGAATTCGCCCGCGAGCATGAATTGCCGGTTACTATAGTCCCGGATGCTGGCCATTTCTTTCACGGTAAGCTGCTGATATTGCGCCAGTTGGTGCAGGCGTGGCTAAACGGTCTTTAAATTCAAACCTAACGATTAAAATCAATATGTATTTGCAAATCATCTTTTCCCGACTGCTGGCGGTTTTGTTAAGCCTCGGTCTGGTTGTCAGCTTCAGTGCGCAGGCGCAGCAGACCTCTGGTTCAGAGTCCGGGCCAGTTTATGTGGGCAGTTTATCCAAGGTGCCAGCGCCTAATGTCGAGGCCAAAGCCTGGTTATCAATGGATGCCAACAGCGGCCAGATTATTGCCGCGCATAACCCACAAGAGTCAGTGGAGCCGGCCTCTTTAACCAAGATCATGGCCGCCTACGTGGTCTTTCAGGCGCTCGAAAGTGGCCGCCTGGCGCTCGACCAAAAGGTACGGATCTCAGAAAAAGCCTGGAAGACCGAGGGCTCGCGCATGTTCATAGACCCCAACTCTGAGGTTGAGGTAAATGACTTGCTGCAAGGCCTGATTGTACAGTCGGGCAATGATGCCACGGTTGCATTGGCTGAAGCCGTAGCCGGTAGCGAATCTGCCTTTGTTGCCCTTATGAATCAGCAGGCCAAAGAGATGGGGCTGAAAAACACCTATTTTGTAAATTCGCCTGGCTTGCCCGACCCCGAGCATAAAACCACGGTTTTGGATTTGGCCATTATGGCCAATGCCATGGTTAATGACTTTCCGCAATACATGCATTATTACAGTCAAAAAGAATACACCTACAACAAGATCAAGCAAAGCAACCGCAATCGCCTGTTATGGGTGGATGAAACCATCGATGGCCTGAAAACTGGCCATACGCAGTCGGCAGGTTATTGCTTGATTTCTACCGCCATGCGCAATGGCCGGCGGGTTATTACGGTTTTGGTAGGTTCAAGCAGCGAGGCTTCACGGAGCGAGAACAGTCTTAAGTTATTAAACTGGAGTTTTCAGAACTTCGCTACCGTACGCTTGCTGGATAAAGGGCAAAGCGCGGTGGCAGCGCGCGTTTGGGAGGGCGCTGTCGATAACGTTGATCTGGGTGTAGAGCAAGCCCTATGGGTTACTGTTCCCCACGGTGATCAGGATCAGGTCAAGACCGAGGCGGTTTATTCCCAGCCTTTGATGGCACCGCTAGCAAAAGCGCATGACGCTGGTCTGTTATTGGTAAGCCTGAACGGCCATGAGCTTAAACGCGTACCGTTGGTGGTGTTACAAGACGTTGCCCAAGCAGGTTTCCTGGGGCGCATGTTTGATAAGTTGCGTTTAATGTTCGAATAACGGCCAGCGAGCGCCAGTAGCTATGGATACGCTTGTAAAATGCTTGCCCAAGCCGGCTGACTATGCCAGTGTCGCACAGGCCATGCAGGAGTTTACGTCCCAGCGTAGCGCAGCAACGGCTGATGAGCTCTGGCTGGTTGAGCATAGCCCGGTTTACACCCTGGGCCAGGCTGGCCTGGCTGAGCACATACTAAACCCGCACGGTATACCCGTAATCCGCTGTAATCGCGGCGGACAGGTGACTTATCATGGCCCTGGTCAAATTGTTTTATATACGTTGATGGATTTGCGCCGCAAAAATATGTTCGTGCGTCCTTTCGTAAGCCTGCTGGAGCAGGCTGTGTTGGACACTTTAAGCAGTTTTGGTATCAACAGCGCTTGCCGCAAGCCAGGGGCTCCTGGTATCTATGTACCTCCCAAGGCATTAAGCCAGCCGGCAAGTGATGATCTGGCCAAAATTGCAGCCTTGGGTGTAAAAGTATCCAAAGGTTGCACCTACCACGGTCTGGCCTTAAATGTTGCTATGGATTTAAGCCCGTTTCTGGGTATTAATCCATGTGGTTTCGCTGGTTTGCAAACGGTGGATATGCAGGCTTGTGGTGTGCGGGCCCAGGTTGACGAAGTAGGGGCCGCTTTGGCGCTTAACTTTCAGCGTTTATGGGCTCAGGCCTAAGCGTTCCGAAGTACGTTTAAGTTCGCTTAAAGCGGCCTCGCCGTATTGCATCAATAGCTGTTGCGCCAGTATCTCTACCAGTGCCTGTAATGCTACCGATGACCTGAAAGCATTTGGGCTACGCGCCTGAAAGGTAAGAATATGGTCGGCCTCCTGGGCGATTGGTGCTAGGGGGCTATCGCATATTGCAATGATGGTGCAATCTTGCGCGCGTGCGGTTTGGGCCAGCTGCAAGGCCTCAGGAGCATAAGGTTGCTGGCCGATTACAACCAGGGCATCGTTACTGCTGATTTGCCCCAGACCAACAGGCATTGAGCCCCCGGTATTATGCAGCAAGTGTACGTCGGCCCTGAACTGGCTGCACAAATAGCGTAAGCTAAAAGCCGCAGGGTAGCTGGCTCGAAAGCCTGCTATCCAAATATACTTGGCTTGTTTTAAAGGCTTTATAACCGTTAACAGGCTGGCCTGATTGCCGGGTTCAAGGGCTTGCAGGTTTTGTTGAAACTGCGCCATACAGGCTTGCCACGGGCTGTCCAAATGTGTATGTCTGCTAAGCAGACTGGCTGACGTGTTGGCGCTGCCCGGGGCGTAAAGACCACGGATAAAAACGGCTTTTAAAGCTTCCCAGCCAGGATAGCCCAGGTGTTGCGCCAGGCGCACCAAAGTGGCTGGTTTAACCCCAATCAAGGGCGCGAGCTTACGCGCCGATAAGGTAGCTACCTGATCCCGGTGTTCGAACATGTAGCGACTGATCTGCTTGAATTGGGGACTTAGCTGGCTATATTGCCGTTGCACCTGTTGTTGCAGATCTGCCAGGGTGCTAGGAGTTTTCATGGCTGTTACGCGGCCTAACGTTGCCAGAGTACATCTTCTACGCCGGCATTTTGGTTTAAATGCCGGGCCAGAATAAAACACAAGTCGGATAAACGATTTAAGTATTGCAATGCGCCAAATGGTATTGCTGCGGTTTGCGCCAGCGCTACCAGGCTGCGTTCGGCGCGCCTGCTAACCGTGCGGGCCATATGACCCCAGGCCGCCGCCTGGCAGCCACCTGGCAGTACGAACTCGCGTAGCGGGGGTAAGCTTGCGCCGTAATCCTTGATCGCCTGGTCCAGCTGTTGCAGCGGTTGAGCTAAAAGCTGGGCGCTGGGCTCTTGTGAGTCCGGCCCGCTGCTTGATGGCAGGCAGAGCTGGCCACCCAGGTCGAACAAGGCGTTTTGCACACGTGCGAGGATGGCGTCGAATTCGTTTGGCAGGCCGAGACTGCGCCAGACGCCGATTGTGCTGTTTAGTTCGTCAACCTCACCCAAGACACAAATGCGCAAGCTGCTTTTCGAAACGCGGGTCTTGTCTCCCAGGCCTGTACTGCCATCATCGCCCGTGCGAGTAGTGACTACGGTAACGCGCAAAGACATAAAATCTCGTTCAGGTTATAAACATGCCTGATTGTGCCGTAAATGTGGCTGTTTGACCAGAACTTACAAATTTGCCAGGCGCTCCAGTGCGGCGCCGCTTACCCGTACGATGCGCCAGTCGGGTAAAACCTCGGCGCCGTGGTGTTTGTAAAAATCGATGGCATTCTGGTTCCAGTCCAGTACCACCCATTCAAAGCGTCCACAGCCGCGCTCCAAGGCCAGCGCTGCGAGGTGTTGCAATACCCATTTACCCAGGCCCCGACCACGATGGGCCGGGCTGATATAAATATCTTCCAGGTACAGTCCGCGGCGATCCTGAAAGCTGGAGTAATTATGAAACCACATAATATAGGCGATTGGTTTGTGCGGCTCGGCCGTGGTGCAGATTACCAGACAATTGGCAGCTGGCTGCGCGCTAAAAAAACTCTGCTGCAAGCTGCTATGGGTGGCTTGAAAAATATCCATTAATTTTTCAAATTCAGCCATTTCAAGCATTAGACTGTGTATTGCTGGAATATCATCCGCGCTCGCGGGGCGTAAACTGTAGCCGGGTACCGTCATAAGGGCCATTAGATGGGCAAGTCGGGCTTATACTTGAGAACAACGTATAAACGCAACTAGAGTTAAACAGGTTTGTATTTGCAAAGGAGTTTTTATGAGCAAGCTCGCTAGCATCGCCCTGATGGGCTTGTTGGCCGCTGCACCAGGCCATTATGCCATGGCGCAGAATGTGCAGGCGCAGTCCAGTGGCAAGGTTATACGCGTAGACCAGGCCAAGGGTAAAATTGCCCTGCAGCACGGCGCCATACCCAAGTTAGAACTGCCAGCCATGACGCTGGTTTACCTGATAGACGGCAAGCTATTGCTAGGTATTGCCGTAGGAGATAACGTTAACTTTACGGCCGAGCGTGCTGGCGGCAAGTATCGCATCATAGAGCTAAAGAAATAGTCCTGTAATTACAGCACGTAGCGTGCCAGGTCTTCGCTGGCGGCGGCCTCAGCTAGTTTGTCATTGACGTAGGCGGCATCTATGCGTACGTTCTCGGAGCCAGGGTTGGAGGCCTCGAATGACAGGTCTTCGAGTAGCTTTTCCATTACCGTATACAAGCGTCTGGCACCGATATTTTCGGTGCGCTCATTAACCTCGAAAGCCAGCTCTGCCAAACGTTGAATGCCGTCTGTCGTAAAGTCCAGGTTAACGTTTTCGGTAGCCAGCAGGGCGTGATACTGTTTGGTAAGTGAGGCGTCGGTCTCGTTTAGAATGCGTACAAAATCGGCTGCGCTTAGGGAATCCAACTCTACCCGTATGGGAAAACGCCCCTGTAGCTCGGGGATAAGATCAGATGGGCGCGATAAGTGAAAGGCGCCCGAGGCAATAAACAAAATGTGGTCGGTTTTAACCACGCCGTATTTGGTATTGACCGTGGTGCCTTCTACCAGCGGTAAAAGGTCGCGTTGTACGCCTTGGCGCGAGACATCGCTACCGGTTGCTTCCTGGCGTGCGGCGATTTTATCGATTTCGTCCAAAAACACTATGCCATGCTGCTCGGCCAGATTAACCGCCTTGCTGCGTAGTTCGTCCTCATTGACGCGCCGCGCGGCTTCTTCTTCGGTGAGCAAATGAAAGGCTTCTTTGACACTAAGCTTACGGGTTTTGGTTTTGCCTTGCGATAAACCGGCGAACATACCACGCAACTGTTCGGTCATCTCCTCCATACCTGGAGGGGCCATGATCTCCATCTGTGGCGCGGCCTGGGCGAGCTCGATATCGATCATGGTGTCATCCAGCCGGCCTTCACGCAAGCGTTTACGAAATACCTGGCGGGTACTGTTGGAATCTTCGCGCTCGGGCTGGCCCTGGGCGTTGCGCGCGGGCGGCAACAGCACGTCCAGAATGCGGTCTTCGGCGGCATCCTCGGCCAGGCTGCGCACCTGGCGGGTAGCCTGCTCACGGGTTTGCTTGACGGCTACCTCGACCAGGTCACGGATAATCGTATCGACATCCCGGCCCACGTAGCCTACCTCGGTGAACTTGGTGGCTTCGATTTTAATGAAAGGTGCATTGGCCAGACGGGCCAGACGTCTGGCTATCTCGGTTTTGCCGACACCGGTTGGGCCAATCATAAGAATGTTTTTGGGCACAATCTCATGGCGCAAGGGCTCGGGCACCTGTTGACGGCGCCAACGATTGCGCAAGGCCACGGCCACGGAGCGTTTGGCACGCTCCTGACCGACAATGTGTTTATCGAGTTCGGAGACAATCTCTTTGGGCGTCATGGGTGCCAGGGCAGTGGTAGACATGTGTGCAGCTTAAAGGGTTTCTATGGTGTGATTCTGATTGGTGTAAATACACAGGTCGCCAGCTATTTCTAGCGATTTTTTGACGATCTGGGCGGGCTCAAGCGTGGTAGCCTCTAGCAGCGCGCGCGCTGCCGACTGGGCGTAGGCGCCGCCCGAGCCAATCGCAGCTATACCGTGTTCTGGTTCCAGGACGTCGCCATTGCCACTTAAAATAAAGGTGTGCTCGCTATCGGCCACTATCAACATGGCCTCAAGGCGTCTTAAAACCCTGTCGGTGCGCCAATCACGCGTAAGTTCGACGGCAGCGCGCATAAGATTGCCCTGGTGTTTTTCCAGTTTGGCTTCAAAGCGCTCCTGCAAGGTAAAGGCATCGGCCGTAGCACCGGCAAAACCAGCCAGTACACGATTGTTATATAGACGTCGTATTTTGCGCGCGGTACCTTTGATAACTATATTACCCAGGGTTACCTGACCATCGCCGCCCAGGGCGACCTCGTGGCCGCGGCGTACACATACTATGGTTGTTGCATGAAACTCTTGCATAAAAAAACAGCCTTAATCTCCGTATAGTTTTTGACGCATCTCACGCCGCTCCTGGGCCTCCAGAGATAGCGTGGCCGTCGGGCGCGCCAAGAGCCTGGGTATGCCTATGGGTTCGCCGGTTTCTTCGCACCAGCCATACTCACCCGAATCAATGCGGGCTATGGACTGTTGCACCTTTTTTAGTAGTTTACGCTCGCGATCACGGGTGCGCAGCTCAAGCGCGTGTTCTTCTTCGATAGTGGCGCGATCGGCCGGGTCCGGCACGTATTGGGTTTCGCGCAGATTTTCGGTAGTAGCGCCTGCGTTGGTGATGATTTCGTGCTCCAGGTCATGCAAGCGCTGCCTGAAAAAAGCCAGTTGGGCCTCGTTCATGTAGTCTTTTTCTGGCATCGCCAAGAGCTGTTTTTCTGTTAGCACGGTGGCCTTCGTTTTGGTGTCAGTTTTGCTAGCCATATTGTATCCTTATGTATATGTGTGGCCGTCTAGTACAACAAAATGCGGCATCGCTTGAGATAGCTTGATTAGACCAGACATGATTCTAATCCTTGGGTAAAAACTTGCTGGGGGAGTTTACGGCCAATGAATACCATTTTGGTATTGGGTTTTTCACTGTTGACCCAGGCCTTACCGGGCTCTGCCCCAAACAGCATATGCACGCCCTGAAATAACATGCGCCGGTTGATGCCCTTGATATATAAAATACCTTTATAGCGTAAAAGATCGGGGCCATAAACCTGTACTATGCCGCTTAAGAAATCTTCCAGGCGTTCTGGGTCGAAAGGTCGCTTGCTGTTAAATACGAAAGCACCTACGTCATCGTGGTGATGATGGTGATGATGGTGGTGCGCTGGTTGTGGCGTGCTCGCATTGGCTTGCTCGGCCAGGAACTGTGGGTCCAGGTCGAGTATGGCGTCGATATCAAAACCATTTACATCCAGCAATTCGTTTAGGTCGGTTGCGCCAAAATGTGCCACCTTGATGCTGGCGCGCGGGTTGATGTGCATCAGGCGTGCTCTTAATGCCTCATACTCGGTGTCGTTGACCAGGTCTTTTTTGGAAATCAGCAGGCGGTCGGCAAAGCCAATCTGGTTTTGTGCCTCGGGCTGGGAGTCCAGGGTAGCCATGCCATGTTTGGCATCGACTACGGTTATGACGGCATCCAGGCGGTAGGTTTGAGCCACCTCGTCATCCATGAAAAAGCTTTGGCATACGGGGCCTGGCTTAGCCATTCCGGTGGTTTCGATAATTACGCGCTCGAAGTGGATTTCTCCGGCTGCGCGTCGCCGGGCAAGATTGTTTAAGGTGTCGATCAAGTCGCCACGCACCGAACAGCATATGCAGCCATTACTAAGCTCAATAACCTGCTCGTTGTTTTCTTGTACCAGCAGCTCGTTATCGATGTTTTCCTGGGCAAACTCGTTTTCGATTACGGCAATGCGCTGACCATGAAACTCATTGAGAATGCGTTGCAAAAGCGTAGTCTTGCCGGCGCCTAAAAACCCGGTAAGAATAGTTGCTGGTATCATCGGCGAGTCAGATGACTGGCTCTGGTTCATGCTCATAGTAAACACCCGCCCGTATTTGGCTCAAACGTGCTGGGCTTGAATTAGCAAAGCCCAAAACGTAAAACTGGCAAAATAGCCAACATATAATTACATCACATACCTTGCATTGTCGCAAACACGGGTCTGCTGCCGTGTCAAGTGAGCATTTTTGCCGGCCGTATGCCATGTTGTAAGATAGCGTTTTGTAACATCTCATTTTGCGGAACAAACTACCGATGCGCTCTGAACAAGCTGTTCGGGCTACCAAAGCCAATAGCTCTTTGCTTTTGCTGTCTGCCGCGCGTAGGGTTGCTCTGGTTACGTTAGTGGTGGTGTTGGTTTGGCTATTAACCGCGTGGGCCTTGTTATGAGCCAGTCAGCGGTTAGCCTGCAGTCGGTACGCCTGGCCTGGCCCGGCAGGGTAATAGTGCCAGAAATCGTTGGCCAGTTCGAACAAGGCTCTTTGACTGCTATCGTCGGCCCCAATGGTGCTGGCAAGTCAACCTTGATAAAAGCTTTGTCCGGGCGTATTAAGCCAGCCCGCGGACGTATCATATTTAACCCTGATTTGGGACGGCCAGCGTGCATGCCACAAAAATCAGAACTGGATTTAAGTGTGCCCATAACCTGTTATGAGTTGGTTGCCATGGGCGCCTGGCACAGGTTTGGGCCCTGGCGCGGCTTGTCTGTACAGGACCATCAAGGTATTCGGGCTGCGTTGCAGAAGGTTGGTCTGACCGGTTTTGAGCGGCATCCAATTGATGGCCTGTCTGGTGGCCAACTGCAAAGGGCTTTGTTTGCCAGGCTAATCGTGCGCGAGGCGCAGATTATTTTGCTCGATGAACCCTTCGCTGCCGTAGATCTGGCTACGACCCAGGATTTATTGCGCTTATTGCTGAATTGGCATAAGCAGGGACGTACGATTGTCGCGGTGTTGCACGATTTGGAGATGGTGCGTAAGTATTTTCCGCAAAGCCTGTTGTTGGCCCGTCAGGTAGTTGCCTGGGGCCCTACGGAGCAGGCTTTGACTGCGGCTAATTTGCACCTGGCCAGGCACCTTGGCGAGCAAGCGGCGTGACGGATATATTCCAGCTGCTGATGCAGCCTTTTTTTGAGTTTGGTTTTATGCGCCGCGCCCTGGCGGGCTCCTGGGCGTTGGCATTTTCTGCCGGGCCAATAGGAGTAATTCTGGTCATGCGGCGTCTAAGTCTGATGGGTGACGCCATGGCGCACGCTATTTTGCCAGGGGTCGCGGTAGGCTTTTTAAGCGCAGGTTTTTCCCTTACGGCCATGACCTTTGGTGGCTTGCTTACCGGCATCCTGGTAGCTCTTTTGGCGGGTATGGTGGCGCGGGTTACCCCCTTGCGCGAGGATGCCAGCTTTGCTGCGTTTTATCTGGTATCACTGGGACTAGGGGTGCTGCTGGTATCGCTTAAAGGCACCAGCACCGACTTGATGCATGTATTATTTGGCACGGTATTGGGTTTAAGTGATGCGGCCCTGATTCTGGTGGCGGTGGTCAGTAGTATTAGCCTGCTGGTATTGGCAGCCTTGTTCAGGGTGCTGGTACTAGAGTGTCTGGATCCACAGTTTCTGCAAGCCGAAGGCGGGCGGATTGGCATGTGGGCCCATATGGGTTTTCTGCTATTGCTGGTGTTGAATCTGGTTGCCGGGTTTCAGGTGCTGGGTACCTTGATGGTGGTAGGCATAATGATGTTGCCCGCCACGGCGGCCAGATTCTGGGCGCGTTCGGTTGGTGCACAAATGGTTTTGGCAGCCGTGCTGGGGGCGTTATCGACCTATATCGGCTTATTGTTTTCTTATTATCAAAATCTGGCGGCCTCGCCAGCCATTATCCTGGTGGCTGGGGTGGTGTATTTTTTTTCCTTGGGCCTGGGGCCGCACGGGGGGTTATGGCGCGTATGGCGTACGTACAGAAAAAAGGTTTAAAGCAGGCCGGCAGGCAGCTGCAGCGTATTTTGTTGCCACTGATGCTGCTGCTTGGCTGCTTGTTGCCCGCAGCCTCATCGGCGCAGGCACAAGCGGCGCCGTTAAAGGTGGTGGCAAGCTTTTCTATTTTGGCCGATCTGGCCCAGCGGGTTGGCGGTGAAGACATAGACTTGCAGGTGATTGTCGGGCCCTTGAATGACGTACACAGCTATGAGCCCAGTGCGGGCGATGTGCAGGCCCTGGCTCAGGCCCAGGTGCTGATAGCCAATGGCTTGAATTTTGAAACCTGGTTGCCGCGCCTAATGCAGGCCACCAACTTTAAGGGTACCGAAGTTATTGCCGCCCAGGGTGTTGAGCCACGTCGCTTGACGCACGCGCATGAACACCATGGTGGGCACGATCATCACGGGGATCACAACCACGGTGATATTGATCCACATGCCTGGCAAGATCCTGCTAATGCAATAATTTATGTGCAAAACATAGCGCATGCCTTTGCTGCGCTGGACCCCGAGCATGCAGAAGGCTTTGCGCGCAGGGCGCAAAAATTAATCACGGATATACGGTTGGCTGACCACGACTGGCGCACCCGGTTAAGTGCCATTGCGCCTGATAAACGGGTGTTTGCCACTACGCACGACGCTTTTGGTTATTTTGCCCAGGCTTACGATATAAAAATACTGCCTTTGGCTGGTCTGACAGGCCAGGCTGAGCCATCAGCACAGGCAATGGCGCAATTGATCCAGGCTGTACGGGCGCAAAAGGTTGCTGCCCTGTTTGCTGAATATGGCAGTAACACCCAGGCCCTGGAGCAAATAGCACGCGAAACCGGGGCCCGGCTCGCGGGCCCTATATTTGCCGATACTCTGGATAGTCCGGGCCAGCCTGCTGGTAGTTATCTGGGTATGTTTTTGTGGAATACCGGGCAGTTATTGCAGGCTTTACAAGACTAGCTTTTGCCAGGCTTGCGCTTGGCGCGTGGATGGGCCTTATCGTAGCTGGCTGCCAGGTGCTGGAAGTCCAGACGGGTATAAATTTGTGTAGTAGAAATATTGGCGTGCCCCAGTAACTCCTGGACTGCGCGCAAGTCCTGGGCTGACTGCAATAAATGGCTGGCAAAACTGTGGCGCAGGCTGTGCGGGTGTACGTGCACTGGCAAGCCGGTGCGCCGGGCCAGATCCTGCAACTGCAGCTGTACCACGCGGGGGCTGATGCGTTGGCCGCGCACGCCTAGAAACAAGGCCGCATGAGCGTCTTGGCTAGAGTGTGGCTGCAATAGCTCAGATCTTACGCTCAGCCAGGCCTGGATTGCTGCTATGGCTTTGCTGCCCAGGGGTACTATTCTGGTTTTGGCGCCCTTGCCATAGACTACTGCCTGACGCTCGGCTAACTCCAGCCAGCTGCGCGAATTGTATTCACGGCTGTTATGTGCATTGGTATCGAGGTCGATTAATTCTGCCAGGCGTAAGCCGGCCGAATACAGAATTTCAAACATGGCCATGTCGCGCTTTTCAACCGCTGTTTGCGCTTCTGGCAAGTGGTTACGATCCAGTAGTGCCTGGGCCTGGTCTACGCTTAAGGCCTTAGGCAAAGCACGAGCTATCTTGGGCGGGCGCACGCCCAGGCAGGGGTTACACGCGCTACCACCCTGTTCATACAGCCATTGAAAAAAACCGCGCCAAGCTGCCAGGGCACGTGCCAGACTGCGTGGCTGATGGCCTTGTGCGTGCAGGCGTGCCAGGGCCTGGCGTATATCCAGTTCATTTGTTTTGCTGAGCTTATGGCCCGCGCCCAACTGTTCTGACAGTAGCCCTAAATCCCTTTTATAGGCCGCGATCGTGTGGCTGGAGTAGCGCTTTTGGTTTTGTTGCTCACTGAGCCAGTGATTGATCTGGTGCGCAGTGGTATTCATGTTTTTAGCCAAGTCAGGCAGCTGAATCGGGCCCGGTGCTGAGTAAACGGCCTAATGCTGCGCTTGCCAGATGGGCTATTTGCGCGAGAAAGTCGGTACCCATATCGGCGTTAAAGCGGTTGGCGTCGTTAGAGCCAAGCGCAAGCAAACCTATGGTGCTATCGTCTTGCAAATTGCGCAATGGTATTAAAGCCAGTGAAGCCGGTTTGCTGGCAAACCAGTCATGGGTTTCATGCGCGCTTTGCGGACCGCAAGCAGGCAGCTGCATTGCAGCGGTTTGTTGCCTTATGCTGGCGCTGACTTCCTGAGTGTACTGTTCGTCGCGCAAATTGCCTAAGCCCCAAATGCGCAAGGCCAGGCTATCGATATTAAAAATTTGCGCCAGACTTTGCACTATATAGGCGGGAATTTTTTGTGGGTCGTGCAAACTCAACAGTCCGCTACACCAATCAATCAGTGCTTGGGCGGTGCGCTGGTTGCCGCCGGCATTGTGCATGAGCTCGGCCAGGGTGTGCTCGTGTTGTTTGATACGTTCGCGCAAAATAATTATCTGGCGCTCGGCCAGTGAAATGGCCCCTGCCTTGTGGGGATGGGGCACTTGTAATTGGCTGAATAAATCGGCGTGTTCCAGAAAAAAATCTGGATTATCGCCTAGAAATCTGGCAATTTCCTGGGCCTGGTTGGCGGCGTTGCTCATTGCATCCCCAAAGTATTGGTTAAATAATCGGCTTATTGTACTAAGCCTATGTTTTTGGGTGGTTTAATAAAATCCTGACTCGCCTGCGGGACGGGTTTTAAAACGCCTGTGTACCCAGTAATACTGGGCTGGATCCTGGCGCACAGCGGCCTCTATCAGCGCGTTTAGCCGCGTGGTGGCAGCGATCTGATCGTCGGCCCCCGGAAAATCTGCCAGTGGAGGGCCGATTTCCACCAAATAACGCCCGCTTTGCAGGTCTAGTCGGCTGATTATCGGCACAATAGCAACATCCCAGTTGCTGGCTATTTGGGCTGCGGATAATAAGGTGGCTGCCGGCACGCCAAAAAAAGGAATAAAGGCACTGCCCTGGCGGCCAAAATCCATATCGGGCAGGTAGTAAACCGGTATGCCGCGCAGTAGCTGGCGTATCAGGCCACGCACGCCATCCTGGCGGCTGATCATGTGCACCTTGTTAAAGCGGCTACGTCCGGCGCGCATGATTGCGTCTACATCGGCGTCGCTTTGGCGGCTGTAGAGCGTGGCGGATTCCTGTAAAAACAGCGTCAGCCGAGTGGCTGCCGCATCCAGGCCAATGAAGTGCGGCGCAAACATGAGTATGCGCTTGCCTTGGTCGAGTAAGGATTGCAAATGCTCCGCGCCGGTTAACGTTACTGTGTCGCGTATACGCTCGGGTGAGCCATACCAGCATAGCCCGCGATCAACAAATGATTGGGCCAATAAATTAAAATGCCGCCGCGCCAGGGCCTGGCGCTCGCGTGCGCCGAGTTCAGGAAAGCATTTAGCCAGGTTAACTTGCACGATATGGGCGCGTGAACGCAGTAACCATGGGGTTAAGTGCCCGAGCGCACGCCCCCAACGCAGCCGGGTTGTAGTGCGGCAACGAGCAAAGAACTTGAGCGCTGCTATCAGCAGGCTTTTTTTATTGAGCTTCATCAACTATCAAGGTGTATGGCGCAGATCGCTTGCTTGCTTGGGCTGGTCTTCTGGATGAGGTGGGGCATCGTCAGGCTCCTTGTAGCGGTTATAACCCCAAAGATATTGCTCGGGAAAACGGCGGATCAGGGTTTCCATGGCGGCATTAATGGCCAGCGCGGTGGCCTCGACCGTAGCTGGCAGTGGCTCGGGCAAGCGTAGATAGTGCATGCGCCAGCCTTGTCCTTTTGGCAGGCGTTCGCCGGCGGTAAGAATTACGGCCACATTGGTTTGCTTGGCAAGACGCGCAGCCAGGGTCATTGTAAGCGCGTAATGGCCAAAAAATGGCAGCCAGATACCCTCGCCCTGACCGGGTACCTGATCGGGCAGCATGCCTACAGCCTCGCCGCGCTTTAAGGCGCGCACAAATTTGCTTACGCCTTGACGGTTGGCCGGTACGGCATGCAGGTTATGCATATCTCTGGAGGAGGCGATGAGCGGATCGAGTATGGGGCTGCGCGCCGGTCTGAACATTACCGTAAGTGGCCCGTAGCGCGTCAGGTGGCGTGCAGTAATTTCAAAACAGCCCAAGTGTGGCGTCAGGTACAGGATGCCGCGGCCAGTGGCAATCGCTTCCTGCACTATATGCTCTTGAGTGCTGCTTGTTATGGCCAGACACTGGGGGGTGCGCCACCATATTTTCGGGATCTCGGCCATCATTGCGCCGGTCTCGGCGGCGGCTTTACGCGCAAAGTCTGGGCTGGTATAGCCGGCCCAACGGCTATGGCGCCGGACGCGGTTGCGGTAGCGACTAGGGTAGCGATAGGCGAGCACGCCAATTACGCGGCCGCTGTTCTGCAGCCATGACAAGGGTAAGTAAGCCAATAAACGGGCCAGAAATAACAACATGCCAGAATTAGAATATAAGCAAATACAATTTATTAATATACTGTCTGCGACAAGGGGCCATTTTCGCTTAAAATGTTCCTGGTCGCTGAGTTAACCGACAACTTGCGGAGCGACCCCCTGTACCAACAGGCCCTTACCGCTAAAGCGTCGCGCCCCAACAAGCCGGTAGAGGTGCAACGCAAACCGTTTAACCTCGTGCCGCACAACTGCGGCCCAATTCAGGAATAGCCGTGGCAAACAAAGATTTCTTATTCACATCAGAGTCCGTATCCGAAGGCCATCCAGACAAAGTCGCCGACCAGATCTCGGATGCTATTTTAGACGCCTTGCTGGCACAAGACCCAAACTCCAGGGTGGCTGCCGAGACGCTTTGCAATACAGGCCTGGTGTTGCTGGCTGGCGAAATCACCACCAATGCCAACATAGACTACATTCAGATCGCCCGCGATACGATTCGTAATATAGGTTATGACAATACGGATTATGGCATTGACTACAAAGGTTGTGCCGTATTAGTGGCCTATGACAAACAATCGCCCGATATAGCTCAGGGTGTGGATCGTAGCCCAGAAGAGGTTCTTAACCAGGGGGCTGGTGATCAAGGCCTGATGTTTGGCTATGCCTGTGATGAAACCCCCGACCTTATGCCGGCGCCGATCTGGTACGCTCACAGGTTGATGCAGCGTCAGTCCGAGCTGCGCAAGGATGGTCGCCTGCCATGGTTGCGCCCGGACGCCAAGGCACAGGTTACTTTTCGTTATATCGATGGCCGTCCCGCAGAGGTTGATACCGTGGTGGTTTCAACCCAGCATCACCCGGATATTTCCCAGGCTGAAATCAAGACCGAGGTTATAGAACAAATCATTAAACCGGTTTTTGCCCCCGGCTTGCTAAGTGGGCAAACCAAGTATTTGATCAACCCTACCGGCAAGTTCGTAATCGGTGGCCCCCAGGGTGACTGCGGTTTAACCGGGCGCAAAATCATTGTGGATACTTATGGCGGAGCTTGCCCACATGGTGGGGGGGCTTTTTCTGGTAAGGACCCTTCCAAGGTAGATCGTTCAGCCGCTTATGCTGCCCGCTACGTGGCCAAGAATATAGTCGCTGCGGGTCTGGCGCGCCAGTGTCAGGTACAGCTAAGCTACGCCATCGGTGTGGCCGAACCAATTAACATCACCGTGTACACCGAAGGCACCGGCATTATCCCGGACGAGCAGATCGCCAAACTGGTGCGCGAGCACTTTGATCTACGCCCCAAGGGCATTATCAATATGCTTGACTTGCTGCGTCCCATTTACTTCAAGTCCGCCGCTTATGGTCACTTCGGGCGTAACGAGCCGGAGTTTTCATGGGAAGCGCTGGATAAGGTGCAGGCATTGAAGGCTGCTGCTTAGAGCAAGTTTTAAAATCTCTGGCAAATAGTTACAATAGCGGATTAACCCCGAGGGGCGTTGCAGCAACGGTTAGTTGCCAGGCTCGGGGGACACTTTGTCACAACGGCGTCCATTATTGCCCTGCGTGGGTGAAATGGCTCAGGTTTTCGCGCGCAGGCATCGATAGGAAAAATAATGAGCACTGCACACGATTACGTTATAGCTGATATTGGCCTGGCTAACTGGGGACGGCGTGAAATAGCCATCGCCGAAACTGAGATGCCCGGCTTGATGGCCATCCGCGAAGAATATGCCGCCGCCCAGCCGCTTAAAGGCGCGCGCATTGCTGGCAGCCTGCACATGACCATCCAGACCGCGGTCTTGATCGAAACCTTAAAGGCCTTGGGTGCCGAGGTGCGTTGGGCTTCCTGCAATATTTTTTCTACCCAGGACCATGCCGCAGCGGCCATAGCAGCTGGCGGTACGCCAGTCTTCGCCATCAAGGGCGAAACCCTGGCCGATTACTGGCAATATACCCACAAAATTTTTGACTGGCCGGGTGCGCAAGCCAACATGATTCTTGATGATGGCGGTGACGCCACCTTGTTGCTGCACCTTGGTGCGCGTGCCGAGCAGGATGCCAGCGTACTGGATAATCCTGGCAGCGAAGAAGAACGCGTCCTGTACGCCGCCATCAAAAACACCTTGCAGCGCGAGCCGTCCTGGTATTCCACGCGCCTGGCGCAAATCAAGGGCGTTACCGAAGAAACCACCACGGGGGTGCACCGTCTGTATCAAATGTCGCAGCGTGGCGAGCTGAAGATGCCAGCGATTAACGTCAATGACTCGGTTACCAAGTCCAAGTTTGACAACCTTTATGGCTGCCGCGAATCCCTGGTGGATGGCATCAAGCGCGCCACCGATGTCATGGTGGCTGGCAAGGTCGCCATAGTGTGTGGTTTTGGCGATGTTGGCAAGGGCTGCGCCCAGGCTCTGGCGGCTTTGCGTGCCCAGGTATGGGTTACCGAGGTCGATCCGATTTGTGCCTTGCAAGCCTCCATGGAAGGCTACAAAGTTGTCAATATGCAGGATCCTGGGGTAGTAGAGGGTGCCGATATCTTCGTAACCGCTACAGGTAACTACCACGTCATTGATCGCGAGCATTTATATCGCATGAAAGATCAGGCCATCGTTTGCAATATCGGCCACTTTGATAACGAAATTGACGTGGCTGCGGTTGAAGACCTGCAATGGGAAGAGATCAAGCCCCAAGTCGATCACATTATCTTTCCCGATGGCAAGCGCGTAATACTGCTGGCCAGGGGCCGTTTGGTCAACCTGGGTTGTGCCACGGGTCACCCGTCGTTTGTGATGTCGGCCTCGTTTACCAACCAGACTATTGCACAAATCGAGCTCTTTACCATGGGCGAAAAATACACCAGCGGTAAAGTGTACGTATTGCCCAAACACCTGGACGAAAAGGTCGCCCGTTTGCACCTCAAAAAGCTGGGTGTCAATCTTACCAAGCTGAGCCAGCAGCAGGCCGATTATATTGGCGTGCCAGCGCAGGGTCCCTTTAAACCAGATCACTACAGGTATTAATTATGATTCTATTATTGGTGTGGCTCTTGAATGCCGTGGCCTTGTTGGTAGTGGCCTATGTTCTGCCGGGTATCAGCGTGGCGTCGTTTGGCTCGGCGCTGGTGGCGGCGTTGGTGCTGGGCCTGTTGAATACGGTCATCAAGCCATTATTGATTTTGCTTACCTTGCCGCTTACGGTAGTTACGCTCGGGCTGTTTTTATTGGTAATCAATGCCTTGGTATTTTGGTGGGCGGGTTCAATTCTCAAGGGTTTTCATGTTGATGGTTTTTGGTGGGCCTTGCTGGGAGCTTTGATTTACAGCATAGTCTCGACCTTTTTTGCCAATATGTTGTTGGCTCAGCCGCTCTAGCCATGGCCAATAGTAGTTCTGTACTTAGCTTTGAATATTTTCCGCCACGCGATAGCGCCAGCCAGGAGCGCTTGGTGCGTACCGCCAAACGCCTGGCGGCATTAAAGCCGGCTTACGTAAGCGTCACCTTTGGCGCTGGGGGTTCGACCCGCAGCGGCACGGCCGACGCCGTGCAAATGCTGCAGCAAATGGATTTCGAGGTAGCCCCGCACATTTCCTGCATCGGGGCCACGCGCTCCGAATTACGGGCTATCCTGGACAATTACGTCGATATTGGCATTAAACGCCTGGTGGCCTTGCGCGGTGATTTGCCATCCGGTATGGGTGGTGACGTGGGTGAGTTACACCATGCAGCACATTTGTTGCGCTTTATCCGTGAGAATTATGGCCAGCTATTTGAGATAGAGGTGGCGGCGTACCCCGAGATGCATCCCCAGGCCAGCAGTTTTGGGCAAGACATACGGCATTTTGTTGATAAGGTACGTGCTGGCGCCAATGGCGCCATTACGCAATATTTTTTCAATGCCGATGCCTATTTTGATTTTGTCGAGCGGGTGCGTGCTTTGGGAGTGGATGTACCCATTACTCCGGGCATAATGCCAATTAACAATTACACCCAGTTGGCCAGGTTTTCTGCCATGTGTGGTGCAGAAATACCACGCTGGCTGCAGCTGCGTTTACAAGACTTTGGCGATGATAAGGCCTCCCTCAAGGCCTTTGGCCTGGAGGTAATCAGCCGGCTGGTAGAGAGTTTGCTGGAGCAAGGTGCGCCAGGGGTGCATTTTTATACGCTTAATAAGGCCGAAAGCGTCGAGCGTATCTGCGCTAACCTGGGCTTGACGCCAGCTTAGCGGGCCTGCCTGGCGTGGGCTAGCTCAGCTGGCGTGGTTGATACTGTAAGGCCCAGCCCTTGTCGGTGAGGATTGTATCCAGGGGCATATCGTGGCTTTGTGGGGTATAGTCCAGGCCGCTCAGATCACCGCAAGCCCAGGCCAGCCCCAGGCTGATAAAGCCCGGTTGCTGTTGTTGCAGCAGAGCCAGGGTGCGGTCGTAATAGCCGCCGCCATAGCCCAGGCGGTGGCCATTGCGCGTATAGCCCAGTGTGGGTACTATGACCAGATCCAGTTGGGTGGCAAACGTGTCGCCCTCTGGTTCGTAGATACCGTAGGCGGCCGCACGCATATCGGTATCAGGTGTCCATAGTTTAAAGCGCAAGGCCTGGCCGCGCGCTACTACCACGGGTAGATACAGCCTGAGCTCACCTTCCATAGCCCACTTGTTCAGCAATGGGCGCAGATCGGGCTCTTGGGGCAGGGGCCAAAAAGCGGCTACGTCGATTATGTCGGCCTGGTTTTGCTGCTTTAATGTGCTGCGCGTGGTGGCCAGCCAGGTGTAAAGGCGCGCACGCATCATGAGCGAGCTGCGTTCATACTCGTCAGGTGGTATGCTGCTACGCAGCTGTTTAATACGTGTGCGAAGGCTGTCCACATGTTTTTGTAAGTCTGAATTCATATGCTGGTGGGGCGGTTTATGTTCATGCAAAGTATTTTAGGATATAAAAAGCGGCTGTCACTAATTTGTGCCATGCTCGCTAGCATAGGTTTGGCCGCCTGTGCCGATGCCAGGGGCCCGGCCCAGGATCAGATCGCCACTGTTACTACTGTTACCACTGTTTTGCCCGCTACCCCGCCGCAGACCGATCTGGTCATCCCGGCGGATGCGCGCCAGGCGGTACAGGATGCTTACGCGGCTATGAATAAAGGCCGCTGGGCCGAGTTGGACAACTTGCTCGAACTCGCCGATCGCGACCCGTTATTGGGCCAATATCCACGTTACTGGGCCTTGCGCAAAAAAGTACTGGATCGCACCCAACCAGTACCGGAAGCGCAGGTCAAAGCATTTCTAAATAACGCCAAAGACGGCTATTTGGCAGATAAGGTCAGGGCTGACTGGGTACTGGCCGCTACCCGCGCCGGGGATTATGCCAAGGTGTTGCAAATTCCTGCGGTAATTGCCCAGAACGATGCCGTGCGCTGTTCTTTGTTGCTGGCGCGGCACCAGGCCAGCGCCCCGGCTGCCGCCAGTGAAGTACTGGCTGCTTTCAAGCCCAATCAGGATTGCTGGTCAATGCTCGATCAAGTTGTTGCTGATGGTGTTCTCAGCCGTGCCGAGCTTGTCGGGCTGTTGCGTGCCAGTCTCGAAACCGGCAAGCAGGCGCAGGCCGACCGCATGGCAGGCGTGGTGTTTGATGACCAGGCTGTGGTGCAGTACGCCGCGCTTATGAAAAACCCCAGAAAGTGGCTGGACGCGCATCCTCAGCCCAAACATGCCGTTGATTTTGAGCTGACGGCAATCGCTTTGGCACGCTTGGCCCGCGGCCAGGAGCGTGCACAAGCTGCTAATTACGTCGACCGGCACTGGGCCAAGAAAATACCTGCAGCCGATCTGCAATGGGTCTGGGGTCAGTTTGGCCTGCTGGCGGCCCTGAATGTCGAGCCCGACGCTCATGCCTGGTATCGTCAGTCGGGTGATATGCCCAAGACCGACTTTAACCACGCCTGGGAGGTGCGCGCCGAGCTAAGGGCGGCCCCTATCGACTGGCGCCAGGTAGCCAGGGCGATTGAGAAAATGAGCCCGCGCCAGGCCGATGAACCCGTATGGCGTTACTGGTACGGTCGCGCTTTACTGGCTCAGGGCGAGACTGAGCTGGCGCACAATCACTTTGCTGCGATTGCCGACGATCAGAGTTTTTACGGCTTGTTGGCGATCGAGGAGCTGGGCCAGGTGCCGAGTCTGCCGCCACAGCCAGAGGCCCTGGATCCGGCCTGGTTAGCCCAGGCGCGCGCCAATCCAGGATTGCAGCGCGCCGTGGCCCTATTTGACCAGGGCTGGCGGCGCGAGGCCGTGCCAGAGTGGAATTTTGCCCTGCGTGGCATGGATGACAACCAGCTGCGGGCAGCTGCCGAGTTTGCGCGCGAGCAACATATTTATGATCGTGTGGTCAATACGTCGTTATTAACCAAAGACGTAGCAGATTTCAGCCAACGATTTATCGCACCGTTTGAAGGCCGGGTCAGTGCCAAGGCCCAGGAGATAGACCTTGATCCCGCCTGGGTTTATGGCTTGATCAGACAGGAGTCGCGCTTTATTACTGATGCACGCTCGCGCGTAGGGGCCTCTGGTTTAATGCAGTTAATGCCAGCCACGGCCAAATGGGTAGCCAAAAAAATCGGCTTGCAAGGATTTAAGCCGAGCCAGGTCAACGACTTTGATACCAATACGGTTCTGGGTACCAGCTATATGAATATGGTGCTGCGCGATTTGGATGGCTCGCAAATGCTGGCCACCGCAGGATATAACGCCGGTCCGGGTCGGCCCAAGCGTTGGCGCGCCAGCCTGCCAAGCAGGGTTGAAGGGGCCATTTTTGCCGAAACAATTCCTTTTACTGAAACCCGCCTATACGTCAAAAATGTCTTATCCAACACGGCGTATTACTCTATGCTGTTTACGGGCCAGCCCCAGTCGCTCAAGTCTTTATTGGGCTCAGTTGGACCGCAGCCAGGCGCCACCACAGTAGCGCTGCCTTGAGTCGTGCTAACAAGCCTGACCCTGTGCAGGGGTTGGAGGTTTATGTCGTTGGTGGGGCCGTTCGTGATGCGCTGCTGGGGCTTGCCAGCGGCGACCGGGACTGGGTGGTAGTCGGTGCCAGCCCTGAGGATATGAGCGCGCGCGGATTTACACCAGTGGGCGAGGATTTTCCTGTTTTCCTGCACCCGTATACCCACGAAGAATACGCGTTGGCTCGTACCGAGCGCAAATCTGGTCGCGGTTATCATGGGTTTGTATTTTATGCAGGCAGCGATGTCAGCCTGGAAGATGACTTGCGCCGCCGCGACCTCACTGTAAATGCTATCGCGCGTGCTCCCACAGGCGAATTGCTTGACCCCTTGGGCGGCATCGCTGACATCAAGGCCAAGGTATTGCGCCATACCGGCCCGGCATTTGCCGAAGACCCGGTACGTTTATTGCGCCTGGCACGTTTTGCTGCCAGGTTTAGTGACTTTACGATTGCCCCAGAAACGCTTGCCCTGTGCGAGCAGCTGGTGGCTAACGGTGAAGTCGATGCCTTGGTGCCTGAGCGAGTTTGGCAGGAGTTCGCCAAAGGCTTAATGAGCGCTGCTCCTGCGCGCATGCTGGCAGTATTGCGCCAATGTGGCGCTTTGCAGCGCGTAGCGTCCGAACTTGTATACACGCCTGAGCTTGGCTACAGCCTGGATCTGGCGGCGCGGCGCGGCTTGGCACTGGAGCAACGCTATGCCTTGATGTGCCAGGATTCCGCTGCGTTATTACAAAAACAGTTAAAAGCCCCGCGTGTTTGCCAGGATATGGCGCTTTTATTGCCTGGGGTTTTAAAGCGCTTACGCGCCATGCGTGCCGTCGCCAGTGGCAGCGCTAGCGCCGCCACTAGCCTGGAGCTGTTTGCGTATTGTGATGCTTTCAGGCGTGCACCACGCTGTCTGGCGCTCATACAGGCGGCAGCCTGTGTAATTGACGCTGTTAACGAGTCGCTTTGGCAGCAGCGGCTGGCCGCAGTGGCCACGGTTGATGCTGGTGCCATAGCGCGGCAGGCTGATGGCGCCGTCGATAAAATCAAAGGCCTGTTGCGTGACGCGCGGCTGCAGGCGCTAAAATCGGTACCTTGAAGCTGCAATCCAAAGATCATGTCCAATAACAGCTTAGCGCCACACGATCCATTAGCCCAGAGGCCGATACTGGTTTTTGACTCGGGTATAGGGGGCTTGACCGTCTTGCGTGAGGCACGGGTCTTGATGCCCCAGTATCGCTTTATCTATGTTGCCGATAACGCTGGCTTCCCTTACGGAGCGTGGCCCGAAGAACGGCTTGGCAAGCACGTGCTACAGCTGTTTGCGCGTCTGCTTGAACAATACCAGCCAGCACTGTGCATAATCGCCTGCAATACGGCGTTTACGGTAGCCGGTGCGGCCCTGCGCGAAGAATTCCCCGAGATGGTTTTTGTGGGTACGGTGCCGGCCATCAAGCCGGCTGCCGAGCGTAGCTATAGCGGCCTGATCTCTGTGCTGGCCACGCCGGGTACGGTACAGCGTGACTATACGCGTTCTTTAATAAATACCTTTGCCAGCGGTTGCCGGGTGCAGCTGGTGGGCTCGGCCAGGCTTGCTGGCATGGCCGAAGATTGGGTGCGCGGTAAAAACGTAGATCTGCCCGGCTTAAAGCAGGAAATTGCCCCTTGTTTTGTGCAGCAGGGTGATAAGCGTACCGATATAGTGGTACTGGGCTGCACCCACTATCCGTTTTTGGTCAATCTCTTTAGAAGCCAGGCGCCTTGGCCGGTAGACTGGCTAGACCCGGCAGAGGCGATAGCGCGCAGAGCCAGATCTTTATTGCCCGAGCAGCAGGACTTTACCAATAATCCGTATGCCGATACCGTGGTTTTAACCACGCAGTCTGCAGATCAGGTAACAATGCGGCTATTTGCCGGGTTTGGTTTGTCCACGCACGCTAGCCACAAACGCCATGTGCAAGTCAAGCCGGGGATTAAAGCCGGTGGCGCCTATCACCACTAACAAAGCCGCATAAGCCCGTATCGATATTTTTACCCAACGCGATTACTTTGAATAATTCGCCCATTTCTGCCTCTGAGGTCAGAGTATTAAAGGCGCTTAGTTGCGAGGCGCGCGCGCCTGGATCGGCTGCCTCGGTCAGCAGCTGCAGCAGCCCGCAGTTAATTAAAAACCTGGCCTGTGAGGTGTAGCCAAGTACCTGCATATCGGCCTGCAATGCGGTATCAGCCAGGGCGGTAAAGTCTACGTGGCTGGTAATATCCTGCATGCCGGCCAGAATCAAGGCTTGATCGTGGGCGAAGTGCCTGAAGTGGCACATCATGGTTCCGGTGTTACGTTGGGGGTGGTAGTACTCGGCCTGGCTAAAGCCATAATCGATTAGCAAGGCTGCGCCACGCTGCAACCAGCTGCCCAGAGAGCTGATCCAGGCCTGGGCTTGCAGGTTGATTTCACTCGTATAACCAGCAATCGCCGGCAGGCGCTGCTTTATGATGCCGGCCAGTGGCTCGGTCGCGGGCTTGCTGGCCCAGGTAAAGGGGCTGGTATTGCTGTTGTCCGTGTAAGTATGGCCAGCGGCCATGCTTACACCCAGTAGTTCTGGCTGTAATTGTGCATTCAGGCGCACGAGCTTGACGGGCATAGCGTCGAGCACCTCGTTGGCCAGAACGCAACCACTAAATTTCTGGGGTAAATGTTCCAGCCATTGCACCTGATGGCCGTATTGTTGCAGGCGCTTTTGTTGGCGTTGGCGCAGATCGGCAGAGAGCTCGATTATGCGGTAATTTACGTCTATCCCCAACTTATTGAGGGCCGCTATCAGGCTGGCTGCCAGGGCGCCTGAGCCGGCACCGAATTCAAGCACCTGGTCGCTGTCACTGCGTTGCAGTATTTCAGCTATCTGCCGGGCCAGGGCTTGGCCAAATAATGGGCTGATTTCAGGGGCGGTGGTAAAGTCGCCCGCACGCGCAAATTTGGTGCTGCCAGCGCTGTAATAACCCAGCCCTGGTGCGTATAGGGCAGCCTGCATCCATTGCTCAAAATCCAGCCAGCCACCCGCGTTACCAATATTTTTCGCAAGCATTGCATTTACTTTGCGAGCGTGCGCTTGTAGGCTTGGTGCGAGCGTGGGCAAACCATCGGGTACGTATATTTTGGGTAAATCTATCATGGGCGCTAGCATAGCAGCTTGTGCATTTATAATTTTGCCTATATAAATTTTATTTTATTAAGGGGCCGGCCGTGTTCTCATCGCTAGATAAAATGACCTGTGTGGAGGACTTTCGCAGGGTCGCCAGGCGGCGTGTGCCGCGCATGTTTTATGACTATGCTGATTCAGGCTCCTGGACCGAACAAACTTACCGGGCCAATGCCAATGATTTGCAGAAACTGCTGTTTTGTCAAAGGGTGGGCGTAAATTTTGAATATCGCAGTTTACGCAGCTCTTTGCTGGGAGAAAGCGTGGCCATACCCTTGGCCTTATCCCCTACCGGGTTAACCGGCATGCAGCACGCCGATGGTGAAATCCTGGCCGCGCGCGCAGCCGAGCGTTTTGGCGTGCCTTTTACCTTATCAACCATGAGCATTTGTTCGCTTGAGGATGTGGCTGCCAATACCAACCGGCCATTTTGGTTTCAGCTGTATGTGATGCGTGACCGCGACTATATCGAACGCCTGATTGATCGCGCCAAGGCGGCGCGCTGCTCGGCTTTGGTCGTAACCCTGGATTTGCAGATTCTGGGGCAACGCCATAAGGATATTAAAAACGGTTTGTCCACGCCACCCAAGCCGACGCTGTTGAATCTGCTGGATCTGGCCACCAAGCCGCAGTGGTGCTTTAATATGTTGGGTACCAAACGGCGTAGCTTTGGCAATATCGTTGGCCATGCCAAAGGCGTAACCGACTTGCGTTCGCTTTCGGCCTGGACCGAGCAGCAGTTCGATCCCAGCTTAAGCTGGCAGGATCTGGAGTGGATTAAGAAGCGTTGGGGCGGCAAACTTATTTTAAAAGGCATACTGGATGCGCGTGATGCGCGTCTGGCGGTCGAGGCAGGCGCCGATGCCATCATAGTGTCCAATCACGGCGGACGGCAGCTCGATGGCGCGCCTTCATCCATATCCATGCTGCCAGACATAGTGGCTGCGGTCGCGGGTCAAACCGAGGTGCTGCTCGATGGTGGTGTGCGCAGCGGCCAGGATGTTCTCAGGGCCGTGGCATTGGGTGCGCAAGGCGTTATGATAGGCCGGCCGTTTTTATATGCTTTGGGGGCGTTTGGTCAGGCGGGCGTGCAGCGTTGTCTGGAGTTAATAGCCAAAGAGCTGGATATCTCGATGGCTTTTTGTGGTCGTACCGACATCAAAGAGGTTGATCGCAGCGTTTTGCTTAACCCCGCGATCTTTGACGGTACCAACGGCTTACAGACTTAGTAAGCCGCTGCGGTCCGGGCACCAGCGCGGCGCTGGTTGCGTTTAGCGGCCGTTTTGGCAAATTCGGGCTTGTTGGCCCTGGGTTTGGCCGCTCCCGGTTTGCGTGCTCCCTGGCCATGAGGCGCGGCGGCAGTACGGTGGCCAGTGGCGCCCTTACGTTGTCTTTTGGGCTTGCTGACAGCTGCTTCTTTGGGTTCCAGCCCAGGTATGGTACTGCTGGGTATGGGCTGCCCCAGGTAGTTTTCTATACGTTTGACCTTGTGGCGCTCGGCGTGCACTGCCAGGGTTATGGCTTGACCGTGGCGTCCGGCACGGCCTGTACGGCCGATCCTGTGTACGTAGTCTTCGGCCTGTATTGGCAGATCGTAATTAACCGCGTGGGTGATGCTTTGTACGTCTATACCACGGGCAGCCACATCGGTAGCCACCAGTACCCGTACCCGTCCTTTTTGCAGCAAGCCCATGGTGCGTGTGCGTTGGCGTTGGTTCATATCGCCGTGCAGGGCGGCTGCGGCAAAGCCAAGCTCGCTGAGTTTGTCGGCCAGGTCATCGGCGCCGCGTTTGGTAGCGGTAAATACTATGGCCTGGTCGACAGCGGTGTCGCGCAGCAAGTGATCCAGCAAGCGCTGCTTGTGGGACTTGTCATCGGCGTACAGCAGTTGCTGACTGATATTGGTGTGTTTTTGCTTATGGGTGGTAATGCTGATTTGCTCTGGCTGCCTGAGCATACGGGCCGCCAGCTTGGCAATAGTGCCATCCAGGGTGGCAGAAAACAGTAAGGTCTGCCGTTTGGCCGGGGTCTTGGCAACGATTAGCTCTATATCGTCGATAAAGCCCATATCAAGCATACGATCGGCCTCGTCGAGCACCAGGGTTTGTACCGTTGCCAGGTTAACGCGGCCGGCTTGCAGGTGGTCGATCAGGCGTCCTGGTGTTGCCACCAACACATCGACACGGCGCGCCAGGGATTTTATCTGGGCGCCGTAGGGCATACCACCAACCACAGTGGCGATGCGCATACCTTCCATGTGTTTGGCATAAGAACGGCTGGCGTCGGCTACCTGCAAAGCGAGTTCACGCGTTGGTGCCAGTACCAGAATGCGCACACCGCGTCCGGGCTGGCTTGGTTGTTGGCTTAAAAGTTGTAGCGCAGGCAACATAAAGGCTGCGGTTTTGCCGCTGCCGGTTTGTGATGACACCATCAGGTCCTTGCCGGCCAAAGCCTTTGGAATGGCGGCGCTTTGTACCGACGTGGGTGTATCAATGGACAGCTCGTGCAAGGCAGCGAGCAGCTTGGGGCCAAGCCCTAGGTTTTGAAATGACATGGTTTCCTTGTGGCCATATGATTATGGCCAATGGGCCAGCGAGAGAAATTGTGCTGGTCCCGGTGGGTTTGCTGCAAATAACTGCCGCAGCGGATCAGTCGCGAGTGCCGACCAGATCAACCCAAAAGGAATTACCTAGGTTAGAGGTCAGAAAACAGGCAATCTGCTATTATAGCACCAGTAATATTTGGGTGCTTGGCGGCATTCCAATGCCCCGCTTAATCGTTTTGGAGTTTCCCATGTGTGGCATAGTTGGCGCCGTAGCCCGGCATAATATAGTACCAATACTGCTAGAAGGTCTGCGCAGACTGGAGTATAGGGGCTACGACTCCTGCGGGGTGGCAGTGCACACTGGCCATGGCCTGCGGCGCGTACGTAGCACCGAAAGGGTAGCCGAGCTGCAAGCCCAGGTTAAGCAGGAAGCTCTCCAGGCTTTTACCGGTATCGCTCACACTCGCTGGGCTACTCACGGGGCGCCCCTGACGCACAATGCCCATCCACATTTTTCGGGCCGTACACCCGGCAGTCCGCGCATTGCCCTGGTGCATAACGGCATCATAGAAAATCACGATACCCTGCGCGCCGAATTGCAGGCCCTGGGTTACCAGTTTGATAGCCAGACCGATACCGAGGTCATCGCCCATTTAATCGACCATTTATATAGCGGTGATCTTTTTATGGCCTTGCAGCAGGCGGTACAGCGCCTGCGTGGAGCCTACGCTATTGCCGTTTTCTGTGCCGACGAGCCGGAACGTATTGTCGGGGCACGTCAGGGTTCGCCATTGGTAGTCGGGCTGGGTGAAGACAGTAATTACCTGGCCTCAGACGCCTTGGCGCTGGCTGGTTCAAGTGATCGCATTATTTATCTTGAAGATGGTGATCTGGTGGATTTGCACATAGCCAGCGTCAGGGTCACCGATAGCCTTGGCGATCCGCTAGAGCGGGTCGTGCATCAAGTACAGTTGCATACTAGCGAAGCCGAGCTCGGCCCATATCGCCACTACATGCAAAAGGAGATCTTTGAGCAGCCCCGTGCGGTTGCCGATACCTTACAGGACATTGACGCGGTTACCCCGGCTTTGTTTGGAGCGCAAGCTGCCGAGGTGTTCGCGGCTATTGATCAGGTTTTAATTCTGGCCTGTGGCACCAGCTACTACGCTGGCCTGACCGCTCGCTACTGGATGGAATCTGTGGCTGGTATACCGGTAAATGTGGAGATTGCCAGCGAGTATCGCTACCGTACCAGCGTACCAAACCCCCGTACCCTGGTGATCACTATTTCCCAATCAGGTGAAACCGCTGACACCCTGGCGGCGCTAAAACATGCGCGCAGCCTTGGCATGGAGCAAACCCTGACGATTTGCAATGTGGCTACTAGTGCCATGGTGCGCGAGTGCAAGCTTAACTTTATTACCCGGGCCGGGGTTGAAATCGGGGTGGCATCCACCAAAGCCTTTACTACCCAGTTGGTAGCCCTGTATCTGTTAACCCTGTGCCTGGCTAAAATTCGAGGTCGTCTGGATGCCCAGGCTGAGGCCGCTGCGCTGAAGTCCTTACGCCACTTGCCGGTGGCCATTAGCGCAGTACTGGCGCTGGAGCCGCAGATAATAGCCTGGGCCGAGCGCTTTGCCAGCAAAGAGCACGCCTTGTTTCTGGGGCGTGGTATGCACTACCCGATTGCCCTGGAGGGGGCCCTGAAATTAAAGGAAATCAGCTATATTCACGCCGAGGCTTACCCGGCTGGCGAGCTCAAGCACGGCCCCTTGGCTTTGGTAACCGACGCCATGCCGGTAGTTACCATAGCCCCCCACGATGAGTTACTCGAAAAGCTCAAATCCAATATGCAGGAGGTCCGTGCGCGCGGCGGTGAGCTCTACGTTTTCGCCGATGCCGACTCCCATATAGTCACTACCGCAGGCATGCATGTGATTCGTATGCCCGAGCACTATGGCAAGCTCTCGCCGCTACTGCATACCGTGCCGTTGCAGCTGCTGGCTTATCATGCAGCCAGCGTACGTGGCACGGATGTGGATAAGCCGCGCAACCTGGCCAAAAGCGTTACGGTCGAATGATTGTCTGCTGGTTTGTGAGCCGTATAGGCTAGTTTATACGGGTATTACGGTACGTTTGTTAAGCAGGCCGTAATAGCGCCAAAATAGTAGCGCGGCGACCGAGCGATACGGGGCCCAGCCCTGGGCTATTTTACTTAACGCCTTGATGTCCGGGGCGTCATCCAGCCCTAAAGCGCTGGCTACCCCTTTGCGTAAGGCCAGGTCGCCCGCCGGAAATACGTCCGGGTGGCCGGCGCAAAACATAAGATAGATTTCGGCCGTCCAGGGGCCAATGCCCTTGTAGCGGGTCAGGGCCGCTATGGCGTCGTCTACCGGCAAATCCGCGACAGCGTGTAAATCAAGCTCTCCAGCCAGTACGGCCTGGGCAATGGTTTGCATGGTGTTAAATTTGCTGCGCGATAAACCTACGTCGCGCAGGCCGTCAGCCCCAAGGTCCAGATAGGCTTGCGGCTTGCTGGCGCCGCTGGCTTGCAGGCGCTGCCAGATAGCATTGGCGCTGGCCACGGATAACTGTTGGCCGCAGATCACCCGAGCCAGCCCCTCAAAGCCAGCAGGGTGAATCCGCGCCGGTATAGCGCCAGCCTGTTGCAGAATTGGCAGCAGCCTTGGGTCTTGCTGCCCAAGTAATTGCAAATGCCGTTTGACTACGGCCTGATCGTGAATATTATTGTGCTGAGGCATATGGTACTTAGGGTAATACCCAGCCCTTATTGATGGGCCAGGTAAAGACTGCGCGGTAAATCGGTTCCAGCAGCCGCCTTAAAACAGGTATGAAGCTGTGCTTTAAGGGCAAGCTGAGTAGTGCCGCGATAATAGACAGCAGGGCCGCGCCAACCATGTCAAAAGGAAAATGTACGCCCATATAAATGCGTGCCCAGGCCACTGGCAGGCCTAGTACTGCCAGCCAGCAGGCGGCTTTGCGGCGCGTCTGGTGCAGGGCCATACCGGCGCACAGGGCCCAGATAAAGCTCAGGTGGTTGCTGGGAAAAGAGGCGGTGGGCTTATGCCACAAATGCTGCTGGCCAATCCCTAATACAAACGGGCGCGGCATAAACCAAAGCTTGCCAATCAGCCAGGATAGCAGCAGCGCTATACACGCGGCCACCACTCCCTGCAGCAAGGCTTCACGTCCTTGCGCATCCGTTCTTAACCAGCTGATAGCTACGTAGAGCGGGAAAACATAAACCAGACCATTAGCCAGCACGCGGCCTAGATAAATTGCCAGGGTAGACGGTGTACTGGCGTTTAGCCAAAGAAATAACGTGTGATTAAAGGTGTCCATAGGGCCAATTTTAGGCCATATTGTCGCCGCCGCAGTTTAAAAGCTGTTGAGCTTGACCACGTCGCCAGGGGCGGCTGCGGTTAGTATGCGAGCCACGCGCTCTTGCCACAGTTTGGCAAAAATCTCTTGCTCAGCTGCGGTGGCTCTGCCAGCCAGGGATTTTTGTAACAGCATCATGGTCTCAGGCTGTCCTGGTATGCTTTGAGCATTAAAGCTGGCCGCTACGCTAGCGCCGGTATCGCGCCGGGTAAAGGATAGCTCGCCAGGTATATCGGCATCAAAAAACAGCAAATTGCGGCGGTCGTGCTGACCGGCTAGGCCCTTGAAGCCGGTGTCGCTGGTGGCGCCGGTAACCAGGCAGGCAACATTGGCGATTACGCCGGTTACCCCGCTATTGGCGGAGTCGGCAAATCTGACGATAATCTCGCCGCGCACGGGGTTTTCATTATGATAAATAGCCTGTAAACCTAGTATGGTCATAAGCCAGGCCCCGGCTACGGTAGGACAGGAGTGTCCGGCTAGCTTAACGGCATCCCGGTATTCGTAGTGCAGCAAACCATCGCTGCTTGCGCCCAGCAGTTTGGCCAGGCCATCGTATACGGTAATGCTGGGTGCCTGAGAAAAATATTCAGGAAAAGACATATTTAAGCCCTGCTTGGAGTTAAGTACCTGGACAGTTTAGTTGTACTCGCCGGCAAATCAGCTATAAACCCCGTTGCTAATCCGGTCGCTCGCAAAATCCGGGAGTATTTGGCACCAGCTAATATTTGCGTAGTAAGATACCCTAATATGATGCGAAGCCCGTGTGATTAAATTTTTCGGAGGACATGCAATGGCACAAAAAAATAGCTTTGGCGCTCAAACCACTTTGACTGTAGGTGCCAAGTCGTACCGTATTTGGGATTTGAACGCCCTGAAGTCGCACGGCCTGGATCCCACCAAGCTACCTTATGGCTTGAAGGTTCTGCTTGAAAGTCTGTTGCGTTCTGAGGATGGCCATGCGGTTAGCGCCGAAGATGTGCGCGCGCTGGCATCCTGGGATCCGGCGGCCGAGCCCAACCGTGAGATCGCTTTTACCCCGGCGCGGGTGATTTTGCAGGACTTTACTGGTGTACCGGCCTTGGTTGATCTGGCCGCGATGCGCGACGCCATGCAAAACCTGGGCGGCAGTCCAGATAAAATCAATCCGTTGGCGCCGGTAGAGCTGGTAATTGACCACTCAGTGATAGTCGATGATTTTGGTCACAACGCTTCTTTCAAGCGTAATCAGGAGATCGAATACCAGCGCAACCAGGAGCGTTACAAGTTCTTGCGCTGGGGCCAGACCGCGTTTGATAATTTCCGCGTTGTGCCGCCCGATACAGGTATCGTGCACCAGGTCAACCTGGAGCACCTGGCGCGGGGTGTATTTACCCGTACGCAAGACGGCGTAACCGAGGCTTACCCGGATACCTGTGTGGGTACTGATTCACATACCCCCATGGTCAATGGCTTGGGCGTAGTAGCCTGGGGTGTGGGTGGGATCGAAGCCGAGGCCGCTATGCTGGGCCAGCCAATTTCCATGCTGATTCCGCGCGTAGTTGGTTTTAAGCTGCGCGGTTCTTTGCCCGCAGGTACAACCGCCACCGACCTGGTACTGACGATTACCGAAATGCTGCGCAAGCACGGCGTGGTTGGCAAGTTCGTAGAGTTTTATGGTCCGGGCGTGGCCGCGGTACCCTTGGCCAACCGGGCCACCATAGGCAATATGAGCCCTGAATATGGCTCTACCATCTCGATCTTCCCGATTGATGACGAGACCTTGCGTTACATGCGCTTTACCGGCCGTGATGACGAGCAGGTGGCTTTGGTGGAAGCATACGCCAAGGCTCAAGGCCTGTGGCATGATCCTGAGCACGAGCCCGATTATTCCGAGCGCCTGGAGCTCGATTTAAGTACCGTGCGGCCCTCAATTGCCGGTCCGAAACGGCCCCAGGATCGCATCAATCTGGCCGATGCCAAGCCTGCCTTGGCAACCGCATTGCAAAATTTGCCGGGTGCCCCCAAGTCCAATCCGGTCACTGTTAGCGCAGGCGGCCACGAGTTCAAGATCGATCACGGCGCCGTGGTAATCGCGGCCATTACGTCCTGCACCAACACATCCAACCCGGCCGTTATGATGGCCGCCGGACTGCTCGCCAAAAAGGCGGTAGAGCGTGGCTTGCGCACCAAACCCTGGGTTAAAACCAGCCTGGCCCCAGGGTCGCGCGTGGTTACCGATTACTACGCCAAGGCAGGCTTGAATTCCTATCTGGATGAGCTGGGCTTCAATCTGGTCGGTTATGGCTGTACAACCTGTATCGGCAACTCGGGCCCCTTGATTCCAGAAGTATCCCAGGCGGTTTTGGCCAATGATCTGGCGGTGGCCTCGGTGCTATCTGGCAACCGTAACTTTGAAGGGCGCATCCACGCCGAGGTCAAGCTCAATTACCTGATGTCGCCACCGCTGGTGGTAGCGTATGCCCTGGCTGGCACCATGGATATTGATTTGTACCAACAGCCACTTGGTCAGGACAAGCAGGGTCAGGACGTATATCTAAAAGATATCTGGCCAGCCGAAGACGAAATCCAGGCCGTTATCCAGTCCTGCATTTCCGCAGACATGTTTACCCGTGGTTACGCCGACGTCTTTGACGGTGGCGCTATCTGGAATGACCTGGATAGCCCGCAAGGCGAGATATTCCAGTGGGATGATAGCTCTACCTACGTGCGTAACCCGCCTTACTTTGTCGATATGCCGCGCAGCCCGCAAGCGGTCGCTGACATAGAGGGCGCGCGCGTACTGGCTTTGCTGGGCGACTCGGTGACGACCGACCATATCAGCCCTGCCGGCTCGATCGCCAAAGGTTCGCCGGCCGCCCAGTATCTGGAAAGTCATGGCGTACAGTTCAAGGACTTCAACTCTTACGGTTCCCGCCGGGGCAACCATGAGGTTATGATCCGCGGCACCTTTGCCAACGTGCGCTTGCGCAACCAGCTGGCGCCGGGTACCGAAGGCGGCTTTACGCGCGACTTTACCCAGGCTGATGGGCCGGTCAGCAGCATATTTGATGCCTCTGTAAATTACCAGCAGGCCGGTATACCGCTGGTTATCCTGGCGGGCAAGGAATACGGCTCAGGGTCGTCACGCGACTGGGCGGCTAAGGGCACGCTGTTGCTAGGCGTTAAGGCGGTAATCGCCGAATCCTTTGAGCGCATACACCGTTCCAACCTGATTGGCATGGGCGTTTTGCCATTGCAGTTCCCAGCCGGCCAGAATGCCGCCAGCCTGGGTTTGACGGGGCAGGAAACGTTCGCGATTAGCGGCATCGAGGCCTTTAACCAGGGCCAGACGCCCAAGAGCGTACGTGTTAAAGCCGGTGCCATCGAATTTGATGCGCTGGTGCGTATCGATACCGCCACCGAGGCACAGTACTACCGTAATGGTGGCATATTGCAGTATTCATTGCGCCACTTGTTAGCCTAAGCCCGTACTGGCAGGTGCCGTGTACGACACCTGCCAGGCTGGTTAAATCTCTTCGACTATATTAAAACGCGCTGGATCGGGGCCGATGCGACCATCGGCGTGGTCTAGTTGGTTTATTTTTGCCATGCTGGCGTCATCGAGCTTAAAGCTATTGATGGCAAAATTTTCGCGGATTCTTTTGGCGTTGGCTGATTTGGGTATCACGATATGGCCGTTTTGCAAGTGCCAGCGCAAAATCAGCTGCGCCGGGCTGACGCCGTATTGTTGCGCCATTTGTACGATATCAGGGTGTTGTAGCAAGGTGCCTTGGCCCAAGGGGCTCCAGGCTTCGGTCAGAATGTCGTGATCGCGGTGATAGGCGCGCAACTCGTTTTGCTGAAAACCCGGGTGTAGCTCGATTTGATTGACGACCGGGATTACGCCGGTGCTATCAAGCAGGTCCTGCAGGTGGTCTATGCCAAAATTGCATACGCCAATAGACTTGGCCAGCCCCTCGTCGCGCAGTTGGATTAAAGCCTCCCAGGTTTGCACATATTTTTCTGCGCGCGGCACCGGCCAATGTATCAGGTATAAGTCGAGATAATCCAGCTTGAGGTTTTCCAGAGTTTTTTCCAAGGCCGGTTTGGGTGCTTCGTGGCCGTGGCTATTGTTCCAGAGCTTGCTGGTAATAAACAAATCCTCACGCGCTATGGCGCTTTTGGCTATGGCTTTACCGACTTGTGCTTCATTGAAGTAGATATGGGCGGCATCAATGGCGCGGTAGCCGGTCTCAAGCGCCGCCGCAACAGCGGCCTCGGCTATGTCGGTGCCAAGTTTCCAGGTGCCGTAGCCTAATTGCGGTATTTTTCTGCCGTCGTGAAACTGCAGTAAAGTTTGTTCTGTGGTCATGCAAGCCTCCGCTAGGGTGTTGTCCTTTTGACGCTACGTCCGGCCAGGCAAGCAGCGGTTGGCTAGCTAGCGCAATTGCAATGTCAAAAGGGCGACTGTACGGCTTTAATTATAGGTTTGTGCCGTCGTCAGATTCCAGAATGAGCTTAGGTTGGTTATTGTTGCTCGTGCGGCTAAAGTATAACGCCTGAAAAAACAGAAGCAATTTTTACTGGGATTGCAAAAATGTCACGAGTTACCAGATAATAGCCGTGTGGACATAATCAATACTTACCTGCATCATCTTAAGGCGCTCGGGCCAGGCGTAATGGCGGGGCTGTTACTGTTGGTGCTGCTGGCACTGCTGCTAAGTCTGGTGCTCTACAGGAACCGGCGCAGCGAGCTATTGGCAAGCGTTGAATTATGGCGTAGCAAAAGCCACGCCTGCGAGTTGGAGTGCGCGCGCCTGCAAGTCCAGTTAAAAGAACAACAAAGTGCTTATCTAGCCTTGCAGCAAAGCCTGGCACAAACGCAGCAGGCCCAGCGCGCCGAGTTCGAGTTGCTCGCCGGCAAAATTTTGCAAGAAAAGCAGCAACAGATGTCGCAATCAAGCTCGCAATCAATCAATGCGGTATTGCAACCGTTCAAAGACCAGATTGAGCTCTTTCGCCAGCGTCTGAATGAGGTGCACGAAGCCTCGTTAAAGGGACAGGTACAGCTGGAGTCGGAGGTCAGGCGGGTGTTTGAGGTGGGCTTGCAATTAGGGCGCGATGCACAGACGCTGAGTGAGGCCCTTAAGGGTAATAAAAAACTGCTGGGTAATTGGGGCGAACTAATGCTCGAGCAAAGCTTGCAGCAGGCCGGGCTGATAAAGGGCCAGCACTATATAAGCCAGGCTAGCTTACGTGATCAGCAAGGTCGCCGACGTGCGCCGGATTTTGTGATTACCTTACCCGATGATAAGCAAATTGTGCTCGATAGCAAAGTATCGCTAATCGCCTACCAGCAGGCGCTGGCTGCCGACTCCCAGGACGAACAGCAAAGCGCTTTGGCTGCTCATGTGCAGGCTATCAAAGACCACGTCAATGATCTGGCGGGCAAAGATTACAGTAGCTTGCTGGGCACCAAAAGCCCTAGCTTTGTTTTCATGTATCTGCCGATAGAGCCAGCCTATATCCAGGCTTTAAAGCATGATCCAGGCTTATACGAATGGGCCTATAGGCAAAATGTAGCATTGGTGTCGCACACTACCCTGATGCCGGTGCTTAGCACCGTTGCCAATCTCTGGGTGCTGGCCAGTAGCAACGAGCAGGCCCGCCATATCAGCCAGCTCGCTGGCGGACTGTACAAGCAGCTGGCTGTGCTAGCTGCACGCCTGCAAAAGCTCGGCGGCAGCCTGGCCACGGTAACCAGCCAATACAATAATGTAGTCGTGGCCCTGGCAGGTCAGCAGGGCCTATATGGTAAGGTACAGCGCTTGGGTGAATTTTCTGGTCAGGCCAAGGACGGCTTGCCAGAACTAAACCAGTTAAAGCATGGTGTAGATACATATAGAGTGACGCAGTTAGGCGAATTAATGCCCAAGGGCGCTGCGCACGATGGTGATGTTTGATCTTTATTCAGGCAGCTGCCGCAGGGCTCAGGTGCGGCTAAGAAGGGGGCTATGGAAATAACCGTAAATGGTTACCACACTATGATTTTGGCGGCACTTTTGATGCTGATAGGTCATTGGCTGGTTTTTAAAATCAGGTTTTTATCGGATTACAACATCCCTGAACCGGTTGCCGGCGGTTTGCTGGCAGCAATTGTGGTTTACCTCTTGAATGCCTTGTTTGGCCTGAGTTTTGACTTTAGCAACGAATTGCAAACCACCTGCATGCTAATGTTCTTTGCCTCGATTGGCTTGAGCGCGGATTTTCAGCGCCTACAGCAAGGCGGCAAGCCGTTGGTGGTTTTTATAGTTATCGTGGCGCTGTTTATTGTGGTGCAAAACATCGTCGGTGTGGGCTTGGCTGCGAGTCTGGACCTACCCCCTTTGCTGGGGTTGGTCACCGGATCTATATCGCTTACCGGCGGTCATGGTACTGCTGCCGCTTGGGGGGCGGTGCTGGAGAGCAAGTTCGGGGTCGTGGGCGCCACTACCATAGGTATGGCCACGGCTACGTTTGGCCTGGTAATCGGCGGCATGGTGGGCGGGCCGGTAGCGCGCTATCTAATTAAAAAACAGGGCCTGAAGCCGTTAAAGCTGGAGTCGGAACGTACTACTATCGAAGCCGTCTCGGGTCACCCAAAAAATCGTGCTGATGAGCAGGAACTACAGGCCGAGCCGCGGCTGATTTTTGATATGCAGGATCAACCACGCCTGATAAACGCCTATTCTGCGATCCAGACCCTGGCCATGTTTGCCGGCTGTTTAAGCGCCGCAACGCTGATAAGCACATTTACCAGCGGCACCTGGCTGGAGATGCCAACCTTTATCTGGGCCTTGGCCAGTGGCGTGATAATTCGTAACGCGCTTACGTACATTTTTAATTTTACTATGTTTGACCGCGCCATCGACGTCTTGGGTAGCACCTGTCTGGCGCTGTTTCTGGTAATTGCCCTGCTCAGTCTGCGGCTTTGGGAGTTGGCTGATCTGGCCGGCCCGGTGTTGATAATTGTTGCCGCGCAGACTGTATTGATTATGGCGTATGCGATATTCATTACCTATAGGTTTATGGGTGCAGACTACGATTCTACTGTCCTGGCTGCCGGGCACTGCGGTTTTGGTATGGGTGCTACGCCAACCGCAATTGCTAACATGCAGGCAGTCACCGACAAGTTTGGGCCGTCTTATAAGGCCTATCTGATCGTGCCTTTGGTAGGGGCCTTTTTTGTGGACATTATCAACGCGGCGGTTTTACAGGCGTTTTTGGAAGTGCCTTTTTTGCATTGAGCATAGTGTGCCAATTACTGCAAGCTCATTGGCTATAACCATATAAGCTCAAGTAATTAATCAATATGGCAAAATGCGCTTTTGTTTATTGAGCTTTCCGCCTGTTTAGGCGATTTTGTTATCAGGAACCATAATGAAACGAGACACTATAGCGGTACACGGTGGGTTTGCCGGCGATCCCCAAACTCATTCGGTCGCGGTGCCAATTTATCAAACCACCAGTTACTACTTTGACGATACCCAGCATGGTGCGGACCTGTTTGATCTCAAGGTACCCGGCAATATTTACACGCGCCTGCAAAATCCGACCACTGATGTGCTGGAAAACCGTGTGGCCCAGCTCGAAGGTGGTGCTGCCGGGCTAGCGTTTGCTTCGGGTATGGCTGCCATAACCGCCTGCGTTTTAAGCGTTGCCAAGGCGGGTGACAACATAGTCGCGACCAATCAGGTTTATGGTGGTACTTATACGTTTTTGCGCCACACCTTAAAAGACCTGGGCATCGAGGCCCGTCTGGTGGATGCGCGTGATCCGCAAGCCTTTGCCAAGGCAATTGATGCCAATACCAAGCTGGTTTTTTGCGAGTCGGTTGGCAACCCAGCCGGTAACGTGGTGGATATTGCCGCCTTGGCACAGGTGGCGCACGCCAGCGGCGTGCCGTTGGCGGTTGACAATACCGTGCCCACGCCTGCCTTGTGCCGTCCCATAGAGCATGGTGCGGATATAGTTATACACGCTTTAACCAAGTATCTGGGCGGTCACGGCACCAGCCTGGGCGGTATTATGATTGACGCTGGGCGTTTTCCCTGGAAGGATAACCCGCGCTTTCCCCAGTTTAACCAGCCCGAACCAGCCTATCATGGTGTGGTTTATGTTGATGATTTCGCTGCTGTGCCTTTGGCTGGCCGGGCCCGCACCGTAGCGCTGCGCAATACCGGAGCGGCCATATCACCGTTTAACTCATTTCTCATCTTGCAGGGCATAGAAACCCTGGGCTTGCGTATGGAGCGGCACTGCCAGAACGCCTTGGCCCTGGCGCGCTACCTGCAGCAGCATCCCAAGGTCAGCTGGGTTAACTTCTCTGCCTTGCCGGATAATCAGGACTACCAGCTAGCGCAGAAATATATCGATGGCGGTATTCCCGCTTCGCTATTTAGCTTTGGTATCAAGGGCGGACGTGCAGACTGTGCCCGCTTTATGGATCAATTGCAGTTGATCAAGCGCCTGGTTAATATAGGCGATGCCAAGACTTTGGCTTGCCACCCGGCTACCACTACGCACCGCCAGCTCGACGACGATGAGCTTAAGGCGGCTGGCGTAAGCACGGATTTGATACGTTTGTGCGTGGGTATCGAAGCTATTGATGACCTGATTGAGGATGTCGAACAGGCCTTGGCCAAGGTTTAGGAGACAGGTATGGGCACCGCCGTGGATTTTTACTTTGACTTTTCTTCGCCCTATTCATATTTTGCCAGCACCAGGATCGAGTCTCTGGCTAAAGAATTGGGGCGCGAGGTAAATTGGCATCCAATTTTGCTTGGGCCCATGTTCAAGCTTATGGGTAGTGCTCCCCTGATGCAGGTGCCCCTTAAGGGCGCGTACGCCGAGAAGGATTTTGCCCGTACCGCCCAGCTGTTTAATATACCTTTTGAGTTGCCCAAGCCCTTTCCGATTGCCAGCGTAGCCGCGGCACGTGCCAGTTTGTATTTATTACAGCACCGGCCTGACACGGCTAGGCTGCTTATACACAGGCTTTTTAAGGCTTATTACGTCGATGGGCTGGACATAAGCCAGCAAGATAAGGTGTTGGCCGTAGCCGCTGACATTGGCCTGGATGGCAACCAGCTCGCGGCCGTCCTGGCAGACGATCAGCTTAAAGCGGCGCTAAAGGATGCGGTTGCAGCTGCGTTGGCGCGGGGCGTTTTTGGTGCGCCTTTTATCATTATCGATGACGAGCCCTTTTGGGGCTTTGACCGTTTCGAGCATATCCGCATGTGGGCGGCGTTAAAATAAAGCTGTTCAGAATCAAAAAACCAGGCGCAAGGCCTGGTTTTTTGATGTGCCAGCTACTTACTTAGGGGCTTTGGTAAAGCGCAGGTAGGGCAGTTTGACGTCGATTTCACCAAACTTCGCTTTGGCTTCGTCGTCACTTAGGCTTAAGCCAACAATGACGTCTTCGCCTAGTTGCCAGTCAGCCGGGGTTGCCAGTGGCTGATTGTCGGTTGCCTGGATAGCATCCAGGGCGCGCAAGATTTCAGCAAAGTTGCGCCCAACGGACATGGGGTAGGACATTGTTAGACGTACTTTCTTGTCCGGGCCAATGATAAATACCGTGCGTACGGTAGCGCTATCGGCTGGTGTGCGGCCATCCGGCAGGTAGGCGTCGGCAGGTAGCATGTCGTATAGCTTGGCGACTTGCAGGGAGGTGTCATCAATAATGGGGAAATCGGCGGGGGCTCCGGAGAAATGCTCGATATCGCGCTTCCATTTGTTGTGATCTTCAACGTCATCCACGGATACGCCCATTACTTTGGTGTTGCGCTTGGCAAACTCGCCAGCCAGGCGGGCTACGGCACCAAACTCAGTGGTGCAAACCGGGGTGAAATCCTTGGGGTGAGAGAACAAAATAGCGTAACTATCGCCCATCCAGTCGTGCAGCGTGATGGTGCCAGCTGTAGAGTCGGTGGTGAAGTTGGGGGCTACATCATTTATGCGTACTGACATTTTTACACCTCTTTAATTCAAACATTAAGATATACGTATGTATTTACATTTAATAATAACATATATTATGTTTTATGTTTATAACATTTTTTCAACTACCATTGCGAGTCATACTGGTGTATATTGAAGCGCAATGTTCCTAGGGGTGTCCGAATGGTTCGGGCTGAGATTCCACATAGGTGGTAACCCTTTGAACCTGATCCGGTTCATACCGGCGAAGGGAAGGCATGCTCACCACGCACAATACTATCCTCTATCTCATCGCGTTTGCGGCTATGTTTGCTGCTGCCGGGGTCTGGTACGCCAGGCGCAGTCGCGATGATCTCGAAGACTTCCTGGTGGCGCGCAATAGCCAAAGCGCCACGGCAACCGTGTTTACCTTGCTGGCCTCCTCGCTCGGGGCGTGGATTCTGTTTGCGCCGGCACAGGCAGCCAGCTGGGGCGGACTAGCCGCCGTACTTGGTTATGCCCTGGGCTCCATGGCGCCGCGTATAGTTATGATGCCCCTGGGTAAACGCATGCGCCAAGTATTGCCGCGTGGTCACACGCTTACCGAATTCGTCATGGCACGCTACGGTCACGCCATGCATGCCCTGATCTTATTGATCATGCTGTTTTACCTGTTCATCACTCTTACGGCAGAGATCACGGCGATGGCCAAAATCATCACCCTGATAGCGCCCGTGCCTTTATGGGTTTCAGCTGCGGTAGTGTTGGCAAGCACGCTTGTGTATACGTCTTTGGGCGGTTTAAAAGCCTCGATCTTTACCGATAAGATCCAGATGTTGATTATCGTGCCGTTGTTATGTGTGCTGACCTATATGGGCTGGCGCGCCAGTGGCGGGGTGGTCGAAGTCACGGCACAACTGCAAAGTGTGGCCCCGCAATTATTACAAATCGACGATGCCACGGGCCTGAAAGCGGGCCTGACATTTTTGGTGGCAATTTTATTAACCGGACTGTTTCATCAGGGTAATTGGCAAAGGGTGTACGCAGCACGCTCTATAGGCGTTATGCGGCGCGGTTTTTTACTTGGAGGCGTACTGGTGGCGCCGGTGGTATTTGTTACGGGTTTGTTCGGGCTGGTATTTATGGCCCAGGGCGGCGGCCTGGATAGTTCGGTGGCGTTGTTTCAGGTGATTATCCCTAGTATGCCTTTATGGTTTGTCATAGCGCTCATTCCCTTGGGCCTGGCCCTGGTCATGAGCAGCGCTGATACCGCCATAAGCGCTGTTTCAAGCTTGGCAGCCTTGGGTGCCAGGCGTTTTATGCCCCAGCTTGGGGCTCGCGAACTGATGCGCATTGCACGGCTGGCGATTTATGTTTTATCGCTGCCGGTACTATTGGCTGCAGCGCAAGGCTATAGCGTCTTGTATTTGTTTTTGCTGGCCGATCTGTTTTGCTCGGCGGCTGCATTTCCGGTGTTTTACGGCTTATACAGTAATGCCTATAGCGGCCGCATGGCCCTGATCAGCACCCTGGCTGGGTTGGCTGCCGGGTTGTACTGGTTTCCGCGTCAGGGTGAGGATATGCAGTTTTTACTGGAGTCTTTTCTGTTGGCTGCTTTGGTTCCAGTGCTGGTCTCGGCTGTTTTAAAGCTGGTATGGCGTACCAAGCCCTTTGACTTAGGCCAATTACAGGACAGCGTGCGCGGCTTGTCCGAACACGAAGTTTAAACCCTTAAATCAGGATGGAGTTAGTATGACGATTGATTTTGCCGCGGGTAAACATACCAGCGCTTTATGGCAGCAGGTTTTGCCCACCGTTAAACGGATTGAAAAACTGCCATTTTTAAACGAATTGGCCAGTGGCAGCCTGGATAGCCTGGCCTTTACCAATTATATCTGTCAAGACGGGCTGTATTTGAATGGCTATGCCAGGGCCATGTCGGCGCTGGCGGCCAAGGCTCCTGAGCGGGAGCAGTCCAAGTTCTGGGCCGAATCTTCGGCACGCGCTATTAGCGTTGAGCAGGGCATGCACGCCAGCCTGCTCGCCGACCCCAAGCTCGTCACGGCCTGCGCCACTTTGAATCTTGCTACGGTGGCGCCCACAGCCTCACCGACTACCCTGGGTTACGTGTCATATCTTATAGCAACGGCCATGACGGACTCATACGGCGTTGGTGTTGCCGGCGTGCTGCCCTGCTTTTGGGTGTACGCGCATATGGGCAAGGTGCTGGTCGAGCGAGCGGCCCGGCTGGGCGAGCAGCATCCTTACGCCACCTGGGTGGCAACTTATGACAGCCCTGCCTTTGATGCCAATACACGTGAGGCCGTGGCTATTCTGGAGCAGCAGCTAGAGTCGGTGAGCAAGCCCGAACAAAAGCGTATGCACGAGGCGTTTGCGCAGGCCTGCACTTATGAACTACATTTTTGGGCCAGCGCCCACGATATGCAAGGCTGGGATGCTTACTAGGGCATTATCATCCAGCCAGGGGCGCTAGCCACAAGCGCCTTGGTAGCCGCAGTGGGTACAAAATTCACAGCCATCACGGCGAATTACCGCGTGGATGTGACATTCGGGGCATTCGCTGCCCGACATGGCTGGTACGGCCGCGTGGCGCGGGCGCGTTTGCGATTCGGCTTGTACCACCCCCATCTGGTTTATCGGCGCGCCGTTTTGGTCAAGGATGCCTAGCATATTGAAGCGGTGTATTAACAAGCTGGCAATATAGGCCTCGGTAGACGGAAAGGAGCGCGACTTATCGCTGCCGGGTACGCGCGCCATAAAATCGCCCTGCGGCTCGGCATAGCTTTGTAATTTGCGCAGTTTCATAGCGATCCATGCCGGGTCGACGATACGCATATCCAGGCTCAAAATCTTGAACAGCCCTTCAAAAGCGCGCGGAAACTTGCCTGCGCCCCATACCGAATATGGCCGGGTACTGCCATCGGGCATGCGCAACTCTTTTACCATCAAAACCATGTCGTCACCGGTGGCTGGATTGAGTACGTCGCAGATCCAGCCCATGGTGCCGTCGGTGCCGGTTTTGGGCTCGCGTGGTGCAATCAGGGCGTCCATCATCGCAGAGTGATCAGTGCCGGTTGCGCTGATACCCAGGCTGCGATGCCTGAATTCCACCAGTTTGGCCATTGCTGAAACGGCTGAAGGAGCCTGGGTTGGCTCGCCAGTTTCGGGGTCAGTCATGTAAAAACCAGCCTGGCCGTTGGTGCGCTTGAGTACTTCGAGCTTGCGGTTAAGCCAGGGGAAGTCGTTGGTGTACATGTCCAGGCTCAGCATTTTTGCTACCGAGCTTAAGCCCCTGGGCGGACGAGCACCGTTAACCCAGACTTCAAAGGGCTGCTGTTGCAGGTCCGAGACAAACACCACAAAGCTGCCTTCGTTGGTTTCGATAGCATCCGATGCCCAGCATGAGGCACCGCGTGGTAAGTGTGGCCTGCTGGGCCAACGCAGGCTATCAAGTACGGGCTCGATGGTGCGCTTTAATACCATCCGCCGATCGGCTTCGGATAAGGAAATGGCTTCTGGTTGAGCGCTAGCCTCAGGGCTGGCCGGAGTAACGGATAACACAGCTGCGCGCTTGCCGCTAGGCCTATAGGTGGTAATGCCTTTGAGCCCAAGCTGCCAGGCCTGGCGATACAAATCCTTGAAATCCTCGTAGGGGTAATCGACCGCCACGTTAACCGTCTTGGATATGGCGGCATCGACGTAATCCTTGACCGCAGCTACCATGAGGGCGTGATCCTGGGCTGAAATTTCCAGGGCTGTACGGAAATAATCAGGTAGTTTGCTGGTGTCACCACCCATTAAACGGTATAGACGGTAGGCGTGGTCTTCGACGATAAAGTCCTGGCGGCTGTCATCGCCCATACGTTTGCTGCGCGTATAAGTCCAGGAAAATGGCGGCTCTATACCATTAGAAGCGTTATCGGCAAAAGCCAACGAGATGGTCCCGGTGGGTGCAATAGAGGTTAAGTGACTATTGCGTATGCCATGCTTGGCAATAGCGTTGCGAATATCCTTGGGCAGGCGCTTGGCAAAGCCGCTTTGCAGATATGCCTTGGTATCCAGGGCAGGGAAGGCGCCGCGTTCCTGGGCTAATTGCACGGATGCGCGGTAAGCCGCATGGGCCAGGACCTGGGCAAAGCGCTGCGCCATGGCACGTGCCGGGGCGCTATCGTAGGCCAGACCAAGCATTATCAGGGCATCTCCCAGGCCGGTCATGCCCAGGCCAACGCGCCGCTTTTGGGCCGCCTCTGCGGCCTGCTCGGGCAGTGGCCATTGGGTCGCATCCAGCACGTTATCCAGCATGCGTATGGCTATGGCCGTGACGTCAGCCAGGCCATCCCAGTCAACTTCGGCCGCACCAGCCATGCCAAACGGATTGAGAACGAATCTGCTCAGGTCGATGGAGCCCAGGCAGCAGCAACCGTAACCCGGTAGTGGCTGTTCACCACAAGGGTTGGTGGCATCAAGGGTTTCGATGTAGTGCAGATTGTTTTCTCGATTTATCTGGTCGTAAAAAAGAACTCCGGGCTCGGCGTAATCGTAGGTAGAGAGCATGATCTGGTCCCACAAATCGCGTGCCCTTATTTGCCGGTATACCCACAGGCCGTCATCCTGTTGGTAGGCCCCGGCATCCTTGAGCTGCTGGTCTGGCTCGGCCCGGTGCGTCAAGGGAAACATGGCGTCATCCTCAACCGCTTGCATAAAGGCGTCGGTGACGCTGACCGAAACATTAAAATTGGTTAGTTCACCGGCCGTCTGCTTGGCCTGTACAAATGCTTCAATATCAGGGTGTGATACTTCAAGTACACCCATTTGTGCCCCGCGTCTGGCCCCGGCAGATTCGACTGTTTCGCATGAACGGTCAAATACCCGCATATACGAAATGGGCCCGGATGCCCGTGAGGCAGTGCCTTTTACCATGGCGCCTGCAGGGCGGATGTGGCTGAAGTTATAACCTACGCCACCACCACGGCGCATGGTTTCGGCCGCTTTTTGCAAGGCATCATAGATACCTGGCAGGCCATCTTCAGAGCCGGAAATAGAATCGCCAACCGGCTGCACAAAACAGTTGATCAAGGTTGCAGCCAGATCGGTGCCGGCGGCGGAATTAATGCGGCCAGCAGGGATGAAGCCGCGCTTTTGTGCATCCAGAAATAGCGTCTCGAAGTGCTCGCGCTGGTCAGCTTGCTCGACTGCAGCCAGTGCTTTGGCGACGCGCTGTTGGATGTCGGTGATGGTTTTTTCCGAGCCCTTGGCGTATTTTTCGAGTAAAACCTCGGTGGTAATGGCTTGGGGCTCGAGCCCGGTAAAAATATCTTCGCGCTTCATATGGGCTCCGTAAATACTATATATAGTGTCAGTTTAGCATTAGACTACCATATATAGATTGTGTCTAGTTTTGTGTGGTGGCTTGGTCAATGGTTTATAATTTTTCTGGCACACGTTTCATTTTATACGCGGGCATACGGATTAAACAGGACAAATCAAGCAAGGATGGAATTATTTTTATGAGTAAACGCATATCATTATCATTACCATTATTATTATCAATAACGTTTAGTCCAGTGGCTTATGCCGCTGGCTCGATAACTTTGTATGGCATTGCTGATGCCGGCTATGGCTATAGTCAATATAAATATTCCGGCAATGGCGTGCGCGCCCGTGCCACCAGCTCTGGCTTGCGCAGCGGCTATCTGAATAGCAGTCGCTTTGGCTTAAAGGGCATAGAAGTTATAAACACAGATTTAAGCGCTGTATTTTTACTTGAGCATGAGTTCAATATTGCCGATGGCTCGGCCAAATCCGGTTACGCCTTTAGCCGCAAGGCCTATCTAGGCTTGGAAAGTAAACAATGGGGCGCCTTGACTCTGGGCAGGCAGAAAAGCGTATCTGATAAGTTCAATGACATCAATACCGTTAAGAGCTTAGGTAAGTTATCGCGCGCCTTTGGTGCAGCAGGGGTTACACGCGATAACCTGTTCCAGTACTATTCGCCTAAGTGGGCTGGCTGGCAATTTGGTATAGGCTACGCCGCCAGTGGCGCTATAACCCGTGGCGATGTTGTTGATGGGGGCAGCAGCGATAGCGAAAACTTCCTCAGTGTCGGTACACTTTATCAAAATGGGCCGTTACGCTTGTCTGCTACCTACGACAGGGAGCGTGGCAATAACAAGAATGGTTTGGCCAAAGATTATGCCGTGGCTAACTGGGCGGTTACGGGCGTCTATGATTTTGAGGTCTTTAGCCTGGCCCTGGCGTACGGGCAGGATCGCAACGGTAAGCTTAAAAAAGCCGGGGATGTTGGTAAAGACGTATTTGGCGCTGGCACCAATCCGCGCGGCTTACTGGATTACAACAATAACGGCTTTAAATCGCACAATTACTTTATCGGCCTCAATATACCAATCGGGGCCGGTAAGCTGGGCCTGGCGTGGACCCGTAGTACTTCGAACCTGGCCAGCGTATATAAGCACGCTAATCCAGGCAGCAGTCTGAGTGCCAGTACGCAAAATATTTATGCCGCCATGTATACCTATCCATTATCCAAACGCACCAAGATATACGGTTACAGCGCCCATGCCACTGGCTTGGCATACTTGTCCGGCTTTAAGGCTACCGAAGCAGGCCTGGGCCTGCAGCATCGTTTTTAAGCCTGACCCGACCCACCAAGCGCTGGGCCGGGCGCGCATTATAATCAGCCTGTCTGTAAAAAGGTAACATCTTAGCGTTATAGCTGTTGCCGTGGTCTATAAAAAAACAGCATGCTGAATATACTCACCATAATCGGTCCCTTATTTCTAACCATAGCCATAGGCTATGTGGCCGTGCGCCAGCGATTATTCAAAAAGGCCGAAATCGGCATACTGGGACGGTTCGTGATCCAGATCGCCTTACCGGCGCTGTTGTTCAAATCCCTGGCTGAGCGTTCTTTTGAAACGATAATCAACCTCGATTACCTGCTCGCCTATGGTTTGGGTTCGCTACTATCTTTGCTGCTTTGCCTGTTGCTGGCCAGTCGTATCGAGCATGCCAGCCGGGCGCTATTGGGCATGGTTGCCGTAGGTGGTTCGCTATCAAACACGGCTTTTATAGGCTTTCCACTAATTACCCAGTTTATAGGGCCGCAGGGTACGGTGCCATTAGCCTTGAGTTTTTTGGTGGAAAATCTTTTGATCTTGCCGCTGGCATTGGCTATAGCAGAATCAGGTTCAAGTAGCGGGCAAAAGTTTTTTGCTGTGCTGGCTGGTGTAGCCAAGAGTTTGTTAAAAAACCCCTTGCTAATTGCCATAATGCTGGGGCTGGTATGCGCGCTACTGGAGTTTGAGCTGCCCGAGATCGTGACGCGCGTAGTTAGCCTGCTGGCTGGCGCGTCCAGCCCGGTGGCCCTGTTTGTGATCGGTGGCACCTTGGTCGGCCTGCGGGTCGGGGGCGAAATGGCACCCATAGGGCTGGTGGTGCTGGGCAAACTGGTACTGCATCCGCTCGCCGTAGCCGCCATGATGCTGGTTTTTGTACCTGCCGAGCATTATCTTGTGGTCGCAGGCGTGCTGATTGCAGCCTTGCCAATGTTTAGCATTTTTCCAATAATTGCTCAAAAGTATCAGCAACAGGGCTGGTGCGCATCGGCGCTTATGCTTACCACCATCGCCTCGGCTTTAAGCCTGAGCCTGGTGTTGTTTAGCGTGAGCTAGGGGCGCGTTCATGCCATGCCTTGCTCGTGCGGGTGCACGAGTACCCAAGGCAACATGGCCTGGGTGAGTGGCCCTATCAATAAGGCAAAAAGCACGGTTCCTATGCCTAAGACGCCCAAGCCAGCCAGTAAAATACCGGCTACCAGCACACTTACCTCGATCAGCGTGCGCACGCGGCGCAGCGACATGCCGGTCAGGCGGCTGAATCCCGTCATTAAGCCATCGCGTGGCCCCCGCCCCAGCTGGGCACCAATGTATAAGGCTGAGCCCAACCCACACAGCAGTACCCCGCCAACGCTCAAGGCCAGGCGCTCGAACATGGGCTCGGGTCCGTGCAAAAACCTTAGAGTTAAATCAGCTACGACGCTTATTACAACAGCGTTGGCCAGCGTGCCAATGCCAGGCATTTCGCGCAGTGGTATCCACAATAGCATTACCAGCACAGATACGAAAAAAACAATCCAGCCAAAGCTCATGTGTGTGTAGTTGGCCAGGCCAACGTGCAGGGCATCCCAGGGTGCGACGCCAAGATTGCCGCGAATCATCATGGCGGTTGAAACGCCAAAGCAGCTTAGCCCAAGTACTAGCTGGCTTAGACGACGCTTTAGACGGCCGGTGCGCAGTTGTGCCAAGGGGCCTAGCTGGGCGAGATTAACCGCTGGTTTCATAACTGAGGTAGGTGTTTTATTGCTTTTTATAGAGCATTCTGGTGAGCGTATTATCGCGCATTACGTAATGATGGTACAACGCCGCCAGTGTGTGTAGTAAGGTGTGCATGGTGCTACAGAAAAGCGCGCAATCAGACAGTGCAAGTCTGATTGCGCGCTTTTATTACGCCTGGCGCTTGCGCCAGCTTGAAGCCTTAGCCGTGGTTAAAGCCAGAGGCCTCGCTTTCGGTAAGCGGCTTGGTAACCGGGTGCGCTTCGAAGTACTCTAAGGCACGCTTGATGTCATCAATCAGCAGGCTGGCCAGATCGCGGCTGACGCCGTGGCGTACCAGGATGCGCTGTACTACCAGATCTTCGCGGTCGGCCGGCATGGAGTATGCCGGTACTTGCCAGCCGCGGGTGCGTAAGCGGTCGGCGAAGTCGTACAAGGTGTAACCGCCGGTTGCGGCATTATCTTTGAGTTTCCAGGACAGCGCTGGAATGCCTTTTTGGCTGTCGCCGTCAAAGAGCACTTCAAATGGCCCCATCTTGTTGATTTCTGCCGATAGGTATTGCGCGGTATCGTAACAGGCGTCATGGATTTTGGCGTAACCCTCGCGTCCCAGACGTAGGAAGTTGTAATACTGAGCGATTATCTGGCCACCGGGGCGTGAGAAGTTAAGCGCAAAAGTGGGCATGTCGCCACCCAGGTAGTTAACCTTGAAGATCAGCTCTTCGGGCAGGTCGGCAGCTTCGCGCCAGACAACCCAGCCGGCGCCCAATGGAGCCAGGCCAAATTTGTGGCCCGATGAGTTTATGGACTTCACGCGTGGCAGGCGGAAATCCCATTCGATATCGGGGGCGCAAAATGGGGCGATGAAACCGCCGCTGGCGCCATCGACGTGAATGGGGATATCCAAGCCAGTTTCTTGTTGCAGTTTTTCCAGGGCGTCATTGATCTCTTTGACTGGTTCGTACTGGCAGGTATAGGTAACCCCCAAGGTTGGCACTACACCAATGGTGTTTTCGTCAACGCGCTTGAGTACCTCTTCGGCGTTCATGCCCAGGCGGTCGCCAGCCAGAGGAACCTGGCGCATTTCGACGTCGAAGTAGCGCGCAAATTTATGCCAGCAAATCTGCACTGGTCCGCAAATCATGTTTGGTTTATCGGTGGGTTTGCCCTGTGCTTCGCGCTGCTTGCGCCAGCGCCATTTCATGGCCAGTCCGCCCAGCATGGCAGCTTCGGACGAACCAATCGTCGAGCAGCCCAGCGTGGTTTTGGGAGTGGGGGAGTTCCATAGGTCAGCCAGCATGTGGACACAACGGGATTCTATCTCGGCAGTTTGTGGGTACTCGTCCTTGTCGATCATGTTCTTATCGATAGATAAGTCCATGAGTTCACGCACTTCGTCCTCAACCCATGTCTGGCAGAAAGTAGCCAGGTTTTGGCGCGAGTTGCCATCCAGCAAGAGCTCGTCGCGGATAGCATTAAACACCTGCCTAGGGCCGTGTTCCTGTTGTGGGAACTCGAACTTTGGCATGCTTCGTGCCAAATCTTCCGAGGCGTAAATGTCGTCTATATCTTCGTTGTATTTGTAGGTAGGTTTGTCGCTCATGGCTACTCCCAAGTAGGTTGTGCAGGAATAGCTGAACCGCAGTTTCATTAATACATTTTTAAAAGACCAAATCTGCAATTGAAATTAAACCTTTAACAAGGAGAAATCATGACAGGCTCTAGTGCTACAGCTGCAGCAACAAAAAAACTGACATTGCTCGGTTTTTTTGCTATTACGGCTTCTATGGTCATGGCTGTGTACGAATATCCTACATTTGCCACTTCGGGATTTAGTTTGGTGTTTTTCTTGCTGCTTGGGGGCATCCTATGGTGTATTCCTGTAGCCTTGTGTGCGGCAGAGATGGCTACCGTCGAGGGCTGGGAAGAAGGTGGCGTATTTGGCTGGGTGTCCAATAGCCTCGGTGAACGTTGGGGCTTTGCGGCCATCTCGTTTACCTTTCTGGAAATATGCATTGGCTTTATTCCCATGCTTTATTTTATTCTGGGAGCCTTGTCGCATATTTTAAATTGGCCGGCGCTCAATACCGACCCGTTATTAAAAACCGTAGTTGGCTTGATAATTTTGTGGGCTTTGGCATTTACCCAGTTTGGTGGTACCGAATATACCGCCAAGATCGCCAAAGTCGGGTTTTTTGCCGGTATTCTTTTGCCGGCGCTGATTTTAGTGGCTTTAGCAATCATGTATCTATCGGGTGGAGCGCACCTGGCCATTGAATTAAATGCGAAAACATTTTTCCCCGATTTCACTCAAATAGGAACCCTGGTAGTATTTGTAGCCTTTATTTTGAGCTATATGGGCATTGAGGCATCGGCCACGCACGTCAATGAGATGGAAAATCCAGGGCGCGATTATCCGCTGGCGATTTTCATTCTGGTGATTGTGGCAATTTTCTTGAGTTCTTTTGGCGGGCTGGCTATCGCCACCACGATCAGCCCCGATGATATCAACCTGTCTTCGGGCGTATTTCAGGCTTATGCCGTGCTCATTAACCACTTTGGTTCTGGTTTTGATTGGGCCGTACGTATTCTGGCGCTATTGCTTATGTTGGGTGTGTTGGCAGAAGTAGCTTCCTGGATCGTGGGGCCATCCAGGGGTATGTTGGTTACCGCGCAAAAAGGCTTGTTGCCGCAAAAACTGGCCCAGGTTAACAAACACGGCGTACCCGTGGCGCTGGTCATAACCCAGTTGATTATTACCAGTGCGGCACTGATAATTCTTACCAACGTCGGTGGCGGCAATAACGTCTCGTTTCTGATAGCCATGGCGTTGACCGTAGTGCTGTACCTGTGGACGTATTTCCTGCTGTTTGCCGGCTATATCCACTTGGCTACCAAGCAAAAAGACAAGCCGCGGGCCTTTCACGTGCCGGGTGGCGAGAGCGTAAAGGTAATCGTGGCCGTGATTGGTCTGATAGTGTCAATCGGCGCTTTCGTGATCTCTTTCGTACCGCCGGCTTTACCCGGCAACGAAAGCACAGAAAGCTATGTGATACTGCTGGTGGTGGCTTTTCTGGTAGTGTTTGCTGTACCGTTTATCATGTATGCCATGCACAACAAGCACGGTAAGACGGTTAACTTCAAGCTTACGCATATCAAAACCAGTAATGCTCCTGCCGGGCATCACATCATCAGGCCGATTGCGCGCGCTACGCACCACGTCGAGCCTTTGGCAGCCGCTGTGCCAGTGGCGGCTAGTACTAAAGACGCCAAGTAAGGAGCTGTTATGAACTCTCAAGTTGACTTGCAACAATTGGTCGACGAGGTCCACGCCAGGTACTGTAACGTGCCTGGCGGGGCAAATGCCGATTACATACCATTTCTGGCGAGCGTGCCCAGTGAGCTTGCGGCCCTGGCGGTGGTTACCGCGGATGGCAAGGTGTACGTCGCTGGCGATGCGGACTATCGTTTTGCGCTGGAGTCGATTTCTAAAATGTGTACGCTGGTGCGCGCTTTGGAAGATTTTGGTGCCGATGTCGTGCGTGAGAAGATCGGCGCTTCGGCTACCGGCATGCCATTTAACTCGGTTATGGCCTTAGAGCTGCACGGCGACAAGCCCCTGTCGCCCTTGGTGAATGCCGGCGCCATCGCTACTGCCAGCCTGATCAAGGCTGATTCAGTCGAGGATCGCTGGCAGCGCATTCTGGCCATGCAGCAAAGCCTGGGCTCGGGGCAAATTGCCCTTTCAGCCGAGCTGAACAAGTCCGAGCAGGATACCAATTTTCACAACCGTGCAATAGCCTGGCTGCTGTATAGCGCAGGTTATTGTTACTGCGATCCTATGCAGGCGGTGGATGTTTATACCCGACAGTGCTCGACCTTGTTAAATGTGGTCGAACTGGCCACTATGGGTGCTACCCTGGCCAATGGCGGGGTCAATCCCTTAACCCACGAACACGTGCTGGCGCCAGAACACGTCCCTTGCGTACTGGCGGAGATGGCCATGGAAGGTATGTACGATAGTGCTGGTGAGTGGTTGTATGACGTCGGTTTGCCAGCCAAAAGCGGGGTTGGCGGCGGGATTCTCAGCGTGGTTCCTGGGGTCATGGGTATAGCAGGGTTTGCCCCGCCTTTGGACCCGGTGGGCAATAGTGTCCGTGGTCAGAAAATGGTGGCCGAACTGGCCAAATCATTAGGCCATAATATTTTCACTTAATACCCCGGCCTGATTTAATTGCACTTATAAGCTAAGCACCAACGCCGCTTAAAGCGGCGTTGGTGCGTTTTCGGCGTTAGTAACCCACCTTTTATTACTTTACTTGGCGGCATCCAGGGCGTTTTGCACCCACTGGTCAAACTCTTCCTGATGGGCTTTAATCCAGCCATCAACGTGCCTGTGCACATCGGCGGCCGTGTTGGCGCCTTCTTCCATGGCCTGGTTCTGGGCGTTAACATCAGCGATAGGTATGGTGACCTGTTCGAAAAACCTTTTGGCGGCCGGGTTATTGTCGACGAAATCCTTATTCGCAACGATCCGTACTGCATTGACTAACCAGCCATAATCCTTGCCATTAGGCAGCTTGGTGTTTTGCTCTTTCTGGTCAGCAGGCTGGGACGAGAACGGCACCTCCAAAAATACTACATCCTTGCCAGGCTTGAGTACGTTACTAATCCAAAAGGGCGTCCAGGTGTAATAGAAAATTGGCTTGCCCTGCTTGTAACGTGCCATGGTATCGGCCATAAGAGCGGTATAACTACCTTGCTCGTGGGTAATAGAGTCACGTAAGTCATAGGCATCAAGCTGATGTTCGATGACGCGCTCGCAACCCCAGCCAGGATTGCAACCGGTAAGATTGGCTTTGCCATCGCCATTGGTATCGAACAGGGCGGCAATTTTGGGGTCTTTGAACTGATCTATGTTGTTAATACCATAAGCATCAGCGGTTTTTTTATCAATCAAATAGCCTTGTAAAGCATTTTTTACCAAGGTATTGTCGCGCCACATCTTGGTATCGCCACCGGGTTTTTCATAAAAATCATTTTGCAATGGGTCCCAGTGTGCGGAAAAGAAAGTGACGTCGCCGCTGGCTACCGCCAGGTGGGCTGTAGGGATGTCTACTTCTTTGATTGGCTGCACGTCGTAGCCAAGGCGCTCTAGCCCTTGCATGATAATTTCTGTCTGGAAATTTTCTTCGGCTATATTGCTTTTGGTGGGCGTAACCTTAATGCCCTTGCCGGGTAGCTCAGCGGCGCTAGCGCTAGCCAGCCCTACTGTTAGCGCCAGGCCTATGGCAATCAGCGGCTTGCGCGGATGCCTGGTTAAAAACTGTGACATAGTTTGGCTCCTATAGTTAAAAAACTTTTGCTCGTTACCTGACTATTTATTGATGACCTGAAGTAGCCGCCAGATAAGGCCTACAGGTCCGGTCATGTACCAATGTACGTGTTGGTTGCGCTTGGCCTTGCCCATGGTCTGGGTAATCCTGTCGAGCACAATGGCAAGAATGACTATGCCTATGCCGCCTACCGTTGCCAGGCCCATATCCAGACGACCTATGCCGCGTAAGACCATTTGCCCCAAGCCGCCCACGGCGATCATGGAGGCTATTACAACCATGGATAGTGACAACATCAGGGATTGGTTAATGCCGGCCATAATCGATGGCATGGCCAGGGGCAGCTGGACCTTACGCAGCATTTGCCAACCGGTAGCGCCGTAAGATCTGGCCGCTTCGACCAGGTCAGCACGCACTTGTCTGATACCCAGATTGGTCAGGCGTACCAAAGGTGGCAGGGCAAAGATTATGGTAACGATTACCCCTGGCACATTGCCGATGCCAAATAGCATTACCACCGGTACCAGGTAGACAAATGCTGGTGTAGTCTGCATGGCGTCGAGTAGCGGCCGAAAAATTCGCTCAGCCGTATCACTGCGCGCTAGCCAAATGCCTAGTGGCAAACCTATAAGTACGCAAAAAACCAGTGAAGTAAGCACCAGAGCCAGTGTAGTCATGGACTCTTGCCAGACACCCAGGATAACAATGAGCAATAGCGACAGTAGTGTGGCCAGACCCAGAAAGCGCCCAGCCAGCTGCCAGGCAATCAGCGCAAGAATAGCTATCATGACTGGCGCCGGGGGATACTGTAGGGCGGTATCAACCTGGCTCAGCAGGTAGTCTACCGGCTGACGTACAGATTGAAAAAAGGCCCGAAAGTTCAGTACTACCCAGTCCAACCCTTGGTTGATCCAGTTTTGTATCGGCAGGCTGCCATCCCAAAGTTGCTGCCAAATAGAATAAAAATCGGCGCTGTTGCCTGGAGTATCGGTAGTTGAGCCGGCTGTACTACTGGCGCTTAACCAATCCGAGCCAGGGGCATCATTGATGGCTGGGGTATTGTCTGGCCCTGGGGTGCTAATTTGTGACCAGGGGTCATTGCTGTCGGCAACGGCATCATCTGAGCTGCCAAGTGCGGCCCAGGGGTCGTTGGAGTTGCTGGATTCATCCATTTGATTCTTTTCCTACTTGTGGTGCGTGTTTATGCTTAAATGGCATGATTGGCAGCCTGGATTGCCGCAGGCGCGCTTGCTGGTATTTCTGGCAAAGGCTTACCGTGGGGGTCGGTAGTGGGGTCAAGAAATTTGAGTAAGGTCGTGCGGCTGATAGAGCCTAAAAAACGCCCGTCGTCGTCTACCACCGGTAAAGGCCAGGGTTGTTCTACCATGAGCGTATACAAGTCGTTGATCAGTGTATCTGCTGGTACGGGTTGTACACCATCTAACAGTGCCTTGCTCAAACCTACCGAGCCTTCCTGGCCGCGCAAGGCGTTACGCAACGAATCGCTGGACACCATACCCATGAATTTGTGTTGCGGTGTCACTACTATGGCCCAGTCGCGATCATGTTTTTCCAGACGGTCCAGTGCGCGGCTACAGCCCTTGCTGGGGCTTTCGGAAATTTCTACCTGGGTTTTGCGGGCGATGTCGCCGGCCTTGAATACTGCGGCGGCGTCCACTCCACGCACAAAACTGCGCACGTAGGCATTGGCTGGGCGGCGTAAGATTTCTTCAGGCGTACCAACCTGCACTACGTAGCCATCATTCATTATGGCGATACGGTCGCCGATACGCATGGCTTCGTCCAAATCGTGCGAGATAAAAACTATCGTGCGCCTTTGCTGCTCTTGCAAACGTAGTAATTCGTCTTGCATTTCCGTACGGATGATTGGATCCAGGGCGGAGAAGGCCTCGTCCATCAATAAGATAGATGGGTCAGCAGCCAAGGCCCGTGCCAGTCCTACGCGCTGCTGCATACCGCCCGAGAGCTCATCTGGATAAGAACGTGCCCAAACCTCCAGTCCCACCTGTTTCAGTGCCTGATGGGCCTGGGCTATTCTGGATTTGCGGTCCATGCCGTCCAGCTCAAGGCCGAACGCGACGTTGTCTTCTACGGTAAGATGGGGCAGCAGGGCGAATGATTGAAACACCATGCTGACATCCTTGCGGCGCAGCTTTCTTAGTTTGGCATCGCTATAACTACCGATGTCCTCGCCATCAATGATGACTTGTCCGCTAGTAGGCTCTATAAGCCGGTTCAATAGCCGTACCAAGGTTGATTTGCCCGAGCCTGAAAGCCCCATGACGACAAAAATTTCACCGGCATTGATTGCAAAGCTGGCATCAAAAACACCAATAGTCTGACGGGTACGCTCAACTATTTCTTGTTTGGAGTGCCCTTGTCTGGCCAGCTCCAAGGCTTGTTTTGGGTTACTACCAAAAACCTTGAATAGGTGTTTAACTTGTATGGATTTGGCCATACACGCACCTCTCTTTTTTTTGTGTGGGGTACCCCTGGTGCAACCATAAAACAATCGCGGAATACGCCCTTGTTCATGTAGCCAGGGTGGTTGCCAATAGTGAAATTGGATTGTCCCTAGCCAGTAATAAAAAAGGCGCATACTGCATTTAACAGTTACGCGCCAATAGGACTATTGTAACAAACCATACAAATATTGAAACTTAGAGGGCTAAAAAGCTATAAGTAAGGTTAACTAACTTGTTCCTGAAAATGAAAGATTCGTCACCTTTACCCACGGCTGCCGGCAACGGCAAATGGCTTGAACAAATACGTTTGTGGGGACGTGAGTTGGGCTTTGCGCATATTGGCGTAGCCGATATCGAGCTGACCGAGGCCGAGCCGCATTTGCTGCATTGGCTCGCTCAAGGCCTGCACGCCGATATGGATTACATGCAACGGCATGGCTTAAAACGCGCCCGTCCTGCCGAGTTGGTGCCAGGTACGCTTAGTGTAATAACTGCGCGCATGCCTTATCTGCCTGGCGATACGCCGCCTGATTGGCAACAACGCGAGCTTGCAAGGCTCGCTAACCCGGTTGAGGGGGTGGTTTCGTTGTATGCCAGAGGACGTGATTATCATAAGGTAGTGCGTGCGCGCTTGCGTAAACTATGCGAGCTGATTGAAAATCTGGTCGGACCGTTTGGTTACAGGGTTTTTAGTGATTCCGCCCCCGTACTGGAAAAAGAACTGGCCAGCCGTAGTGGTCAGGGTTGGCGTGGTAAACATTCGTTGATACTGGCGCGAGATGGCGGTTCGATGTTTTTTTTGGGCGAGATTTTTGTTGACTTCAGGCTCGCCAGAACCGAGCCGGTCAGCGCGCATTGCGGCACTTGTACGGCCTGTATCGATATTTGCCCTACGGGTGCCATAATTGCACCGGCAGTGGTGGATGCACGGCGTTGTATTTCTTACCTGACGATTGAAAATCGTGGACCAATTCCGCTGGAGCTGCGCCCGCTGATGGGTAATCACATATTTGGTTGTGATGATTGTCAAACCATTTGTCCCTGGAATAAATACGCACAGCGCTCGGTGCTGGCAGATTTTGATGCCCGCGAGCAGTTTGTAGACCAGCGCCTGGTGGAGCTATTCGCCTGGGATGAAGAGACGTTTTTGCAACGTACTGAAGGCAGTCCGGTACGGCGCATTAACCACGAGCGTTGGTTGCGCAACCTGGCTGTGGCCTTGGGTAATGCGCTGCGCCAAGCTGATTCTGAACAGGTCCTGGAAATCCGTGCGGCGCTGCAAAGCCGCGCTGATCACCCCAGTGCTATGGTGCGCGAGCACGTCGCCTGGGCCTTGGCTCAGCGTGATTAAAACCCGGATTAAGCCGGTGTCAGGCTGGTTTGGTATAAAAATCTGCGAGCCAACGCTGGAACTCTGCTTCAGGCAATGGCTGGCTGATCAAATAACCTTGAAAGGCGTCACAGCCGGCCGCAACCAGTATATTGTGCTGCCTATCGGTCTCGACTCCTTCGGCCAACACCCGTACGTCTACCTGGTGGGCCATGGTTATGATTGCCTGGATCAGCGCAGCCGAGCGCCTGCTGGTGGCCTTATCTTTGGGGTTGTCGATATCAGTTATAAATGAGCGATCAATTTTTAAGGTATTTATGGGCAACTGCTTGAGGTAGGAGAGGCTGGAATAGCCGGTGCCAAAATCATCCAATGCCAGGCGTATACCTAATTTGCGCAGCATTAACATTTTCTTCAGGGTTACTGATGCGTCCTGCGCCAGTACAGATTCGGTCATTTCCATTTCCAAGGCTGTGGCAGCCACCCCGGTTTGTTGCAGTAGCTTTACTATCCTGGTGACGAAATCAGGCTCGTGTAATTGATGCTGGCTAACATTTACAGAGATTCTGAAGTATTGGCCCTTATGGGCGGCAGCCAAGCGCGTATGAGTGCGTTGCCAGCAAGCTATGGCTTCTTCTACTACCCACAACCCCAGCGGCACAATCAGGCCGCTGGCCTCAGCCTCGGGGATAAACTCGCCAGGGTAGATTAAACCTTTTTTGGGGTGCTGCCAGCGTAGCAAGGCCTCCACCCCAAGCAGGTTAATGCCATCGGCGCTAACCTGGGGTTGGTAGTGCAGACAAAATTGTTCTTGTGGGACTTCCAGGGCTTTGCGTAGATCATTGCGTAGCTCTAAGCGTGCGTGTGCGGCCTTTTGCAGCTTTGGAGCAAAAAAGCGCAGCTTGCCGGGGCCATCCTGCTTGGCTGCATGCATGGCGGTTTCGGCCTTGCGCAGCAGCTCGGCGGCATCGCCAAAGCTATCGGGCAGCATGACCACGCCGGCATTGGCATTTAAATGCAGGACCTGCTCCTGAACCTGCAAAGGTTCGCCCAGGGTAAACAGCAATTGTTCAACCAGGCGGCCTATTTGCGCCGAGGCTTCGGTTTGACTGGGGGCGTTTATGGCCGTAAATAACACGGCGAACGTATCTGCTACTACCCTGGCGAGGATTTGTCCGGTATGCATTTTGGCGCTTAGACGCAGACCTATGGTGCGTAGTACGCCATCGCCCACGGCCATACCCAGGGAGTCATTGATAGAGCGAAAAGAGTTGACATTGATTACGGCCAAAGCGGCGCGCTGCCCGTGGACACGCTCATGACTGAGCTCAAAAGCAATCTGTTCGAGCAATAGCCGCCGGTTGGCCAGGCCAGTGAGTGGATCTATATTAGCCAGGCGCTGCACTTTGGCTTCAGCGGCATTGCGCTGGCGCAGATCGCGTAAACTGGCTACCCGCACGCTGCGCCCCGCAGACTGGTGTTGGCGCACGCTAACTTCTACAGGAATTATGGTGCCGTGGCTGTCCAGTAAATCGGTAATCCAGATACCGTTAAACCCCTGTTGCACCTTGGCCATGGTGGTCGCGTGCTCGTGTGGTGCAATCAGTGATAGCATAGGTCGGCCGACCAAGGCACCCGGCGGTACGTCTATCAAGCTTTCAGCCAGGGTGTTGGCGTTTGTTATAAAGCCGTTTTCATGCACTACTATGGCCTCAAAGGTGCCTTCTGCCAGCTGGCGAAAACGCTCTTCGCTTTCGGCTAAGGCGGCATCTCTGGACTTGATTTGCGTCACCATGCCCGTGACGGCTTGGGCCAGCTCACTGAACTCTCCACTTCCGACAATATTCAGCTTGGTGTCCAGATCGCCCGTGCCAATCTGGGTCATGGCGCGGCGCAAAGCCGTGGCGGGCCGTAAAATAGTCCGGCGTGCCAGTAAGTAAATCAGCAGAATTACCGCGAGCATGATGGGTGTAAGCCAGAGGATGCGCTGCCACATCAGGTGCTCTACGTTGGCTATGCGCTGGCTTAAGTCGAATAACACTATTAAATTTCCGGTGTCGGCCGTGCTTGTCAAAGCGCCAGTGCGCGGCAGATTAATCAAAGAGCGCCCGAGCATTTGCTGGTGCTGTATATCCACTCTTATTTGCGGCTCGTGTAGTGCCAGCACGTTTGCCAGGCTGGTTGAGGCGTAGTAGGGTACAGCTTGTTCTATCTTGTGGCCCAGCCATACTGTACGGGTGCTATTGATTATTGTGCCAGTCGCATCTGTCAGTATTACATTGTCTACATCCGCATTCATGGCCAATAGCTTGATGACGTCGTTCAGGCTACGCTCGTGTTGCGGCATGGCGATAGAGTTAATATCAGCCCTGGCCCTGCTTAGTAGCTCATTGGCATTTTCGGTGGCGAAAAACCGTAACCTGTTACTGGTATCAACCATTTGAATATTAAACGCAGCCAGCAACAGCACCAGACAGGCCAGCCCCAAAATTAGCGGCAGCCAGAGCTGTAGATGGATACTGCGAATTTTTTTCATGCCTTTTAACAGGTGTTGTCCATGGTGTTATGCTGGCGTGGGTGCACCCCACTGCCTTTGGAAATATATACCCTATGCTGTTTATTATGTCTGGCAAGTCATCACAGGCGAGACAGTTTATATGCATTTAAGTATGAATATAAAGTTACTGCTATTGAGTCGTCTATTCAAGATCAACGGCTTGATTTTTGTTACTTTGTTAGCTGCTTGTAGCAGTCCGACCAAAGTACTGCAACCCGAGGGCTCCTCCGGGTATGAGTTAAAACCTGGTTGGCACACCACGGATTTTGCCATCGCAGCGGCTAACCCCTTGGCCGCCACAGCCGGGTATGAAATTTTACAGCAAGGCGGTAGTGCCATTGATGCTGCCCTAGCTGCCCAAATGGTTTTGGGCTTGGTGGAGCCGCAGTCCAGCGGTTTGGGGGGAGGGGCATTTTTATTGTATTTTGATGGCACTGCTGTACTTGCTTACGACGGCCGTGAAACAGCCCCGGCTGCGGCCAATGACGAGCTGCTGCTAAACCCTGACGGTACACCCATGGAGTTTATGCAGGCCGTTACCAGCGGACGTGCAGTAGGCGTACCGGGTACCTTGCGTATGCTAGAGCAGGCGCACAAAGAGTATGGCAAGCTGCCTTGGGCAGACTTATTTAAACCGGCCATAGATCTCGCCGAACACGGCTTTGCGCTTAGCCCCAGGCTGCACAAGTTATTGCTGGAAGACCAATACCTGCGCCAGGACCCACAGGCACGCGCCTATTTTTATAATGCTCAGGGCCAGCCCTGGCCAGTGGGGCATATGTTGCGTAACCCCGCTTTGGCGGCCAGCCTGCGTACGCTTGCGGCCCATGGGGCGGATGCTTTTTACCAGGGCTCAATAGCGCGGGCGATTGTCGCTAAAGTGCGCAGCAATCCGCATGGTCCAGGACTTATAAGTTTGGAGGATTTATCAAGATACCGGGCGCGCAAGCGCAGTGCATTTTGTTTTGAGCAAAACATCAGGCTGCAAGCGTATCTGATATGTGGTTTTCCACCACCAGGCTCGGGCGCTTTAGCCATAGGGCAGCTTCTTGGTATGTTGCAAAGTACACCGGCTGTTGCCATGGGTCTGGGTGAAGACGGCCTGCCAAGTGCTGATTGGCTACATTATTACACCGAAGCTGCGCGCCTGGCCTTTGCCGATCGTGCTCAATACGTGGCCGACCCAGATTTTGTCGCTGCCCCGGCGGGTTCCTGGCATAGCCTTTTGGCGCCAGATTACCTGGCCAGACGCGCCCTTTTAATCGGTACACAGGCCATGCCAGAGGCCAAACCAGGTATACCAGACGGTGCGCGCATGAGCTTCGCCCCGATGGCGCTGCAACCTGAGCACGGGACCAGCCATTTGAGCATAATTGACGCCTATGGCAATGCCCTGGCCATGACTACTACGATAGAAAGCGCTTTTGGGTCGCGGCAAATGGTCAATGGTTTTTTGCTTAATAATGAATTAACCGATTTTAGCTTTGTACCTAGCGATGCCGATGGTGTGCCAGTTGCCAATCGCGTGCAAGCGGGTAAAAGGCCGCGTTCATCCATGTCGCCGACGCTGGTTTTTGACCGCAGCAATGGTGGCTTGTTGATTAGTGCAGGCAGCTCGGGCGGAGCTTTCATCATCCATAACGTTGCCAAAGTGCTATGGGCCATGCTGAACTGGGGGTTAGACGCCCAGCAGGCTGTAAACCTACCCAATTTTGGCAGCCTGGGTGGACCCGTACTGCTTGAAACGGCAGCCTTCCCGGTAGCCACGCGGCGGGCGCTCGAAGCGGTCGGCCATACCGTGCAGCAAGCTGATATAACCAGTGGCCTGCACGTATTGCAACGTACTTCCGGGGGCTATTTTGGCGCTGCCGACCCGCGCCGTGAGGGTGTGGTCATGGGAGATTAAGCAGCAGCGCCAAGCCAAAATCGTTCAAAACGCTTATTGCGCCGTGCCAGTGATTCGTACAGTGGGGCTAAGTGGAGCGGGTTTTTATAGGCTGCAACTGCTTCATAGCCGCGTGTGCTGTAACCACACCAATGGTCAGCAATGCTACCGACATCAATAGCAATACCGCCGAGTTCACGGATTCTGTGACAGTACGCCTTGCCTAGGGCACCCGCAGCTACTAGCCATACCTGGCCTGCGGTCACGGTTGCCAGCTTCGTCATTATGGGTTGGAACACATTAGGGTAATGTGGTTCATGGGTGGCCGCGTAGCCGAATAAATCCGCGTAGCGGTGCTCGGTAGGAATATGTAGTAATTGCTTGGTAGCAGTGCCAAAATTTGTTTGTAGTTTATCGGCGAGTTGTGGGTGACAAGTTATTAACGATACTTCTTTCATATGACGTAGCAAGGCTGGCCAGAGGGCCCAAAATTCAAGAGCTTCATGGATATGACACGATGTCACCAAGGGAGTAGTCCGGGCTTGGTCTATAGATTGCAGAATTTTTTTGCTGACATAATCAAAAGCAACATACATTCCTCTAGCGCTTGCAGATACCGCTGTATTGGGGTCCTGCAGCCCGGTTGAGGCATCCCTGATAAAGCGTGGTAAATCCGGGATTCCTATTATGTCAGCCGATTGAGTTGCTGCACATAGCATATGGCTTAAGTCGTCTGATACGCTGGTGGCCGCTTCAGGCTGGCCCCACCAGGTTTTGGCCGCCAGCAGTCGATCGGTTGCAAGAAGTGCTTGCAGTTCTGTGGCGCTACAAGGCATAAATCTGCCCTCACCATCACCGAGGCGTATTAACGATAATGGCCGTTTATTGTCTATGGCGTCCACTATCTTCCACACTACTGCCATAGTGTCATTAAAGCTATAAAGTGGATTGAGATAAAGAGAGTTGCTTGAGCGACCAATTTTGCATATGGTGTTGCCTACCGTTTGTATGGCTTCGCAGGCACCGTGGGCAAAATATTTTGGGCGTTTGGCGCCCAGCGTTTTAAGCACGGCCTGTTCGGCCGCAAACTTGGGCCCGCCGGCCTTGATTTCCTGGCCCGCAAGCCATGCCAGTGAGTCCAGTCGCAAGCGCTGGTACGGTAAGACTAGCACCAGCGTTGCTGTGCATGTGTTTGTAATCGGCTTGTTTGCCAGGGTTGCCAGCACTTTATAGGACTGCTCAAGTCCATTTTGTTTGAAGGTATTTAAAACGAGGGCGCCAGCATCAAAAATATTTATATTACTGGTAGCATTGTTTTTGAGCTTTTCTGTGAGCAGTATTTGCGCCTCACCGTACTCGCCAAAGCGTAGCAGCGTATTTAATGTAAGCCTGCTTTTTTCTGCGTTGGCAAGTTTTAATCTACTGATTAACCAGAGTGCTTGATCCTGCCGGTTAAGAATGCATAGGCTTTCTAGGTGCAGGTTTTGTAGCAGGCGGGAATGCTCGACGATAGCGGCATACTTGGTAAGCAGCTTATCTATGGCTTGCCAACTGTTGTACCACTGTAACAGAGTAACTTGTGCCAGCACTTTATCGACAGCAGCATACTGGTCTGACTGCACGTGCGTCACAAAAGCCTGAGCGTCGTCGTGTTGTCCATGCTTAAGTAACAGCTCCAACTTTTGCACCAATGCGTAGGGCTGGCCAAACCTGCGCCATAAGATATCGTGCATTTGCATTGCGGTTGTAACTTCGTTCAAGGCCAAAGCCGCATGTGCCATCCCTTGAATTGGAGCGCTGGCTTGGGGCATAAGCTCGCGGGCCTTTTGATAAGCGCGTAGCGCCTCTTGCCATTGGTAAGACCGGGCTGATTTATCGGCCAGAAAAAGCCAATTCTGCCCTGCGCCAAGATGACGCTTTAGGGGCTGGGCTTTATTTATAAGAGGTCTGACCCAGGCTTTTAAGTTTTCAGACTTACGTGTGGCTTTTGCAAGTTCCGTCAAAGATGGGATGTGCTTTTTACCTTGTTTAACACCCCATTCAAACAATATAGTGTTGCTTAAGTGAATAGGAAACCATAGGAGTATTTGCGCACGGGTGGTGCGACTGTAATCGCCGCTGAAAAGTTTTTTCAACAACCAGAGTATACGGCTGTAGCTACGCCTGTTAAGACCGCCACGATAAACCTGTGGCCACCATTTGCCGGCACGCAGGCCCCGTCTGTATTGATCGGTCAGCATACTGATCGGGTTGGTTGGTGATAGGTGTATGGTGATTATGTCGGGGGCCCAAAATGGCTTGGTATGTTTTGGTAAACGCTGAAAAAATTCAGAGTCTTCGCCTATGCGCAAATCGCCACGAAACAGACCATATTGGTCAAACAGACGGCGGTCATAGCTGGCGCCATAAAGAGATACCTCATGGCGCGGTGTATCAGGAAGTCTATTGCTATAAAGTGCAAAATGTGATGCCCAGGCAAATGGGTTCCAGCCTTGCGTGCCAACTACGGCACTGGCAACCAATGGGTGTCCCTGCCGGTGCAAGGCGAGGCGTTTATCAAGCCAGCCGGGGCTTACCCTACAGTCAGCAGCCAAAAAGGCTATATAAGGAGCCTTGGAGGCCGTAATGCCCAGATTACGGGCGGCACCTACCCATAGGGTCGAATCATGTGCTATTACTGTTAGCGACCGCTTGTGCAAAAAAGGCTCTAAACGCCTGGAAACGTCGCCGCCGCCGGTATTGACGACGATGATTTCGCAATGTGTGTCCAGCTCAATAACAGACTGCACAGCACCGCTTAACTCTGGCGGTGCGCCCACACTTATGACTATTACAGCTATAGCAGGGTCATGTGCCATACGCTCCGTGGCAGCGCCCACATGCTCCTCCTGTAGTGGTGCTTATCAGCTTGAATCTAAATGCTAAAGCTTTAGATTAACAAGCTTACGTGGCCACGGCAAATGGAGCAGTAGCCCGGCGAATTTATGACATCTTAAACCCGCAGCTTGCTTAACTCCTGCTCGGCGACATCAACGCGCACGGTACCTAGCGCTACCAGTTTTGCGGCTATCAGGGCTACCTCGGCGCCGCTGGCACCAGCCATTAAGGCGACGTTTTGCGCGTGCAGGCTCATGTGGCCTTTTTGAATGCCGTCGGTTGCCAGAGCCTTGAGCGCGGAAAAGTTCTGTGCCAGGCCGACAGCGACGATAATTCTAGCCAGCTGCTCGGCTGATTCGATGCCCATTATCTCCAGGTTGGCCTTGGCCATGGGGTGTAGTTTGGTGGCCCCGCCAACCAAACCAACTGCCATTGGCATCTCCAGGCTGCCTGCCAAATCGCCCGTTGCGGTTACTTCCCAGTGGCTCAGACTACTGTACCAGCCATTTTGGGCGGCATAGGCATGGGCGCCAGACTCTATCGCGCGGGTGTCGTTGCCAGTGGCTAAAACCACGGCGGTTACGCCGTTCATAATGCCCTTGTTATGGGTAGTAGCCCGGTATGGGTCAGTACGGGCGAATTCATAGGCGCTAAGCATGCCGTCGCGCACCGCTGCGCCACCTATGGCATCCAGCTGCCAGACGCAGCGCACACGCGCCAGGCGCCGGTCGGCGAGATTGGATAGGATGCGTAGATAAACCTTGCCACCGGTCCACTTTTCCAGGTGCGGGGCAATGGTTTCAGCCATTGAGTTAACCGCATTGGCACCCATGGCATCGCGGGTATCCACAATCAGGTGCAGGATAACCATAGGGCCTTGCGCCGTCTGGATAACCCGAACCTCAAGATCACGAAAGCCACCCCCGAGCTTTACCAATACCGGGTCACAAGCGTTGCACAGCGCGCGGATTTCATCCAGGTGCTCGATAATTTGCAGGCGGGCGCTGTGCGGGTTGCTGACGTTTACCAGCTGCACCTGGGCGATCATGCACATACTGGACATGGAAGTTGTAAAGCCGCCAGAATCGTAGCATTGACGCGCGGCATTGCAGACTGCAGCTACCACCGAGGATTCTTCGGTAGCCATCGGCACCAGGTAATCCTTGCCATCTATTAATAAGTTGGTTGCTATGCCTACGGGTATATTTATGGTGCCGACCGTATTTTCAATTAACTGATCGGCCAGCTCCATGGGTATATTGCCGGTGTTCAGGAATAAGTTACGCGTCTGTGCTGCTGTAATGCCAGCAAAATCCAAGGTCTTGTCGATTCTCTCGGGTATGGATAGTTTATGAAAACCAGAAATACGTGAGGTTTGCTTAGTCATGTTAATTACCTCTGTGCAGTAAAAATCAAGTCATTAAGTAAGGCAGCCAGGTAACCAGGGCGGGGAAGGCCGCGCATATTAGCAAAGCCACCAGCTGTAAGCCCATAAACGGCACAACGCCCCTGTAAACCACACCCATACCCAGTTGTTTGGGCAGGGTGGCCTTGATGTAGAACAGGGAATAGCCAAACGGTGGGCTGATATAGCCGATTTGTATGGTGATGGCATACAACACCCCGAACCAGATCTCGTCAAAGCCCAGGGCCTTGACTATAGGTAGAAACACCGGCACGGTAAGCAGTATGATGCCGATTTCATCAAGGGCGGTGCCCAAAAATATTAGTATCAACATCATCACAGCCAGTATTACGTAGGCATTGACATCCAGGTCGCGGATGATGTTAATCAGGGTGTCGGCCCCACCCAGGCCGGTAAATATGGCGACGTAGGCTTTGGCGCCGATGGTAATCCACAAAATCATGGTGGTGACCTTGAGGGTTTCCAGGCCCGCCGTATATAGGTTGTTCAGGCTGAATTTGCCGCGTATTATGCTGGCAATAACGGCCCCGACCACGCCTACTGCCGCCGCTTCAGTTGGGGTGGCGATGCCTAGAAAAATAGAGCCCAATACCATCACAATCAGGGCCGACGGTATGACGATGGCGCGCAGGCTGATAAACTTCAGACGCATTGGTACCGGTTTTTGGTCTACTGCCGGTATGCGGCCCTGTTTGAAGTAAGCCACGTACAGGATATAAGCAATATACAGTGCCGCCAGGATGGCGCCGGGAACTATGCCGGCAATCAGCATTTTGCCTATCGATACCTGTGCGGTAACCGCGTACACAATTGTTAGCACCGATGGCGGTATCAAAATCCCCAAAGTGCCGGCGGCGCAAATAGTACCCACCACCAGCGCCGGATCGTATTTGCGCTTGAGCATCTCGGGCATGGCCAGCACACCCATGGAGGTTACTGCCGCGCCGACTACCCCGGTCATCGCCGCCATGACCACGCAGATTAAGACCGTACCTATGGCCAGGCCGCCGCGCAACCGCCCAAACCATAAGCCCATGACCCGGTAAAGGTCTTCAATTACGCCAGATCTTTGTAAAATGGCCGCCATCAAAATGTACAATGGCACGGCCAGCAATGGCTCTGAGCGCATGGTATCGAAAATCTGCAATACCAGTATTACTATGGTGTTGGGATCCCATAGGGTAACGGTCAGCAGCAACGACAGGCCGCCCAATACAAAGGCTATTGGCAGCCCGGTTATCATCAAGGCGGTCAAGCCGCCAAACATAATGGTCAGGATGATATTGGGGCTCATAGGGTGTCCTCGTTTGGCTCACCCAAATACTTTTGCACAAGGTCGGCGATGCTTTGCAAAGCCAGCAGGCACAAAGACACAGGTACGGCTATTTTGTATGGCCATAAAGGCGGATTCCAGGCTGAAAACGTGGTCTCGCCATAAGCTATGGATTGCTCTACCAGTGGCAAGGAATAAATCAGCAATACGACGCAGAAGAAAATAATTATCAATTGGTTAATGAAATCTACTACTAACCCAAACTTCTCAGGCATTCTTACCCGCACCAAGTCCAGATTGACGTGCCCGCCCAGGTGTAACAAGTATGGGCCCCCAAGCAGAAAATACGGGCCAAACATCAGCACCGCAAATTCCATACCCCAGACCGTAGGAGAATTAAAAACATAGCGGCTGATGACGTCGATCATCATCGACGGCACTATGATCAGCATAAAAAGGCTAGCCAGAATGAACAGGGCCTTGTTTATTTTTGTAATGGTTTTTATATAGGCATGCGCAATTTTTAGCATGGTCATGATTCCAATCGATGGCCAGAGCTTTGCTTATGCTTGCAAAGTCTCTGGTCTACTGCGTGCAATTGCGGTCTTATTATTTAATCAGGCCTAACTGGGTCATAAAGTCGATCTGGCTTTCCAGGATTTCATTGGCCAAAGGATCGTTATTGGTGGCTTTGCGCCAGGTTTCTACGGCTTTCTTGCGGCCTTTGGCAACGTCCTCTGGGTCCAGCGAGGTGACCTTTACTCCCTGCTCTTCAAACTTCTTGATGGCCTCGCCATCGGCTACCAGAATGTGTTGCCGCAGCGACAGCGAAACGTCCTTGGCAGCCGCTGCCAAGGCAGCCTTGTAAGACTCTGGCAGGGCGTCATAAGCAGCCTGGTTGGCGACGTAGCTGGTGGCCGTGGTGGGCTGGTGCGGGCCAGGCATAACAATATATTTGGCTACTTCGCCCAGACCAGCTTCGTAGTTGGCGGTTAAGTCGCCGCGGTCTGCTATATCTATTACGCCCTTATCCAGTGCCGAGTAAACGTCGGCAGTCGCCAGCGGCGATACCGATACGCCAAGATCGCCCATGACGGCAGAGGCCAGGCCAACAAAGCGGCCTTTCTTGTCTTTGAAGTCGTCGATTGAGTTTATTTCGACCTTGGAGTGTATGGGCTCTGGTCCGTAGACCGTGGGGGCTATGTAAAACAGGCCGGCTGGCGCATATGCTTTGCGTGCTAAATCCAGACCGCCAAGTTCATAGAACCAGGCCTCGTACTGATCGGCCTCGGTAAAGCCAAACGGTATGGTGCTGGTAAATGCAAAAGAAGGAATTTTGCCGGCTTCATAACCGTCAAACGTTTTCATGAGCTGGAAGGCCCCGCCACGCACCGCATCAAAAGCCTGGTTGGCTGGTACCAACTGACCGGCGGAGTAAAGCTCTATCTCGAATCCGCCATCGGTTAGCTCGGCCACGCGCTCGACAAACTTTTCTTCAAACTTCTGTGGGGTGGTGCCGCCATCCCACAAAGCCTGCATTTTCCACTTTACTTTAGGCTCGGCGTGTGCGCTGGTGGCTACCCCCAGGCCTACGCTTGCCAAAGAACCTGCGCCCAGTAATTTTAGGGCGGCCCGTCTGTTTATCGCTGTCATTTTTATCTCCTCGAATCAAAAATCCGATTTTCTGGGATTATTTAAGATGATCCATACCTAAGCAGCTTTGTCGCTGGAATACCCCCTGGACAAAGGCCATGGATGAATTCATGATAGGCTAGGTATGGGTACAATAAAAGGTACAGTTATAAAAAATTGCACAACCGTACCCGTTTTTTTACCGATACAGTCTATGACTCGCATTGAAAAAGTAATGGCGCATATCCGCAATGGCATAGAGCAGGGGATCTGGCCGTCTGGTTCCAGCGTGCCATCCATCCGGCAGACGGCAGCCGCGCAGTCGGTGGCCAAAAACACCGTGGTGGAGGCGTATGATCGCATGGTGGCTATGGGCTGGCTTGAGCCGCGGCCGGGCTCTGGTTATTTTGTGCCGGTGCACAAACAGAATAATCGTCTGCCCAAGGCCGTATCGGTCGCCCAGGCGGTTGATGCCGCCAGCCTTTTACGCGAACAGCTGGTACGAAAATATGCGGTCAGGGTAGGTGAGGGTAGACCGCCGTTGGCATGGACCGATCCGCTGGATTTCAAGATGCCCAAAGCCGCGCGCAGCAAATCTTACGAGGGTTCGGCACATGGCTACGACAATCCCTGGGGATTCATCAAGCTCAGGGTGCATTTGTCGCAGTTATTACAAGAGCGCAGTATTGACGCTGGCATTGATAATGTGCTTACCACGTTTGGAGCCAATAATGCCCTCGACCTGATAGTACGAAAATATCTCGAACCAGGGGATACGGTGCTGGTTGACAACCCTGGCTATTATCCTTTATTTGCCAAGTTGCACCTGGTTGAAGTCAATATGGTGGGGGTGAATAGAAATGTAGATGGGCCCGATATCGCTGACTTGCAGGCCAAGGCTGTCAGGTATAAGCCAAAAATGTTTTTTACCCAGTCCCAGGGGCATAACCCCACTGGTGGTTTTTTAAGCTTGTCGGTTGGGCACCGTATCCTGGTGGAAGCGGCCAAGCACAATTTTATGGTGGTGGAAGATGACCCGTTTGCTGATATTTTGCCGCCCCAGGCCCCCAGGCTGATAAATCTTGATCAAATGGAAAGGGTTATATACGTAGGCACTTTTTCCAAAACCCTGTCAGCCGGTCTAAGAGTGGGCTATATAGTTGCCAACGAAAAGATTACCAATGATTTATGTGATCTGAAAATGCTTACCATGGCCAGCTCCAGCGGTATCACCGAACGTATTTTGTATGAGTTCATAGTTACCGGCAATTACCTCAAATATTTGCGTAAACTTAAGAATAAGGTGGCCGTGGCTACGCAAAAGGCCGTTGCTGCAATTCAGAGCCTTGAGTTGGAAATGTTCTGCATGCCCACAGGTAGCTTTTATTTGTGGGTATATTTATATCCAGGTGACGACGAAACACGCTTGGTAAACGATGCCTCAGAGCAAAATATTTTTATCGCTCCGGGCCATTTATTCATGCCCGCCAAGCAAAATGGCCGGCAGGCCATGCGTATCAATATCGCCTACGCCGATGATCCGAGGTTTTTAGCTTTTATGCGCGCGCGCAAACCCGATTGTAGATAGGCAATAAGCTTCAAAAGCTGCCGACGCCAAGGGTTTGGAGAACCCAAAACCCTGATAGTTATTACAGCCCATTGCTGCCAGCAGGCGTTGCTGAGAGCGCGTTTCCACACCCTCGGCAATCACGCCTAAGCCCAGGCTGTCAGCCAATGCAATAATTGAGTTGGCTATGGCAGCATCATTGGGGTTGGTTTGTAGGTCCTGCACGAAGCTACGGTCAATTTTCAGCTGATCTAGGGGCAGGCTTTTGATGTACTGCAGCGAAGAATAACCCGTACCAAAGTCATCCAGACTAAAGCGTATTTTCTGCGCTCGTAACGCCGTCATCGTGGCAATTGCGGTCGTTGTGCTCTCCATCAGTACGCTTTCGGTCAGTTCGAGCTTAAGGTACTGCGGTGGTGCGCCGGTGTCTTGTAACAGGCTTAGTAATTGGCTTACAAAATCCGGGTGTAAAAACTGGGTTGCGCTGACGTTTACAGCCATGGTTAACTCTGCTGTAGCCGGCTGTTGCTGCCACTTTTTTAATTCACGGCACGCTTGCTCTAGTACCCACAGGCCCAATGGCTGGATGAGATCCGTGTCCTCTGCCAGAGGAATGAATAAGCCTGGACCCAACAAGCCCCGTTGTGGATGCTGCCAGCGCACCAGCGCTTCGGCACCGGTAAGCTTGAAAACCCCAGCGTCCAAGGTAATTTGAGGCTGATAATGCAGGCGTAATTCACCGCGTTCAATGCCACCGCGCAGGGCGTGCTCCATTTGCAGGCGCTCGTTTATTTGTTGCTCTAATGCTTCATCAAAAAAGTGCAGCAATCCGTGCCCTTCCTGCTTGGCCTGGTACATGGCAAGCTCGGCCTGTTTAAGCAAGGTATCGGGATCGCTTTGATCATCAGCAAACAGTACAATTCCCAGGCTGGCACTGCCTTGGTAGTCGATCTCAGCTATTTTGTAGGGTAGGGCCAAGGTCCGTTGCACTTGCCCGGCTAAAGACTCGGCTTGTGCTGCGGCTTGTGTCAGGCCTTTGTCACACAGTGGCATGACGACGGCATACTCATCACCACCCAAGCGCGCGACCGTGGTGTTTTGTGGCAGGCTAGCCGTCAGGCGAGTGGCGATTTGTTGCAACAGCGCATCGCCTTGCGGGTATCCAAGGCTGTCATTCAGAAACTTAAAATTGTCCCAGTCCAGTAATAGCAGTGCACCCCAACGCCCCAAGCGCTGCGCCTCGGTTTGCGCGTGTTGTACGCGTTCGCGCAGCAAATTGCGGTTGGGAAGCTTGGTAAGCACATCATAAAACGCCAGTTGGTGAATAGTTTGCTGTGCCTGGTGCTGGCTGCTTAAGTCGGTGTAGCAGGCTACCATATGGGTAATCTCACCGCTGGCATCAGGCACGGTGGTAATGCTCATCCATTTGGGCAGTATCTGGCCGTCTTTGCGCCGGTCCCACACTTCACCTTCCCAATGTCCGGCCGTTTTTATGGTTGCCAACATGTGGTCATAAAAAGCCTGATCGTGATGGTTGGAGCGAAACATACGCGGCGTGCGGCCCAGCATTTCTTCAGGCTGGTAGCCCGTCATGGTACAAAAGCTTGCGTTCATGCGCAGGATGCGCGCGCGAGCATCGGTGACCAGCACTGGCTGAGTGTTGTTGAAAATGGTTTGCGCCACACGTAACTGCTCTTGTGTGGTTGTGCCCCCGGCCTGCACCTGATTCAAACTAGGTATCTTGTTCAAAAGACGTCGCAGCATGACAGACCTTCGCAAAAATGAATTGTCGACCCTACATTTTTATACCTGGGCGGGCAACGGCTGTGGCACGTCCTGCACCGGTTGCTCGATATACACCGACTGGCTGGGGAAGGCAAAATCAGCGCCAGCCGCAGCTACTATTTCCTTGATGCGGTAAGCCAGACGTTCTTTGTGTTCGAGCCATTCGCCCCAGTTGGTGGTGGTCGTAAAGGTATACAGCATGATATCAATTGATGAGTCGCTAAGCGAATCGATGCGCACAAATAACGAAGCGCTGGGTGGCTGCTCAAACACCCCTGCGGTTTTCAGGTAGTCCTCAATTTGGTCACGAATCTGCTTTAGCTGCGCTACCGAAGTACGGTATTCGAGCGCAATCTTCCAGGAAATCCGGCGCGCCGTCATCCGTGAAAAGTTGGTTACCGCCGCATCGGACAGTTTCATATTGGGCACAGAGACGGGTGCCGCATCGAAACGGCGAATCAAGGTTGAACGAAAACCTATGTGTTCGACGGTGCCTTCGACCACGCCATCGACCAGGATCCAGTCACCTTTTAAGAACTGCTTTTCAATAAGAATGCACAAGCCGCCTATCAGGTTGCGAAACAGCTCTTGAGCGCCGAGGGCCACAGCCACCCCGAACAGACCCAGACCAGCGAGGATGGGGCCAACCTGTATGCCCCACAACTGCAGTATCGTCGCTGCCCCTATCAGTACTACTGCCCAGCGTATACCCTTGATCAGCCAGTCGATCATGTCGTTAGTCAAGACACTATCAAGGCGCTTAAGCAGGTTGCTGACTGGTGTGATAACGTCATAAATAGCCCAGAAAATGGCGATAGATACCAAGGTTCTGACCAGGCTATCGCCAAAGACGCTTAAGTTGTCTTTGAGGTCTATATACTGAAAAGCAAAAAATACCCCAAAAGTGACAAATAGCAATTGCAATGGTCCGGCCAGGGCATGGACTAGCACCTTATCAAGGTGGCTATCCTTTTTTTGTCCCTCTTTATGAAACCAGCGCGTAATGACCTTGGTAATGATTTTGCGAAATACTCCCCGAAATGCATAAAACACCAGAAAAATGCCAATGGCTATCAGGGCATCGCCGATAGAGTAGCCAAAAACACCAGTGCTCCATACATCTTTTGCCAGGGCCAAAAATTCATTAAGTTTTGCAGTCATGCTATTCACGCGGGTCGTTCTCCTAATTGGTTTGTATAGCGCCGGGGCGGCTTGCTTGGGTACTACTTAAACCGTTCAGTGTAAAAGACGAGGCGCGCTTTGCCAAATCAGGCCTTGTGCTTGTGGCGGGAAATCACGCCGGCCTGCTGACTTAATATAAAACTTGGCCGACAGCATTCAGAAGTTCATATTTTATTCTGGCGCAAATACAAAATCCGCTGTGTCGGTGTCAACCTGGATTTGATCAAAATCGATGCCAGCAAATAAATTATTATTGTTTTGGCATGCATGATGAGCGATAAGATCGCTGCCGTTATAAACCATAAGGCCTTCAAAGTTCCAACCCTTGCCCATGCCGCTGTATGCTACATAGCTGTATTTGCCATTGGTAAAACGCAGATACGATGCCCCGCCACCAGAGAACATATCCTGGCCTTTAAATACAGCAGTATTACCAATACCGGCAGATAAGGTAATCTCAGGATTGCCAGGCTTGCCATATGAATACACAGGGTTGCTATAAATATTATCAAGCGTCAAAGTACGATTATTATTTAGTAGACAGCCAGTGCCAATATCATTGAAACTTTCATTACAGGGGCCAGTAACTACATTGGCTATTTGATCGATCACATAGTAATCTTCGTCTTTAATTATTTCGTCTGGGCTGTTAATAACCAAGCAAACACCTGGTTTAGCCTGCGCCAAAGTTTGACCCTGCTCATCAGTTAGATTAACTGCATAAATAACCAGAGCGCCTTCTTTGGTTTGTATTTGAATGGATTCTTCACCGTAATCGTCTATGTCGTTCTTGGTTACATGAAAGATTACGGTATTTGCAAAGCTGGTGGATACAAACATTGTAGCTAAAGCCAGTGCCATTGTTGACCTCTTCATAACTTACTCCCGGTGTTAAACAGCATTACTATTTTCTTAAATTACTGAACCACTGAAGCTGCAAATTCATATGAAGCACGCCGAATTTTAATTGAAACCCATGAGTCGCGAAGCGATTAATTCAGTTGCAGGATAAAAGAGGGGGCAAGGCGTGTAGTGCCAGTTTTAACCAAGCTACAAGCTTTTTTGGCTAAATAAGCAAAAAGGCCAAACCCTGTCCGTTGAGTTCGGCCTTTAATTCATTGATTTTGGTGGGCGATACTGGGTTCGAACCAGTGACCCCTGCCGTGTGAAGGCAGTGCTCTACCACTGAGCTAACCGCCCAATTGAATCCGCAAAATTATATACCATTACGGCCAGGCATGGCCAAAACGTTGGTGCCAGGCCAGCGTGGCCTGGTGCCAGAACTGATCCAGCCCCGTAACGCGCATGGCGGTAAAGCCCAGGTGCTGCCAGGCGTGTTGTAGACACGCCAGAGGCTGGTTCAGGTCCAGCATGGGTGCGTGATTTTGCTTGGACAGCTTGGCGCCAGTCGCATCCAGCACCAGCGGCACGTGCAGATAATGTAGACGCGAATAGCCTAGAGTTTGCCCTAGCAGGATTTGCCTGGGTGTGCTCTCTAACAGGTCGGCACCGCGCACCACGTGGCTTATGCCTTGGGCGTAGTCGTCTACCACTACCGCTAGCTGGTAGGCCCAGATGCCGTCGGCGCGGCGGACTTTAATATCGCCTGAACTGGTGGCCACGTCCTGGCTTTGCGGCCCATACCAACGGTCGTTAAAGCTTACCCGCGTGCCGTGAGGTACCAGCAGGCGCCAGCTCGGTGCTGTGTCGTCTGGCTCTGTGCCCGCCAGCGCCCGACAGGTACCGGGGTAGGGTCCGGCTGGCAGGTCTTTACGGTGGCAATAACAGGGGTAGAGGCGCGCCCAACTTTGGCCCTCGATGTTGCAGGCGGGCAGCGTGCGCAGTTGCGCCAGCGCTTGCTCATACAGGTGCCGGCGTTGGCTTTGCCAAACCGGCGTACCATCCCAGTGCATGCCTAGCACCTTGAGCTGTTGCATGATTAAGGTGTCGGCTGCCGGGCTGCAACGTGGCTGGTCCAGGTCTTCGATGCGTAGCAGCCAGTGCCCGCCGTGCGCGCGGGCATCCAGCAGGCTGGCCATGGCGGTGGCCAGCGACCCGGCGTGTAACGGCCCGCTCGGGCTAGGGGCAAAACGGCCGATGTAAGTGCGGCTGGGCATGATGGTTGCGGGGTCTGGCGCGGCCTGCCTGCGCAGTTTGTGGCTACGATCCGTCGCCAGCTGCGTTGGGCTGGGTCAGCGCACGCCATAAGCAAGTGCCGCCCGCGGCCCGATCTAGTTCGTCCAGGTAGGCCTCGTGTGCTTGCAGCTCGGCGGTATCTGGCTCTATCACTAGCAGCTTGGAAGCGTCAAAGCTGCTTTTACGACTGGCGAGCTCGGCGGTGCTGACTTCATCTGTGTGTACTTGGTCCAGGAACGAATCCTGGCCACGGGTGAGCGCCAGCCACACCTCGCCCAATAGTTCGGAGTCCAGCAAGGCGCCGTGCAAGGTGCGGTGGGCGTTAGAGATACCAAAACGCTCGCATAAAGCATCCAGGTTATTGCGCTTGCCCGGAAATAGCTCCCGCGCCAAAGCCAGCGAATCGGTGACTTTAGCGCAGAGCTGGTTAAAGGGCGGCTGGCCAATGCGTTCGAGCTCGGCGTTCAGGAACTTGGTGTCAAAGGCGGCGTTATGGATGATTACTTCGGCGCCGGCAACAAAGTCGACCAGCCGTTGGGCGACTTCGGCAAAGCGCGGCTGACCCGCCAGGAATTCGCGCTCCAGGCCGTGCACTTTGAGGGCTTCGGGGTCGCTGTCGCGCTCGGGGTTGAGGTAAAAGTGGATGTGTTCGCTGGTAACCCTGCGGTGGCGGATTTCTATCGCGGCCAGCTCCACTATACGATGGCCTTGTTCGGGCTCCAGGCCCGTGGTTTCGGTGTCCAGTACTATTTGACGCATACGTATCCGGTTGGTTTGACAAACTATGGCTTAGTTGGCTTGTTGCAGAATTGATTCTACCCCTTGGTTGGCGAGCGCGTCGGCACGTTCGTTGCCGGGGTCGCCAGCGTGGCCTTTGACCCAGCGCCAGTCAATCTGGTGCTGGCCGGCCAGGGCGTCCAGCTCCTGCCAGAGGTCGGCGTTTTTAACCGGTTTTTTACCGGCAGTGCGCCAATTCTGGCGCTTCCAGTTGGCCAGCCATTGGCTCATGCCTTGTTGCACGTAGCTGGAGTCGGTGTGAATAACTAGCTTGCTAGGTCTTTTAAGGGCTTTAATGGCTTCAATGACGGCGATTAATTCCATGCGGTTATTGGTGGTGTGCAGGGCGCCGCCGTGCATGGTTTTTTCGTGCGGGCCGCTTTTCAGCAGCACACCCCAGCCCCCTGGGCCGGGGTTGCCCTTGCAGGCGCCATCGGTCCAAGCCTCTACCAGAGGCTGCTGCGGCTGAGCGGGTGCTTTATTCATGGGTTTTATTGTTGCTCGTGTGTGGGTAGGGCTTGGCCGCAGTGGTGACGCTCGCACGGCGAGCGTAAGCACGCGGCTTGCGCCAGGCGGGGCCGACCAGGCGCAAGCCGGCTACGCGCTTGGTGGCGGCGACCGCGTATAGCGCCCCGGCCACCGGCCACCAGCGTGCCCCGGCCTGGTCCATAAAGGCCCAACGTTGCAGCCATGTGCTGCTGGCGCACAGGGGCACATAGGCACCAAAGGCGCCGCGGTCGATTTCAAAGGACAGCAGTTTAAACCAGTCTTTTAAACGTATCAGCGACACTTGCGCTGGTACTGGTACGGGTAGCTGCAGGGCCAGTCCGGGGATGGATTCGCGCAGGCCCCATAGGCTAAAGGGATTAAAACCGGTAATTACCACGCGCCCCTCGGGCATAAGCACGCGTTCGACCTCACGCAATACCTGGTGCGGGTCGGCGCAGGTCTCAAGCGTATGCGGCAGTACCAGCAAATCAATGCTCTGACTGGTAAAGGGTAGCTGTTCGGGGATACAGATCAGGTCTGGGCTATTGCCATTACTGGCCGCCGTGTGCTGAGCGGGCGCATTGGCGTCGCTGCCAGCAGCCGTAGCTGCGACCGTCGTTGCCTGGTGCTGGTATAGGCAAATACCGGTGTGCCACTTATAGGGTATACGGTTGGCCTGGAGCAAATCCCAGTGCGGCAGGCCGATTTGTATGGCATGATAACCAAAGGCGTTACTGACCATAGCGTCCACCTGGCGTTGCTGCCAGGCTCGGGCGTAGTTGCCGGGCGGGCTATCTAGCCAGCGGGCAAGTTTTGCTGCTATGGTTGTTGGTTCGCCCATTTGCGATTCATTATTACAGATTTCAGGCACTATATGTTAAGCCCCGCTAATTTATCAAGCCCCGCTAATCTAAGCGCGATTCCCGCCTTTAACGATAACTATATCTGGCAGGTACGCAATAATGGCCACGCTTTGGTGGTTGATCCAGGCCAGGCGGATGCGGTGCTGGCGCAGCTGCAAGCCAATCATAGCAGGCTGGTGGCCATCTTGATTACCCACCACCATGCTGACCATACCGGTGGGGTGGCCGCGTTAAAGCAGGCTACTGGCGCTACGGTGTACGGCCCGCGTCACGAAAATATCCCGCAGCGTGACGTGGCCGTCGGCGCCGGCGACGTGCTTGAGCTGGCGCCTTTGGATTTGCGCTTTGAAGTACTGGATGTCCCTGGCCATACCGCAGGCCACGTGGCCTATTGGGGCGAGCTGGGCCCTGACCGCCCGGTGCTGTTCTGTGGCGATACGCTGTTTTCGGCTGGTTGCGGACGGGTGTTCGAGGGCACGCCTGCGCAAATGCTGGCCTCGCTCGATCAGCTCGCGGCCCTGCCAGAAAATACCCAGGTGTGTTGCGCGCACGAATATACATTGGGTAATATACGCTGGGCGCTGCAGATTGAGCCGGATAATCCGGCCTTGCTCAAGCGCGCCCAAGAGGTGCAGGCCTTGCGTGCCCAGGGCTTGTCCAGCCTGCCTGTGACACTGGGTGCCGAGCTCGCGTACAATCCGTTTCTGCGCGTGCGCCAGCCCACGGTGGCAGCTGCGGCAAGCGCCCACGCTGGTAGCAATTTGGCTGGTGCCGAGGCGGTTTTTGCACATTTACGGCAATGGAAAAACGATTTCAGATAAATACTAATATGTTCAAGCGCCTGCGCCTGTTAATTTTATTGCCTATATTGCTGGCGTTTTTGGCTGGTTGCGCCAGCAGCGGCAAACAGCAGGCTTACGTGGCCGAGGATACTTCGCGCACCATCGACCTCACCAATCCGCCGCGTGATATGTGGGACCGTATCCGCCGCGGTTTTGCCATCCCCAATCTGCGCAACGAGCGCGCTGATTACTGGACCAATTATTACGCTTCTCACCCCGAGTCGGTGCTGCTTATGAGCCAGCGTGCGGGCAAATATCTGTATTACATCGTGGACGAACTTAACCGCCGCGGCCTGCCTACCGAGCTGGCTCTGTTGCCGTTTGTGGAGTCGGCCTACGACCCGAATGCCTTATCGCGTTCGCAGGCCTCGGGCCTGTGGCAGTTTATCCCCAGCACTGGTACGCATTACCGGTTGCAACAGGACGCCTGGCGCGATTTGCGCCGCGACCCGGTAGCTTCGACCCAGGCGGCACTCGACTATCTGGCCTATTTATATGATTACCAGGGCGATTGGTATCTGGCCCTGGCCTCGTATAATTGGGGTGAGGGTGCGGTGCGGCGAGCTATGCAAAAAACTGAAAAATCAGGTCTGACCCCTAGTTACCAGACCCTGGCCATGCCGGATGAAACATTAAATTACGTGCCCAAGCTGCAAGCGATTAAAAATATCGTCGCGCGCCCGGATAAGTACGGCATTAGTCTGCCCAAGGTTAGTAATGCGCCGTACTTTACCAGCGTACACAAGCAGCGTGATATGGATATGCGCGTAGCCGCAGCCTTGGCCGAGATGCCGTTAGAGGACTTTCAGGCCCTTAATCCGTCCTTTAATAAGCCGGTGATTCTGGCTGCGCACAACGCCAGCCTGCACTTGCCGCTAGAAAAGCTCGGTACTTTCAATAAAAATCTGGCCGCGCACGCCGGGCCATTGTCGGCCTGGCAGCTGATTCACCCCAAAAAGGGCCAGTCATTGGCACATATCGCTAAAACCCATGAAATCAGCTTGGCTGACTTACGGCAGATCAACGGGCTGGGCGCGCGCCAGACGCAAACCAATGGCAATGCCTTGTTGGTGCCATCTATGGATGCTATCAATCGTTTGGCCAGCAAGAATTCGCCGGCCACTGCCGGCCTGGCCAATGTGCAAGCGGATATTAAAATCGTTGCGCGTGCTAATCCCGCGCATGCCGCCACACGCATGCACACTATTCGCAAGGGCGATACTCTGTTTGGTCTGGCGCGCCGCTATAACACATCGGTGGCCAATTTACGTAAAGTCAATAATCTCAAGGGCTCACGCCTGTCAACCGGCCAGCGCCTGCGCATTCCGGGCGGGGCCTAGATCGCAAAAGGATAAATCATGGGTTTTTTAAACGGCAAGCGCATTCTTATTACTGGCGTGCTCTCGAACCGCTCGATAGCCTATGGCATAGCACAGGCCTGTCGCGCCCAGGGTGCCGAACTTGCCTTTACCTACGTGGGCGAGCGCTTTGAGGAGCGCGTACGCGGCTTTGCCAAAGAGTTTGGCAGCGCCATCGTTATTCCTTGCGACGTGGCTGATGATGCGCAAATCGAGGCTACCTTTGCCACCCTGGGTCGGCATTGGGACGGCCTGGATGGCCTGGTGCACGCGATTGGCTTTGCTCCACGCGCAGCCCTGGAGGGCGATTTTCTTGATGGCATGACGCGCGAGAATTTTGCCATCGCCCACGATATTTCCGCTTATAGCTTTGCCGCGCTGACCAAGGCGGCCTTGCCCATGATGCAAGGTACCAATGGCGCCGTGTTGACCTTGACTTACCTGGGCGCGGAAAAGGCCATCCCCAATTACAATCTGATGGGCGTGGCCAAGGCCAGCCTGGAGGCCAACGTGCGCTATCTGGCCAAATCCCTGGGCAAGCAGGGCCTGCGTGCCAACGGCGTGTCGGCCGGACCGATCAAGACTTTGGCGGCCAGCGGCATCAAGGACTTTGCCAATATGCTCAAGTTCGTCGAATCTCAGGCGCCGCTGGGACGTAACGTTACCATCCAGGACGTGGGCAACGCAGCGGCGTTTTTATTGTCAGATTTGGCGGCTGGTATAACCGGCGAGATCCTGCACGTGGATTGTGGCTTTGCCAACGTCGTGCCAGGCATGGGTTAAGCAGTATTTTACATGCAAGCAATACTTGTTTTTGGGCGCGTTGTTAAGCTAGAATTGGGTAAAATATCAGCTAATAAGCGCTTGCATGTCAGTGCACCCAAACCACCAGGATAATTTCTCTATGGCGCTGCGGGCCGTGATTGCCGGCCTGGCGCTGCTGGTGCTCGTCTACTTTATGCCGCACTTGCGCCAGTTAGACGGCATGGCCAATTATCTACCCTTGCACATTGGCCTGGAAACACTATCCGTTGTGATGTCCAGTCTGCCCTTTGTGCTGATCTGGAGCCTGCGCCGCCAGGCGATTGCCCGCAACTATGCGGTATTGGCCTGTGGTTTGCTGGCGGTGGCGCTACTGGATTTTATCCACATGCTGTCATATAAGGGCATGCCAGATTTTTTTGGCCCTAGTTCGCCGGAAAAAGCGATTTATTTTTGGCTGGCGGCGCGCGCGGTGGACGCGACAAACCTACTGCTGGTGGCTTATCTCGGTTGGGATAAGGTTGCCAGCAGGCGCTTGTTTCGGCTTTTGTTGATGGGCGCATTCGCTTTGGTGGCGGCTATTAGCTTAGTTTATTTTAACTTTGAGCCGCATCTGCCGCGCACTTTTAAGGCGTCAACGGGGCTGACACCTTTAAAAATTGGTTTTGAATATGTCTTGATATTGTTGTACGGACTGGCGGCGTTAGGCTTTTATCTAGGCCTGCGCCAGCCGCCCAAGGTTTCGCGTAGCTGGCTGTTTGCCGCGGCTTGTGTCATGGCGCAAGGCGAGTTCTTATTTACTATTTACACCGACGTCAACGATATTTACAACATCACCGGCCATTTTTATAAGCTGTTTGCCTACGCTTTTGTGTTTCGCGCCGCTTTTATAGAAAACGTCCGTCTACCGTATAAGCAGCTGCAAAGCTCCAGGGATCATATGCAGGCTACCCTGGAGGCCCTGCCCGACTTGGTATTCGAGATGGATATTCAGGGCAATTTTCTGGATATGTACGTCTCACAACGCAATAGTCATCTGTTGTTAGCTCCAGAGGGTGTCATGATTGGCAAGAATGCCAGTGAGATAATGGCTGCCGAGAGCGCCCAGAAAGTGCTTGAGGCCTTGCAGCAGGCAAGCCAGCATGGCCTGGCCCATGGCGCCATAATCCACGTGGCGTTGAGCAAGCAAGAGTTCAGCTTTGAGCTTTCGGTAGCAGCCAAGCCGCGAGTGGCCAACGAGTCCGAGCGCTTTGTAGTGCTGGCGCGCGATATCGGTGATTGTCAAGCTAGTTGTCGTATTTATTAGATCTCAAGCCACCTTCTTGAGCGTTGTCTCGGACATCCGAGATATAGCCTGTCCTTTTTCAGGATTCAGGTGCACAACATCGATTCTGGCCCAGTTGCGGACCGTTCCTGACCACCGTTCGGGATGCCGGGCACGGGCCGCTTCATAGACTTCGCGTCGACGCGCCAGCAGCGCCTTGTCCTGACCGTTGTGACGTTGTTCCGGGGTCACAAACCGAATGGCACTATGACGGTGCTCGGTGTTATACCAACGTACAAAGCCCTGCATCCATGCACGGGCGTGGTGTAAGTCTTTGAAGAGACGTCGGGGATAGTGAGGACGGTATTTCAGCGTCCGGAAGAGCGCTTCCGAGTAAGGGTTATCGTCGCTCACCGCAGGACGGCTAAACGACGGTACGACACCCAACTGCTGCATGGTTGCCAGCATCGTCGCCCCTTTCATTGGCGCGCCATTATCGGAGTGTAAAACCACTTGATCGGCGCGGATGTTTTCACGCTGGCAGATATCGCGCAGCAGATCGCTCGCCCGGTCGCCGTCTTCGGTGTCGTAGACTTGCCAGCCTACGACCTTGCGGCTAAAGACATCCAGAAACAGGTACAAGTAAAAGAACCGTCCCTTGATGTCCGAAGGCAGATAGGTGATGTCCCAACTAAAGAGCTGGCCAGACGCCGTGGCGGTCAGGGCGCGGGGTTTGGCCCGGGGTGCACGCTCGCGACCCCGATAGCGCAGCTGACCGACGTGACGCAGCAACCGGTACATGGTGGATTCACTGGCCACATAGAGCCCCTGATCGGCCAGGCGCGGCACGATCTGGGACGGTGGCAGGTGACCGTAGTCCTCACTGTTCATCACCGCCAGAATACGCTGGCGTTCGATCTCGCTCAAACGATTAGAAGGATGCTGGATGCGCTGTGAGCGCCGATCCTCCTGGTGAAGGTCGGTCTTCCAACGCTGCAGCGTGCGTGGGCTTAGCCCCACAACGTCACAGGCTCGCGCCTGGCGCGCCCCGGCGGCGACCGCTTCGTTGACCAAGGATACCAAGCTCTGGCGCTGCGCGAGACTGGTCATGTGTCCTCGTCCTCCCACAGCGCCTGGTACTTTTTTTGCAGCACCAGCAGTGCGGCCGCCTCCGACAACGCTTTGTCCTTACGGTTCACATTGCGCTGCAAGGCGGCAATTTGTTCTTTCAGTTTGCGCACTTCGCCCGCGTCCGCGGCGGGCTTGGCGGGCGTACAGAACTCGGCCTTCCAGGTGACGAGCTGATGGGCAAACAGCCCGCGCTGGCGGCACCACGCCTGCAGCTCCTCCGGCGAGAGGCTTTGTGTTTCCAGCAAAGCGTCAAGCCGTTCCTGAGCACTCCATTGCCCGGCGCGCTTTTCGTCAGAGGGCGAGTCATGAGGGGAAGTCATTTTCAGGGTCCGTAACCAGTTTTTAAGACTATGGTACGGAACATTCAGCTCGGTTGCCATATCAGCAATCGTACGATTTCCACGCTGCCGGGTTTTGAGCACGGCCGCTTCTTTGAAGGCATTGCTATACGAGGTCACTCTCATCGTGTCATCTCAAATTAGAGGCGACAACTAGCCTGACACAGGGGGATATTACCGAGGCCGCACGGGTGCGTGAGCGTATCCGGCAATTATCCTACTTCGACCATTTGACCAACCTGCCCAACCGCGCGAGCTTGCAGTATTACTTTGATGAGGTGGCGGGCCTGCGCTTGCCGAGTGCGGCGTTTGTCTGGATTGATCTGGACCAGTTCAAAAACGTCAATGACTCCTTGGGCCACAGTTTTGGTGATATCTTGCTGCAAGTTATGGCCAAGCGCTTTTGCCAGGTACTGGACCCCCAGGCTATGGTAACGCGCATCTCGGGTGATGATTTTGTCGCATTTTTGCCGCGCGTCAGTGTCAGGGAGGCGCTGGAGTACGCCGACCGCATCTTGCACGTAACGGCCGAGCCGGTCCAGCTCAATGGCCATGCGCTTATCGTCACGGCTTCGATTGGTATATCTATGTATCCGGGCGATGCGCGTGAGTTTGATGAGCTCTTGATGCACGCCGAGGCCGCCATGTACCGTGCCAAGGCCGAGGGGCGCAACCGCTACCGTTTTTACGAAGCACATATGCAGGCGCAGATGCGGCGTGCCCTGGCGGTTAGCTCGGCACTGCGCCAGGCACAGGAAAACAATGAGTTTACGCTGGTGTATCAGCCCCAGTTCAGCGTCGATGGCGCGCGCATAGTAGGCGTGGAGGCCTTGTTGCGCTGGCACTCCAGCGAGTTGGGTCAGGTTGGGCCCGAGGAGTTCATACCCCTGGCCGAGGAGTCCGACCTGATCCTGGGCATAGGCGCCTGGGTGCTGGAGTCGGTGGTCAAGCAGATAAAACAGTGGCTGGATGCGGGCGTGCACGAGCCAGTAGTATCGATTAATCTGTCGGCGGCGCAGTTTAGCTTGCCCGATCTGCCCGAGCAAATCGCTACCGTATTACGGCGCTACGACGTTCCTGCCGGTAATCTGATGATAGAAATTACCGAGGCCTCGGCTATGCATGCGCCGCTGGCCGCCGCACGGCGCATACTGGAGCTGCGCAAGCTCGGGGTATTAACTGCAATCGACGATTTTGGTACGGGCTATTCGTCGCTGGCCTATTTGCAGCGCTTCAAGGTGCACCAGATCAAGATAGACCAAAGCTTTGTCTGCGATATAGACCATAGTGCCCAGGCGCGTGCGATAGCACGGGCGGTGATCGAGCTGGCGCGGGCACTGGAAATGGATACCTTGGCCGAAGGGGTGGAGACGCGTACGCAGCTGGAGTTTTTGCAGGCCAATGGCTGCACCAGCGTGCAGGGCTACTATTTTAGCCAGCCATTGGATGCCGATGATCTGCTGGAGTTTGCGCGTAACTTTCAGGGCCCACCGCTTTAAGAAGCTGGCGCGGGATCGGGCTCGGCGACTGGCTCAGCCGGCTGGGTAAAGTAGCTATCGGCTGCGCCCTCGGGCTTGAGGTTATCGTCCTGGCTCAGCTGAGGGCTGACCTGGCCAGCGTCCTGGCGTAAGTCGTCGCTATCCAGAATGGTAATAATCATGGCCAGGCCAATCAGAATGACAGCGATTACCAGTACCGCCAGTAAAATCCTTTTAAAACCCTGCATGTACGCAATCCCAGTGTAAAAGTTGATTCAGGCTCGGGTTTTGCCCAAGCAAAATCAAGTAATATGTTTTGCAAAACGCTACTCTTATAACATTTTTAAATATTCAAAAACAAATGGGCGATACCCTAAGCATTGCTATTTTATTACTGGCCGCCTTTGGCGGTGGGCTGTTAAATGCCGCAGCTGGTGGCGGTACGTTTTTAACCCTGCCGGCTTTGATGCTGGTGGGGGTGCCGGCGGTAGTGGCCAATGCCACCGGTACGGTGGCCCTGCTGCCGGGCTACATCGCCAGTACATTGGGGTTTAGGGAGGATTTGCGCAGTGCGCGCGGGGTTAACCTATGGCTTATTGGTGCCGCCAGTCTGCTGGGTGGGGTGCTGGGCGCGGGGCTGTTGGTAATCACTTCCAACGCCGCTTTTCGGGTAATTATCCCCTGGTTCATGCTGTTTGCGACCCTGTGGTTTGCTCTGTGGCCGCTGGTGCAGGCGCGTTTGCGTAGCCAGGCCCAGGCCGGTGCCGTGCTTACCACCTTGGGGGTGTTTGCGGTGGCCGTCTATGGTGGCTACTTTAATGGTGGTCTGGGCATAATCTTACTGGCACTGTTTGGGGCGTTGGGCTTTGGCGATCTGAATTTCATGAACGGCTTGAAAAATGCCGTGTCGGCGATTCTTACCGTAATCGCGGTAGTGGTTTACGCCTTAAACGATACGGTACGCTGGGATTACGCCCTGCTCATGATGGTGGCCGCGGTAATTGGTGGCTACGTCGGTGCGCGCTGGGCACGGCGCATCCCGGCGCGGCTGCTGCGTGGCGGGATTGTGCTGGTGGGTGCGCTCATGACCTTGGTGTTTTTTATCTGGTAAGGATTTTCCCTAGGTTGGGCTATTTCTCTTGAATTAAGCTTTATTGCATACTATATTTGCACGTAAGCATTACGCGCAAAAATATTTGCAATAATCGCTTTTTTCCAGGAGACATACATGAAACCAGTATTAAAAACCTTGCTTGGCGCGGCTACCCTGGCCGTGGCCATGGGGGCGGGTAGCGCTACAGCCGCCGAGCCCTTGCTCGTGGCGGTGGATACCGCCTTTGTACCCTTTGAGTTTCGCCAGGGGGATGATTATGTTGGCTTTGATATAGACATCTGGGATGCTATCGCCTCAGACCTGGGGGTGGAGTACAAAATCCAGCCGATGGACTTTAATGGTATTTTGCCTGCCATCCAAACCAATAACGTCGATCTGGCCTTGGCTGGCATTACCATTACCGCAGAGCGTCAAAAGGCTATAGATTTTTCTGACGGCTATTACGACAGCGGTTTTTTGCTTATGGTGCCCAGCGACTCGGATATCAAAAGCGTGGCCGATCTGGCGGGTAAAACCGTGGCCATGAAGATGGGTACCTCGGCCGTGCAGTATGCCCAGGATAACTTCAAGGACACCAATCTGCGCCTGTTTCCCAATATCGACAACGCCTATCTGGAGTTGCAAACCGGGCGCGTGGATGCCGCCATGCACGATACCCCCAACGTGCTGTACTACATCAAGACCGCTGGCAATGGCCGCGTCAAGGCCACCGGCGATCAGATGATGGCACACGAGTACGGCATCGCCTTCCCTAAGGGTAGCGAGTTGGTAGCCAAGGTCAATGACGCCTTGGCCAAGGTCAAGGCCGATGGCCGCTACAACGATATTTACAAAAAATGGTTTGGCTCCGAGCCACCGGCGAAATAGGCTGTTGCATAATCAATTATGCAGGCTTAACTTGACCGACTGGACCGTGGCCGTCAGGCCGCGGTGCCAGCGCTAAACACTAAAAGCGGGCGAGCCATGGATTTTGATTTTTCGGTAATCGTCAACAGCATGCCGTTGCTGTTGCAAGGCGCCAAGGTAACCATATACATAACCGTAGTCGGCCTGATCGGCGGGGTTATAGCCGGTGTGGTATTTGGCCTGATGCGTGCCTATGGCGGTTGGTTGTTAAACGGCCTAGCCACCGTGTACATCGAGCTGGTACGCGGTACCCCAATAATCGTGCAGGTAATGTTCATCTACTTTGCCCTGCCGGTACTAATAGGCATGCGCATAGACGCCATGCTGGCCTCGATCGTAGCCATCGTCATCAACGCCGGGGCCTATATCGCCGAAATCGTGCGTGGCGCCTTTATGTCGGTACCCAAGGGCCTGAGCGAAGCTGGCCTGGCGCTGGGCGTGCCGCGCTGGCGTGTGCTCACCTTTGTGGTAGGGCCGGTGGCTTTCCGGCGCCTGATACCGCCGCTGGGCAATCAGTTTATCGTCAGCCTCAAGGACACGTCGCTGTTTATCGTCATCGGTGTGGGTGAATTAACCCGTCAGGGCCAGGAGATTATGGCCTCTAACTTCCGGGCCGTAGAGATTTGGACGGCGGTAGCCCTGCTGTATCTGATCATGATCGGTCTCATGACGCTGGCCTTGCGTTTGATCGAAAAGAGGATGCGTATATTATGAGTATCATAAAGTTCGATCAGGTTACCAAGCGTTTTGGTGACACCGTGGTATTAGACGCCGTGGATCTGGATATCAACGAGGGCGAGGTCGTCGTGGTAATCGGCCCGTCGGGCTCGGGTAAGTCTACCTTACTGCGCTGTATTAATGGCCTCGAAACTATCGAAGGCGGTGATTTGATCGTCGATGGTTTAAGTATTCGTGGCAATAGCCGCCAGGTGCGCCAAATCCGCAGCGAAGCCGGGATGGTATTTCAACAGTTCAATCTGTTTCCACAGTTAACCGCACTGGAAAACGTCGCATTTGGCGCCATCCATGCGCGCGGCATGGGGCGCGCCCAGGCGCATGAGGTAGCGCGCGAGCTGCTCGCCAAGGTTGGTCTGGCCGAGCGTGCGGGCAACTACCCGGCCCAGCTTTCGGGCGGCCAGCAGCAGCGCGTGGCCATCGCCAGGGCACTGGCGGTCAAGCCCAAGTTGGTGCTATTTGACGAGCCAACCTCGGCGTTGGACCCCGAGTTGCGTCAGGAGGTGCTCAAGGTCATGCAAGATCTGGCCGAAGAAGGTATGACCATGGTGGTGGTGACCCACGAGATGAGTTTTGCGCGCAAAGTTGGCAGTCGCCTGATTTTCATGGAAGGTGGCCATATCGTCGTCGATGGCCCACCAGCCGAGCTGCTCGATAACCCGCCTAGCGAGCGGCTGACTAATTTCTTGCAGCATGTCGAGTAATAGCGCCTCAAGGCTGGCGCGCCTGGAGCTGGCGGGTACGCCCTACGAACTGGGTCAACAGCTCGGACGCTTTGGCGCTGCTGCCGTCCACGGTTATCTGGTGCACAGTCCGGCCTGGTCAAGCGTGCAGCAATGGCGTGCCAGCCCGCGAGCACTGGCTATGGCGCAGCTTATCGAGCAGCATTACCCCAGCATCTACGCCGAGTTAAGCGGTCTGGCCGCGGGTCTGGAACTGCCTTTGCAAGAGGTGCTGCTATGGAATATGCGCGGTGACCTATGGGCGCTGGCGCCCGATGGCTGCACCAGCGTTTTGATGCCTGGGCACGACTTGATACGCCTGGCGCATAACGAGGATGGCGACCCAGGCCTGGCCGGTAGCTGCGCAATTGCCCAGTGTAGCGTTAGCGGTGGTGCCGATTTTGCTGCCTTTGTTTACCCTGGCTCAATCCCCGGCCATACCCTAGCGGTTAATAACCACGGGCTGGCCCTGACGGTCAATAATATCCGCGCGTTGACCGTGGCGGTGGGGCTGCCGCGTATGGTGCTGGCGCGCGCGCTGCTGGATTGCACCAGCGTAGCCCAGGCGCTGCAACTGGTCTGCCAGGCACCGCGTGCCGGGGCCTTTCACTTTAGCTTGGCCGACACCAGCATGGCCTTGGCCAGCCTGGAGTTTTGCAGCAATTATTGCACTGTGCTGCATCCGCAGCAGTCCCTGCTGCACGCCAACCATGCCATACACGCCGAGGCGCGCGACTGGCCGCAGATCATCAGCGCCTCGTCCGGGCGCCGGCAGGTACGCGGTAACGCCTTAATCGCCCAGGGTGAGCGTGAACCTTTGCGCATCCTGGCCGATCAGGGTGATGCCCAATACCCGATTCTGCGCCGCGCCGCTGATGACGTGGATGGCGAAAACACCCTGGCCAGCGTAGCTATGCACATCAGCTCCGCGCAGGTGCGCTGGCAGGTTTACGAACACCCCCTTCAACCCCCTAAATTCACACTGCAAAATGGCCGCTTTGTAGAGGACCAGCCATGACATACGAAACCTTGATTTACCGCCAGCAAGACAACGTTGCCTATATCTTCTTCAACCGCCCCGAGCGCTTGAATGCGGTTACGCAAATGCTTTACGACGAGCTCGACCACGCCTTGACCCGCGCCGCGCACGACCCCGAGGTGCGCACCATGGTGTTAAGTGGCCAGGGACGCGCCTTTTGTGTCGGTGCCGACCTAAAAGAGCATAAGGCTGGGCGTACCCCGTTTGACCGGCGCCAGTACCTGTTAGGCCAGCAAATTGTGTGCCGTCGCCTTATGACCCAGGACAAGCCTATAATCGCCGCGGTCAACGGCTTTGCCCTGGGTGCGGGTGCCGAGATGGCCATGGCTTGCGACTTTATTCTGATGGCCGAAAACGCGCAGTTGGGCCTGCCGGAAATCTCCATTGGCAATTTTTTGGGTGGTGGCGTGACCTGGCAGCTGCCGCGCCTGGTGGGTTTGGCCAAGGCGCGCGAGCTGGTATTTTTGGGTGAGCGCATCGATGGTGCTGAGGCCGTACGCATCGGCCTGGCCAACCGCAGCTGGCCGCAAGATAGCTTTATGGCCGAGGTCGAGGCCTTTGCCGCCAAGCTGGGCGCCAAGGCACCATTTTCCATGCAACTGGCCAAGCGCCAGTTAAATCTGGCGGCCGAGTCCACCCTGGATGCGGCCATGCAGGCCGAGCTCGAAGGCATGATGTTTGTTGGCACCACGCGCGATTGGCAAGAGGGTGTAGACGCCTTTGCCGAAAAACGCGCACCAGTATTCCGGGGGGAATAGCCATGACAGCAGCCCAAAGCTTTTTGCACGCCATACTCGCGCCCGATTCGATCGCCATAATCGGTGCCTCGACCGACCCGACCAAGCGCGGCTATACGGCCATTCTGGGCCTGATACAAGGCGGCTATCAGGGGCGTATTTACCCAGTTAACCCACGCGCCAAAGAAATCCTCGGCTTGCCGGTCTACCCCAGCATCGAGGCCATCGATGGGCCGGTGGATATGGCGCTAATTTGTACGCCTGCGGCCAGTATTCCGCAAATTTTGCACGATTGCGGCCAAAAGGGCGTCAAGGGCGCGGTGGTGTTGGCCGCGGGCTTTCGTGAAACCGGTGCCAGCGGCCGTGCGCTGGAGCAGGAGTTAGTTGCCGCGGCCCACGCCAGCGGCGTGCGCGTGATCGGCCCCAATACTTCGGGCATGTTCAACCTGCACAAGCGCGTTAACCTGCTGGCCTTGACCGCAGTCAAGCCCGGTGGGGTGGGTATCATTTCGCAATCGGGCAATATGTTGCTGGCCCTGGCGATGGAGGCCGAGCACGACGGCTATATCGGCTTTTCTACCTACGTTGGCCCTGGCAACCAAAGCGACGTGGGCTTTAACGACTATTTGCAGTATTTGGGCGAGGACCCCGGCACCCAGGTGGCGGTGTTATACGTTGAGGGCTTTAGCGACGGGCGCAAGTTACTGCAGGTAGCCAGCCAGATAACCCCGCATAAGCCAGTGGTAATTTATAAATCTGGTTCTACCGCGCTGGGCGAAAAATCTGCCGCTTCGCATACCGGCGCGCTTACCGGCAGCTACGCCATGACGGTGGACCTGCTGCGCCAGGTGGGCGTAACCGTAGTGCACCGTTCGGACCAGATTTTGCCGGTGGCGCAAAGCCTGGCCAAGCTGCAACCGGCGCGCGGCAAGCGCATCGCCATCATCGCCGATGGCGGTGGCCAGGCCACTATCGCCGCTGACCGTATCGCCGAGGCCGGGCTGGAGTTGGCTGAATTAGCTACCACTACGCGCGCGCGTCTGGCTGAAATCCTGTTTGCCCAGGCCTCGTTAAATAACCCGGTGGATGTAGCCGGTACGTCGGACGCCAACCCCGAGGTTATGGCGCGCTGCATCGAGATCGTGGGCGCGGATGCGGGCGTGGACGCGGTCATGCTGGTAGGCATGTTTGGTGGCTACCACATACGCTTTGACCAATCCTTGCTGGGCTCGGAGATCCGTTGCGCGGCAGCCATGGTGGAGTACGCCGCCAGTTGCAGCAAGCCGCTGGTGGTGCACAGTATTTATGCTGAGCGCCGGCCAGTGGCCCTAAGCCTGCTGCGTGAATCTGGCATCCCGGTGCATGGCTCGATAGAAAACGGTGTCGAAGTATTGCGTGCCTTAAGTGAACGCGGTTGTTTTTTAGCCAGCTTGCCAGCGCAGCAGGCCAGTTCTGTAGCACAAGTGCAGGCCCAGGCTACGGCACAGCAAAGCCTGGCCCAGGCGCGCCAAAGCGGGCGTGATTTGTTAGAGTTTGAGGCTAAAGATTTATTGCGTGTCCACGGCGTGCCTTTGGCCGACGAGCTGGTGGTGCGCGACGATCAGCACTGGGATGCAGTAGTGCAAAAATTTGGCACGACTCCCCTGGTGATGAAGGTGGTATCCAAGGACATACTGCATAAGTCCGATGCCGGTGGCGTCAAGCTCAAGCTTACGGGTGCTGCCGCCTTGCAGCAGGCCTACGAGCAAATTATGCAAGGCGCGCGCGCCTATAACGCCGAAGCCGAGGTCCATGGGGTGCTGCTGGCACCCATGGCGCACCCCGGCGTAGAGGTGATTATCGGTGTGGTGCAAGACCCTATTTTTGGGCCGGTGCTGATGTTTGGCTTAGGCGGGGTGTTGGTCGAAGTGCTCAAGGACGTGGCCTTTAGGGCTATTCCCTTAAGCGCCAACGATGCCCGCTCGATGCTGGCGCAACTGGCGGGCCGGCAAATACTCGATGGCGTGCGTGGCCAGCCGCCGGTAGATAAGGACGCGCTGGTGGACTTGATACTCAAGGTGGCCCAGGTGGTGCAAGCCTACCCGGAGATTGCCGAGGTAGACTTAAACCCTGTGTTGCTTTACCCCGACGGCTACGCCGTGGTTGATGCGCGCATAATTACGCGCAAGGATTAAAAGGAAATTCTATGAGTAGTCTTAAATTACCAGTGCTAAGCGATGCCTTGCTGGATTTTGCCGATGGGGTGGCCACCCTCACGCTTAATCGGCACGACGTGCGTAACGCTTTGACTGGCACCAATCTGACCGAGGACATTATCGCTTGCGCCGATTGGGTTAATGCTAACGACGCGGTGGCGACGCTGGTAATCACCGGCGCTGGCTCGGCCTTTTCTGCCGGGGGCAACGTCAAGGACATGGCCGCGCGTGGCGGTGACTTTGCCGGCGGCGTGGCCGAGGTAGCAACCCGTTACCGGCGCGGTATCCAGCGGATTCCGTTGGCCATCGAGCAAATCGACGTGCCGGTCATCGCTGCGGTTAACGGCCCGGCCATTGGCGCAGGCTTTGACCTCAGCCTGATGGCCGATATCCGCATCGCCTCGGAGCGCGCCAAGTTTGGTGAAACCTTTTTGAACCTGGGCATTATTCCGGGTGATGGCGGTGCCTGGCTGATGCAGCGCCTGATCGGCTACCAACGCGCCTTTGAGCTTACTTTATCGGGGCGCGTAATTGATGCGGCCGAGGCTCAAGCGCTGGGTATAGTGTTAGAGGTCACCAGACCCGAGGATCTGTTGCCTGCGGCTGCCAAAATGGCCGCGCGCTTTGCCAGCCAGCCACCCAAGGCCACGCGCCTGACCAAGCGTTTGATGAAAATGGCGCAGCGTATGCAGTTAAAGGATTTTCTTGATTTGTGCGGGGTATTTCAGGGCATGTGCCATAACGAGCCCGAGCATTTACAGGCGGTGCATGACTTTTTGGCCAAAACGGCCAAATAGACCAGGCTCTAAAGGTATTATTGCTAGCCCATACGGCAGGATTTATCGCGCACAGCGCAAATTCAGACGGCGCCCGTGCGCCGCTTGTTTAGGGCGCTGTCTGGGTGGGGCTTAGGCTGCCTGCGAGGTATTGCTTGTAGCTATAAATAATGGTTTGTCCCGTATAGTAAGTGGCTGGTAAAGCTGCTATAGTTTTTTCCGCTGGGCGGCTAGCCATTGGTGTTGTGGGCAAGTCTGCCGGGCGCAGGTGTTGAAGTTGTTTATGTTGGAGTAAAACCATGTTGCCTGCAGCGCCAAGCAGCTACCAAGAAGTCTACGATAAATTCGTCTGGCAGATTCCGCAAAACTACAATATAGGCTTTGACGCCTGTGGCAAATGGGCCGAGTCCGAGCCCGAGCGTCTGGCGCTGATTTTCATTGGTGATGATGGCCGGGCGCGCCACTATAGTTTTGGCGAAATGTACAGCTACGCCTGTCGTTTTGTGCGCCTGTTGCGTGCCTATGACGTGGCCACGGGCGAGCGCGTGGCGGTACTACTGCCGCAGGCACCCGAAACCGCTTTTGCCCATATTGGTGCTTACTTAAACGGCAATATAGCCTTACCGCTATTTACCCTGTTTGGGGTTGAGGCCATCAAGTTCCGGCTGGCCGATAGCGGCGCGCAAGTGCTGGTTACCAACGCTGAGGGCGCCGCCAAGGTGGCGCAAATTCGCGCAGAGCTGCCGGCGCTACGTCTGGTGTTCAGCATCGACGCGGCCCCCGCTACACTGGACTTGCACACCGAGCTTAAGCGCTTCGGCACGGCCCCCATCTCGCCCTCTAATCAGGCTAGCGACCCAGCGGTTATCATCTACACTTCGGGTACCACAGGCAACCCCAAGGGGGCCTTGCACAGCCACACCATCTTGCCGGGCCACCTGCCGGGGGTGGAAATCTCCCACAACCTCATGCCTCAGCCCGGCGACCGGATCTGGACCCCGGCGGACTGGGCCTGGATTGGTGGTTTATACGACGTACTCATGCCCGCCTGGCACCACGGCATCAGCGTGGTGGCGCACCGTTTCAAAAAATTTACTCCCGAGGCCGCCTTCGAGCTATTGCAGGACTACCAGGTACGCAATACGTTTTTGCCTCCAACGGCGCTGAAGATGATGCGCACCGTAGCCCAGCCCGAGCAACGCTACAAATACCGGCTGCGCTCGGTGGCCAGCGGCGGCGAATCGCTGGGCCACGAGCTGCTGGAATGGGGCCGGCAGACATTTGGCCTGACCATCAACGAGTTCTACGGCCAAACCGAGTGCAATATGATCGTCTCCTCGTGCGCCGATTTAATGCCGGTGCGCCCTGGTGCCATAGGCCGGCCGGTACCCGGCCACCAGGTGGCCATTATCGATGCCATGGGCCAGCCGCTGGCCCATGGTGAGCAGGGCCACATCGCCGTGCAACGCCCTGACCCGGTAATGTTCTTGCGCTACTGGAACAACCCCACGGCTACAGCCGAGAAATTCATCAACGATTGGCTTGTTACCGGCGATACTGGCACCCAGGACGCCGACGGCTATATCCACTTTGTCGGGCGCAGCGACGACGTCATCACCTCGGCGGGCTACCGCATAGGGCCGGGCGAGATCGAGGACTGCATATTGCAGCACCCGGCGGTAAAAATGGTAGCCGTAGTGGGTGCAGCCGACGCCGCACGCACCGAGATAGTAGTTGCCATCGTGGTGCTAAAAGACGGCCAGTCGCAGTCGTCCGAGCTGGCCCAGGAGATCCAGGAGCTCGTTAAAAAACAGCTTGCCGCTTACGAGTACCCGCGGGAAATCTATTTTGTTGACGAACTGCCGCTTACCACCACGGGCAAGGTAATCCGCCGCGAGTTGCGCCAGCTGGTGCAACAGTGGCGTGCCAAGGCATAAGCACAGGTGTAAGGCAAATGCATAATTCTTTTAAATCATTACTTGGGGGGCGTGCATGCTCTTAAGGCTCATAGACCGCACCAACGAAGCCGTAGGCCGGGTGGTGTCGGTGTTTGCAATTTTGTTTACCTTCATCATTATTTATGACGTCAGCATGCGTTATGTATTTAACGAACCTACGCGCTGGGCGTTTGATGTCTCCAAACAGCTCTACGGCTTTTACTTTGTGTTGCTCGGCGGCTATGCCCTGCTGCACAAGGCGCACGTGCGCGTGGACTTGTTAATCGATAAGCTTGCGCCGCGCGCGCGGCGCTGGGTCGAGATAATCGGTTACCCGCTGTTTTTCTTCCCGTTTTTATGGGTTTTCATGACCAGGTCTTATGAGTTTGCCATGCGCTCGCTTAATCAGGGCGAGGTTACTTATGGCTCGGTGCAACTGCCCGTATACCCCTTGAAAATTGCCATGGCTGTTGCGGCAGCCCTACTGTTTTTGCAGGGCATTGCGGAATTCTTAAAATTAATACTGAATAAGGACAGCGACGCAGATGGGGCCTGAATATATCGCGATTTTTATGGCCGCCACCCTGGTGGTGGGCCTGTTTATGGGGCATCCGCTGGCTTTTGTGCTGGGTGGTACCGCCGTTTTGGGCGCTTTGGTAGCGGGCAAGCCCATGATCCTGGGTATCGTCATCAATCGCGTGTTTGGTGAGGTGCTGGATAACTACACCTTGATCGCCATCCCGTTATTTATCCTGATGGCGCAGTTTTTGACCGCCTCCGAAGTCACCGACAAGATGTTTGAGGCCCTGCGCCTGTTAATGGCGCGTGTGCGTGGTGGCCTGGCGCTGGCGGTGGTGTTTATTTCTATTTTACTGGCCGCCACCACTGGTATTATCGGTGCCTCGATTACGGTAACCGGGCTGATGGCTATGCGCCCCATGTTGCGTTACGGCTACGACCCCAAGCTCACCACCGGGGTGATCGCCGCCTCGGGCTGCCTGGGGATATTGATCCCGCCTTCTATCATGCTGATTTTGATGGCCAGCTACTCGCCACTGTCGGTGGGTGAGCTGTTTGCCGGCGCCATGATACCGGGCGTGGCCCTGGGGCTGTTATACGCCTTGTATGTGGCTATAGTGGCCTGGCTGCGGCCCGATCTGGCGCCCCCGGCCTCGCAAGAAGAGCTGATTAGCCGTGGCGCGCTCTACAAAATGCTGCTCATCGAGGCCGTGCCTACGCTGGTACTGATCATTGGCATCCTGGGCACCATGCTGGCAGGGATTGCTACCGCTACCGAGGCCTCGGCCGTGGGCGTGGTGCTGGCACTTTTAATAGTGATCTTGCGCGGCAGGTTCAAATGGTCCACGTTTTTTAGCTCGTTGCGCGAGACCGGCCGCACCTCGGCCATGATTCTTTACATCGTGGTGGGTGCTACGGCTTTTACCGGGGTGTTTAACATCACCGGCGGCCTGGCCGCGGTGCAGGACTTCATGCGTGGGCTGGATATGCCTATCTGGATGTTGCTCACGGTCATGATGTTCATAGTGTTTGTGCTGGGTTGCTTTCTGGATTGGACTGGCATAGTTTTATTGTCGTTCCCGATCTTTTTGCCCATGGTGCAAGAGCTGGGTATTAGCTTGTTATGGTTTGTGGTGCTGATGGCGGTGGTGCTGCAAACTTCTTTCTTAACCCCGCCATTTGGTTACGCCCTGTTTTATATGCGGGCCATCGCGCCTCCAGAGGTGCGTACGTCGCAAATCATCTATGGCGTCTTGCCGTTTATCGGCTTGGTTGTGATTATGGCTATTTTGGTTGTCATATTCCCGTCTTTAATAACCTGGTTACCAGATCAACTGTACGTCAAATAGGAGACTTTACATGAATCTAGCCACCAAACTGCTTACCGCTTTGACAGCTACCATGCTGCTGGCGGGCACGGCCTCGGCGGCCAAAAACGAATGGACTATGACCAGCGTCTGGCCCTCGTCGCTCGAACTCATGAAGCTGGACGAAAAATGGGTCGAGCTGGCTAACAAGCTCACCGGCGACGAGCTGCAAATCAAGTTCTTTGAAGGCGGCGCGCTGGTGCCCTCGGGCGAGGTTTTTGCCGCGGTTGAAAACGGCACGATCCAGGCCGGCGCTGACTGGCCCGGTTACTGGGCCGGACGCGATGCGGCGTTTTCACCCATAGCTACCCACACTAGTTTGTTTAACGCGGTTGACTTTGTTAACTGGATCCAGGAGTGGGGCGGCGCCGATATTTACAACAAAATATATGGTAAATACGGCATGGTTTACCTGCCCTATGGGGTTACCAACAATGAGTCCGGCTTTCGCTCGATCAAGCCGATCCGTAATCTGGAGGATTTAAAAGGCAAGCGCCTGCGCTTATCCGGGCTGGAGCAGGGCAAGGTGCTGGAGCGCCTGGGCGGCAACCAGGTATCTATGGCCGGTCAGGAGCTCTATCAGGCACTTGAGCGCGGCGTAATTGACGGCGCCGAGTTCTCCACCCCCAACGTGGACGTATCCGCGGGCTTGCATCAGGTGACTAAGTACTGGGCCACGCCCGGCTGGCATCAATCGGCCTCGGTATTTGGCGTCATGATCAATAAGGCCGACTGGGATAAGCTTGACGCTGCCACCCAGGAAAAGCTGAAAATCGCTGCTGACGCTACTATGCTGTGGTCGCTGTCCTTTACCGAAAAGCGCGCCATCGACGGCTACGATACCTTTAAGAAAGCCGGGGTCGAGATCAACCGCATGGATGATGAGTCCCTGGCTAAAATCCAGGACATCTCCAACGAGGTGATGGTCGAGGTAGCCTGCCAAAGCCCGCTGGCGGCCGAGGTGTACGTCAGCCAGGCCGAGTACCTGGCCGACTATAAAGAGTGGCGCGATGCCTCGGCGCCATTCAATATGGGGCGCTCGCCCACAGGCCCAGACCTTGACAAGCTCAAGGCCTGCCTGAAGTAAGCGTCAGGCAAATGCCATAGCCAGCCGAGCTGGAACGGGCTGGCAACAGCGCCGCAAAAACTGCACTGGATGGCAGCTTTTGCGGCGCTTGTTTAGGTATTCAGGCCGACTGGCTTTGTTTGAGCTGGTGCGCTGTTGCTTAAGGCGTCGACAAACAGCTTGATAAAAGACTCCACCGCGGGCGACAGGTTACGGTTTTTGCGGCTGTAAAGAAAAAAACGGCGGCTGATTTCTGGTTCTTTGATGGGGATCATGACCAGCCCGTTTTGCGCCACCCACTCGCTTACGTAGGGCAGGCATAGGGTCGCGCCCAGGCCGTGCTTGGCCATTGATAAGGCGGTGGACATGAATTTCACCTTATAGGCCACATTGGCGAGGTTGTGGCGCGCGCCACGAAATAAGTCATCGGCGAGTAATTCGGTAAATGAGCCATCCAGGGTAATCAAGGGCTCTTGCTCCAGATCGCCCCAGGTGACGCTGGTGCGCCTAGCCAGTTTGTTGCTCGGGTGGGTAACCAGGTTAAAAGGTAGGGAGAATAAAAATTTTTGTTGCAACCCGTACCCCAGGCTACGCTCTGGCCCAATGCCTATATCCACGGTGGCATCGCGTACGTTTTGCTGGACTGCCTCCACCCCGCAGTCGATGATGCTTAAGGCGATATTCGGGTTGGCGACCTTGAACTGCGCCAGAATCGCCGACAGGCTGGTGGAGGCCAGCTGCTGGGTCACGGCTATCCTGACCTTGCCCTGGCCCAGGTTTTTCAGGCTTTTAACCTCATCAGCCAGGGATTCGGCTTCATTCAGTATGCGCAAGGCCGCCGGCAGTAGCTCCTGGCCAGCGGCTGACAGGCTTAACTGGCGGGTGGTGCGATCAAACAGCTTGAGATCCAGGTTGCTTTCCAGCTCTTTTATAAGCCCGCTGAGCGCCGACTGGGTGAGGTGAATCTCCTGGGCGGCTTTGGTGAAACTGCCGGTTTTGTGCACGGTTACAAAGGCGATAAGCTGGCGTAAGGTGAAATTCATAAGGTTTTCTTAATAATGTATCGTAAAAAACTGTTTGTCTAATAAGTTGATACTACTTAAGATTCAACCCAAGATCAATTTTTAATAGAGACAATTGCAAATGACGGCCAAAACCAGCTTCATAGACGTACATGCTGCCAGCGATTTTCCCTTGGAGAACCTGCCTTATGGGGTTTTTAGCGTCGCCGGCTCCAGCCCCCGCGTGGGCGTGGCCATTGGTGAGCAAATTCTGGATTTAAGCGTGCTCGAACAGGCTGGTTTACTGCAAGTGCCAGGTCAACAAGTGTTTGGTCAGGACAGTTTGAATGCTTTTATCGCGCTGGGCCCAAGCGTGTGGCAGGCTACCCGCGCACGCTTGCAGGGCTTGCTGGCGCTGGGCAATAACGAACTGCAAGGCAATACCCAGTTGCGCGCTCAAGCATTGGTGCCGCAGGCTGCGGCCCAAATGCATTTGCCTGTCAGCATTGGCGGGTATACCGATTTTTATTCTTCTAAAGAGCACGCTTTTAACGTGGGCTGCATGTTTCGTGGCGCAGAAAACGCCCTTATGCCCAATTGGACCGAGTTGCCGGTGGGCTATAACGGCCGAGCCAGTTCAGTAGTGGTAAGCGGCACCGACATCGTGCGCCCTAGTGGTCAGGTAAAGGCCAAAGACGCCGCACGCCCCGAATTCAAGCCGTGTGCCAAGCTGGATTTTGAGCTGGAAACTGGCTTCATCGTAGGCCGTACTACCAGCCTGGGTGAGCCGGTCAGTATTGCTGACGCGCCCGCGCATATTTTTGGCATGGTGCTCTTAAACGATTGGTCGGCGCGCGACATTCAGCAGTGGGAATACGTGCCGCTAGGGCCATTTAATGCCAAAACCTTTGGTACCTCGATTTCGCCCTGGGTGGTAACCATGCAAGCGCTAGAGCCGTTTCGCTGCGCTAACCAAGTGCAAGACCCCAAACCCTTGGCCTATCTGCAAGATAGCCAGGACAATAATTACGACATCAAGCTTGAGGTGGCCTTTGCCATCGATGGCGTCGAAACGGTCATCAGCCGCACCAATTTTAAACACATGTACTGGACCATGGCACAGCAGTTAACGCATCACAGCGTCAGCGGATGCAATTTGCAAGTGGGCGATTTAATGGGCTCCGGGACTATTTCCGGGCCGGATAAAAATAGCTTTGGCAGCCTGCTGGAACTGACCTGGAATGGCCAGAACCCGCTGCAATTGGCGGGCGGTGTGCAGCGCAGCTTCATACAGGATAACGACAGCATCGTGATGCGCGGCCATTGTGAAAAAAATGGGTTGCGCTTAGGTTTTGGGGAAGTGCGCGGCAAGATTTTGCCAGCGCTTGCCGGTACGTACTGGGGTGGCGCACATGATTAAGCTGTATAGCTACTTTCGCAGTTCGGCCGCTTATCGGGTACGCATAGCCTTGAATCTGAAGGAATTGCCGTACCAGTACGAGACCGTACACCTGTTAAATAATGGGGGCGAGCAGCATTCTGCTGAATATCGCCAGTTAAATCCCATGCAGCTGGTACCAACGTTGGTCGATGATAATGTGGTTTTATCGCAATCCATGGCAATTATTGAGTACCTGGAAGAGCAATACCCGCAGACCAGAAGCTTATTGCCAGCAGAAAATAATGCCCGCGCCCATGCGCGCGAGCTGGCGCAACTTATTTCCTGCGATATACACCCAATTAATAACTTGCGTATACAGAAATATCTAAAGCAGGACATGCAACTAAATACAGAGCAGGTACACAAATGGTACGTGCGCTGGATTGAGCTTGGCTTTAATGCCCTGGAAAATGCATTAGGGAAATTTGCAGGTGAGTTTTGTATTGGCGATCAGCCCAGTATCGCCGATTGCTGTCTAGTGCCTCAAGTTTATAACGCTAATAGGTATGCAATTGAGCTTGGTGGCTATAAAAACATTTTGCGCATATTCAATAATTGCCAGGGCATGGATGCGTTTATCAATGCAGAGCCAGAAAACCAGCCCGATGCCGTGCAAGCCGTAGTGTAACTACACTTAGATTAAGGAGTTAAAGATTATGAGTTTTAAGATCGAGCAGTTTCATCATGTGGCCTATAGGTGCAAGGACGCTAAAGAGACGGTGCAGTGGTATCAAAAAAACTTGAATATGGATTTTATTTTGGCGTTTGCCGAAAACCAGGTGCCCTCCACCAAAGAACCAGACCCATACATGCATATTTTTCTTGATGCTGGCAACGATAACGTACTTGCGTTTTTTGAGCTGCCCACCAAGCCAGAAATGGGGCGCGATGAAAATACGCCCGAGTGGGTGCAGCATATTGCTTTGCGGGTAAAGGATAAGGCAGCCCTGCTGGCAGCCAAAGCACACCTGGAAGCAAATGGCGTGGACGTACTCGGCGTTGTTAACCACGGCCTGTTTCACTCAATATATTTCTTCGACCCCAATGGTCATAGGCTGGAGCTGGCATATAACGACCCAGGGGCAGCACAAAAGATAGCTCTTATTACCGAAGAAATGAAAACGGACATGCTCGAACAGTGGAGCAAAACCAAGCGGGCTCCGGAGCATACGCAATTTTTACACGCGCAAGAATTTGCCGGTAATAAGTAAAACAACCTTACCACTATAAAGGAGACAAAAATGTCATTTAAGCGTTTTTTAGGCCAAAGCGCCGTAGCTGTTGCTGCTGTTGCCGCATGTTTTGCCGCCCAGGCGCAGAGCAACTACCCGGATAAAACTGTAACCATCGTGGTGCCATTTGCGGCAGGTGGACCGACTGATACCTCGGCGCGCATCGTGGCCGATGCCCTGTCCAAAGAGCTCAATGCAAGCTTTATTGTGGAAAATGCCCCTGGGGCGGGTAGCTCAATTGGCACCACACAGGTAGCCAATAAAAAACCCGATGGCTATACCTTGTTGTGGGGTACTGGCAGCGGTTTGACCATATACCCACACCTGCGCAAGACCGATTATGACCCGGCCAAATCGTTTGAGCCAGTTAGTTTGGTGGCAGCGGCGCCGTTTGTGCTGGTAACCCAGGATCAGCTTAATGTTGATAACGTAGACGAGTTTGTCAAAGAAATGAAAGCCCATCCGGGTGAGTTTAATTTTGGTTCGCCCGGCGTTGGTGGTACGGCGCATTTAATTGCTGAGCTGTTTAATCAAAGCGCTGGTGCCGAAGCCGTACACATCCCCTACAGCGGCGGTGCGCCCATGAACCATGCTCTTATGTCCGGGGATATTCAGTATTTGTTTGATACCCCTACTACTATCGAACCAGCCATTAAGTCTGGTAAAGCCAAAGCCCTGGCCATTACTAGCAAAGACCGCTGGCCAGGGTTGCCTGAAGTACCGACACTGGAAGAGCAAGGTTTTGAGGATTTTGATATTACAACCTGGTTTGGCTTGCTGGCGCCCGCTGGCACCGATGCCGCCAAAGTGCAGATTTTAAGCGACGGAGTTCAAAAAGCCTTGGCCAATAAAGACGTTAATAATGCTTTGCTGCAGGCCGGCTTTTTTGTCGAAGGCACCAGTGCGCAAGAGTTTAAAGAAAAAATAGCAGCTGATAATAAACTCTGGGCGGATTTGATTAAAAACTCCAATATCGAATTAGATTAAGAGGTTATGCAGGTGAGTAAATACTTTAAACGAGAAGATGACGATTTTCTTGTCAGTCGTGATATTTATCGTGACGAAGAAATTTTTGAGCTCGAAATGGAGCATATATTTGAAGGTACCTGGAACCTGATAGGTCTGGAATCCCAGGTGCCCAAAACATTCGACTACTTTACTACCTATATTGGCAGAACCCCTGTCATGGTTACCCGCGCTCGTGATGGCAGCCTGAATTGTGTAATCAATAGCTGTACGCATAAAGGCGCCATGATTTGTCACAATAGCAGTGGCAATAGCCGCACCTTTGTTTGTGACTATCATGGTTGGGGCTTTGCGCCCGACGGTAAAAACATACTGGTCAAAAACAAGGATCAGGGTGAGTATCCAAAGTGCTTTGGTATGCGTAGCCAGGACCTGGTAAAAGTAGCAAAATTTGCCAACTATAGGGGCTTTTTATTTGCCAGCCTGAACCCGGATACCATGCCATTGGAAGATTACCTGGGGGACTTCAAAGTATTTCTGGACTTGCTGGTTGAGCGCAGCGCCGATGGCCTGGAATGCGTCTCGGGTATGGGCATATTTACCTACAAAGGCAACTGGAAGCTGCAAATGGAAAATGGCGTAGATGCCTACCATTTCTCTTCCACCCATCCTTCGTATATTAAAATTCTCAAGCAAAGGGGCAAACACACCTCGGTGTATTCAACCTTTGACAGTAATGAATTGGTCAGGGGCTGCTTCTCCTTTGAAAATGGCCATAACGTCATGTGGGGGACGGCGCCAGCCAATACGCCTACGCCTTATATGTACGTGCAAGACGAGGTCAAAAGTCGCTTGGGTGAAGTCAAGGCAAAGTGGATGTCGTATATCCGTAATGCGACCTTTTTCCCTAACGCCCAGTTAGCCGAAAACGCCGCTTTGCAGCTACGTATTTTTCGCCCGATTTCAGTTGGCTTGACCGAAATGCGTACCTATTGCCTGGCGCCCAAGGGGGAGCCGGTTGAAGCACGTAAATTGCGTGTGCGTCAATACGAAGAGTTCTTTAATCCGACTGGTTTGGCCACCCCCGACGATATTGTCAATTATGAGGACTGCCAAAGAGGCATGGCTGCCAAGCAGATAAAGTGGCAGCAGGGTCATTCGCGTGGCAGCATGGTTAAAAGCACCGAGGTGCCAGAAGCGGCCAAGGAGATCGGTGTAAAGCCTATCTTATCGGCGATTGGTGGTTTTAATCTGGGCGATGAAACCATAATGCACTCTACGTATACCGCCTGGGAAAATTTACTTAACAACAAAAACAATAAAAGCGCTTAAGAATAGGAGATGCAAAGAATGAGTACCGATAAACAGAAAATATGCTCCAAAGTACTAAGCGAAGGCTGGTATCTGGATAATAAAAACTGGGATGCCTGGTTAGACCTGTATACCGAGGATAGCGTTTTCTGGATGCCGATGTGGAAAAACGAAAACGAGCTCAACTCTGACCCTTATCTTGAGCTGTCCTTTATATTTTTGGCCGGCAAGCCGAAGCTGCAAGAGCGCGTTAACCGCGTCGTATCGGGCCTGTCGGTGGCTTCCAAACCTATGCCCAGAACCTGCCACATGATTAATGTAGTAGATGTTGCCAGTACTGATGCCGGTGTAAGGGCCAATTCTGTGTGGTCAAGCCATATATACAACCATAAAACACACTTGATTACCAGTTATTACGGCCAGTACGAGCATCTGTTCGTAGCTGCTGGGGATGATTTCTTAATCAAAGAGAAAAAAATCACGGTTATTAATGATTACCTGGCCTCAAACCTTGAGTTTTATTTCATTTAGTATTAGCTGAAATTTTTTTATGACGAATCAACCTAAAATTATTATCGCTGGCGGCGGCATTGGTGGCCTGACCGCGGCCCTGGCTTTACTGCAACGCGGCTTTAATGTCACCGTGCTTGAGCAGGCCAGCGCTATCAAACCATTGGGTGCGGGGATACAGCTATCAGCCAACGCTACGCGGGTATTTTTCCAGTTGGGTTTGGGTGACGAATTTTATAAGGTCACTATCAAGCCCAGTAAAAAATGCATACGTCACTGGCAAACCGGTCAGGAATGGGAATTATTTGATTTGGGTAACGAGTCGCTGGAAAGGTATGGCTACCCCTATATGATGCTATACCGGCCGGATATCCACGATATATTGGCCAACGCCTTGCAGCAAAGGTCGCCTGAATCATTGGTGCTGGGTGCCAAAATAACAGCGGTTAGCCAGGATGCCGAGCGGGTAAGCGTAACGCTAGAAAATGGCAATGTGCACCACGCCGATATTCTGGTAGGTGCCGATGGCGTACATTCGGTTTGCCGCGAGCAAATGATTGCCAAGGACAACCCGAAGTTTTCCGGTTGCATAGCTTGGCGAGGCGTTATTGCTCTGGATAAGCTGCCAGCCAGCATGCAAACCTATGCCGGTATCAACTGGGTGGGGCCGGGCGCACACGTCGTACATTATCCGATTAATGCCGGCAAGCTGGTAAGTTTTACCGGGGTGGTGGAAAAGCAGGGCTGGTTTAAGGAATCCTGGACCGAACAGGGCAGTATCGAAGAGTGTCTGGCAGACTTCAAGGACTGGCATCCGGACGTTCAAGCCATGGTCAAGTGCCTGGATACGCCCTTGCGCTGGGCTATGATGCTACGCGACCCGATTGATAATTGGACCTCAGGACGAGTCACGCTACTGGGCGATGCGGCGCACCCAACCCTGCCATTTTTGGCCCAGGGTGCGGCCATGGCAATCGAGGACGCCGTGGTATTAGCGCGTGCTATCGAGGAGTATGCCGCTGACCCACTCCAAGCCTTGCAGGTTTATCAGAATACGCGCATTGAGCGCACCACCAAAATAGTAATGGGCTCTTCTGAAAACGCTACTCGTTTTCACAATACCATGCTGGCTGATAGCGCCAATGCTGACAATTTTATTAATCAGGAATGGGCGCCTGCCAAGGTGCGTGCCCGCTACGACTGGTTATTCGAATATGAACCAGAAAGTACGCCCTTGGCGGTCAGCTAACAGCGGCGTGCGTAGTTGTTTTTTGTGTTAGGTTGCAGATGAAAGAGAATCAGCTTTTAAAGCTTAGGGTAGTAGAGAAAAAGCCCATAGCCGAGGATATTTGTTGTTTTAGGCTGGCTGCCGTGGATGCAAGCCTATTACCAGCTTTTGAGGCCGGCTCCCATATTGATCTGCATTTTGATACGTTTATTCGCCAGTATTCGCTGGTTGGCAGCCCTGCTGGGCAAGCCGTCAGCTCTTATGAAATAGCCGTATTAAACGTCAAAGACTCAAAAGGCGGCTCCATTTATATGCATCAACGGCTTAAGGTCGGTGATGAGCTGGACGCAAGCCTGCCAAAAAACAACTTTGCACTGCACGCCAGTAAGAACAGTCTGCTGATTGCTGGCGGTATAGGTATTACGCCAATTATATCCATGGCCAATGTATTGCATGCGCAAGCACGCAGCTTTGCCCTGCATTACTATGCCCGTAGCGCTGCCAGTACCGCCTATTTTGATTATTTATCCAATGCTGCCTATGCCAGCCAGGTGTTTTTCCATCGTGATGATAATGTTCAAGAACGCCTGGAAATAAACGAGCTGCTCAAGTCTACCGATCTGGATACGCACATTTATATTTGTGGGCCCACCGGTTTGATAAATTGTGTCCGGGATGCGGCTCTGGCTATTGGCTTCGCAGCCGCAAACATCCACGTCGAGCTCTTTAAGGCAGACGCCGCGGTAACCAGCGATGCCGCCAACGACGAGTTCGTCGTCGTCATTAATAGTAGCGGCCAGGAAATAACGGTTGCCGCCAACGAGACGGTAGTTCAGGCACTGGCCAGGCATGACATTATTATTCCCACGTCCTGCTGTGAGGGGGTTTGCGGTACTTGTCTGACGGACGTACTAGCGGGAGAAATTGATCACCGGGATCAATATCTGACCGCAGAGGAGCAGGCCACAAACAGCATGATGACGCCGTGCTGTTCACGCGCCAAAAGCGCGCGCGTAGTGCTTGATCTATAAACGCGAGAATAATCAGCCAACCCAGTTAGGGTATTGATTGCAAGACACGATATTATGAAATTACGTATAAATACCAAAGAGCTATGGCCGGCTTTATTAATGTTGGTGATAGGCGTGGCGACAGTTGTAGGCAGTCTTAATTATCAGGTCGGGTCATTGCTGCGCATGGGGCCGGGTTACTACCCGTTATTGCTGGGCGGGCTGCTCACGCTTATTGCCATTTTTATTTTATTGAGCTCGGTTAGTTATGCGCCCGTCAAAAATGGTCATGACAAGACCAGCCTCTCCTTTCGCCAGCGCAGCGTAACCTGGTCGCTGGTCATAGTATCAGTGATTCTGTTCATCATCATAGGCAAATACGGTGGACTGGTACCGGCCACTTTCTTGCTGTGTTTCGTCGCCGCTTTGGGTGATAGAGGCAATTCCTTAAAAGCGGCATTTTTCATTGGCTTGAGCCTGACGATATTTGCCGTACTAGTATTTGTGTATGGTTTGAAAATCCCATTTCCACTCTTTGCCTGGGGCTAAGGAGAGCTTGCATGCTTATTGAAAATCTGTTGCTGGGATTTCAGACGGCTCTGACGTTTCATAACCTGCTGTATTCGTTTGTTGGGGTTTTTGTTGGTAACTTAATCGGTGCTTTGCCGGGCATTGGAGCCATGGCGGCTATTGCTATGCTGTTGCCGCTTACCTACGGGCTGGACCCAGCCGGTGCCTTGATGATGCTGGCAGGGATTTATTACGGCACCAGCTATGGCGGGGCCACCACCACCATTTTATTGAACCTGCCGGGTACACCTACGCACGCCGTAGTTTGCCTGGATGGCCATCCGTTAGCGCGCCAGGGGCGAGCCGGCGCCGCGCTACTAATGGCTATGCTGGCTTCATTTATTGGCGCCACTATCGGTATGGTTTTGTTAAGCGTATTCAGCCCCACACTGGCCGCCATAGCGTTTCAATTTGGTCCGGCAGAGTATTTTTCGCTAATGTTTATGGGACTGCTAGCCGCGGCCACTTTAACCAGTGGCTCGCCTCTTAAAGGCATTGCTATGGTGCTGGTTGGCCTGATACTTGGAGTGATCGGCACAGACGTCAACACCGGCATTGCGCGTTTTACTTTTGGTATCTCTGAGCTGCAAGATGGCGTGGCGTTAATTGCGGTTGCCATGGGGCTATTTGGGATTTCTGATGTTATCGCCAACGCCAATATGCTGGGTTCGGCCAGCATGATTTCCAATGGGCATATTGGTTGGCGCACGCTCAGGTTCAATAAGGGCGAGTTTAAGAACTCAATTTCTACCATAGCGCGCGGCTCGGGCATTGGCTCATTCTTTGGCATATTGCCAGGTACGGGCGGCACCATAGCATCGTTTATGAGCTATGCGTTGGAAAAAAAGATAAATCACAATGCCAAAAAATTTGGCAGTGGCGCAATTGAGGGTATAGCATCGCCAGAATCAGCCAATAGCTCGGCGGCCATAACTGCATTTATTCCTACATTAAGCCTGGGGATACCGGGTGATGCGATCATGGCTTTAATGCTCGGCGCCATGATGATCCATAATATTTTGCCTGGCCCTCAGCTGATGGTTGAGCACCCCACTGTTTTCTGGGGCTTGATCGCCAGTTTCTGGATAGGCAATCTTATTTTGCTGCTTTTGAACATACCGCTTATTGGTATGTGGGTGCGCATGTTATCCATACCATACCGCATGATTTATCCAGCCATTCTGCTGTTTATATGTATTGGTGTGTACAGCACCAATAACAGCCTGTTTGATGTAGGTATGGTGCTGCTAATCGGTATTTTTGGCTATCTGGCCTTGCGCTTGGGCTTTGAGCCCGCGCCGTTACTGCTAGGCTTTGTACTAGGGCCTATGGTTGAAGAGAATTTCCGTCGCGCACTGCTGCTCTCACGTGGCGACCTGGGTGTGTTCTTTACCCGGCCAATTAGCGGCGTATGCATGGCCATAACAGCTTTTATAATTTGTTTGGTCATAGTTAAGCGTTTTATGGCGATGCGCAAGCGTATGCAAGCTTCCATGGCGTAGCTGTCGCTATTGTCGTGACCTGTGGTTGCTGATTGCTAAACGAACATAACAGTTGTGTAATCTAGTTAACATTGCCCCTCAATTCTTTCAGCTACGATGTTTTAAACAGGCTTTGAGCCTGATAAACATTAACAAAAGAATACGAGGCAATTGTGGTGGATTCGGCAAAACTGGCCGTAGATATAGATCGGCTATATGAAACGATCGCAGCATCTGCGCAGATAGGCACAACAGCAACAACGGGTTTGTCCAGGGCGGCGCTCACAGACGCAGACAAGCAAATGCGCGATTTGTTTGTTAGCTGGTGCAGCGCGGCTGGTTTAAGTGTAGAGATCGATGAGCTGGGCAATATCTTTGCCACGCGCGCTGGCTCTGAGCCAGGGCTTGCGCCGGTGTTTATCGGCAGTCACCTGGATACGCAGATAAATGGCGGCAGGTTTGACGGTATTGCTGGCGTTTTGGCTGGCCTGGAGCTGATCAGGACGCTTAATGACAATCAATTAAGCACTCGGCGCTCGTTGGTGCTGGTGAATTGGACCGGCGAGGAGGGCTCGCGCTTCAAGCCAACCATGGTGGCATCTGGGGCCTACGTAGGCTTTTTTGATACCCAGTGGGTAAAAGAACAGATAGCCTTTGATGGCGCACGTTTTGCCGACGAGCTCAAGCGTATTGGCTATGATGGCAACAAGCCGTGCAAGGCTGGCGCAATTGATGCTTATTTTGAGTTACATATCGAGCAGGGGCCGCTGCTGGATGCAGAAAATAAGCAGCTTGGCATTGTTACCGGTGGTTATGTATCGCACCGCCTCGAAGTAACTTTCAAGGGTAAAACGGCGCATCCCGGCCCAACTCCAATGGATAGGCGCAGCAATGCGCTGGCCGCAGCCGCGCGTTGGCTCACAGCGGTGGATGATATCGGCTGGCAGTTTTCTATTGGCGATGGCAAGTCAACGGCATCATCGCTTAACGTACTGCCCAACCAACCGGGGATAATATCCAATCTAGCCATGGCCAGCGCCGACGTGCGCCATGCGGACCCTGCTGTTTCGCTATTAATGAAAGAGAAAATGCAGCGCGCCGCCCATGCCAGCGCGGCCCTTAGCGGCTGTGAGGCCGTAGTGGATAACCACTGGTCCTGGGGTGGTGATCTTTTTGATCACGGTCTGATAAACGATTTGCGTGAGCTGGCCGATCAACTGGGCTATGACTGGCGTGATATCCAATCACAGGCCGGCCATGACGCTTATTTTCTGGCTTCATGCTGCCCTACGGCAATGATTTTTACACCTTGCAAAGATGGTGTTTCACATAATCCGGATGAATACAGCAGTAAAAAAGACCTGGAACCAGGCGCCAACTTGCTGTTGCACGCGGTATTAAAGCAAGCCAATCGTTAGGTAATTTCTAACGAAAAATTATATTTATTCTATTAAATCAAGGAGACAAAAATGAAGTTAAAGCTGCTCGCCGCCATGTTGGCGTGCTCGTTTTATGGCCTGCCGGCCAATGCCGCCGATACGGTTAAGATCGGTTCGCTGTTTTCCACCACTGGCTCGGCTTCGTTTCTGGGCGAGCCAGAATACAGAACTCTGAAAATGTACGTAGATCGTATCAATGCTGAGGGTGGCATACTGGGCAAGCCCATAGAGTTAATTCATTACGACGACGGCAGCGATGCCAATAAGGCCAATAACCTAACGCGCCGCTTGCTTTACGATGATGAAGTTGACGTAATCATAGGTGGTACTACTACAGGCGCAACCATGTCCATGTATCCATTGGTAGAAAAGGCCGAAACGCCATTTTTTTCCATGGCTGGCGCGGTAGTAATTATCGACCCGGTAAAGAAATGGATGTTCAAGGTTTCTTACACCGACCGGATGGTGGCCGAAAAGATTTTTCAGGAGATGCAGCAGCATGGTATTTCCAAAATCGGCTTGCTGAGCGAAACAACGGGTCTGGGGCAATCGGGTAAAAAAGAGTCTGAGCGGGCTGCTCCCAAGTACGGTATAGATATCATCGCCAGTGAGGTATATAACCCGAAAGATACCGATATGACGCCGCAGCTTACCAAGATTAAAAATACTCCGGGGGTTGAAGCGGTACTGGTTTTTGGTATGGGCCAGGGCCCGGTAGTGGCTACTCGTAATTATAGGCAGCTGGGTATAGAGCAGCCGCTGTATCAAACCCATGGGGTATGTGCCGAAGAGTACATAAAGCTCTCGGGCGCAGCTGCCAATGGCGTTAAGTTGCCGTGCGCTGCGATTCTGGTAAGCGATAAGCTGGATGATTCCGACCCACAAAAACCGGTCTTAACCGATTATGTAAAAGCCTATACCGAAACCTGGAACACCGATGTGTCCACATTTGGGGGCCATACGTATGATGTGTTGATGCTATACAAAGATGCTGTTGAGCGCGCCGGTACTACCGATACCCACAAGGTGCTGGAGCAAATAGAGAGCACGCAGGATTTTGTCGGCACGGCTGGCATCATAAATCTTTCACCTAGCGATCACCTGGGCCTGGGGCTGGATGCCCTGCGTATGTTGGAGATCAAGGATGGTCATTGGACTTTGGCGGATTAACCAGGAGCGCTGGATAGATGCCCATGTTGCACCACAAATCATTTGCCCAGTTAATTGAGTTGTACCGCAGTGGCCAGGTTTCGCCGCTGGAGGTGGTCAAAGAAGCTTTGGCTGACGCGCTGCGCATTAATGCCAAATTAAATGCCTTTGCCGTAATCGACTGCGACAAGGCTATGCAAAGCGCGCAATTAGCCGCACAACGCTGGCGTGCTGACAGGCCGTTGGGGCCGCTTGATGGGGTGCCGCTTACGGTCAAGGAGTTTGCCAATGTACAGGGCTGGCTGACTACGCGCGGTTCATTGGCCACTAAGCGGGCCGCGGAGGTAGAAAGTACAGCGTTTGTGCAGCGCTTGCAAGATGCGGGGGCGGTCTTGCTGGGTAAAACCAGGGCACCGGAGTTTAACTGGAAGGGCGTCACCGACAGCCCGGCTTTTGGCATCACCTGTAACCCCTGGGATTATCGCAAAACTCCCGGTGGCAGCAGTGGCGGCTGCGCTGCTGCCGTAGCCGCCGGTGTGGTGCGGGTATCTATTGGTAGTGACGCGGCCGGTTCAATTCGTATCCCGGCCTCATTTAGCGGTGTTATTGGTTTAAAACCAAGTTACGGCAGGATACCGCTGGTACCAAACCCCAAGGGCTTGCTGGGGCTGGCGCACGCCGGCCCTCTGGCGCGCGACATCGATGACCTGGCGCTGGTGTATGTGGCACTCGCCGGGCCTTGTGCCCAGGATCCTGACTCCTTACTTTGTCCCCGGCCAGACAATACTCTTGAGGAAGATATCGCGCACTTAAAGTTAGGCTTGTTGCAGCCACGGCATTGGCGTGCGCAATCCAGTCCGGTAGTGGCTGAGGCGATGAACGATTTCATCGAGCTATTAAGTAAATCAGGCTTGCGTTTAACCGAAGTTGATTTTGATATCAATGGGGCCTCATTGGTGGCGGCCCGGCTATACGAAATGGCTTGCCGTGGCACGGTCGATGGTATAGACGTACAGCTGCGCCACTTGCTCGACCCTGGCTTGCTGGAATTTGTGCGTGGGGTTGAACCAATTGGTTCAGAGCAATATCACCATCAGCAGCAAGCGCGTGCTACTTACAGCCATAAGCTGGCAGACATATTCAATGAGGTGGATATTTTGGTGCTGCCCACCATGCCTTTAGTGGCGTTTGCCGCTGGCGTAAATGCGCCGCCAGATTATGCCTCGCAGGCCTGGACGGCCTGGAACCCCTTTACGCCGGCGTTTAATGGCGCTGGCGTGCCCGCCATGTCGTATCCACTTTGGCCCGGGCAAAGCGAGCTGCCTGTTGGGGTGCAGCTGGTGGCGGCTTATGGTTGTGAGCACAAGTTGCTGGCACTGGGCCGCTGGTTGCAGCGGCGTTTGCCGGTTAGGGTGGCGGTTTAAACTTAATAGGGATTGTTAAAGTTTACCGCGGTAAGTGCCCAGTATTCAGAGCGGCTTGCAGAGCTATTACGGAACAATACAGAACGTTTTATAATAAACTGCAACATAGGGTAAACATTGGGGGAAGGGCATGCCCACTAAGCCTTCAAAAGACATCAAACAGTTGACAACCAAAAGTATTGGTAAGCGCGCTGGCGTGAAAGCTGGTATAGAGGTCTCTGTAGCAGGAGGGACAATGAAAATCGGCTCCGCTTCTGCGGCGTCAAAAAAAACGCTCTCGAAGGGCAACTGGAGCCCAATTTCTGAAATTGTGCGCCAGATAAAACAAAACCCTTCGTTGGGCGAGAAGATTGCTACAGACGCAGGCATAACCACTAAGGCCGGCCGGTTGACAAAAACTTACGCGCATTAACTCTTTATGGCGGTAGGTAACAGACATTCGCGATCTTTGGTGCTAGGTTTTCATGGGTGCGATGAAGTATTCGGCCGTCAGTTAATTTCTGGTGAGATCGCCCATCTGTCGCCTAGTAAAAACCCTTATGATTGGATCGGCGATGGGGTCTATTTTTTTGAAAATGATCCGGAACGCGCCTTGCATTTCGCTACGACAGCTGCCAAAAACCCAGAACTGTGCTTGACAAAAGGGGACATCAATAGCCCTTTCGTGATAGGTGCTGTTATTGATTTACGTAACTGCCTGGATTTATCTCATCAACAAGGAATACGGGAGGCTGGCGAAGCACTTGAGGCCCTGCGCATTTCCCGCAAAGGTAGAGGACTACCAAAAAACAAGAAAGCTGATGTTAGCGATGAAGACTACATAGTCCGCAATCTCGATAGAGCCATCATCAACTATCTGCACTCATTGCGACGTGAGGTAAGGCTTGCGCCATACGACACAGTGCGTAGTCCGTTTTCTCAGGGACAGCCTCTTGCGGAGACATCATTTTTCCGAAAATATTCTCATGTACAGATAGCAGTGCGAAATGCAGATTGTATACTTGGATACTTTTTACCTCAAACTCCCATGAAAGCGCCATTTCAAGGGCTGGAGTAATAACTGGCGCAAGTACCAGTACCGGTATACGGTGTATGGCGAGGCCTCGGTTAATACCCACATCAAGCGCTTTGGGGTAGCAATTCCGTCAAAGCTGAGATAGGATTTCGTATGTAATGGTAGCGGCGCTTGTACAAATTTGTTTGTAGAGCTGCCCGTACAACATGTTCACTTTTATAAAGCGTACAAGCAGGCCTAGAAGCCACGCGCTGGGTTTGCCCGTCATACTGCGCCTATATTTGCTGGTTGTGGTGCCGGCCGTGTTCTGGCTGGCCGTCGTTGGCTGGTTGGGCTCTTATCGACTAGAGCAGCTATATGGCAGTGCCAACTTCATTATGTCCCTGCCAGCGGCGTTGTGCCTGCTGCTGGCGGCCGTAGCGCTCGGGGTGGCGGTGTTACTGCGTATACGGCCCCAATTATTTGCCTTAATGGCTGCGCTATTAGTGTTATTTGCCGAGTTTGGTGAGCATGTTATGCTGTGGTGGCCGGGCGAACGCATCATCGGTTTGCACTTATCAACATTTTTGGTGTTGGCGGCCCTGCCTGCAGTATTGTGGCTGGAGCGTGCGAACAACACAGGTAAAAATTTCAGCTTTGGCCTGGTTGCCGTAGCGCTGGCGTTTTTTGGGGTGCTATTAAGCGTAACCGGAACTTTTTTGTTGGTCGAGCGCGACCTGGCGCACGTACAAAATGATGTACGAGTGCGTGCGGACCTGGTGGTCGAGACCCTGGAGCGCTCTTTGCAGCAGCCGGTAAATGCCTTGCAGCGTATGGTTGATCGCTGGAACGTGCTGGATCACGCCTTGGATCCGGCCTATATACAAGAAGAGTTGCGCAGTTATCAGCGCGACTTTACCGAAATCGATGGTATAGGCATGATAGATGCATCAGGCCAGCCTTTACCCGCCTTTGATTTTGCCAGCCCTGGCCTGGGCATGCTGGATCATGTGCGTAACAGGCCAGCTTGGCACGAATTTATGCAGGTGCTAGGTGAACGGCAGCGCGTGCTGTTGTCCGTGCCTGGCATTGACCCAGCCAAGCCAGCCGTGGCTTTTGTGGCAGCCGCGTTGCAAGATGCCAATGGCGACTACATTATCGCCGCACTTGATTTGGCCGTATTGGTGCAGCAGTCCTTTATAAATAGCCAGCCACCGTGTTGCTTTCAAGTCAGCGTGGGTGGTAATGTTTTTTATCGTTCCGCTACAGTTGGTGAATCAGTTTTGCTGAGCGCCAGGCAAGATGGCCAGGTTGATGATATATATGGCTTTAGCGTAAATTTTTGGCAACCCAAGACACCCGAGGGTATGGGCTGGGCATATTACCCTTTGTTGTTTCTTTTTAGCGGCATGTTGTTTACGGCTTTACTGGTATTAAGCCAGGGTATGGCGCGTCTGGCGGAGTTGCGTGCCTACGAGCTGTACCGCTTGTCCACCCGTGATTTATTAACTGGCCTGCCCAATCGGCGGATGCTTAGGGATACGTTAAACGATTGGTTTGCCACGGCCCATGCTGGTCCGGGTCTGTCCCTGGTATTCATTGAATTGTGCGGCTTGCGCCTTATCAATGATTCACTTGGCTTGGAAATAGGTGATAGATTGGTGCAGGCGGCGGCGCGCCGCTTGCAAAACGTGGTGCCGGATACGGCCTTGCTGGCGCGGCTGGACGGCGCTGAATTCGTGGTGTGTTTGCGGCTTTGCAGTGATGATGAGCTGGCGGCGCTGGCTCAGCGAATTATTGAGGTAATCTCTGCAGCCTTTGATTTGCAAGAGCGTCAGCTAGTGGTCAGTGCGGTTATAGGCACCGCGAGTATCGCGGGTAATGCAAGCGGAGACTCGATGGCTATAGTGCGCCAGGCCGATTTGGCTATGCTGCAAGCCAAACACCGGGCAATTGGCGAGCCCTGGGCACACTACACCGAGGCTATGGGCGAGGAGGCGGCGCTACGCATTACCCTGGCGCAAGAGCTGAAGACTGCAATTGCAGCGGGTGAGCTACACATGGTGTATCAGCCCATAGTGGACATTCAAAGCGGGAAAATCGTTGCTATGGAAGCATTGTTACGCTGGCAGCATAAAGAGCACGGTTTGATTGCGCCGGCGGTTTTCGTACCTATGGCTGAAGAGTCAGGTCAGATTGTCGAGCTAACCGCCTGGACTTTGCAAACGGCCTGTGCTGATGCGCGCCATATGGGGCTTATGGGATTATCGCGGGTTGTACCTTTTGTGCTAAATATATCACCAATGTGTTTTGTCCAGGATGATTTTTTTGCACGCTTAAGTGCAATGTTGCACAACACCGGAGTGCCCGCAAATTACCTCGAAGTAGAAATTACCGAAGGGGTTATGTTGCGCAATCGCGAGCAGACTATCGCCAAGCTGCAACAGTTAGCCGAGCTAGGCGTTAAGGCCTCGCTGGATGACTTTGGCACCGGTTATTCCAGCCTGAGTCTGCTAAAGGACTTGCCAGTGCGCAAGATTAAGCTTGATCGCGCTTTCGCCGTAGAAGTTACCAGCAGCGTAAGTGACGCCAGTATAGTGCGCGGCATTATAGATATTGCCCATAGCCTGGATAAGCTGGTGGTAGTTGAAGGCGTAGAAACCGTAGAGCAGGCACGCATACTGGCACAACTAGGCTGTGATCAGATTCAGGGCTATTTTTTCTCGCGCCCAGTTACGCCTGATGCTATGGCGCAGTTGCTGCACCAGCCCCCCGACTACCTGGCCCTGCTTTAAAACGTCGGCGGTGTGCAGGACCACAGTATGCTGGCGCGCTCATCGCCGACGTTGCGATAAGAGTGCGGGGTGTCGGACTGAAAGCAAAACGAATCGCCTACTTCAAGTATATAACGGACATCTGCCAGATTTAGCTCGACCCGCCCAGCCAGGATATAGCCTACTTCTTCGCCCTCGTGGGTAATGGGCGAGCCGCTGCTGCCGCCAATATCCAGATGGTGTATATTGCATTGCAACAAGTGGCCTTTCTTAAACGGGATAATGCGCTCGAAGGTAACTCCGGCGCCATCGCCAAGCCTGTTATCGAGCGTAACTACAGGGCGTGTGCCAGCGCGCGAAACGGGCGAGTTCTCTGGCTCGGACTCTTCAAACAACCAGCTGATATTGGTTTCGAGTACGTGCACTAGCCGGTGTATCAGGTGCAGTGACGGCAGGGCACGCCCGTTTTCGACCTTGGATAGCAGGCTTTCTGAACACTGACTGCGGGCCGCTAACTCTTTGAGGGTGTAACCCTTGGTTTTGCGAGCGAGCCGCAGCCGAACGCCTAAACGGCGCCGGGACTCGGCCAGCTCGCTTTGCTCCCGGCCATGCCAATGATTGGCAGGTTTTACATCAGCAATGTGCTTGACTTCTAGGTTTTCCACTTAATCAATCCACAAGGAAAGGCTGGCAAAGTACTAAACCGACGTCTTGATTGGTGCTTCCAGTACATTGTAACTGTAAAGCCAGTTACCATCAGCATCCCCCCGGCCCAGTTTGTCCGAGGCCGATTCCTGGTAGGCCTTTTCTGAGCGCTCGTGGCGGTTGATTTCGTACAGCTTGAATGCCTGCACCGGGTCAGCATCAGCAACATCCAGGCACCTGACCAGCATAGCGGCATCTTCCACCGCCATGCCACCGCCCTGGCCTATATGGGGCGTCATAGAGTGGCAGGCGTCACCCAGCAAAGTAATCCGGCCGCTGCTCCATTTTTCTGCTGGTGGCCTGATCATCAGGGGCCAGCGGATAACTTGCTGGCATTGCTTGAGCAGGTTGACCGCATCCGGGTGAAAATCAGCAAAGGCTTCTACCAGTTGTGCGGTACTGGTGGCCTGGGGCATGAACTCATCGCCTTCCCATGGTTCTGGGCCGCCGGTACACAGATTAACATCTTGGCGTGGCTCGTCCATGTAGTACATGAGTACATAACGGTCGGGTGCCCACCAGCGGGTATGGTCGCCCAGATCAAAGCCGTTTTGTGGGCTATGCGGAAAAATCGCCCGGTAGGCTACACGCCCTGCATATGATGCTTTGGGTGACTCGGCCGAGATCATCTCGCGTACTTTTGAGTGCACGCCATCGGCCCCGATCACGGCATCTACTTGTGCGCTACTGCCATCCTCGAAGTGCAAGGTAATGGAGTCGGCGTTTTGATCCAGGCTTTTGAGGCGTTTGTTTAACTTAATGCTGTGCTCGGGCACCGCCGAGATCAGCATTTGGTGTAAAGCACCCCTGTGAAAGGCCACAAAAGGTGCGCCATATTTAGCCTCCATCTCTAGTGGGTGGATGGTGTAGAACTCACGGCCCGAGTCATATTCGCGGTTGATTTTGGATAATGGCTTGATGCCAACGTCAAACATCTTCTGCCCCAGGCCCAGGTGTTGGAAAACACGCGTGCCATTGGCAGAGAAATTTATCCCGGCCCCGGTTGGTCTGAACTCTCTGGCTTGTTCGTAAACGGTACATTTGTAACCGGCCTGGTACAACAGCCCCGCTAACGACAAGCCGCCGATGCCAGCTCCTATGATGGCAATATTCAGGTCTTGTTTGGTTTTTGACATGGTTTATTTCCCCGTTGTAACTTCTTGCCAGGCTTTTTGTACGGCGCGGGTGTTTTCAATTTCCCAGGCGGCGTCGCGTGGCACACCCTCGTCCATATGGGCCGCAGTCAAACCATCAAAAACCTCAGGCTCCACCAGGTTTTCCAGCTCTTTGGTGGGCGATGGGTAGAGTATGGCTTTGGTCCATTCAGCTTGGGCTTGCGGGTGGCTGGCGACCCATTCTATATATTTAAAGGCAGCCTCTTTGTGGGGTGCGTCCTTAAGTACCACGTAGCCGTCGGAAGATGTTCTGACCGAACCCTTCCAGGATACATCAAGCGTTGGTACCTGGCGTTTAGCGCGGTACGCAATACCACTCGCGGTCAGGATAATACCTACTTCCTCACCAGTAATGGCTTGCATTTCCTGGGTTATGCCGGCCGGCCAAACTTTGATGTGCGGCTTGATTTCCTGGATCTTGCGCGTGGCCCGCTCTATATCCAGGGGGTAGATTTCATTCATGGGTACGCCATCGGCCTGCACGGCAAATGCCATAACCTCAAATGGACGGTTTCTGATGGCGCGCGTGCCAGGAAAATTCTCTACGTCCCAAAACTCGGTGGGCGTAGTCGGGCATTTTTCTACCAGGGCTGTATTACAGGCGATTACGGTGCCGGTCGAGCCTATGGCCAGTTGATAGGGGGTGTAGGTTCCTTCGCGGGAGTGTTCAGCAATTATCTTTTGCAGTTCGGCGGGAAACTCGGCCAGGGCGTCTCTGGAGGTTAATTGGATTACGTCCGGGCTGGCTACCGTGTCGATGGCGACATCACCAGCTTCAACTTGCAAAATGGCCGGTATGGTAGGGGAGGTGCCGCTGGGTTCAAGAATTACTTCGATACCAGTTTCTTTGGTGAACGGCTCGGCAAAGTATTTCTTCTCTGCCGCCAGCCAGTCTCCGCCCCAGGTGGAATGGACTATCGGCCCTTTTAGTGGCTTATCATCGGCGGCCCGGGCCTCGGTTGCGAGACAGACGCCAGCGCCTGCCACCAGGCTGGCAAGTATTAGTGAGGTTAATTTTTTATTGTATGCAGGGAGTTTGCTAATGTTGTCCATTTGATCTTCCTTTGGGTTTGGTTTGTGTCTGCCGTCCGATAGAATTACCGTCCGACGTTTTTATACGTCTCCTTCGTACTCGTTAACCGCAACAACCATTGCGAGATTGAGTTGCAGGAAAACGTTTGAGCCAGGGCCAGGTGGCATTTGCCTGGTACCTGGGTGGTCTATTCTTAATTGAATCGATTTGTCGTCCCAGCTAACCTTGCATACAACCTGGCTTTGGTTGCCCATGTAGGTTGCCGATTCAATAGTGGCCGGTATGCATTGTCCAGCCTCGTCTGAGTCGAGCAGTTCTATCGCATCCCCTGGGATGGATAGCGCTACCCGATCTTGCATGTGCGCGGCGTTGTGACAGTTGACGTCCAGGGTCTTGCCCATACACTTGACCCTGATCGTGTGGGCGCCTAATTGCTCTGTAGCATCGCATGGCACCACGTTATGGCCACCAAAAAATGATGCCACAAATGCGGTTTGTGGCCGCGAGTACAGCTCTTGTGGTGTACCCAAGGCTTGAATCTTGCCGTTGCGCAAGATAATGATCTGATCTGACAAGGTAAGCGCTTCTTCGCGATCGTGGGTAACATAAAGAATGGTATTGCCCAGCATGCTGTGCATGCGCCTGAGTTCGGCGGCCATATATATTCTTAGCTCACGATCCAGGGCGCCAAGTGGCTCGTCCATCAATAGCAGTTCGGGCTTGAATGCCAGCGCCCGGCCTACGGCAACGCGTTGTTGCTGGCCGCCGGATAGCTGCCTGGGCAGGCGCTCGCCATAACCTTGCAGCCCCACCAGGGCCAATATTTCTTGAACCCTGGCTTGCTGTTGGGCTTTGGGCCATTTCCTCATCTTGAGTGGGTAACGAATGTTTTCAGCCACGGTCATATGCGGGAAAAGCGCATAATTCTGAAAGACCATGCCAATGCCCCGGCTGCCGGGGGCCAGATTGGTAATGTCCTTCTTATCCAGCCAAAGAGTACCGCTAGTGGGCTTTAAAAAGCCCACTATCATTCTTAAAAGAGTTGTCTTGCCTGAGCCGCTTGGACCAAGAATGGTAACAAACTGACCCTCCTGTATCGCCAGGGATATACCCTTGACTACCTCCTCGTGGTGGTAGCGCTTAACTACGGATTCAAGCCGCAACTTTATGTTAGAACTCATTTATCCTTCCAGATCAGATAAAAACTGCGTACCTTAGTCATTGCACGCTGCCATTTTTTTGGCGGCGTAGTTGATAGGTGATAAAAAAGATTATTCCCGTCAGTACCGTTAGTACGGAGGCTACAGCGGCCACAATCGGGTCAATACCATTTTGAATTGAGTCATAAATCATTCTTGGTAACGTCCTGATGCTGGAGCCGCCGATAAAGTTAATCAGTACCGCTTCATCGAAGGCCACCGTAAAGGCCAGAGCAAAGGCTGCGATGATCGACGGTATCAAGAGGCGTAAGGTTATGCCTATGGTGGCCTGACGCTCGCTCGCCCCCAGAGACATGGCCGCCAGTTCGAGGTCACGGGGCACGCGTTTCAGGCCTGCGCCCACTATCATGATCACAAATGGCAGGGCCAGCATGGTGTTGGCAAATACCACGCCGGTGTAGGTGCCCATAATTTTTATTTTTATATAAAAAACATACAACGCTACCGCGTACGCTACCCCAGGTAAAATCAGTGGGCTAATGCCCAGCGCTTGCAAGGCCGAGCGCGATACCTTGTAGCGGCTGCGGTTGATAGCCAATACTGCGGGTACGCCTATGAGGGTGGCAAGCAAGGCCGCTGGTATCGTCGTCATCAAGGACATAGTCAGACCGTTGAGCCAGCTAACCGATGAGAACAGCTCGTTATAGTGGCGCAGGCCCCAGCTTTTGGGTGGAAAGACGATATATTCATCGCCTGAAAATGACAATACCAACACCAGTACAACGGGTAGCAATAAAGTGGCAATAACCGCTGCCCGAATAAGAACGTCCAGAGATTTGCTGATACGATTTTTGCTGATACTCATACCGCAACCGCTCTTTCAATGTATTTGTAGCCCAAGGTCACCCAAACGGTGCCTACAACCAGCAGGCCTTGCAATAGCAGGATGCAGCCCAGAACCGCGGCCGAACCAACGTCAAAAAACTGGAAAATCGAGATCGTTATCAACGAAGAGGCAAAGGGCGAGGTAATGCCACCTAAAATGATGGGAGTCAGAAAAAAACCCGAACAAAGAATATATATAATGGCCCAGGTAGCGATCAAGCTGGGCCAGGAAAGCGGGATAACAACGTCAATGATTGCCCGCAGGCGGCTTGAACCCAGGCCTTCCGCTGCCAACACCAGATCGGTATCTATGGTCTGAAATGCAACGTAAAGGGGTACAACCGCAAACGGCACCATCTGGTACGACAGACCAAAAATTACCGCCAGCTGGTTGTATAACAGGCTTAGTGGTGCGTCGATCAGGCCAATTGCGCCCAATATTGTGTTGACGACCCCGCTGTTTTCCAGCACTATCAGTAAGCCATAAAGCTTGGTTACGGTGCCCATGCAAAAGGGCAGAATCAGTGCAGCCCAGGTGAGCATCTTTACCAGATGGCTGGTGCTGGTTTTGAGTGACCAGGCTATCAAAGAGCCCAGCGCTACGCAAATAACCCCGGTTATGGCGGAGTCCGCAAAGGTAATCCAGACCACGTACAGGTTCGAACTATTGCCCACAAAGTCGATGAAGTTCGCCAGCGCTGTTTTGCCACCAAACGCCAGTTCAATTAAATAAATAAGCGGGTATAACAAGAATACGCTGACTGTTATTACCAGTGGGGCTGACAGCAGCGCGGTGGTGCGTGCGCCGTAATTGCCTGCGGAGGTATTTGCGTCGCTAGCCATTATTTTACGGGTTGATTTCTATTAGTTTGCGAGGAGCGTGATTGACGCGCTCGGGTGGACCGTCGGTGACAATTACCGTCTCACCCAGGCTCATGCTAAGGTTTTTATCCTTGTCGAATAAAATCATATGCAAAAAAAACACCATGCCGCTGTCAATAAGCTGGGGGTTGCCGGTCCAGAACATGGGCCAATCCATCCACGTGGGCGGATACATGGCTCCCATGGTGTAACCACAGGCGCTTAGTGAGGCGTGGCCATACCCGGCTTGTTCGAAGAGTTCTTTATGCAGGTCAAAGACCTGACCGACGGCCTGGCCGGGGCGCAGCTGGTCGAGGCAGGCGTCGAGCGTTTGCGCACAAGCCTGACTCATTTTGTGCTGCTCGTCACTGGCCTGGCCAATGATCACGTTGTACATCAGGCAGGTGTGGTAGTGCCTGTAAGCAGCCCCTGGCTCCAGCACCATCTGGTCTTGTGCAGCGATTACGTTATCGCCCGTAAAGTAGCGGGCAAATAACGCCGCGTCACCAGCACCTATGGGCCAGCGGCTTGCGGGTAAATCGCCACCGCCGGCCATTAAGGTGCTGGTCATGGCACCATAAATGGCTTTGGTGGATACGCCGGGTTTAATCAGTTCGAGGCTGGTGGCCAGCATAGCATCGCAAAGTTCGCCCGATTTTCTGACATAAGCCAGCTCGGCAGGGCTTTTTACCAAGCGCAGTAATCTGACCAGATCAGAGCTATCGACCAGCATGCAGAACCCGGTAAGCGCCGCGTCCACCATTTTGGCGCGCTGCCCGGTAAGTCCGTAAGCGTGATATTCAACGCCGATGCGCTGGTTGGCGGCGCCGTATTCGGCTAACAGGTTTTTGAGTTCATGCGCGGGGTTGGCGTGCTCGCCATCTTGCCATATGCGAATGTCTTTGATGATCGAGGTGGCATGCGCCTGGATACGGTCCACTGGTCGGGTAAGCAGCGCGTATTGGCCATCTGCGCGCAGGTACATAGCTTGAAACATCGAGTAGCCACCGGTGTCATAGCCAGTGAGGTAATACATGCTTTCCTGGCGAAATAGCAGCAAACCATCGAGCTGTTGCGCCTGCATAGCCTGACAGGCCGCATCAATGCGCGCTTGAAACTCTTGCTTGGAAAAGTGCAGCATATTCATAATTTGTCTCGGTGTTTTTTTTGGAAATTATTGGTCATACGCTTAGGCTGTGCTGGCTTGGGTGCTTATAGACGTTCTAACCAGGGCTGCCACTGTCCAGATTGCATGCATTTTTTTACGTGGGCAGAAACTTCGTCCAGTCGGGTAAGCCAGGTGCGCCCGCGGGTGCGTATGTGTTCCATAAATTTGACGGCCTCAGCCAGGCGCGGTATACGCCCCGACAGGAAGGGATGCCAGACTGTAATAAGCAGGCTGCCATGCTCCCAGGCGGCGTCGAATTCGGCCCGAAAAGCTTGCATCGCGTTTGCCGGCGTAAGAATTGGCATGGTGTAGCGAAAATCCGAGTTATGCATGTAGTAAGGCCAGTCGTCCAGGTGCCAGCCGGTTGGCAGCTCTATAAGAGAGTGCGCGTTTAATTGCAGAACATAGGGGATGTCATTACCCATCAGGGATGAGTCGTACTCAAAGCCGGCATGCATTAATAGCTCGGCGGAATTTTCTGAAAAAGCAAAGGCAGGCGCGCGCCAACCCTTGGGCTGTTGGCCAACCTGGCTGCGGTAGATCGCAACGGCCTTATCAAGTAGCTCGGCCTCCTGTTCTTTGCTTAATTCGTTGGAGCGTTCGTGCAGGTAACCGTGCAAAGCTATTTCATGGCCGTTTTTGAGTAGCAATTCTACGGTAGCCGGATAATGCTCCATCACCCAGCCAGGCATAAAAAACGTCTGGCTCATCTCCAGCGAACGCAAGGCATTTACCAGTCTGGGTATGGCGATGCGTGGCCCGTAGCGCAGCATTGATTGCGTTGCTACCAAAGAGTCGGCTTTGTCAGGGTAGCGGTACTTGAGGCTGCTTTCGGCATCAATATCCCAGGTAATTGCTACCGCGCAACGGTGATTTTCTGGCCAGGGAATCGGGTTATCGAGCATGCTGCTGGTTGGCATAGTTCACTCACGCTGATGTTTGGGTGGTAGCCAGGTAATCTGGCTTTTTGTTCAAGCCCTCAGGAATCAAATTCATGTAGCTTGATTTTTAGTGTAATTGATTTAAATCAAGTCAGATAATAAGCGTTAACCCTGATCCTGTTGTGCGGTTTGCAGCTTAATAAGCGCATCCATAAAGCGCTCGCAGGCCTCCACCTGGGCGATTTCGATATATTCATCGGGCTGATGAGCCTGGTCTATGGAGCCGGGGCCGCAGACCACTACCGACAGGCCCTGGGCTTCAAACAAGCCACCCTCGGTGGCATAAGGAACTACGCCGCTGCAAGTATGGCCAGTAATTTTTTGCGCCAGCTGGCTGGCCGTAGCGTCGCCGTTGCTAGCCAGTGGTGGCGCGTCGGCCAGCAGTTCGGTAGCGATGCTGGCGTGCGGGGCAACTGCCTGCATTTCGGCTTGCAGCCCCTGGCTATAGTGGGTAAAGCGCGTCAGAATATCGTGTACGCTGTGCTCTGGCAAAACGCGCATGTCCCAAGTAAATGTGCATTCCCGTGAGATTATGTTGACGGCGGTGCCACCGGAGACGGTGCCCACGTGGATGGTCGGGTAGGGCGGCTCGAATGGGCAGGCTGGATCAGCATTGACCTTAAATTCGGCGGCCATATCAGCCAAAAATGTGATTAGTCGCGCGGCGGTCATAACCGCGCTGACACCGCGCTGCGTCTGGCTGGAATGAGCTTCATGACCAATTACCTTGGTTTGTGCCACAGCCAGTCCCTTGTGCGCCATGATAGGGGCCATGTTACTGGGTTCGCCGACAATTACTGCGGCTGGTTTGGGAATTTTGTTGATCAGCTCTGCAATCATTGCTGGTGCGCCCAGGCAGCCAATTTCTTCGTCATAACTGAGGGCCAAATGTAGCGGGCGTTGCAAACCCGAAGCCAGCATTTGTGGCACTTTTGCCAGGGCTACGGCGATGAAGGACTTCATGTCGCAAGTGCCACGGCCATAAAGTTTGCCGTTTCTCTCGGTCAATACAAAAGGTTTGCTAGACCAGTCTTGGCCATCGACCGGTACCACATCGGTGTGACCGGATAAAACAATGCCACCCTCTATATTGGGGCCCACACTGGCGTACAGGTTCGCCTTGCTGCCATCCGCACTTTTAACCAAGTGGCTGGTAATACCGAGATCGGCAAGGTAGGTGCGCACAAAATTGATTAAATCCAGGTTGGAATTGCGCGATACGGTATCAAACCCTACCAGCGTACGGATCAGACCGAGTGAATTTTGCTCCATGCCACACCCTTATTGTTTATATATAAAACACCAAGGTAAGGGCATAATATAATCTTTGTCAAGTAGCTTGAATTAAAAATATGTTTACTTGAACTGCTGGTGTTAATAACTAAACAGACTGCAAGCACCACTTTAAGGACAATGAAGCAACTAAAAGGGGCGGCATAAGCTGCCATTTGTTGAAAACCCACAAGGAGTGGCAATGTCCAAAACAATTACGCGTATAAATCCTGCCTCATTGGCCAAACCAAATGGCTTCATGCATATAACTACCTGGGATTCTGTGGTGTTTATTTCCGGCCAGGTGTCTTACGATGCCAGCGGTGCGATAGTGGGCGAGGGTGACATCGCCAAGCAGGCGCATCAGGTCTTGAGTAACCTTAAGCGTGCGCTTGAGGAAGTGGGCACGGACTTTAATCACGTAGTCAAAATGAACTACTATATACGTGACATCTCTGAGGAGGCGGTGGCCAAAATCAGGGATGTACGTCAACACTTTTTTGCGGATGGTTTGTTGCCCGCCAGTACCATGGTTGGGGTTGCAGGATTGGCCAAGCCAGCGCTGTTGCTGGAAATTGAGGCCTACGCTTTAATTCCCTAAATCCGCGGCGTTGCGGGCTGTAGTACGCATCACTTAATTCGGGGTGCTCAAATGGAAGCCCAAACCGATATCAAATGGGCTCTGGCCCTTGCTGGCCTGGGCCCAGGCGATTTGCAGGAAGTCCAGGGCCATATGCACGTCAAGGATTTTGCCGCTGGCGCTCCGGTCTTCTTCGAGGGTAATAGCGCTGATTGTATGTATATTATCCAGGCCGGGCGGGTGCGCTTGTACCAGTATACGCCCGCAGGCAAGGAGTTCAGCTCGGGGGTTTGGGGCCAGGGCTATATCATCGGCCTGATTAGTGCCCTGCTGGGTGGCCAGCGCTTTGTGAATGCCCAGGTGGTGGATAATACCCGCTTGCTGATATTCGAACGCAAGAAGCTGCTGGCTTGTATGGAGTTGATACCCAGGTTTGCTCTTAATATTGCCCATCTGTTGGCCATGTTGGCTAATGATAGTATCCGCCGTGCCGCGCCCCTGGCGCTGGAGCCGGTAGATATCAAGCTAGGGCGCGCTTTATTAAAATTGGCTGTGCGTGCGTCTGATTCCAATACCCATATTGTGCAGGGCATAACCCAGGAAGGGCTGGCTACCATGGTGGGTGCCAGCCGCCCCTGGGTTAACCGCACGCTGGCCGCGTTTGAGCAAAAAGGCCTGATTGCGCGCAGCAAGCAGGCGATTTACCTGCCCGATATTGAGCTGTGCCAAAAGGTCTGGCTGCAAGCATAACGCGCCTAATTAATAACCGACCAGTCGCTGTTTTTAACTTCCAGCAGGCGTAGCGAGTCCAGCGCCAGGCCCAGGTGGTCGCTGGCGCTCATATTCACCTGGCCGCCAGTACCGATAAAGCCAGCTGTTTTTTCGATTTCGTCACGCACTTTATCCTTGTCGGTGGTGCCGGCGCGCTTGACCGCTTCGACGTACAGCATGAGGGAGTCGTAAGTGTGGCCGCCAAAGGTTGAGGCCTGCTCATTCCAGTCGTCTTCGTAGGTGCGGTTATAGCTTTGCAACACCGGCTTTTGCGGGTCGGAGTCGGGCAGCTTATCGGCTACCATAAGCGCCGCACAAGGCAGCTTCACGCCTTCGGCAGCGGCGCCTGAGAGCTTAATATACTCTTCGGAGCAGACCCCGTGGGTTTGGTACATGGGCAGCTCAATCCCTAGCTGGCGGTAGTTGCGCGTGGCTACCACCGGGCCCTGACCCATACCAAAAATCAATACCGCCTGGACGTCCGGGTTATTTTTGATTTTGGTCAGTTGCGGGCTGATATCGGTATCTTTGGGGTTAAAGGTCTCATTGGCGACGATTTCGACGTTATATTTGGGCGCAGCTATTTCTGATTCTTTTTTGCCTGATTGGCCCAGGCCAGTGGTTTCGCTTAGCAAAGCGATTTTGGAGATGCCATTTTTTTGCATATCGTCGAAAATGCGCTCGGCCACCATGCGGTCGGTATGCGAGACCTTGAACATCCATTTTTTTACCGGGTCAATGATTACTACGGCGCCGCCTAATGACATAAACGGTACCCCCGCTTTTTCTACCAGCGGGCTCATGGACATGGTCGCGCCGGTGGTGGTGCCGCCGATGATTACGTCGACTTCGTCATCATAAAGCAGGCGGCGCGTCAGGCTATTGGCTTTATTGGCGTCGCTGCCGTCGTCGTAGTGGATGATTTCCAACGGCCGGCCCAGCACCCCGCCTGCGGCGTTAATGGTTTTGACGTAGGTTTGCAGGGTTTTGTACTCAGGGTCGCCTAAAAAAGAGGCGCCACCGGTAGTGGACATTATGGAGCCGATTTTGATGGGTTCGGCTGCGTGGGCGCCAAGCCCAATCAACGCCAGGCTGGTGGCGATTGCCGCTAACTTCAGTTTCATTGCTTGTCTCCCAGACAAAGTTAACTAGGGTGTTACTGAAATGGTGCGCGTAGCACCTTTTTTATTGGGGCAGCACTAAACACCCAGATAAGCTGCCCGAATGGTTTCGTCCTGGCGCAGCGCCGCGCCGCTGCCTTGCAGTACTATCTTGCCGGTTTCCAGTACGTAAGCGCGGTCGGCTATACCTAGGGCGGCAAAGGCGTTTTGTTCGACCAGGAAAATGGTTATGCCCTGATCTTTTAAGCGCGTGATCACGTTAAACACCTCCTCAACCAGCAGTGGCGCCAGGCCCATGGAGGGCTCATCCAGCAGCAACAGCTTGGGTGCGCCCATGAGCGCACGGCTAATTGCCAGCATTTGTTGCTGCCCGCCCGAGAGCGTACCCGCAGGCAGGTGGCGTTTTTCGTGCAAGATGGGAAACATGTCGTAGACCCGTTCGAGTTGCTCGGGATTGTTGCGCGTGGGGCGCGCAAAAGCACCCAGGCGCAGGTTATCCTCAATTGAGAGCGGGCTAAATACCTGACGGCCCTCAGGACTGTGGCAAATACCGGCGCGCACCCTCAGGTCGGCGCGTAGATTGGATATGTCGCGGCCCTCAAAGTAGATACTGCCGGCGCTGAGCTTTTGTATGCCAGAGAGGGTGCGTAACAGGGTTGTTTTACCAGCGCCATTGGCGCCAATAAGGGCCACCAGCTCGCCCTCATTGACACGAATATCCAGGCCTTTGAGCGCTTTGATGCGGCCGTATGCTGACTCTAGGGCTGCCACGCGCAAGAGTTCGGGGCGGGCCTGAGCGTTTACTGTTGCCGCTAACGGTGGGCTGCTGGCGATACTCGCCCCCAGCCCTATGGGGGCTGGCGCCAGGTTGACGATTTTGTGCAACAGGCCCTGGTATTTGGCGCGTGCGTTGGTGCCAAATAGCGGGTCGTCGTTATCCATGAAAGCCTGGTTGATTGGTAACCAATCCTGCTCGGTTAAAACCTTGCGTGCCAGCGGGAAGATTTCCTGCTCTTCGGTTTGTATATGCTTGTGTAATAACTCGGCGTAGGTGCGCAGACTTTGGATGAAGCGGCTGCGCGTCTGCAATGCCCCCGCCTTGGCAGAACTGCTGGCCTGGTACATTTGACGCTGCAGCAGGCGCAGATTTTGCAGGGCCTGCTCGCCTTTGCTGTGGTCGGCTTCCAGTTTTTCTATGAGTTGTAGGGTTTGCTGCGGGGCGCGACGGCGCATGGCCACGAACAGGAATTCGTCTTCCTTGGCGTGATGACAGCCGTCCATGAACTCTTCTATATAGTCGAACAGGGCGGTAAAAAAACCGGCCTCAACCGCGCTACCGGCTGCGAGCTCATCGGCTACGGCCTGCATGCTGGCGAGAATGCGCCACAGGCTGCGGTGTTCGTCTTCGATAATGTCTAAGGCGTGCATATTTAGCTCCAACTATCAGGCCTGGCCGCCCAGGTAAGCGGCGATTACTGCCGGGTTAGTGCGTACCTCAGCGCCGGTGCCTTCGGTCAGGCGCTTGCCGTAGTCCAGCACCAGGATGCGGTCGGATAAGTCCATTACCAGCTTCATGTCGTGCTCGACCAGTACGATGGTGATGCCGGTGGCGGCGATACGCCGGATGAGCGCCGATATTTCACGGGTTTCGGTGGGGTTCAAGCCGGCCGCGGGTTCGTCCAGAAATAGCAAGCGGGGCTGCATGGCCAGCGCGCGTGCAATTTCCAGACGCTTTAAAGCCCCGTAGGGCATGCTGTTGGCCTGGGCGTTGATGTAGTCGCCTAGGTGTACGAACTCCATTAGCTCGGCGGCTTGCTGGCGCAGTTGCTGGTCTTTTTTGCGCAGGCTGGGCCAGCGTACCAGGGCCTTGAGTATGCTGCTGTCCAAGTGCTGGTGGGCACCTACCATGACGTTTTCCAACGCGCTCATATTCATCCACACCTGCAAGTTCTGGAAAGTACGGCCGACTCCCGCGCAGGCTAGCTGGTACGGGTCTTGGCCTTGAATTTCCAGGCCATTAAGACGAATCCTGCCCGTGCTGGGCTTGTACACGCCGGTGATTAGATTAAATAAGGTAGTTTTGCCCGCACCATTAGGGCCGATGACGGCATAGACGATGCCTTGTTCGACGCTAAAGCTGACGTCTTGCACCGCGTGCACGTTGCCAAAACTAATGGAGAGCTGGTCTATTTCGAGTAATGCCATAGCTTATTTCTCCGGGCTTAGGCGAGCGGCCAGGCTAGGCACGATCCCGCGGGGTAAAAACAGCATGAAGAGTACTAAAATGACGCCAAATACCACTGTTTCCCAGCCTTCCAGGGAAGCCAGCACTTGCGGCAAGGCGGTCAGCAGCGCCGCGCCTAGCACCGAGCCGAACACCGAAGCCATGCCGCCTACGACTACCATGGTTAGTAGCTCGACGGCGTGCGTAAAGTCGGCTATGTCCGGCGTTACAAAGCCTATGTAGTGGGCGAGTAAGCTGCCCATGATGCTGGCAATAACGGCCGAGAGTACGAAGACGCGCGTTTTGTAGCGGGCGACGTTGATGCCAACTACCTGTGAAGCCACCTCCGAGCCGTGTAAGCCGCGCAAGGCCCGTCCAAAAGGTGAGTTGATCAGGTTCAGGGCACCCCAGACGCTAAGTAATAAAACTGCGGCTGCGAGCCAGTACCACTGGTTGTTGCTCATTAAATCCACGCCTAGCAGGTTCAGCGGTTCAACTGGCATGCCGTCGGGGCCGCCGGTGTAATCGCTTTCATTGCGCAGTACGTAATTGATGATGATGCCCAACCCCAGGGTGGCCATGGCGAGATAGTGGCCCTTGAGACGTAAAATGGGGCGGGCCACTATCAGGGCGATTACGCCAACTACCAGCGCGCCAATCAGCATGGCCAGTAGTGGATTGATGGCGAAGTGGGTGGGTAGCACCGCTGAGGCATAGGCGCCTAAGCCGACAAAACCGGCGTGGCCCAGGCTGATCTGGCCAGCGTAGCCAATCAACAGGTTCAGACTCAGAACTATCACGGCATTAATCGCGGTCCGAATCGCGATATCCATGTAGTAGCTATTGGGCACTATCAGCGGCACTATGCACAGCACTATGGCCAGCACTAACAGGCCCAGGTAGGATCGTTGTTGGCGCATGGCTAGACCCTCTCGGTGGATAAGCCACCCAGCAAGCCGCTAGGCCGGAAAAACAGTATCAATAAAATCAGCACAAAGGGGATGGCGTCTTTGTACGAGGAGGATATGTAGCCCGCACCCATCGCCTCCAGTATGCCTACCAGCAGGCCACCGAGCACCGCCCCCAGGCCGTTGCCCAGGCCACCGACCACGGCAGCGACAAAGCCCTTGAGGCCGAGCATGATGCCGATGTCGTAGGTCGTCAGGGTAATCGGCGTAATCAGAATGCCACCCAGGGCCCCGAGTGCCGCCGACAGAGCAAAGCTGAGCATAAGTACGCGCCCGGTACTAATGCCTACCAGTAAAGAGGCCACTTGGTTGTAAGCCGTCGCCAGCATGGCTTTGCCAGACAGGGTGCGGTTAAAGAAAAACCATAAGGCCACCACTACCAGGGCGGTAATCACAAAGACCCAAATGCTCTGCACCACCAGGGTGGCGCCCAGGATGTTCAAGGGTGCGTGTGCAGAAATAGGTGGCAGGCTGAAAATATTTTTGCCCAGCGATACCTGCACCAACCCCCGGATAATCAGGGATACGCCGATGGTTATGATAATCAGGCTGACCGTGTCGGCGTCCTTGACGGGCTCGATAGTGAGCTTTTCCATTAGTATGCCAACCACGGCCGGGATGATGATCGCCAGCGCATAGGCCGGTGCCCAGTGCAGGCCGGATTGGGTAAAGAACACCGCCAGCATGCCACCCAGCATGATGAATTCGCCTTGGGCAAAGTTGATGACGTTACTGGCGTTGTAAATCAGGTTAAAGCCCAGGGCCACCAGGGCATAGGTGGCACCTACGGTCAGACCAGAAAATAAAAACTGTAAAAACTCGGATAGCATAGTGACTCCCCCACCATATTTTTTGTTAGCTCTCGCGGCGTACTACGGTTTGTTCGATGGTGCCGAAAATGTCCTCGCCGGCGTTATCGTGCATGTAAATGCGCACGCGATCGCCAAAACGCATAAACGGGGTTTTGGGGCTACCGGTCTCGATAGTTTCGTACATGCGCACCTCAGCGATGCAGCAATAGCCCAGGCCACCGTTGGCAATACTGGAGCCATGCAAATCGCCTTGCTTATTGGAGATGGTGCCCGAGCCTATGATGGAGCCAGCGGCGAGTGCGCGCGTGCGCGCGGCGTGGGCAATTAGCTGGGCGAAGTCAAAACTCATATCAACACCGGCGTTGGGCTTGCCAAAGAGCTTGTCATTGAGTTCAACCCGTAGCGGTAGGTGTACTTTATTGTCTTGCCAGTGGCTGCCCAGCTCGTCGGGTGTGATGGCTACCGGCGAGAATGCGCTGGCGGGCTTGGATTGAAAAAACCCAAAGCCCTTGGCCAGCTCGTTGGGAATCAGCCCGCGCAGGGAGACGTCGTTGACCAGCATCAGCAGGCGTATGTGCTGCTGTGCCTGGCTGGCGCTTACGCCCATAGGCACGTCATCGGTGATGACGGCGATTTCTGCTTCCATGTCTATGCCCCATTGCTCGTCATCGGTGATTATGGGGTCGCGTGGGCCAATAAAACTGTCCGAGCCACCCTGGTACATCAGCGGGTCAGAGAAAAACGATTCTGGTACCGTACTATTGCGCGCGCGCCGGACCAGCTCGACGTGGTTTAAATAGGCCGAGCCATCGGCCCATTGGTAGGCGCGTGGCAGCGGTGAATGGCAGCGGCTTTGATCAAACGCTAGGGCAGCGCTTAGGTTGCCGGCGTTTAATTGTTCGTAGCGCTGTTGCAGCGCGGCGCTGCAAGCACTCCAGTTATCCATGGCGTATTGCATGGTGGGGGCGATGTCGGTGGCACTAATATACGTGCCCAGATCTCGGGCTACGATTACCAGGCAACCATCACGGCTATCGTTCTTTAAGGTGGCTAGTTTCATGTTTTGATCCTGCTGATAAGAAGGTGTGCGCCTGTGTAGACGCCAGTCTGCCACCGGCCAGCGGATGGGCGGCCGGGGTCAAAACGCCAGGGTTAATCGGCGACGCGGTTAAATAGTGGCGGGCTTAAATCCTTGCCAGCAATTGGTATAGTCTTGCTCCAGTGCGGGCGACTCCAGTATTTCTGGGTTGAGGTACAGCGGCATCTTGGTCTCGAACATGAATGCCATGGTGCCGTCAAGTTTGTTGGGTACGGAAGGCTCATCGATGCCGCGTAAATAGGTGTTGCGGTCCGGGCCGTGGGGAGCCATGCAGCTGTGCAGGCTAAAGCTGCCGGGTACAAAGCCGCCTTTTTTGCCTTCGTACTCGCCGTAGACCAGGCCCATAAATTCGGTCATGACGTTTTTGTGAAAAAATGGTGGGCGGAAGGTGTTTTCGGCTACCTGCCAGCGGGGCGGGAAAGCGACAAAATCGATAAAAGCGGTGCCCGGCTGCGGGCTAGGCGAAGTCAATACCGTGGAGATACAGGGATCGGGGCTGTCATAGCTGACCGAGCCAAAGGCGTTGAACCTTTCTAGGTCGTACTTGTAGGGCACCAGGTTGCCGTGCCAGGCCACCACGTTAAACGGGCTGTGATCGAGCTTGCGGCTCCAGAAGCTGCCAAAATATTTGGTAATGATGGTGTAGGCGCTATCCTGGGCATCAAAGCTGGCGGTGGGGCACATAAAGTCGCGCGGGTTAGCCAGGCCGTTAGAGCCAATAGGGCCTAGTTCCGGCAAGCGTAGCATGGGGCCATAGTTTTCCAGCATATAGCCGCGTACCGGGCCATCGGGTAGCGTGACCCGAAAGCACAGGCCGCGCGGAATTACCGTGATCTCACCGGGCTTGACCATCAACCAGCCCAGCTCGGTCTGGATATTCAAGCGGCCTTGCTCGGGCACTATCAACAGCTCGCCATCGCTATTGCAAAAGGCCTGGTTGTGCATATCCTGGGCGGCGTTGTATACGTGTACCGCGCAGCCGGTAAAGTCTGGAGCGCTGCCGTTGGCGCCAATAGTGGTAATGCCTTCGATAAAGTTTTGCTTGCCCGTGCCCGTAAGCGGCTGCCAACGCAGGGTGCGTGGATCCAGGCGGCCATCCTTAAGCGGTGCGGTCAGCCACTTGTAGCCGATTACCGATTTTTGCTGTACTTCGTTGATAGAGGGTAGCTTGCGATACATCCAGGTACGCCGGTTTTCGGCGCGCACGCTCGTAAATGCGGTGCCCGAGAGCTGCTCGGTATACAAGCCATGAGGTAGCTTTTGGGGGCTGTTAATGCCAATTGGCAGGGTGTCGGCCAAGGCCTCGGATTCAAAGTGATGGCCAAAGCCATGCATGTATGCGTAACTCATGTCTAACCTCGTATTTAGTTGTAAATATGCGCTGTGGCGTCGGGCTGCTTGGCGGGCGACGCCTGGTCAAATGCGGCCAGAGCCAAGCAATTGCGCTCTATGGCCACGATTTTGGGAAAAGTGCTGATGTCTACCTGAAAGCGACGCGCGTTATAGACCTGCGGTATCAGGTAAACGTCGGCCATGCTCACTGTATTGCCAAAACAAAAGCCGTCACCCTCGCTGAGCCGTTCGATAACCGCAAAGCCTTCCTGAATCCAGCGCGCAATCCATTGCTGTACAAAGTCCTCACTTAGGCCTGCTGCTCTTAGCGCACGCAGGGTGCGCACGTTATTGAGCGGGTGTATTTCGCAGGCGATCAAGGCGCAGACGGCGCGTACTCGTGCGCGCTGTTCGGCGTTGGCTGGCAGTAGGGCGGGCGTAGGGTAGTGCTCTTCCAGGTATTCCAGGATTGCGGGCGACTGGATCAAGGTATGACCATCATTGAGCACCAGGCTGGGAATACGGCCTTGTGGGTTGATCGCCAGGTAGTCGGGCAGGTTGTTGGGTATATCCGGGCTGGCCAGGTTTACGGCTATGCGCTCGTATTCCAGGCCTTTGAGCTCTAGTGCTATGCGTACCCTGTAAGCCGTTGATGAGCGCCAGTAATTGAATAGATTCATGGTGTGCGTAGCGCTTTAGTTGGCCTGCTGCAGGGCAGTATCACGGGCCTTTTGCATGATCGCCGTGAGCGTTTGTATATCTACGTGGGCGGCCAGTAAAAACACCGCGCTCGCGTTAAGCAGGTTGCTCTGGGTGGGGTCCAGACCTTCGTGGCTAAGGGCCAGGGTGGAATACATATCGTCGATTTCGTACTGTGTCAGATTGCGTGGTGACATCATTTATCTCCTGTTTGCTTACCTGTGGTTCGTAGCACAGCGGCGGCCAGCTTGCTGGCGTTAGGCTTATGCCAACGTGCACAAATGTGCATGTCCGGGCGCAATAACACCAGGGACTGCTCGGGCGCTCCGAGTGTGATGGCCAATGGTGCGTCGGCTCGGCAATGGTGTAGCAGCAGATGGTGTTCCTGGGCACTGGCTTGCAACCACTGTGGGATTGGCTGGTTGCTGACGTATACCAATACAAACTGGCGGCCAAACAATTTATAAAAACCCTGGCGGCCGTCGGCGCCATCTATGTATACCGGCTTGGCGCAGGCGCCCAGTGGTGGGGCTTGCTCCCAGACATCCTCGTCAGGTGTATTCAGGGGTGAGTCGCTATAAACCATAGGCTCAGACAGCCGGCCGGTATTGATGGCGTGCTGCGCCAAGGGCTCGGTTTTGGCCAGTAGCAACACCGCTTCGCGTAGTAAGTGGCTGCCAAAACTATGGGGTGTGATGAACTCGGTGCTTTGCGATGAGCGCTTGACGTTTTCGCGCGAAGCGGCTACGCGTTCGCTGGAATAGCTATCCAGTAGACTCTCCGGGGCCTCGCCAGCCAGCACCAGCTCCAGCTTCCAGGCTAGGTTTTCGGCGTCCGGTACCCCGGCATTGCCACCGCGTGCGCCGTAAGGCGATACCTGGTGGGCCGAGTCGCCCACAAACAGGACGCGCCCATGACGGTAGTCGTCCATGGTTTTGCTCTGTACCGCGTACAGGCTGGTCCATTCCACCTCAATGTCTTCGTGCTGCCCTACCAGGCCGGTGATGCGTGCGGCTGCATCGGCGATGTCGGTGGCCACATCGACTTCATCGTCGCGCAGCTCGAAGTCTATGCGCCACAGGTCATCGGCTTGCTGGTGCATAAGAATCGTACCGCCAGGGTGGCTGGGGTGGTTAAACCAGAACAGGCGCTCGGCGGCGCGCCCTGGCGGCAAGCGTACTGAGGTGTTTAAAAAACGGTCTTCAAAGCGAATGCCGTGGCACTCCAGGCCCATGGCCGTGCGTATCGAGCTGCGTGCGCCATCGGCCGCAATCAGCCAGTCACACGTTACTGTGTAGCTGCTGTGCGGTCCCTCTACCTGGATACGTACTTGTGTGTCGACAGCTTCGATCAGGCTGGCCTTGCTGTTCCAGCGCAAATCTATGAGCGTGCTGGCGTTAACAGCGTTTAGCAGCGCTTCTTCGACGTAGTATTGTTGTAAGTTGATAAACGGCGGTATACCATCATCATCCGTATTGCCCAGGGTAAATTCGTTGACCTGCTCCTCGGCATGAAAAATCCGCCCCTTGGACCAGGACACGCCTTTGGCCATGATGGGCTCCAGGCTATTGAGTCGTTCCCAGATTTGCAAGGTTTTGCTGGCGTGACAAATTGCGCGTCCGCCAACGCTGACGGTATTGTCCTCGTCCAATACCAGCACAGGTATAGCGCGGTGCGCCAGCTCCAGCGCCAAAGTCAATCCAACTAGGCCGCCGCCTACGATTACTACCTGTTGCTTGAGAGCATCGCCTTGTAGTTCTTGCTTATCTGGCGTGTGCGTATACGTTTGTCTAACAAACATGACTTCCCCTTGTTCTTGATTGGCACAGAAAACAGATAAAAGCAGCTAGTCTGTACTTTATTTGTCTCCATGCCGCGCAGTTTGACAAATTGGGGAAGTTCTGTATGTTAACTTAATTACACTTGGTCAGAAGCTGTGTAGTAAGCGCGTTGGTAAAGCAGATGCGCTTTGGTTTCTGGCCATTCGCCCGCGCTCAGGCTATACATAACGGTGTCGCGGATAGTACCGTCGCGCCTGAGTGCGTGGCCGCGTATCACGCCATCGCGCTTGGCGCCCAGGCGTTCGATGGCGCGCTGCGAGGCATAATTAAAATTATCGGTACGCCAGCCCACTACACGTGCGCCCAGGGTCTCGAAGGCGTGGGTCAGTAGCAGTAGCTTGCAGGCGGTGTTGACAAAGCTGCGCTGGTAACTCTTGGCGTACCAGGTGTAGCCGATTTCCAGCCTGCCAACCTGGGCTATTATGTCGTGGTAGCGGCTGCTGCCGATGATTTTGCCGCTTTCGGCCAGGCACACTACAAATGGCAGCATATGGCCTTGCTGCTGCCCGTCCAGCGCTTTTTGTATATAACTTGCGGTTTGTCCGGGCGCGGGTATCGAGGTTACCCGCAAGCGCCAGAGCTGGCCGTCGGCGGCCACCCGCTCAAGGTCGTGGCTGTGTTCTATGGTCATGGGTAGCAGGCGCAGGCCGAAGCCCTCAAGGGTGCAGGCTTGTATGGCTTGTTGGAAGAGGCTTGGCATAGCTGGTGGTCCCAAAGGTTAAAATTACAAAATTGCAGTTTAGAACAAACATTGAGTGGCAGTTAAGTCTATGAGCCGTATATATTTGGACGTGCCGTTTGCGCAAAAAGATCAGGCCAAGGGGCTGGGTGCGCGTTTTGACTGGGATGCTAAGCGCTGGTACGTGCAAGATGGTCTGGATGTGCAGCTTTTCAGGCAATGGCTGCCTGCTGGTAGTGCCTTGTCGCAGTCGGCCACAACGCAGCAGCTGGCTTTGGGGCAGTCGTCCACTGCCGTGCAGCAGCCTGGCGCCGGTGAGGGGCCGCTGGCACAGCCTGCTGGCATAAGCCTGAGCAGCCTGTTGCGCGGTGTGTCTGCGGCCATCGCGCAGGCTTACCAGCAGCCGGTGTGGGTGGTGGTGGAGATTATTGAAGCGCGTGTGCAACGCCACGTCTATCTCGAAGTATCCGAGCGCGACGACCAGGGTCGGCCGCTGGCCAAGGCGCGTGCGTTGATATGGGAGGGCGTGGCCGGCAAAATCCTGCCGGCCTTTGAAAAGGCTACCGGCGTGGTTTTGGGCGCAGGTATCAAGCTGCTGGTGCTGGCACAGCCAACTATGCATGAGCAGTACGGCTTTAGCCTGCAAATTCAGGCCATCGATGCGCAGTATACGTTGGGCTATCTGGAGGCTCGGCGGCGTGAGATTCGGGCGCGCCTGCAGCGCGAGGGCGTGTACGCAAATAACCGCCAGCTGCCGGCGCCCTGGGGCTTTGAGCTGGTACTGGTGGTGGCGCCCGCTGATGGCGCCGGTCTGGGCGATTTTCATCAAGAGGCGCGGCGTTTGCAGGCCTTTGGCCTGTGCCGCTTTGTCTACGTGCACAGCCGTTTTCAGGGCGAAGGTGCGGCAGCCGGGATTGCTGTGGCATTGCGCCAGGAGTTGGCGGCTCTGGGCACGCACCAGCCCGATGCAGTGGTGATTATTCGCGGTGGTGGTGCAGTCAGCGACCTGGCCTGGCTGGATGATTATGATTTGTGCCGCTTTATTTGTACTTTGCCGATCCCGGTGTTCGCTGGTATTGGTCACGCGCGTGACCATACCCTGGTCGATGAGGTAGCGCATACGCGCTTTGATACGCCTAGCAAAGTAATCGCTGGCATCGAGCAGCGTATCGTGGAGCAGGCCCGCGCAGCCAGGGAGTTTGCGCGGCGGGTGTTTGGTCTGGCGCTGGATGCGTTGCAACGCACGCGCGCGCAAAGCGAGGCTGCTTATGCGCGCATTGGCAGTGGCGCCATGGGGCAGGTTTATCTGGCGCGCCAGCGGCTGCCGGCTAGTTTTGTGCAGCTTAGTGATGCGGCGCGGCTGGCGCTGGGGCGCGCGCGTAGCGGCGCGCAGCTCAATACCCAAGCGGTTTTGGCCCAGGCTCAGGCCTTGCGGCGCCAGGCTGGGGGCAACTTGGATGCCACGCTGCGGCGTTTGCTGGAGCTGGCTTGGGATAGCCTGTACAGTAGTAAAAACGCCAGTCAGGCGCTGTTTTATGAGATTATTGGCCAGGGCCCGGATAAAACCCTGGCGCGTGGCTTTGCCGTGGTGCGTGCTGCCAACGGCAAGCCTATAGGTAGCTGTACGGGCTTGGAGCCAATGCAGCAATTGGATCTAGAGTTTCAAGATGGGCACGTGCGCGCGCAGGTGCAAAGTGTGCAATTAAAGGATAAGCATGAGTAGTAAAAAAAATCCGCCAGCCATGGCCAGTTTTCGTCAGGCTTACGAGGTTTTGCAAGGCCATGCCGAAGCCTTGCGCGCCCAGACCGAGCCCAATATCGATGATTTGCTGGACATAGTAAATGAGTCGGTACAGGCCTATAAGCTGTGCAAACAGCGCATCGATGCGGTAGAGCAGGCTTTGCAGCAGGCTTTGGACGATAGTGCCATCGCCGAGCTGGCCACAAGCCCCAATGCCCGCCCGGGTGCTGGGGCACAAACCGGGCAACAGGATCGGGGTGGGGTGGGTGCAGCCAATGCCGAGGTTGAGGTTGACAGCGATACTGACAGCGACAGCGATACAGACGCCGATGACATCCCATTTTAGTGCTGCCGCAGCCGTGGCCTTACTGTGGCGGCGGTGGTAATTTTGAAAACTACAAATATGCATACAAAAACCTGGCGCGCTGAGGTTTGGGCCACGATTTTGCTGGGTTTACCGCTGATCGCCTCACAAATTGCCCAAATGGCCATCAATATGACCAATACTCTGGTTGTGGGGCGTCTTGGGCCTGATGAGCTGGCCGCTGCGGTGCTGGGTTGGCAGCTGTTTTTTGTGGTCTGGATTTTTGGCAACGGCTTTGGTTTTGCGGTTATGCCACTGGTGGCTAATGCCGCTAGCAGCAAGCAAAAGGGCGGCGTGGCGCGTTACGCTCATATGGGTTTATGGGTTTCCCTGGCCTATTCATTAATCGTGGCCTACCCTTTAAGCAATTCCCACGCAATTTTTCTCGCCTTGGGGCAGGATCCGCATATTGCGGCGCTGGCCAGCGATTACATGAGTATTTTGCATTGGTCCATGTTTCCACAGCTGGCCATGATAGTGCTGCGCTCGCTGCTAGGTGGTGTGCAAAAACCAAACATAGTCATGGTGGCGCTGGTTGGTGGGGTGCTGATTAACCTGGCGCTGAGCCTTGTGCTGGTTTTTGGTACGCCGTGGTCGCCCGCGCTGGGGATTAAGGGAGCTGGTTGGGCCACCCTGATCGCCACCCTGTGTATTGCCTTGTTCCTGTTTTGGTTTGCCGCGCGCTATCCGGGCCTGCGTCGTTATAAAGTGGGCCATGCAATATTTAAAATCGATCCGCACGCCTTATTGGAGATTTTTCGCCTGGGCTGGCCGATTGGCACCACTATCGTCGCCGAGGTAGGCATGTTTACGGTCACCTCCATTATGATGGGCTGGTTAGGGCCGTTGGAGCTGGCGGCACACGGTATCGCGGTGCAGTTAAGCGGTCTGGCATTCATGGTGCCATTGGGGCTATCAGCCGCGGCTACCATACGTGTAGGCTGGGCCCACGGCCGGCAGGATGGGCGCGGCGTTGGTATGGCCGCAGGCGCGGCAATTTTTATAGGCTTAAGCTTTGCCTGCTTGTCGTGCGCGGCATTCTTGTTGTTTCCCCAGGCGCTTGCGGGCATGTACCTGAACCTTGAGGATGCCAGCGCCCTGAAGGTAATACCATACGCCGTGACGTTTTTGGCGGTGGCCGCCGCGTTTCAACTGGTTGATGCCTTGCAAACCTTATCCAATGGTGCTTTGCGTGGCCTGAAGGATACGCGGGTACCGATGATTTTTGCCTTGATCAGTTATTGGGTGTTGGGTATTCCCGGTGGTTACTTGTTTGCCTTTGTAATGGGTTTTGGTGGCATAGGAATATGGTTTGGCATGGCTTTGGGCTTATCAGCGGCGGCCACGTCACTAACAGTACGTTTGATTTGGCAGGTTAAAAGCCTGAAAAAGGCCAGCCTAGGGCCAGCACTTATTGCAAACTAAATTTGCTTGCTATAAGGTTACGCAAAAATACTTGCAAAAGGAGGCGAGTGTTGTCAGTTGCTGTTGCGCGTTCTGGTGATAAACCTGGCAATATCCAGGAAATGCGTGAGTTGGTGTTGGCCATTACGCGCAATGAGTCTAACCGGCTTTTGGGGGGCAAGTCCCTGGCGGTGCTGGGGCGTTTGGTTGAGCACCCGGAGCAAACCGCGGTGAGTACGATTACTGAACTAGCCAGCCTGCTGGATGTCCATCCTTCCACCTTGTCGCGCTTGGCGCGCACTCTGGGCTATCAAGGCTTTCCTGAGTTTCAAAGGGTGTTTCGCGAGGCCGTCACCGACCAGGGCCGACGGTTCTACTCTGATCAGGCCGCACGCCTGATTGGCGAGGCAGCCAGGGGTTCCAAGACCAGCAAAGCGGTGTCAGAGAATGAGCAGCTGGCACAAACCGTGCAGCAGCTATTTGCTGAATCTACCCATAATATCCAGGCCTGTCTGGGGCAGTTAAAGCCGCACACCTTGGGCGTGGTGTGCGAGCACCTGGCTCAGGCCAAGCGCGTACGTATTCACGGCGTGCGCCAGATTTATGCGGTTGCCAGTGCCATGGCTTATGGCTTGGGGCTGGTGCGCCCCGACGTGGCCTTGTTGGATACGCCCGAGCAGGGGGTGGCCGAAGGCCTGGCCAATATGGCAGCCGGCGACGTGCTGCTGGCCATAAGCGTGGCGCCTTATAGCCGTATCGTGGTGGAGGCAGCCGCGGTGGCGCGCCGCAAGGGTGTAGAAGTGGTGGTGTTTACCGATTATCCCAACTCGCCCCTGGCGGTTTTGGCCAGCCACTGTTTTTATGTGCCGCATCAAAGCAGCTACATTAGCAATAGTATGGCCGCATTTATAGTACTGTGTGAGAGCATCATAAATATGGTGGCACGCAGACTGGGGCCAAAAGCCTTACAGGTTTTGGATGAACATGAGCAATGTATTGAACATCTACGGATTCAAGCAGATTAATTGTTTTTAGTTTATATTTCGATCTATTCCCCGACAAAGCCATAAGCTTTACAAGGGGCCTTTTCAGGAGACAAGCATGATGAAACTTAAATTACTGGCAGCCACCCTGGCTACCGGCCTGGCCGTGAGCGTGAGCCCGGCGCAGGCTCAAACCGAGTTCCTTACCATTGGTACGGGCGGCGTTACTGGCGTGTATTACGCGGTTGGCGGTGCGGTGTGCCGGCTGATGAACAAGGACCGTGCCAAGAATGGCACGCGTTGTTCGGTAGAAAGTACCGGCGGTTCGGTATATAACGTCAACACCATTCGCGAGGGCGAGCTGGACGTGGGCGTGGTGCAGTCCGACGTGCAGTTTAATGCTACCGAAGGCGAAGGCCAGTTCAAGGACGCTGGCAAGATGGATGGCCTGCGTGCTATTTTTTCCATCCACCCCGAGCCTTTGATGGTGGCTGCACGTAAAGAAGCCGGCGTAAAAGAATTTAAGGACTTCAAGGGCAAGCGTTTCAATATCGGCAACCCCGGTTCCGGCCAGCGCGCTACCATCGACCAGCTTTTGCCCAATCTGGGTATGTCGGTCAAGGATTTTTCGCTCGCCTCCGAGCTTAAGGCCGACGAGCACGGTGCCGCCCTGTGTGATAACAAGATCGACGGTTTTGCCTACGTGGTGGGCAATCCCTCGGCCAATATCCAGGACGTTACCACTACTTGCGCAGCGCAGCTAGTTAACGTAACTGGCCCCGAGATCGATAAGCTCATCGAAAAATATCCATACTACGCTAACGTAACCATCCCTGGAGGCCTGTACGCCAACAATCCGGATCCCACCAATACCTACGGTGTTTTGGCCACCATGGTAACGTCGGACAAGACCTCCCCCGAGGTGGTCTACACGCTGGTCAAGTCGGTGTTTGATAATTTTGATGAGTTCAAGAAGCTGCATCCAGCCTTTGCCAACCTCGAACCCGAGCATATGGTCAAGGATGGTCTGACTGCCCCCCTGCACGAGGGCGCGGTTAAATACTACAAAGAGCGCGGTTGGATGTAAGCCAGGCCCAGCCTGATTACATAAGCAAGTAAACGCGCATGCGGGCCCCCGGTTCTCAGGGGGCCCCCTAAACCGTTGAGTGCCAGCGCAATACGCGGTGGCGCGGTTTCAGCATTCAGACACCGGAGCCAAACCCATGTCTCAAGGCCAGCAAAAAGAATTGCATCTTTCCGAGCAACAACTGCAACAAATGGTTGCCGATGCCGATACTGGCGGGCGCAGCCCCGAAGGCCTGATAGGAAAGTTCGTGCTTTACACGGCCCTGGCCTGGTCGTTATTCCATTTATGGATCGCCTCGCCACTGCCGTTTTATTTTCGTTTTCTGGTTTTGAATGCCACCGAAGCACGGGCTATTCATCTGGGCTTTGCGGTGTTTTTGGCCTATATGGCTTTTCCGGCGTTTAAGAAGTCTTCGCGCACCAAAGTACCGTTGGTGGACTGGTTGTTTGCGCTGATTGGGGCCTTTTGTGCCAGCTACCTGTATATTTTTTATACCGAGCTGGCCGGCCGTCCAGGACTACCCATTACGCAAGATCTGGTGGTGGCAATTTTTGGTTTGATTCTGCTGCTGGAAGCTACCCGCCGCAGCCTGGGTATGCCGCTGGTGATTCTGGCCATTGTTTTTATTGGTTATATATTTCTGGGCCCTTACATGCCCGATATGCTGGCGCACCAGGCGGTGTCGCTAAAAAAAGGCATGTCGCATTTGTGGTTGACCACCGAGGGCGTCTACGGCGTAGCCCTGGGGGTATCGGCTAATTTCATATTTCTGTTTGTGCTATTTGGCGCGCTGCTGGAAACCGCTGGTGCGGGCAACTACTTCATCCAATCGGCCATATCCATGCTGGGCAGCCTGCGCGGTGGGCCAGCCAAGGCAGCGGTGCTGGCCTCGGCAGCCACCGGGGTGATTTCCGGCTCATCGATTGCTAACGTGGTTACTACCGGAACCTTTACCATTCCGCTGATGAAGCGCGTGGGTTACCGCCCGGATAAAGCTGGTGCGGTCGAGGCAGCGGCTTCGGTGGATGGGCAAATCATGCCGCCAGTAATGGGTGCGGCGGCCTTTTTAATGGTCGAGTACGTGGGCATACCGTACTCCCAGGTGGTTAAGCACGCCATTTTGCCCGCCCTGACCTCATATATTGCGCTGTTTTATATTGTCCACCTGGAGGCTGTCAAAGCCGATATCCGTGGTATTAAAAGGTTAAATCCGGGCAGTTTAGGCTCACGCTTGATTAACATCGGCATGACGGTAAGCGGGCTGATAATTCTGGCTGCCATCGTCTACTATGGCTTTGGCTGGATTAAAACCGTTGCGGGCGACAACTCATACTATATAGCGGGCGCCATATTGGCGGTGATTTATTTGGCCTTGCTTAAGTTTGGCACGCGTTACCCCGAGCTGAAAATAGACGACCCCAATACCCCGCTGGAGGCCTTGCCCGAGATTGGCCCAACGCTAAAATCCGGTCTGTATTTCTTACTGCCGGTGGTGGCCTTGATCTGGAACCTGATGGTTGAGCAGCTCTCGCCGGCTACTTCGGCTTTTTGGGCCATCGCGTTTTTAATTTTCATACTGCTTACGCAAAGGCCCTTATTGGCCCTGTTTCGTGGTCAAACAAACATAGGCGCGCAGCTTAAAAGCGGCTTTATGGACTTGTTAAATGGCCTGGTAACGGGCGCGCGCAACATGATCTCCATAGGTCTGGCTACGGCTGCTGCGGGTATCATCGTAGGTACGGTTACGCTTACCGGCGTGGGTCTGGTGATGACCGAGTTTGTCGAGCTGATTTCGGGTGGCAACCTGATGATCATGCTGGTATTGGTGGCGGTGATTTGTCTTATCCTCGGTATGGGCTTACCCACCACGGCCAACTATATTGTGGTGTCAACCCTGATGGCGCCGGTGGTAGTCGAGCTGGGGGCGCAAAGTGGCCTGATCGTGCCATTGATCGCTGTGCATCTGTTTGTGTTTTATTTTGGCCTCATGGCCGACGTCACTCCACCGGTGGGGCTGGCAGCCTACGCCGCGGCGGGGATTGCGCGCACCGACCCAATCCGCACTGGCGTCACTGCCTTTGGCTATAGCATCCGCACGGCGGTGCTGCCCTTTATGTTTATCTTTAACACCCAGCTACTGCTTATTGGCGTAAGTAGTCCGGGCATGTTTGTAATTACCGTAGGCAGCGCCATAATCGCTAACCTGGTATTCGTTGCGGCGACGCAAGGCTGGTTTATGGTACGCAACCGCTGGTATGAAACCATCTTGCTGCTGTTAATTACGTTTTCTCTGTTTCGCCCCGGTTTTTGGATGGATATGTTGTATCCACCGTTTAAGGACGAGCCCGCCAGCAATATTATGCAGGTGATAGACCAAACCCCGGTAGGCGGTGATTTGCGTATCTGGATAGATGGTATTGACCTGGAAGGGCGCGAGATTTCCAAGGGCGTGCTGCTAACCATGGGCCAACAGAAAACCGCACAGGAGCGTCTGCAGGCTACCGGTATACGCACCATGGCCAACCAGGATAAGCTTGACATACTAATGGTTAACTTTGGCTCGCAGGCCTACAAGGCTGGTATAGATCAGGGCTTTAGCATTACCAAGGTAGAGGTGCCCAACCCAGCCAGGCCGCTTAAGGAATGGATGCTAATCCCGGTGTTTGCAATTTTGGCCCTGCTTATGTGGGTGCAGTCCAGACGCAAGACCGGGCAGCAGGCGGGCGCAGCCAGCTAGTGATTATTTGCAGACGCGGTTGCGGCCTGCTTTTTTGGCCCGGTACAAGGCTTCGTCAGCGCCCTGCAGCAGTGCCTTGCGGGCTGCAGCGAAGCTGGTCCGGCGGCCAGACGTAGTATTTTCACTGCTGGCTACTCCTATACTGATGCTTACCCTTTGGTGGCTGGTCTGGCTGTGCTCGATATTGAGATCAAATACGCTTTGGCGCATTTGTTCGGCTATTTTAAGCGCCTGCGTCAGGCTGGTTGCAGGCAAGAGTACGATAAATTCTTCGCCGCCAAAGCGGGCCACCATATCGGTTGGTTGAGGCGCACATTTTTTCAGCACGCTAGATACTTTTTGCAAGCATAAGTCACCTTGCAGGTGGCCGTAATGGTCATTGAACTCTTTGAACCGATCCACGTCGGCTATTAACACCGACAAAGATTGTTGCTGTTGCATGCAACGACTCCAGTCGGTAAACAGGCGTTCCTCCATGGCCAGACGATTGTCCAGATTGGTCAAGTGGTCGTGCCTGACCTGTTGCTGTAAGGACAGCTTGAGTTGGCGCTCACGCAGCAAGGCCTGGTGTTGGCGGTGCGCCAAAAAGAGCCAGATGACAAGTAAGCCCGCGCCTATTGGTAGGGCAAAGTAAGCCATGTCGAAGAACTGCTTACTGAGTGCGTTACTCAAATCCAGTACCGATATCAGGCTCCACATCGAGCCCGGCACCGAGGACGCGTAAGCCATCAAGGTATTGCCGTTGGCAGCGGTGCTGTAAAAAACGCCACGGGTGCCAGCAATCGCCTGGAGGGCAAGGTCGTACTGCCCGGTTTGGGCGGATGACTCTGAGCTCGGCTCGAGGGTTACCAGGCCATCGATTGGGTCGAGGGTGACGAAACTGTGGTCCTTGCTGGCTACCAGCAAGGTTTTTACATTGCTGGCGTATAACTGGCGATTTTCCAGTAAGGGATACAGGGTGTTGCGCACGTCCATGGTGAGCCAAATGGCACCCACTGCGGTGTCATCCTGGTATAAAGGCGCAATCAGGCTGATGAATGGATAGAAAAAAATACCATCGTTGTGCGGTTCTAAAAATACTACCTGACCGCTAGCCAGGGCCTGTTGTAAGCCAGTCCGTTCGGCCTCTGGCAGAGGGCTGGAAGGAAATTGTGAGCCCGTCAGCAAAATGTTGCCGTTGGTATCGAGCAAATATGCGCGGTCATAGCCGTCAATCTCTATGATGGTGCGCAGGCGTGCCTGCAAGCTGCTTATTAGCCCACGGTTAAAACTATCGTGCTCGGGCTGGTATAAGTCGTGTACAGCCTGGCCCAGAAAAGGATCGGCACTAATCGACATGGCGTCGGCAAACCGTTTCTGGTGCCAGTCAAGCACATTTTGTAACTGGTTCTGGTTGATTATTTGCAGCTCGTGCTCGGCGCTGGCCACGTACCTGTCGCGGGCATCTGTATAGATAAAGATAGCCCCAACCACCAGCAGTACACCCATAAGCAGTAGCATAAGCAGCGCCGACGGCAGTGGGCGTTTATTTATTTTGTACAGCATCTTTTGGTACTATGTTATGCGATAAAACAAAAGCTTATAGGGGTTAGTAAATGGTTTGCAGGCGCACAGTACTTGCACTGCCTTTTGCCTTGTGGGCTGGGGCAGGTCTGCATAATGTCGCCTGGGCCCGACAGGCACAGGACACGCTTAGTATTGGGCTGTCGCTGCCGCCTGATAGCCTGGACCCAAGCTCTGCGCCCGCGGCAGTAATTGGTGAAGTGGTGTACGGTAGTATTTTTCAAGGCCTGACCAAGGTACTTGAAAGCGGCCAGGTAGTTGCACAGTTAGCACAAAAATGGCAGGTCTCGGCTGATGGCCTGGATTACCACTTTTATTTAAAACCTGGCATAAAGTATCAAGATGGCTCGGATTTTAATGCCGCATGCGTTGTTTTTAGCATAGAGCGCGCTAAAGCACTAGATACCCGTAACAAACTTGCGGATACGTTTGCAAATGTTAACAAAGTGCAAGCGTTAAACGAGCACGAAGTGTTGATACGGCTGGATCGCGCCCAGCCATTCTTTTTGCACCGTCTGGCCGAACCGCCAGCCGTTATGCTACACCCACATAGTGCTGCAGCGGCAGCTACCAGACCAGTAGGCACCGGGCCGTATAGCCTGGATTGCTGGTGCGCCGATGGCTCAATACGGCTGCTACGCTGGGATGGGCACCCAGCGGCAAAAAATGTCGCAATCCGGGCGGTGGACTTCAGGTTCATACCCGACGCTGCTGAACAAATCCAGCAAATATTGGATGGTCGGTTAGATTTATTGTTTCGCACCACTTCCTACAACATTCCCGAAGCGCTCTCTGGCGATAAGTACCAGATTATTAATGGCTCGTCGTCAGGCAAGGGCATGCTGGCCATCAATAACCGGCGCAAGCCCCTGGATAATGTCTTGGTGCGCCGTGCCTTGACGCATGCGATTGATAGGGTTGCCTTTATCCATAAGGTTATGAACGGCATGGGTAGCCCTATCGGTAGCCACTTTGTGCCCACTGACCCGAATTTCATCAATCTGGCCTCGATGTATTCCTACGACCCGGCGCGTGCGCAAGAGTTGCTCGCCCAAGCGGATGTGCAGACCCCGTTGCGGCTGGTACTGAGCCTGCCGCCCACGCCTTACGCACTATCGGGTGGGCCGGTAATCCGCGACTACCTGGCTGCCATCGGGGTAGAGCTGGAACTTAAAATGCTCAGCTGGCAAGCCTGGCTGGATACGGTTTTCAAGGGTGATTTTGACCTTTCTTTGATCGTGCACGTAGAGTCGCTCGATTTCCCGATTTATGTCAACCCAGACTACTATTTTGGCTACGATAGCCAGAGCTTTAGAAGCCTTGTCAGGCAGCACGCCCAAAGCAGCAATCCGCGCACCCGTGCCCGCCTGTTTATGGATATACAGCGGCATTTGGCGCAAGATGCCGTTAACGTCTGGATTTTCAACCCTTACGTCAGCTCAGTTATACGCGAAGGTTTGAAGGGGCTGCCGATGGATTACCCGCTTTATGTGCATGATCTGGCTGCCCTGTACTGGGACTAAGCGCGTCGTTCAAAGCCCTGCTCTAAACAAACTGCACTACAGTCGGCAAAGGCCTGCGGTTTACAAATGCGTAACGTAGCCGCGCAGACTTCGGGAAAGCGCTGCTTGATATCGTTTAAGCAGCGCTCCAGCAAGGTTTCCAGCAGATCAATATGCCCGCTAGTGGCGTGCTTAACTATTAAGCTGTGCAAGGTGCGGTAGTCGAGTACGCTGTTGATATCGTTGTCATTCAACGTCTTGGTGATGGCGCAATCAAAGCTGGCGTCGATGATGATTGCTTGTGGCGTGCGACGTTCGTGTTCGAGTACGCCAATGGATGCCTGTACGCTTAATTGCTGGATAATAATACGGCGAGTGTTCACGCTTGGGCTCCTTGCAGGCGTTGCAGACTGTAGGCTATAGGCCAGGCGGGACCCAGCGTAGTTTCAAATTGCAACAGTAGGTCGTCACGAAAGGCATGAATAACTACTTGATCACCTGTCTGATAGCGCTCCAGAGCCTGATCCAGGCTGGCCTGGTCGGTGATGCGCAGCCTGTCAATGGCGATTAATATATCACCGGCCGCCAGGCCGGCCTGATGGGCCGGGCCAAACTCATGGACTGTAAGCAGCTGTTGCCCGCCGTGGCCGTCTTTGCTGCGGACGTTCAGGCTGGGACGCTGCGGCTGTTTAGCCGTGCCGCTAAGCTCGATGCCGCTTTGTGCGAGCTGACTGGCCAGAGGTAGGTCGCTGCAGCCGTAGGCGTATTGTTGTATGTAGTCGGCCAGATCCAGGCCGGTCGCCTGCATAATTATGGCGGCCATATCTTGCTCTCCCACCCCGCGCGCGGGCGGCTGACGATAAAAATCACGCCCATAGTTAAGCCACATGTAGCGCATTACGTCATCCAGGCTGTACTTGTTGGCACTTGCGGTGCGGATCTGTAAGTCCAGGCTTAGGGCCAGCAGTGCCCCCTTGGTGTAGTAGCTAACCAGGGCATTGGGTGAATTTTCGTCCTGCTTGTAATAGCGCGTCCAGGCGTCAAACGAGCTGGCGGCGACCGACTGCTTGTGCCGCCCACCGCTATTGAGTACGTGCTCAAATACGCGCCCCAGCAGCTTGAAATATGCGGATTCGTCGATCACGCCAGCGCGCAACAGCATCAAATCGTCATAGTACGAGGTAAAGCCCTCAAAGACCCAGAGCAGATGGGTATGGTTGGGTTGGTCCAGGCGATATGGCACAAAGGCTGCGGGTTTGATGCGCTTGATGTTCCAGCTATGGAAGTATTCATGGCTAAGCAGTCCCAGAAAGCTGGTGTAGCCTTCGGGTACCGGCTTACCCAGGCTGGGTAAGTCAGCGCGCCTGGTAATTAGCGCGGTCGAAGCACGGTGTTCCAGCCCACCGTAGCCGGCAGCGGTGATGGTGGTCAAAAACACATAACGTGCGCTGCTGTCCAGGCAAGGCGCCTGGCCGTGCTCGGGGTCGAACAGGCGGATTTGCGCCGTGCATATTTTTTGGGCATCGGCGGCAATACGCGCTAAATCCAGCTTGGGGGCGTGGCCGGTAAAAACCAGCTCGTGGGTGGCGCCACCGGCCTGAAAGCTGATGCTTTGGGGGGTGCCAATTTCAACCGGGTGATCAATCAGGGCATCAAAGTCAGGCGCCAGGTAGCAGCCAAAGCCGCCTGGTTCGGCGCAATCCGGGTAGCCACTGGCCACCGGCAGGCTGGTGAAAACGCGCCAGTCCTGGGTGTGCTCGGGTGCGCATAAATTTAGCAGGCAGGGCTTGTGTTCTTGCCCGTGTACGGCTAAAAATATGCTGGTGCCATTGAAAAAGGCGTGGCTGGCGTCAAAGTGGGCGCCACGCACGGATAAGTCCCAGGCGTAGACGCTGTATTCAATGTGAATAGGACCAGAATGTGCCTGGCATTGCCAGCTATGATCATCGATTTTATGGATGGCAAGCGGGCCGCTGGCGCTACTGGCGTGGATGGTTTCAACCTGGCGCGCAAAGTCGCGTATCAGATAGCTGCCGGGTATCCAGGCGGCCATGCGTACCAGCTGGCCAGCCGGATCGGGCTGGGCGATGCTAAGGCGCACTTGCAGGCGGTGGCCGTCAGGATCGGCCAGTTTTACTTGGTATGCTACGGGTTTGTGGTTCATTTTTACTGGAGGCTTTATGTCAGAAGTACTTGTCAAGGCAGAAAAACGTGGCCGCGTCGGGCTACTTAGTTTAAACCGGCCCAAGGTGTTAAACGCCCTGAGCAACGATGTCATAGACCAGTTGTATGCAGCGGCCAGCGCCTTTGATGCTGACCCCGGCGTAGGTGCCATGGTGCTTACTGGTAATGATAAGGCCTTTGCTGCTGGTGCTGATATTAGCGCCATGGCGAGCTACTCGTATCAGGATGTTTATAGCAGCGATTATCTGGCTGGTAATTGGGATGCGATGCGCCGTATTCGCAAACCCATCATAGCAGCCGTGGCTGGCTACGCCTTGGGTGGGGGGTGTGAGCTGGCCATGTTGTGCGATTTTATAATCGCTGCTGACAATGCCAAATTTGGCCAGCCTGAGATTAAGCTGGGGGTAATTCCGGGCTATGGTGGTACCCAGCGCTTGCCGCGTGCAGTGGGTAAGGCCAAGGCCATGGATTTGATCCTGACCGCGCGCATGATGGATGCCCAAGAGGCTGAGCGCGCGGGCCTGGTGTCCCGGGTAGTGGCGCCTGAGCGTTTGTTGGATGAGGCGCTCGAAGCGGCCGCCACCATAGCCGCGATGTCGCTTCCGGCGGTGCTGATGGCCAAAGAGTGCGTCAACCGCGCTTACGAGGCCTCCCTGGCTGAGGCCTTGCTGTTTGAAAGGCGCAATTTCCATGCCCTGTTTGCCACCGAGGACCAAAAAGAAGGTATGACGGCTTTTGTAGAGAAGCGCAAACCAGACTTCAAGCATCGTTAGTCTGACAATAAAACCTGTGGCTTTGTGTGGGCGCTTGTTAAGCAGCGTTAAATAAAGTTATACTCTAGCGGTTTGGCTTTTGGCTTATGTGCTTGCGCATAGGCCAATTTGCAAACCCAAGTAATGGATAGGCATGTCTGAAGCTACCAAAAGCCCAGGTGTAAAAGAAAACGGCACCCTGGTTTTGAGTTGCCAGGAGCGTGCGCTAGTAGCAAGACGTGCGCGTCTTGGGCTGTTTAAGGCTTTACTGGCGCAGGCGTTGACAGGTGGCATAGTCGTGTTGCTGGCTTGGGTGTTTGCAGGGTCCAACGCTGGGGCTTCCGCCTTATTGGGGGCGGCGGCCTATTTTGTACCCAATACGTTATTTGCTTTGCGCTTGCTGATTGGGTACGTGGGTGTTACGCGCCCTGGGTCACTGGCCTTTTTTTGGGGCGAGGCTCTTAAGCTCTTGGCAGCTGCGGGCATAGTGGTACTGGTTGCGTGGCACTGGGGACAGTGGTTAAACTGGCTGGCCTTTATTTTGGGCCTGCTGGGTGTTATGAAAGGGTATGTGGTACTGCTGGCATGGCGCCGCCTACCATGATTAGAGTGCAAAAGGCTAGTTAATGAGCGATCACAGTTCTGTTTCTCAATCAGAATATATCCAGCACCACCTGGTGCACCTGAATAATTTAGGTGACAAGCAAGGCAATATCGCCGACTTCAGCGTTATCAATTACGATTCCCTGTTCTGGTCCATCCTGATGGGCGCCATAGTGTTATATATATTGTGGCGCGTGGCGCGCAGCGCTACTGCCGATGTGCCAGGCCGTTTGCAGATGTCCATAGAAATGCTGGCGGGCATGGTCAATGATGAGGCTAAAAGCATAGTCCCGAACGAGACCTCACGTAAGTACGCCGCGCCCTTGGCGCTAACCGTGTTCATCTGGATTACGTTCATGAACGCGCTGGATCTGATTCCAGTTGATTTTCTGGGCTGGCTGTTTCAGATTACGGGCCTGGGCTCAAGCCACGGTGACCCGCTTTATTACCATAGAATTCTGCCCACCGCCGATTTGAATATACCTATGGGTATGTCCCTGGGGGTATTGTTGCTGACGCTTTATTACGGCATTAAGATCAAGCACCCAGGCGGTTTTGTCAAAGAGCTTTTCACAGCGCCGTTTCACGCCTCCGGTATTGGGGCTCTAGTGATGGCGCCATTTAATCTGTTACTGAATCTTATAGAATACGTTGCCAAGACGGTATCCCTGGGGATGCGGCTATTTGGCAATATGTATGCAGGCGAGCTGCTGTTTATGCTGATCGCCTTGCTGGGCGGTGCCTGGGCCAGTGCCGACGTCACTACGAGTGTGGCGCTGGGTATTGGGCACGTTCTAGCCGGCTCGGCGTGGGCGATCTTTCATATTCTGATCGTGCTGCTGCAGGCTTATATCTTCATGATGCTTACCTTGGTATATATAGGTTTGGCTCACGAAGGTCATTAAGGTTCAAATTTTTCAATTAAACAACGTTTATTAACCAAGGAGTTGTTATGACCGACGTTGCGTTCGTTGCACTGGCTTGTGGTCTGATCATAGGTTTGGGTGCCATTGGTGCCTGTATAGGTATCGGCCTGATGGGTGGCAAATACCTGGAAGCCTCGGCGCGTCAGCCTGAGCTTATGAATACCTTGCAAACCAAGATGTTCTTGCTGGTAGGTTTGATTGACGCGGCCTTCCTGATTGGTGTTGGCTTGGCCATGTTGTTTGCGTTTGCCAACCCCTTCGTAGGCTGATGCAAAAGTCCGTTATCTTGGATAACGGCTTCAGGGCGCGCCCGGTGCTGTGCGGCGCGGGCGTCAATATCAGGTAGCAGGCTGTCATAATTCTGCTACAAAAGGGTAAATAGGAAACGACCGTGAATTAAAACGCGACTCTCTTCTTTCAGATGATCGTGTTTTTCGTGTTGGCGTGGTTTACGATGAGATTCATCTGGCCGCCCCTGACGAAAGCCATGGATGATCGTCGCCAAAAAATAGCCGACGGTCTGGCGGCAGCTGAAAAGGGTAAGGCCGATCTGGCCCAGGCCCAGGCACGCATTAGCCTCATGGAGGCAGCCTCCAAGACCGAAAACCATACGCGTATCGCTGACGCCGAAAAGCAGGCCGCGGCGGTAATCGAAGCCGCGCGCCGTGAGGCAGAGGTAGAAAAAGCGCGTATCGTGGCGCAGGCCCGCGCTGACGCCGAGCAAGAGGCCCAGCGGGTGCGTGAAACTTTGCGCGCCGAGGTGGCCGTTTTGGCGGTCCAGGGTGCAGAGCAGATTCTGCGCCGCGAGGTCGATGCCAAGGCCCATGCCGAGCTGTTGGATCAGCTGCAGGCGCAACTATAGGCAAGGCAACTTATATGGCTGAACTGTCTACAATCGCAAGGCCTTACGCCGAGGCTCTGTTCGAGGCCGTGCGTGCTGACGCACAAGGCTTGGATTACTGGTCTGAGCGGGTTGCCGATCTGGCCCAGGTAAGTGCCATGCCGGATGTGCTCGAAGCAATGTCCGACCCCCGGCTGTCTGACGAACAGCGTTCCCAGTTGCTGCTTGGCTTGCTGCCTGATGGCCAGCCCAAGCAAATCAGCAACCTGATAGCGCTGGCCGTTGCCAATAACCGCGTCCAGGCCTTGCCGCTAGTGGCCGAGCATTTCGAAGCCTTGCGCAATAAGCTTGAAGGTACTGCCTTGGCGCGCATTACCAGCGCCTACCCCCTGCAAGACGAGCAGGTCGCTCGTCTGATAAGTGGGTTGGAGCAAAAGTTTGGGCTTAAGCTCAAGTCTCAGGTTACGGTTGACCCAGCCCTGATTGGCGGGGTGCGCGTAGCCGTGGGTGACCACGTACTTGATACCTCCGTGCAGGCCAGGCTGGCTGAAATGCGCGACACGCTGGCCGCGTGATGGCGGGCCATACAAAAGGATTCCAGGAGTCTTAACATGCAACTTAACCCGTCTGAGATTAGCGAACTCTTAAAAAGCCGCATTGAGGGCTTAGGCGCGTCGGCTGACGTGCGCACCCAAGGTACGGTAGTGTCGGTTACCGACGGTATTACACGCATACACGGATTATCCGATGTTATGCAGGGCGAAATGCTCGAATTTCCCAACAATAAATTTGGCCTGGCGCTGAACCTCGAACGCGATTCGGTGGGTGCGGTTATTCTGGGCGATTACATCGGTATTTCCGAGGGTGATCAGGTAAAAACCACCGGCCGTATTCTGGCCGTGCCAGTAGGCCCAGAGCTGAAAGGGCGGGTGGTCGATGCCTTGGGCACGCCGATTGATGGCAAGGGCCCGATCAATGCCAAAGAAACCGACGTTATCGAAAAAGTGGCACCTGGTGTGATCGCGCGCCAATCGGTGTCGCAGCCCTTGCAAACCGGTCAAAAAGCCATTGATTCCATGGTGCCGATTGGGCGTGGACAGCGTGAGCTTATTATTGGCGACCGCCAAACCGGTAAAACTGCCGTAGCCGTTGATACCATTATCAACCAAAAAGGCAAGGGCGTTACCTGCGTATACGTGGCTATCGGCCAGAAAGCTTCGACGATTAACAACGTGGTGCGCAAGCTCGAAGAGCACGGTGCTCTGGAGTACACCATCATAGTGGCGGCAGCCGCATCGGATTCGGCCGCCATGCAATACCTGTCGGCCTACTCTGGCTGCACCATGGGTGAATACTTCCGCGACCGTGGCGAGGATGCCCTGATTATTTATGACGATCTTACCAAGCAGGCTTGGGCTTATCGTCAGGTGTCGCTGCTACTGCGCCGTCCGCCCGGACGTGAAGCCTACCCTGGTGACGTCTTCTACCTGCACTCGCGTCTGTTAGAGCGCGCCGCGCGGGTCAACGAGCACTACGTTGAAAACTTTACCAAGGGTGAGGTCAAAGGCAAAACCGGCTCATTGACGGCGCTGCCGATTATCGAAACCCAGGCTGGTGACGTGTCGGCTTTTGTGCCCACTAACGTAATTTCGATTACCGACGGCCAGATCTTCCTCGAAACCGACCTGTTTAACGCCGGTGTAAGGCCTGCCATTAACGCCGGTATTTCGGTATCCAGGGTAGGTGGTTCGGCACAAACCAAGGTTATTAAAAAGCTCTCTGGCGGTATTCGTACCGACTTGGCCCAGTATCGCGAATTGGCCGCCTTTGCGCAGTTTGCCTCCGATCTGGACGATGCTACCAGGAGACAATTAGAGCGTGGTACGCGCGTAGTCGAGCTCCTCAAGCAGCCGCAGTATCAGCCGCAGCAGGTTTGGGAGATCGCGGTTGCCCTGTATTCAGTTAATAACGGCTATCTTGATGACCTCGAAGTCGAGCAGGTTCTTGGCTTTGAAAAAGCCCTGAAAGAATACCTCAAGTCTAAATACAGCGAGCTTGTCGAGCGTATTGAGGACAAAAAAGAGCTTAGCAAAGAGGACGACGAGGCTTTGGCTGCCGCTATTGCAGATTTTAAAAAGCACGGCGCGTTTTAGGCTCGTAGCGAGGCTGCCAAGCCTCGCTGCTACCAAGGATTAGATTAATGGCCGGTATCAAAGAAATTCGAACCAAGATCAAGAGCGTACAAAATACGAGCAAGATCACCAAGGCAATGGAGATGGTTGCCGCATCGAAAATGCGCAAGGCGCAGGATCGTATGCGCGCTGGCCGCCCCTATGCCACCAAGGTGCGCGCCATAGCGGCTCACCTTATGCAGGCCAACCCTGATTACACCCACCCGTACATGGTCGAAAAGCCCAAGATCGAGGCGGCAGGCATAATCATGGTAACTACCGATAAGGGCTTGTGCGGTGGGTTAAACACCAATATATCGCGTTTGGTGCTGCACCAGATCAAAGAGCTGGAGCAGCAAAACGTACGGGTGCAGGCTACGGCGCTTGGCTCCAAGGGCCTGGCTTTATTAAACCGTGTGGGTGTCAATGTGGTTTCTTCTGAAACCCATCTGGGTGATGCCCCCAACCTTGAACGCCTGATCGGTGCCATCAAGGTGCAGCTGGACGATTTTGTGCAGGGCAAGATAGACGCGGTTTACCTGGCCACCAGTCGCTTTGTTAATACCATGAAGCAAGAGCCTGGCTTTTTTCGCCTGCTACCTTTGCCTTCTGGCCTGGCCGACCCCTTTCAAACCGACACTGTTGGCGACGACAAGCTTGATACCAAGTTTGGCTGGGATTACATCTACGAGCCTGACTCACAAACCGTCATCGACGATTTGTTATTACGCTACGTAGAAGGCCTTATTTATCAGGCCGTAGCTGAAAACATGGCAAGCGAACAGTCGGCCCGCATGGTGGCCATGAAGGCCGCCTCTGATAACGCCAAAAAAGTCATCGGCGATCTGCAACTGGTTTATAACAAAACCCGTCAGGCCGCTATTACCAAAGAAATTTCCGAAATCGTGGGTGGTGCCGCAGCGGTTTAACCGGCCCGCGGTACAGCACCTTGATCTTTATAGGACTAAACATGAGCAACGGTACCATCGTTCAGTGCATCGGCGCAGTTGTGGATATACAATTTCCCCGCGATCAAATACCTAACGTGTACGACGCCCTTAAACTAACCGACGAGTCTTCGTCCTTTGCCGAAAAAGGGTTGACCTTCGAGGTGCAGCAGCAGTTGGGTGACGGCATAGTGCGCACAATTGCCATGGGCTCCTCGGACGGGCTGCGCCGTGGCATGGAGGTTGCCGGCACCGGCGCACCAATTTCCGTACCGGTTGGCCAGGGTACCCTGGGCCGTATCATGGATGTATTGGGACGCCCTATTGACGAGCGCGGCCCGATTAAAAGCGATGAGCTGCGCGCCATTCATCAGCCAGCCCCAAAATTTGACGAACTCTCGCCTTCGGTAGAGCTGCTTGAAACTGGTATCAAGGTTATCGACCTGGTTTGCCCCTTTGCCAAAGGCGGTAAGGTTGGCCTGTTTGGTGGTGCGGGCGTGGGCAAGACCGTTAACATGCTGGAGCTGATCAACAACATCGCCAAGGCGCATAGCGGTCTATCGGTATTTGCCGGAGTAGGTGAGCGTACCCGTGAGGGCAATGACTTCTATCACGAGATGTCTGATGCTGGCGTAATCCAGCTGGAAAAACTCGAAGATTCCAAGGTTTCCATGGTCTTCGGGCAGATGAACGAACCCCCAGGCAACCGTCTGCGTGTGGCTTTGTCCGGCCTGACCATGGCCGAGAAGTTTCGTGACGAGGGGCGCGACGTATTGTTCTTTGTGGATAATATCTATCGTTACACCCTGGCCGGTACTGAAGTCTCGGCTTTGCTGGGCCGCATGCCTTCGGCGGTGGGCTATCAGCCAACCCTGGCCGAAGAGATGGGTAAGTTACAAGAGCGTATTACTTCCACCAAAACCGGTTCGATTACCTCGATCCAGGCTGTGTACGTACCTGCGGATGACTTGACTGACCCGTCACCCGCCACAACTTTCTTGCACTTGGACTCTACCGTGGTGCTCTCGCGTGATATCGCCGCCTTGGGTATTTACCCAGCGGTTGATCCACTGGATTCGACCAGCCGTCAGCTGGATCCGCAAGTCGTGGGCGAAGAGCACTATAGCGTAGCGCGTGCCGTGCAACAAACGCTGCAACGCTATAAAGAGTTGCGCGATATTATCGCTATCCTGGGTATGGACGAACTCTCGCCCGAAGATAAGCAGGCGGTGGCACGGGCGCGTAAAATCCAGCGCTTTTTGTCGCAACCTTTCCACGTGGCTGAAGTATTTACCGGTTCTCCGGGCAAATACGTGCCATTGGCTGAAACCCTGCGCGGCTTTAAGATGATCGTCGAAGGCGAGTGCGATGCGCTCCCCGAGCAGGCTTTCTACATGGTAGGCAGCATTGACGAGGCCCTGGAAAAGGCCAAAACCCTACAATAAGGATTGCAGATGGCAACCCTCACCATAGAAGTAGTAAGCGCTGAGGCCTCGATTTTTTCCGGTGAGGCCACGTTCGTGGCCTTACCCGGCGAGTCTGGCGATCTGGGTATACTGCCGGGGCATACGCCGCTGATTTCGCGCGTACGCCCGGGCACGCTGAAGATCAAATTACCAGATGGCTCAGAAGAAAATATTTTCGTCGCCGGCGGTATTCTTGAGGTTCAGCCAGGCGCGGTTACGGTGTTATCTGATACCGCGATCAGGGCTGCCGACCTTGACGAGGCCAAGGCCATAGCTGCCCGCGAGCGTGCCGAAGAAGCTTTGCGCAATACCAAGGACAAGGCCGATCTGGCCGTGGTCGAGGCTGAGCTTGCCATGCTGGCCGCCCAGGCAGCGGCCGCGCGCAAGTTCAAAAAAGGCCGTTCCTCACACTAAAAAAACAGCTGCTGTAAAGCAGCACCCGGATCGGGTGCACGCATAAAGGCCTCGCCTACCAAAAATGCGTGCACGCCGTGGGTTCGCATCAGCTCAACGTGTTCGCGTGCGAGGATGCCACTTTCAGTAACCACGCGTTTACCTGCGGGCAACTGTGCCAACAAATCCAAGGTGGTGTTTAAATCAGTGGCAAAGCTGCGTAGATTGCGGTTGTTAATCCCTAGTAGCGGGGTTTTCAGCGCCAAGGCGGCATCAAGCTCTGCGGCGGCATGGATTTCAACCAGCACGTCCATACCCAGCTCGTAGGCGGTGGCTTCTAGCTCCAACATTTCCTGTTTATCCAGAGCCGCAGCGATTAACAGTATGCAATCAGCGCCCATGGCGCGGGCGTGGATGACCTGGTAGGGATCAACCATAAAATCCTTGCGCAACACTGGCAGGCTACAGGCGGCGCGCGCCTGACGCAGGTGATCGTAGCCGCCCTGAAAAAACTGTACATCGGTTAGTACTGACAGGCAGCTGGCGCCATTGGCAGCGTAGCTGGCGGCGATTTGTGCGGGGTTGAAGTCACTGCGCAACACACCCTTGGAGGGTGATGCCTTTTTGATTTCGGCGATTACTGCGGACTTGCCCTGGGCTATGGTTTTTTCAAGTGCGTCGCCAAAGCCGCGAATATCCTTGCGGCTTTGGGCCTCGCGTAATAATTCGGCCTCGCTGCGCAGTTGGCGCGCGTTGGCTACTTCGGCCTGTTTGGTGGCTATGATTTTTGCAAGAATATCGCTCATGAGGCAAACCTGGCAGAATATTGTACGTATTGATCGAGCTTGGCGCGCGCGGCGCCGCTAGCTACTAACTCACTGGCTTGCTTGATGCCTGCAGCAATAGAGTCGGCGGCATTACCCGCGTAAATTGCCAGCCCACCGTTAAAAATTACTATATCGCGTGCTGCGCCAGGCTCGTTAGCGAGCGCGGCCAAAATCATGCTGGCTGACTCCTGGGCGCTGGCAACTTTGATGCTACGGTTAGAGACCATAGCCATACCAAAATCCTCGGGGTGAATTTCGTACTCGCTCACCTGGCCGTTATGTAGCTCACCCACCAGGGTGGCTGCTCCAAGTGAGGCTTCGTCCATACCATCCTTGCCGTGCACCACCAGCACGTGTTGCGAGCCCAGGCGCTGTAGTACCCGCACCTGGATACCCACCAGGTCCGGATGAAATACCCCCATAAGCTGGTTGGCAGCGTTGGCTGGGTTGGTAAGCGGCCCGAGAATATTAAAAATGGTGCGAACTCCCAGCTCACGCCTTACGGCGGCGACATTTTTCATGGCACCGTGATGTGCCGGAGCGAACATGAAACCTATGTCGGTGGTATCGATGGATTCTGCCACCTGCCCTGGCTGGGTGCTAATGTTGGCCCCCAGAGCTTCCAGCACATCGGCGCTACCGCTTGAAGATGAGGCGCTGCGATTGCCGTGCTTGGCGATTTTTACGCCGGCGGCGGCAGCGACAAACATGGATGCCGTGGATATATTGAAAGTATGCGAGTCGTCACCACCAGTGCCGCACATATCCAGCAGCTGCTCGGGGTAGGGGGTTTCCACAGCAAGCGCAAATTCGCGCATGACCTGGGCGGCGGCAGTAATTTCGCCAACGGTTTCTTTCTTGACCCGTAGCCCCATCAACAAAGCACTGGCCAACTGCGGCGACATTTCGCCACGCATAAGCATACGCATCAGCACCAGCATTTCATCGTGAAAAATCTCACGGTGCTCGATGCAGCGGATGAGTGCTTCACTAGGGGTAATTATGGGCTTGGATGATACGCTCATGAGATGCTTGGGGATTAGATTGCCAGAAAATTTTGTAACAGTCGGTAGCCGTGCTCGGTTAGCACGGATTCGGGATGAAACTGTACACCATAAAGCGGCAGATCAGTATGGGCAATAGCCATGATTTCACCATCGGCGCTGATGGCAGTGACGCGTAGACAATCTGGTAAAGAGGCGCGCTCGAGCGCCAGCGAGTGATAGCGGGTAACCGTAAAGGGTGAGGGAATGTCAGCAAAAATATCGCTGCCCTGGTGGGTGATGGACGAGACCTTGCCGTGCATGATTTGCTGCGCGCGTACTACCTTGGCGCCATACGCGGCACCTATGGCCTGATGCCCCAGGCAGACACCCAGAATCGGCAACTTGCCAGCCAACTGTTGTACCAGCTCGATGGAGATGCCGGCTTTTTGGGGCGTACACGGGCCGGGTGAAATACAGATACGGTCGGGCTGGCGCGCCAGCACGCCGGCCACGTCGATCTGGTCATTACGTACCACATCTACCTGGGCACCCAGTTCGCCAAAATACTGCACCAGATTATAGGTAAATGAGTCGTAGTTATCGAGCATTAAAAGCTTCATGCTAGTCCTCGCTGGCTTAAATTGGCTCGTCCAGACCAAACTGGACTTGTTCTGCGGCGCGTAGTAAGGCCCGCGCTTTGGCCTCGGTTTCCTGCCATTCGGCCTCGGGACTGGAGTCAGCCACGATGCCTGCAGCGGCCTGGACGTAGAGCATGCCGTCACGGATGATGCCGGTGCGTATGGCTATAGCCAAGTCCATCTCGCCACCATAACTTAAATAACCGGCGGCGCCACCGTAAATGCCGCGTTGCACTGGTTCCAGCTCGTCGATGATTTCCATAGCGCGCACTTTGGGGGCCCCGGTAAGAGTGCCGGCCGGAAACGTAGCGCGTAGCACGTCGATATTGTCCAGGCCATCGACGAGCTCGCCACAAACGTTTGATACCAAGTGCATAACGTGGGAGTAGCGCTCGATAGCCATGGTTTCGCTGACCTGGACGCTACCGACCTTGGCGACCCGGCCTATATCATTGCGCGCCAGGTCAATTAGCATGACGTGTTCGGCGCGCTCTTTGGGGTCGGCCAGCAACTCTTGTTCCAGACGCAGGTCGTCTTCGTGGGTGGAGCCGCGCTTGCGCGTGCCGGCCAGCGGACGTATGGTGACCATCTGGCGCGCCTGACCTTCTATGACCTCGGTATCCTGGCGTACCAAAATTTCCGGTGAGGCACCGACTACGTGGAAGCTGTCAAAATTCCAGTAGTACATATAGGGCGAGGGGTTTAAAGAGCGTAGCGAGCGGTAGAGCGAGAGCGGCGAGTCACGAAACGGCTTGGCAATAACCTGACCGATCTGGACCTGCATCAGATCGCCCGCCTCGATGTATTCTTTGGCCTTGAGCACAGCCTGCAGGTAATCCTCTTTATGAAAATCGCGCTCAGCCGGGGTTTGCATGCTGGCGTAGGCGTAGGGGATTACTACCGGGGTGCGCAGTTTTTCGCGCAAGGCCTTTAAGCGCCGTTTGGCCAGGGCATAAGCCTCTGCTTGCTGCGGGTCGGCATAAACAATCAGGTAGGTGCGCCCGGCCAGGTTATCCACGATTACGAGCTCGTCTATATGCAGTAGCAGGATATCCGGGGTGCCGGCCTGCTGACCGGCTGGGCGGGGTTTGACGCAGGGGCCGAGCTTGGGCTCGATGTGGCGTACGGTGTCGTAGCCGAAGTAGCCCGCCAGACCGCCAGCGAAACGCGGCATGCCGGGGCGCAGGGCTACTTTGAAACGTTTTTGATAGGCTTGGATAAAATCCAGCGGATCACCTGCGTGAGTTTCAACGACTTTGCCGTTGGTAACTAATTCGGTAGTGGTACCAGTGGCGCGCAGCAAAGTCTTGGCTGGTAAGCCGATAAATGAATAACGTCCAAAGCGCTCGCCCCCTACTACAGATTCGAGCAGGCAGCTGTTGCGCCCGGCCTCGGGGCCAGAGTGCGCCAGCTTGAGGTAAATCGCCAATGGGGTGTCCAGGTCGGCGTAGGTTTCGGCAATCAGGGGAATGCGGTTATAACCCTGTGCAGCCAAGGCGTTGAATTCTATTTCTGTCATGGGTTTAGCTTGAATGTATATCGTGGGCCCAGTTTACAGCTTCGAGCAGGTTTTGCACTATAGCATTAGCTGGTAGCGTACGTACGTCAATCCCCTGGTTGTAACCATAGGGTACGACTAACATGCTTATGCCAGCGGCCTGGGCCGCCAGAGCGTCGTTGGCCGAATCGCCAATCATCAGGGCCTGATCGGGCCTTATAGCCAATAAGTCGCAGGCGTGAAACAGGGGTAGGGGATCGGGCTTTTTGCGCTCGCAGGTATCGCCACATACCGTGGCGGCAAACAAGTCATGCCAGCCCATGTGCTGGATTAAAGGCAGGGTAAACTCGGCTGGCTTGTTGGTGACCAGCGCTAGTTTGGTACCCGAACTGGCAAATGCCGCCAGCCCTCGCTGTACGTATGGGTAAGGCTTGCTTAGCTGACCATTTTGATTCAGGTAGTGATCGCGAAAGCGCGCCAGACCACGCATTATCAGATCCACGCTGGCGTCGTCGCATTGCTGCTTGATGGCTTGCAAAACCAGGTTTTCGGTACCTTTACCAACCAGCTTGCCAACGTTATTCATGGCCAGGCTGGGTAAACCCAGGTCCATCAACATTGCGTTGGTCGCTGCGCTGATATCTGGGAGGGTGTTTAGCAAAGTACCATCCAGGTCCAACAATATCCCTTTAAACTTCATCAAGGGCCTCTTACCTGATTGTTTTGTTCGGTCTCCCAAAGCTGATCGCCTTGTGCTATACCGGCGCGCAGCTGGTCGATAATGGCGGCGTAATCTGTCTGGCCAAAGATCGCCGAGCCAGCCACGAAAGTGTCGGCTCCCGCGGCGCGTACGCTAGCGATATTTTCAGCCTTGATGCCGCCGTCGACCTCCAGCGCGATAGCCTGGCCGCCATTTGCGCGCCAGCTATTAATCCGTGCGCGTACCTGACGCAGCTTTGGCAGAGTGCTGGGAATAAAACTCTGGCCACCAAAGCCAGGGTTTACCGACATTAGCAGGATAAGATCGAGGTGCTGCATGACATTATCCAGATAATTGAGCGGACTGGCCGGGTTCAGTACCAGCCCGGCCTGGCAGCCGTGTTCTTTGATCAGGGCCAGGGTGCGGTCGACGTGGCGTGACGCTTCGGGGTGAAAACTGATGATGTTGGCGCCGGCCTGGGCAAATTGCGGTACCAGGCTATCGACTGGCTCAACCATCAGGTGTACGTCGATGGGTGCCTTGGTGTATGGGCGGATGGCGGCGCATACCATGGGACCTATACTGAGGTTGGGTACGTAGTGGTTATCCATTACGTCAAAGTGCACCCAATCGGCACCGGCGGCGATAACCTGTTGTACTTCCTCACCCAGGCGGGCAAAGTCTGCGGCAAGAATACTTGGCGCTATGCGCGCCGACGGTAATTGAGTCATAGCAAAAGCAGTGCTGAATGTGTCATCATGTTATTTTAGGTAAAAACTTATTTTATTGTACCTGCATGTTGAGTTCATCTATGCGTTTATGGGCGTGTTTGTTATTACTTATATTGGCCGCTTGTAGTGTACCGCCAGGCCTGCCGCCGCCGCAGCGCGAGCTGGCTGGACTGGATTTGCAGGTGCCACTGCAAGTGCCCGATCTGGCAGCTTTGCCCGCAACTCCAGCGCGTACCTTGCAGGGGCATTACCGTATGGTTGGCTGGGATAGTTTGCCAGGTTGGCAGGCTGATGACTTAAGTTCGGCCTGGGCTGCCCTGGAGCTTAATTGTCGTGGCCTGATGCGGCCATTAGCGGGTGCGCTGGCCTTACCTGCGCGCGCCAATCCGCGCGCCTGGCAGCCCGTGTGTCTGGAGCTTAGCCATTTGCATGAGCCCGATAGCACACAGTTGCGCCAGTTTTTGCAAACCCACTTACGCCCCTGGCGCCTGGACTTGGCTAGCGGCAACCAGGCCGTAGGCACGGCTACGGGCTATTACGAGCCAGTTATTAATGGCGCGCTGGAGCGTGGTGGCCAGTACCAGTGGCCTTTGTATGCTGTGCCAGATGATTTGCTGGATGTGGAGTTGGGTGAGGTCTATCCAGAACTGGCAGGCAAGCGTATACGCGGCAAATTGTTGGGTAATAAGGTTGTGCCGTACGACACGCGCGCACAGATTGGCGCCAGCGCCCAGCGCCAGCCTGAAGTGCTGGTTTGGGCGGCGGATCCGATCGAAGCATTTTTTCTGCAAATCCAGGGTTCAGGTCAAGTGCAATTGCCCGATGGCGGGCGTGTGCGCCTGGCTTATGCCAATCACAACGGGCGCCCCTATGTTTCGATTGGTAAATGGCTGGCTGACAAGGGTTACATGCCGCTGGCACAAACCTCGATGCAAAATATCAAGGCTTGGGCCAGAAATAATCCCGAGCGCTTAAACGAGCTCGTCAACGTCAATCCCGCCATGGTTTTTTTTCGCCTTGAGCCAGTAAGTGCCCAGGGTTTTGGGCCCAAAGGTGCCTATGGGCTGCCGTTGGTTGCCGAACGCGCCATCGCGGTTGATCCTGAATACGTGCCTTTGGGTACGCCGGTTTTTCTGGCCACGCAGCAGCCTGGCGGCGCAGGCCCTTTGCAGCGTCTGATGCTGGCCCAGGACACTGGCGCCGCCATCAAGGGTGCGGCGCGCGCAGACTACTACTGGGGCAGTGGCGAGCAGGCTGGTGCACAGGCTGGCCGCATGAAGCAAAATAGCCGCATGTGGCTATTGTGGCCAGCCGCTGCAGGTGCACCCACTGCGCGTTAAACTAGCACTATGGAAGCGCACAATAAAATTCTGGTTTGTGGCACTGGCATAGCGGGGCTAGCCTGTGCTTTGGGGCTTGCCAAGGCTGGCCTGCCGGTAGCTATTTTAGGCCCGCGGGTAGTACCTAAAAATCTGGATGCCAACCACTACCACCCACGGGTATACGCAATATCAGCCGCTAGTCGCCAGTTATTGGAGCAATTGGGTGCCTGGGATTTGATGGCAGCCGAGCGCATTACTGCTGTCGAGGCCATGGAGATTTATGGTGATGCCGATGGTAGTCTTGATTTATCTGCCTGGCAGGATGCGCGTACCAGTATGGCCTGGATAGTCGAGTCGGGTGCGCTGGAGCGCGCCTTGCAGCAAGTGGTAAAGGTGCTGGGAATTGAATGGCATCAGGCCCATTTCAAGGGGCTGCAAGCCAGCGCTACTGGCGTGCGAGTGCTTACCGATACGGCAGAGGAGCTTACGGCTGCCCTGCTGGTGGGGGCTGATGGCGCGCGCTCGCCGGTGCGTCAGGCGGCCGGTATCCAGCACGATTACCGACCCTACGGCGATCAGGGTGTAGTGGCCCATCTGGATAGCGAGTTGCCGCACCAAAACCGTGCTTATCAATGGTTTACTGGTGACAGCGTGTTTGCGCTGCTGCCTATGCCAGATACCGACCAGGGGGCACAATTATCATTGGTGTGGTCCATGCGCAATGGTCAGGCGCGTCACTGGCTGGCTATGGACCCAGAGGAGCGCCAGCAATGGTTTGGCGCCATGGCGCAGGCCATAACAGGTGGTCGTTTGGGGTGCTTACGGTTACGCACGCAGCCACTAGGTTTTCCCTTGTCGTTGGAATACTCTGCCATGGTAGCCCCGGCGGTGGCTTTGGTCGGCGATGCTGCGCACCGCGTCCACCCCCTGGCCGGTCAAGGTTTGAATCTGGGCCTGGGCGATGTTAAAACGCTGGTGCAAGTCTTAAAGGATAAAGAGCCGCAGCGTTTGCCGGGCGATTTGCGCGTCCTGGCCAGGTACCGGCGCAGGCGCAAAGAGGCCATGTATACCATGGGGATGCTGACCGACGGCTTGCATCGTTTGTTTGCGGCCGAGCCCGCTGCACTGGCGTGGGGGCGTAACCTGGGTATGCGTTTGCTTGACAGCATGCCACTTATTAAGCGTCAGCTGATTCGTGCTGCCGCAGGTGATTAGGTATTGGTATATGAAGCAAAAATTATTATGTGGTCTGTTGTTGGTTATTTCTGGTGTGGCTTGGGCTGAGCCGCCACCCGTTGCCACAACGCAGGCGCAGCCCCTGAGTGCTGAGCTTGCCGAAGATATTGCTGGTAAGTTCGAGCAACGCTTTCCAGGTATCAAGGTCGATGAAGTTAATTCCACGCCTATGGCTGGCATCTACGAGGTGCAAATCGGCTTTGATCTGGTCTATACCGATGTCGGGGTAGACTACGTGATGCAGGGGGCCTTGATTGACGCACGCCAGCAGCATAATCTTACGGCCGAGCGTATGCGGGTGTTAGAGCAGGTGGATTTTGCCAGCTTGCCCTTGGAGCACGCCATCAAGCAGGTAAAGGGCAGCGGCGCGCGTCAGGTGGCGGTGTTTGAAGATCCCAATTGCGGCTATTGCAAGCAGTTGCATGCCAGCCTGGAGCATATTGATGACACCACCGTATATACCTTTTTGTATCCTATATTAAGCCCGGAATCAGCGGTCAAGGCGCGTAATATCTGGTGCGCCGATGACCCGGCACAGGTCTGGAAGGGCTGGATGGTGCAAGGCCAGCTGCCTGCCGAGGCCAAGTGCGACAACCCTATACAAGATAATCTCGAACTCGGACGCAAGCTCAACGTGCAAGGCACCCCGGCGCTGTTTTTTGCCGATGGCACACGGGCCAACGGGGCTTTGCCCCTGGAGGCCTTGCAAGCAAGGTTCGACGCTTTACTTTAGCAGCGTCCAGTTGCCGTCCTTGACGGTTATGAGCTCACGGCCACGCTCGTCAAAGCCGCTGTGATCCTGGGCGCTCATGTTGTAGACGCCCTGGGTAGCTACCAGTTCGCTGGTTTGTTCTAGGGCAGTGCGCAAGGCCTGGCGAAACTGGGCCGTGCCTGGCTCGGCAGTTTGGGCAGCGATAGGTATGGCGTGTTGTAATAACAGACCGGCATCGTAGACGTTGGCGCCAAAGGTGGCTGGTTTTTCGCCGTACATGGCTTCGTAGCGCTGGATATAATCCTGTACTATGGGTTTGGATGGATTGTCATCGGCAATCTCCGGCAATACCAGCATCAAGCTGGCAGCCAGTATGGTGCCCTCGGCTGCAGGTCCGCCCAGTTTTAAAAACGCTGGCAAGGCTGCACCATGGGTTTGATAGAACTGGCCCTGGTAGCCTTGCTGCACCAGCGTGCTTTGGGGTAATGCCGCAGCCCCGCCGGTGCCGGCAACCAATATAGCGTCGGGCTTGGCGGCCAGCAGCTTCAGAGCCTGGCCGGTAACCGAGCTGTCGGTGCGCTGGTAGCGCTCGACTACGCTTAAGTCGATGTCATTTGCTTGGGCCAGCTGGCTAAATACTTGTAACCAGTCTTCACCGTAGGCGTCAGCAAAGCCTATAAAGCCAAGCGTTTTGATGCCGCGCTGGCGCATATCCTGGATTAAGGCCTTGGCGATAATATCGGTGTTTTGCGTGGTTTTAAAAGCCCAGCGCTTGTCCTCGGTCATGGGCAGTACTACCGAAGCCGCCCCTACCGGGGCCAGCATGGGCGTACCTGATTCGGCGATAAATGGCAGTACGCTCATCGAGTTGGGCGAGCCGGTTGGCCCAATGATGGCATCAACCTGGTCTTCGCTAATTAGCTTTTTGAATGCCGTAACGGTTTGCGTGGGATCGCTGGCGTCATCCAAGGAGATGTACTCTATGCTTAGGGCGCCAGCCTTGGTTGGTAACAGGGCGACGCTGTTTTTTTGCGGTATGCCCACCATTGCAGTTGGGCCAGTGGCTGAGGTAACTACGCCAATTTTTACCTGCGCTTGCGCAGCGCCTGCGATCAGCAGGCTGGCGGCGACGATTGCTAAGGGTTTGAACATTAACTTGCCTCCGGTGCAGAAACTCAAATAGTACCGTAGTTGCAGGCCATAAGGGCACGTTGCTGCGGTTACCATGGAATATAAATGAATCAGTAATTACCCTAAAATATATTGATAATATATTTGTTGGATATTAGACTGTGGTGATAAATTACTTGCCCGAGCGCATAGTGGGTTTTTAGTATTTTGTTTTAGATAGGAATTTGTATGCAGATAGCAGGAGTTTTGGTACCGATAGTTACCCCGTTTGATGATGCTGGCAAGGTAAACACAGCGGCTTTAAGTGAACTGGTAGAGCACTTCATACAGTCTGGCGTAGCCGGTATAGTGGCATGCGGCACGACTGGTGAGTACTACGCCCTGGATCAGGACGAGCGTGATCTGGTGCTGCAAACCGTAGCTGGTACGGCGGCTGGGCGTATAAGCCTGATTGCCGGGATCAATGCCTTGTCTACCCAGCAGTCCATTGCCTATGCCAAGCAGGCTGAAAGCATGGGTTATGGCGGTTTGATGCTGGCGCCGCCGCCTTATAGTCTGCCCGAGCAGGCGGGCGTAATCGAACACTTTAAAACCGTTGCTGCGGCCACCAGCTTGCCGATTATCATGTATGACTTCCCGGCACGCGTGGGGGTAAATATCGAGCCGGAAACGGTAATCGAGTTGGCCCGCATCAAAAATATAGTGGGTATTAAAGAAAGCAGTGGCAGCTTTAACCGCGCCCTGGCATTGATTCAGGCACAAATCCCGGAGTTTGAGATTATTAGTGGCTCAGACGATATGACCGCTGATTTTTTATTCTGGGGTGTGCGCAGTTGGATTAGCGGTGGCGCTAACGTATTCCCAGCCGAACAGGCGCAAATGGTACGGGCCGCCGCTGATGGTCAATGGGATAAGGTGCGCGCTATGATGAGTGCCATGTATCCGGTAATTGCCGCGATGGAGTCAGGTGACTACAACCAAAAAGCCAAGCTGGGTTGCCGCCGCCACGGTGTAGAGGCCGGGCCGGTGCGCTTGCCTTTGGCGCAGCTATCCAGTCAGCAGCAAGCCGAGTTTATGACGTTGTTAAACGCCTATAAGCCTTAATGGAGTAATTTATGAAGCGCAGTAAAGAACAGGTTTTTGAGCAGGCCCGTGCGGGTAAGTTGTGGGCCGGGCACCTGATACCGGGACATGATCAACCCACGGCCAAAATTGATAACATCACGCCAATTGATAAAAGCATAATCGGCAGCATTGAGGCTGGTAGCGCAGCCGATGTGGATAAGGCGGTAAAAATCGCGCGCGCCAGTTTTCAAAGTGGTGAGTGGTCGGGGCGCTCACCGGCCGAGCGCAAACAGGTGATGCAGGCCTGGGTGGCGCTCATGCAAGAGCACTCCGAGGAGCTTGCGGCGCTGGATTGTATCGATGCCGGCAAACCAATCACGGAGTGCCTCAATACCGATATGCCGGCTACGCTAGAGACCTTTAGCTGGTACGCCGAAGCTATCGATAAGTGCTTTGGCCGGATTGCTCCTACTGGTGCAGATGCTACCGGTTTGATCGTAAAAGAGCCTATAGGGGTGGTGGGTGCGGTGCTGCCCTGGAATTTCCCGGCGCAAATGTATGCCTGGAAGGTTGCGCCAGCGCTGGCTGCGGGTAACTCGGTGATAGTCAAGCCAGCCGAATTAACTTCGTTAAGCGCCTGGCGCATGACCCAGTTGGCGCATATGGCCGGGGTGCCACAAGGCGCTTTGCAGGTGGTGACTGGTCTGGGCGAGGAGGTTGGTGCGGCTATCGGCCTGCATATGGATGTGGACGTAGTCTCGTTTACTGGTTCTACCGAGGTGGGGCGCTATTTTCTTAAGTATTCTGCCGCTAGCAACCTGAAAGAAATCATTCTGGAGTGCGGTGGCAAAAGCCCGCAGGTGATCTTTGCAGACGCCGATCTGGATGCCTTGGTTGACGACGTGTTGGCAGCGGCCTTTTGGAATATGGGCGAAAACTGCAGCTGCGGTTCACGCATAATCGTACAGGCCAGCGTCAAGGATGCTTTGCTTGAGCGGTTGGGCGCCAAGATGTCGGCCTGGAAGGTGGGTTTGCCTACCGACCCAAGCGTACAGATCGGGCCTATGGTGGAGCTTGCGCATTTTGAAAAAGTACGCGGCTTTCTGGAAAGTGCGCAAGCCGATGGCGCCAAGCTTTACTATGGCGGCAAAATTCATCATGAGCTCGGCAGTGGCTGGTACATAGAGCCCACCATTTTTGATGAAGTCAGCCCGCAGGCGCGCCTGTTTAAAGAAGAGGTATTTGGGCCGATTCTGGCGGTTACAAGCTTTGATACCGAGGCCGAGGCCATAGAATTGGCCAATGATAGCAATTACGGCCTGGCCGCTTCGCTGTATACCAATGACGTGCGCCGTGCCAATCGGGTCGCACGCGCCATCCAGGCTGGTACAGTATCGGTGAATGGCTTTTCCGAGGGCGATATCAGCACGCCGTTTGGCGGTTACAAGCAGTCTGGCTTTGGTGGACGTGATAACGGCCTGGAGGCCTTTGATCAATACCAGCAGACCAAAACCATCTGGTACGTTAATTGATATTACAACGCCGTAAAATCGGCTGTGGCCTCGGGGTGCACTTTTAACAGCTTGCACTCCAGGCCCAGTAATTCGCTAAACCAGGCGCCTGCCAGTGCGCCTTCGTCAACGGCACGTACCTGTTGATTGGCTACACTGGCGCAGATTTCAACCTCGGGGTCGTCCTCGATTACATCCAGGGGTATATCCAGGCGTAGCATGCCGGGTGCGCGGATCACCAGATAGCCAAAACGTATTTGTAATTCAAGTGTGGACAAATCAGCTGCGCTTAACCATTTGCCGGCACGGTCAGCCAAAAACCAACGCTGCTGATACTGGCTGCTATAGGTACCCGCTATATGTGGTCCGCTGGCGATTGGCTGGAGCTTGTCGGTTTGCATAAAAATCCTTGCCTTGAGTGGCGCGCGTAATTTTAACGGTTAAACAGGCCCTTGAGCGCCTTGCCAAGCTCCTGCTTGGCGGTGTCCTTGGCACTTTCTTTCAGGCTGGGTTGGGCCTGATCGTCACTGGATTTGGGGATTATGCCCTGTTTTTCGAGCAGGTTGCCAAGCTCGGATTGTACCGTCTGTTTAAGGGCCTGGCCGGCTAGCTTGTCGAGCTTGACGCCGTAGGACGGCTGAGCCCATGGCCCGCTTATATGTACAGGGATAGTGGCACCTGCCAAGGGGTCGAGCCTACCTTTAAGCGCTGTTGGCATGCTGGCCACGATTTTTACAGCCAGTACCAGATCCAGGGTTTGCCGCGGCACGTCGATTTGTGCGGGCTTGTCGGCGCTGATACTTACAAGTTCAGAATCCAAGAGCAACTTGTTAACCTGGCCGATGCCTTGCTTAAAATCCACGCGCCCGTCAAAGCTTTTGAATACGGTCTGGTCGCTGGACACAAAAGGTGACTTAAGGCCATCCAGGCGCCCTTTGAGTATGCTTTGCAAAGAATCCGCGACATTGGTTAAAGACTTGCGCGCATCGATTCCGTAGACTACGCCATTGCCAACGCTCCAGTTGATGTTGCCAGCTAGTGCGCGCTCAAGCGCCTGGACGCTGGCGCCCTGGGCTTTAAGATCGAGCTGGGCCTGGGCGCTGCCAGACATTAATTGCTTGCCGCTTAAGGCTTTAAGTAACGGCTCTAAGGCAATCTTATTGGCGTCTAGCTTGAGTGCCAAAGCGTTGTTGGCATTGGCGCTAAGCTGGCCGTTAATACTGCCTTGGTACAGGTTAGCGCTAAGCTTGGAGATGTTTAAAGCATCGTTTTTAATACTCAACTGGCTACTTAGCTTACTCAGCTCCAGGTTCTGAAAAATAAGCTGGCCTATGTCAATGCTGCCATTGACGTCTAGCCCTTTGAGAAAGCTCAGGTCTATGGGGGTAGCCGTGGCAGCGCCGGTCTTGGGCTGGTTTTGTGCGCCGTTGGCCGCTGGTTTGCCCGTGGCTTTGCCTGCGTCGCTGCCAGCGCCCAGCCACTGATTCAAATCAAGCCGGTCGCTATTTATGGCAAACCTGGTTTTGGCCTTGCTAAAGTCTTGTACGCTAGCGCTTAAGCTGGTATTTGAGCCCTCCAGTACAGTTTTTAAAGCCAGCTCCAGGCTTTGCTGCTGCAGATTGAATTTCAGGCTGCCGTTAAGCGGTGCGTCAAGCTTGCCCTGAGGTAGCGCCGGGTCTTGTAGGCTTAGATTGCCCTTGATGGCGGCGAGTGCACCGCTGGAGGTTTTGTCATCCCAGCTTACGGGCGTGGCCAGGCCTAGCGTGAGGGCGTTATTGCCATCTTTGGTTTTGAGCGCCAGGCTGATGTCCTGGGCCTTGTCGGCCGGCGCTGGCAGCTTAATGGTGGGGGCATCCAGGGCCAGCTCCAGGCTGCGCTGCTGGTATAGGCCGCTAGCTTTGAAGGCGAACTTGTCAATGGCCAGCGCCTGGTTGCGAGCATTTAATGCCAGCTGATTGGCACTAAGCCTGGCTTTGAGTTGCTGCAAGTCAGCCAGGCGGCCGTTAAGCGCTACCTGTAATTTTTGCGCCTGATAACTTTGTGCCTGGGGGGCAAGTGTGAGCGTGGCCTGGATATCAAAATTGGCATCCAGCACGGGTTGCTTGCCCTGCACGTCGGCCTGCAGGGATACATCAAATGCCTGGCCATAGGCTATACGACCGGTGCTGGCGTTAATGTTCTGGACCACGGTGTCAATGCCGCTGGCCGTATCCTGGTAGCGTACGCGCCCGTTTTGCAAAGCCAGGCCGGCGATATCTATACTTAGTTCTGAGCCCGGCTCGGCAGCTTGGGCACTACTGGCCTGGGTTGCAGCGCTGGCCTGGCCAGCCTGGGCGTCGTTGGTGCTGGCAGCGTCCTGGCTTGCAAGTAGATCATCGAAATTAAATGCACCCTGGGCGTTGCGGCTGATATTGGCCTGCAAGCCGTCGAGCTGGATGTGATCCACCACTAGCTGTTTGGATAGTAGCGGCCAGATTGCCACCGCCAGACGGGCGTTATTGACCGCAGCAAACAGCTCCTCAGAGTCGCGCTCAGAGAGGCTGGCATTATTTATGGACAAGGCCAGGCGTGGATATAGGGACATGGATATATCCCCCTGGATGCTAAGCGTACGGCCGTATTCCTTATGTACCAGATCTTGTAGTCTGGACTTGTAGGAATTGGGGTCGAAGTTGAGTAAAAATACGCCTAAAGCCGCTATCGCCAGTAGTATTAAAACTACCAGAGCGGTAAAAATACGCTTAAACCAGGTGCCCATGTTATAAAACCAGATAAAATTTGTATTGGTACGAGTTTGGCGCGGTTCGCAAGCTGTTCAGGGTGCGAATCAAACCGGGCGCGGCTTATATGTTACACATTAATCCGGATCTACTGGATTGTATTTAACAAAACTTGTAGTTTTGCCTGGTTCTGGCGCTGGCGTACTGTATAAGTATAGATAAAACAGCAGGCCATTACGGGCCGCTAACTAATGGTTGGAGACCACCCATGCATATTGGTATTCCACGTGAAACAAACGCTGGAGAAACGCGGGTTGCTGCCACCCCGGAAACTGTTAAAAAACTGGTGCAGGCGGGCCATCAGTTAAGCGTACAGGCAGGCGCTGGCACGGCTGCGCATTACCCTGATGGTGATTATGAAAAGGCGGGCGCGAGTTTGGTCGATGCCGCCGGCGCCCTGGGTTGTGAGCTGGTGTTAAAGGTACGCCGGCCTGATTCTGCCGAGCTGGCTCAAATGCAATCTGGCGCGGTGTTGCTAGGCATGCTGGACCCTTTTGATGATGCGGGCTTGCAAGAGCTGGCCGCGGCGGGTCTGACCGCTTTCGCGCTGGAGGCCGCGCCGCGCACTACTCGCGCTCAAAGCCTGGATGTATTATCTTCGCAGGCCAACCTGGCGGGCTATAAGGCGGTGTTGCTGGCTAGCCAATACTACGGTCGCATATTTCCCATGATGATGACGGCGGCCGGTACGCTTAAGGCCGCCCGGGTGGTGGTGTTAGGCGCCGGGGTGGCCGGTTTGCAGGCGATTGCTACAGCAAGGCGTTTGGGGGCCGTGGTCGAAGCCTCCGACGTGCGCCCGGCAGCGCGCGAACAGGTCGAGTCTTTAGGCGGCAAGTTTATCGACGTGCCTTATGAAACCGACGAAGAACGTGCCATCGCCGAAGGCGTTGGCGGCTATGCCCGGCCTATGCCGGCGGCCTGGATGCAACGCCAGGCGGCTCTGGTGGCTGAACGCTGCAAGCAGGCTGACATCGTGATTACTACCGCCTTGATTCCAGGCCGGCCGGCGCCCGTGCTGGTGCAGCCCGAGACGGTCGCGGCCATGCGACCAGGCTCGGTAGTCGTCGATTTGGCGGTCGAGCGCGGTGGTAATTGCCCACTGTCGGTGGCTGGCGAAGTAATCCAGCACGCCGGTGTCACCCTGGTTGGCTTGACCAACCTGCCGGCCCTGCTGGCTACCGATGCTTCGGCCTTGTACGCCCGTAACCTGCTGGATTTTCTTAAACTCATAATCAACGCCGAGGGCCAGTTAAGCCTGCCCGAGGACGACGATATCATCCAAGCCTGTCTGGTTACCCAGGCTGGCCAGGTACTTAGGAGCGCCTGATGGAAGCTGTAAACCCGACTTTACTGAATTTGATTATTTTTGTGCTGGCCGTATACGTTGGCTACCACGTGGTCTGGAATGTTACGCCGGCGCTGCATACCCCTCTTATGGCAGTTACTAATGCTATTTCGGCCATAGTTATCGTGGGTGCCATGCTGGCCACTGGTTTAACCGATGGCTTGCTGGCTGAATTCATGGGGATAATTGCGGTTGCTCTGGCGGCCGTTAACGTGTTTGGTGGTTTTCTGGTAACCCAGCGCATGCTGGAAATGTTTAAGAAAAAAGACCGTAAAGGGGGCCAGGCATAATGTCCATGAACGTCGTAATTCTGCTTTATTTAGTGGCCTCGGTGTGTTTTATCCAGGCTTTGAAGGGGCTATCGCACCCCACCAGCTCGCGCCTGGGCAACGTGTTTGGTATGGTGGGTATGGCGATTGCCATTTTTACCACCTTTGCCCTGATTATCGCCACGGCGCGTGAGGGTACGCTGGCCTTTGGTCTGGTACGCATAATCATCGGCCTGCTAATTGGCGGTACGGTGGGCACCTACCTGGCGCGTAAGGTCGAGATGACCAAGATGCCCGAGCTGATTGCGTTTATGCATAGCATGATAGGTTTGGCGGCGGTAGCTATAGCGATAGCCGTGGTGGCTGAGCCCCACGCTTTTGGCATAGCCGCTGCTGGCGCCGCTATACCTACGGGCAACCGGTTGGAGCTATTTATTGGCACTTTTGTTGGTGCGATTACGTTTTCCGGTTCGGTGATCGCCTTTGGCAAGCTCTCTGGCAAGTATAAGTTTCGCCTGTTTCAAGGTGCGCCAGTAGTGTTTGCCCATCAGCATATGCTGAATCTCGGCCTGGCGTTATTGATGCTGTTGTTTGGCCTGTGGTTTATGGCTAACGAGAGCTCGTTGGCGTTTGTGCTCATGATGTTGATCGCCTTTGCCCTGGGGGTGCTGATTATTATCCCCATTGGTGGGGCCGATATGCCGGTAGTCATATCCATGCTTAACAGCTATTCTGGCTGGGCCGCCGCCGGTATTGGCTTTTCGCTGAATAATCCCATGCTTATCATCGCCGGCTCCTTGGTGGGGTCTTCGGGGGCAATTCTGTCCTATATCATGTGCAAGGCCATGAATCGGTCCTTTTTTAACGTTATTCTAGGTGGTTTTGGTGCCGCGGCCGGCACTGGTGCTGCGGCTGACCAGGAGCAGCGCAACGTTAAATCAGGTAGTGCCGATGATGCCGCTTTCCTGATGAGCAATGCCGATACAGTAACCATAGTACCGGGCTATGGCCTGGCGGTGGCGCGCGCCCAGCACGCTCTCAAAGAACTGGCCACCAAGCTAGGCGAGCAGGGGGTTACGGTCAAGTACGCCATCCACCCGGTGGCTGGCCGTATGCCGGGGCACATGAATGTGCTGCTGGCCGAGGCCGAGGTGCCCTACGATCAAGTGTTTGAGATGGAAGACATTAACGGCGAGTTTGGCCAAACCGACGTGGTACTGGTTTTAGGGGCCAATGACGTGGTTAATCCAGCCGCCAAGAATGATCCCCAATCACCGATTGCCGGCATGCCTATTCTCGAAGCGTATAAGGCGCGCACCGTAATCGTCAACAAACGCTCTATGGCAGCTGGTTATGCTGGTTTAGATAACGAGCTGTTCTACATGGATAAAACCATGATGGTATTTGGCGACGCCAAAAAAGTGCTCGAAGATATGGTCAAGGCGCTGGATTAATGCCTGGCCTGCCGGTCTGAGTGCAGGCAGGCCATTGCTTGGAGAGGTGTTTTGCGGGACTCAAAAAATACCTGTGATGTTGCCGTAATAGGCGCGGGGATAATCGGGGTAAGCTGCGCCTTGTATTTGCGCGAGGCCGGCCAAGACGTGGTTTTGCTGGATCAAAACCCAATTGCCAGTGGCGCCAGCAGCGGCAACGCTGGGGCTTTGGCCTTTACCGAAATCCTGCCCTTGGCGGCGCCAGGTATTATGCGCAAGGCTATGCGCTGGTTGTTTGACCCGCTAGGTCCGCTGAGCTTGCCGCCGGCTTACTTGCTTCATATAGCTCCCTGGTTGTTACGCTTGTGGCGTGCCAGCTGGAGCAAGAATTATCAGGCCAATATAGGGGCACAGTTTGCACTGATGCAACTGGCTCAAAGCGAAATGTTAGCCATGTTGCAGCGCTGCGGCTTGGAGCAGCACTTGCATACCCAAGGTGTGCTCGAACTATACGATAGCGCGGCCAGTTTTGCGCGGGCGCGTAATAGTTTGCGCGAGTTGCAAAAACGCGGTATAGAGGTGCAAATATTGCAAGAGGCGCAGATTGCCGAACGTCAGCCAGGCTTGGCGCCCGGATTCAAGCATGGTGTTTATCTGCCGCAGTGGCAAAATGTCGCCGACCCCAAGGTGCTGGCCGAGGATATCGCCCAGTATGCGCTGGATAAGGGCGCGGTATTCAGGCAAGACAAAGTAATTGGCCTGAAGGCGGTGGCCAATGATTGCTACGAGCTTAAGCTTACGGGTGTGCGACATTTGCAGGCGCGTAAGGTGGTAGTGGCTGCGGGGGCTTTTGCGCACGTGCTTTGCGCCCAGTTGGGCGAGTCTATACCATTGGAAACCGAGCGCGGTTACAACACTACGCTTGCGCCCGATGCCTTTGATCTGCGCCAGCAGCTTACTTTTGTGGACCATGCTTTTGTGGTGGCGCCGCTTAAGTGTGGGCTGCGCGTAGGCGGGGCGGTGGAGTTGGCAGGCTTGCAGCGGGCACCAAATTATGCCCGTGCCGATGCCATGCTCGCCAAAGCCAAAAAATTTTTACCCGGCCTGGATACCAGCGCTGGCCGCCAGTGGATGGGTATGCGCCCCAGCTTACCGGACTCGCTACCGGCCATTGGACCAGCGCGCCACCACCCCAATGTTGTCTACGCTTTTGGCCATGGTCATCTGGGCCTGACCCAGGCGGCTGCTACGGCTTGTCTGGTGCGTGAGCTGGTGCTGGGACAAAGCCTGAGCATTGATATACAGGCTTACAGTCCGCAGCGTTTTTAAGCGAGCAATATATGCATGAAATAGCAATTCTGGACTCCCACACCGGTGGTGAACCAACCCGTTTGGTACTGTCCGGGTTTCCTGATTTAGGTATGGCCTCTATGGCCCATCGCCGTGAGTTGCTGGCGCAACGGCATGACAAGTGGCGCAAGGCCGTAATCCTGGAGCCGCGCGGCAGCGAAGTGATGGTGGGCGCGTTGTTGTGTACGCCGCAAAACCCGCAAGCCAGCGCCGGGGTAATATTTTTTAATAATAAGGGCTATTTGGGTATGTGCGGCCATGGCACCATTGGCTTGATAGCCTCGCTGGCCTGGCTCGGGCGTATAGAGCCAGGTGAACATCTGCTGGAAACTCCGGTAGGGCTGGTGGGCACTGAATTACACGCCGATGGTACGGTGAGCGTACACAACGTGGCGTCTTACCGTTACCAAAAGGCGTTGTCCCTGGTTGTGCCCGGTTATGGCAAGGTGGTTGGTGACATCGCCTGGGGCGGCAACTGGTTCTTTCTGGTTGACGCGCCCGGCATGGTGCACGCCGGAGCTGACAAGAATGCCCTGCTTAAGTTTGCTAGCGCGATCAGCGCTGCTTTGCAGGACCAGGGGGTGTGTGGGCGTGATGGCGCCGAGATAGACCATATCGAGCTTTTCAGTAATGACGAGCAGGCTGATAGCCGCAACTTTGTACTTTGTCCGGGGTATGCCTACGATCGTTCGCCTTGTGGTACTGGTACCAGCGCCAAGCTGGCCTGTCTGGCTGCCGACGGCCAGCTGGCACCAGGGCAGGTATGGCGCCAGGCCAGTATTATCGGTAGCCTGTTTGAAGCCAGCTACCGGCTTGATGGCGAGCACATTATGCCGACTATTCGTGGCCGCGCCCATATAAGCGCACATAGCAAATTGATAATCCAAGACGATGACCCGTTTGCCTGGGGTATATAGTGGTGCAATCAGACAGCCATAGCAATAAACTACGCGCAACCGAATTAGCCTACGATAGCATCGAGCAAATGATTGCCACCCTGCGTCTGGAGCCTAATCAGCCAATTTCCGAGAGCGAGCTAATCAAGCTTACGGGCCTGGGGCGCACGCCCATACGCGAAGCCTTGATGCGTTTGGTGGCCAGTGGCTTGATAGAGCAGCAGCCCAGGCGTGGCTTGCGGGTAAGTGAAATACGCATAGCCGAGCACCTGATTTTGATAGAAACGCGCCGTGTGCTAGAGCGCCTGATCGCCGCTGGCTCTGCCCGGCGCGCCAGTGCCAGCCAGCGTCAGACAATTCTGGAGCAGGCCAGGGAGATGCAAAACGCCGCTGCCAAGGGCGATATTAACGCTTACATGTACGCCGACCAGGCGCTGGATCGGGTTAATCATGCGGCTTGCCGCAACCCGTATGCGGTCAAGGCGATTACGCCCATGATTATCCAGTGCCGGCGTTTTTGGTACGCATTTCAGCACGAGGGTGATTTACAGCGTGGCGCCCAGGCACATCTGCTGCAGGCTGAGGGTATCCACCAAGGCGATAGCAAGCAGGCGGTGGCCGGCGCCGACGCCTTGATGGACTATCTGAATGAGTTTACCCACACGGTAATCGAAGCCTGAATCTGTGGGCTAAGGATTTAGTCCCGGGCGGGCGCCTGCTCTTGCTCCTGACGCAGCTGCTTGGCCTTGGTGTGCAGCCAGCGCTCTACCGAGGGAAACACAAACTTGCTGACGTCCCCACCCATGATCGCGATTTCGCGCACTATGGTGCCAGAAATAAACTGGTATTGATCCGATGGGGTCATGAACAGGGTTTCGACCTCAGGCAGCAGCTGACGGTTCATGCCCGCCATTTGGAACTCGTACTCAAAGTCGGATACCGCGCGCAGGCCACGCACTATAACGCGGGCGTTTTGCTCGCGGGCAAAATCTTTGAGCAGGCCACCAAAGCCGCGTACCTGGACGTTGGGGTAATGTCCTAAAACCTCTTGAGCGATGTCCAGTCGCTCTTGCAGGCTAAAAAAGGGCTTTTTGTTCTGGCTGTGGGCCACACCGACCACAACCTGGTCAAACAGATTGGCGGCGCGGCGTACAAGGTCTTCGTGCCCGCGCGTGAGCGGGTCGAAGGTTCCTGGATAAACGGCAGTAATCATGCGGACTCCGGCGAGTGGTTCAAGGCGCCATTATCAAGCTTTTTTTGCGTTGCAGCAAACTGGTATAAGCCATAATGAACCTGGCCCGCACGGCCTTGACGCACGAGCGTGAGCAAGTCATTGTATTGACTGATGTTTTGATTTGACTCCAAGTATATAAAAGCATCTGGCTTAAGAACGGTCGTAAGCATTGGTACAATCGTGCTCATTAAGTCGGTATCAAAGGGTGGGTCAATAAATACCAGGTCATAACTGTTTGGTGCCTGGCGTTTGAGAAACTCGCGGGCGTCGGCGTTGGTTATTTTGATGGCGTGGGCTTGCAGGCTGGTCTGCAGGGCACGCAAGCTGGCTACGGCTGCAGGGGCGCGTTCCACTAACTGGGCGGTTGCTACGCCGTGCGAGGCCGCCTCAAAGCCCAGCGCGCCAGAGCCGGCAAACAGATCCAGTACGGTCTTGTCGGCAAAGTTACCCTGCCACAAGTGCTGCAACCAGTTAAATAAGGTTTCACGCACGCGATCAGGAGTGGGGCGCAGGCCGTCAAGCTTGACAACATTTATGAGCGTGCGCTTATAACTACCGCCTACAATACGGACTTGATGTTTTTTCATTATTGGCCTTGCCAGCCGGATTAACCAACGTAAAGTTTAAAGCCAATGTTCAGTTTTTTTAAGCGTAAGAAAAACGCTCAAGTTGCTGTACCCAGCCCCGATCAGCCGGTAGCGGATGCAGTACCGGACGCGTTAGCCAGTCCGGTAGAGTCACGGTCAGAGTCACAACCACAGCCACAGGATGCGCAAACGCAGCTAGAGCCAGCAGCCGATATTATAGAATCTGCTGTTCAGGAGCCCCGGCAGTCATGGCTGGGGCGCTTGCGTCAGGGACTGGCGCGCACCGGGCAAAGCCTGGGCGGCTTGTTCGTCGGCGTGAAAGTCGATGAAAACCTGTTTGAAGAGCTGGAGACGGCCTTGATAATGGCCGACGCCGGGGTCGAGGCCAGTAGCAAAATGCTGGCGCTACTGCGTGCGCGCGTCAAACGCGACCGTATCCAGGATGCCGAAGGCGTACGGCAGGCTATGCAGGAAATTCTGGCCGCGCACCTGGAGATATTGGAAAAGCCTTTTGTAATTGGTGAGAATAGCCCCACGGTGGTGATGATTGCTGGTGTCAATGGCGCGGGCAAAACCACGTCCATTGGCAAATTGGCGCATGCCATGCAGCTGCGTGGCGCCAGCGTATTGCTGGCCGCGGGTGACACCTTCAGGGCCGCAGCGCGCGAACAGCTGGTGCAATGGGGCGCGCGCAACAACGTAAGCGTAATCGCGCAAGATGGTGGTGACCCGGCGGCGGTGGCCTTTGATGCGGTCAATGCCGGGCGCGCGCGGCAGGCCGACGTGGTTTTGGTGGATACGGCCGGGCGCCTGCCAACCCAGCTGCACTTGATGCAAGAGCTGCAAAAAATCAAACGCGTAATTACCAAGGCCGATCCTGGGGCGCCACACGAGGTTTTGCTGGTGGTGGATGGCAATACCGGTCAAAATGCTTTGGCACAAATCAAGGCTTTTGATGCGGTGCTGGAGTTGACCGGCCTGATAGTAACCAAGCTGGACGGTACCGCCAAGGGCGGCATTCTGGCCGCGGTGGCGGCGGGCAGCCAGGGGGTGCGGCCCATACCGGTGTACTGGATTGGGGTAGGCGAGGGCATGCAAGATCTGCAAAGCTTTGTGGCTGCCGAGTTTGCCGAGGCCCTATTGGGCAAGAGCGTTTAAACGGGCCTAAAATAGCGCTTGCAAAGTAGATTTTAATGGACAGAAAATGAGTTCACAGGTCTCTGATAGTGGGCCGAGCGGCCAGCACTTTGATATTTCGCCAGTTAGCGAGATCGTCGCCGATCTGCGCGCGGGGCGCATGGTTATTCTGGTAGACGAAGAAGACCGCGAAAACGAGGGTGATCTCGTGCTTGCGGCCGATTTTGTTAGTCCGGAAGCCATTAATTTCATGGTCACCCACGCGCGTGGCCTGGTTTGTCTGACGCTTACCCAGCAGCGTTGCCAGCAGTTAAACCTGCCTATGATGGCCAGCAAAAATGGTACCCGCTTTGGCACCAATTTCACCGTTTCAATCGAAGCCGCTGAAGGCGTGGATACGGGTATTTCGGCGGCCGACAGGGCGCGTACCATACAGGCCGCAGTGGCACGTGCTGCCAAGCCCGAGGATCTGGTCTCGCCGGGGCATATTTTTCCGGTGCAGGCGGTACAAGGCGGCGTGCTGGTGCGTGCCGGCCATACCGAGGCTGGCTGCGACCTTACCGCTATGGCCGGGTTGACCCCGGCAGCGGTAATATGCGAGATACTCAAGCCTGACGGCACCATGGCGCGCTTGCCAGACTTGGTAGTATTTGCCAAAGAGCACGGTCTGAAAATAGGCACCATCGCCGACCTTATCCAATACCGCAGCGAACACGAGTCCATGATCAAGCGGCTAGCCGAGCGCGTAGTAACAACCCCTTGGGGGCGTTTCAAGCTGGTGGCCTATCGCGATCTGGCTTCGCACGCACCGCATTTGGCGCTGGTGCACGGTGAGGTCAGCGCCGAGCAAGAAACCCTGGTGCGGGTGCACGAGCCTACCGGCATACTGGATTTGCTCGCGCCCGATACGGCACCCCATAGCTGGACCATTCCCAAGGCCCTGGCTGAAATCAGCGCGGCCCCCAGCGGGGTGCTGGTGCTGCTTAATTGCCAGGGCGGTGCAGAGTTGCTATTTGCACAGATCGGCCAGTGGGATGAGGATAGCCCCAGGCCTAGCCAGGCAGCCGATGGTGGGCGCCACGGTCTGCGTACGTTTGGTATAGGGGCGCAGATCCTGCGTGATCTTGGGGTAGGTCAAGCACGCTTATTGGCAAAACCGCGCAAAATGCCTAGCATGGCTGGGTTTTCTTTAAGCATTACGGGTTACCATACTAATACCGACGCCAAGGCGTCTTAAACGAACGGATACTTGATCATGAATCCTTATGTTATCAACCCGGACCTGACCGGTGAGGGCCTGTTCATAGGCATAGTGCGCGCGCGCTTTAACGAAGAGATCGGCCAGGCCGAGCTGGCTGCCTGTTTGCAAGAACTGGCTGATTTGGGTGTAGATGAAAAAGATATCATGGTAATCAGCGTGCCGGGGGCGCTTGAGCTGGGCGTGGCTTTGGCCGAGCTGGCTGATAGCCGCGAGTTTGATGCCTTGATCGCTTTGGGTGCAGTTATCCGCGGTGAAACCTACCATTTTGAGATCGTCAGCAACGAGTCGGCCACCGCCATTGGCAGGGTGGCCATGCAAACTGGCATTCCGGTGGCAAACGGTGTACTTACTACCGAGACTGAGGCCCAGGCGCTCGAACGTGCGGCCGCCAAGGGGCGCGACTGCGCGCGTACCGCGGTAGAGATGGCCAACCTCCTGATGGTATTAGAGCCCGAGCTAGAGAGCGATCTGGACGATCTGGATCTCGACGATCTTGGCCTTGATGATGATAGCGAATTCGATGACGACTGAAGCCCGCCCGTTGCGCCTACAGCGCCCAGGCGGTCGTAGCGCGCGGCGCCTGGCGCGTGAGTTTGCTCTGCAGGGAGTGTACGCCTGGTTGCTTAGGACTGATGCCGACGCTGCCGAGTTGGGAGAAATTGACGCCCACGTGCGCGATGGTGAAAACTTTGAACTGGCCGACTGCGAGTGGTATCAAACCCTTTTGCAAGGTGTAATCAGCCAATCGGACAGTCTGCGCGCGCGCTTCTCACCCTATATAGACAGGCCGCTGGCCGAGCTCTCGCCCATAGAGCACGCGGTGTTGTTAATTGGCAGCTTTGAGCTCGTGCACCAGATACAGGTGCCTTACAAGGTGGCCATAAACGAGTCCGTAGAGCTGGCTAAGGCCTTTGGTGGCACCGACGGTTACCGGTTTGTCAACGGCGTACTCGACCGGGTGGCAGCCGAGGCCCGCAGCACCGAGGTTCAGGCGCGTGCCTGAGTGGCCGGGGGATGGCCGTGCAGCAGGGCGCAAGCGAATTTGAGCTCATAAGACGCTACTTTGTGGGGCCAGTGCCCGCAAACGTATTGGGTCCGGGGGATGATTGTGCCCTGATACCCATTAGTGCCAGCGCCAGCCTGGCTATAAGCAGCGATATGCTGCTGGAAGGACGTCATTTTTTGTCTGCTACCGCCGCAGATGCCGTAGGCCATAAGGCCCTGGCGGTAAACCTTTCTGATCTGGCGGCTATGGGGGCCAGACCTGTTGGTTGTACGCTGGCGCTGGCGCTGCCCAGGGTTGATCACGCCTGGCTTGCCGGCTTTAGTGCCGGCTTCCAGGCGCTGGCTCAACAAACTGGCTGCCCGCTGGTGGGCGGCGACACTACGCGCTCGGATACTGGTAGCGTGATTAGCGTAACCGTACTGGGTCTGGTGGACCCACAGCAGGCCTTGCGCCGTGATGCTGCCCGCGCCGGTGATGATATTTGGGTGTCTGGCAGCCTGGGGGCCGCCGATGTGGCTCTGCGCTTGCTGCAAGGCGAGCTTGCCACAGCCGATACCGGTCTGTTGCAGCGCTTGCGTCCATATCTTGAGTATCCCCAAGCACGGCTTGAGCTAGGTCAAGCGCTATTGGGTGTGGCGCACGCAGCCATCGATATTTCCGATGGCCTGCGCCAGGATCTGGGCCATATTTTGCAAGCCAGTGCCTGTGGTGCCACGCTTTACTATGATGCCTTGCCGCAGCACCCGGATCTGGCCGGTTTGGCTCCCGAACTCAGGCAGCAGGCCGTGTTGGCTGGTGGTGACGTCTACGAACTATGTTTTACCGCCAGCCCTGCCAAGCGCACCGCAATCGCGGCCATTGGCCAGCGCCTGGGGTTACAGCTAAGCCGCGTGGGCACAATAAATAGCCAGCGTATTTGTCAGGTTTTGGATGGCGCGGGCAAGGCGCTGGAGCTGGTGCGCGGTGGCTTTGATCATTTTGCTTAGCCCGCCCGTGCGTGGTTAAACAGTGTGTCAGGAGAAGATACAGTGACTACGAAAGCCGTAAAACGCCCGCTACGCAAAGCGGCAAAAAAAGCCGTACAGCAGCAGGCGGTCGCTGAAGATAGCATGGCGGCTGCGCTCGCCTTGGCCCAGGATTTGGGCGCTGCGTTAAAGCAAAGTTCTTTAAGCTGTGTGACGGCCGAGTCCTGTACCGGGGGTTTACTGGCTAGTGCTATTACCTCGTGTGCGGGCTCCAGTGCCTGGTTTGATAGCGGTTTTGTTACCTACAGCAATAGCGCCAAAATCAGCCAGCTAGGCGTAGGCGCAGACTGTTTGCAGCAATACGGGGCGGTGAGCGAACAAACCGCCCGTGCCATGGCCGAAGGGGCTTTGCAGGTTACGCCTGGGGCAGGGCTGGCTTTAAGTACTACCGGCATAGCAGGCCCCGGTGGCGGTACGGACAATAAGCCGGTTGGCATGGTGTGCTTTGGGGTGGCTGTGCGTACTGAACGCGGCATTGAAGCAAGTGCGTTTACCGAATTTTTTAGCGGTAATCGCGCCCAGGTGCGCGCGCTGGCGGTGTGTTTTGCCCTGTTGGCAGGAATCAAGACGCTATTATCTTAATTAGTGGTGGAAGTCTTGAAATTTACAAAAACGCCGTTATAATTAGCACTCAGTGGGGTTGAGTGCTAACAACACCCCGAATTTTTCAACTAACTTCAAGTACAGGAGTCCATCCATGGCATTGCGTCCTTTGCACGATCGGGTGATCGTCAAACGTCTGGACAACGAGCGCACCACAGCCTCGGGTATTGTTATCCCTGAAAGCGCCGCAGAAAAGCCCGATCAGGGCGAAGTCCTGGCCGTTGGCCCAGGCAAGAAAACCGAAGACGGTAAAGTTATCCCTGTAGACCTCAAGGTAGGTGACAAGGTGCTGTTCGGCAAATACGCCGGCCAGTCCGTAAAAGTTGATGGCGAAGAAGTCCTCGTCATCCGCGAGGATGAAGTCCTTGCGGTTATCCAGTAAGCCCATACAAACTGGCACCTGTTTAAACCTAAAGGATTTTTAACATGACAGCAAAACAAGTATTTTTTGGTGACGACGCCCGTGCGCACATTGTGCGTGGCGTAAACATACTCGCCAACGCAGTAAAAACCACCATGGGCCCCAAGGGTCGCAATGTGGTGCTGGACCGCTCTTTCGGCGCCCCCACGGTTACCAAGGATGGTGTGTCCGTAGCCAAAGAGATCGAGCTCAAAGACAAGTTTGAAAACATCGGCGCCCAGCTGGTCAAGGAAGTGGCTTCCAAGACCTCCGATAACGCTGGCGATGGCACCACCACCGCTACGGTACTGGCCCAGTCGATTGTCGAAGAAGGCCTGAAGTACGTGGCCGCTGGTATCAGCCCAATGGACCTCAAGCGTGGCATAGACAAGGCCGTTGGCGTGGTAGTCGAAGAGTTGCACAAGCTCTCCAAGCCCTGCACCACCAGCAAAGCAATTGCTCAGGTCGGTTCGATCTCGGCCAATAGCGACGAGTCAGTAGGTAAAATCATTGCCGACGCTATGGACAAAGTTGGCAAAGAAGGCGTGATTACCGTCGAAGACGGCAAGTCTTTGGAAAATGAGCTGGACGTAGTTGAAGGTATGCAGTTTGACCGCGGCTATCTCTCGCCCTATTTCATCAACGAGCAGGAAAAACAGGTTTCCGTACTGGAAGATCCGTACATCCTGATTTTTGACAAAAAAATCAGCAATATTCGTGATTTGTTGCCGGTGCTCGAAGCCGTAGCCAAGTCCAGCCGGCCGTTGTTGATCGTAGCCGAGGACGTCGAGGGCGAAGCCTTGGCCACACTGGTTGTCAATAACATCCGCGGTATCCTCAAAACCACAGCCGTTAAGGCTCCTGGCTTTGGTGATCGTCGCAAAGCTATGCTCGAAGATATCGCCATTCTTACCGGCGGTACGGTCATCTCCGAAGAAACCGGCTTGTCGCTGGAAAAAGCCACCATCGATATGCTCGGCCAGGCCAAGCGTGTTGAAGTTGGCAAAGAAAACACCACGGTCATCGATGGCGCCGGTCAAAGTGCCAACATCGAAGCGCGTGTTAAACAGATCCGTGCCCAGATCGAAGAGGCCACCTCTGACTACGACCGCGAAAAACTGCAAGAGCGCGTAGCCAAGCTGGCTGGCGGTGTTGCCGTGATTCGTGTTGGTGCTGCCACCGAAGTCGAGATGAAAGAGAAGAAAGCCCGTGTTGAAGACGCTCTGCACGCTACCCGTGCGGCCGTCGAAGAGGGCATTGTTCCTGGTGGTGGTGTGGCCCTGATCCGTGCCAAGGCTGCCGTGGCCGAGCTCAAAGGCGCCAACTCTGATCAAGACGCTGGCATTAAGCTGGTACTGCGTGCTATCGAGTCACCTTTGCGCACCATCGTTCTTAACGCCGGCGAAGAAGCCAGCGTGATAGTCAACGCTGTCGAGCAGGGTAAGGACGATTATGGCTACAACGCTACTACCGGTACTTACGGCAATCTGGTTGAGGAAGGCGTAATCGACCCCACTAAGGTTACCCGTACGGCTTTGCAAAATGCCGCCTCGGTAGCCAGCCTGTTGCTGACCACTGAAGTTGCAGTGGCTGAAATTGTCGAAGACAAGCCAGCCCCGGCAATGCCTGACATGGGTGGTATGGGCGGTATGGGTGGCATGGGCGGCTTCTAAATCGAGTCGACATTTAATGCTGCACCAGGTCTGGCACCGGCATTGCCGGTGCCTGGCCACCTAAAAGGCGCAACCACTTATAATGGTTGCGCCTTTTTTAATTTGAGTGGCTGCGCACTGGCGGCCTGGACAATATGCACAATCCGTCGCCCTACAAAAAACCGCGCGGCCTTAAATCGGTGGTGTATGCCTTTAGGTACTCCATGCAGGGCCTGGGGGCGGCCTGGCGCTACGAAACGGCTTTTCGCCAAGAGTTTATCCTGGCGCTGATTCTAGTGCCGCTGGCGCTATTGCTTGGTAATAATGCACTAGAGCGGGTGTTGCTGGCTGGCAGTGTTTTACTGGTGCTGGTGGTTGAGCTACTAAACTCGGCCATGGAAACCGTAGCCGACGCTTTTTGCAGCGAGTATCATCCTCTGATAGGGCGGGCCAAGGACATAGGCAGCGCAGCAGTATTGGTCGCTTTGGTGTTGTGCGCCGCTACCTGGTTGTTATTGCTTTGGCCCAGGTGGTGGCCGTAAAGCTCGCGTGCCTGGATATTGGCTGAAGAAGTTGGTAATTGGCTTATACTTGGCGCTCGTAGACTGCGTGGTTGAGGTCGCAAGCTAGGCCCTTTGTGTCGACAAAGGCTGGTGAATCGTTTGTAATTGATGGGTATATGGATTTTATAACTAAGCTTAACACTGCCTGGCGGACCCAGGATTCTTTGCTGATGGTGGGTTTGGATCCAGACCCGCGTCGTTTTCCGACCGAGCTTGTAGGGCGCGCCGATGCCATCAAAGAATTTTGTATACGCATAATAGACGCCACGGCTGAATATGTTTGTGGTTTTAAGCCACAAATTGCTTATTTCTCTGCGCATAACGCCGAAGAACAATTACAGGATGTTTGCCTGTACATACGACAAAAATATCCACATTTGCCTTTGGTGCTGGATGCCAAGCGTGGCGATATTGGCAGTACGGCCGAGCAATACGCGCGTGAAGCCTTTGAGCGTTATGGCGCCGATGCGGTTACCGTAAGCCCGTATATGGGCCGCGACTCTATCCAGCCGTACCTGGATTATGGCGATAAGGGGGTAATCATCCTGTGTCGTACCTCTAACGTTGGCGGGGCCGATTTGCAAGATATGCGCCTGGCCAATGGCACGCCCTTGTATTTGCACGTGGCCGATCAGGTAGCCAGGGTTTGGAATACCACCGGGCAGTGTGCTTTGGTAGTGGGCGCAACTTACCCAGAAGAGATTTCCTACGTGCGCCGGCGCGTGGGCGACATGCCTTTGCTAATACCCGGTATTGGCATTCAGGGTGGTGACATCAAAGCCACGGTTATGGCCGGGCGTACCAGAAATGGTACTGGCATGATGATAAACTCGGCGCGTGCGGTCTTATATGCCAGCAATAAAGATGACTGGCAAGAAGCCGCCGCGCGTGCTGCGTGCACAACCAGAGAGGCAATCCGTGCGGCAATATTGCCAAATCAGCCAGCTTAAGCGGTAAGTAAAGATGTTGCCGCTCCTGCTTTGGAGCGGCTTTAAAATCTAGTCATAATAGTTAATAGCTATCTAAGCAATTAAAACAATCAATTTTACTTATTTGAGTCCCTGGCCTAAACTGACTCCTGTAATCAATAAGGAGCTCAAAATGTCTTTAATCAACACCAGGATCAAACCCTTTAAAGCCACTGCCTACCACAATGGCAAGTTTGTCGATGTAAGCGATGAAAGCGTCGCTGGCAAGTGGGCGGTGTTTGTGTTTTACCCGGCCGACTTTACTTTTGTATGCCCAACCGAGCTGGAAGACTTGGCCGATCACTATGCTGAATTCCAAAAACTGGGTGTAGAGGTTTACTCGGTATCCACCGATACGCACTTTGCCCACAAAGCCTGGCACGATACCTCGGACGCCATCAAAAAGGTCAACTACCCCATGATTGGTGACCCGACCCATACCCTGGCACGCAACTTTGATGTTCTCATCGAAGAAGAGGGCGTAGCCTTGCGCGGCACCTTTGTGGTTAATCCCGAGGGCGAAATCAAGGTGCTGGAAATTCACGACAACGGTATTGGGCGCGATGCTGCCGAGCTGCTGCGCAAGGTGCGTGCGGCCCTGTATATCGCCGCTCACCCCGGTGAGGTGTGCCCAGCCAAGTGGGAAGAAGGTGCCAAGACCCTGACTCCTTCGCTTGATCTGGTAGGTAAGATCTAAAGCAAAAGAACTTTACAACAGCCCAATTCGGGCTGTTGCATATTAAATTAAAGGGATATGTAATGCTGGACGCAAATCTAAAAGGACAACTGGCTGCTTATCTGGAAAGGGTAAGCCAACCGATACAGTTACGCGCAGCCCTGGATGAGAGCGCGGCATCGCAGGAATTAAAAAATTTCTTGCAGGAAATCGCACTCTTATCCGACCAGATAAGCCTGGTTGACGATACCGATGGCAGCGCGCGCAGGCCCTCGTTCGAGATCGCTCGCGTCGGTACCGACATAGGAGTGCGTTTTGCTGGTATCCCATTGGGGCACGAATTCAGCTCGCTGGTGTTAGCCTTGCTGCAAGTGGGCGGCCATCCCCCCAAGCTTGATGACGAAGTAGTCAAACAAATTCAAAACCTGCCAGGCAATTATCATTTCGAGACGTTTTTCTCGTTGTCATGCCAAAACTGCCCCGACGTAGTGCAGGCTTTAAATGCCATGGCGGTGATTAACCCGCGCATACGTCACGTGGCGATCGATGGTGCACATTTTCAGGACGAGGTACAAGAGCGCGAAATCCTCTCGGTGCCAGCGGTATTCCTCAATGGTGAGCTGTTTCACCAAGGGCGTGCCGGGGTTGAAGAGCTGTTGCAATTGCTGGACGTGGGCGACGATCAGGCCAAGGTAGAGGCCCTGAACGCCCGCGAGGAGTTTGATGTGCTGGTAGTGGGTGGCGGCCCTGCGGGCGCCGCTGCAGCCGTCTATGCCGCACGCAAAGGCATACGTACCGGGGTCGTGGCCGAGCGCTTTGGCGGTCAGGTACTCGACACCATGTCGATTGAGAACTACATCTCGGTGCTGGAGACCGAGGGCCCTAAATTTGGCGTGGCGCTGGAGCAGCATGTCAAGGCCTATGAAGTTGACATCATGAACTTGCAGCGCGCGGCCAAACTCGTACCGGGCAAAAGCATACAGGTAGAGCTCGCCAGTGGGGCGGTGCTTAAAGCCAAGAGCGTTATTTTGTCCACAGGTGCGCGCTGGCGCCAAATCAACGTGCCGGGTGAAAATGAATACCGTAACCGCGGGGTGGCTTATTGTCCACACTGCGACGGGCCGTTATTCAAGGGCAAACGCACCGCTGTTATAGGCGGTGGCAACTCGGGTGTAGAGGCAGCTATTGACCTGGCGGGTATCGTCGGCCATGTCACATTAATAGAGTTTGATCACAAGCTGCGCGCTGATGATGTGTTGCAGAAAAAACTGCGCAGCCTACCCAACGTGGATATCATCACTTCGGCGCAAACCAGCGAAATTACCGGTGATGGCAAGCGCGTAACAGGCCTGGTCTATAAAGATCGCAATAGCGAGCAAAGCCATCAATTGGAACTGGAAGGCGTATTTATCCAGATCGGTTTGGTGCCCAATACAGAATGGCTCAAGGGTACGGTGGAGTTGAGTGCCCACGGCGAGATCATGGTGGATGCGCGCGGCCAGACTTCAGTACCTGGGGTATTTGCTGCCGGTGACGCAACAACCGTACCTTATAAGCAGATAATCATAGCGGCTGGCGATGGCGCCAAGGCATCTTTGGCAGCCTTTGATTATCTGATCAGGTCTTCGGTATAAATTTTATCCGTGGGCGTGCAAAGCGCCCTTAGCAGGATTAAAATCCCTAGGCTTAAGATTTTTATAAGGTAGCGAGGGGTGTTATCCGAATACGGTGTGCTCAATATATGGACGTATGTATTGGGCACCATTTTTATCATACTACTGCCGGGCCCCAATTCCTTGTTTGTGCTGGCAAGTGCTGCCGGGCGTGGGGTGCGTGCGGGTTATCAGGCCGCTGCTGGTGTTTTTCTGGGTGATACCATTCTCATGAGCCTGACGGCTGCGGGCGCGGCCTCGGTATTAAAGCTGTTGCCGGTGGTGTTTCTGGGGCTCAAGACGGCTGGAGCCGTTTATTTAAGCTATTTGGGCATACGCCTGCTGCTATCAGCCTTGCGGCCTGGCCCAAGCCATAAACAGGCCTTTACTGCCAATCAGGGCAGTCCATGGCGCAAGGCCTTGCTTTTAAGCCTGCTCAATCCCAAAGCCATCCTGTTCCTATTATCCTTTTTTGTGCAATTTGTTGATCCCGGCTATCCACACCCGGTATTGCCATTTTTTATCTTGGCGCTGATTTTGCAGTTTTTTAGCATATTGTATTTATCAGCGCTGATTTTTGGTGGTGCGCGCTTGGCGGCAGCCCTGCGCCGGCGTGCTGGCTTAGCTCGCATCGGCAGCGGCTTGGTGGGTGTGCTGTTTTTATGGTTTGCGGGCCGTATGGCGCTTGAGCGTTAGCTCGCCTTGCGTGGTACCGACCAGGTGCTGATAGCCTGGGCGATGGTCTCGCCACCAGCCTCCGGGTAGATGATTACATCACCTGCGCTGAGGCGACCGGTTTTGTGTATGTTAGCGCGTGCCAGCAGAGCACCGGCAGGTGCACTACGCATGAAATTGATACTCAGGCTGGCGGTGACTGCCTCGGCCACGCCAGTAACAGACACTACCGCAGCATATAAGGCCAGGTCCGCCAGGCCCATTAACATCGGCCCAGCCACAATGCCGCCTAGCCTTTGATTGGATGGATTGGCCGGTAGGCGCGCAATCGCCTGACCGTGGCTTATTTCCAGTATTTCCATGCCCAGCACCTGAGCAAATGGGTGCTGCTGTTTCAGCAGCTGGCGGAATTGCGCAACGCTTATGAAAGCTTGCTTTTGGCTATTTGAAATAGGCATAAGTTTATAACCGGGCAACATAGTAAACTTGCGTAGTTTCGTTATATCATATGAAGGCAAGCAATAGTTTGTTGCTTTGTTTGCTATTTTGGCAGGCGGCTTGGCGCTGTCTGGTTTTGGTAACAAATATGGATACAAGTATGAAACACACTTTAATGGCCTCTATGCTAATTTCTGTTGGCTTGCTGGCGAGTACCGCTAGCGTGGCTCAAAGCCAGTCAACACAGGCTACTGCGTCCGCTGGCCAGATCACCCTGAGCGATTGCTGGATTCGACAAATGCCAGCGCCGACCCCGTCGGGTGGTTTCTTTTTGGCCCATAATGGTACCGACCAGGAGCTTAGCCTCAGCCACGTAAAATCGGCCGACTATGGCATGATTATGTTGCATCAGACCACCCACGAGGATGGTATTAGCAAAATGTCCGAGGTTGAAAATGTGGCTATTCCTGCCGGTGGTGATCTGGCGTTTAAGCCTGGCAGTTACCATATTATGCTGGAGGAGCCGCGCGCCGGCCTGGAGCCTGGTGGTCAGGCACAGTTAGAGTTTTTCTTCAGCAATGGCCAGTCCGTTAGCGCCACTTGCGAGCTGAAGTCACCCAAGGACATGCCGCCCATGTCCCATCACGACCACGCCAGGCACTAGGGTGCGTTAACACCCCAGTGGCTGTTTAAAGCATTTTCAGACGGCTTTTGGCGGTTTCGGCCGCCTGGCTATTGGGGTAGTCGGCAATAATACGCTGCAAGCTAGCTTTGGCGGCGTTTAAATCGTTTAATTCGATCTGGTTGGTAGCGGCTACTAGCAGAGCATCGGCTGCACGAGGGTCGTTGGGATACTGGCGTACCAGCTTTTGCATGGTCTGGATTGAGTTTTTGAAATCCTTGGCAGCGTATTGGCTGCTACCCAAGTAAAACAGGGCGTCGCTGGCCATGGGGCTGTCAGGATAGGACTCGACAAAGCTGGCAAAGCCAGAAGCGGCTTCCTGGTAGCGACCATTACGGTATAAATCGGCCGCAGACTCATACACCAGACGTTCTTGTGGGTCGGCGCCAGGGGTGGCCTTGGGGGCGTTACTGTGGTTGTCGGTAGTAGCGCTGCCGGCACCGCCGCTCGTGAGGCGCTCGAGCTGGCCGCGCAAAGACGCTACTTCTTGATTGAGCTGGTCCATTTGGTTGGCCAGTTGTATGCGTGCCTGCTGGCTTTGCTCGTTGATTTGCTTGATTTGAGCGCGCAATTCCAGAATTGCGCGGCGCGCTTCGTCATCGGCAAAGGCATGCGCAGCTGGGCTTGTCAACAGCAGACCCACAAGAGCATAGCTGGAAATTTTCAGTAGGCGGGTGCGAAATTTTTGCATAGCTAGTCTGATCCAGTAAAAAACGCCGTAGCGTTACCGCCACGGCGCTTGTCACCTTGCCTGATCAACGTTGATAGCTGACGTCGGCGCGGCGGTTTTCGGCGTAATCGGCTTCGGTGTTACCTAAGGCCTTGGGGCGCTCTTTACCAAAACTAATAGCCTCGATCTGGTTGGCGTTGACACCCAACAGGGTCATCATACGGGCAACCGCATCCGAGCGGCGTTGGCCTAAGGCTAAATTATATTCGGTACTGCCGCGGGCATCAGTATTACCTTCGATACGCGCGTTTTGTTCGGGATGGCTGGCGAGGTATTTGGCGTGCATCTCGACTACACCACGGTATTGTTCGGGAACGGAGTAGCTGTCAAAATCAAAATAAATCGAACGCTCTTGTGCCAATGGGCTTTGTGGATTGAATGGGTCCATAATTTGCCCGGTGGTGGCCGAGTCTGAACCACCAGCGTGATCATCGAGAGGTACCGAACTACATGCCGCCAGCACGGTTGATACTGCTGCAACGCTTAAAATGCGGGTAATGCGCGAGCTCATTGGATGTCCTTTAAAAAGAGTCACACTAATAAATTAATTTGTAAACGGGCCCCAGGCTGGTTCGCTAACTTTACCATTAAGTACGGATAAGGTTTGGTGTACGCGTCCATCTATGGAGGTAACAGCTAAAACGCTGCGGCCGTTCTGCACTGCACTATACAGTACTTGCATGCCGTTGGGGGCGTAACTGGGGGATTGATCATCCGGGCCATCGGTAATGCTTTGCACTGAGCCCGAACTTAATGACTGGGTGGTCACCCGGAAGGCGCCGTCCCTGCGGCTGATGTAAAGCAGTTGCTGACCATCAGGTGAAATCTTGGGGGAAATATTGTAGTTGCCTGAAAAAGTCAGGCGCTCGGCGTCGCCACCGCTAGCCGATACCTTATAGACTTGCGGGCTACCGCCGCGATCACTGGTAAATACGAGGTAGCGGCCGTCTGGCGCGTAGCTGGGCTCGGTGTCTATAAGTGGTGAGCGCATCAGGCGTTGCAAGTCCGAGCCGTCAATATTCATGGTATAGATTTGTGAAATACCGTCTTTAGAGAGTACTACTGCCAGACGATTACCGTCAGGTGACCAGGCCGGACCGCTATTATTGCCCTTGAAGTTGGCCACGGGCTGGCGTTGGCCCGATGCCAAGGTTTGCACATAAATAACCGATTTACCGGATTCAAAGCTTACGTATGCTAAACGTCTGCCGTCAGGTGCCCACGCGGGGGAGATGATGGGATGTTTGGAGCGCAACATGACTTGTGGGTTTTGGCCATCGGCATCGGCGATTTGTAGCTCATAGCTGTTGCCGTTTTGCAACACGTAGGCAATGCGGGTAGAAAAGACCCCCCGTATGCCGGTAATTTTTTCATAGATGCGGTCGGCTATCTGGTGGCCAATGCGACGCATATCCTCTTCGGTGCCGCTGATAGTGGCTTGGTCCAGCTCGGTCTTACGTAAGTTATCAACCAGGTGATATTTGAAAGTGTAATTATCGCCACTTTGTTGGACCGAACCATAGGCCAGATAGTCGGCACCACGGTTTTGCCAGCTGTCATAGTCAATTTTGCTCTCGACATCAAGCTGTGTGCCAGAGGTGCCAATCAGTCTGAACATACCCGAGCGCGTCAGGTCCGCCCGGATTACTTCGGGTACCACGATGGCGTTGGCCGAGCCGCTAAAGTCGGCTACAGCTATCGGGTACTGGGTTGTTCCCACGCCGGATATATCAACCCTTAACTGGGCCTGTACCAGAGGGTTGCAGGCCAGTGCTGCAAACAACGCGGTCAGGCACCAACGCAGTGCTGCCAGAAGACGGTTTGAAAGGCTAAATGCAGACATTGTGAACGAACTCCTTAGTCGTACATGCGGTAATCTACATCAATATACGATGGATACTTGCCGCTGGGCGGTTGTGGAAATGGTGAGCAGGCCAGTATGCCTTTTTCCACCGCGCTATCAAAGCGCGGCTGACCCGATGATTTTGATAATTCTACCCGTTGTACCATGCCGTTGGTGCTTAAGTAAGCCCGAAAAACAGCAGTTGGGTTAAGCGTGCCACTACGTCCTGGCGGATTAAAGGATACGCCGCGTTTAATGCATTTTCTGATTGCCGCAACATAGCCGCTATCATCACCGCCAGCGCGCTGGTTGGTATTTGCCGTACCGTCTGGGATGCCGGCGGCTTTCAAGGCGTCACCACGGGCGGCTGCTTTGAGGGCAGCTAACTTGGCTGCCTGCTCTTTGGCGGCCTTTTCCTTTGCAGCTTTTTCTTTAGCAGCTTTCTCGGCAGCGGCTTTCTCGGCAGCGGCTTTCTCGGCAGCGGCTTTCTCGGCAGCGGCTTTCTTGGCAGCGGCTTTCTCGGCAGCGGCTTTCTCAGCAGCGGCTTTCTCAGCAGCGGCCTTCTCGGCAGCGGCTTTCTCGGCAGCGGCTTTCTCAGCAGCGGCTTTCTCAGCAGCAGCTTTCTCGGCGGCGGCTTTCTCGGCGGCAGCTTTCTCGGCAGCGGCTTTCTCGGCAGCGGCTTTCTCGGCGGCAGCTTTCTCGGCAGCGGCTTTCTCGGCAGCGGCTTTCTCGGCAGCGGCTTTCTCAGCAGCGGCTTTCTCAGCAGCTGCGCGTTCAGCTTGTTCGCGTTCGGCCTGTTCGGCCAAGCGGCGCTCGGCCTGCGCGCGCGCCTCACGCTCCTTGGCCAGGGCGATTTCGGCCTCTTGCTGGGCTATCGCAGCGGCTTCGGCTTCGGCCTTGGCTGCAGCAATTTGCGCTTGCCGAGTCAGTTCCTCTTGAGCTGCTTGTTCTTGAGCGGCGAGCTCGGCCGCCAGACGCTCAGCTTCCTGGATGGCTTGCTCTTGTAGCTCAGGTTCTGGTTCTGGCTCCGGCTCAGGTTCGGGCAGCTCTTCGGGCGGCTCGGCTGTAGGCTCAGTTTCTTTGGTGGGGGCTTGTTCTTGCGGCTCGCGCTCTTCTTGTATATTGCCCTGGGCCCATAACTCTACCTGTACCGGTCCAGAGTTTTGCGGCAAGCCTGTAAAGCCCAGAACAGCCAGGCCTATAACCGCTAAGTGGGCGAGAATAGACAGTGTCAAGCCAATCCGGCTGTCGCGACGATCCTGTTTATCAATTTGCGGCTGCATTTTGGTTTACGAGTAACCCCAGGCGCCCAACGCCAGCCTGACGCAGTTGGTCCATAGTTTGCATAACTGTTTCGTAAGGCACTTTGCCATCGGCGGAAATAACCACTGGTGCTTCGGCACCGGCCAAGGCCTGCACTTCGGCGACCAGGTTGGCGCGATCCACGTCGCGAAAACTTGCCCCGCCTTCACGCAGGCGCAAGGCTAAGTCGCCCGTGGCGGTAATTTGTACTTCAACTGGTTGGGTAGGCACTTCGGCTGCCGTACCGACGGTGGGCAACTCGATTTGTCCCGGCGTTATCATCGGTGCAGTTACCATGAAAATCACCAACAGTACCAGCATCACGTCTATATAGGGCACGACGTTGATGTCATTATTCAGGCGGCGCTTGCGGCGGCTGGAATAAGAACTCATTGCTGCACCTGGCGTTGCAGTATGTTAAGAAACTCCTCCATAAAGCTCTCAAATCTGATTGCCAGCCGGTCGATCTGGCTGGTGTAGCGGTTATAGGCAATAACTGCCGGAATTGCGGCAAACAGGCCTATGGCCGTGGCTATCAAGGCCTCAGCTATGCCTGGGGCTACCGCCGCCAGGGTCGCCTGTTGCATGGTAGATAAGCCCATGAAAGCGTGCATAATGCCCCATACTGTACCAAGTAAGCCAACGTAGGGGCTGACTGAGCCGGTAGAGGCGAGAAAATTAAGATGTGATTCGAGTTCGTCGAGCTCGCGCTGCAGGGCAGCCTTCATGGCGCGCCGTGGAGCATCTAACAAGGCCTCACCACGGCTGCTGGAGCGCCTGGCCTTAATAAACTCGGTCATGCCCGAGTCAAAAATGCGTGCCAAGGCACCGTGTTCGGCGCGCCGGTTGGCGATTGCCTGTTGCAGTACGGTAAGATCGCCGCCGGCCCAGAAATCGTCCTCAAAGCGGCGTGTTTGCTCATTGGCTCGTTTGAGGGCAATGCTTTTACTAAAAATATAGGACCAGGACAGTATTGAAGCTAGCAGCAGTAGTAGCATGACAAGCTGCACGGGTAAGCTGGCATTGCCTATAAGCGATAGCAGCGATAGATCGCTAGTGGTTTGCATATTGGTTTAGACTTTGGTTTAAAAGTTGACGGGTGGATTCGGGCAGGCGCATGGGTTTGAAGCTTAGGGCATTAATACTGCAAACATCTACCGTAGCTTGTGCGAGTAGCTCGCTGGCACGCCAGGCACTTTGCTTAAATACCAAGGTGGCGGCGCGCAGCTGCTCCAGATTGGTATGGATGAGCAGCTGATCATCCAGGCGGGCTGGCAGGTGGTAGCTGATGTTGGCATTCTTGACTACAAACAGGATTTGCGCCTGCTGGGCCAGGACGCTTTGATCAAAGCCGCGTGCACGTAACCACTCGGTGCGGGCGCGTTCAAAAAACCTTAAGTAATTGGCGTAATAAACTACGCCACCACAATCGGTATCCTCGTAATATACGCGAAGCGCATGCGTGTCGGGTGTGATTAGTGGTTTATTAACCATAATATATTTACGGAATTTATAGATTAGCCAGCTTTTCCTGGATGTAGGTCAGTACATCCTGGATTTTTACCATTGCTGGCTGGTCCTCGCGGCGCGCCTGGACCTCAAGCAGGCCGTCTTTCAGGCCACGTTCGCCCAGTGTAACGCGCAATGGCACACCAATAAGCTCCCAGTCAGCAAACATTATGCCGGGGCGAGCATTACGGTCGTCTAGTATTACATCGACACCCAGGTTCAACAAATCCTGATAAAGAGTTGTGGCGGCGGCTTGAACAGCCGGGCTTTTGCCCCAGCCTATGGGACATAAGACTACTTCAAATGGCGCGATGGCGCGTGGCCATAGCATGCCTTTGGGGTCGTGGTTTTGTTCAATGGCAGCAGCTGCAATACGGCTTATGCCAATACCGTAGCAGCCCATTTGCATAACTATCGGCCGACCTTCGGCATCAAGAAAGGTAGCGTCCAGCGCACGCGAATATTTATCGCCTAAAAAAAACACGTGGCCAACCTCGATACCGCGTTGGATAGCGAGCCGGCCTCCTTCGGGGCTAGGGTCGCCAGCGCTGACGTTACGTATGTCTGCCACTAGATCCGGCTCGGGTAGGTCGCGTCCCCAATTGACCCCGCTATAGTGAAAATCTGCCTGGTTGGCGCCGCAGATAAAATCGCCCATATTAGCCACCGTGCGGTCGGCCACTACTGTGATACTGCCGGGTTTCAGGCCGACTGGCCCAAGATACCCAGGCACGCAGGTAAAAACGTCCATGATTTCGGCCTCGCTTGCCAGCCGCCAGCCATCCTCAAAGCCTGGCAACTTAGCAACTTTGATCTCGTTGGTGTCGTGGTCGCCACGGATGAGCAAAAGCCACAGGCGCGTGGGTTGGTCCTTGGGCTCGGTAGCCAGGACTACGGCCTTGACTGTGCGCTCAAGCGGTACATTCAACTGCTGGGCTACGAGTTCGCATTTTGGTGCCGCCGGTGTGGCGCGCTTGGTGAGCTCTTCCTGGGCCTGCTGGCGTTCGGCAAAAAGACAGGGAGCATCGGCCAGCTCTATATTGGCGGCATAATCGGTGTCCGGGTTGTAGACGATCAGGTCTTCGCCAGTATCGGCTATTACCTGAAACTCGTGGCTGCGCGAGCCTCCTATAGAGCCGGTGTCGGCAGCAACAGCCCGGAATTTCAGGCCTATAGCGGTAAAAATTCTTTGATAGGCCTGGTACATCTTGTCGTAGCTGAGCATGGCGCTGTCTTCGTCGCGGTCAAACGAATAGGCGTCTTTCATAGTGAATTCGCGTCCGCGCATCAAGCCAAAACGGGGTCGGCGCTCGTCTCTGAACTTGGTCTGGATATGATAAAAATTAAGCGGTAACTGGCGCCAGCTATGGATTTCGTTGCGGGCGATGTCGGTTATCACCTCTTCTGAAGTGGGTTGCAAGACAAAATCACGCTGATGGCGATCTTTTATACGTAGTAGCTCAGGCCCGTACTCTACCCAGCGGCCCGACTCCTGCCAAAGCTCGGCGGGCTGCACCACGGGCATTAACAGCTCCAGGGCACCGGCGCGATTCATCTCGATACGTACGATGGCTTCGATTTTGCGAATCACCTTCAGCCCCATGGGCATATAGGTGTAGATACCACCTGCTACCTTACGGATCATGCCAGCGCGGGTCATGAGCTGGTGGCTGACAACTTCGGCGTCAGTAGGGGCTTCTTTAAGGGTATTTAAATGGTAATGGCTTGCGCGCATGGTAGGGATTCCGGTTGAAACGTATAATCAGGGGTAATTGTATTGAATTATTCAAGAGGTGGCCCATGCTTGATCGTGAAGGCTACCGCCCTAATGTAGGTATCATACTGGTGAACCAAAAAAACCAGGTCTTCTGGGGCAAGCGTATAAAAGAACACGCCTGGCAGTTTCCTCAAGGTGGTATTAAGTATGGCGAAACTCCGGTTCAGGCAATGTACCGCGAGCTGCAAGAAGAAGTTGGCCTGGAGGCCGCACACGTACGTATCTTAGGGCGGACCCGAGACTGGCTACGTTATGACGTGCCAGACCACTACATACGCCGCGAGCTGCGCGGCCATTACCGTGGGCAAAAACAAATCTGGTTTTTGCTGCGTATGGTTGGTCGTGATTGCGATGTCAGCTTGCGCGCATCGTCAACGCCAGAATTCGATGCCTGGCGCTGGAGTACTTATTGGGTGCCGCTGGATGCAGTTATAGAGTTTAAGCGCGATGTTTATACCATGGCCTTAAACGAGTTGTCCGGCTTACTGTTTGGTCGTGGGCGTGAAAATCGTTATTTGCGCAATCGTGGCCCACGTGTGGGGCAATCCGTGCAAAAATCTGCCCTATCTGCGTCACATAAGGTTTGATGGCATGCTTAAAGATTTAGACAACTTGTTGCAGCGTATTCAGCAACTGGCCAACCTGGTTGGTAGCGTGCGCAGCGAGCGTGATGGCTTGCAGTTGCGGGTGCGTGAGCTCGAACAGCAGGTCAGTCAGCTGCGCGAGCAGTGCTCTGAGGAGCAGCAGGAGCTGGCCCGGCTATCTGGGCAGCTGGCCGAGCAAGAGCGCGCCCTGGAGCAAGCGCGCACGCAAAATTCTCAACAGCAATTGGGTCTGGAAGAACAATTGCAGCGGCATGTGTCCCAGGCTGGTCTCTTAAAACAGCGCCTGGTCAGTAGCGAGTCTGACCGTGAACGTTTGCGCGTGGCTGCCAGCGCGGCCGAGCAACAAATTGAGTTGATTCTTGAACGCTTACCAGGCTCAGAGGTTTGATATGGAACGAGTGGATATAAATATTCTGGGGCGCGATTACTCGTTGGCCTGTCCGCCCGAGCAAAAAGAGGCTCTGTTGGCAGCGGTGCGCCAGGTTGACCAGCGTATGGCGGCGATCAAAGAAGGCGGCAAGATTTCCAGTAACGAGCGCATTGCGGTGATGGCAGCCATACAAATCGCGGGCGAGCTGCTAAACATGCGGGCACCCGATGGACCACTAAGTAATATTGCGTTGGGCGATTTCAAGAGTAAAATAGACGATATCAACGGGGTTTTGGACGCAGTTCTTGCCAAGCCCCGGGTTTGAGTTCAGTCCAGATGGCACGTACGCCAGTCTGGCTAGTTTAAGTCCCTGCCGTGCGCGTGTTTAGGTCATACATTCCTTGAACCAATGCATTAGGCTAAGGTTGTCAGGTTGTCTGGCGGGAGAGCTTCCTTGCGGATGGCCCAAAACCAGGCACGAGGCAACCACCGTGAACCCTCGGTTCCGGGATGCCGGCCTTAACGGCACAGGTGGGGCGATTTTTTACGGGGCCATTGGGCCCCGTATGTGGTTTTATAAGCCTGAGTCTTAATGCCTAAGCTGTTCAACTATTTAAAAACCATACGACAGCGCAGCCTGCGCATGTTCATAACTGTGGCGCGCATAATGGTGCCGGTTATGGCCATTGTTTATGTGGCCGAGCGCTTTGGCATGGTGGCCTGGTCCGGCCAGGTGCTGGCGCCTGCCATGGGTGTTTTGGGTTTGCCTCCCGAGGCCGGTATCATTTGGGCCACTACCATTCTTACCAATATTTATGGTGGCATGGCTACTATGGCAGCCTTATCTGACAGCCTGCACATGACCACCGCCCAGGTAAGTGCTCTGGGCTCGATGATGTTGTTTGCCCATAACCTGCCTGCCGAGCAGGCCATAGTGCGTAAGGCTGGTGCCAGTGCGTTGTTTACCGGTGCTTTGCGTATGGTTATAGGGGCTTTTTATGGCGCCGCGGTGTGCTGGGTTTGCAATCATATGGGTTGGCTGCAGGAGCCGGTTTCATTTGCCTGGATGGGTGCTGACGCAAGCCTGACGCAGGGCCCTCCCGATGTGCTCACCTGGGTTTTGTCCACCGCTAAATCCATGGTTTTGGTGCTGGCTATCATAGTATTGCTGGTAGTGCTGCTGGATTTATTGGAGCGCCTTGGCATAACCCGGCTTATAACCGGTTTTCTGGCCCCGGTATTGCGCGTCTCTGGCCTTGAAGAGCGGGCTGCACCGCTAACTACCATAGGTATATTGCTTGGTTTGGCGTATGGTGGCGCTTTAATAATAGAAGCCGCTCAGCGTGAAAATTACAGTGCGCGTACGCGGCTTTTGGCTTTGTCATGGCTATCCTTGTGTCACGCCTTGATCGAAGACACCGTGCTGGTGCTGGCTTTTGGTGCTGATGTTTGGGTGGTGCTGGTTGTGCGCAGTGTATTTACCCTGTTCATATTGGCTGGCCTGGGAGCGCTCACCGAGTCAGGGACCCGTTGGGGTAAATATCTGGCGCGTCAGGATGCCAGACTTTATAAGGATGTTGCATGCTAGCTCCGCAAATAGATCCGGTAGCTCTACAGATCGGCCCAGTTGCTATCCACTGGTACGGACTGATGTATCTGGCTGGATTTGCCCTGGCCTGGCTATTGGGACGCTGGCGTATTCATCACCAGCCGGGCAGCTTTAATCTGCGTGACCTCGAAGACATTATTTTTTATGGCGTGCTGGGCGTGGTGTTAGGCGGGCGTCTAGGCTATGTACTGTTTTACAAACCTGACGAGTACCTCGCCAACCCACTGGCAATACTGCAGGTTTGGCAGGGTGGTATGTCATTTCATGGCGGTTTGTTGGGCGTGGTGCTGGCCATGTTGTACTTTGCCCACAAACGAAAGCTCACATTATTGGCGGTAGGTGACTTTATTACGCCTTTGATAGCGCCAGGCCTGGCTGCAGGGCGCATGGGTAATTTTATCAATGGCGAGCTTTGGGGCCGGCCTAGTGATGTTGCCTGGGCTATGGTGTTTCCGGGTGCCGGTGACGGTCTTACCAGACACCCTTCACAGCTCTACGAGATGGCTCTGGAGGGGCTGGCGCTATTTGTGCTGGTATGGGTTTTTGCCCGTAAACCCAGGCCTACAGGGCAGGTCAGCGCGGTATTTTTAATGGGCTATGGGATTTTCAGATTTTTGGCCGAATTTACGCGCGAACCAGATGATTTCCTGGGGCTGTTTGGGTGGTTTTCCATGGGCCAGATTTTATCCATACCCATGGTGTTGGTGGGAGCTGTCTTATTTATTTGGGCAGCAAATAAACCGTCCCGCTAAGTCTGACCTCTATCTCCTGCAGGCCCGCCTCCAGGCTTGGTGCGGTTGCAGTGCTGTCGGCACTGACGGCTAGCATGCGCGGACTGCCGTATATGGGTGTAGGTAAACGTCCAGAATCTGATAATTCGATATTTTTTATCCTGTAATTATCAAATCCCAACGCCTGACTAAGGGCCAGCGCGCGCGCTGCAAAAGCCTTGCTGGCGTCTGCCAGCAAGGCTTGTTCGGTTTGCGCCTGTAATTCGCGTGAAACCGAAAAATTCAGACCGTTTATGGCCATAAGCCCTGATAGCTCGGCGACCAAGGCCGCGGTGGCGTCAAAATCTCTGGACTTAAGAATAATTTCAGCACGGGCGCGCCATTCTGAGACCTTACCGTCTTTATCAGTACTGGGCCAGACACGGTAGTTGCCACTGGCTGCCTGAACGGCGTCGGTGGCCTTGGCCTTTTGCATGGCGGCAGTCAAGCGTTGGTTAACTTCGTTGGCTGCCTGGGCCTGTTGATTGGCACTGGACTCAGCCACCAGAATTACTTGCAGCGTATCTTGTTGCACCTGTTGGCTCGCGCTGGCGCTCAAGCTCGCGCTGGCGTTGGCGCGCAAAGACTCGCGCGCCACTGCTGGCTGATATAAGCAAACAGTACTTAAAATCAAAACACTAAGACCAGCAGAAATATGATTTTTGAACTTATTCATTCGGGCACCTAAGTGAAATATATACGCTTGTCAGCTTAGCGTAAAAAATAATTTTACGAGTCGCTTGCACGAATCTAAAAAAGGGTGTTATAGTTTCGTTTCTTTGCT